>Ga0314772_1000002_pt1 | contig 493378 bp, 462 predicted proteins | sample MetaGCBIW2018_FD_204520 | JGI IMG/M metagenome (GOLD analysis project Ga0314772, IMG submission 204520) | Cryopeg brine microbial communities from Beaufort Sea near Barrow, Alaska, United States - CBIW 2018 | ecosystem: Environmental > Aquatic > Marine > Coastal | place: USA: Alaska... | reverse complement strand
TAACCAGAAGCAGAAGATTTCGCTTCAACTTCAACCACTTGCACTTCAGTTCGGCTTGCGCTTCACATCAGCGGGAGGCGAATTCTACAGCGTTTAGAAACACTGTCAAGCTCATCCTGCAACCGCACTTGCTACCACCACCCAACTCACCAACACGACTCAAACACTGCCTTGTCAGCCCGGCGCATTCTACGCAACTTTCGCTGCGTTGCAACCCTTCTTTTCAAGCTAACTGCTTGTTTTACAAGCCGTTTTCCGAAAGGTCTGTGCCGGAAGAGGGGCGAATTATAGGCCGTTCAGCTCAGCCGTCAATGGCTAATTCAGAATTTCTGATAATTTAGTGCGGCGCACTTAATCTGTGAACACTTACTGCGATTAAGAGCGCCAGATGTGAGAGCGGCACGGCGTTTGGCGCTCTTATCGTAAACCCATCTATATAAGTAGCATCCAGAATGCCGCTGGCCTGAGACCAGACATGCAATACCCACCTCGCCCGCAGATAGCCGTATAAACAACTAGCCAACAGTAGACCGACTCATTGGCAACCCGATAGCGGCTCACCGCTTTTAATTAAGACATGACCAGTCCACAATTCTTGTTATGAACCGAGGACGCCCCAGAACTTTCGACCCTGACATTGTGCTAGAAAAGGCTATGCAGCTTTTCTGGAGTAAGGGCTATAAAGCCACCAGTCTGCAGGACCTACTCCAGGCTACGAAGCTTTCCAAGAGCAGCTTGTACGAAAGTTTCGGCAACAAGCAAAGCCTGTTCGAGGCTGCCTTCACCCGCTACTTCGATATCCGCGCAAGGCAGATGCGCGAGCGTCTTGAGCAGGCAGAATCACCGCTGGCCTTTATTCGCGAATGCTTGCTTTTCGCACTGGCGGACATCGAGCGAGACACGCCCCGCGGCTGCATGATGGTCAATGTCGCCAATGAATTTTCCAGCAGTGACCCGTCGGTACAAACGCTCATCGAGCTAGCAACCCGCCGCTCCTGCGAGGTGTTCGCGTCCGCCTTTGAGCAGGCGCAGACCTGTGGTGTGATAGCGGATACGCAAACGCCTGCGTCCCTGGCGTTTTATATGCAATGCGTGATGAGCGGCTTATGCACGCAAACCAAGTCGGGTTTAGCTCGGAAAGAATTACTTACAGTGGTGGAGCAGATCATGGCAAGTCTGCGGTAATTTTTTGCTAAATTATGGACCAATCGGTCCAAAATAAGCTGATTGCACACTACACCGCAGAACCAGTCATTACCTTAAGGGCTTCAATCACCTTGTCAGCCGCTCGCCTAGGGCACCTTTGTAACACCAGGGCGATTCAAACCTCAAAAGAACAGTTTTCAAGAGTAAATATCGCAATGCATGCCACCCTCCCCCTACTCAATACGCTGAGTTTTCCGGCGATCCGCCGCGATCAACTGCAAGCGCTGCAAATCAACCTCACCTATCTGTGCAATCAGCGTTGTCTGCATTGTCATGTCAACGCCGGGCCGACCCGCACTGAGGCCATGACCGACGAGAGTCTGGCGCTGCTGCACCAGGTGATTGATGCCCATCCGGTGAACACGCTCGACCTCACCGGCGGCGCCCCCGAGATGCATCCGCGCTTTCGGGAAATCGTCGTCCACGCCCGCCGCGAGGGTTTGCGTGTCATCGACCGCTGTAACCTGACCATCCTCAGTGAGCCAGGTTATGAAGACCTGGCTGATTTTCTGGCCGAACAGCGCGTCGAGGTCAGCGCGTCCATGCCGTGCTACTCCCGCGATAACGTCGACAAGCAGCGCGGCGATGGGGTGTTCGATGCCAGCATCGAAGGCCTGCAGAAGCTCAACAAACTGGGCTATGGCATCGAGGGCAGCGGTTTGATTCTGGACCTGGTGTACAACCCGCAAGGCGCCAGTCTGCCGCCGCCCCAGGGCCAGCTCGAAGCTGACTTCAAGGTTCACCTGGCCGAGGATTTCGGCATCCAGTTCAACCATTTATTGACCATCACCAATCAGCCGATTGCCCGTTTCGGCAGCACGTTGGTCAGCAAGGGCCAGTTCAACAACTATATGCAGTTGCTGCGTGACAGTTACCGCGCGGATAACCTTGACGGCCTGATGTGTCGCAGCCTGGTGAGTGTCGACTGGCAGGGATACTTGTATGACTGCGACTTCAACCAAATGCTTGAGCTGCCCATGGCGCTGCCTGGATTAATCGGTCGGGATCGGCCGCACCTGCGCGATCTGTTGAAATCCTCCAGCCTGGACGGCAACCCCATCGTCACCCGCGATCACTGCTACGCCTGCACCGCGGGGCAAGGCTCTAGCTGCGCTGGCGCACTAAAGGACTAGGACTACTTATGGAACCCAACAGTTTGCTAGGCGTTTTTTTCTGGGGCTTTTTGCTGGCCTATGGCGTGCTGATGTTCGCCCTGTCGCCGCGCGCGGTGACGCTCGGTGGGTTCTTTCAGGGCGAGGACGGCCAGGGGCGCAAGGCCGCGCCCTGGCTGCTGACCACCAGTATTTTCATCAGCTGGATTTTTGCCAAGTCGGTGACCAATGCCGCCAACCTGGGCGCCAGTTATGGGCTGGTCGGCGGCTTGGCGTATGCCACCTATTGGCTGTCGATTCCCTTGGCCGGTTTTGTGATCTACCGGCTGCGCCGGCGTTTTGGCGCGACCGGGCTGGTGTCCTTTCTGACCCAGCATTACGGACGCGGCGCCGCATTGGCATTTTCGGCCGCGATTCTGATCCGGCTGTTCAATGAAGTTTGGAGCAATACCGCCGTGGTCGGCGGCTACTACGGCGACTCTGGCAGCACGCCCTTTATGCTTTCCGCATTACTGTTCACCGCAGTAACGCTGGCCTACAGCCTGCGCGGCGGCCTACGCAGCTCGATTCTCACCGATGCCGCGCAGGCGGCAATCTTTTTGATGGCGCTGGTCTGGGTGCTGGGCCTGGTATTGCCTCAGCACAGCGCGGTCGAACTGGCCAGTACCAGCCACTGGGCCATGGATGCCGGGGTGGATTTGCTGCTGGTCGCCGGCCTGCAAATTTTCAGCTACCCCTTCCATGACCCGGTGCTCACCGACCGCGCCTTTATCACCGAAGAAAAAACCATGCGCCGCGCCTTCGTGCTGGCCGGCGTACTGGGTTTTCTGGCGATTCTTGCGTTCAGCCTGATCGGCGTGCATGCCAGCCTGACCGGCCTCGCGGCGTCCGACAACGTGCCGGCAGCCCTGGCCAAATCCATGGGCGTGGTAGCGCTGGTGGTGATGACCGTGGTGATGGTCTCGGCCGCCGGCTCGACCCTGGACTCGACCTTTTCCAGCCTGGCCAAGCTGGTCGGCCGTGAACTGCCCTCCCTCGCCGGCCGCGATTTGGGGCAGAAAGCCATAGGCGTGGGCATGGCTGCCATGATGATCTTCGCCATCTTCGGCAATCTACCCATGCTGGCCGGCACCGACATCCTCAAGGCCACCACGCTCAGCGGCACCATGGTCATGGGCCTGGCGCCGGTGTTCATCCTGCATGGTCTGGTTCGCGCGACCCGGCTGGGGTTTCACCTGAGCTTCTGGATCGGTCTGGCCTTGGGCGTCGCTCTGGCGTTGGGCTGGATTCCGGCCAGCTGGGCCATCGGTGACGGCAAGTACGCCTTGCTGCTGGGCACCAATCTGTATGGCCTGATGCTGTGCATCCTCGGCTACCTGCTTCCCGGCTTACGCTGTGGGCGTGACGAGGTGCTCAAATGACCCCACGCCCTGACCGCGACTGTCCGCACGCTCATCTTTGCTACAACATATGGATTTCTCATGAACCCTCGTAAACTTGTTGTATTAGCCGTCATTGCGGCGTTGGTGGTGGGCTTTTTTGCCTTCGACCTTGGTCAATACCTCAACCTGGCCAACCTCAAGACGCAACAGGCAGCGCTGAATGCTCAGGTGACGGCCAGTCCCTGGTTGGCAGGCGGCCTCTATTTTGTGCTGTATGTCGTCGCTACAGCGCTGTCGCTACCCGGCGCGGTGTTGCTGACGCTAGTCGGTGGGGCGCTGTTCGGCCTGCTCGGCGGCACCTTGCTGGTGTCATTCGCCTCAACGCTGGGCGCGACTCTGGCCATGCTGATCAGCCGCTTTCTGCTGCGCGACTGGGTGCAAGCCAAATTCAGCCAGCGCCTAGCCAAGATCAATCAAGGTATCGAACGCGAAGGCGCGTCTTACTTGTTTGCCCTGCGCCTGGTGCCGGCCTTTCCGTTTTTTCTGATCAACCTGGCCATGGGCCTGACCAAGCTGCCGACGCGTACTTATTGGTGGGTCAGCCAGCTGGGCATGCTGCCCGGCACCCTGGTGTTCGTAAATGCCGGCCGTGAGTTGGGCCAACTGGATTCGCTGGCCGGCATTCTTTCCCCAGGTTTACTCGGAGCCTTTGTGCTGCTCGGCTTGCTGCCGATTCTGTCGCGCAAGCTGCTGGCATTCTTCAAGGCACGCAAGGTCTACGCCGGCTGGACCAAACCCAAGACGTTCGATCGCAATATGGTGGTCATCGGTGCCGGTTCAGGCGGCCTGGTCTCGGCTTATATTGCTGCTGCGGTGAAAGCCAAAGTCACCCTGATCGAAAAACATAAAATGGGCGGTGATTGCCTGAATACCGGCTGCGTACCGTCCAAGGCACTGCTGCGCTCCGCCAAATTCGCCAATGAGTTAAAGAAAGCCGAACAACTGGGCTTCAAGCCCGTTACGGGCGAGGTGGATTTCGCTGCGGTGATGCAGCGCATTCAACGCGTGGTCGCCGATGTTGAACCGCATGACTCGATCGAACGTTACACCAGCCTTGGAGTGGACGTGATCGAAGGCGAAGCGAAGATCACCTCGCCGTGGACGGTCGAAGTCAATGGCCAGAGCCTGAGCACCCGCTCCATCGTGATTGCCACCGGTGCACGACCGTTAGTGCCGAAGATTCCGGGCATCGAATTGGTTGCGCCCCTGACCTCTGATAATGTCTGGAACCTGCGCGAGCAGCCCAAGCGTCTATTGGTGCTCGGCGGCGGACCGATAGGCTGCGAACTGGCCCAGGCTTTTCAACGCCTGGGCAGCACCGTAACCCAGGTGGAAATGACCGAGCGCCTGCTGGTTCGTGAGGACCAAGAGGCCAGCGCAGCGGTGATGGCCAGCCTGCGCCACGACGGGGTCGAGCTGCGCCTGCAACACAAGGCCGTGCGCTTCGAGGTTGCCGAAGGGCAGCGGCAGCTGGTTTGCCTCGACCTGATCGATAACAGTGAAGTCGTCATTGCATTCGATCAAGTGCTGCTGGCCTTGGGCCGAGTGGCCAATGTCACCGGTTTTGGTGTCGAGCAGCTGCAACTGGCGGTGCGCGCCAACGGCACCCTGGAAGTCGACGAATACCTGGCCACGCGCTTTCCCAGCATCTTCGCCGTGGGCGACGTAACAGGCCCTTATCAGTTCACCCACACCTCAGCGCATCAAGCCTGGTTTGCCGCGGTGAACGGATTATTCGGCGGTTTCAAACGCTTCAAGGTGGACTACCGGGTTATCCCCTGGGCAACCTTTACTGACCCGGAAGTAGCACGCGTGGGCCTCAACGAACAGGATGCCAAGGCCGAGGGTATCGCCTTCGAAGTGAGCCGCTTCGGCATCGATGAGCTCGACCGCGCCATCGCCGACGAGGCTGCCCATGGCTATATCAAGGTGCTGACCGTGCCGGGCAAGGACCGCATTCTGGGCGTGACCATCGTCGGCGAACATGCCGGGGAGCTGATCGCCGAGTACGTCGCCGCCATGAAGCAGGGTTATGGCCTGAACAAAGTGCTGGGCACCATTCATATCTACCCGACCCTGGCCGAAGCCAATAAGGCCGTGGCTGGGGAATGGAAGAAGGCGCACGCACCTCAGGGCGTACTGCGCTGGTTGGGCAAGTTTCACCAGTGGCGACTGGGCGGCGGCCAAGCAACGGCCAAGCCGAAGCCGCCGGCGCACGAGAAGTCCTAATGAGCAGCGACTTCGACCTGATATTGGCGGGTGCCGGGCACGCACACTTAGGGGTGCTACGTCTGTGGGCTGGCGGTAAGCGCCCCGCAGGACGCATTGGCCTGATTTCCCCAGACCCGCATGCTTGGTATTCCGGCATGTTGCCAGGGCTGTTGGCCGGGCGTTACCAGACTGAGCAATGTCGAATATCCCTTGAGCCGCTTTGTCGGGCGGCGGGTATCGAGTTTATCGAGGGCGCCGTCGCAGCCCTGGACGTCGATTCACGCACCCTGCACCTGGCCAATGCTCAGTCCTTACAGGCGCAGTGGCTGTCGCTCAATCTCGGCTCACTCCCCAAGCCACCGGTGACCGCGGATGAAGAGATGGAGCAGTTGGCGGTGAAACCCTTTGCCGGGTTTATCGCCCGATGGAATCAATGGCAACAGCACCCTCAGCGGCTGGCCGTACTTGGTGGCGGTGCCGCCGGCGTCGAATTGGCCTTAGCCATGGCGGGGCAAGTGCCGTCGCTGGCGCTGATCAGCGCCAGCGACCTGTTGCCGGGCCACGCGCCAGCGCTGCGCCGGCGGGCGCTCAAACATCTGCATAAAGCCGGCGTACGGGTAATTGAACGCTGCCCGGTCGAGCGTATTGAGCACGCCAGTCTGATCGCCAGGGGGCAAGTTGTATGGCAAGGGCCTCGGTTGATCCTGGCCACCGGCGCCAGCCCACTGGCCTGCTTGAATGAGTCGCACCTGGCCTGCGATAGCAATGGTTTTATTCAGATAACGCCAACCCTGCAAAGCGTTTCGCATCCACAGGTGTTTGCCACGGGGGACTGTGCGAGTTTGGTTGATACGCCGCGCAATGGCGTCTATGCGGTGCGCCAAGGTCCGGTACTGGCAAGCAATATTGCCCAGGCGTTGCAAGGCAAACCGCTGCGCCGCTATGAACCACAACGCACCGCCCTGGCCTTGCTTGCCGATGGCCATGGTGGCGGCATGCTGAGCTTGGCAGGCTTCACCCTAGAAGGGTCGTTGGTCGGTCGTTGGAAGGACTATCTGGATCAACGCTTTATGAGTCGCCACCGAATAAACATCCCCTGACATCTGTATGTGGTCGCCTGGTCACATATGAAAAAAGCTGACTACGTTGAAGTAGTCACTCACCCTCGGCTTAGGCCACAACGGAATATAAGTAATTTTATGAAAGCTTGGACTCTTCTACTTCTACGCGTTTCGCTTGGCTGGCTGCTGATTATTTGGGGAGCCGACAAACTCGTCAATACAGAACATGGCATGGCGGTAGCTAACACGTTCTATTTCGGCTTACAGGCGATTGAAAGCATTCTGCAGATTTTCGGCATCTTCCAAATCCTGATTGGACTCTTGGTAGTGGTGGGTTTTGCTCGCCTATGGGTTTACCCGCTGCAACTGCTGCTCAACGCCGCTTCGCTTATCGCCGTAAGGCAATCCGTTATCGACCCCTGGGGCTGGTTCTTCGAAGGCAGTAATGTGCTGTTCTACCCCTCGCTGGTCATTTTTGCCGGCAGTCTTTTGCTAATGGCTTTTCGGGATCAAGACCGACTGTCACTGGACGCTCGTCGTCTGGCGAAGTGATTTCATAATCCGGCACTGTCCTGCCTCGACAACGACACCCAGCGCAGCCGTTCGGCAACTCGCTTGCGTCTGATCAAATGGCACATTGTCACCCTGGCAATGGCCGAATACCCGCTGGGTATCCTTAACCTTTTTCACGCGCAATAGAGTGAAATCGAGGGATTGCTCCTTCTCCTTGCTCCCCTCCTTACGGGCCATATCTAATATGGCCTTTTTTTTATCCATGCCAAGCATGCTTTGATCAAGCCTTATGCCAATCAGCCCTGAGCCCCGCCCGAGAGCGCTTAATCACCCTTGCCTTTCGGCTTCTAACTTCACCAATAACACCCTCTCCAATATGCCAGAACGACCGTTTATAGCCGACTCGGCTAGCCAGTGGTCGCTTTTTAAGGCACCCTTGGGATCCCGCACAACCTAAAAATAGCGGGTTCGAAATTGGCAAGGGTTACCCCGTAACCATTCAATAGCAGCAGGTGCTGAACGCACCCTGCCCGGCAAAGTCGCAACGCATGTCGCGATTAGCCACGGTATTTCATACCTCCTTTCGTAAACCGCGAAGCGCTATTTCGGGCTTGGTATCGCCGTTCCCGCTTCACTTGACCGCGCCTTTAACGGACCGGATCAACTTAAGATGGAGAGTTCTCTTTGAACCCATTCACCAAACTAATGACTGGAGCACTGGTCTTTACATCGACCTGCGCCTTCGTATTATCGGCTCATGCTGCCGTGCCTGAATCGAGTGATCCGATCAAGATCATCGACAACAATTGGTCGAGCCAAAAAGTATTGGCGCGCGTCGCTCAGCAACTGCTTGAACAAGTCGGTTATGAAACTCGGCTGGTGCCAGCGGACAGTCAGGGACAGTTCCCGGCCATGGGCCTTGGCGATCTGCATCTGCAAATGGAAATCTGGGAAGGCACCATGGCCCAAAACTTCGAAAAGGAAGTTAAAGCCGGCCGCATGATCGATATGGGCAGCCATATCGCTACCACGCGCGAAGAGTGGTGGTACCCCGATTACGTCGAGGAAATATGTCCAGGCCTGCCCGATTGGAAAGCGCTTAACGACTGCGCCGAAAAACTCGCGGCCGTCGAAACCGCACCTAACGCACGCTACCTTGCCGGGCCAGTTGACTGGATCAAGCACGACCAGGAGCGCATTGATGCGCTTGGCCTGAACGTCACCGTGGTCAATGCCGGTTCCGCCGCAGCCTTGTTTGGCGAGTTGAAATCCGCAGCCGCACGTAAAGAGCCCATCATCCTGTTCAACTGGTCGCCCAATTGGGTCGGCGCCGCCTATCCGGGTAAATTCATCGAATTTCCCGAGTTCTCGCCAGAGTGTGTGACGGACCCGAGCTGGGGGATTAATCCGGATAAAACCTATGACTGCGGCAACCCCGTCGGCGGCTATCTGAAAAAAGGCGTCTGGTCCGGCTTCGAAGAGAAATGGTCGTGTGGTTTCGAGTTGATTAAAAACATCAACTTCACCGGCCCCATGATTGACCAAGCCGCAGCGCTGGTTGATGTCGACGGTCTGAGCCACAGCGACGCAGCTGCAGCCTGGATTAAACAGCATCAGCAAGTAGTGTCCGAGTGGATGCCTGCTTGCGCTAATTGATGTAGACCTCCCTCGCCGTATTTCTTGCTTGAACGAGCGCCCGGCCTTCTGACCGGGCGGCTCATTTCTGCGCCGCCGAAGTGCTGTGCATCTTGCTTAAAAGGACCTGTCGATGAGTCGAGCCGTGAAGGTATCGTGTAAAAATCTGTGGCTGCTCTTCGGTAAAAACGCCACTGAATTTCTCGAGGCTCAGCCATCCGCGCCGAGCGATGCGGCGATTGCCAAGGCCGGCCTGGTTGCCGCCGTACGCGACGTCAGCCTGGACGTTTATGAAGGCGAGATTCTAGTCGTTATGGGCTTGAGCGGATCGGGGAAGTCCACCTTGATTCGCTGCCTGACTCGCTTGATTGAGCCTAGCGCTGGCCAGGTTATTTTTGACGGTGAGGACTTGCTGGCAGCGTCCGCGCGGCAACTTACCGACATCCGGCGCCATAAAATGGGCATGGTGTTTCAGCACTTCGGCTTATTGCCGCATCGCACCGTGTTGGAAAACATCGCTTTTCCGCTGGAGCTGCAGGGCATCGACAAGCAAACGCGGCTGAACAAGGCCCGCGAATTGATTGAAACGGTCGGCCTAAGCGGGCGTGAGAATGACTTTCCCAGGCAATTATCCGGAGGCCAGCAGCAGCGCGTCGGGATCGCCCGCAGCCTGGTCGACGAGCCACAAGTCTGGTTTCTGGACGAGCCATTTTCTGCCCTGGACCCGCTGATCCGCCGCGAGATGCAGGATGAATTTCTGCACCTGCAGGCAAAACTGAACAAGACCATCATTTTTGTTTCCCATGACTTCGATGAAGCTGTACGCCTGGGCAATCGAATCGCAATCATGAAAGATGGCCGCGTGGCACAGATTGGCACAGCCGAAGAACTGGTCACCGCGCCAGCCAACGACTACGTCGAACAGTTTGTCCGGCACGCCCCCACCGCGCGTCTGGTCACGGTGCAAAAAATCATGGCGCCGTACAGTGGCAATGACCACGCCCAGGACGCCATTTTGTGTACCGATCTACTGCAAGATATTGCCGCACGGGTGATCAACGCCTCGCATGCCTTGCCGGTAACCGACTCGGCAGGTCAGGTGGTCGGGCATATCGATAAGGAACAACTCGCGCGGGTGTTGTTTTGATGACCGGCGCCACAGCGGGCACCGCACTTAAAGCTAACGGCGCGAGCCCGATAATCGCGTCACGCCGCACCATCGGTTTTGTGGTGTTGGCGGTCCTGATCGTGGCGGCCGGCCGGCTTGCCTACCAACAATTGGACTGGGTAACACACTATCCATCTGACTGGGTATTGCCGTTAAGTGACTGGATCAGCTCATTTTTTGAATGGCTGGTGTATGACTTCAGATTTTTACGCGACAGCGCGCTGGAGTTTTCCCCACGAGACGTCACCCGCGGTTTTGGGTCTTTGCTGAGCTACCCATTGGCATTCACCGAATCGCTGTTTTTCTCTGGTTTCAACGGCAAGATTCCGGCCTTGCCCTGGGTAACCGTGGTTGGCCTGGCCTTTGTCCTGGGGCATTGGGCCGGCGGCTGGCGCGTTGCACTGATCGGCGGCCTGTCATTTCTGTACCTCGCGGTATTTGGCGTATGGCAAGCGTCGATGCAAACCTTTGCCCTGGTGATCGTGACGGTGCCGCTGGTGTTTTCGCTGGGCATGCTGTTTGGCATTCTGATGGCTCGGTACCGCACGTTCGAGACGGTGGTGACGCCCCTGTTCGACATGCTGCAAAGCATGCCGCCGTTTGCCTACATGGTGCCTATCGTGGTGATGTACGGCGTGGGTAATGTGCCGGCGATGGTGGTGACCGCGGTATTTGCGGTGCCGGCCGTGGCACGTTGCGTTGCGCTCGGTTTGAAAAGTATCAGCCCCGAATTGATCGAAGCCGGCCTGATGATGGGCTGCACCCCGCTGCAGTTGTTGTGCAAGGTGCGCATGCCCGCGGCGCGAGAAACCTTACTGGTCGGTCTGAACCAAGGGATCATGCAGACACTGGCGATGATCGTACTGGCCTCGTTGATCGGCGCTTCCGGCCTGGGCAGCCAGCTGCTCACCTCGTTGCAATCCTTGCGGCTCGGCCAGGCGCTGGAACAGGGCCTGGCGATCGTGGTGATCGCCGTTGCGCTGGATCGCCTCAGTCGAGCTTATGCGCTGAAGCCGCCGACCTATAGCAACCGGGCGCTGTCTGCATGGCGACGTCACCCTTACCTGACGGTGGCATTCGTATTCGTGCTGATCAGCATTGGCTTGGCGTATTTCATACCGACGCTCAACGTGTTGTCCGACGCACAGACCCTGTCAACCGCGCCATGGTGGGATGCAAAAATCGAATGGGTCACCGTGCATTGGTACGACTCGGTGCAGGCCTTTCGCAATTTCATGCTGCTGCAGGCCTTGATTCCGATCCGTGATTTTTTCCAGTCCACACCTTGGGTGACCTTTGTTGGGCTGGTTGCCTTGCTGGGCTACCGGCTGGGCGGCTGGCGGCTGGCACTCGGCAGCGGTGTGCTGATGTTGTTTCCGGTGGTCACCGGGTTGTGGACACAGACCATGACCACCGTCTACATGATCGGTACAGCCGCGGTTGTCTGCATCGTCATCGGTTTTCTGCTGGGCGTTAGCGTTGCCGGCAGCCAGCGCTTGTCGAAAATCGCCCTCGGACTCTGTGATTTTTTCCAGACGTTTCCTTCTTTTATCTACCTGATTCCCGTGGTGATGTTGTTCAAGGTCAGCGACCTGTCAGCCATCATTGCCGTGCTACTGTTTGCCGTCGTGCCGATGGTGCGCTACACCATTCTCGGCTTGCGCAATGTGTCGCCGCGCCTTTTAGAAACCGTCACGCAACAGGGCACTACGCGCTGGCAACGCCTGGTAAAGGTAAAGCTGCCAATCGCGCTGCCGGAGATCATGCTCGGCATCTCTCAGGTCATTTTCATGGCGCTGTTTATGGTGGCCATCACCTCGCTGATCGGCACGCAGGATCTGGGCGCAGAAATCAATGCGGCGCGCTCCGGCAATGATACCGGCAGAGCTTTGGTGGCCGGCTTGTGCATTGCATTTTTGGGCATTGTGGCCGACCGCCTAATCGGCGCATGGGCCAAACGAAAAAAGGCCGAACTTGGCGTGGGGTGAACGGCATGGCGCACTCGCCGCCCTTATAGCCGCGGCATCAGCTGGTTCTGCTAGGCATCACATTGAACGCCTAGCGCGCCGTTCCAGCAGGCGGCTTATAAAACAGGAACCTGCCGATTTGAGCCGTTTTGATGTATTCCTTCGCCCAGTAAGGTTTCACACTTTGGTCATGAAAATACATCGCCCCATGGGTTCGATCGGGTAGTTGCTGGTTGAGCGCCTTTCGCGTGACTTCCTTGGCAATCACGTAGGCTGCGTCCTCCTGAACCTGATCCAAGCGTCCATCACACCACCATGAAAACTGGCAGGCATGCAGTTCCGAGCCTTGCTTGACCACCGCGCACACCGTATCGGGAAAGCCCGCATGACCCAGACGATTCATGATCACGCTGGCGACCGCCTGCATGTCGGTGAGTTCTTGGCCTTTAGCCTCCCAGTAAATGGAGCGGGCAAGACAGGTGATTGCATCGTCCAGAGGCGCTGCGCCCGCCGGATCGACCGCCTGTGCTCCGGATCGGCTGATAGCTTGGGCCTTGGGCGCTGCTGCCTCGCTGCCCTCTGCGGCTTTCTGCTCCAGTATCTCGGCCTTGTCTTCAGCCACGGTTTGTTTTTGCGTTTGGTCAGCCGCAATCGCCTGCCCGCCGAGAAGGGCTAATACGAAGCAGATTGTTCTCCATTTAAGGCGCATGGTCGCAATACTCTGTAGGGCGTCGAAGGTGCGCTCTGTGGCGAACCGGTTTCAGTCTAGTCGTCACATCATCCCAAGAAACTGACAACACCCAACAAAAGGCATGGCCTTGGGCGAGGCGAAATCTCGCATCATGAGCGCAGTCCGCTCAAGGGGAAATTCTATGCGCGTCACATCATTCATTATGCGTCTGGGCACATTGTCGCTGGGCCTGGTGTTTGCCACCATTGCCTTGGCCACCGAGGAAACGCAACTGGTCGAGTCGATCAACGCCTATCGCAGTGAGGTGCAGCGCTGCGCAGGCCAGGCTTCTGCTGAGTTGCCACCGCTGGCGGTTGATCCGCGCCTGGTGCTGTCCGTCAACAAGATCAGCGACCTGCAGGAGGCGCTGACGCGTGCGAGTTACCCGATGGTCAGCGTGCGGGCGATCAGCCTGTCCGGGCCCCGAGATGCGCAATCGGCCATGAAGGTCGTGCGGGAGAGCTTCTGCCAGGTGCTGCTGGACCCGCAATTTATCGATGTCGGCGTCAGCCGCGAGGGACGCGAGTGGCGCATCGTGCTGGCGCGTCCGCTGTTGACCGGGCGCCTGGGTGATTGGCAGGCAGAAGGTCAGAAGCTACTGGAAATGCTCAACAGCGCCCGCGCCCAGCCGCGCCAGTGCGGCGCTCAGCCCTTTACCGCGACGACTCCGCTGACCTGGAACGCCACGCTGGGCACGGCGGCCGAGGCCCACAGCCGGGACATGGCCAACCACAATTTCTTCGATCACAAGAACCTTGATGGCCGCACGCCAGGCGACCGGGCCGAACTGGCGGGCTATATCGGCCAGCGAATTGGCGAGAACATCGCTGCGGGGCAAGACACCCCGCGCAAGGTAGTCGATGGCTGGCTGGCCAGCCCGGGGCACTGCAGCAACCTGATGAATCCACAGTTTCGCGAGCTAGGTGCCGCCTATGCGGTTGATCCGAAGAGCAATGCGGGGATTTACTGGACGGCGATGTTTGGTAAGCAGTGAGCACCCGCGAGGTACGCTTAACAAATACGAACTAGAGGTGTCTTTCAGTATTTGACAGCTCACTTTGGAGCCAGGGTTTCGGATCCATCCAAGGGCGGCAAGGTGCTAATAGATTCTCGGAGCAAGCGATTCGATGATATTTGATCTTCTGAGGAATGGCTCCCGGTCATAACTGGCAGTCATCGGCTAGGAGATGCCGTGTGCATCTGCCGATTAAATCAGGGATTTAACCGACATCTGCACATTCAAAATCATCGCCTAGAAGCAACCTGCAAGGTTTGAGTCTCTTTCGCCAATGTGTGCCTACTTCAGAGAGCGGAGAGCCTTAAGCTGCAGCTACAAGCTCTGCGACACAATCAGAACTCTTGCACGGTCGGGCGCAGAACGATCTCGTTAATATCCACATCCGCCGGTTGCTCGATGGCGAAGGCAATGGCCCGAGCGACGGAGGTAGCAGGAATCGCCTGCTTGTAGAACTCCACTACGAAGTCGCTGGTCTGCTGATGCGAGCTGCCAAACTTGAGCTCGGAGTCGACCGCGCCGGGCTCAATGGTGGTGGTGCGAATGCTGCCACCCACCTCATGACGCAAGCCTTCGGAAATCGCCCGCACCGCAAACTTGGTGCCGCTGTAGACCGTGCCGCCGGGGCTAAAGACCTTCAGGCCCGCCACAGAACCGATGTTGATGAAGTGGCCACTGTTCTGCTGCTGGAACACCGGCAAAGCCGCCGCAATGCCATAGAGCAGCCCCTTGATATTGATGTCGATCATGCGGTCCCACTCGTCCACACGCCCTTCGCTGAGCGGTGCGTTTGCCATCAGACCGGCGTTGTTGACCAGCACATCGATTCGCCCGAAGGTCTTCAGGGCGCCCTGAATCAGGGCGTTGACGTCAGCCTGGGAGGTGACATCGGTCTGATAGGCGACGGCCTGGCCCCCGGCGCTGATCAGCTCGGCGACCAGGGTATCGAGCTTATCTTTGCGACGTGCCGCCAGCACCACGCGTGCGCCGAGTGAGGACAAGTGACGTGCTGTGGCCTCACCCAGACCACTGCTGGCACCGGTGATCACGACAACCTTTTCGGAAATGTTATTGCTCATGTTGAAAACCTCTTCTGCTGAACTTCACCACGCGCTGTGGCCTGGATGTGAACAAACAATAGTGCGAGCATTAATCTTAATAAATGGAAATATTTGGATTACGCTATTCCATTATTTGGAATAAATAGGTGCAGCGCATGCTCAACCGCATTGAGATGGTCAGGATTTTCTGCGCGGCGGCGGAGTCCAGGAGTTTTCGTGAGGCCGCGACCCGCCTGGGTATTTCGCCGCAAGGTGTGACCCGCGCCATTCAGGCCCTGGAGTCTGAACTGGGGGAGCCGCTGTTTCATCGCAATACACGCCAAGTGAATATCACCGCCTTCGGCCAGCGTTACGCGCAAGAAGCCAGGATGGCCCTGGAACATTTCGACGCGCTGTTCAGAGCAAACCGAACCGAGCCAGAGTTCACTGGACGGATCGGTATCACCGCGCCACAAGCCATTGGCAGGCGCTACCTGATTCCATTTTTGCAACCCTTGATAGCAGCCCACCCAGCGCTGCAGTTTGATTTGCGCCTGGACGATCAAATGACCGATGCCGTCGAAGCGCAGATCGATATCGGCATCCGCGTGGGGATGATTCGAGACCGCCGCTACGTGGCCCGCGCCCTGGCGCCGGTGCCTCTTTGCGTTGTCGCAAGCCCGGAGCTGATCGAAAAAACGGGGATACCTGGGACTCTGGAAGCTCTGGATCAGTTTCCACTTTCCGTGCTGATCGACCAGAAAAACGGTCGTCCTTGGCCTTGGCTGTTTGCCGATGGGCAAACCTTTAACCCCACACGGCCCGCACTCATCTGCGACGACGCCGAGACTGAACTTGAGGCCATGCTGGCAGGCATCACGTTTGGCCAAGTGCCTGCGTACCTTGCCGAGCCCTACCTGAAACAGGGGAAGCTGCAGGCCGTGTTGCAAGCTGACGCACCGCCGCCCTGGGACCTGTTCATCTATCGCCCGCAACAGGGGCCGGTCTCGCGCCGGGTACGCCTGGTTTTTGATCACCTACGGGAGTCGTTTTCAGATTCAGCACGCTTTCCCCAGGACACGATGTGAATCCAGATATGTTCTTTAGATAGCATCACGCGCCGACTATGGCTCGTCAGTCGCCGGTTACGAATGACCGAATTCGACCGAGGCGCAGCCGAGCAGCTGATGCACTAAACACGGCACAAATATCTCATTTCTACGCAGTATCTAGGTCTACTCACGCGCCGAATGATCGTAGAACTTACGTAGAAACGCGGAGCTCAAATCTGGGCCTGCTTTCTCACACAACCTAGAGTTAAAGCGGCCGCTCAACGACGTCGATTAAATCGGGGCAAGTCGCTGCTTCGGCGGTATCAATTAATCACTGCCTGACCCTTGCTCTGATTTTTTGCGTCATACAAGCGGAGGTAACAAGAATGAGTCATGACTCCCACGAGCAGGCCGAACCATTCAAGCATTTGTTTTTTGCTCTGCCCTGCGCACCTGTACAACGCCGCGCTATAGCCCAATGGCGGAGCGCTCTTAAACTACGCAGCGGACGTCCAGTGCCCGCCGAAAATTTTCACCTGACTCTGATGTTTCTTGGTTCTGTCGCCGTGACGCAGATTCCGGCAATCTGTGCTGCTGCCGCGAATGTGCGGACGCCGGGTGAGACCTTGAACGTACCGCTGAATCGACTGGATGTATGGCGCCACTCTGGTGTTTTGTTACTCGTCCCCCAACAGGAACCATTAGCTTTGCGCCAATTTTTGTATGCCTTGCAGCAAGCGCTGCTGCCGCTTGGATTTGTCGTTGAGCGCCGCGAGTTCCGTGCGCATCTGACCTTGATGCAGGACTATCGCGAACCGGTACCAGAGTCTAATACCCCGCCATGCTTTCACATGCGCGCCGAACACTTCTGTCTATTCGAATCGCATAAAGGCCACTACCGGACACTGGCCGAGTGGCCCCTTACTCGGTAAACGCATAAACATAGATTCCTATTCAATTAGGCGTGACACAAAACTCTACGTCTTTACTGAGTTGAAACATGAGCAGGAATTTCGCATCTCTCCTAGGCGTTCAATCGAGTTGGCCCGGCGTTGTTGGGCCTATCTGTCGTTGGGCATTTGAGGGTGGCAAAATGATGTAGTTGCGCCTTTTCAGGTTAAGCGCGTGATACGCACTTTAAATCTCCACAATATCTATCAGTCAACTAAGCTCACGATTGGCACTGCGATGCCATCAACTTCCGCAGACGCCGCATATCCTATTACCAGACAACATCCGGTTAGTGAGTCGGTGTGTGATGTCGGTCTCAGTCAGCCTCGAACCCACTTGGTCGCCCTCACGGCGTCAGGATTGGCACGGATGGCCAAACTCACTCCACCTCTGTGAGTACGCACCCAATGCAATATCAAACGTTCTCTGATGCTCAGATCGAGACCCTGGTTAACGCAATTAATACTGATGGCTTCGCTGTTCTTCCGGGTTGGGCAACCGATGCTGAGTTGTCTGAATTACAAGCAATGGTGACCGAAACTGTTAGTACTGCGGGCAATCAATACGTTGCGTTGTCCGGTAGCGAGGCCGTAGCCGGCTCGCTGTTGCATGAGTGGGGTAAGTCGCCAAGCTTCCTCGACTTATGCCAACGTGTTGCAGCAAAAGGTACAGGCCAGCTATCCGCCGAGTCCGGCCTACATCAAGTATTGCGGTGTCTTATCGGAGAGCAAGGCCAGCGTGAGTCATTAATCTTCCATTACGACTCATTTGTGCTAACCACGATTATGCCTGTTTATATGCCAGAGAAGATCGGCACAGGTGATCTAATCATGATCCCCAATCACAGGCGTATTCGGAAAAATTATGCGTCGAACCTTATAGACAAACTGCTGATCGATAACCGATGGTCTCAGCGACGCCTAGCAAAGCGTCATGCCAAACACGCAGATGCGTTCACGCAGATACGAATGCGACCGGGGGATATGTATCTATTCTGGGGGTATCGTTCACTGCACACTAACCTTCCTGCTGACCCCAACTCAATACGTGCAACAGCCGTTTTTCACTACCAAAACGTGCATGGCTATAGCTCAATAGCAAACCGTATCCGCCAGTCACTGGCCCAGTTAAAACCGCGACGGGCTGCGCATACGGGTGAACCACAAACGCAGCCGAAGAGCTTTGCTAAAACACCCTGATATTTAAATGATGCTAAAAAAAATCATCGAATAGTCCGTGTGAGCGTGGTTTGATCGCCCACTCCCTGAACCATTGTTATGAAAGTGGAACCCGCAATAGCGGTTCCACCTTCAGCGGCTAATTAGCTGGGGTTAAACCAGTGCCCAAACCAGCTGCCAAACAGGAACAGCGGCTACTGGTAACACCAGCCCCAGACGCGGCCTATACGGCAAGCTCAGCACCAGCCCTGCCAGACTGACCTGCCCAAACCAGCCGACCGGGCCCATAGCCCAACCCCAGCTCGACACACAAGCCTTGAAGCCCAGCGCCAAAGGAGCCAACCCAGCACCCGCAAAGCGCGACAGGCCATAGGTTGAGGCTCGCTCTTCCAGACGTTTTTGTAATGACGTTTAATGCCCTGGCAAAGTGCCGACATGCCGCAGTACACCAGCAACAAGCCGGCAAAGAAGTCGATCGGCATGTCATTGCACCTGCGCCACAGTTGAGGTTTGACGGCGAGGCACAACGCGAGCCTTTAGCTGGCCGACTCGCCATGCGCAGAAAACCAGTAACGCACTACATGCAATTGCCGTCAGCTCGACATACAGTCGCATCGGTTCAGCCCAAGGTCGCTGTACAGTTGCAGCGCTGAGCAGTGGCAGGGTCAAACACAACAGCGCAGCCAGCCCTAGCTGCTCACGCCACGTCTGCAGATAAGGGCGGCACCCTGCATGCAGCTGACTCAGAGCCCAAATCGCGAAAAACACCCGCACCTCCCACGCCCCACGCTGCGCCAGTTCCACGGGCAATAGGCAGTTACCCCATAGTAAGTAATCATCGGCGCCCTGGCGGAAACCGGCGATATGATCCTGCTCAGCACCCAAAGCCAACATGAGAATAACCGGCACGCTGCTGTGATGGCGCAATTGCTCAAGCACACTCAAGCCATTGAGACCCGGCAGGAGAATACGAAAGGCTGCGCAAGCCCTTCCAGCCCGGCACAGCCGTCGTCCTGCAAGGTCACACGAAACCCACGACTCAAAAGATGCTGCTGCAAATGTGCAGCCAGCACCGGATCATCTTCGATCGCCAAAATATGTGAAGTTACAGTTGCTGAAGCCATAATCAATAAACGCAAATAATAAGCAATCGCGATAACGCCAGGATTTATCACTCAAGCCCATCACCAAACGCTTGAAAATAAAAATCTAAAACGCCGAGATGACAGCAAGCACCCGCTGTTAGTGGCCGAGGAGATTCTCAATTGGCAGTTCGAGCCGGCGGCAGCCAACCAAGCCTGAGTGGCCTATATCACCCACATCAGAGCGTGAGCGGGCTGCCTGTGCCGAGCCGCCGCTCTCGATCTGTACTCAGGCAAAATAGTGGACTGGGCCATGGCGCCCATCTTGCCAGCCCCGCTGGTGTACTGCTTTGCACCCGATCCATACCAGCGCCTTTGATATGCAGGCGCTCATCCGCCAGACCCCGAATGACTCGTAGGCTGAAAACCCCTCCGGTACCGTTGAGGACGATTGCCGCCATGAACTAACTTTGTCGCAAGCTCAAATTACTGATCCACATCAGGGCTCACCCAGATCTGCGACGTCAAACTGGCATTCTGCCATCCACAACATATAGCCTCATCATTACTCGGCCAGAGACACAATCATGAGATCCGCCTTCGAGCCCTTGACCCGCTGCCTGGCGACCCTGCTGCCGGGGGAGCTGCGCCCTAGCGAACTGCCGCAATTGCTCACGCCCCGGCAGCACTCGCTGCTACTCAACCAGCGCCGGGCAACCATGATCGTTAACCGCGTGCGGCTGTTCGCCTTTCTGTTTGCCGTACTCACGCCACTGTGGGCAGTGATCGACCTCATGGTCTTTGATTTTTCCCTGTGGATTGGGCTGGCCCTATTTCGCATACTAGCCAGTTGCGCATTCGCCTGCCTGTTACTGTTTTACCGACCCGGTGGCAACCTGTTCCAAGCCTATCGCGCCATCACCCTGCTGTTCGCCATACCCACGCTGTTCTACGTTGCCTCGCACACTCTACTCGCCCGCCATCAGCTCACCGATTTTTCCGCTGCTGCAGCTACCGGCTATGCCTTCCTGCCCTTCGTGTTGATGGCCGGACTGTCCATCTTCCCCCTCAGTTTGAAGGAGAACCTGGCCCTAGCCAGCCTACTCCTGTTGGCCCAGAGCATAGCTGGCTATTTGGGCTGGTCCACCCTCAACTGGCCCTCCTTCGCCGGCGGTTTCTGGCTGTTGGTCCTTATTGCCGGGGTTACCGCTCTGGCCAGCATGAGCCAGTTGGCGTTTATGATCGCCCTGCTGCGCCAGGCCATGCACGACCCGCTGACCGGCATGCTCTCGCGCGGCAGTGGCGAGGAGATCCTCGACTTGCACTGGAGCGGCGCGCAGCGCAATAACAGCTACCTGAGTCTGGCCTTCATCGACCTCGACCACTTCAAGGCCGTCAACGACAATTTCGGCCATGAAGCCGGTGACCGCACCCTCTGCGCCTTCGCTAACCACATGCAGAACACCCACCGCGACGCCGATAGTTTGCTGCGCTGGGGTGGCGAAGAATTCCTCTTGATCATGCCCAACACCGATATGGCCCAGGCCGATCTGGCCTTGAAACGCATGATGCAATACGGTCTGGGCAGCCGTCCGGATGGTCACCCGCTCACCGCCAGCATCGGTCTGGTCGAACGACGTCATGACCACGCTTCAAGCAGCCACGAGTTAGTGGAACTGGCCGATCGGCGCATGTACCTAGCCAAACAAAGCGGGCGCAATCAGGTATGCAGCCACAGCGTTGCCGCTGAGCCGGCGCCGCTGCACGACTTGCAAGGCTGCGCCCAATAACACTGAAAGGCTCAGGCCGAGCGAGCGCATGCAACTGACACGCAGCCACAGGTATTGCTGAGCGTGCCTACCGGCGGTCAGTAAGCCGGCGAAGGCATCAGGGTGGTGAACGCATTGAGCGGCACCGTGAGTATTTTTTCAGCGGTTCTCAGCCCAGCGCTTTATCGCCGTTGATAAAGGTGTAGTGCCGGCCCTACCCGGCATCGCTGTAGTGCATATAAAACATCACTCTCTCGCCCAGCTCTGACATGGTCGCCACATAATCGTCGGCGTCAGCCACGAAGAACCCGGCCGCATCGGGTTTGGCCTCGCACTCGATATAGGCGGTGACGAACGATTTGGGAGCGGCGTCGCTAACGAACTCGGCACACTCGAGTTCATCCCGCTCACAGACACCAAGAGTACTCCGCTGAAGGGAGTATCGGCATTGCCGATATCCAGTATTTCACTATGGGGATCTTCATCATCCGGCCGGTAAACTGCTCAGTCTTGGGCGCCAGGGCTACCGAGTATGGTCAAGCAGGCAGCCAAACGCTGCTGGAGTCGACCCTAGGCACGACGGCTCTACAGTCACTACAGGAGCTACAGCTGTAGAGGTGGCTGTCAGCGCAAACAAAATCGCCGGATGCCTACTAAGATTGTTAGCCATGACCCAATTCACTACCAATTCACTACCAGAAACACCAATCCCCAGAAACAACGTAGCCCGGACCTTTCGGAACCGGGCTAAGTCATTGAACAATATGGTCGGGACGGAGTGATTCGAACACTCGACCCCTTGCACCCCATGCAAGTGCGCTACCGAGCTGCGCTACGCCCCGACTAGGCGTGAATCCACTTCCGCTTGTTGGCGAAAGTGCAGCGGACTATACACTAAGCTTATGAATTGTGGAAGATTTTGAGAAAATAGATTACTTTTTCAAAACCACCAGCACAGTCTCAAGCTCCGCAATCATCTGCCGAATCAGTTGCTTGTACTGGGTGCTGTCATCTTTTGCCTCATCACCAGACAAACGCTGGCGGGCGCCGACAATGGTGAAACCTTGCTCATACAACAGAGCCCGAATCTGACGAATCATCAACACATCCTGGCGTTGATAATAGCGTCGATTACCGCGCCGCTTAACCGGATTTAGCTGGGGAAACTCTTGCTCCCAGTAACGCAATACGTGCGGTTTTACCGCACAAAGTACGCCTACCTCACCAATGGTGAAGTAGCGTTTCGCCGGTATCGGTGCAAGCGCGTCGTTAGGACTTGGTTCCAGCATAAGCCTCGACTCTGGCTTTCAGTTTCTGCCCTGGACGGAAAGTCACCACCCGGCGCGCCGTGATAGGTATTTCCTCGCCGGTCTTTGGATTTCGACCAGGACGTTGGCGCTTATCGCGCAGGTCAAAGTTGCCAAAACCCGATAACTTGACCTGCTCGTTGAGCTCCAACGATTGCCGAATCGCCTCAAAAAACAACTCCACCAACTCCTTGGCTTCCCGTTTATTCAGGCCGAGTTCTTCGTACAGACGTTCCGCCATTTCAGCTTTTGTCAGAGCCCCCATCCGCTAATTCCTTAACGTGGCAGTGAATCTTTGTTCCAGTTTAATGAGGATATTTTGCGTTGTACTGGCCACCTCATCTTCATTAAGAGTGCGTGATGGATGCTGCCAGGTCAAGCTGACCGCCAGGCTTTTTCTATGCGGATCAATGCCTTTACCCTGATACACATCAAATAGTCGCAGGTCAGTCAGGCATTCCCCTGCTGCTTCCCGAATGGTTTCCAGAATAGCTTCAGCCGCTACGTCTTGATCAACCACCAGGGCCAAATCCCGACGCACTTCTGGGAAGCGCGAGAGCTCATGAAAAGCCGGCAGTCGCCCCTGCGCCACTTGGCTCAACACCAGTTCGAACAGGTAAAGTGGCTGATCCAAGCCTAGCGACTTGCTTAGCTCCGGATGCAACGCCCCGATAAAGCCCACCAGATGTCCATCACGCTCGATACGCGCGGTTTGTCCTGGATGCAGCGCTGGATGCTCGCCGGGCAAGAAAGAGAAAGCGTCCAGCGCACCGGCAAAACCGAGCAGCGCTTCGACATCCGCCTTCACGTCATAAAAGTCAACCGCCTCACGGCCATGGGCCCAGCTTTCTGGAAGACGGCTGCCGCAGATAACGCCGGCCAGCATAGCTTCCTGCTGTAAATTCTCCAGCTGGCCGACAAAGCGTAGGCCGCTTTCGAACAGGCGAACGCGGCTCTGCTGACGATTGAGGTTGTACTGCACGGCCTTGACCAAACCCGGCCAGAGCGACGCGCGCATGGCCGCCATATCGGTCGAAATCGGATTGGCCAGCAGCAACGGCTCAACATTGGGACTGAACAGTTCGAACCATTTGGGATCGATAAAGCTGTAAGTAATCGCTTCTTGATAACCGCGGGCGACTAGCAGACGACGCAGACCAGGCAGCTCAGCCCGCGCTTCGGCTTTAGGCTGAGGCGCAAGTCGCGCTTGCGGATAACGGACAGGCAGACGGTTATAGCCGTAGAGGCGCGCAAGCTCTTCAATCAAGTCCACCTCAATGCTGATATCGAAACGATAACTTGGCACCACGACGCGCCACTGCCCTGGACCTTCCGGCGTAACCAGCAATCCCAAGCCGCCGAGCAAGCGTTCGACTTCCGGCGCTGCCAGCGTCAGGCCGAGCATCTGTTCGATACGCGCGGCGCGCAACGTGATGGGCGCGATGCTCGGCAAGTGCGCCTGACTGAGCACCTCAATGATGGGCCCCGGCTCGCCGCCGACGATTTCCAGCAGCAGCGCGGTGGCGCGCTCCATGGCTTTTTGCGGCAACTGCCAATCCACGCCGCGCTCAAAACGGTGCGATGAGTCAGTGTGCAACCCATAGGAGCGAGCCTTGCCGGCCAGCGCGATGGTGTCGAAAAAAGCGCTTTCCAGAAACAGATCGCGAGTAGTGGCGCTGACGCCACTGGACTCGCCACCCATCACCCCGGCGATTGCCAAGGGCCGCTGGTGATCGGCAATCAGCAGGGTATCGGCGCGCAGGCTGACTTCCTGGCCGCCCAGTAGCACCAGTTTTTCACCCTCTGCGGCCATACGCACGCGAATGCCGCCATCCAACTGCGCCAGATCGAAGGCATGCATCGGCTGACCCAACTCAAGCATGACGTAATTGGTCACGTCGACCACTGCATCAATGCTGCGCACATCGGCGCGACGCAGCCGTTCAACCATCCACATCGGGCTTGGTTTGGACAAATCGACATTGCGCAACACACGACCGAGGTAGCGCGGACAGGCCTTCGCCGCCAACACCTCGATAGGACAGACCTGCTCATGCACCGCCGCAACAGCGGCAATCGTCGGGCACGTCACGGGGGCGGCGTAGAGCGCGCCCACTTCGCGGGCCAGACCGGTCAGGGACAGGCAATCGCCCCGGTTGGGCGTCAGATCTACATCGATGCTGACATCGTCCAGACCGAGATAGACGCGAAGATCATGACCGACTGGCGCATCGCCCGGCAGTTCCATCAGGCCGTCGTTATCGGCGCCGATTTGCAGCTCGGACGCCGAGCAGAGCATGCCATTGGACTCGACACCGCGCAGCTTGGCTTTCTTGATCTTGAAATCGCCGGGTAACTGGGCGCCAATCTGGGCGAAGGGGATCTTCAGGCCCGGGCGCACGTTTGGCGCGCCACAAACCACCTGAAAGGTCTCAGCCCCTGCGCTGACCTGGCACACGCGCAATTTGTCGGCATCCGGATGGGATTCGGTGTTGAGCACCTCGCCCACCACCACACCGCTAAACTCACCGGCGACCGGCGTTACGCTGTCGACCTCAAGGCCGGCCATGGACAGACGCGCGACCAACTCATCACGGGATACTTGCGGGCTGACCCAATCGCGCAGCCACTGCTCACTGAACTTCATTGTGCTGCTCTCCTGAATATCGGTTACGGGCGTGCGGACCTAGCGAAATTGCGCAAGGAATCGCAGATCGTTGTCGAAGAACAGACGTAAATCATTGACGCCATAGCGCAGCATGGCCAAACGCTCGACACCCATGCCGAAGGCGAAACCCTGGAATTTTTCCGGATCAATGCCGGACATCCGCAGCACATTCGGGTGGACCATGCCGCACCCCATTATTTCCAACCAGCCGGTTTGTTTACAGACCCGGCAGCCCTTGCCGTTACACATAACGCACTGCATATCGACTTCAGCCGATGGCTCGGTGAAGGGGAAGAAGGACGGGCGAAAACGCACACCCAGGTCTTGCTCGAAAAACACCCGCAAAAACTCTTCGATGGTGCCCTTGAGGTCGGCAAAGCTGATGTCTTCATCGATCAACAACCCCTCGACTTGATGGAACATCGGCGAGTGGGTGATATCGGAATCGCAGCGGTAAACCCGTCCCGGGCAGATGATACGAATCGGCGGCGACTGGGTTTCCATGGTGCGCACCTGAACCGGCGAGGTGTGGGTGCGCAGCAGCATGTTGGCATTGAAATAGAAGGTGTCATGCATCGCCCGCGCCGGGTGGTGGCCGGGGATGTTGAGCGCCTCGAAATTGTGGTGATCGTCTTCAACCTCGGGGCCTTCGGCAATGCCGTAGCCAATATGGCTGAAAAATTGCTCGATGCGTTCCAGCGTACGGGTGACCGGGTGTAGGCCGCCCGAGGTTTGGCCACGCCCCGGCAGGGTGATGTCGATGCATTCGGCGGCCAGCTTGGCGCTTAGCGCGGCCTGCTCCAGCAATTGCTTGCGTGCGTTCAAGACGTCCTGCACGCGCTCCTTGGCGGCGTTGATCAGTGCGCCGTTTTTTGGCCGATCTTCGACCGGCAATTTACCCAGGGTCTTCATCACCTGAGTCAGTTCGCCCTTCTTGCCAAGATACTGCACCCGGAGCTGCTCCAGGGCATTGACGTCTTCGGTGTGTTGCACAGCCTCAAGCGCTTGCTTGACCAGCACATCCAGGTTTTCCATGTACAGACTCCTGATACGAAATAGGGGAAGAGCTTGAAGGCTCTTCCCCTATTGGTGACGTCGAGCACCGAGTCCCAATTATTGGAAGTCGGTGATTATCGGGGACTTAAGCCAGAACGGCTTTAGCTTTCTCGACAATCGCAGCAAATGCTGCTTTTTCGCTCACTGCCAGATCAGCCAGTACCTTGCGGTCAATCTCGATTGCTGCCTTTTTCAAGCCAGCAATGAAACGGCTGTAAGATAAGCCGTTTACACGAGCGCCTGCGTTGATACGGGCGATCCACAGAGCACGGAACTGACGTTTTTTCTGACGGCGGTCACGGTAGGCATATTGCCCGGCCTTGATCACTGCCTGTTTGGCAACCCGGAACACGCGTGAGCGCGCGCCATAGTAGCCTTTTGCGAGTTTCAGAATCTTTTTATGACGACGACGAGCGACGACACCACGCTTTACACGAGCCATGAATAACCTCTTCTCTTAACCAAAATTAACGAACGCGCAGCATGCGCTCTACTTTACGGACGTCTGACGGATGCACCATGGAGCTTCCGCGCAGCTGACGCTTACGTTTGGTAGACATTTTGGTCAGGATGTGGCTCTTGAAAGCATGCTTGTGCTTGAAGCCATTTGCAGTTTTCAAGAAGCGCTTTGCAGCGCCACTTTTAGTCTTCATCTTTGGCATGTTCGGTACTCCGCATTCAGTTGATAATCATAACCGCAAGGCCTGCCGTGCCCTGGTGGTCACTTCTTCTTTTTGGGGGCGATGACCATAATCAGTTGGCGTCCTTCCATCTTAGGATGCTGTTCGACCGAGCCGTATTCAAGCAAGTCACCTTCAACCCGCTTCAACAACTCCATCCCCAGCTCCTGGTGGGCCATCTCACGACCGCGGAATCTTAGCGATACCTTGGCCCTGTCCCCGTCACTCAGGAAACGTACCAGGTTGCGTAGTTTTACCCGGTAATCCCCTTCTTCCGTCCCTGGTCGAAACTTGATTTCTTTAACCTGAATTTGCTTCTGATTTTTCTTCGCTGCGGCAACCTGCTTCTTCTTTTCGAAGATCGATTTGCCGTAGTCCATCAGCTTGCAAACAGGGGGTAGTGCATCGGCGGAAATTTCCACCAAATCCAGTTTGGCTTCTTCAGCCTTAAGAAGCGCGTCTTCAATTGACACAATCCCAAGCTGCTCACCCTCAGCACCGATTAACCGAACCTCGCGTGCCGAGATATTTTCGTTGATCGGCGCTTTGGGTGCAGCTCGTTTATCTTGTCTCATTTCACGCTTAATAATAATTACTCCGAATCATGGCGACCACGCCGGGAAACCGCCTGAGCGAGAAAATCTGCGAATTGGGCGATGGGCATTGAACCCAGATCGACTCCTTCTCGCGTTCGCACGGCGACGGTTTGTTGTTCAACTTCCCGATCTCCAATAACCAAGAGATAGGGAACTTTGAGCAAAGTATGCTCACGGATTTTAAAGCCGATCTTCTCGTTTCTCAAGTCGACCTTGGCACGAAAACCGCCCTGAATGAGGATTTTTTCAACTTCCAGCGCGAAATCGGCCTGCTTATCGGTGATATTCAGGATAACTGCCTGAACGGGTGCCAACCAGGCAGGAAAAGCGCCTTCGTAATGCTCGATCAGCATGCCGATAAACCGCTCGAAGGAACCCAGGATGGCGCGATGCAGCATCACCGGGTGCTTACGGCTGTTATCTTCGCTGACGTATTCAGCCCCCAAACGTGTGGGCAGATTAAAATCGAGCTGTAGGGTACCGCATTGCCAGACCCGACCGAGACAATCTTTTAGAGAAAACTCGATTTTAGGGCCATAAAAAGCACCTTCGCCCGGCTGCAAGTCATAGGCCAGCCCGGCGCTGTCGAGTGCCTCGGCCAACGCCGTCTCGGCGCGATCCCACAATTCATCGGCGCCCACGCGCTTTTCCGGACGAGTAGATAACTTGAGCTCAATATCCTGAAAACCGAAGTCGGCATAGACTGCCAGCGTCAGCTTGATGAAGTTCGCCGACTCGGCCAGCATCTGTTCTTCAGTGCAAAAGATGTGTGCGTCATCTTGCGTAAAGGCCCGCACTCGCATGATGCCGTGCAACGCGCCGGACGGCTCATTCCGGTGGCAAGCACCAAACTCAGCTAAGCGCAGCGGCAGCTCGCGGTAGCTTTTGAGACCCTGATTGAACACCTGCACGTGGCACGGGCAGTTCATCGGTTTAATGGCGTAATCGCGATTTTCCGACTCAGTGGTGAACATGTTTTCGGCGTAGTTGGCCCAATGCCCGGACTTCTCCCACAGGCTGCGATCGACCACCTGGGGCGTCTTGATTTCCAGATAGCCGTTTTCGCGCTGCACCTGACGCATGTATTGCTCAAGCACCTGATACAACGTCCAGCCATTGGGATGCCAGAACACCATGCCCGGCGCTTCTTCTTGGGTGTGGAACAGATTCAGGCGCTTGCCGATCTTGCGGTGATCGCGTTTTTCAGCCTCTTCGATACGCAGCATATAGGCGGCCAACTGCTTTTTGTCGGCCCAGGCAGTGCCATAGATGCGCTGCAATTGTTCGTTATTGGCATCGCCGCGCCAGTAAGCGCCAGACAATTTGGTCAGCTTGAACGCCTTCAGAAAGCGCGTATTCGGCACATGCGGTCCGCGGCACATGTCGACGTATTCTTCGTGGTAGTACAGACCCATTTCCTGGGTCTCGGGCATGTCCGCCACCAGACGCAGTTTGTAGTCCTCACCGCGCGCAGTGAACTCGGCGATGACCTGCTCGCGCGGGGTCAGCTTTTTGATCACGTCGTAGTCTTTCTCGATCAACTGCAGCATGCGCTGCTCGATCGCGGCCACATCGTCCAGCGTAAAGGGACGCTCGTAGGCAATGTCGTAATAGAAGCCTTCGTCGATGACCGGACCGATCACCATCTTGGCCGTCGGAAACAGCTGCTTGACGGCATGTCCGATCAGGTGCGCGCAGGAGTGGCGGATGATTTCCAGTCCAGCTTCATCCTTGGGCGTAATGATTTGCAGCGTGGCGTCTTCGGCGATGATCTCGCAGGCGTCAACCAAGTCACCGTTGACTTTGCCGGCCACGGTGGCCTTGGCCAGACCGGCACCAATGGATTTCGCCACCTCGGCGACTGAAACCGGATGATCGAACGAACGCTGACTGCCGTCGGGAAGAGTAATAACAGGCATGGCGCTTCCTCTCCTAGTGGTGACCCCTACTAAAGGTCACGTGGGTTGGGATTAGCCAGTACGCGGTTCAGCGGTATGCCCGCCTTACAATGGCAGGAGCCCAAAGGCCAACCTAAACCGAACCGCAGTCACTGGAAATGGATTGAATAACACAATGAGTTTAACCGCTAAAGAAACCTAAGCGCTTGATAGCAAAGGGAAACACGGTTATCACGAAATCATTAGAGGCCGTACTCTAGCACAAAACCGCCTTACGCCCGGCCGGCAGGACAGGAATGACAAGACGCCTGTGCGGCCTGCGCCGCATTTTGCAACACGCGCTAACCACCGCACTAAAGGCCACCTGAAAGCGCCAGCCAATTGCACAGTGCCTGACTTCTCTAGGACACTGGCGCTCCATTGCCGCCGCATGCCCCCCAACGGAAAACCCCATGCCCCAGATCGATACCGAACAACGCCACGCCGCACGCCTGGCGATTCTGAACCACCCGCACGCTCAGGACTGCACGGTGTACCGCCCGGATGAAGCCGATGACGAAGAAGACGAACTGGACCTGGGCGATGCCAAGGTGCTGTTTACCGGAGTATTCCAGGCACCCCAGGAATGGGATGCGCGGGAGCGTGAAGATTTTTTCGGCGATATAGCCCCCGAACTGTTTTTCACTGCCGGCATCGCCTGCGAGGCCAAGCCTGGCTCCGCCGGCTTCTTCCTGCTCGAAGTGGGCGACTACGTGGCGAGCATGTCCGGGCAAGGCGCGGTGGTGATGTTCTACGTGCAGGATTATCGCGAGGATGAAAGCGGCCGGAACTATGTACTGATGCGCGACGATGAACTAGACAGTTAATCGGCGCTGTAGTTGAAGGGCCGCCAGCGCTCAGCACGGCATACTAAACGCCGCTGCCATATTTTTGCCAAGCATCCGAGCGCATGCGGCCATTGCTGGCATAGAGGCTGCCATGGCCCTCGGTAAGCACCTCGTACTAGTACTTCTTACTGTTCGGCGCTTTTGTGACTTCCAAGCGCCGAGGGCAACGCCAACTGGCGGTGTGCTCGGCGGCATAGCGAGGCTATTGGCTGCCTTGGCCTATGAGCACGCCATCAATGACCTGTCCGTAAAAGTCCACATCATTGGCGTGGTATTTTTCGCGGGTTGTCTCGATAGAGCCGTCGACCAGACGCGGGTCCTGCGGCCGTTCATGGCTATTCATGAATGCCGCCACATGCCAGGCCTCTTCGTCGCTCAGGCTGTTGCCTTTGCCCAGCGGCATGCTCGATTTGATAAAGCCCGCGGCGGTGTTGATCCGGTGCATGCCGGCGCCCCAATTGAATGAGTACTTACCCCATAGCGGCGGAAACACATACTCGTCCGCGGACTTCTGCCCCTGGCCATCTGCGCCGTGGCAAACCGCGCATTGGGCAACGTAAATCTGCTCGCCCTTGGCCAGGTCATGGCCGCCACTGGGTGCCGGCACCTCGGGATAGCCGCGACCCGGCAAGACTTGCGCGGTCGGTGCGCCGGTCGCCAGCCAGTAGGAGTAAACGCTCAGCGCATTGATGACGTGGCTGTCGGCTGCCGGCACGTTCTTGGCGTTCATGCTGAACTGGAAACAGCCCTGCAGACGCTCGGCATAGGTGTTCACCTTGTCGTTCTTCTTCCGGTAGGCGGGGTACATGGGATAGGCGCCCCACAGCGGTGCGGAATTGGCCTGGCGCCCCTGCTCAAGGTGGCAGTTGGTACAGTTCATACCATTGCCAACGTGCTGCGGAGCGTTCTTCTGGGTATCGACGAAAATCGCCCGGCCTTCGCGCACCAATTCGCCAAAGGCGTTGTTTGGCAATTCGCTTTCGCGCGGCGATTGGAAATAGGTTTCGTCAGCGGCTGATTGCGGGCTCGCCAGCAGTTGGGACTGATCGTCCATGGCAATTTTCGCGGCTTGCACCGGGGTGATTAACGCCATCGCCAGCAAGACTGAAATAGAGATATTCATTGGCAACCGCCCTTATTGGCTGAGACTGGCGAAGTAGCGCGAGACTGCGTCGATTTCGGCATCGGTCATGGAACGGGCGATATGCCCCATCAGGTCATTCGGGTCGTTCTGCCGTGTGCCCTGACGCCAGGCGTTGAGCTGTGCGGTCAGGTACTGGTTGGACTGCCCGGCCAGCGGCGGGAAGGCGCTGCCGACACCCACACCACTGGGCCCGTGACAGGCCACACAGGCCGGAATATTGCGCTCCCAGGCGCCACGCAGGGCCAGCACGGCACCCAGACCTTCAGCCTCAGCGCTCCGACCGAAGCGCTCGACCTTAGGTGTAGGCATGCCAGCAAGCATCTCGGTGACGGCCGTGAGCTCGTCATCGCCCAACGCAGCAGCAATCGGTTGCATCACCGGATTGGCCCGCGTGCCCGAGCGGAAGTCCTTGATCTGCTTGGTCAGGTACTCGGCCGACAAACCGGCCAGGCGCGGAAAACCCGCCGCCGCCATGCCCATGCCATCTGAGCCGTGACAGCTGCTGCAGGCCATTGCGGCAGGCAGTGCGCCGCCCTGGGTGTAAACAGCTTGCCCCTCGACAGCCTGTGCCTGAGTTGCCAAAAGCAACGCGCACAAACCTGCCAGTGGCCAATAAGTCAGTGTCATAGATAGCTCTCTTATTAGATTTATTGAACAGCCAGCCAAGCGGCGCGCAACCGCCTGGATCGTTGCTTTTTACCGCGGCGCTTTAATAGGAAAAAATCGTGCAATTGTGAGTGATGCGGCGGTATGTCGCGGATCAAATGTAGCATGCCTAGCGCTTGGCTCTTCAGCCATGACCTCGAGACAAAAGGCTAATAGGCCGTTATTTTGGCCCCATTATTTTCGTCAGATTATCGGCACTCGGCGCGCCCTGTTGCTGTTGCAGCCGACCGCCGGCATCCTGGTAAAAAATCGCTGGGGTTGCTGCGGCGCCCAACTCGCCCATCAGCGCGAGGTTGTCGTCCAGCTGCTGTTGCACCTCGGCAGCAATAGTCTTCATGGGTTTGAGTGTGCTGGCTTTTCCAGCCATTTCGTGCTGTTTGAGCGCGCTTTCTGGTTGTTTGGCGGTCAACAGGGACGCGGCTTTTGCCGCACTGTCTGCGCGCAACATGCCGACCATAATATGGCGCAACTGGACCTTGCCGGCGTCGACCCACGGCCGCGCCTGCTTCCAAAACAGGTTGCAGTACGGGCAATTCGGGTCACTGAATACATAGACAACCCGCGGCGCACTGTCGCTGCCATCGGCGATCCAGGTGCTGTCCTGCATACGGGTCAACATTTCCTCACCCATCGGGGCGTAGACCAGTCGCTCCAGCGGTTCGCGGCTGAGGTCTTCACCTTGGGCATCGAGCAGCGTGCCGAGCAGTACATGCTGGCCATCAGCGGTGAGGTACAACGCCATGCCCTGGCCGTTATAGCGGGCGGCATAGCCTTGCAAACCATTGGGCGCATCGAAGCGACCGACAATCTTCGCGCCGCGCGCCTCGACGGCCTGGATCGCAGGTGGTAATTCTGCGGCCAGCGCCGAGACGCTGGGGATGCTCAGCAAGCCAAGACCGGCCAGCAATAAGGGGACACAGGGAAAGCGTTTCATGGTTGCGGATGCTCTTTTAGTTTTTCCAGTGATCGGGCCAGGCTGGCGCGGGACAACTCGCCCAGATGGCTGCCCACCTGACGGCCCTGGGCGTCATAAAACAAGGTCGTTGGCAGTGCCCGGGAACCCAGTTGTTGGCCGAGCCGAGCGCCGCTGTCGAGCAGCACGTTGTGCAGTTGCAGATTGCTTTCTTCAAGAAAATCGATGATCTGGGCGCTGCCCTCGCCTTGGTTGACGAATAAGAAGGTCAGGTCTGTTTCCCGGGTTTGGGCTTCGGCCAGCACCGGCATTTCCCGGCGACACGGTGGACACCAGGTCGCCCACAAATTGATGACCAGCGGCTTGCCAAGATAGCTTTCCAGCGCCACCGGCGCGCCCTGAGTATCGCGCAGCGCCATTTTCGGCAGTTGCGTGCCTTGCTCGAAGGCGTGCAATGCCAGGCTGCTGAAGGTCCAGCTGAGCACGCCCACGGCCAGCGCCACGCCGAGCGGCTTGCGCAGTCCTTGCGCACGCCAGGCCTGCCAGGCGCCCAGCAACAGGGCGGCAAGAAAGCCCGGCCAGGCAATGAAGCCGCCATCGCGAATATCCAGCACCTTCCAGGGCACGTCCGAAAAGTGTTGGCTATAGACCAGCACAAACGCCAGCCGCGCCACCAGCAAGCCGACTAGAAACAACCGAAACAACTGTTTCTCGGGATTTTGTGCATGGCGGCGCCCGATCCACCAGCCGGTCAGCGTGGCCAGCAGCAGGCTGCCCAGCAACAACAGATGGCCGGCGGCGAAGGTCAACGGGCCTAGCGTCAGAGTCAGCATCAGCCACGCTCCCGGGTGTCTGCCCACTGTTGCAAGAAGGCCTCAGCGCCCACTTCGCCGGTGATTCGCCGGCCGCGCCGCTCCTCGCCATCCGGACCGATCCACAGCAGGCTCGGCGGCCCCGGCACCTGATAACGACTGAGCAATTCGCGGCTAGCGGCATTGTTGGCGGTCACATCCAGACGCAGCAGGTGAACGCCCGCCAAGGCGGCGATGACTCGTTCGTCTCTAAACACCTGCTTCTCCATGACCAGACAGGACACGCACCAGTCGGCGTAATACTCGACCAACACCCACCGCCCTTGCGCCTTGGCCGCGGCCAATTGGCGATCGAGCATGGCCGGTTCGTTGAGGGTAATAAAGCCCGCGTGTGCCGCGTCGCTACCACCCGTCAACTCGCTGTCCGCCCTCGCGGCATACACCTGCAGCGGTTGCCAGGGATCGTCCGCACCGTCCGCCGCGCCCAGCACGGCCAGAAGTGTTCGTTTTCAGGTTCGCGACCATGGCCCAGGAATTCCCGCAGACGCTATGCCCCATCTCACGCAACGCTTCTGGCGCCAGGGCAAAAGCACCGGATGCGGCCTGGGTTTGGCCATTGTTCATGCCATCACCCAACGCTACGGCGGCTCCTTGCATTTCGTCAGCCAGCCTGACGGCGTGCGTGCAGAACTGCAGCTACCCCTGCGAACAGCCGAGAAGTAGCCATATCGCCACAATCTCGCTGGGCACACCAACAACAGAAGAAGCCGCGGTAAAGCTGACCAACGTCGTGCCGTTTCGGGTGGAATATAGGCTGCACGCCAACGCCGGCCGATAATCCAAGGGTGTGGACTGGACCCGCTGGTGGTAACCGATGGCAAGCTGTTTAACGGGCAAAACCCCACCTCCTCGCTGGCAGGCAGGCAGCTAGCGCTCGATAACCTGACTGCGCATGTGCGCCAGGCGCGCCAGCAGTCGGTTCTGCGCCGGCGTGGCGATGCCTTCGGCGTCCATGGCGTCCTGCAGGTTTTCCACTAGGGCATTGAAATCGCTGCGGGTGAGATTCTGGCCCTTGTGGCTTTCTTCCATGCTGGCGCCGGTATAGGTGCAAGGGCCACCGGCCTCGACGCAAATCTGTTCGACCAACTTGTCGCGCAGACGCACGATGTCGATATTTTCGAAGTGGCGGGCGATGCGTTCGTCCCTGGCGATATTGAGCAGCATGCCTTCGACGATACGGGTGATTCCCGGCTGTTCGCCTAAGGCGCGGTACAGGCTGTCATCCGTTGGCGCTCGCTGGGCACAGGCCGTCAGACTCAATGCCAGAACCAGCAGCAAAATACGCATAGCTAGAAGCTCCCTTGCACGGATAGGTAGGCACCGTTTTGGTTATCCAGACTGGCAATCTCGCCGAGGCGCGCGTAGGCCAGCACCAGCGCCAGGTGTTTGCTGGGAAAGTAGCCGAGGAACAGGTCGGCCCAATCGCTTTCACCCGCGAAGCTGAGGTTGTCCGGTTTCTCGCGGTATTCGATACCGAGCGCCCAGTGACGATCGAACAGTACGGCGACCGAGCCCTCCTTGAGCAGCGAACGCTGGTCGCGGCGGTCGCCACCGAAGCCGAGCAAGCCCAGTTCGTTGGCTCGGCTGTAGCGCAGGCCACCGTTGAGCAGCAGGTTGTAGCCGAAGGCCCCGCCGAGAATCAGCCGACTGGCAGTGAGGTAGCCTTCGGTGTCTTCACTGCGCTGGGCGCCGACCAGGCTGGGGATGAGAAAGTCCTTCTGCCGCTTGTGCTGGACACCAAGCGATAGCTGGGGCAATTGCCCGTAGATCAGATCGCCGAATAGCCGCAGTTTCACTCCGAAGATATCCTGGCTAAGGCTGTTCTGCGGCAGATTGAGACCCCGCGCCAGGTTGCCCAGATCTAAGCGCTGGCGCGCATAGGATATTTCCACACGATTGTCGAACGACGCCGCCACACCCGCCACATCCAGACGGTAATCAGCCGTTTCCACTCGGGTGGCGAACACATCGGCGCCCCACTCACCACGCTCGCCATAACCGGACAGCACCGCCCATGGAGTGATGCCGCCACCCGCCGCACCTTCCAGGCTGCTCGCCCCGCCCGTGGCGAGCAGACGACCCTGGTCAGCAACCGCCAAGCTTGAGCACAGACTGAATAACGCAACGCCAAGCCATTGTGAGTACTGCATAATTTTAAAACACCTTCAAAGCGGCAGTCGGCAACGGCAGAGCGATCCAAGCCTCGAAGGCCTCGGCCGGCAGCGGCCGGCTGATCAGATAGCCCTGAGCGGAGTCACATTTCCAGCGTTCAAGCAAACGCAGGCTGCAGGCAAACTCGACGCCTTCCGCCACCACTTTGAGGCCCAGGCTGTGGCTCATCTCGATGGTCGAGCGGACAATCACCGCGTCCTCGCTGGCGTCATCAAGGTCAAGGATGAAGGACTGATCGATTTTCAGCTCCTGCACCGGCATGCGTTTGAGCTGGGCCAACGATGAATAGCCGGTGCCAAAATCGTCCACCGATAGGCTGATGCCGAGGTCGCGCAAACCGTGCAGCACCTGCAGCGCCAGTGTGGGATTGAGCATCACGCCGCTCTCGGTAATCTCGAAAATCAGTTGTTCCGCCGGCACCTGGTAGCGCTGCAACAATAGGTCGACGCGCTCTGGCAGCTTGGGGTCGACCAGGTCCTCGGTAGAGATATTCAGCGATAGCTGCACGTTTAGACCACGACCATTCCACTCGCGCAACTGCCGCAGAGCCTCTTCAATTACCCAGGTGGTAAGGTTCTGAATACTGCCGGTACGCTCGGCCAGAGGGATGAATTCGCCAGGCGAAATCATCCCCAGCTGCGGATGCTGCCAGCGCAGCAGGGCTTCGGCCTGAAGCACCTTGCCGGAGGCGATATCCAGTTTGGGTTGGTAATGCAGCAGCAACTCAGCGTTGTTGGGGGCCCGGCTTAGGTCGCGGATCAGGCGAATCTGCCGCTGGTGTGCGGCGTCGCGGCCACGCTCGTACATCTGCAGGCGGCCAGGCAGTTGCGCGGCGTCCTGCATTGCGATGCTGGCGCGACGCAATAGATCATCCGGAGTTTCACCATCGGCCGGGTAGACGGCGATGCCGACACAGCAGTCGAGGACGACCTCGTGATTGCCGATACGCAAAGGTTCGCTGAGCAATTGCTGCAAGCGATCGCTAATCACAATTGCACTATTGTCGTCGCTGTTTTCTAGCAACAGCAGCAGCTCGCTGGCCATCAACTGAGCCAGGCTGTCGCCGGGGCGCAGGCTGCCTTGCAAACGCTGGCTGAGTTGCTGCAGGGCCAGATCGCTGGCGCCCGGACCACAGATGTCATTCACCCCACGCAAGTTACTGATCCCAACATACAACAGCGCCGTTGGTCGGCCAGCGGCAATCGCACTGCCGAGCCGCTCCAGCGCTAGGTTGCGATTGGGCAGACCGGTCAGTGCGTCATGCAAGGCGTTATGCGCCAGTTGCCGCTCACGTTCGGCAATGCCCCGCTGCATGGTGTGAAACGCCTTGGCCAGGCTACCGAGCTCATCGTTGCGATACAGTTCGAGGGGCATTTGATAATCACCCTGGCCAACACGCTCGGCCACAGCCGCCAGGCGCTGTACCGGTTGCGAAATATTGCGCGCCAACAGCAAGGCACCGCCCAGTGCAGCCAGCAGTGCGGCCATGGCGATTAACAGGATATTGCGATCAAGTGGAGCAAAGGCTTGTTGTGCCTGGGTCATGGACTTATACAGCAGGGCCTCGACCTCAAAGCCCTCGCCACTGGCCAGCAATACGCGCTGATCGAGATAGCGCTCTGCACCGATCAGCATCAGATCGTCAGCAGCAGCTGGCTCAGTCGCCATGTTGCTCTGCAGCAGCGCCTGTGTCGAAGCTGGCAAGGTACTGATCCAGATCGCCGGTAGACCATCCTGCTTGGCAACCAGGGTCAGCTCGAGCAGGGTCAGTTCGCGCAGCTCGCGAGCAAATGCCTCGTCCACCTCGAAGCCCATCATCACTCGCGCAATCGGTAGCGGTGCATTGACCGTGGTCTGTACCAACAGGTAGATGCTATCGCCAATCGGCATCAGGACAATCTGCACGCCAGCGCGTTGCTGCGCCATCGCCTGGGCACTGAGACGCGCGGCGGTCTGGCCGCTGATACGGCTGTCGGTGCTGACTTCAAGCGTACCATCGAGGCCGAGCATCATCACCGCACTGGCATTGATGCGTGCGCCATGATTGGCCAGCGCCGAGCGAATGGTTTCGCGATCGCCGCTGGCCACTGCCGCTTTGAAGCCAAAGTCGGCAGCCAGCACCTGTACCGCGTCGTGCAATTGCCGACCACGTACATCGAGCAGTTGTTCGAAGACCCGCGTACCGACATCTAACTGTTCGTGAGCCTGGCTGCGCACAGCCACATTAGTGGCGGTGCGCACGGCAAAATACAGTGCGCCGACCACTACCAGCATCAGCAGGATCAGCACACTGGCGATGCGCGCCTGAAAACTACGGGGCAGCATCACGCTGCGCTTTTTTGAAGGCATCACCAAAGGCACTCGCTGGTGCCGCAGTTGGAACGACTTCGGCTGACGCCTGGATCGCCACGGTAAACCGCTGCTGAACTGGCTGTTCGCCGATCACCAACGTGCCTGCAGTTTGCGGCAACATGTTGGGGGACTGTGGATGCCACAGACTGGCGCTGTAACTGCCGACCGGTAAGGCATCGAACTGCACCCGGCCTTGTTCGTCGCTCACCTCGAACCAAGGATCATCGGTGACATAGACATAGCCGACCATCCAGTCGTGAATGTTGCAGCCAAGCACCACCGCACCGGGCTTGTCGAACAGCACCGGCTCGCTGTGTGTGCCCTGGTACAGACGCAGCTCAAATTTCTTGCTCGGCGAAAAAGAATAAACGTGGTGACGAATATTGTCGCTATTCGGGAAGGCCACCAGGGTGCCGGTACGCACGGCCAGCACATGGGGCACGAATTGCTGGGCTTGCTGATCCATCACGGCCTGCTCGGGCTCGGCCTCCGCACCCAATGGCCCGCGCAAGGTCAGCACCGCACCCGCCAACGGCTGGCCTTGGGTATCGACCAGTTCGGCGTGCAAGCTGGCAGCCCAGAGCACTGGGCTTATAGAGCAGAACAGGCCAAGCAAGCCAGCGCGCAATAAATCGAGGAAAGGTCTGGTCATTCAGCTCACTTATGCTCGGTGCAACCCGCACCACGATAGGAATATTTACATCCCTGGCAACTCCGCAGAGTTAACAGGCTGTTAGTGTCGACAAGACTAGCCGGACGCGTACAGAAGATCACGCATTAGCGTTGGATGGGGCCGTGACGATTGCCAGCGAACGGCTGCACTGTTCGGCGCCGCGCAGGCCTTTGAGAGTTAGCCCTAAACAACAATGCATATTCGCACACGCATATGCAGCGGCTACAGAGAAAAACAGAATAGTAACGGTCTACGTTAAACACCCTGCAAACCCCCGACCCAAGAGAGAACACGATGAAAATTCTGATGGTTTTAACCTCCCACGACCGACTCGGTGACACCGGCAAGAAAACCGGCTTCTGGCTGGAAGAGTTCGCCGCGCCTTATTACGTGTTCAAGGACGCCGGTGCCGAAGTCATCCTCGCCTCGCCCCTAGGCGGCCAGCCACCACTGGACCCCACTAGCGATGCGCCGGATGCGCAAACAGCCGCCACCGAACGCTTTCGCAAAGATCCCGCCGCGCAGGCAGCGCTGGCCAACACCCAGGTACTGGCCGGTCTGCGCGCCGAAGACTATGCGGCGATTTTCTATCCCGGCGGTCATGGCCCGCTCTGGGACTTGGCCGAAGATGCCCACTCGATTGCGCTGATCGAAGCCTTCCAGGCAGCCGACAAGCCTATCGCGGCGGTGTGCCATGCCCCTGGCGTACTGCGCCATACCAAAGACAGCGACGGCCAACCACTGGTCAAGGGCAAACGCGTTACCGGTTTCACCAACAGCGAAGAAGCCGCAGTACAGCTAACCGACGTCGTGCCATTTTTGGTGGAAGATATGCTGCAAGCCAACGGCGGCCTCTATTCCAAGGACGTGGACTGGGCCAGCTATGTGGTCACCGATGGCAACCTGCTGACCGGGCAAAACCCCGCCTCCTCAGAGGCCACCGCCAAGGCGCTGCTGGCGCGGTTGGCTTGAGCTAGCGCTGCTGCACAGCAACCCTGTGCTCGACGGCATTAATGCTAATGCCCAGTCGCCGGCCGATCAGCCGCCAATGGACACGCCGTGAACTGCCGCTCACTTTCGCCCTGCAGTGGCTTGGCGTTTGGTGACTTTGCGCTTGCCTTTCCAGGCCGTGACGGTTGGGCTGGCGGGGCCGCTGATGGTCAGGCGCAGGCCGGCGCAGCGTTGCACCTGCTTGCTCATCCAGGCGGATTGTTTGGCGACGAATTCATCCAGGCTCATCTCGCCGCTCTGCACCATGTCCAGTGCCTGTTCCCAGATCGCCGTGGTGCCGGGGTCGGCGATGGCGCGGGGGACGGCGTCTATCAAGCTGCAGGCGGCCGGAGTAGCCGCGAGGGCCTTGCCCTGTTTAAGTAGATAGCCGCGATCAAGCAAGCCCTGGATGATGCCGGCGCGGGTCGCTTCGGTGCCGATGCCGGTGGTGTCCTTGAGTTTCTGCTTGAGCCGTGGGTCGTCGACCAGCTTGGCGACGTTTTTCATCGCCTTGATCAGGTCGCCCTCGGTGAAGGGTTTTGGCGGCTGGGTCCACAGGTCCTTGAGGGTCACGTCCAGCACCGTGCAGTCCTGCCCTTCGCGCAGGGCCGGCAGTGCTTGTGCGGGTGGCGCTTCGCGGCCCTTGGCGGGCGTCAGGGCTTCGGGCAACGCACGGCGCCAGCCGGGTTCGACGATCACTTTGCCGACAGCGCGCAGGGCCTGGCCGGCGCAGTCGAGGTCGGCCTGGGTGCGGTCGTATTCGTGGTTGGGCAGGAACTGCGCCAGGTAGCGCGCGCGGATCAGGGTATAGACCGCCCGTTGCTTACCGGCTAGGCGTTCCAGGTTCAGCGCGGCGGCGGTCGGGATGATGCCGTGGTGGGCGCTGACTTTGCCGTCGTTCCAGGCCCGCGAGCGGCGTTGCGGGTCAAGGTGTTCGAGCAGGCCGGCCAGGCCTGGATCGGCCCGGCCCAGCGCGGCGAGGATGGCCGGCGCCTCGGCGTGCTGGCTGAGCGGCAGGTAGCCGCAATCGCTGCGCGGGTAGGTGATGAGTTTGTGGGTTTCGTAGAGCGCCTGGGCGATATCCAGGGTTTCCTGGGCGCCGAGGCCGAGCTTCTTGGAGCAGACTTCCTGCAGGGTACCCAGATCGAACAGCAGCGGCGGCGCTTCCCGATTGCGCTCGGTGCGCAGTTTCACCACCTGCGCGCTGCCAGCATTACCCATGGCGGTCGCCGCTGCCTGCGCCAACCCCTGATTCAGGCAACGGCCCTGCTCGTCGCAAATATCCTGCGCGGCGCGCCACTGGGCAGTGAAGATGGTGCCGTCGGCCAGCAGCATGACCTCGATGGCCCAGTACGCGAGCGGAGTGAAGTCGGCGATGCTGCGGTCGCGATCGACGATTAGGCGCAGAGTCGGGGTCTGCACTCGGCCCACCGGCAGCACGCCCTGATAACCGGACTGCTGGCCGAGCAAGGTGAACAGCCGACTCATGTTCATGCCGATCAGCCAGTCGGCGCGCGAGCGGCCCAGCGCGGAATGGTAGAGGCTAAAAGTCTCGGCACCGGGTTTGAGCGCGCCCAGGGCCTTGCGGATCGAGGCATCGTCCAGGGCCGATAGCCACAGGCGCTGGATCGGCCCGCGATAGCGGCAATGTTCGACCAGCTCACGGGCGATCATCTCGCCCTCGCGGTCGGCGTCGGTGGCGATCACCAGTTCGTCGGCTTCGCCGAGCAGGCGCTTGACCGCCTTGAACTGGCCGGCGGTCTTGGGCTTTACCAGCATTTTCCAGCGCTCGGGGATGATCGGCAGGTCACTCAGCACCCAGCGTTTATAGCGCGCGTCGTAGGCATCCGGCGGTGCGGTTTCGAGCAGGTGGCCGATGCACCAGGTCACTGTCAGGTTGCTGCCCAGCCAGCAGCCATCGCCACGCCGGGTGGCCCCGAGCACCTTGGCGATGTCTTTGGCCTGGGAAGGTTTTTCACACAGAAAAAGCTGCATAGCCGCCATCATTGGACTCTTGTCGAGGATGGCGTACAGCATGGGCAGTGGCGGGTATTGAGGCAATCTTTATCTGTACGGATACACAGCCAAAATCATCAAAGAGCTTCGATAGACTTGCCGCCATAGTCGCGTCCGCTTTTAGCTAAATTCCGTAGCGTACAACGTGGCTGTGAGCTCGGGTATCTGTCAGCCGGCGCGTGACCAAGCCGCTGAATACCGCAAGCCAAGCGCCGGAACACTGAATCCCAGAAACACAAAAGCCCCGATTAACGGGGCTTTTGTATAAATGATGGTGGAGGGCCAGAGATTCGAACTCTGGGGACGCTACTAACGTCCGCTGGTTTTCAAGACCAGTGCATTAAACCGCTCTGCCAACCCTCCAATTTTTTCTACATCTGCGCGGATCGTAGGTAAGAACCCATGAAATAAAAACCTATGGATCGCTTATAAAACCGTTGCCTTAAACCACTCGGTTACTCTTGCCAGGTAACGCGGGGCGCAATAATACCCGAACGAAACACACTGTCAAACTCTGCTACTTGGCAGAGAGAAAGCCTCTGGTATGATCCCCTCGGACCCAGGTCAATGACCTCACCTATTCAGGAGCGTTGCCATGCACGACCAAAACTACGCACTAAACCCCGCGAAGACGCAGTCGCGGGAAGTCACCAGCATGCTGCGCAACACTTATGGCCTGTTGGCCGTCACCTTGGCCTTCAGTGGTTTAGTCGCTTTTCTGGCCCAGCGTGCCAACGTCGCTTATCCGAGCATCTTCGTGGTGTTGATCGGCTTTTACGGGCTGTTCTTTCTCACCGCCAAGCTGCGTAACTCGCCCTGGGGCCTAGTTTCCACGCTGGCCCTGACCGGCTTTATGGGCTACACCTTGGGGCCGATTCTCAATCGCTACCTGGGCATGGCCAATGGCGCCGAAGTGGTCACCGCGGCCTTTGCCATGACGGCACTGGTGTTCTGTGGCCTGTCTGCCTATGTGCTGACCACTCGCAAGGACATGAGCTTTCTCAGCGGTTTTATCACCGCCGGGTTCTTTGTCCTGCTGGGCTGTGTTTTGGTGTCGCTGTTTTTCAATATCAGCGGCCTGCAACTGGCTATCAGCGCCGGCTTCGTGCTGTTCTCCTCGGCGGTCATTCTGTATCAAACCAGCGCCATCATTCACGGTGGCGAGCGTAACTACATCATGGCGACCATCACGTTGTATGTGTCGATCTATAACCTGTTCATCAGTCTGTTACAGATCATGGGCATCATGGGCAGCAACGATTAATTCACCTGCTGCACCGAGAAGCCCGCTTCGGCGGGCTTTTTCATGCCTGCGGCGAGCATCTTGACGGCGCAGGCTTTATCATTCCGGCAGATTCTTCTGGTCGTCCTCTTATGAAATTCGCCATCGTCCTGTTTGCTCCTGCGCACTCCCCCGCCGCGCGCCGCGCCTTGCGCTTTGCCCAAGCGGTACTGGCCGGCGGGCATGAAATCGTCCGGCTGTTTTTCTACCAGGATGGCGTGCACAGCGCCTCGGCCAATGCCGTGATGGGTCAGGATGAGCTGGACCTGGCGAGCGAGTGGCGGGCCTTCGTTAGCGAGCAGCAACTCGATGGCGTGGTCTGCATCGCCGCGGCCTTACGCCGTGGTGTGCTGAATGCCGAGGAAGCCCAGCGCTATCAACGCCCCGCCGCCAACCTGGCAGAAGGCTGGGTGCTTTCCGGCCTGGGCCAGTTGCACGATGCGGCGCAGCAGGCCGATCGGCTGATTTGTTTCGGAGGGCATTAACATGCACGACATGAGTGCAAAAAAATCCCTGCTGATCATCAGCCGTCAAGCGCCTTGGGCCGGGCCTAGCGCCCGCGAGGCGCTGGATATTGTGCTGGCCGGCGGTGCCTTCGACCTGCCGATCGGCGTGTTATTTCTCGACGATGGGGTTTTCCAGCTGCTACCGGCGCAACACGCCGGGGCCGTGCAACAGAAAGATCTCAGCGCCAATCTGCAGGCTCTGCCGCTGTTCGGCGTGGAATCCTTGTACGCCGCCCAGTGCAGCCTGGAGGAGCGCGGCCTGAGCGCTGCGCCGCTGAGCCTGACGGTAGAGTGCCTGGAGGATGCCGCGCTGAGCGTGCTTATCGACCGTTACGACCAGGTGATTACGCTCTGATGGCTACCTTGCACATGCTCTCCCACTCGCCCTTCAGCGACAATCGCCTGAGCAGCTGCCTGCGCCTGGTGGGCGCCGCCGACGGTGTGCTGCTGACCGGCGATGCGGTGTATGCCTTGCAGCCCGGCACCGCGCACTACCAAGCCTTGGCGCTGCTGGCTGACTCTATTGCACTGTTCGCCCTGGAGGAAGACCTGCAAGCCCGCGCATTGAGCGCGCCGGCGCGCGTAGGGGTGGTCGACTATGCCGGATTTGTCGAGCTGAGCATCCGCTTCGACAAGGTCAACAGTTGGCTATGAACGCATTGCTTGTCGACCAGCACAGCATTGCGCTGGATAAAGACGGCTACCTGCTGGAGCTGCAGGCCTGGTCGCCCGCGGTCGCCGAAGCCCTGGCCGCCCGTGAGGCGCTGACCCTGAGCCACGAGCATTGGGAAGTGCTCGAACTGCTGCGCGATTTCTATCAGCAGTTCCAGTTGTCGCCGGCCACTCGCCCGCTGGTCAAGTATGCCGCCCTGAAACTGGGACCGGAAAAAGGCAATAGCCTGCACCTCAACCGCCTGTTCAAGGGCACTCCTGCCAAACTGGCCGCCAAACTGGCGGGCCTGCCGAAGCCGACTAATTGCCTATGAATCCGCTGAATCCGCAGAATGCATTAAACCCATCGGAACCACTGAATCTGCTGCCGCTGAGCACGCCCAGCGAGCATCCGTTCGCCCAGTACGTGCGCATTCTCGGCAAGGGTCAGCGCGGTGCGCGCAACCTGACCCAGAGCGAAGCCCGCGATGCCATGAGCATGCTGCTCGACGGGCAGGTCGAGGACACCCAGCTCGGCGCCTTTTTGATGCTGATGCGCTACAAGGAAGAAAGCCCCGAGGAACTGGCAGGCTTCACCCAGGCCGTACGCGCCCGGGTCAAGGCGCCGGCGATTGCGGTGGATCTGGACTGGCCCAGCTATGCCGGCAAAAAGCGCCATTTGCCCTGGTATCTGCTGGCCGCCAAATGCCTGGCCAATAACGGCGTGCGCATTCTGATGCATGGCGCTGGCGCGCATACCGCCGGCCGTCTGTACAGCGAGCAGCTGCTGGAACTGCTGGCGATTCCCCTGTGCTGGGACTGGTCGGCCGTGGCCCGCAGCCTGGACAGCGACTGCCTGGCGTTTATTGCGCTGGGCGACTGGATGCCGCAATTGCAGCGCATGATCGACCTGCGCAACACCCTGGGCTTGCGCTCGCCCATCCATTCGCTGACTAGGGTGCTCAACCCGCTGCAGGCCCGCTGCGGCCTGCAGAGCATCTTCCACCCCGGCTACCAGAGCGCCCACCGCGAAGCCAGCCGGATGCTCGGTGACACGTCGATTGTGATCAAGGGCGACGGCGGTGAAATCGAGGTCAACCCGGATGCCATCGGCCATCTTTACGGCACCACTGGCGGCGCCAATTGGGATGAAGACTGGCCCGCCCTGGCGGCTCAGCGCCACGTCAAACCCGCGTACCTGGAGCCGCAACACCTGGCCGCCTTCTGGCGTGGCGAAGTCGAGGACGAGTATGGCCAGTTGGCCGTGCTCGCCACCGTGGCGCTGGCGCTGCGTGGACTCGGCGCGCCGCGCGAGCAGGCGTTCGAACAGGCGCAGCAGTACTGGGACGCACGGAACACATCGACTTAGTCGATAGTCAACGGCATAAACTTGCGCTTTTGCTTCGAGTTCATCCCCGTAGACTGAACTTCTCTATTAGGCGGGCCGGTATCGGCCCACACACATACAGAGGAGTCGAATATGGGCTTGTTAGTCGATGGCCAGTGGCATGACCAGTGGTACGACACCGGCAAAGACGGGCGTTTTCAGCGCGAGAACGCCCAGCGCCGGGACTGGATCACGGCCGCTGACGCGCCTGCGCCAGGCGCCGAAACGCCGTTCCCTGCCGAGGCCGGGCGTTATCACCTGTATGTATCGCTGGCCTGTCCCTGGGCGCACCGCACGTTGATTCTGCGCACACTCAAGGGCCTGGACCGCCTGGTCGATGTCTCGGTGGTCAGCTGGCTGATGGGCGAACACGGCTGGACCTTCGATCCCGCCTACGGCTCCAGCGGCGATGCGCTGAATGGCCATGACTATCTGCATCAGCGTTATAGCGCCGACGACGCCCGCTACAGTGGCCGCGTAACGGTGCCGCTGCTGTGGGACAAACAGCGCCAGCGCATCGTCAACAATGAATCGGCGGAGATACTGCGCATGTTCAATTCAGCCTTCGACGACCTCACCGGCAACCGCCTGGATTTCTACCCCGAGCCTGTGCGAGCCGAGATCGACGCATTGAATGCGCGCATCTATCCGGCGGTAAACAACGGTGTGTATCGCGCCGGCTTCGCCACCACGCAGTCGGCCTATACGGAAGCCTTCGAGACTTTATTTGCCGAACTGGATGCGCTGGAGCAGCTGCTTGGCGAAAAACGCTATCTGGCCGGCGAATACCTCACCGAAGCCGACTGGCGCTTGTTCACCACCCTGATCCGTTTCGATGCGGTGTATTACGGTCACTTCAAATGCAACCTGCGACGCATCGAGGACTATCCAAATCTGTCCAATTGGCAGCGTGAGTTGTACCAGTGGCCGGGCGTGGCGCAGACCGTGGACTTTACCCATATCAAGCGTCATTACTACGCCAGCCACGCCACCATCAATCCGACCGGCATAGTGCCAATCGGCCCCGCCCAGGACTTTACCCGCCCTCACGACCGCGCACGCTTGCCCGGCTGCGGCATCTGGCAACGACCGGCGTAGCATAAAAAATAGCCCCTATGACTGACGCGCTTGCGCGCCTTCGAACCAGGCCAGCTTTTCCCGCAGTTTGACCACTTCGCCGACGATCACCAGGGTTGGCGCATGCACATCATGCTGCGTCACCAGGTTCGACAGGCTGGCCAGCGTGCCGGTAAATACCCGCTGATTGGCCGTGGTGCCCTGTTCAATCAATGCCGCCGGCGTGTCGCTGGCACGGCCATGGCGGATCAGCTCTTGGCAGATCAGCGGCAGGCCAACCAATCCCATATAAAACACCAGGGTCTGACCGGGTGCGGTCAAGGCGTCCCAGGGCAGGTCGCAGCTGCCGTCTTTGAGGTGGCCGGTGACAAAGCGCACCGACTGGGCATAGTCCCGGTGAGTCAGTGGAATCCCCGCGTAGGCCGCACAGCCACTGGCCGCGGTGATCCCCGGGACTACCTGAAAGGGAATACCGTGGGCCGCCAGCTCTTCGATCTCTTCACCGCCACGGCCGAAAATAAACGGATCACCGCCCTTCAGGCGCAGCACTCGTTTGCCCTGCAAGGCCAGGCTCACCAGCTGCTGGTTGATCTGATCCTGCGGCAGGCTGTGCTCGGCGCGCTGCTTGCCCACGTAAATGCGCTCGGCATCGCGACGGCATAAATCGATGATCGCCGGCGCCACCAGCCGGTCGTAAAGCACCACATCGGCCTGCTGCATCAGGCGCAGCGCGCGAAAGGTCAGCAGGTCCGGATCGCCGGGACCGGCACCAACCAGGTAAACCTCGCCCAACGCTTTAGGCGCCGCGCCCTGCAGTTTCGCCTGCATCAGCTCTTCGGCCTGAACAGCTTGCCCGGCCAGCACGCGTTCACTGATCGGGCCCTGGAATACTTCTTCCCAGAACACCCGGCGCTGCTGCACGTTGGCAAAGCGCGCCTTGACCTGGCTGCGAAAGCGCTTGGCCAGACCGGCTAATTGGCCGTAAGTCGACGGAATCCAGGTTTCCAACTTGGCCCGCATCAGCCGCGCCAGCACCGGCGCATCACCGCCGCTGGAGACGGCGATCAGCAGAGGCGAGCGATCGACGATGGCCGGAAAAATCACACTGCACAGGGCCGGTGAGTCCACCACATTGACCGGCAGATAGCGGGCCTTGGCGTCAGCCGAAACCTGCGCATTCAAGGGTTGGTCATCGGTGGCCGCGATCACCAGCACGCAGCCGTCAAGGTCGCTGACCACATAAGGCCGCGCATGTAGCTCACCACCGCTGGCGCTCACCATCTGCGCCAGTTCCGCCTCGATTTCGGGGGCGACGACCCGTAGCACGGCGCCGGCCTCGCGCAGCAAACGCGATTTACGCAAGGCAATTTCGCCGCCACCGACCACCAACACCCGGCAGTCCTGCAAATTGTGGAACAGGGGAAGAAAGTCCATAAATCAACTCGACAGTGCGTGGGGATCGATGATTAACAAGCTCAGCCGATGACTTCGAGGCCGCCCATATAGGGTTTCATCGCGGCAGGCACGCGGATCGAACCGTCGGCTTGCTGGTAGTTTTCCAGGATGGCTACCAGGGTCCGGCCTACTGCCAGGCCGGAGCCGTTGAGGGTGTGCACCAGCTCGGGCTTGCCGGTTTCCGGGTTGCGCCAGCGCGCTTGCATGCGCCGGGCCTGGAAGTCGCCACAGCTGGAACAAGAGGAGATTTCGCGGTATTTGTCCTGGCTCGGTACCCAGACTTCCAGGTCATAGGTCTTGCTGGCGCTAAAGCCCATATCGCCGGTGCACAGGGCCAGTACGCGGTACGGCAGCTCGAGCAGCTGCAGGACTTTTTCGGCGTGGCCAGTCAGGCTTTCCAGGGCGTCGAGCGACGTGCCCGGTTCGACGATCTGCACCATTTCGACCTTGTCGAACTGGTGCTGGCGGATCATTCCGCGGGTATCGCGGCCCGAGGCACCGGCCTCGCTGCGAAAGCATGGGGTATGCGCGACCAGTTTGAGCGGCAGTTGTTTGGCGTCGAGAATCTCGCCGCTGACGATATTGGTCAGCGTCACTTCGGCGGTTGGAATCAGGTACAGATCGGCCTCGCCTTCGCGGCTGATCTTGAACAGATCTTCCTCGAATTTAGGCAACTGACCGGTGCCCTGCAAGGCAGGCGCTTGCACCAGGTACGGCGTGTAGGCCTCTTCGTAGCCATGCTCGCCGGTGTGCAGATCGAGCATGAATTGCGCCAGGGCACGGTGCAGGCGTGCGATAGGCCCGCGCAGCAAGGCAAAACGGGCACCGGACAGTTTGGCGGCGGTTTCAAAGTCCAGCCAACCGTGTTGCTCACCGAGACTGACGTGGTCCTGGATCGGAAAGTCGAAGACCTTGGGCGTACCCCAGCGACGCACTTCAAGGTTGTCGTCCTCGCTGCTGCCCACCGGCACCGAGGCGTCCGGCAGATTGGGAATACTCAGTAACACGCCATCGAGTTCGGCCTGAATCGCATCCAGCTCTAGCTTACCGCTCGCCAGCTCGCCAGCCATGCGCTCGACATCGGCCATCAGCGGGGCGATGTCTTCGCCGCGGGCCTTGGCCTGACCGATGGATTTAGAGCGGGTATTGCGTTCGGCCTGTAACTGCTCGGTGCGGGTCTGCACAGTTTTACGCTGGGTTTCCAGCGCTTCGATACGCGCCACGTCCAGCTGAAAGCCGCGCAAAGAAAGGCGTTGCGCCACTTCATGGAGTTGGGTACGGACCAATTTGGAGTCAAGCATAGAGGTTCTCGTTTTCGTGAAATGGTTATAAAGGGGTATCGAGCCAGGCGTTTAAGGTGAGCCTAACCCTTGAGTAGTCCTGAATCTAAAACCTGGCCAGCGATAAGCCGGCCCAGGTCGCCAGCAGGCCGCCCAATAGGCTGAAGGCCGCGTAGCCAAAGGCCAGGGGCAACTGACCGCTTTCCAGTAGGCGCAGGCTGTCAAGGGAGAAAGAGGAAAAAGTCGTCAGCCCACCGAGAAAACCTACGATCACCCCGGCACGCACTTCCAACGGGATGTCTGGACGAATCAAAAACTGTCCATACAGGTAGCCGATCAGCAGGCAACCCAGCAAATTGACGCCCAAGGTGGCCAAATAGAAATGTTGCGGCCAGCGCGCATTTGCCCAGTTGCTCACGGCAAAGCGCAACAGGGTGCCGGTGGCGCCACCAGCAGCCACGGTCAAGAACACGGCAATCATGCAGCCTCACTCATGGTTGCCGGCGCTTGCGCGGGCTGGTCTGATCCTGAGCCGCCAGATGCTGCAGTTTGTCGCCAATTTTCAGTTCCAAGCCGCGGGGCACTGGCTGGTAGTAGTGCCGTGGCGTCATACCCTCTGGAAAATAATCTTCGCCGGCGGCATAGGCCTCAGGTTCATCGTGGGCGTAGCGGTATTGCTCGCCGTAACCCAATTCCGTCATCAATTTGGTTGGCGCATTGCGCAGGTGCAGCGGCACCTCAAGGGAGCCGCTTTCGCTGACATCGCGCACCGCGGCTTTGAACGCCATGTACACCGCATTGCTCTTGGGCGCACAGGCCAGGTACACCAACGCCTGGGCCACCGCCAACTCACCCTCGGGACTGCCCAGGCGCTCCTGCACATCCCAGGCCGAAAGGCACAGGCTCAGGGCTCGCGGATCGGCATTGCCGATATCCTCGCTGGCCATGCGCACTACACGCCGGGCGATATACAACGGATCGCAACCGCCATCGAGCATGCGGGCGAACCAGTACAGGGTGGCGTCCGGATTGGAGCCGCGCACCGACTTGTGCAGTGCGGAAATCTGGTCGTAGAAGGCTTCACCGCCCTTGTCGAAACGCCGCTGGGTATCACCCAACAAGCTGCGCAGTAAATCGACGCTGATTTCGCTGCCGTCCTCGGCCAGGTCAGCGGCGTTTTCCAGAAAGTTCAGCAGGCGCCGACCGTCGCCATCGGCGGCGGCCAGCAGCACTGTAAAACTCTCGTCCGGCAGACTCAGCTGGCGTTTACCCAGGCCTTTTTCTTCGCTCAAGGCGCGCTGCACCAACCGGCGCTGTGCCGTCTCGTCGAGGCTTTTCAACACATAGACGCGGGCCCGGGAAAGCAAGGCGTTGTTGAGTTCGAACGAGGGATTTTCCGTGGTGGCGCCGATAAAAATCAGCGTGCCGTCTTCCACATAGGGCAGAAAGGCATCTTGCTGCGACTTGTTGAAACGGTGCACTTCGTCGACGAACAAGATAGTCCGACGGCCAAATTGGGCGGCTTGCTGCTGGGCGATGGCCACCGCCTGGCGAATTTCCTTGACCCCCGAGAGCACTGCCGAGAGCGTTTCAAAATGCGCGTCAGACACCTTGGCCAACAGCCGGGCCAAGGTGGTTTTACCCACACCCGGCGGCCCCCAGAAGATCATCGAATGCAGCGCGCCCTGCTCCAGCGCCTCGCGCAGCGGCTTGCCGCGGGCCAGCAGATGCTCTTGACCGACGTACTCGTCCAGGCTCACCGCGCGCAAGCGGGCGGCCAGTGGTTGCGCGACAGGGGAATGGCTAAACAGGTCCATAACCAGCGTTAACACCTCTTATACGGCGTGACACCCAGACGGTCGGCTTATTTAGCACGGCATCACGTCAATGACGGCATCACGCCTAAACCCAATTACGTCGCTCACTGAATCACGTCAATACCTGGGGGAATGTCGAACGTGAACTGCTTGGCGTCCAGCGTCTCGTTCATTTTCACACCGATAAACAGAATATTGGTGCGCTGGCCGATGCTGTCAATCAGTTGCATGTCGTTCAGAACGCCCTTGCGAAACGACAGGCGCAGGCTGTCGAACAGGCTGTCTTTGGCTTTGGGGGTGAGGGTGAAATCCACCACATCGCCGCTTTCCTGGTGGCTGATGGTAAAGCTCTGGCGAATCTGCGACACATCGCCCGACAACAGTAGCGCCGGGGTATGAGTCAGGCGCTGATCCAGCGCCTGGATGGTGACCTGCTCTAGATCCGGATCGTACAGCCAGACTTTCTTGCCATTGGAAACCAGCAGCTGCTCCTGGGGAGCATCGGTGTGCCAACGGAACAGACCGGGACGCTTAAGCGCCAGCTGGCCGGTGGTTTCCTGCAACTGCGTGCCGCTGCCGTCCAGGGTCAGCTGGGAAAATCGTCCGGTGATGGTCTGCGCCTGATTCAACAGCTGGCTTAGCCGCTTGGCGCCCGCCTCGTCGTTGGCCGGAGCGCCGAGCGCACTGACACTGACCACGGCCAGCAACAGCGCAGGTATCAGCCGTGTCCAGGCCGTCAAGCGGCGCATGCCAGTCAATCGATTCATGCCTGTCAATCCAGTCAATTGCATCATCCCCATGGAAATCCTTATAGACCCCGCAGGGTCAGTCGCGAACCGGGCTCGGCGCGATCACTTCGCGCGAACCGTTGGTGTTCATTGAAGTCACCACGCCCGCTGCTTCCATGGATTCGACCATGCGCGCGGCGCGGTTGTAACCGATCTTCAGCTTGCGCTGCACGGCAGAAATGGACGCGCGGCGGCTTTCGGTGACAAAGCGCACGGCTTCGTCATACAGCGCGTCTTCCTCGCTGTCGTCACTGCCTTCGCTGCCGCCGTCAAAACCGCTGCCGGATTCTTCGACCCCGGCCAGAATGGCTTCGACATAATCCGGCGCGCCGCGCAGTTTCCAGGCTTCAACCACCCGGTGCACTTCCTCGTCGGAGACGAAGGCGCCATGCACGCGAATCGGCAAGCCGGTGCCGGGCGGCAGATACAGCATGTCGCCATGCCCGAGCAGTTGCTCGGCGCCGCCCTGATCGAGAATGGTCCGCGAGTCGATCTTGCTGGAAACCTGAAAGGCCATACGGGTTGGAATATTGGCCTTGATCAGGCCCGTGATCACGTCCACCGACGGCCGCTGGGTGGCCAGAATCAAATGGATGCCGGCGGCCCGGGCCTTTTGCGCGATGCGCGCGATCAGCTCCTCGACCTTCTTGCCGACGATCATCATCATGTCAGCGAACTCGTCCACCACCACGACGATGGTCGGCAGGGTCTTCAGAAACGGCGCCTCGTCGGCCATGCTCTCGCGCTTGTACAGCGGATCGCGCAGCGGCTCGCCGGCTTCTTCGGCGTCCTTGACCTTGCGGTTGAAGCCGGCCAGGTTGCGCACGCCCATTTTCGACATCAGCTTATAGCGCCGCTCCATCTCCGCCACGCTCCAGCGCAGGGCATTGGCGGCTTCCTTCATGTCGGTCACCACCGGGCAGAGCAAGTGCGGAATGCCTTCGTAGATCGACAGTTCGAGCATCTTCGGATCGATCATGATCAACCGCGCTTCTTCGGGCGTGGACTTGAACAGGATCGACAAAATCATCGCATTGACACCCACCGACTTACCCGAGCCGGTGGTGCCGGCGACCAGCAGGTGAGGCATCTTCGCCAGGTCGGTAATCACCGGCCGCCCACCGATATCGTGGCCCAAGGCCAAGGTGACCGGCGATGTGGCCGCATGGAATTCAGGCGAGGACAGCACCTCGGAAAACCGCACGATCTGCCGGTCTTCATTGGGCACTTCAATGCCCACCGTGGTTTTGCCGGGAATCACTTCCACCACCCGCACACTGATGATCGCCATCGAGCGCGCCAGATCCTTAGCCAACCCGGAAATGCGGCTGACCTTGATGCCGGCAGCCAGCTGGATCTCGAAGCGGGTGATCACTGGACCTGGGTGCACGGAATCCACCATGACCTCGACACCGAACTCCTTGAGTTTGACCTCCAGCAGGCGGGACATGGCCTCCAGCGACTCGGGAGAGAATTTTTTCTGCACCTTTTCGGCGGCATCCAAGATGGTCAGCGGCGGCAGGCTGCCCTCGAGGGCGCTGTCGATAAACTGCGGCGTCGATTTATCCTTGAAGAACGATTTTTTCGCGGGTTCGCTGGGCTTGCTCAGCGCCGGCGCACTGATCACGGGCGCGGTAATCGGCACCGGTTTGCCACGATCGCGCATGTGTTGGCTCAAGGCCTCGTCACGCTCGCTCAGGCGCGCTTTCGCCTGCTCACGCTTTTCGGACATGCTTGGCGCGGAACAGTCACTGACTGCCAGCTCGTCCTTACGCCCTTCACTGGCCAGACGCTTGCGCTCGACTCGAGCATTCCAGCCGCGGCTGCTGGCGCTCTGGATCAGTTCGAAAAGGTCCAGCGTGACCTTGCCGGTCAGGTCCATCACCCGAAACCAGGACAGATCACTGAACGCGGTCAGGCCAAACAGGAACAGCGCAACAAACAGCAAGGTACTGCCCTGCACATTGAGTGCGGCTTCTGCCAGCTGACCCAGACTTTCACCCAGCGCCCCGCCCGCTGAGACTGGCAGGCTGGTGCTGGATTCAAAATGCAAATGAGTCAGCGCCGCACCGGACAGCACCAGAAACACCAAACCAATCAAACGCCAAGAAAATAGCCAGCCGCTCCACTGCCACGTCTTATAGCGGGTTCGAAACACCTGCAGGGTCTTGAACGCCAACAATAGAGGGAACAGATAGGCAAAATAACCCAAGGCCATAAACAGGATATCGGCGAACCAGGCACCTGCGCGGCCGGCGGAATTGTGCACCTGCAGAACATTGCTGGTGCGCGTCCAGCCAGGATCTGCCGGATCGTAGGTTAACAGTGCCATCCAGAGATAAAGGCACAGCGCACCCAGCGCGATCAGCGCACCTTCTTTGAGCCGGTAGTGCATTTGTTGACGCCAGACGGGAGCCTGGGCACTGGTGTTGGAGTTCTTCAAAACGAGTCTTTTCCTGCGCCGATGGCGTGTAGTACTTCAATGCACAATAAAAGGCGCGGTCGTCTACTGTAAATACACCCTGTGCATTCAAGGGCCGCTATTGTAGGCCTTTGATAGACCGATGCCAGTGCGACGCGGTAACGCTTAGAAAGGCAGCCGGTCCTACAGGTTAAAATGCGCGAGCTGATTTTAACCTGTAGCGCCACTTCTACACGCTCCAGCCAGCGCCCCGACATGAAACTGCACAGCACCTATGCCGAGCCTAGACAGCGCCCTCCCCTTCTATGTTCCTCAGCACGGCTGCAAAGTTCCCGGCACATACCGCCAACAAGAAATCCATCAATTTCAGGTATGCTCGTATTCAGTTTTGAGCCTATCCGAATCCTCGAAGGACCCTTATTAATGAGTGAAGTAAAGCATTCTCGCCTGATTATTTTAGGCTCCGGCCCCGCCGGGTACAGCGCCGCGGTATACGCCGCCCGGGCCAATCTAAAACCGCTAATGATCGCCGGCATTCAACCCGGCGGACAGCTGACCACCACCACCGAAGTAGATAACTGGCCCGGCGATGTCGAAGGTCTGACCGGTCCGGCGCTGATGGAACGCATGCAAAAACATGCCGAGCGCTTCGATACCGAGATTGTCAGCGATCATATTCACACCGCTAACCTGCAGCAGCGGCCCTTCACCCTGATTGGCGACAATGGCACCTACACCTGCGATGCCCTGATCATTGCCACCGGTGCCTCGGCCCAATACCTGGGCCTGCCGTCGGAAGAGGCGTTTGCCGGCAAGGGCGTATCGGCTTGCGCGACCTGTGATGGTTTCTTCTATCGCAACCAGGTTGTCGCAGTAATTGGCGGCGGCAACACGGCTGTAGAAGAAGCGCTGTATCTGGCCAATATCGCCAAGGAAGTGCACTTGGTGCACCGTCGCGAGACCTTGCGTTCGGAAAAAATCCTTCAGGATAAGCTGTTCGAAAAAGCGGCCAATGGCAATATTCGTCTGCATTGGAACCAGAATCTCGACGAGATACTGGGTGATGTCAGCGGCGTCACCGGCGCGCGCCTGCGTGACAGCAACACGGGCGAAACCCAGGAGCTGCCATTGACCGGCGTATTTATCGCCATTGGCCACAAGCCCAACACCGATCTATTTCAAGATCAACTGAACATGCGCGATGGCTACCTGCTGATCAAAGGCGGCAGCGAAGGCAATGCCACCGCCACCAGCATTGCTGGCGTGTTCGCCGCTGGCGATGTAGCCGACCACGTGTATCGTCAAGCCATCACCTCGGCGGGCGCTGGTTGCATGGCGGCGCTGGATGTCGAAAAATACCTCGACAGCAACTAATCACTAGAGGCGGATGCACAACATCCGCCTCTCCTTCCTGGCCGAATACCGCATGCTGACCTGGCTGCAACGCGACTCCCTGAATTTCCCCGCGCTTGATGGCGCCTTACGCGAACCTAACGGCCTGCTCGCCGCCGGCGGTGATCTGACGGCCGAACGGCTGGTACAAGCTTATCGGCACGGCTGCTTTCCCTGGTATGAAGAAGGCCAGCCCATTCTCTGGTGGTCGCCGGATCCGCGCACCGTGCTTTTGCCGGATGAACTGCATGTTTCTCGCAGCCTGAGCAAATGCCTGCGCCAGGGACGCTATGCCGTGACCTTCGACACCGATTTCGCCGCAGTCATCCTCGCCTGCGCCGGGCGCCGCCAAGGTGCTGACGGCACCTGGATAACCACGCCCATGCAAGCGGCTTATCGGCAATTGCACCAACACGGCATCGCCCACTCGGTGGAGGTCTGGCTCGACGGGGAACTGGTGGGCGGGCTTTACGGTCTAGCGATAGGCCAACTGTTTTTCGGCGAGTCCATGTTCAGTCACGCAGATAACGCTTCAAAAGTGGGGTTTGTCAGCTTGGTGGCACGCCTCAGGGAGTGGGGTTTCGCCCTGATTGACTGCCAGATGCCCACGCAGCATCTGCACAGCTTTGGCGCCCGCGCTATTTCCCGCGCCGCGTTTGCGCAGTACCTGGCGCGCCACCTCGACCAGCCCAACAAGGCCGATTGGCGGACGTAGGCCAACCCAAATGCTGATATACACTTAATTAAAGCGTTATCCGAGCGTCGATCATGACTGAATTGGCCCATTTAAAATTCTATGCAACCCAAGTACATACGTGCAGTTATCTGCCTGACCAACAGGCCACCACCCTGTTTCTCGACCCTAGCCAGCCGATGAACGTAAAGGTTTATGCCGAGCTCTCGGAACTGGGCTTTCGCCGCAGCGGCGATCACCTGTACCGCCCGCACTGTCAACGCTGCTCGGCCTGTGTCCCGGCACGCATTCCCACCGCCACGTTCCGTCCCAACCGTCAGCAAAAGCGCATCTTTACGCGCAACGCGGCTCTGCAGGTTCGGGCCATTCAGCCCATATTCAGCGAAGAGTACTACGCCCTGTACGTGCGCTATATCGAACAGCGGCACGCCGACGGCGATATGTACCCTCCTAACCGTGAGCAGTTCGCCAGTTTTCTCGTGCGCGACCAACCCTTTTCGCGCTTCTACGAGTTCCGCATGGAGGAGCGGCTGTTGGCTGTGGCGGTGACCGATGTACTGCCCAACGGCTTGTCCGCGGTCTACACCTTCTACGAACCCACTGAAGAGCGCCGCAGCTTGGGCCGCTACGCGATTCTTTGGCAGATCGGAGAAGCCGCCCGACTGGGACTGCAGGACGTCTACCTGGGTTACTGGATCAAGAACTGCCGAAAGATGAACTACAAGACCCAATACCGACCTATTGAACTGTTCGTCAATCAACGCTGGATAACCTTGAACTGAAGCCACTTGGCGTAGACCCTTGTTTTCGGGCACAATGCACGCCGCTTTTGCCTGGAGCCAATTGCACCGGGCCACTCATTAGATACCGAGGGCTTTACTGCATGTCGAAAGAAGACAGCTTCGAAATGGAAGGCACTGTCGTCGACACCCTGCCCAACACCATGTTTCGTGTGGAGTTGGAAAACGGGCATGTCGTCACCGCGCATATTTCCGGTAAGATGCGCAAGAACTACATCCGCATCCTGACCGGCGACAAAGTGCGTGTTGAACTGACCCCTTATGACTTGAGCAAGGGCCGCATCACGTACCGCGCCCGCTAAGCAAGTCCCAACAAAAACGCCCGGCTATTAGCCGGGCGTTTTTGTTGGCGCTAACGAGCAGCGCAGGCTAAGGCTTATGCCATCTCGGCGGCAGTTTCGAAATCGAACGTCAACTCGCCGTCCTTGACATCGATATGCACCACCCCGCCATGCTCGGCCAACTCGCCGAACAAAATCTCCTCAGCCAGCGGTCGCTTGATTTTTTCCTGGATGAGCCGAGCCATAGGCCGCGCACCCATCTGCGCGTCATAACCGCCGGCCGCCAGCCAGCTGCGGGCCGCGTCACTGACCTCAAGCATGACGCGCTTATCCTCCAGTTGCGCCTGCAGTTCAGTGAGGAACTTGTCCACCACGCTCTTAATCACCTCATGGCTCAGCCGACTAAATTGAATAATGGTGTCCAAGCGGTTACGAAACTCTGGCGTAAAGCCCTTTTTAACGGCTTCCATAGCGTCCGTGGAGTGGTCCTGGTGTGTAAAGCCAATCGAAGCGCGCGCTGCAATCTCTGCCCCAGCATTAGTGGTCATGATCAGGATGACATTGCGAAAGTCGGCCTTGCGCCCGTTATTGTCGGTCAGCGTGCCGTGATCCATCACCTGCAGTAGCAGATTGAAAACCTCGGGATGCGCCTTCTCGATTTCATCGAGCAGCAATACACAGTGCGGCGTTTTGGTGATTGCCTCGGTCAGTAAACCGCCCTGATCGAAGCCGACATAACCCGGCGGCGCACCGATCAAGCGCGAAACGGTATGACGCTCCATGTATTCGGACATATCAAAACGCACCAGTTCGATGCCCATTGCCTTGGCTAACTGGCGCGCCGCCTCGGTCTTACCAACGCCCGTAGGACCGGCAAAAAGGAAGGAGCCAACCGGCTTGTCTGGCGACTTGAGCCCCGCCCGCGACAGCTTGATGGCTGTGGACAGCGAATCGATGGCAACATCCTGGCCGAATACGGTGAGTTTCAGATCACGCTCCAGATTGCGCAGCAATTCCTTGTCCGAAGTGGTGACATGCTTGGGCGGAATACGCGCAATTTTTGCCACAATATCTTCGACTTGAGCAACCTCAATGCGTTTTAGGCGTTTTTCCAACGGCTGTAGACGCTGGTAAGCACCAGCCTCGTCAATTACATCGATGGCTTTATCAGGCATATGCCGATCATTGATATAGCGCGCAGCCAGCTCGGCAGCAGCACACAACGCTTCATCGCTGTACTCGATACCATGGTGCTGCTCGAAGCGTCCCTTGAGGCCCCGGAGGATCCCGATGGTGTCCTCCACTGAAGGCTCGGACACATCGACTTTCTGGAAGCGTCGCGCCAGCGCGCGATCTTTTTCAAAAATGCCGCGAAATTCCTGAAAGGTAGTGGAACCAATGCAGCGGATCTCTCCGGAAGACAGCATCGGCTTGAGCAGGTTGGACGCATCCATTACGCCACCGGAAGCCGCTCCCGCACCGATAATGGTGTGGATTTCATCGATAAATAAAATGGCATGCGGGCGCTTGCGCAGCTCGTTGAGCAACGCCTTGAAGCGTTTTTCGAAATCACCTCGATATTTAGTACCCGCCAGCAGGGCGCCCAGATCCAGCGAATAGACCACACTGTCGGCCAACAGATCCGGCACTTGCTCATCGACGATACGCTTGGCCAGGCCTTCGGCAATAGCCGTTTTGCCGACGCCCGCCTCGCCCACCAGCAGAGGGTTGTTTTTGCGCCGCCGCGCAAGAATTTGCGCGACCCGCTCGACCTCCATCTCACGCCCCACCAAGGGGTCAATCCGGCCTTGCCGGGCCAGGTCGTTCAGGTTGCTGGCATAGGCATCCAGGGGATTACTGGAAGGCAGCGACTCACCACTTTCGTCATCCTGCATGTCGTTGTCGCTCTCTGGCTGGCTGCCATGGCCTGGAACCTTGGAGATGCCATGCGCAATAAAGTTGACCACGTCGATACGCGCCACACTCTGCTGCTTAAGCAGAAATACGGCCTGACTTTCTTGCTCGCTGAAAATAGCTACCAGCACATTGGCACCGGTTACTTCGCGCTTGCCGGAACTTTGCACATGAAACACCGCACGCTGCAGGACTCGCTGGAAACCCAGCGTGGGCTGTGTTTCACGGTCAGCATCATGCTTGGGGATCAGCGGCGTGGTGGAGTCGATGAACTCCTGCAGATCGTGGCGCAAGGTATCAAGGCTGGCGCCGCACGCGCGCAAGACGCTGGCAGCCGCCTCGTTGTCCAATAAGGCCAACAGAAGGTGCTCAACCGTCATGAATTCATGACGCTTGGTTCGGGCCTCCTTGAAGGCCAGATTGAGAGTGACTTCGAGCTCTCGGTTTAACATGGCTTCACCTCATTCTCAATCATTGCCAAGCGGTCGGGTTAACCGTCCTTTTCTATTTCACACAGCAGCGGATGATGACTCTCTCTCGCGTACTGATTGACTTGCAACGCCTTGGTTTCAGCGATGTCTCGGGTAAAAATGCCACACACCGCACGCCCCTCGGTGTGAACGGCCAGCATGACTTTGGTCGCGGCCTCCCGATTAAGGCTAAAAAACCCCTCAAGTATTTCGACCACGAAATCCATCGGAGTGTAATCATCATTGAATAAAATCACCTTGTACAACGGTGGAGGCTGTAAGGCAGGTTTAGCTTCCTGCACCGCCACACCGGACGAGTCGTCCTCATGGGGCGCGGAATGATCCTGATTAAAGATTAGTCGAATCTGTCTATTTAGAGGCATATTGGAATGAAAGGTCCGTGATTGAGCGATACAAATGCAGACGGATATTGACTGACTGGGTGGCCGACTGCAGCATTCGCTTGACTATCGGCAAAACGGTGTTAAAAAATAACAAATACCTATCGGGTATTAGGGGTTTCGCGCCCACGCTGTAAAACAGGATGTTTCGGGCGCGGAGTCAAAGTGGATAATACTCCAGCGATGGAGTTCTTTGCAGAGGGATATGAGCATGCTTAGCGGTAAGGTCAAGTGGTTTAATAACGCGAAGGGCTACGGTTTTATCTTGGCTGATGGCAAGGATGAAGATTTGTTTGCCCACTACTCGGCAATCCAAATGGACGGCTACAAGACATTAAAAGCTGGCCAACCAGTGAGTTTCGAGATCATTCAGGGCCCCAAAGGGCTACATGCAGTCAATATCAGCTCACACTCACTATCGCTTGATGCCCCCGCCGCCACTGGACAACCGCAGAACTCAACAGTTGAAGTCTGATTCAGGGTACTGATCAAGCACAAAAAAGGCCGATCGCAATGATCGGCCTTCTGTTTACCGCCTATCAGCTTACATGTGGCTGATGATGGCGTCGCCAAACTCCGAGCAAGACAGCAGCGTAGAGCCTTCCATCAAGCGTTCGAAGTCATAGGTCACGGTTTTAGCCGCGATCGAGCCTTCGGTGCCCTTGACCAGCAGATCAGCTGCTTCCAGCCAGCCCATGTGCCGCAGCATCATTTCGGCTGAGAGAATCAACGAACCCGGGTTAACCTTGTCCTGACCGGCATACTTGGGCGCGGTGCCGTGAGTCGCCTCGAACATGGCAATGTTGTCCGACAGGTTGGCGCCCGGCGCAATACCGATACCGCCCACTTCGGCCGCCAGGGCGTCCGACAGATAGTCGCCGTTCAGGTTCAGGGTAGCGATGACGTCATATTCAGCTGGACGCAACAGGATTTGTTGCAGCATCGCATCGGCGATGACGTCCTTCACCACGACAGTCTTGCCGGTGTTCGGGTTCTTGAACTGCATCCAAGGACCGCCATCCAGAGGCTCGGCGCCGAACTCTTGCTTGGCCACTTCGTAGGCCCATTCCATGAAGGCACCTTCGGTGAACTTCATGATGTTGCCTTTGTGGACAATGGTCAAAGAGCTGCGATCATTGTCAACGGTGTATTGCAAGGCCTTGCGCACCAAGCGCTTGGTGCCTTCTTCGGAGACTGGCTTGACGCCGATACCGCACATGTCGGCAAAGCGGATCTTCTTGACACCCATTTCTTCGGTGAGAAATTTGATGACTTTTTTTGCCTCGTCAGAACCAGCTTTCCATTCGATACCCGCATAGATATCTTCGGAGTTTTCGCGAAAGATAATCATGTCGACATCTTGCGGTTTTTTCACTGGGCTAGGCACGCCCGAGAACCAGCGCACTGGGCGTTGGCACACATACAGGTCGAGCTCTTGGCGCATGGCCACGTTCAACGAGCGAATACCACCGCCAATCGGGGTAGTCAACGGCCCCTTGATCGACACGACGTAATCACGCAGAACGGACAAAGTTTCAGCTGGCAGCCAAGTGTCTGCCGAGTAAACGTTGGTAGCTTTCTCGCCGGCGTAGACCTCCATCCAGGAAATCTTGCGCTCGCTGCCATAAGCCTTGCTGACGGCAGCGTCGACAACTTTGATCATGACCGGGCTGATATCAACGCCGATGCCATCGCCTTCGATATAAGGAATGATTGGATTATTCGGTACATTCAAGGACATATCGGCATTAACGGTGATTTTGTCACCGACTGCTGGCACTTGGATCTTTTGGTATCCCATGCTGGACTCCATTGCTCTCGTGGTCTGTCATTTCGCCACGCAGATAGCGTGACGAACGGATATTTAGGTCTTGAAAAAAAGAAGCATTCTTGTAGTTTTTCTACAAAAAGTCACGCACTTTCCCTGCATCGATCGTCTAAGGAAGGCGCTTGAGGCCTTGCAGCACTAGCCTTGCGCAGGACTTACACGCACACTACAGAACCACCTAGAGACACCTTTTACGCAAGCGGTGCTTATTCTGGCAAGCGCTCAAAGACGCCCGCTATTTAGCCATTTTCGCAGCCCTAGGTGCGTCCGTTATAAACGACTAATTTTATTCTTCATGTGTATTTTTATAGAGAAGCTTGCCTATGCGCTTCACTCCTCATGTAACAGTCGCCTGCGTGATCGAGGATCAAGGACGTTTCCTACTGGTCGAAGAAATAGCCAACGGCCGTGCCGTATTAAATCAGCCCGCCGGCCATTTGGAAGCCGACGAAAGTCTGATGCAAGCGGCGGTGCGCGAAACCCTCGAAGAAACCGGCTGGGATGTCGAATTGACCGCCGTGGTCGGCATCTATCTCTACACCGCGCCAAGCAATGGCGTCACGTATCAGCGCGTCTGTTTTACCGGCCGCGCACTGCAACAACGCCCCGACTATCCACTGGACCATGGCATCATCGGGCCGCGCTGGCTGACCCGTGCTCAATTGCTCAGCCAGCGCGAACGCTGGCGCAGCGAGCTGGTGCTGCGTTGCATCGACGATTATCTGGCCGGCTATCGCTTTGCCCTGGAACTGTTTCGCGACCAGGCTGAATCGCCGCGCGACGACCGCGCCTGATAGACTCGCGGTTTCCCCAAGCGCCTGCCCAACTCCTATGCCTGATCCAACTCAAAAGCGCGTGATAGTCGGCATGTCCGGCGGCGTCGACTCGTCCGTTTCTGCCCTCCTGCTGCTGGAGCAGGGCTATCAGGTAGAAGGCCTCTTCATGAAGAACTGGGAAGAGGATGACGGCACCGATTACTGCACCGCCATGGATGACCTGGCCGACGCCCAGGCCGTGTGCGACAAAATTGGCATCCAGCTGCATACCGCCAATTTTGCTGCGGAATACTGGGACAACGTCTTCGAGCATTTTTTGGCCGAATACAAGGCCGGACGCACGCCTAACCCTGACATCCTGTGCAACCGCGAAATCAAGTTCAAAGCCTTCCTCGACTACGCCCTGCTGCTCGGCGCTGACCTGATTGCTACCGGCCATTATGTGCGCCGGCGTGATCTCGATGGCCGCACCGAGCTGCTTAAGGGCCTGGATGCGAATAAGGACCAAAGCTACTTTCTGCATGCCGTGGGCAGTGAGCAACTGGCCAAGTCGCTGTTCCCCGTGGGCGAGCTGGAAAAACCGGCGGTGCGTGCCATCGCTGAAAAACACCAGTTAGCCACCGCCAAGAAGAAAGACTCCACGGGCATCTGCTTTATCGGCGAGCGGCGTTTTAGCGATTTCCTCAAGCAATACCTGCCCGCGCAGCCAGGCAATATCGAAACCCCCGAAGGTCAGGTCATCGGTCGTCATCAAGGCCTGATGTACCACACCATCGGCCAGCGTCAGGGCCTGGGCATCGGCGGCCTGAAAAACGCCGGCGAAGAGCCCTGGTACGTGCTGATCAAAGACCTGGAGCGCAACGTGCTGGTCGTTGGCCAAGGCAATGAGCATCCCTGGTTATTTTCCAGTGCACTGCACTGCTCGGATATCTACTGGGTCAACCCGTTGGAGTTGAGCGGCGCGCGGCCATTGACCGCCAAGGTGCGCTATCGCCAGAGGGATCAAGCCTGCACTTTGGAGAAAACGGCCGACGGTTACTGCGCTCGCTTTGCCATGCCGCAGCGGGCGGTAACGCCCGGCCAATCGGTGGTCTTTTATGATGGCGACATCTGCCTGGGCGGCGGCGTAATCGAAACCGCCGAACCCTGGACGCACAAGGACTCACGGCCATGACCCCGACTCAGGAACAACTGGTCGCCCTAGGCGCCGTATTTGAGGCGGCCGTATTGGTAGACAAACTGGCCAAGACCGGACAGATCAGTGAGGCTGACCTGGGCTGCATGCTCGGCAGCCTGCTGGTGCGCGATCCAAAAAACACCCTGGATGTATATGGCGGCGACGACCTGAACCTGCGCGAGGGTTATCGGTCCCTGCTGAGTGCCCTGCAACGTGACCCTACCAGCCTGCAACGCGATCCATTGCGCTATGCCTTGTCGCTGCTCGGACTGGAACGGCAGTTGGCCAAACGCGACGACCTGCTGCAGCTGATGGGTAACCGCCTGGATCAAATTCAGCAACAGGTGCAGCACTTCGGCCTGGTCCATGAAAACGTCATCGCCGCCAGCGGCAGCCTGTACCAAGACACCATCAGCACCTTTCGCCAGCGTATTCAGGTGCAGGGCGACATGCGCCACTTGCAGCAGCCCAGCACCGCCTCGCGGATTCGCGCCCTGCTGCTCGCCGGTATTCGTTCCGCCCGTCTGTGGCGGCAACTGGGCGGGCACCGTTGGCAGCTTGTGTTCAGCCGGGGCAAGCTGGTCAAAGAGTTGCAGCCGCTGCTGCGCGGCTAACACCCACCCCTGCGCCCGAAGCGCCCGTCACGCCGCCGGGCGGGGATGTATCTGCCAGCCCTTATACCGCCGCTTGGCGTACCGGCAACGCTAACGCCGATCGGTCCACGCGGGCTTGGCGGGGGTTTTTCAGGTATGCTTCGCCCCCTTTTTGTTGCCCGATTGGCCGAGAATGCCCTCCATGCTCCTCTCCTCGCTCACCGCAGTTTCCCCCGTTGACGGCCGTTATGCCGGCAGAACCAGCCCCCTACGATCGATTTTCAGCGAATACGGGCTGATCCGTTTTCGCGTCATGGTCGAAGTCCGCTGGCTGCAGAGGCTTGCAGCGCACAGCGACATCGTTGAAGTGCCGCCCTTCTCGGCCGCCGCCAACGCCGTGCTGAATGCCTTGGTCGATGACTTCCAGCTGGAGCATGCCGAGCGCGTCAAGGAAATCGAGCGCACCACCAACCACGATGTCAAAGCCGTGGAATACCTGCTCAAGGAACAAGCTGCCCAGTTGCCGGAACTGGCTCAGGTCAGTGAATTTATCCACTTCGCCTGCACCAGCGAGGACATCAACAACTTGTCCCACGCCCTGATGTTGCGCGAGGGCCGCGATAAGGTGCTGCTGCCGCTGATGCGCCAGACTGCCGAGGCGATCCGCACGCTGGCGGTCAAATTCGCCGAGGTGCCAATGCTCTCGCGCACCCACGGCCAGCCGGCCTCGCCGACTACCCTGGGCAAAGAACTGGCCAATGTGGTCTATCGCCTGGAGCGGCAGATTGCTCAGGTGGCCGACGTGCCACTGCTGGGCAAGATCAACGGCGCGGTGGGCAACTACAACGCGCACCTGGCGGCCTACCCGCAAGTGGATTGGGAAGCCAACGCCCGCGATTTTATCGAGCAGGAACTGGGCCTGGGCTTCAACCCCTACACCACCCAGATCGAGCCGCACGACTACATCGCCGAACTGTTCGACGCAGTCGCCCGCTTCAACACCATCCTGATCGACTTCAACCGCGACATCTGGGGCTACATCTGCCTGGGTTATTTCAAGCAGCGCACCATCGCCGGCGAAATCGGTTCCTCGACCATGCCGCACAAGGTCAACCCGATCGACTTCGAAAACTCCGAAGGCAATCTGGGCATCGCCAACGCCCTGCTGCAGCACCTGGCTAGCAAGTTGCCCGTGTCACGCTGGCAGCGCGACCTGAGCGACTCCACCGTGCTGCGTAACCTGGGCGTCGGTTTTGCCCACAGCCTGATCGCTTATGAATCCTGCCTCAAAGGCGTCAGCAAACTGGAGTTAAACGAGGTCCGCATCAAAGCCGACCTGGACGCCTGCTGGGAAGTGCTGGCCGAGCCGATTCAGACCGTGATGCGCCGCTACGGTGTGGAAAACGCCTATGAAAAACTCAAGGAACTGACCCGCGGCAAAGGCATCAGCGCCGAGGCGCTGCAAACCTTTATCGATGGTTTGGCGATTCCCGCCGAGGCCAAGGTCCAGTTACGCGCCCTGAGCCCCGCCGCGTATGTCGGCAATGCCGCCGCGCAGGCCAAACGCGTCTAATCATCAGCGCCCTGTATACGCCCGGCTGAGCCGGGCGTTTTTATTTACGGGCTTAGAACTATTTCAAGGGCTTAGATATGAATCCTGATGTTCCACTGCAACTTCTAGGCGGCCTTACTGCGCGCGTTTTCTTGCGCGACTACTGGCAGAAAAAACCCCTGTTGATCCGTCAGGCGCTGCCGGACTTTGAAAACCCGATCAGCGCCGACGAACTGGCCGGCCTGGCGCTGGAAGAAGAAGTTGAATCGCGCCTGGTGCTCGAACATGGCGAGACACCCTGGGAGCTGCGCAGCGGTCCCTTCGCCGAAGATGCCTTTAGCCAGCTGCCCGAGCGCAACTGGACCCTGCTGGTGCAGGCCGTCGATCAGTTCGTGCCGGAAGTGGCCGACCTGCTGCAGCATTTTCGGTTTCTGCCGAGCTGGCGGATTGACGATGTAATGATCAGTTTCGCCACCCCAGGCGGCGGCGTAGGCCCGCATTTCGACAACTACGATGTGTTTCTACTGCAAGGCCAAGGCAGCCGCCGCTGGCGCATCGGCCAGATGTGCGATGCCGACAGCCCACTGTTAGAGCATGCCGATCTGCGTATCCTGCAGCACTTTGAACAAACCGACGAATGGGTACTGGAGCCCGGTGACATGCTCTACCTGCCGCCCCGTTTGGCTCATTACGGCACTGCCGAGGACGATTGCATGACCTATTCCGTGGGCTTTCGCGCGCCCAGCGCGGCCGAAGTGCTCACCCACTTCACCGATTTTCTCGGCCAGTTTCTCCCCGACGAAGAACGCTACAGCGATGCGGGCGCCGCCCCGAGCAGCGACCCGCACCAGATTCAGCGCGATTCGCTGGACCGCCTCAAGGCGCTACTGGCCGAACACATGGGCGACGAGCGCCTGCTGATGACTTGGTTTGGCCAGTTCATGACCGAGCCGCGCTACCCTGAACGGATCGCCGGCACCGAACTGGATCAAGACCAACTGCTGGCAAGCCTACACGACGGTGCAGTGCTGATACGTAACCCCAGCGCTCGGTTGGCCTGGTCGGAAGTCGGCGCAGACCTGGTGCTGTTTGCCAGCGGCCAGAGCCGTCTGCTCTCGGCCAGCCTGCGTGACCTACTTAAGCTGATCTGCGCCGCCGACGCCTTGCACGCCGACAACCTCGGTCCGTGGCTGGCGAATGACGAGGGGCTTAATTTGCTACTAGAGTTGATTAAACAAGGAAGTCTGGAGTGTGCTGATGAATGAGATCCATGTGCGTATCGCCGACTGGCAGAAGGATAATGCCGACTTGCGACGCCTGCGCGAAACGGTCTTTATCGCCGAGCAGTCGGTGGCGCCCGAGCTTGAATGGGATGCCGAAGATGTCGACGCCCTGCATTTTCTGGCTCTCGACGCCGACTATGCGGTCGGTACCGCGCGCCTACTCCCGGACGGGCATATCAGCCGGGTGGCGGTGCTCAAGGACTGGCGCGGACTGAAAGTTGGCGAAACGCTGATGCAGACAGTTATCGCCGAGGCCGAGCGCCGCGGCCTGACCCAACAGCACCTCAGCGCACAGGTGCATGCCACGGCCTTCTACGAACGCCTGGGCTTTGCCGTGGTCAGCGGCGAGTTCCTTGAGGCCGGCCTGCCCCATGTCGATATGCTGCGCAGTAGCAGTTGACGCCATGAGCCTACGCGCACTGCTCGCCTGCCTGTTGTTTAGCCTGAGTCTGCCGCTGCTGGCAGCCACCGAGGTCATTACGCTTAAGTACCGCATGGCCGACGAGGTCGTGCCGCTGGTGGAATCGGTGTTGGGCAATGCGGGCCGCGTCAGTCCGTATGGCAATCAGCTGATCGTAAATGCCGATCCGGCGCAGATCGAAGAGCTGCGCCAGTTACTGGAACAGCTGGACACCCCGCCCACGCGGCTGTTGATCTCCGTCGATACTAGTCAAACCCGCAGCCAGAACCAACACAGTTATGAGCTGAATGGCTCGGCCAGCAGCGGCAAGGTTGAGATACAGGCCGGCGAACGCCACGGCTCCGACAGCGTGCGAATTATCCAGCGCAGTACCGCCAGTCGTGACGGCGGTACGCAACAAGTGCAGGCCACTGAGGGCTACCCGGCGCTGATTCAGGTTGGCCAGAGTGTGCCGCTGACCAGCCACAGCAGCGATGGCTACGGCCAAGCCTATTCAGAGATCGAATACCGCAACGTCACTCGCGGTTTTTACGTCACCGCCCGGCTCAGCGGCGAGCAGGTGCACATCAGCATCAGCAGCCACAATGATCGCCTCAGTGCCACGCAATCTGCCGTCATCGATCTGAACAGCACCGAAACACGGGTCAGCGGCCGGCTTGGCGAGTGGATTAGTCTGAGCAGCGTCAGTGAGCAAAGCCTTGATCATCAGCGCGGTACTGTGCAGCGCCACTCGACCCAAGGCCGGGACGATCTCAGTCTGCGCGTGAAGGTCGAGCGCCTCAACTGAGAACCCGCCGCCAAGCCCGCCGAACACCACCGGCCATTTATGTAGTAGTGAAAAAAAAGCACTACAAAAAGTTTGACGAACCCTTTTGCGGAGGGCATGATGGCCCCGCTCCCGCTAATCAGGGGCCCTGGTACGGGCCTCCGGATCGCGCTCTAACTTACCGACTTGAGCCGATACGTGTTGTGAAGCCCACAAGGCCGTTCGACGAGACAGCGACTGGAACGAAGTTGTCCTGAGGGACGGGGAAGCGTTTTAGCGTATCAGCACGATTGACAGATTCAGCCTACCAAATCGCGCCATGGCAATCGCCGCAGGCCGATGCAGTAGCTGTCAGCCGACTGATCGTCATGCCTGACCCCTCCCCCTCGGTCCACGTTCGTCCCGGTCAATAGCTCAACGTTCTGCGGTGTGCAGCCCACAGCAATAACCTTCAACACAAAGGTTTTTGGTGGGGAATTTCGTGCTCAACCAAACACATACTTTGAAGGATTGACCATGTCAGCATATGAAAACGACATTAAGGCCGTTGCCGCTTTGAAAGAAACTGCAGGCAGCAGCTGGGCCGCGATCAACCCTGAGTCCGTCGCTCGTATGCGCACTCAGAATCGCTTCAAGACCGGTCTGGACATCGCCAAGTACACCGCCGCCATCATGCGTAAAGACATGGCCGAGTACGATGCCGATTCCTCTGTCTATACCCAGTCCTTGGGTTGCTGGCATGGTTTTATCGGTCAGCAGAAGATGATCTCCATCAAGAAACATCTGCAGACCACCAACAAGCGTTATCTCTACCTGTCCGGCTGGATGGTCGCGGCAATGCGCTCCGAGTTCGGTCCGCTGCCTGACCAGTCGATGCACGAAAAAACTGCGGTTTCCGACCTGATCGGTGAGCTGTACAGCTTCCTGCGTCAAGCCGACGCCCGCGAACTGGATCTGCTGTTTGTTGACCTGGACGCCGCCCGTAACGCCGGCGACAACGCCACGCAAGCAGTGGCACAGGCCAAGCTGGACAACTTTGAAACCCACGTTGTACCCATCATCGCCGACATTGACGCTGGTTTCGGTAACCCTGAAGCCACCTACCTGCTGGCCAAGAAGATGATCGAAGCGGGTGCCTGCTGCATCCAGATCGAAAACCAGGTGTCCGACGAGAAGCAGTGCGGCCACCAGGATGGCAAAGTCACCGTGCCGCACGCTGATTTCATCGCCAAGATCAACGCTGTTCGCTACGCCTTCCTCGAACTGGGTGTGGACGACGGCGTGATCGTTGCCCGTACCGACTCGCTGGGTGCTGGTCTGACCAAGCAAATCGCCGTGACTAACGAGCCGGGCGACCTGGGCGATCAGTACAACGCCTTCCTCGATTGCGAAGAAGTCACCCCAGCCGACCTGAAAAACGGTGATGTGGTGCTCAACCGCGAAGGCAAACTGTTGCGTCCCAAGCGCTTGCCTTCCAACCTGTTCCAGTTCCGTGCTGGCACCGGTGAAGCACGCTGCGTCCTGGACTGCATCACCTCGCTGCAGCACGGTGCCGATCTGCTGTGGATCGAAACCGAAAAACCCCACGTCGGCCAGATTGCCGCCATGGTCAATGAAATTCGCAAAGCCGTACCGAACGCCAAGCTGGTCTACAACAACAGCCCGTCGTTCAACTGGACCTTGAATTTCCGCCAGCAAATTTTCGACCTCATGGTTGGCGAAGGCAAAGATGTCAGCGCCTACGACCGCGCCAAACTGATGAGCGTCGATTACGACGAGACCGAACTGGCACTGCGCGCCGACGAGATGATCCGCACCTTCCAGAGCGACAGCGCTCGTGAAGCCGGTATCTTCCATCACCTGATCACCCTGCCGACTTACCACACCGCCGCGCTGTCCACCGACAACCTAGCCAAAGGGTATTTTGCCGAGCAAGGCATGTTGGCCTACGTGAAGGGCGTACAACGCGAAGAATTGCGTCAAGGCATCGCTTGTGTACGCCACCAGAACATGGCCGGCTCCGATATCGGTGACAACCATAAAGAGTACTTCGCTGGCGAAGCTGCTCTGAAAGCTGGCGGTAAAGACAACACCATGAATCAATTCCATTGATTAACCGAGCCGCACTGAACCAGTAAGCGTGGCTTAAGGTGTTAAAGGCTTGATGTGTTGAAAAAGGTGAGCTTCGGCTCACCTTTTTGCTGTCTGGGTACTTAACCGGCGTGGCACTCGATACGCTGAACGCACCGTTTTACGCTCGCTAAACGCGCCAGAAGTACCGCCCAGACGCCCACAAAAAAACCCGGTATCTGCCGGTTTTTTTTGTGGGCGCCATTACCGTCTGGTGTTAGACGGGTGCTTTGGCGCGGGCTTTGTAGTCGCCGGTGCGGGTGTCGATTTCGATCCAGTCGTCGATTTCGCAAAAGTCGGCAACCTTGACTTCAGTGCCGTTGCTCAGCTTGGCCGGCTTCATGACCTTGCCCGACGTATCGCCACGCGCCGAACCTTCGGTATAGGTGATTTGACGAATGATGGTGGTCGGCAGATCAACCGAAACCACTTTGCCTTCGAAGAACACCGCATCACAGATGTCGGTCATGCCTTCGACGATAAACGGCAAGACGCTTTCGAGGTCAGCCTGGTTGAGTTCGTACTGGTTGAACTCTTCGTCCATAAAGACGTAGTTCGGCTCGCTGAAGTAGGAATACGTCACCGCAACACGATCCAGTACTACTGGCTCGAGCTTGTCGTCGGCCTTGTACACGGTTTCGGTTGCAGAACCGGTCAGCAGGTTCTTCAATTTCATTTTAACAATGGCGCTGTTACGACCTGACTTAGTGAATTCGGCTTTTTGGATAAGCCACGGCTGGCCGTCGATCAGGGCCACACTATTGGGTTTCATTTCTTGTGCGGTCTTCATACAGGTATCCGATTTTGAAAGAGACAAAAAAGAGGCGGACTATCATAGCCAATCTGGTCGAATAAGGGTAATTGGCCCGTTAAGTGACCGTGCGCCAGCAGCGACGGGCCCTGCGTTGAACTTTGCCAGCCACAGACTGCGCTCTTCTCAGGGGCCTCTAACAGCGCACTCCACGTGCGCCATTAATGGCTGGGCTTAGACTTTTTGCAGCCACTGCTGATGAAACACCAGGAGCTGGCTGGCCAGATCTGCTTGCACTGTTTGCTGCACCGCCCAACGCTCGGCATGTTCACTTAATGTAGGCCATTGCTCCAACAGCGCAGTCCAGGCCGCCGCCATATCCTCCTGAGCATTCCAGGCCTGCCATAAATGCCCCAAAGCCTGTGCCGCGCCTGGCGCCAGCGTCTGCTGATAAAGCGCCAGAAAGGCCTCCAGCTTGTCCCAGTGCGCACCCTCGGCCTGGGGATAGATCTGCCACAGCAAGGGCCGTCCAGCCCATAGCGCGCGCAAAAAGGAGTCCTCGCCGCGCACCGCATTCAAGTCGCAGCTCCAGAGCAGCCGGTCGTAGGCGTCCTGCGTCATAAAGGGCAGCACCTGCACCGTCAACGCTCCGCGCGATTGGCGCTCGCCAGCGCGCAACGTCGCAACCTCTAACCAGCGCGTTAGGTCACCGAGAATCCGCCCCTCGGGCACCAGCAGTAGACTGGGCTGCGGATCGACTGACAGGGCCTGCAGCCAACTTGCCAGGCCGGCATTCTCGTAGGCGAACAAGGAAATCAGCCGTGTGTGCGGCGCTACTTGCACGCCCAGCGACTGCAAAAAAGCCTGCCGCGCCCGGCCATCGGTTTGAAAGGCCTGGCGCTGATCGAGCAACTCGCGCTCGCGCAGCAGGCCGCCGGTGTCACCGGTAAAGCCCGGAAAGAAGAAAAATTTCTGCAAGCCGGTGGACTGCAACGACGGCAAACCATGGCAGCCACCGACCCACTGCTCGGCGCTGAGGTACTCCAGATTCAGCCACAACACTTTGGTTGACCGCGCCGCCATGGCCGCGATGTAACCGGCCGGTAGCTGGCAGGCAAAAGCCTCAACCACCACATCCGCCGGCTCCGGCGCCAGCCATGGGCCTGACCATTGGCATATCTGCACGCCTTGCTGGCACTGCTGCGCGGCATGTGGGTCGGCCTGCGGACACAAGCGCGCAAAGGCTGGCAGATCATCGACCCACAGGCGTACGGCCTGAGCGTGCTCGGCCACCAATTGCCGGGCCAGTCGCCAGGTCACGCCGATATCGCCGTAGTTGTCCACAACACTGCAAAAAATATCCCAGCTGGGTTTCATAACGATTCTGCTCAATCAGCGCGCGTCCGTTGGCGTGTCTAGGGCCGCACCGGAAAATAGGGCACTCAGCAGATCGGCAAACACCTCAACGGGCATCTTGCGTCCGTTGAAATCGACCTGCCCTTGGGCATAGTTCAGGCTAGCCGTCAGGTCGCTGTCTTCGAGAACGACCAGCTTCGAGCCAACCGCTACCTGAGTGGCCATCAGCACCATCTGCTGGGCCTGCTGATTGCTCAGCCGCGGGTCGGCAGCTGGGTCCTGGGCAGCTAGGTGCACAATCAGATCCTTGAGCATGGGCTGCGACAACACCAGCCGCGCCTCAAGCGTGTCGAGCATCTGCAGCAGCAACGCGGACGCCGGCACTGCATAGGCATCCGGCTGCTTGAGCTGCACGGCCAGATTGAAACGGCTTTCGCCATGGGCGGTACGCAATGCCAGATGCTCCAGCGTCACCACCGGCTGGCCCGCCAGTAGCCGATCGAGACTGGCTTGAAGTTGGGCCTGCTGCTGAGCCGTCAGATCAAAATTGGGCAGGCGCGAGGTTGCGCTGAAGGCGCCTGGCGCCGTGACCCGTTCGCTGTAGAACTCGTTCAGCGCCTTAACCGCCGCCGTGTCGAGATGGCTCACGCTGCCGCCCGCGCTCAGCGCGCCAAGATCTTGGCCCGCGTAATTGAGCATGCCCAGCGCAGCACTAAAGCTGCCAAATACGCCCGTCTGGTCTTCGCCCAGTTGCCCCTGGTGCCGCAGGTTCGTGAGCAGCCATGCAGGTTGCTCGGGCACCTGCACGCGCAGCTGCTTGAGCGTGCTGTCACTGTGGCCCAGATAGAGACCGGATTCGCCCAGGGTTCCCGTGCTGAGCAGGCTTAAATCCTGCAGTTCGACGCGCGTACCGTCTGCAGCGCTGAACACCAGGCTGCCGAAGCGGCCATCAAACGTCACCGTGCTCTGCTGATAGGTAACGGCAAAATCCAGGATCGCACCCGATGAGCTCAACCTCGCGCCACCGTGGCTGAAGTCCAGCGGCTGCATTTGCACAGTACCGCTGAGGTTCTGCTGGTAATCCAGACTGGCGCGACCGCTCAGTGGCGCCACGCCGTTGCTGGCGGCGGCGAACCATTGCGATACGCCAGAGCTGGCTTGCAAGGCGAAATTGCTGGTGGCCATGACTGGTAACAGCTGCAGCCTGATGATTCGCGACAGCGGAAAAGGACCGTGCTCGATATGGTCGACAAACAGCAGCTCGCCGGCAGTGGCCGAGCGCTTGCCGGCAACGCTGCTGCCCCTCTCGTCAGATCCCGCGTCCGCCAGAGTAACGCGGTAGTGGGCTGTGCTGCTGAACAGGCCGCGCTCTAGAGAAAGCAACTCCAGCGAGGGTACGGCCGCGAGACCGGGCAGACCTGCGCTGAGCGTTTGGTTAGTCGCCCGAATCGAGGCCTGCAGCACCGACTCTAGGCGCTTGCCTGTCTGCCAAGCGCCGGCGACTACCGCACCAGCCAGTAAGACGACCACGCCAAGTACCATTGCGCTGATTTTGCTCATGTATGCGTGTCCTCGGTGATCGACGGCGCTTGGCGATCCGCGACCCAGTCAGTCAGCAAACTGTAGGCCACGGCCAATAAAGTAGGTCCCAGAAACAGGCCCATAAAACCGAAAGACAGGATGCCGCCCACGACACCAAGCAACACCACCACCAAGGGCAAATTGCCGCCACGGCTGATTAGGTAGGGCTTGAGTACGTTGTCTACGCCGCTGATGATCAACAGACCCCAGACCCCAAGAAACAGCGCCAGGCCATAATCACCCTGCCAGAATAACCAGAGAGTCGCCGGCACCCAGACCAGCGGTGGCCCCATGGGAATCAGGCTGAGGATAAAGGTGAGAACCCCCAGCACCAGCGCTCCTGGCACGCCGGCAATCATAAAGCCAATCAGCGCCAACAGGCCCTGGGCGGCTGCCGTGCCGATCACCCCGTTAACCACCCGCTGGACGGTTCCCGTTACCAGATCGAGATAATGGCCGGCCCGCTCGCCGATCAGGCGCTGTAACAGACTGAAGACAAAGCTCGCCAGGCGTGGCCCGTCGCGGTAAAAGAAAAACACCAGCATCAGGCTCAACACCAACTCCAGCATGCCACCGCCGATCTGAGCGCTACGCGCCAGCAGCCAATTGCCCACCTGGCCCAGATAGGGTCTTACGGTGTCGAACAAGGCCGTGCCCTGTTGACCGAGGGTCTGCCACAGGTTCACCAGAGGCTCGCCCACCAAGGGAATAGAAGCCAGCCAGGTGGGCGGCGTGGGCAGGCCAACGACCTGAATATTTTTCAGAAACACACTGGCATCGCGCACGTGATCGGCCAAATTGAATCCCAGCCACACCAGCGGCACGGCCACCAACACTACCCAGATCAGGGTCAGCAGGGCCGCGGCAACAGTTTCGCGGCCCTTTAACCAGCCTGTCAGTAGGCGCATCAGCGGCCAGCTGGCAAATGCCAGCACGGCGGCCCAAAACAGCGCCGAGCCGAATGGTGCAAGCACCCATAGGCAGCCGCCGAGCAACGCCAACAGCAAGATCTGCACCAGCAGACGGTCGGTATTTAGCATCAAGACATTCCAGTAATTAAAAAAGGCCTGGCTCGCAGCCAGGCCTTTAGCCAATCCACATCGAAACTGTAAGGGCGCCGGCGCGATACACCTATGGCAGAACAAGCGTACCTGCTCAGGTGCCGTCTGCCGCAAGCCTGACGCCACCACGTTAAATCCGCAGCTTAGCGCAGCACCTGCACCCGCACGCCCGGCTCATCAGTCGGTCCCAGCTCCAGTCGGGCCGCACGCACGCCCTGCTCTATCAGCGCTTCGCGCCAATCCTGGGCCTGCGTGCCCGACAGGCTGACACGTAAGATGCTGTCCTGATTCAGGCTACGCGCCATGAGTTTGGTTCGCTCAGGCGTCAGCGTGGCGCTCTTGGGCAGGCGCAGTTCACCGCTGGTTTTCAGCTGGCGCAGCAAGGTTGCCGGGGTCGGCAGCACCTCGCCCAGCGGCGTGGTGGCTTCCAGTAATTCGGCATGCAGGTAGGCGCGTCGATTGCCGCGGGTAATGCTGTAGAGCGCCAGCAGGCTGTTTTCTCGCGGCTCGGCCAAACGCATCAGCACATAGGCTTGCTGATCATCGGGTCCATACAAGGTGGACTTCCCGAACACCGCGTTGGCCCACAGGCTACTGGAACCACACTCGCGCTCTTGGCACCAATAGAGCACTTCGGCGTCCTGGGCCTGCAGACTTTCACGCGCGGCGGTAAAGACCTGATCAGATGAATGGGTGTCAGGCAATCGATAGGTCACGCTGGTCAGATGCCCTTGGGTGTCGACCTCTCGTTCATATCGTAACTTACCGCTGATACGGCGAATCGAGCCTTGCGGGTAGATGCGCTCCTGAAAAGCCACTTCATTAAAATCGACGATTTTCGCCAGGGGAAAACGCGGCAAAACGTCCAGATCCCGGCTGCCGGGTGGATCATTCGCCAGCACGCTGGTACTGGCCAGCAGCAGGCCCACGACACTGAGTAAATGCATGGACTGTCTCATCGGATCAGCATGCTTTGTGCGGCGTAGGGCAAGCCGAGTTCTTCGAAGGTAATGGAGACTTTATGGCCACTGGGGGTCGCGGCGGTATACAGGTCGATCATGCGGGGCTGTCCTGTGGCTGTCTTATGGCAAGTCGCCAAGCCTGTGCAGTTGCCTGGAGCAAGTCAAGACGCGCGGAAAAACCGATTGAAACAGTCTGCTACCGACTGCGCCCCGGCGTCGTCGTCCAAATGCAGATGATGCCCACCGGCCAGTGTTTGCACCGCGAATGGCAGCTCGTCCAATACCGGGGAAAAGCGCGCGTTGTCGAGCAGTAGGCCCTGCTCGGCCAACACCAGATTGACCGGACCCTGCAGGCGCCGCACGAAGGCCAGTGCTTGGGCGTCAGTCAGGCGCAGCGGCGACGGTAACGTCAAGCGGCTGTCGGTACGCCAGGTATAACCGCCTGGCACCGGCATCAGGCCGCGCTGAGCCAGCAACTCGGCGCCCTCGCGGGTCAGCGCTGCGACACCGTGCATGCGCGCCTGGATCGCCCGCTCAACACTTACATACACGGGCTTGCGCTTGCCGGCTAGGGCCAGTTGCGCCTTGAGCGCTTCACCCAGTTTCTCTGGCGCCGTAGCCGCCTCGCCGGTAAATGGCAGCAGTCCGTCGATCAGCGCCAGGCGCTCGATTCGCTCAGGTAACGCGCCTGCCAGCAGCACCGCGACGATGGCGCCCATGGAGTGACCGAGCAGGGAGAAACGCTGCCAGCCAAACTGTTCGGCCACCTGCAGTACATCCAGTGCGTAATCCCAGAGCGTGTAACTGGCCCCCGCTGGGCGGTGTTGGGAATGCCCATGGCCGGCGAAGTCCAGCGCCACAATGCGCAGCCCCTGCAGTTTCGGCGCCAAGCGGGCGAAACTCGCGGCGTTATCCAGCCAGCCGTGCAGGGCAATTACCGGCTGGCCGTCTTGCGGGCCATACACGTGCGCGGCCAGCTCGATATGCGGCAGGCTTAGGCGGACTTCTTCGAAAATGTAGCTCATGCGGACTCTTCTTCGATAGGAAAGCTGAGGCAAAAGTTTCCCGCAGGCTCAGGAAAACGGATGGAGCACCGCACTCAGTTGCATCAATCCGGCGACCGGCATCTCGCCTTCCAGTTCAGCCAGGCTGGCCGTGCGCATCGCCAAGGGTGCTTCACGGTGACCTTCAACTAACAGACCCGCCAGGTTACCCAATAGAGGCTGGTGGCCCACTAGCAGCAGCTCTGTCGCGCCTAGTCGGTCAAGCTGGCGCAGTACTTCACGCGGGTCGCAGTCGGGGGTCAGCCAGGGCACCGTATCGATAGGCTCAGTGAAACCCAGCGCTTCGCGTACCAATTCGGCGCTCTGCTGGGCACGCACATAAGGACTGGCGAGAATTGCCCCCAGCGTTTTGCCGCGCAACCGGGCGGCGCTGTACAGCACCTCCCGGCGTCCCTGTGGGGTTAAGGGCCGTTCGGCATCGCTGCGAGCCTGGCGTTCGGCCTCGCCGTGGCGCAGCAGCCACAGCCTCATCGCTGCGCCCTCACAGCTTGGGTTCTTCGTCGCGGACCGGATGAGGCGCCGGCGGCACACTATGCGCAGTTTCACCTTGGGCGGCACGCGGGATCGGCCAGTCGGCAAAAGGCCAGGGTTTTTCGTCGGTATTGAAGGTGCCGAAGCGGCCAATTTGCGCCAGGTACTGGCACAGGCTGTCGCCAAATCCGAGCAGGCTGGCACTGGGCGCGCCATAGAACAGTCGGTAGCCCAGTTGCAGCAGCACTACCGCACCCAGCAGCAACTCGGCCAGTTGCCAGATCAGGGTAAATAGCACCATCCATAAGATGCGCAACAATAGGGATTCGCGTTGCAGTTCAGCAGTAGGTTCGCGCATGCCGATCTCCTTTATTACGGTGGGGTAAACATGGCAGCCGGGGTCGAAGACCGCAGCGCCCTTAAAAACCTTAGAAGCCAGTGCTGGAAATAAAATCGACATCGGTCTTTGGCTCGGCACGCATCAGCGCCTCAATCACTTGAGCCAGGGTGCGGCCCTCGAACAGGATGGCATGCAAACCCGCCACCAACGGCATATAGACCTGTAATTCATCGGACTTGGCCTTCAGTACCTTGAGGGTATTGACCCCTTCGGCCACCTCACCGATGCGCGTCACCGCTTCTTCTAGACTCAGCCCCTCGCCTAACGCAAAGCCCACCCGATAGTTGCGGCTTTTGGCCGAAGAACAGGTAACGATCAAGTCGCCGACCCCGGCCAGCCCGAGAAAGGTCATGGGGTTGGCGCCAAGGTACACCGCGAAGCGAGTCATTTCCGCCAGTGCCCGAGTGATCAGCATGCTCTTGGTGTTCTCACCCATGCCCATGGCCACCGCCATGCCCGCGATAATGGCATAGACATTCTTTAGGGCTCCGCCCAGCTCTACGCCAAAACGGTCGGCACTGGCGTACACGCGAAAAGTGGGGCCATGTAGTGTGGCCTGCACGTGCTGACAAAGTGCCTCGTCTGCACTGGCGATCACGGTAGCGGTCAGGGCGTGCTCAGCCACTTCTCGGGCCAAATTCGGCCCAGACAACACGCCGATTCGCGCCTGCGGGGCGACTTCTTCGAGAATCTGGCTCATCAACATGAAGCTCTGCGCCTCGATACCCTTGGTCAGACTCACGACCATCTTGCCGGCCAGTAGCCCGGCCTGGGGTTGCAGTACGCTGCGCAAAGCCGTCGAAGGCAGGGCTACAAACACCAGTTGACTGGCCTGCAGGGTGCCCGGCAAATCGGTCACGGGCACAACCGCAGGGTGAATCTTGATGCCCTTGAGGTAGCGCGGATTCTCGCGATTCTGGCGAATGGCCTCGGCCTGGAGCGGATCACGCATCCACTGCAGAACACGCTGGCCATTTTCTGCCAAAAGATTGGCAATTGCGGTACCGAAGCTGCCGCCACCGAGCACCGCAATAGGTTGCTGTTCAGTCATAACGAATCCGTATTCAACACAATTGCTCACATTATACGGTGCCGCTTGCCAGCGACCAGTGCTTGCGGCCCTAATCCATACGGCAGCCGCGAATTGATAGCCTGACGGTAAAACGATCCCATTGCGGCTTCATAGGCCTGACCAAGCCCTTTATAAATGCAAGTCTGCACACCGTTCTGACCCTCAACCTTCGGCGAGTGGCTAGAAATGGTAAAGTACGCCAAGCTTGCACCATCAAGACACTAGTGAGCCGCGATGTGACGGCAGGCGAGCTTGTGTATAAACACGGTGTTGAGTGCGCTGTGACTTTCATTACAATGCAACAGTCTACAAATACTAATAAGTAAGCCAAGTCTGGGTTATGACGTGGCTACCAGCAGACACCTAAGGTGCGCAGGCTGCCAGATCATCTACCCATCCCGTCCCTACAGGGTTGCACGGGGATTATTGAGGAACTCGCATGACCAAACAAAACGCCTTCAGCTACGAAGACCTATTACGGTGTAGCCGCGGCGAACTATTCGGTCCGGGCAATGCACAATTGCCTGCGCCACAGATGCTGATGATAGATCGCATTACTCATATCAGCGAAACCGGCGGCAAGTACGGCAAGGGTGAAATAGTTGCCGAGCTCGATATAAATCCGGATCTGTGGTTCTTCGCCTGCCATTTCAAAGGCGACCCAGTAATGCCCGGCTGCCTGGGACTGGATGCCATGTGGCAGTTGGTAGGTTTCTACTTAGGCTGGCAAGGCATCGCTGGACGTGGCCGGGCACTGGGCTCGGGCGAAGTGAAGTTTTTTGGGCAAATACTGCCCACTGCGAAAAGAATTACTTACAACATTCAGATCAAACGCACTATCAATCGCTCGCTGGTGCTGGCGATTGCCGACGGCACTTTGAGTGTCGATGGCCGCGAGATCTACAGTGCCGAAGGATTGCGCGTCGGTCTGTTTACCTCTACCGATAATTTCTAAAGGATCTTGCTCATGCGTCGCGTCGTAATCACCGGTTTGGGTATTGTTTCCTGCCTGGGCAATGATAAAGACACCGTTTCTGCCAGCCTGCGCGCTGGCAAAGCGGGTATCCGTTTTAACCCGGAATACGCCGAGATGGGGCTACGCAGCCAGGTATCCGGCTCCATCGATATTGATCAAGAGGCCTTGATCGATCGAAAAGTCAAACGTTTTGTCGGCGACGCCGCGGCGTTCGCCTACCTGTCCATGCAACAGGCAATCAAAGACGCCGGCCTCAGCGAGGAGCAGGTTTCCGACCCACGAGTGGGCCTGATCGCCGGCTCTGGCGGGGCCTCCACCGTAAACCAGATGGAAGCCTTGGATATTTTGCGCGAGAAAGGCGTGAAGCGCGTTGGCCCATACCGGGTTACCCGCACCATGAGCAGCACGGTGTCCGCTTGCCTGGCTACCCCCTTTAAGATCAAGGGTGTGAACTACTCCATCTCTTCGGCTTGTGCCACCAGTGCCCACTGCATTGGCGCGGCCATGGAGCAAATCCAACTGGGCAAGCAAGACATGGTCTTTGCCGGCGGCGGCGAAGAAGAACACTGGAGCCAGAGCTTTCTGTTCGATGCCATGGGCGCCCTCTCCACTAATTACAACGACACACCGGAAAAAGCCTCGCGGGCCTACGATGCCAAGCGTGACGGTTTCGTTATCGCTGGTGGCGGTGGCATGGTGGTGGTCGAAGAACTTGAGCATGCGCTCAAACGCGGCGCGAAAATCTACGCCGAAATCGTCGGCTACGGCGCCACTTCTGACGGCTACGACATGGTCGCCCCAAGCGGCGAAGGCGCAATTCGCTGCATGCAGCAAGCGCTGGCCACGGCTGAAGGCCCGATCGACTACCTGAACACTCACGGCACCTCGACCCCCGTCGGCGATATCGCCGAAATAAAGGGTGTGCGTGCGGTGTTTGGCGACCAAGCGCCGCCAATCAGCTCGACCAAGAGCCTGTCCGGTCACTCGCTGGGCGCCTCCGGTGTACACGAAACCATCTATTGCTTGTTGATGATGGAAGGTAACTTCATCGCGGGGTCGGCCAATATCGAGGAACTCGACCCCGCCGTTGCTGACATGCCCATCGTGCAAAAAACCCGCGAAAACGTAACGCTCAACACCGTAATGAGTAACAGCTTCGGCTTCGGCGGCACCAATGCCAGCTTGGTTCTAAAGCGCTGGCAGGGCTGAGTCCTTTCGGACGCTTAGTCAGCAAGCAGAACGGCGCCTACGGGCGCCGTTTTTTTATCTCCGCAGTTAGACATCCAAACCTTAAAACAAGTACCAAGGTGTTTGCGCGCCATTCGAGCACGCATTGAAATCACGCGCCTGTGCAGTCAAATGTGATCTGCGCGTAGCAAAAGTCAGCGCGCCAACTTGGATTGGCGCTGACCCGGCAAGATTGACAGAAAATTATCGCGGGCCACCTGCTGCGCGACCTCTTCGGGCAAGGCATCCAGGAAAGGATCAAACCCATGCAGGTACTCACCAAGACTATCGAAGCGCCCCACCACATCGGAACCGAGCATAAAGCGTGTCGGAAAGCGGCTTACCAGCTCAACCCAGAGTGGATCGGGGCGCCCTTTGGCATCCAGCAAATAGGGCCGCAGCATCGTCCAGGACAGATCGATATAGAGGTTCGGGTAATCGGCCAGCAAGCGTTCCAGAATCGGCAGGAGAAATTCCAGTTTTCCCTGGTGCCTATGAATTTCCTTACTTGTGCCGGCATGCGCCCAGATAAAACGCACATGAGGATGATTGCCCAGCGGCGTCTCCAGCTCCGCCAGATAAAGCGGGTTTCTCTCCCGTTTGGAGGTGATGTTGGAATGCAACATCACCGGCAAATCGTATTCGGCGGCCAGATGGTAGACCCGCGCTAGAGCCTCGTTATCAGCCCGCGGCGTATCACCGTTGATCAGCGCCGTGAGGTCGTCATGCCGGGTGAAGATTTCGCCTATGCCCTGCCACAGGCCAGGATCCAGTTCGAGCATGCGCTTGATATGAGCATCAGCATTTTTGTCGACGGGGTTAAAACCGGACAAAAAAGGATGAAAACGTCGACGCTGTTCAGTTGATAGTTTTTTCAGCGCCGCGGCGACAATTACATCAGTGGCGCTGTACCAGTAGGCGCTGGCATCATCGCCCGCGTAGTAACGCGGTCGTTTGGGCTCATCTTCATGCCATTTTTTCGCCACTGGAATGCCGGACAACATCACATGCTCTATGTTCGACTCGTCCATGGCCGCCAGCAGTTTCTCCATACCGGCGCTTTCTTGAAAAAAATCAACATAATGAAGGTGAGCATCGCTGTACACGTAATCTCGCGCCTGCACGCTCGTGGCCATCAGTAAGGGAGTGAGCAGTAGAGCGAAATACAGAACAACGCTAGAACGGGGCAAGAGTGAGCTTCCTATTAGACGAGGCTAAGTAGACCGACATACATAAGCGGTGGTTCATCCGGATGCACAAATGATTGGCCAATAAAAAACCCGCATCAGCGGGTTTTTTATAGCGGCCAGTTTTAGGCCGAGAGTTCCACCAGCAACTTGTTCAAGCGCTGCACATACGCAGCGGGATCTTTCAGGCTGTCACCGGCGGCCAGTGCGGCCTGATCGAAGAGGATGTGCGAGAGATCGGCAAAGCGCGCTTCGTCCGGTTCAGCATCCAGTTTTTCGATCAAGGGGTGCGCCGGATTGAACTCGAAAATCGGCTTAGTTTCCGGCACTTTTTGCCCACTTGCTTCCAGGATTTGGCGCATCTGCATGCCCATGTCCTGCTCGCCGATGGCCAGAATAGCGGGTGAATCAGTCAAACGATGCGAAACCCGCACCTCTGCGACTTCACCCTGCAGTGCAGCCTTCAGGCGCTCAACCAGGCCTTCCTTAGTCTTGGCGATTTCTTCCTGAGCCTTCTTGTCCTCTTCCGAGTCCAGCTTGCCCAAGTCAAGATCGCCACGGGCCACGTCGACCAACTGCTTGCCATCAAACTCGGTCAGGTAGCTCATCAGCCACTCGTCGATGCGATCGGTAAGCAGCAGCACTTCGATGCCTTTCTTGCGAAAGACCTCCAGATGCGGGCTGTTCTTCACCTGGGCATGGGTTTCACCGGTCAGGTAATAAATCTTGTCCTGGCCTTCTTTGACTCGGCCCAGATAGTCGGCCAGCGAGGTGCTCTGCTCACCGCTTGTGTCGTTGCTGGAGGCAAACCGCAAGAGGCCGGCGATTTTCTCTTTGTTGGCGAAGTCTTCTGCCGGACCTTCTTTAAGCACCTGGCCAAAGTTCTTCCAGAACGCCTGGTATTGCTCAGGCTCTTTCTTAGCCAATTTCTCCAGCATGTCCAGAACACGCTTGGTCAACGCCGATTTCATCGAATCGATGATCGGGTCTTTTTGCAAAATTTCTCGGGAGACGTTCAGCGACAGATCGCTGGAGTCCACCACGCCCTTAACGAAGCGCAGGTACAGCGGCAAAAACTCATCGGCCTGATCCATGACGAACACGCGCTGCACATAGAGCTTGAGACCCTTGGGCGCTTCGCGCTGATACAGATCAAACGGCGCACGGCCTGGCACATAGAGCAAGGAGCTGTATTCGAGCTTGCCTTCAACCTTGTTGTGGCTCCAGCTCAGCGGATTTTCAAAGTCGTGAGCAACGTGCTTGTAGAACTCCTGGTATTCCTCGTCCTTGATTTCGGTGCGCGGACGGGTCCACAACGCACTGGCGCGGTTGACCGTTTCCCACTGGATCTCGACTGGCGCTTGGGCCTGGTCTTCACCCTTTTCTTCATCGTCTTGCTGGGAGGGCTGCTCTTTGGGCAACTCAATCGGCAAAGCAATATGGTCAGAATATTTCGTGATGATGTTACGCAGGCGCCAGCCATCGGCAAACTCTTCTTCGCCCGCTTTAAGGTGCAGCACGATGCGCGTACCGCGCTCTGGCTTGTCGACGGTCGCTACTTCGAACTCGCCCTCGCCTTTGGATGCCCAGTGCACGCCTTCGCTAGACGGCACGCCGGCCCGCCGGCTGAAAACCTCAACCCGATCGGCAACGATAAAGGCCGAGTAAAAACCCACGCCGAACTGACCGATCAAGGTCGAGTCCTTCTTCTGGTCGCCAGAAAGGTGCTGCATAAACTCGGAGGTGCCGGACTTGGCAATAGTACCCAAGTGCGCAATTGCATCTTCACGGCTCATGCCGATGCCATTGTCTTCCAGGGTCACGGTCTTGGCCTGCTTGTCAAAACTGACGCGGATGCGCAGCGTATCGCCGCCTTCCAGCATTTCAGGTTTGGACAATGCTTCGAAGCGCAATTTGTCTGCCGCATCCGAGGCGTTAGAGATCAATTCACGTAGGAAAATCTCTTTGTTGGAATACAGGGAATGGATCATGAGGTGCAGTAGCTGCTTAACCTCGGTCTGGAAGCCCAGGGTCTCTTTTTGAGTCTCCACACTCATCGTTTTATAACTCCACGCTGATGATATAAGCCGCAAATTGCGGCGGATAGCCTACAAGTGGGGGGCGAGAGTCACAATTTCAAGGGTTGCTTGCGGACACAGGGTCAAGCGAATGTCGTAATGGCCACCTGAGAGGTATTGGGTAAGGATTCAATATGGTTGCCGGCACATAGCGACTACTCGATCAGACGTGACCCTCCTGCACGAATGAACTTTGCAGATAGAGCAAACTCGAAAAAGTTGCTGTGTACATTTTTCAGGAGAATCTCTCATGCACAAACCTCTCACTTATGCGCTGCTCTTGGCCGCCACTTTAGGCCTGGCCGCTTGCGACAAAGCCTCGGAAAATAAAGCTGAAGACGCCCAAGAGTCTGCGCAAGACGCTCAGGAATCCATGCAAGACTCGATTGAAGAGAGTACCGATGCGGCTGAAGCGCGCGCCAGAGAGAATGCCGATGATCGGCAAGCGCCTATCGCGCCAACCACCCCGCCGCCTCAGTAACCCTCAGTTATATTCCTGACATTCTGCCGTCTCCACGTCCACGCGCTCAGCCGCCCTTCAATGACTGCGCCTTAACAGGCACTGGCGGGTGAGCTGAACGCATCGTCAAAAATCCATGGCGGGAACTTCGTCTGCTTCACGCTGTATAAAGAAGCACGAATATGGCAATCCATAATCCACCAAGGAGTTTCAATCGTGTCTAAACCTTTTACCTATGTCCTGCTTCTCGCCGCCGCTTTAGGCTTGGCGGCATGCGAGAAAACCCCGGAAGACAAGATGGAGTCCGCTAAGGATTCCGTCTCTGAAGCCGCCGAGTCCATGGGTGATGCCGCCGAAAGCACCGGTGATGCCATTGGGCAGAAAGCCGATCAAGTCATGGGCACCGAGCCCACCACCGGCGAGAAAATGCAAGACGCCGCGGATGACGCTGCTGACGCCATACAAGACTGATAGACGGCAAATAAGCCTTACTACAGATCGAAAGAAGCCCGCAGCAGCGGGCTTCTTTTTGCGCATATTTCAGGTTTTTTGAAACGCTTCAGTCACTAGACATACACCAAAACAGCAGGCTCAGAGGTCCGCCTTAGGCGGCTCTGTCATGGGGGTTTGGGTGTACACCATCACTTCCAGCACATCAGAATGAAACTCACGGCGATACAGCACCAGCACCACACCAGTGCTGACGAGCATGAACAGCCAAGGGTGGATAAACCAAGAAAGGGTCGCCATGCCGAAATAATAAGCCCGTAAGCCAAAGTTGAACTGGTTAGCCGCCAACGAAATTACTTTCGCCGCCCGAGCTGCAAAGGCCTTGCGTTCCTGCTCGCTGACATCCCGCTCACCGAGCGTAGGCGCCGAACCGATCAGCACTGCGGTGAAATTGTACTGGCGCATACACCAACTAAAGGTGAAGAAGGCGTATACGAAAATAATCGCCAAACACAGCAGCTTGATCTCTGATGTACCGCGGCTGACGGGTTGCACCAGCGGGATGTCGGCCAGTAGTGAAGCCGCGCGATCCGAGGCACCGAGTACGGTCAGAATACCAGCCAGAATCAACAGAGTGCTGGAGGCGAAGAAGCCCGCGTTGCGCTCCAGATTACCGACCACATTAGCATCGGCGATGCGATTCTCGCGTAACAGCATGCGGCGCATCCAGTCTTCGCGATACAGATGCAAAACGCTGGCGAGGCACGCTGTAGATCGGCCTTTCCAGGCAGCATAGCGGCTGTAACCAGCCCAGCAGACGATAAACCAGAGAATTGCCAACACATGGGACAGCTGAGACAGATAGGGCTCGATAAGGGACATGCAGACTCCTTCTAATACTGCCGGAATTATAGCCAGCCGCGACGCAACACGACCCAACAAAAAACCGCCCTAAGGCGGTTTTTTTGATCTTTTGATGCTATTTGGCCATCTAAGAACAGTCCGAATTTAGCCTGGCCAGGGTATTCAGGCCCACAACGGGCGGGGCTTACCCAGCATGCGGTCAACCCCTGCGGCCAGCAGCAATGTCAGTAACACCGGCAGCAACCAACCGAGTCCCTCACCGGCCAGTGGCAATTGACCAAATAAAGCGGGGATCAGCGCATCGAACCCGGCCGCTATTACAGCATCGACAATGCCGAAGACCAGCGCCACGGCCATCACCGGCATGAATACGCGCGGCGACGCCAGCCACAGCCGATTCATCAGACTCAGCCCCACCAACACGATGGCCAGCGGGTACAGACCCACCAACACGGGCACCGATACGCTGATCAACTGGTCCAGCCCTTGGTTGGACACCACCAGACTAAACAGGCCGAAGACAATCACCACGCTGCGATAGGACACCGGCAACAGTGCACTGAAAAACTCGCCACAGGCCGTCAGCAGGCCTACTGCGGTGGTCATGCAGGCCAGGGTGATCACCACCGCCAGCAATATTCCACCGGCCGGGCCAAACGTATGACGCACATAGGTGCTAAGTATCTGCACACCATTGAACGCCTCACCGGCAATTTCGTGACTGGTCGCGCCCAGATAGAAAAACGCCAGATACACCAGCGATAGACCCAGCGCGGCAATCAGCGCAGCAACTACCGAATAACGGGTGACTAAGCGGGCATCAGTGACGCCACGGTCGCGAATCGCCTTGGCGATAACAATGCCGAACACCAAGGCGCCGAGAGCATCCATGGTCAGGTAACCCTGCAGAAAACCCTGAGCAAAGGGCGCCGTTTGATAGTTGTCGACGCTGTGGCCTATTTCGCCGGCCGGCACCAGCAACGCTGCCACCCCAAGCACCAAGAGCGCCACTAGCAGCACAGGGGTGATGAGCTTGCCCAGGCGATCAATCAACTGCCCTGGCTTGAGCGCCAGGAAAATAACCACGGCAAAATACAGCACGCTGTAAATCATCAGCGGCACGTCGCTGGCGCCGCTGTATGGGGCAATGCCCATTTCAAAGGACACGGTGGCCGTGCGTGGCGTGGCGAATAAAGGCCCCACCGCCAGGTACACAGTCACGGCGAACACCATTCCCGCGACCTTGCCAATAGGCGCGGTGAGCCGGCCCATGCCGCCGCCTGCACGCGCCATGGCGACGATGGTGAACAGCGGTAAACCAACGCCGGTCACCAGAAAGCCCAGAGCAGCCACCCAAACCTGCTCACCGGCCGCCATCCCAACACTGGGCGGAAAAATGATATTACCCGCGCCCAAAAATAGAGCGAAGGTCATAAACCCAAGCGCCAGCAGATCCGAACCTTTTAAACGTGTCATGTGCAGAAAAATACTCGAGCAAGAGGTCATTGGAATGCCCGATCGTGCAGGAGACGCCGTCTCTATTCGACAATTCCACGCGATAACCCGTTGAGCAAAAAGGTCTTTATCCGCGCGCCTGTGCGACCGGCACAATAAAAGCGTGCCACTCTAATGGAATAGGCAACGCCCTGGAAAGGCTCATGGCCGGATCGTCGGATTGGCAAAAAACGATGTCGCAATCGCATAAGTTCGCCGCGACTGCTGCTGCGGTCGATTGACGGGGTTGGCTACCTGCCGGTCGCGACCTTTATTACCGGCCTCGGGCTGGCAGTGTTGCGCAGCGCGCATGCATAGCCCGCTAACCATCGCGGACAAAAAGCACGCACAAAAAAGGCCACCCGAAGGTGACCTGATTTCAGCCGCGAATCGTAAACGCTAAGCAGCGCTTACTTCATCGCCCATCCGGTCAGCTCGGACAGAGCCTTGCCAATGTCGGCCAGCGAACGCACGGTTTTCACGCCTGCGTCTTCCAGAGCCGCAAACTTCTCGTCTGCAGTGCCCTTGCCGCCAGAGATGATTGCGCCAGCATGGCCCATGCGCTTGCCTGCAGGGGCAGTCACACCCGCAATGTAGGAAACAACCGGCTTGGTCACATTTGCCTTGATGTAGGCAGCTGCTTCTTCTTCAGCCGAGCCGCCGATCTCACCGATCATGACGATCGCTTCGGTCTTCGGGTCTTCCTGGAACAACTTCAGGATATCGATGAAGTTGGAGCCTGGGATCGGGTCACCACCGATGCCAACGCAAGTCGACTGACCAAAACCGGCATCAGTAGTCTGCTTAACAGCTTCGTACGTCAGGGTGCCTGAACGGGAAACGATACCGACCTTGCCTGGCAAGTGAATGTGACCGGGCATGATGCCGATCTTGCATTCGCCTGGAGTGATCACGCCTGGGCAGTTAGGGCCGATCAGGACCACACCCAGCTCGTCACACTTGACCTTGGCTTCCAGCATATCGATGGTCGCGATGCCTTCGGTGATGCAAACGATCAGCTTGATACCGGACATGGCCGCTTCAAGAATCGAATCTTTGCAGAACGGAGCCGGTACGTAGATCACGCTGGCGGTTGCGCCAGTTTCTGCAACCGCTTCAAGCACGGTGTTGAACACTGGCAGGCCCAGGTGCACGGAGCCGCCCTTGCCTGGGGTCACGCCGCCAACCATTTGGGTGCCGTATTCAATGGCTTGCTGGGAGTGGAAAGTGCCCTGCGAACCGGTAAAGCCCTGGCAGATAACTTTGGTGTCTTTATTGATCAGGACGCTCATTACTTGCCCTCCGCTGCTTTGACGACTTGCTGAGCAGCGTCAGTCAAGCTGGTTGCCGCGATAATATTCAGACCGCTTGCGGCCAGCACTTTGGCGCCTAGTTCGGCGTTGTTGCCTTCCAGACGAACCACGACTGGAATTTTCACGCCGACTTCTTTGACTGCACCAATGATGCCTTCGGCAATCATGTCGCAGCGTACGATGCCGCCGAAGATGTTGACCAATACTGCAGCGACGTTGGTGTCGGACAGGATGATCTTGAACGCTTCAGTAACGCGCTCTTTGGTAGCACCGCCGCCGACATCGAGGAAGTTGGCTGGCTTGCCGCCATGCAGGTTGACGATATCCATGGTACCCATGGCCAAGCCAGCACCGTTGACCATGCAACCGATGTTACCTTCCAGCGCCACGTAGTTCAGTTCGAACTTGGCAGCGTGAGCTTCGCGCGGATCGTCTTGCGAAGCGTCATGCATGGCACGCAGCTTGGGCTGACGATACAGAGCGTTGCTGTCGATGTTGATCTTGGCATCCAGGCAATGCAGGTTGCCATCTTCCTTGATTACCAGCGGGTTCACTTCCAGCAGTGCCAGGTCGTAGTCCTGGAACAGCTTGGCCAAACCGACGAAGATTTGTGTGAATTGCTTGACCTGATTACCGACCAGACCCAGCTGGAAGGCCAGTTCGCGGCCTTGGAACGGCTGTGCGCCGACCAGCGGATCAATGGTTGCCTGAAGAATTTTCTCAGGGGTGTCGTTAGCGATCTTCTCAATGTCCACGCCACCTTCAGTGGATGCCATAAAGACGATACGACGGCTGGAACGGTCGATGACTGCGCCCAGGTACAGCTCTTTGGCGATATCGGTGCAGGATTCAACCAGAATCTGGTTGACCGGCTGACCAGTGGCATCAGTCTGGTAGGTCACCAGACGCTTGCCCAACCACAAATTAGCAAAAGCCTTGGCTTCTTCTTTGCTGCGGATCAATTTGACCCCGCCAGCCTTACCGCGGCCGCCGGCGTGAACCTGAGCCTTGACCACCCATTGGGTACCGCCAATCTTGTCGCACGCTTCTGCAGCGGCTTCGGCGTTATCAACGGCGTAGCCCAGGGATACGGGCAAACCGTATTCGGCGAACAACTGCTTACTCTGATACTCGTGAAGATTCATGCTTATCTACCATTTCCGTTAGATATTGCGCATTCGGCGCAGCACTAAAAATGCTGCGCCACCTGTGGCTGCTTGCAAGAAGCAGCCTGGCCGGGGTTGCCGCACTAAACGCGGGCTACCGGCGGTGGTTTTATTGTTTAACGTTTTTTGCGATTGACCACGTGAATCGCGTGACCATTCACGGCCAGAGCCGCTTCGTGCAGTGCTTCAGACATAGTCGGATGAGAGAAGACCATCATCCCGAGATCTTCGGCACTGGTGCCGAATTCCATGCCAATCACACCCTGCTGCACCAGTTCGGCTGCGGCAGGGCCTATTACGTGCACACCCAGAACGCGATCGGTCTTGGCGTCGGCAATAACCTTGACCATCCCGGCGGTATCATTGGCCGCCATGGCCCGGCCGCTTGCCGCGAAGGGGAAGGTACCGACGTTGACGGCAACGCCCTCGCCCTTCAACTGCTGTTCGGTTTTGCCAACCCAAGCGATTTCCGGATGGGTATAAATGACCGATGGCACCAGATCGTAGTTAATCTGCGCGTGATGCCCGGCGATACGCTCGGCTACCATCACACCCTCTTCTGAGGCTTTGTGCGCCAGCATGGGACCACGGACCACATCACCGATGGCGTATACGCCCGGCACGCTGGTCAGGCACTGCTCATTGACGAAGATAAAACCACGCTCGTCCAGATCCACTCCGCTGTCGGTAGCCAACAAATCGGTGGTTACCGGACGTCGACCGACCGAGACAATAAGCTTGTCAAAGGTCAGCTGCTGTTCGCCTTCGGCATCCGTAAAGTTCACGAGTACCTGGTTGTCCTTCACCTCAGAACCGGTGACTCGCGCGCCCAAACGGATATTCAGACCTTGTTTCTTGAGGATTTTCAGAGCCTCTTTGGCGATTTGCTCGTCGGCGGCTGGCAGGAATTTATCCAGGGCTTCGATTACCACCACTTCGGCACCCAGACGAGCCCAGACTGAACCCAGTTCCAAGCCGATCACGCCTGCACCAATCACGCCCAGCGTCTTGGGCACGGACAGGAAGTCTAGGGCACCGGTAGAGTCAACGATGGTGTCGTTATTGACCCGCGCTGGCGGAATATCGATTGGTTGCGAGCCAGAAGCAATAATCACGCTGGTAGCCTCAACGAGCTGAGTCTTACCGTCGGTTCCGGTGACTTCAACTTGCTTGTTGCTCAGCAGCTTGCCGTGACCTTCGAGCATCGTTACGCCATTGGCCTTGAACAAGGTAGCAACGCCACCTGTCAGGTTTTTGACGATCTGGTCCTTGCGCCCAATCATAGCCGGCACGTCGATGCTGACGTCCTTGGTTTGAATACCGTGAATGGCAAAACCTTCACAGGCTTCGTGGTATTTAAACGAGCTGTCGAGCAGCGCTTTGGAGGGGATGCAACCTACGTTCAAGCAAGTGCCGCCAAGAGCGATCTTGCCTTGTTTATCTTGGTATTTCTCGATACAGGCGGTCTTTAGACCGAGCTGGGCGGCGCGAATGGCGGCCACATAACCACCAGGGCCAGCACCAATCACTACCACGTCGAATTTCTGGGTCATAACTGTTCCTTTTCGGATAAAACCGGGCGGTTCCTTGTGGGAGCCGCCGGGGAAAAAGCTGGCTTAGGCTTAGATGTCCAGCAGCAGACGCGCAGGGTCTTCCAGCAGGTTCTTGATGGTCACCAGGAAGGTTACTGCTTCCTTGCCGTCGATCAGGCGGTGATCGTAAGACAGTGCCAAGTACATCATCGGACGGATAACCACCTGACCGTTGATAGCCATCGGGCGTTGAAGGATGTTGTGCATACCCAAGATGGCGGCTTGCGGCGGGTTGACGATCGGCGTCGACATCATCGAGCCGAAGGTGCCACCGTTGGTGATAGTGAACGTGCCACCGGTCATGTCGTCGATCGACAGTTTGCCGTCTTTAGCCTTCTTGCCGAAGGTTGCGATGCCGCCTTCGATATCAGCCAGGCCCATCAATTCGGCATTGCGCAGTACCGGTACCACCAGACCGCGGTCGCTCGATACGGCAACCCCGATGTCCGAGTAGCCGTGGTAGACGATGTCTGAACCGTCGATCGAAGCGTTAACAGCCGGAAAACGCTTCAGCGCTTCGGTGACGGCCTTGACGAAGAACGACATAAAGCCCAAGCGCACGCCGTTATGGCTCTTCTCGAACAGATCCTTGTACTTCGAGCGCAGCGCCATAACTTCGGTCATGTCGACTTCGTTGAAGGTGGTCAGCATGGCCATGGAGGACTGGGCGTCGACCAGCCGCTCGGCAACCTTGGCACGCAGGCGAGTCATGGGAACGCGCTTCTCGACCCGTTCACCGGCGGCCAATACCGGAACGACGGCTGCCGGAGCAGCAGGCTTGGCAACCGGCGCCGGGGCGTTTTTCTTGGCATCGATGGCCGCGACCACGTCTTCCTTGGTTACCCGACCGCCTTTGCCGCTGGCGACGATGCTGTTGAGGTCGAGGTTGTTCTCTTGCGCCATCTTGCGAGCGGCGGGCGAGAGCATAAGTTCTTCGCCTGCGCCGGCGCCAATCGGAGCCGGGGCCGCAGTGGCTTCGCCAACTGGAGCAGGGGTCGGAGCCGCAGTTGCTTCGCCAGCCGGAGCCGCGGCCGCGGCGGCCGTACCACCGGCGGTCAAGGTGCCTAGCACCTCGGCGCTGAGCACGGTATCGCCTTCGTTTTTCACGATAGTGGCCAATACACCGTCGGCTTCGGCGAGGACTTCCATCACCACCTTGTCGGTTTCGATGTCGACGATCAAATCGTCACGTTTGACTGCTTCGCCGGGTTTCTTGTGCCAGGTAGCAACGGTGCCATCGGCAATTGATTCCGGAAAAGTAGGGGCTTTAATCTCGATAGCCATTGTGTGCAATTCCTTAAATTCGATTTCTTCTACGAGGCAGCTTAAGCCGCCTATTGCGCGAAGGCGTTAAACAGTAAATGCGTCTTGCAGGAGTTTTTCCTGCTGTTCAGCATGCATCGAGGGATAACCGCAAGCGGGCGCTGCCGACGCTTCACGGCCGGCATATTCGAGGCACAGTGCCTCGTTGTGTGCGCTGGCAATTCGACGCATGTGATGCTGGCTGCAATACCAGGCGCCTTGGTTCATCGGCTCTTCCTGACACCAGACAATATGCTTAAGGTTTTTGTATACCGCCAAAACCTCAGTCAGGTCGTCCTCGGGGAACGGATAGAGCTGCTCGATGCGAATGATGGCCAGGTCGTCGCGGCCTTCGTTGGTGCGCTTGTTCAGCAGATCGTAATAGACCTTGCCGCTGCACAACACGACCCGCGTAACATTTGCCGGATCGATGGTGTCGACCTCTGGGATCACCGTTTGGAACGAGCCATCGGCCAAGTCTTCGAGGGTTGAGACAGCCATTTTGTGACGCAACAACGACTTGGGCGTCAAGGCGATCAACGGTTTGCGCAGGGGTCGAATCACCTGACGACGCAGCATGTGGTAAACCTGCGCCGGCGTGGTCGGTATGCACACCTGAATATTCTGTTGCGCACTCAATTGAAGGAATCGCTCCAGACGGGCCGAAGAGTGCTCTGCACCCTGCCCTTCATAGCCGTGCGGTAGCAGCAGTGTCAGACCGCACAGACGGCCCCACTTATGCTCGCCGCTGGAGATGAATTGGTCGATAACCACCTGTGCGCCGTTGGCGAAATCGCCGAACTGAGCTTCCCAAATCACCAACGCATCAGGCTTGGTAGTGGAATAACCGTATTCGAAGGCCAGCACCGCTTCTTCCGAGAGCAACGAGTCATACAGGTCGAACCGTGGCTGGTCTTTGTATAGGTTCTGCAAAGGAACGAAAACGTCGGCGGCTTTCTGCCCCGGGTCTTTTTGATTGTGCAGCACCGCATGGCGGTGGGAGAAGGTACCGCGGCCAATGTCCTGGCCAGTCAAGCGAATTGGATGGCCTTCAGACAATAGAGTGGCATAAGCCATGGTTTCCGCGAAACCCCAGTTGATCGGCAAACCACCTGCGCCCATCTTCTGCCGGTCTTCGAGGATCTTCGAGACCTGGCGCTGCACAACAAAACCATCGGGTATCTCAAGCAGCTTATTAGAGAGCTCTTGCAAGGTCTTGAGGTCAAAGCGGGTATCGTGGCGTGCGGTCCAGGTATGACCCAGATAGGGGCGCCAATCGACGAACAGCTCTTCGTTCGGTTCCTTGACTAGGCTTTTCACCACATGCTGACCGTTGTCCAGAGCATTGCGGTACTCGTCCATTTTTTCCTGCACGCGCTCGGCGGTAAGAATACTGGACTGGATCAGCGATTCGGCATATAGCTCACGGGTGGTGCGCTGCTTGGCGATCTGCTGGTACATCTTCGGCTGAGTGCCGCTCGGTTCGTCGGCTTCGTTATGACCGCGACGGCGGTAGCAAACCAAGTCGATCACCACATCACGCTTGAATTGCACGCGGTAATCCATGGCCAACTGGGTGACAAAGAGCACCGCTTCCGGATCATCTCCATTGACGTGCAGGATCGGCGCCTGAATCATCTTAGCTACATCGGTGCAGTACTCGGTGGAGCGCGAGTCTTCCGGATTGCTGATGGTGAAACCGACCTGGTTATTGATCACGATATGAATGGTGCCGCCCGTTTTAAAGCCACGGGTCTGCGACATCTGGAACGTTTCCATGACCACGCCTTGCCCTGCAAACGCGGCATCACCGTGCAGGGAAACCGGCAGTACAGTGTCGCCCACGCTGTCATTGCGGCGATCTTGACGAGCACGCACTGACCCTTCGACTACTGGCGAAACAATTTCCAGGTGAGAGGGGTTGAACGCCATCGCCAGATGGACTTCGCCGCCGGCGGTCATCACGTTGGAAGAGAAACCCTGGTGATACTTGACATCGCCTGAACCCAGCGCGACCTCATGCTTGCCTTCGAACTCATCGAACAGATCACGTGGATTTTTGCCGAACGTGTTGATCAACACGTTCAGACGGCCACGGTGAGCCATGCCGATGACGATTTCTTTAGTGCCGTAGGAGCCGGCGCGCTGGATCAATTCATCCAGCAGCGGAATTAAACTTTCGCCCCCTTCCAGACCGAAACGCTTGGTACCCGGGTATTTGGTGCCCAGGTATTTCTCCAGACCTTCAGCTGCTGTCAGGCGCTCCAGCAAGTGGCTCTGGGCTTCGGCAGAGATAGCCGGACGCCCACGCACACTTTCCAGACGCTGCTGAAACCAGCTGCGCTGTTCGGAATCAACGATATGGGTAAATTCGGCACCAATGGTGCGGCAATACGTCTGCTGCAAGACCGTGAATATCTCGCGTAAGCTGGCTTCTTCCTTACCGATAAACAGGCCGCCGGTACGGAATATGGTGTCCATGTCAGCGTCGGTAAGTGCGTAATGACTGATCGACAGATCTGCTGGTGCTGTACGCTGCCACAAGCCTAACGGATCGAGCTGAGTCGCCTGATGGCCACGCATGCGATAGGCTTGAATTAGCCGCAGAATTTCAACCTGTTTCTTTTCGTGCTCGCTACCAAGACTGCCAGCAGCCACTGGCTGTGTCCGCTGGTGGGTTTTGGCCAACGAAATAAAGCTATCGCGAACCGCCGAATGCGACACATCGATGGCAGCGTTGCCATTAGCTGGCAACTTCTGAAAATAAGTGCGCCACTCTTCGGGCACTGCGTTGGGATCGTGCAGGTAGCACTCATAGAGTTCTTCCACATAGGCCGCATTACCACCGGATAGGTGGGCACTGCTCCACATGCGCTGCATCACGCTTTCTTGCATGCTTGGTCACCCTCTGTAAGGGGACACCACCGGCGTGGAAACCGCGTAGGCGTTTTCAAATCCTGAACCAGCGACTTGCGTCAGCCCACTTCGGATCTCGCAGATAGTCCGGGCACCAGCCCGAATGCCCCTGCTGGTCGTCAAATTGTTCGAGTTGGAACCGTGGTTTTGTAAACTGAGGCTCAATCTAGCGCCACGGCGCAAGAAACAGTTCGAGCGCCGTAGGCTTTATTAATGAAGGTGTTATCAGGTGCCGCTTTGCAGCAGCAAGGTACGAATGTGCCCGATAGCCCTGGTTGGATTCAGCCCCTTAGGACAAAAAGTGACGCAGTTCATAATACTCCGGCAACGGAATACGCTGAACGGATCGTCCAGAGCAGCCAACCGTTCTTCGGTCTTGGTGTCACGGCTGTCAGCCAGGAAGCGGTAGGCCTGGAGCAAGGCCGCAGGGCCCAGGAACTTGTCCGGATTCCACCAGAACGACGGACAGGACGTCGAGCAGCACGCGCACAGAATGCACTCGTACAGGCCATCAAGCTTTTCGCGTTCTGCAATCGACTGTAGATTCTCGATTGCAGAAGCCGGCTTATCGTTCTGCAGATAAGGTTGCACCTTCTCGTACTGCTTGTAGAAGATGCTCATATCGACCACCAAGTCACGAATGACTGGCAAACCAGGCAATGGACGCAACACCAGCTTGTTATTTATAACGGCTTTAGAGAGCGGTGTAATACAAGCCAGTCCGTTCTTGCCGTTAATATTCATACCGTCGGAGCCACAGACGCCTTCACGACAGGAGCGGCGGTAGGAAAACCCCTCGTCCTGTTCCTTGATCAGGGCAAGCACGTCCAGGACCATCAGATCCTTGCCGCCAGTATCGATTTGAAAGTCCCGCATGAAGGGTGCGGCGTCTTGGTCCGGATTGTAGCGATAAACGCTGACCTGCAATGGTTTAGCTTGCGACATATCCATCACCCCTCAATAAGTACGAATCATGGGTTCAAATTTCGGCACTGTTTTCGGTGCGAAGTTGACGGCACGCTTGGTCACGCGCTTATCGCCTGGGAAATACAGGGAGTGGCACAACCAGTTTTCGTCATCACGCTCATCGAAATCTTCTCGAGCATGTGCGCCACGACTCTCTTTACGGTATTCCGCTGCAATTGCCGTAGCCTCGGCCACTTCAAGCAGGTTTTGCAATTCCAATGCTTCAATGCGTGCGGTATTGAACGCCCGGCTCTTGTCGGTAATCTTTACGCTAGTGATGCGCTCACGCAAATCAGCCAACTGCGTTACACCTTTCTGCATGTATTCACCGGTGCGAAATACCCCGAAGTAGTTCTGCATGCAGCTTTGCAACTCTTTGCGCAGCGGGGCGACATCTTCGCCGCTCGTACGTGCATCTAGTGCATTCAGACGAGCCAAGCCTTGATCAATGTCGGTAGCGCTGGCTTCACGGTAATCAACCCCTTCTTTCAGGGTTTTTTCCAGGTACTGACCGGTTGCACGACCGAACACCACCAAATCGAGCAGCGAGTTGCCGCCCAGTCGGTTGGCGCCGTGCACTGATACGCAGGCCACTTCGCCGACGGCATACAAGCCCGGAATAATATTATCTGCGCCACTGGCATCCTGAGTAAGTGCCTGACCATGAATGTTGGTGGGAATACCACCCATCATGTAGTGACATGTAGGAACTACAGGAATTGGCGCAACGACTGGATCGACGTGAGCGAAGGTTTTCGACAGTTCACACACCCCCGGGAGGCGGCTGTGCAAGACGGCCTCGCCAAGGTGGTCGAGCTTCAGCATCACGTGGTCGCCATCTGGACCACAGCCGTTACCGGCCAGAATTTCCTTGACCATCGAGCGGGCCACAACGTCGCGACCGGCAAGGTCTTTAGCATTCGGCGCGTAACGCTCCATGAAGCGCTCACCGTTCTTATTGATCAGGTAACCGCCTTCACCGCGGCAACCTTCAGTGACCAACGTACCTGCACCGGCAATACCCGTGGGGTGAAACTGCCACATTTCGATATCTTGCACCGGCACGCCGGCACGCAAGGCCATACCAATGCCGTCACCGGTATTGATAAGAGCGTTGGTGGTGGACGAGTAAATACGACCGGCGCCGCCAGTGGCAAGCACTGTAGCTTTGGAGCGAATAAAGGAGGTTTCGCCGGTTTCAATGCAGATGGCAATAATGCCGACAATCACGCCATCCTGATTCTTCACCAGGTCAACCGCATACCACTCATTAAGGAATGAGGTTTTAGCCTTCAGGTTGGCTTGGTAGAGGGTATGCAGCAATGCATGCCCGGTGCGGTCAGCTGCTGCGCAAGTACGCGCCGCCTGGCCACCCTTCCCAAAGTCCTTAGACTGGCCACCGAAAGGACGCTGATAGATACGGCCTTGTTCAGTACGAGAAAACGGCAGGCCCATATGTTCCAGTTCATACACGACTTCTGGACCAACGGAACACATGTACTCGATGGCGTCTTGGTCACCGATATAGTCGGAACCTTTGACGGTGTCATACATGTGCCAGCGCCAGTCGTCATTTGGATCTGAAGAGGCGATGGCGCAGGTGATCCCACCTTGGGCAGAAACGGTGTGTGAGCGGGTCGGGAAGACCTTAGTGACTACGGCGGTCTTGTGGCCGCCTTGAGCCAGTTGCAGCGCGGCGCGCATGCCGGCACCGCCACCACCAATAATGATGGCATCGAAAGAAAGCGTACTTAAGTTAGCCATGGATCACATACCCCAAAGAATCTGCACGCCCCAGACGAAAAACGCGAACATGGCAATGCCACACGCAGCCTGGAACAAAAAACGCACGCCTGTCGCCCACCGACCCAACGACATTGGCGTCAGATAATCCGTGGAGATAGTCCACATACCGACCCAAGCATGGGCGCTCAATGCAACCAAGGCCAGCAGGCTAAAAATACGCATCCAGTTTTGCGAGAACAACCCATGCCACTCGCTGTAGCTGAGGCCTGGACTGAACATTAGAAAGCCGATCAGGAAAATAAAATAGACGGCTAAAACGACCGCAGAAACACGCTGAGCCATCCAATCATAGAGGCCCGAACGCGATAGATTCGTGACGTTGGTTACCATATCCACACCCCTACCAGCACGATCAACACCACAGCGGTGGCGAAAACGATTTTCGAGCCCAGCTTGCCGCCTTCCAGCGTCTCACCGATGCCCATATCCATGATTAGATGGCGCACACCGGCCACCAGGTGAAACAGCAACGCGGACATCAAGCCCCAGATCACCAACTTGGCCAGCGGAGTGGCCAAATACGCCTTCACCTGTTCGAAACTCTCCTCGGAGCTCAGCGACATGTCGAATGCATAAAGCATGATGACAAGGCCAATAAAGAGAATAATTCCGGAGATACGATGAAGAATCGACGTGTAAGCGGTGATTGGAAGCTTGATAGTCCTAAGGTCGAGATTTACAGGTCTTTGGCTATTCACGGCTTTTTTCACACTTGAGAGCCCTTAAAATTCAGGGCAAAGTTGTCGGGAAGTTGACTGGTCAGGTACCCCTCACCCAAGGAGTCACAACCGCCAATTATAGGCTCTAAAGCCCCTTGCGGCTGGCCGAAGAGTATAGACAGTTAGGTCACTAATGACAACGCCGAGGCCCGCCCCAAAGAGCCAATTGCGCAGCGTTTGCAAAGGGCGTAGAGGCTGTTTTCTCGCAAGAGAATCCTTCTCTAGCCCTTCTCCCGCCTGGGTTCGCGCAAATTGACTTTCGGCCTGATCACTTTATAGTGTCGCCGTCCCTATATCGGGGGCAGCTTGCTGATCCCGACCTAAAATATAGGAGGCCACACATGGCTGACCAAAAAGCACAGTTGATCATCGAAGGTATTGAACCCGTTGAATTGCCTATTTTAACCGGCACTGCAGGTCCCGACGTGGTGGATGTCCGTGGCTTGGCGGCCACAGGTCGCTTCACCTTTGATCCTGGCTTTATGTCGACGGCTTCTTGTGAATCCAAGATCACTTTTATCGATGGTGACAAGGGCATTCTCTTGCACCGTGGTTATCCGATTGAGCAACTGGCTGAACACACCGACTATCTCGAAACGTGTTATCTGTTGCTCAATGGCGAGCTGCCAACTCCCGAACAAAAAGCCGAATTTGTCGGTGTTGTGAAGGGCCACACCATGGTCCACGAGCAGTTGAAGACCTTCTTCAACGGCTTTCGCCGCGATGCGCATCCGATGGCGATCATGTGTGGCGTAGTGGGCGCGCTTTCCGCTTTCTACCACGACTCGCTAGACATCAAGAACCCGCATCACCGCGAAATTTCCGCAATTCGCTTGGTCGCCAAGATGCCGACCATGGCCGCCATGGTCTATAAATACTCCATGGGGCAACCCATGATGTACCCGCGCAATGACCTGACCTACGCCGAAAACTTTCTGCATATGATGTTCAACACCCCGTGCGAGATCAAACCGATCAGCCCGGTGCTGGCCAAGGCCATGGATAAGATCTTTATCCTGCACGCCGACCATGAGCAGAACGCATCGACCTCTACCGTACGTTTGGCGGGTTCTTCCGGCGCCAACCCCTTTGCTTGTATCGCCGCCGGGATCGCTGCCCTCTGGGGTCCGGCGCATGGCGGCGCCAACGAAGCCGTGTTGAGCATGCTGGAAGAAATAGGCGATGTGTCGAACATCGAAACCTATATTGCTAAGGCCAAGGACAAGGACGATCCGTTCAAGCTAATGGGCTTCGGTCACCGGGTCTACAAGAACCGTGATCCTCGCGCCACCGTCATGAAGCAAACCTGCGATGAAGTGCTAAAAGAGCTGGGCATCACCAATGACCCACAGTTGGAACTGGCCATGCGTTTGGAAGAAATCGCCCTGACCGACCCGTACTTTATCGAGCGTTCGCTATACCCGAACGTCGACTTTTATTCCGGCATCATTCTTAAAGCCATTGGCATCCCGACTAGCATGTTCACCGTGATCTTCGCTCTGGCGCGAACCGTCGGTTGGATCGCGCACTGGAAGGAAATGCTCTCTAGCCCGTACAAGATTGGCCGCCCGCGCCAGCTCTATACCGGCTACCCGCAGCGCGACATCGCCTCGCTTAAAAAACCCGAGTAAGGCTTTCAAACGCCAGCACTGAAGAGTAAAAAAGCTGCCTATGGCAGCTTTTTTTATTCTGGCGAAAACGCTCCGCACTGGGCAGGTTTTATTTCAACCGAGCAATCAGGCTGGAGGTATCCCAGCGACCACCGCCCATGGCCTGAACCTCGGCATAGAATTGATCGACCAGCGCCGTTACGGGAAGCTGGGCACCATTGCGTTGCGCTTCCTCTAGAGCGATAGAAAAATCCTTGCGCATCCAATCCACGGCAAAACCAAAATCGAAGCGGCCTTCCAACATGCTCCGATGCCGGTGCTGCAACTGCCAGGATTGCGCGGCGCCCTGATCGATCACCTGCATCGCCGCCAGCCCATCAATCTGCGCGCGCTGAGCAAAATGCAGTGCTTCGGCAAGCCCTTGCAGCAAACCCGCCAGGCAGATCTGGTTGACCATCTTGGTCAACTGACCGCTGCCGGCCGGGCCCATCAACTTAATCATTTTCGCGTAGCTCTCTAGCACCGGCTCAGCACGCCGAAAAAAAGCCAACTCGCCGCCGACCATCACCGTCAACAGACCGTTTTCCGCGCCGGTCTGACCACCTGACACCGGCGCATCGAGAAACCCTAGCTGGCGCTCGGCCGCCAGCTGCGCCAACTCGCGAGCAATGTCAGCCGAGGTACTGGTGTGATCGACCAGAATACTGCCCGGCGCCATGCCGGCAAACACCCCGTCGCAGCCCATGACCACCGCGCGCACATCGTCATCCGTACCCACACAGGTTATGACCAGCTCAGCGCCCTCGGCCGCTTCTCGTGGCGTGGCAGCACTGTCACCGGCAAATGCCGCGCACCAGCGTTTAGATTTGGCTGGCGAGCGGTTGTACACGCAGACCTCATGTCCCTCGCAGGCTAAATGCCCGGCCATGGGAAAACCCATGGTCCCCAAACCGATAAATGCCACTTTAGCCATCTGCCACCTCCCACGACTTAAGTTTTAAGCTTAAGTGCGGTTCGCCTATTGGTATCAGCAAAACGCTAATAAAAACCTACCGAGGCACTCAACACTACCCGCCTGAAGCCTGCGTTGCTACCAAACTGAAAGCATCCAAAACGGATGACGCACCCAGCCACCGTGGGCATACTGAGCAGCCATTTTTCAGACCCTTAAAAGGAATCGCACATGTTCAAGGTCAATGAATACTTCGACGGCACCGTTAAATCCATCGCCTTCGCCATGGCCGAGTGCCCGGCGACCATCGGCGTGATGGCGCCTGGCGAATATGAATTCGGCACCAGCCAACAGGAGCTGATGCATGTGGTCGCCGGCGCCATGAGCGTCAAGCTGCCAGGCAGTCAAAACTGGGAAACGTTCAGTGCCGGCAGCCAGTTCAGCGTACCGGCCAACAGCAAATTTCAGCTCAAGATCACCGTAGAAAGCGCTTATCTGTGTGAGTACCACTGATTTTGCGAGGACCAACGCCTTACTTGCGGCACTGAAAAACCGGCCTGATGGCTGGTTTTTTTATCCGCCATCCACTCTCTTTAACCTCTGGTCTGCCTCATGTTCCGCCCGATCAACTCTTCCTCAGTTCTAGCGCCGATTTTGCTGCTCCTTGTGGCCATGACCTCACTGCAGGGCGGCGCCACCCTGGCAAAAAGCCTGTTTGCGCAGATCGGCGCCGAAGGCACTACGGCTCTGCGCCTGAGCCTCGCCGCACTGCTGCTGTGCGTGCTGATGCGGCCCTGGCGCACGCGCCTGACGCTGCGTTCCTGTCGCTCGCTGCTGGCTTATGGCAGCGCCCTGGGCGGCATGAATCTGCTCTTTTATATGTCGCTGCAAAGCGTGCCGCTGGGCATCGCCGTCGCTCTGGAATTCACCGGCCCGCTGAGCCTGGCGCTATTGTCGTCACGCCGGCCACTGGACTTTACTTGGATCGCCCTGGCGATTTTCGGCCTCTGGCTGCTGCTTCCGGATCAGTATGCCAGCGAGCAAATTGATCCACTGGGCATGGCCTACGCCCTGGGTGCTGGCCTGTGCTGGGCGATGTACATCATCTTTGGCCAGAAGGCCGGCGCCGAGCATGGCGCCCATACCGCAGCATTGGGCACGTTGGTGGCAGCGCTGTTGGTATTCCCGATCGGCCTGGCCCACGCCGGCAGTGAGCTGTTTTCTCTGGAGCTGCTGCCAGTGGCTCTGGCCGTCGCCGTGCTCTCTTCAGCCGTACCCTACAGCCTGGAGATGGTCGCGCTGACGCGCCTGCCCGCGCGCACGTTCAGCACCTTGATGAGCATGGAACCGGCGGTCGCCGCGCTTTGTGGACTGCTGTTGCTGAATGAGCACTTGATTGGCAATCAATGGCTGGCGATTGGCGCGATCATCCTTGCCTCACTCGGGGCAGCCCTCACCGCCAGGCCGCGCGCGAAAAAAACCGTGCCGGCATAACCCTTAGGGCTGGCCATCCGCAAACTGCAAGGCCGCCAGCCGCGCATACAACGGACAACTGACCAGCAACTGCTGATGGTTGCCGATGGCAATCAGCTTGCCCTGCTCGATCACGGCAATCCGGTCAGCGTTCTGCACGGTGGCCAGGCGATGGGCGATAACCAGCGTGGTGCGCCCGCGCATCAAGCGCGGCAAGGCTTGCTGGATCAGCCGTTCACTCTGCGCATCCAGAGCGCTGGTGGCTTCGTCCAACAACAGAATAGGCGCGTCGACCAACAGCGCCCGAGCGATCGCCAAGCGTTGCCGCTGACCACCGGACAGCCCCAGACCGGCGTCGCCCAAGTGCGTTTGGTAACCCTCCGGCAGCTCCATAATAAAGCCGTGGGCATGCGCTGCCTGGGCGGCAGCCTCGACCTCGGCAGCGCTGGCCATCGGTTTTCCATAACGGATATTGTCCGCCACGCTGCCAAAAAAAAGCGCCGGGCTCTGCGCCACCAAGGCGAAACAACGCCGTAACTGATGCGGGTCGAGTCGCGTGAGCGGAAGTCCATCAAGAAGAATGCGGCCTTGCTGCGGATCGAAAAAGCGCAGCAGCAAATCGAACAGCGTCGACTTGCCCGCGCCCGAGGGGCCGACCAGGGCCAGGGTTTCACCCGGTTCGACGCTTAAACTGAGGCCATCAATGGCCAACCGGTCCAGACGTGTGGGATAGGCAAAGCGCACCGCTTCCAGGCTGATGCGGCCGCTGACCCGCGCCTGCAGTTGCAGACACGCCTGCGCGGGCGCGCTGATCTGGCTGCGCGCCTGTAACAGTTCGGCGATTCGCTCGGCCGCGCCCGCCGCCTGCTGCAGCTCGCCAATCACCTCGCTCAACGTGGCGAAAGCGCTGCCCACCAGCAGACTGTAAAAGACGAACGCGGCCAGCTCGCCAGCCGAAATGCGCCCACTGATCACATCCATGCCGCCCACCCAGAGCATCACTCCGACCGCCCCCAACACCAGCACAATCACCAGGGTCATCAGCCAGGCCCGCTGGGCGATGCGTTGCCGCGCGGTGCCGAAGGCCTGCTCCACCACGGCCGAAAAAAGCCGCTGATCCTGCGCCTGATGGTTGTAGGCCTGCACGGTCTTGATCTGCCCCAGCACCTCGCTGGTGTAACTACCGACATCGGCCACCCGGTCCTGGCTGAGCCGGGACAGGCGGCGCACCCGCCGTCCAAAAAACAGGATAGGCACAATCACCAAGGGCAAGGCCGCCAGCACGATGATCGACAGTTTGAGATTGGTGATCACCAGCAATATACCGGCGCCGATCAGCAGCAGCGCATTACGCAAGGCCATTGACAGGGACGAGCCCAACACCGTTTGCAGCAGGGTGGTGTCGGCGGTCAGCCGTGACTGGATCTCGGCGCTGCGATTGGTTTCGTAAAAGCCCGGGTCCAGCTCGAGCAAATGGTTGAACACGCGCATGCGAATGTCTGCGACAAAACGCTCGCCAATCCAGGACACCAGATAAAATCGAGCAAAAACACCCACCGCCAACCCAAGCACCAGCAAACCGAAGAGCCCTATCGAGCGATTGAGCATGGCGACCGATTGCGTAGCCAGGCCTTGGTCGACCAGCAATTTAATGCCCTGGCCCATAAACAGGGTGATGCCCGCGGTAAACAGCAGCGCCAGCAAGGCACCCAGTACGCGCCAGCGATACGGCATGACGAACCGCCAAAGCATACCGATGGCCTTGCGTTGACGGGCAGAAAGCACGCTAGTCATATTTAAACTCAATGAAGAAAAGGTCTTACGGTACCTGGCCGCTTAAACACCCGACGCTGGGCAAAGCCCGGCCAGCACGCCATACAGCAGCGCCGGCAAGCGCGTCCACCGCAGTCTATCGTGTTGACGGTTTTTCGCTCTCTTGGCTGTCACTGCTCGATCATTCAAACCCTGGACTGCGCTCTCTACTTGCGAGACCAGCCAGACCTGCTAAACCCATTTGAGCTATCAGACCTGAACAACCTGAACGAGGAGCCCTCATGCATATGGATAGGCATAACAACAGCAATTGTTTCGCAGTAATCCCTCCTAACGCTCAGGCAGAAAAACCGCAGCAGTGGGTCGGCGGCGCCATCATCAATGAGCAGGGCCACGAGATTCCGATTACTGAACAGATGATTCAACACGCCTGTGGTGAGCTGGAAAAAGCCTGGTGCTCGTCGTCCAGCCAGGCCGAATAGTTCAAGCCTTGCTCGCCGCGAACCCGCGCCTCTCGAGCGCCTGATACGGGCCCGGGCCCTTGATGACGCGCTGCGCTGAATGCGGCTAACCGGCTGCTCGTCGGCGTTTGGATCTTGCTGGACGCCGCGCTTAAACCAGCGTGGCGCCCAAGGCCTGAATCAGTTGCCGCACTGCGGGCGCCTCGCCGGGCAATACATGCACCTGCAGGCCGTCGATTTCCCGGCGCGGCGGATAATGTTTGCGCAAGGCATCGAAGCCCGCGCGGCGTGCGTGAGCATCGCCGAGCAGGCTGCGGCGAAAGTCCGCATCATCGCGGCGCGGGTCGTACACCGCGCGACACACTGTGCCCAGCGCCCAGGCCGGCTCCGCCTCAGCCGTAAGACTCAACTGGTTTAACCAGGGCGCGGGTAGCAGGTCGGCCAGCTGCAGCGCCGGCGCTTGCCCCAAATGGGCGCAAAAGGCCTGGTAAATCTGCGCGGTGCCGCGCCACTTGCCGTCCAGGCTGTAACCCGCGATATGCGGGGTCGCCAATCGGCAACGGGCGGCCAGCGTGGTGTTCACTTGCGGCTCGCCCTCCCACACATCCAGCACCGCTTGCAGATCGCTACGCTGTTCAAGCACCTCAAGCAGCGCGGCGTTATCGACTACCGCGCCGCGGCTGGCGTTGATCAGCCAGCTGCCCGGTTTGAGCTGCGCCAGCCGCCGGGCATCCAGCAGATGCTCGGTCGGATGCGCGCCCGCGCGGGTCAATGGCGTATGCAAGCTGAGCACATCGCACTCATCGAAAACCTGCTCCAGGCTGACAAACTCGCCGCCCTCGGCCGCCTGCCGGGGCGGGTCGCACACCAATACCCGCCAGCCCAGGCCGCGCAGCACCTTAACCAGCCGCCCACCAACCTGACCGGCACCAATCACCCCATAGGTGCGCTGTGCCAGGTCTACACCCTGAGTGTCCGCCAGCGTCAGCAAGCTGCCCAACACATAATCGACCACGCCGCGGGCATTGCAGCCCGGCGCACTGGCCCAGGCGATGCCGGCCTCCTGGAAATACGCCAGGTCCAGATGGTCGGTGCCGATGGTGCAGGTGCCGACGAAACGCACCGCACTGCCCTGCAGCACCGCGCGATTAAGCGGAGTGACCGAGCGCACCAGCAGCAGCTCGGCATCCTGCAGCGCGGCGCGATCGATGGCGCGGCCGGGCAAACGGCGGATGTCGCCGAAGCCGGCAAACAGTTCATCGAGCAGTGGGATATTTTCGTCGGCCAAAATGTGCATCGTTTACTCCCTAAGACAGCCGCCATTCTAGGCCTGGTTGCATTGTCCGGCCAGCCAGAGCGGCGTTCGCTATGTGGCACGACGAGCTTGGCCGAGCTAAACCTCACAGGGTAGAATTGCCGGTTTTGTCCCTGCGTCTGGAAGTCTGTCATGCCTGCAAAATCGCGCCTCAGCCGTGTGTGCACCGAATTACGCGGTTTGATGCTGCTGGCCACACCGATCATCGTCGCGCAGCTGTCGCACACCGCCATGGGCTTTGTCGATACGGTGATGGCCGGCCGGGTCAGCCCGCGAGATCTGGCCGCCGTGGCCCTGGGCAACTCGATCTGGGTGCCGGTGTTTTTGTTGATGACCGGCATTCTGCTCGCCACCACTCCCAAGGTGGCGCAGCGCTTCGGTGCCGGCCAAGAGCACAGCATCGGCCCGCTGGTGCGCCAGGCGCTATGGCTGGCGCTGGTGGTCGGCTGCGCCGCCGCCGTACTGCTCTGGAACGCCGAATGGGTGTTGCAGGCAATGCAAGTCGAACCGAGCCTGATCGAACCCTCCATGGGTTACTTGCGCGCGGTGGCCTGGGGTTTTCCACCGGTGGCGCTGTACCACGTGCTGCGCTGCTACAGCGATGGCCTGGGGCATACCCGGCCGAGCATGGTGCTGGGCCTGATCGGCCTGCTGATCAATATTCCGGCTAATTATATTTTCATCTACGGCAAGTTTGGCCTGCCAGCCATGGGCGGCGTTGGCTGTGGCTGGGCCACCGCTCTAGTGATGATCTTCATGTCGCTGGGGATGGCCGCTTGGGTGCGCTGGGCGCCGCTGTACCGGAGCAGCCAGTTGTTCAGCCATTTCGAGTGGCCGCAATGGGCCGTCATCAAACGCCTGCTGTCGATAGGTATACCAATCGGTATCGCCGTGTTCGCCGAAGCAAGCATCTTTGCGGTGATCGCCCTGCTGATCGGCGGCCTGGGCGCAACGGTGGTGGCCGGGCATCAGATTGCTCTGAACTTCTCCGGGCTGATCTTCATGATCCCCTACTCCTTGGGCATGGCCATCACCGTGCGCGTCGGCCAGGCGTTGGGCCGCGGCGATCCGCGCGGCGCGCGCTTCGCCTCCGGCGTCGGGATGGCCGCGGCGCTGGCCTATGCCTGCCTCTCAGCCAGCGCAATCATGCTCAGCCGAGAGTCCATCGCCCTCCTCTACACGCCCGATCCCAGCGTGATTGTGCTGGCCACCGCGCTGCTGACCTACGCCGCATTATTTCAATTTTCCGACGCTTTGCAGGTCATGGCCGCCGGCGCCCTGCGCGGCTACCAAGACACGCGCATGACCATGTTGATCACCCTGGTTGCGTACTGGGGTATTGGCTTGCCGGTCGGTTATGGCTTAGGCCTGAGCGACTGGTTCGGCGAGCCCAGCGGCCCTCGCGGCCTCTGGCAGGGCCTGGTGGTCGGCTTGACCTGCGCCGGCATCATGCTTTCCTACCGCCTAGTGCGCAGCGCCCGCCGCCCGATCAAAGCCCTGACGCGCTAATTAGCCGGCGCTTGAGGGCCCATGCAGCTGGGCCTCACGACAGGCAACTAGGCCGTCGCCGGCCTCAACGCAGAAGGTGCCGCCGATAAGGCCTGAGTCACCCATGCGCCAGCATCGACGGCCTTCGTCCAGGTGACGGTCTTACATATGCTTACTCGATTTTTTTACGAATCCAGAACAGGTAAGTACCGTCGCACTCCTGCTGCGCCAGCAATTCGTGGCCAAGAAACAGACAGAACTTGGGAATATCGCGGCGTGTTGAGGGATCGCTGGCGATCACCTTGAGCACGCCGCCGGGAACTAAATCACGCACTTTGTTATGCAGCAGCATCACCGGTTCTGGGCAATACAGACCCGTGGCGTCGAGCAGCGCATGGGCGGGCGGGTTATCGGGATCAAACATGCCAAGACTCCAAAAAAACGGCGGATTAAATTACTCGACTGACTATTGTCGCGCAACGCCTCGCCGCGAGGTCATCCACCGCCGGCCAGGCACAACCTGCAGCGGATAAAATGACACTCATCGGCGCTGCAAGCCTGGTGAGCGGCAAGCGGCAAGCAGAATCTCGCATCGTGCCCAGCTTATTTACTTAGGCGGCGCAGATGGCAGGTTACTTCTTCGCGGTCGTGGTACAGCTGCTTACAACCGATCTCGACGCGGACTCCACGTGCCGTAAAACCGTCCTGAATGCGCTCAAGCAGGCGCCGTACTTCGGCGTAACGCTGCTTCATCGGCAGTTTGAGATTAACCACCGCCTCGCGGCACAGGCCTTCGCCGATCCAGGTTTCCAGCAAGGCGGCGTTGCGCGCGGGCTTTTCCACGATATCGCATACCATCCAGTCCACCGGCTTGCGCGGCTTGAACAAAAACCCATCGGCCTTCAAGTGTTCTACCAACCCTGAATCCATCAAGCCTTCATCCATGGCGCCATTATCCACGGCAATCACCCGCATATGCCGTCGGACCAGCTGCCAGGTCCAGCCACCAGGCGCGGCGCCCAGATCCACCGCGGTCATGGCCGGTGCCAGGCGCGTCTCCCACTGATCGCGGGGGATAAAGTGGTGCCAAGCCTCTTCCAGCTTGAGGGTCGAGCGGCTCGGCGCCTCGCGGGGGAATTTCAGGCGCGGGATGCCCATGGGCCAGAGCGCCGAATTCTTCACCTCGGCCAGGCCGACAAACACCTCGCGGCCGCTCTTAAAGGTCAGCAGCAGACGCGGTTGAGTCGCGTCCTCCACCAACTTGCCGGCCTTGGTTAACGCCTTGCGCAGTGGCGCTTCGAACTTCTTGCAAAAGTTCGACAGCTCCTTGCCATCGTTGGTATCCAGCACTTCCAGCCACAGGCTACCGAAAATAGGAAAGCCTTCCAGGTGCTTGAGCAACACGCTGATGCGGTCAGTTTCCGGCAGGTCAACAAACATTCCGCGGGCCCATTGCCGGGGAAAAATAAGCTGGAAAAAGGCTTGCCCGCGCATCAGGCGCTCGGCGCCGTCGGGCTCGCTGCAGACGAATTCGGCGCAGGCGCTGCTGGCCTTGCCCTTGGCGTAACCGGGCACATTCAGGCGCGCGGCGTGTTCGCTGATTTCGGCGCACACCTCGTTTTCGAAACCAGGGCGGCAGTGCATAAACAAAGTAGTCATTGGGGGGTTCTCCAGAGGCGGCGCATGATAGCCGACTTGGGAACCGCGGGCCTTGCCTGCCGGTCCAGTTAAATGACAAGGCCTGCTCACCAGCGTTATGGTTGATGGCCTGCACGACCCTGCCTTACTCAGCCTGGCTCGCATTTTATGAGCCACCGGGAGATCCGCAATGCCTTCTTTGGATAGCTTAAACTGCCGCCGCACACTGGATGTCGCCGGCCAGACTTACCATTATTTCAGCCTGAACGAAGCGGCGAAAAGCCTCGGCAATCTCGACTCGCTGCCGATGTCACTGAAGGTACTGCTGGAAAACCTGCTGCGCTGGGAGGACGGCACGACGGTGCGCGCGGCTGATTTTAGCGCCATGGCCGACTGGCTGAAAACCCGCAGCTCAACCTGCGAAATCCAGTACCGCCCGGCTCGAGTGCTGATGCAGGACTTTACCGGGGTACCGGCAGTCGTCGACCTGGCTGCCATGCGTGATGCCATGCGCGATGCCGGCGGCGATCCAGAAAAAGTCAACCCCCTTTCACCGGTCGATCTGGTAATTGATCACTCGGTGATGGTCGACCATTTCGCCACGCCAGAGGCCTTCGCCGCCAACGTCAAGATGGAAATCCAGCGCAACGGCGAACGCTATGCGTTTCTGCGCTGGGGCCAGCAGGCCTTCGACAACTTCAGCGTGGTACCACCGGGCACCGGCATCTGCCATCAGGTCAATCTAGAATACCTGGGCCGCACAGTCTGGACCAAAGAAGAAGACGGCCAGACCTACGCCTTCCCCGACACGCTGGTCGGCACCGACTCGCACACCACCATGATCAATGGTCTCGGCATCTTGGGCTGGGGCGTTGGCGGCATCGAGGCGGAAGCGGCCATGCTCGGCCAGCCGGTGTCGATGCTGATTCCTGAGGTCATCGGCTTCAAACTTAATGGCAAATTGCGCGAAGGCATCACCGCCACCGATCTGGTGCTGACCGTCACCCAAATGCTGCGCAGCAAAGGCGTAGTCGGCAAGTTTGTCGAGTTCTATGGCGACGGCCTGGCCGACCTGCCTCTGGCCGATCGCGCCACCATCGCCAACATGGCGCCAGAATACGGCGCCACGTGCGGCTTCTTCCCGGTCGACGCGATTACCCTCGACTACTTGCGCCTGACCGGTCGACCGGATCAGTGCGTGGCGTTGGTCGAAGCCTATTGCAAGACCCAGGGTCTGTGGCGTGAACCCGGCCATGAGCCGAGTTTCAGTGACCGCCTGGAGCTGGATATGAGCGGCGTACAGGCCAGCCTGGCCGGGCCGAAACGCCCCCAGGACCGGGTTCTGCTGGGTGAGGTAAAACAAGCCTTCGACGATTTTCACGACTTGCATGTCAAGCCCGCCGGCAAGGAAGAAGACCGCCTCGAGAGCGAAGGTGGTGGCGGTGTCGCCGTGGGCAATGCCGACCTGGTTGGCGGCGTCGACTACCAGCAAGACGGCCAGGTTCACCGCCTTGAGAACGGCGCAGTGGTCATCGCCGCCATCACCTCCTGCACCAACACGTCCAATCCCAGCGTGATGATGGCTGCCGGGCTGCTGGCGAAAAAAGCCGTAGAAAAAGGCCTGCAGCGCCAACCCTGGGTCAAGAGTTCCCTGGCGCCAGGTTCCAAGGTGGTCACCGACTACCTGGCAGCAGCGGGCCTGACGCCCTATTTGAATCAACTCGGTTTCAACTTGGTGGGTTACGGCTGCACCACCTGCATCGGCAACTCCGGCCCGCTCCCGCCGGCCATCGAACAGGCGGTGACCCAGGCCGACTTGACGGTGGCTTCGGTTCTCTCAGGCAACCGTAACTTCGAAGGTCGTGTCCACCCGCTGGTGCAAACAAACTGGCTGGCCTCACCGCCGCTGGTGGTGGCTTATGCATTGGCTGGCACCGTGCGCCTGGATATCGGCACCGCGTCGCTGGGCAGCGACGCGGACGGCCAACCGGTGTTCCTCAAGGATGTTTGGCCGACCCAGCAGGAAATCGCCACGGCCGTACAGAAGGTCGACACCGCCATGTTCCATAAGGAATACGCCGCAGTCTTCGAAGGCGATGCCAACTGGCAAGCCATCGACATCCCGGCCACCCAGACTTATAGCTGGCAGGCAGATTCCACCTATATTCAACATCCGCCGTTTTTCGACGCAATCGGCAGCGCTCCGCCCGCCGTCAAGGATATACACAATGCGCAGATCCTGGCCCTACTCGGCGATTCGGTGACCACCGACCACATCTCACCCGCCGGTAATATCCAGAGCGCCAGCCCAGCCGGTGACTATCTGCGCGAGCATGGCGTGGAATCGCACGACTTCAACTCCTATGGTTCGCGCCGCGGCAATCACGAAGTCATGATGCGCGGCACCTTTGCCAATATCCGCATCAAGAACGAAATGCTTGATGGTGAGGAAGGCGGCTACACGCGGCACATCCCCAGCGGCGAAAAACTGCCGATCTATACGGCGGCCATGCGTTATCAGGCCGAAAACAAAGCGCTGGTGATTATTGCCGGCAAGGAATACGGCACCGGTTCTTCGCGCGACTGGGCCGCCAAGGGCACCAATCTATTGGGCATCAAAGCAGTGATCGCCGAAAGTTTCGAGCGTATTCACCGCTCCAACTTGGTCGGCATGGGTGTGCTGCCCCTGCAGTTCAGCCAGGGTCAGGATCGTAAAACGCTGAAACTGCGCGGCACCGAGCAAATCGATATTCTCGGCCTGGATGGCGTCGAGTTGCGCCCACAAATGCCCCTGACCCTGCAGATCAACCGCGAAAACGGCAGCAACGAGTGTATTGAGGTGCTATGCCGCATCGATACGCTGAACGAGGTCGAGTACTTCAAAGCAGGGGGTATTTTGCATTACGTGTTGCGCCAACTGATCGCCAGCTAATCCGCCAGCAGATCACACTCACAGAGCGGGCTAGCGCAATAGCCCGCCAGACGGCTGACGTCATAAATATGTAAAGAGTATTCAACTTCAGGCTCAGGCGGCCGATCCATACTCACTGCCTGACTCTTTCGGAAGACTTCTCATGCGCAATAATCAGCCCATCACTCAGCGTGAACACACCGTCAGCGCCCAGCAGCGGCTGATTTCCACCACCAACCTCAAGGGTCAAATCACCTACTGCAACGATGCCTTTATCGAGATCAGCGGCTTTAGCCAGACAGAGTTACTCAACGCGCCGCATAACCTGGTGCGTCACCCTGATGTACCTTCAGCCGTGTTTGCCCATATGTGGGCCACCCTGAAACAGGACAAGCCCTGGATGGGCATCATCAAGAACCGCTGCAAGAACGGCGATTATTACTGGGTCAACGCCTATGCCACTCCGATATTCGAGGGCAGCAAGGTGGTGGGCTATGAGTCGGTACGGGTCAAACCCACGGCCGAACAAATACGCCGGGCGCAGGCGCTGTACGGACGGATCAATGCGGGCAAAGCGGCAATCCCCAGCAGCGAGCACTGGCTGCCGGTGCTGCAAGACTGGCTGCCCTTTATTCTGGTCAGCCAAGTGGGTTTTTTGGTCGGCGCCTGGCTCGACTCGCACTGGGGTTTTGCTCTGGCCGCCGGGCTCTCGGTGCCGCTAGGGCTGGCCGGTATGGCCTGGCAGAAGCGCGGCATCAAGCGTTTGCTGAACCTGGCCGAACAGGCAACCTCGGACCCGCTGATCGCGCAGATGTACACCGACAGTAATGGTGTGCAGGCGCGCCTGGAAATGGCCATGCTGAGCCAGGACGCGCGCCTGAAGACCTGCCTGACCCGCCTGCAGGACACTGCACACCAACTCACCGAACAAGCCAGTCAGGCTGGCAAACTGGCCCATGCCAGCTCCGCCGGATTGGAACGCCAGCGAGTGGAAACCGAACAGGTGGCCACCGCCGTCAACCAAATGGCAGCCACCACCCTGGAAGTGGCCAGTAATGTGGCCCGCACGGCCATCGCCACCCAGGAAGCAAATCGCCTGACCACTGAGGGCCGCAGCATTGCGGCACAAACCCTCCAAGCCATCCAGCGGTTGTCCAATTCGGTGGGCGACAGCGGCGAAACCGTTACGCGCTTGGCCCAGGACAGCAGTGAAATTGGCGGCGTGGTCGATGTGATCAAAAGCATTGCCGATCAGACCAATCTGCTCGCCCTGAACGCGGCAATCGAAGCGGCGCGCGCCGGCGATATGGGCCGCGGTTTTGCCGTAGTTGCCGACGAGGTGCGCTCCCTGGCGCAACGCACTACCGAGTCCACCGGGCATATTCACCAGCTGATCGCCAAACTGCAACGAACTGCCGAAGAAGCGGTGCTAACCATGGAAATTGGTCGCAAGCAGGCCGACGAAGGCGTAGAGCATGTGCAGCAAGCCGACCAGGCTTTAGTCGGTATTAGCGCCGCAGTGGCCAATATTACCGAAATGGCTGAGCAGATCGCCGCCGCGGCTGAAGAGCAAAGCTCAGTCGCCGACGAGATCAACCGCAACATCACCACCATCGCCCAGCTGTCTGAACAGACTTCGGGTGAGGCGCGTAATACCGCAGAGCTCAGCCAGGCGTTGACCGCCACCGCCCAGGGCCAATATTCTCTGGTGGAGCGTTTTAACCGCTAACCCCGGGCAGCACCCCTTTAGGACTGCGGCGTGACGTCACCGTGCACGTTGCGTCCGTAAACATCTTCGAGCCGCTCGATGTCGTCCTCACCGAGGTAGCTTCCAGACTGTACCTCGATAATTTCCAGCGGGATCTTGCCGGGATTGGCCAGTCGGTGCACCGAGGCAATGGGAATATAGGTGGACTGATTTTCGGTTAGCAGAAAGGTTTTGTCGTCACAGGTCACCCGGGCCGTACCACTGACTACTATCCAGTGTTCTGCCCGGTGGTGATGCATCTGCAACGACAGCTGCGCACCTGGCTTTACAGTGATGTGCTTGACCTGATGCCGGGTACCCGCGTCCACCGAGTCGTAGCCACCCCAGGGGCGATACACCATGCAATGGTTCTGGGTTTCCTGACGACCTTGAGCGTCCAGTGCACTCACCAGCTTTTTGACGTCTTGCACGCAGTCTTTGTGAGCGATCATCACCGCATCGCGGGTTTCCACCACGACCATATCGTCCACGCCCAGCAGCGTTACCAACTTGGAATTGCCATGTACGTAGCAGTTATGGCTGTTCTGCGTCAGTACATCGCCCTTGAGTACGTTGCCCTCAGCGTTCTTGGCATTCACTTGCCACAGCGATGACCAACTGCCCACGTCGCTCCAGCCGGCGGTGAGCGGCACAACGCAGGCCCGCTGGGTTTTCTCCAGTACCGCATAGTCAATGGAGTTATCCGGGCAGCACTCAAAGATATGCGGATCAATGTGCAACCGTTCGCCTTCGGCTTTGCTGCGTTCCAGAGCCAGCACACAGGTGTCGTAGATATCCGGCTCATGGCTGCGCAGCTCATCCAGATAACGGCTGGCGCGAAACAAAAAGATGCCGCTGTTCCAGTAATAACCGCCAGAGCGGACAAATTCACTGGCGCGCACGCTGTCGGGTTTCTCGACAAAAGCCTCGACTCGCCAAGCCCCTGGGATCAACGAATCGCGGGCGTTGCCGGGTGCCGCTTTGATGTAGCCAAAGCCCGTTTCGGGACGCTCGGCGGGAATGCCGAAAAGCACCATTTCACCCTCTTCGGCCGCTGCACGGGCAATTTCCAGCGCCCGGTGCAGCGCTGGTTCGTCGAGGATTACATGATCGGCCGGCAACACCAGAAGCAGCTCATCGCGGCCCTCAGCGAGGACTTTGAGTGCGGCAATCGCCACTGCCGGCGCAGTGTTGCGGCCAAAAGGCTCGAGCAACAGCGCCTGCGCCTTAACGCCGATCGCGCCGAGTTGCTCGCTAACAATGAAGCGATGTTCTTGGTTGCAAACGATTATCGGTGGCTCGACTCCTTCGAGACCCAGACGCTGCACGGTTTGCTGAAACAGCGTGCGCTCGCCGGCTAAGGCCAGAAATTGCTTGGGATACAGCTTGCGCGATAACGGCCAGAGCCGAGACCCGCTGCCACCGGACAAAATCACTGGGATCATGCGTGCTTCTCCTATGAAACCTTCATTTGTGCCAAATACGAAGGCTCACCGCTGAAGCACAGGCTTCGACTGCCGCTGAACAACCCTTCAAGATGACGGCCAGTCGTACTGACTATCGCGGCCGGATTGCAGATTTTTTGTAACGCCCACGCCGTATAAAATACCAACTCATACGAACCAATGAAGCGGCACATGGCGCACCGCTGTTTACCGCTTTACCGCTGAGCATATGATTGTAGTTACACACATGTCGTCGCGGCATAATTCGATTGTAGACGGCGTATGTCTAATCAGCCGAATGCTTCAAAAGAAAAAATATCGCCGCGCTCGCAAAAAAACGGGCGATTGCGCTCTGACTGACAGCATCCGCGGCGCATTAAGTGCGGCTATCTATAGCCACACTGGACAGCTCGCAGCCGAGGCCATTCACCGCAATCAGCTTGCCGATTAGGGCTGATAGTCTTTGAGCTGAAAGACGTGTTTTTGCGCGTCACTCAATAAAAAGCCCGCTCACTGAGCGGGCTTTTTATGAAACTGAAAAATTCGCTGGTTAAACCAGTTTTTCCAGTTCAGGAATGGCTTCGAACAAGTCCGCTACCAAACCGTAATCCGCCACCTGGAAGATCGGAGCGTCTTCATCTTTGTTGATCGCAACGATCACCTTGGAGTCTTTCATCCCCGCCAGATGCTGGATAGCGCCGGAAATACCAACGGCGATATACAGCTGCGGCGCAACGATTTTGCCCGTTTGGCCTACCTGCATATCGTTGGGCACAAACCCGGCATCGACTGCAGCGCGCGAAGCGCCAACCGCCGCGCCCAGCTTATCGGCCAGAGCGTACAGGTGTTTGAAGTTATCGCCGTTCTGCATGCCGCGACCGCCAGACACCACGATCTTCGCCGCGGTCAGTTCCGGACGATCCGAGCTGGCCAGTTCTTCGCCGACAAAAGACGAGATGCCAGCATCGTTAGCCGCTTCCAGGGCTTCGATGGCTGCCGAACCGCCTTCAGCTGCAACTGGATCGAAACCGGTGGCACGCACGGTGATGACCTTCACGGACGCCGTGGACTGCACGGTAGCAATGGCGTTGCCGGCATAGATCGGCCGCTTGAAGGTGTCGGCACTTTCAACCGCAATGATTTCGGATATCTGGTCGACATCCAGCTTCGCAGCCACTCGCGGCAGAATATTTTTGCCGTTAGAGGTGGCGCTGGCAAGAACATGGCTATAGCCCTGTTCTTGAACCAGTTGCGCAATCAGTAGCGTGACGTTTTCTGGCAGTTGATGGGCGTAAGCGGCGTTATCCGCCACCAAAACCTTGCTCACGCCAGCGATTTTTGCAGCCGCTTCAGCCACTGCGCCGACACTTTCGCCAGCGACCAGCAGATGAATATCACCGCCGATTTTCTGCGCGGCGGCAAGGGTGTTCAGGGTGGCAGGCGCCAGAGCCAGGTTGGTATTCTCAGCAATAACCAAGATAGTCATTTAGATTACCTTCGCTTCGTTTTTCAGTTTGTCGACCAATTCAGCCACGGACTTAACCTTGATGCCGGCGCCACGTATGGCAGGCGCTTCGACGCTCAAGGTTTTGATGGTGGACACGGTGCTGACACCCAGTGCGTCGGGCGTGAACACTTCCAGCGGTTTTTTCTTGGCCTTCATGATATTCGGCAGCGATGCGTAGCGCGGCTCATTCAAGCGTAGGTCGCTGGTGATAATCGCGGGCAGAGCTAGCTCAACAATCTGCAAACCACCGTCGATTTCGCGGGTCACCTGAACCTTGTCACCGGCCACTTCAACCTTAGAGGCGAAAGTACCTTGAGAAAAATCGGTTAGCGCGCCAAGCATCTGGCCGGTTTGATTGTTATCGCTATCGATAGCCTGCTTGCCCAGAATCACCAACTGCGGCTGCTCTTTGTCGACGACGGCCTTGAGCAGCTTGGCGACTGCCAAGGACGTTACCTCATCACTGGTCTCGACCAGAATGGCCCGATCAGCACCCAGCGCCAATGCAGTACGCAACTGCTCTTGGGCCGTAGTGGGGCCAATGGAAACCACGACGATTTCAGTCGCCACACCTTTTTCTTTCAGGCGTACCGCCTCTTCCACAGCGATTTCGCAGAAGGGGTTCATCGACATTTTGACGTTGGCAAGATCAACGCCGGAGTTGTCCGCTTTGACTCGGACCTTGACGTTGTAGTCAACTACTCGTTTGACAGCTACAAGAACCTTCATGGTTTCCTCGTTACTCTCCGGTGAATAAAATATGTCGCCGAGGCGACCCTGGCCAGTATTGCGCGTCAGCCACAGCCGATGCGCGGCCATAGGGTCAACGCAAGGCCGCCCGCATAGTGACCGGAACACCCAGTGCGGTCAATGCAGCAAAATCGCTATTGATAAGCCCTGCAAGCATGGCGCGGTGCGCACTCGAGGAAATTCAAACAAACGCTTACATTGGTCCTATAAAAGGCTGTGCTTATAATACGCCCGCGTAGTTTAAGGATAAGCCTAGCCGCCATCATAAAAATATCGTTCGAATAGAGCCCTGATTCGAACAGAGCCCTGAGTAGGAGAGAGTCCGTGGAACGCGAATTTATGGAATTCGACGTCGTCATCGTCGGCGCCGGCCCAGCCGGTTTGTCCGCAGCCTGCCGACTAAAGCAGCAAGCCGTCGAAGCAGGTAAGGAGATCAGCGTCTGCGTAGTGGAAAAAGGCTCCGAAGTCGGTGCTCATATTCTCTCCGGCGCCGTATTTGAACCGCGCGCCTTGGCCGAGTTATTTCCTGACTGGAAAGCCCTCGGCGCGCCGCTGAACACGCCCGTGTTGCGCGACGATATGTATATGCTGAAAAGTGCCGAGACTGGAATCAAGCTTCCAAATGCCTTAGTACCCAAGACCATGCACAACGAGGGCAATTACATCATTTCCCTGGGTAACCTGTGCCGCTGGCTGGCTGAGCAGGCGGAAAACCTGGGAGTAGAAATTTACCCAGGATTCGCCGCCCAGGAAGCCTTGATCGATGACAATGGTGTGGTTACCGGTATTTTAACCGGCGACCTCGGAGTCAACCGCGAAGGTGAACCCAAACAAGGTGTTTACACCCCTGGGATGGAGTTGCGCGGCAAATATACTCTGTTCGCCGAAGGCTGCCGTGGTCATATCGGCAAGCAGCTTATCAAGCGTTTTAATCTGGACAGTGAAGCCGATACCCAGCATTACGGCATCGGTATCAAGGAAATCTGGGAAATCGATCCGGCCAAACACCAGCCAGGCTTGGTCATGCACACCGCAGGCTGGCCATTAGACATTGTAGGTAAGGAAAACACCGGCGGTTCCTTCCTTTATCACCTGGAAAATAACCAGGTAGCGGTGGGCCTGATCGTCGATCTGTCCTACGCCAATGCATTTCTCTCGCCCTTCGACGAGTTCCAGCGCTACAAGCACCACCCGGTGGTCAAACAGTATTTGGAAGGCGGCAAACGCATCAGCTATGGCGCGCGCGCCATCAGCAAAGGCGGCCTGAACTCACTACCCAAAATGGTCTTCGCTGGCGGCGCACTGATTGGCTGTGACCTAGGCACCTTGAACTTCGCCAAGATCAAGGGCTGCCATACCGCTATGAAGTCCGGCATGTTGGCGGCTGAAGCGGTTGCCGAGGCGTTGTTTGCCGGCAAGGCGGGTGGCGATGAGCTGACCGGTTACGTCGATGCTTTCAAAGCCAGCTGGCTGTACGACGAATTATTTTGCAGCCGTAACTTCGGTCCGGCCATGCATAAATTCGGCGTGCTGGGCGGTGGCGTCTTTAATTTCATCGATCAGAATCTCTTCGCTGGCAAGCTGCCCTTCACCCTGCACGACACCCAACCCGATTATGCCCGCATGAAGCTGGCCGCAGACTCGACGCGCATTGACTACCCGAAACCAGACGGCAAGCTGAGCTTCGACAAACTCAGCTCGGTATTTCTCTCCAGCACCAACCATGAAGAGAACCAACCGTCTCACCTGAAACTGACTGACCCCAGCATTCCGATCGGCGTCAATTTGCCGCTGTACGATGAACCGGCGCAACGCTATTGCCCGGCCGGTGTGTATGAGGTGGTGACTCAGGAGAGTGGCGAGAAACGCTTCCAAATTAATGCGCAAAATTGCGTGCACTGTAAAACCTGCGACATCAAAGACCCCTCACAGAACATCACTTGGGTGGCACCCGAAGGTTCTGGCGGTCCGACTTACCCCAATATGTAAGTGTTGCCACGCTAAAAAGGCTCCCTCGGGAGCCTTTTTCATGTCTACACAATGCCCAGCGCAGGCTATTGCGGTTGCGGTCCGAAGGGAAAAAACTGCCCGCTGCTCCAGACCCCGAGCCATGTTTGCCCGTCGATTTCGCTGCTGACGGCCAGTTCCACCAGTTGATAAAAGACATTGCGGTGGATGAGCGCTTCGAGGTTGCTGCGCACCAACACGTAGGGCGCTGGCTCTTCGGTCAGGGGGTTGCGCGAGACACGAATCGGGTGTTCGGCGTCGGCGGCTACCTCATCTTCAACATTGGTGACAAATCGCAGCACTTGGTTTTCACCGGCGCCTTGTACCTGCACCGCGACCGCCACAAACGGCGCGTCGTCGACCTTGATCCCGACTTTCTCTACAGGAGTGATCAGAAAGTAATCATCGCCGTCGCGACGAATGATGCTGGAAAACAGCCGCACCATTGGTTTGCGCCCGATGGGCGTGCCCAGGTAATACCAGGTACCGTCCCGAGCGATACGCATGTCCATGTCGCCGCAGAAGGCCGGATTCCACAGATGCACCGGCGCCGGACCTTTGTGGTCCGGGCTGGAGATCTGCGCCAATAGACTGCCGACCGGGTCTGAATCACTCATAATTGCTCCCTCTTTATCGCGTAATGGCCAAATCGTTTGCTGGCGCGAGGACTCAATCACTCAGTCCTAGCAAGCGCCGCGCATACTCCTGCAACGGTTCGGCGATCAATTGCTGGGGCTTATTATCGTACAGGGTCAGAAAACCGCCACGGCTGCGAATTCGCGCGGTATCCACTAGGTAACGAGTGTTGGTCTCGATCAGCATCAACTGAATCACGCTCCGGTCGACACCCAGACGGTCCAGCGCCTGCTGATCCTCCCACTCGGTGGCGGTGCCGATACGGTCATCGGCGCCGGCAAAGCGACTGTACAGCAGGTAGTGAGCGCCGGCGGCCTGCGCCTGGCCCATGGCCTGCTCGAGGCCCAGTGGGCTGGACGCGCGGCGCACCATGGGGAAATATTCGATAAAGCCCTCGTAGGCCTGCTCCGCCACCACATTGGGCCGCGGATAAGCACTGCCCGGCGGTACGAAATGACCTTGCGCGATATAGATGAACGAGTCGGCCTGTAGGCGCCAGGGGCTCGATCGCTGAGTTTGGCTGTGATCGAGCAAGCCGATATCCTTGAGCTGATAGCGCGCGCTATCAGCCAGGTCACTGACCTTCATGCAGCCGCCCAGGCTTAGCAACGCCAGCAACAGAATCAGACTACGCATCACAACACTCCGAAAACCGCTGACGAAAAACCGGCGGATAGCGCACCGATGCAGTTTGCGCGCCAGTCACTGGGTTTTCAGCTGGTTATCAATGAGTAGCAGTTGCCTGCTCAAGCCTGGAACAAGCCGGCCTGCGACGGTGGTTTATCCGCCAATAATTTTCATGATGGTGGTCCCGCCCGCAAACGCCAGCTCCTGCTTGTCCCCCAATGCCTTGACCAACAGCCCCTGCAAGGCTGGTAACGCCTGATGGCGCGGCTTGTCCAACAGATCGCCGACATAATGCCGATTGCTCGACGACAGGCAACCATGCAACCAACCGGTTGAGGACAGGCGCAAGCGCGAGCAACTGCGGCAGAACGGCACGCTTTCGTTGGCAATCACGCCAAAATAGCCCTGTTCGGCAATCTTGTAGCGCATTGCCGTGGCATCCACCGGCGCATCGGCTTGGGCGTACTCGTAGCGCTCACCAATCAGCGCCAGCACCTCTGACAGGCCGACGAACTGCTGCTTGAAATTCTGGCCCGCGCGAGCCAGATGACCCATGCGCATCAGTTCAATAAAGCGCAATTCAAACCCCCGCTCCAGGCAATAGTCGAGCATTGGCAGCACCTGATCGAGGTTCTGCCCGCGCAGCGGCACCATATTCAGTTTGATTTGCAGGCCGGCCGCGCGCGCCTGGTCCAGCCCCTCAAGCACGGTAGACAGATCGCCGCCACGCGCGATCCGGCGAAACGCCTCGGGATCCAGAGTATCCAGAGAAATGTTCAGACGACGGATACCGGTTTCCAGCAAAAGCGGCAGCTTGCGCGTCAGCAACTGGCCATTGCTGGTCAGGCTGATATCGTCCAGTCCCAACTGGCTGACCCCACGTAGCAGCGCCTCCAGTTTGGGGCTGACCAACGGCTCTCCACCGGTGATGCGCAGCCGTTCAATACCGGCCGCCTCAATCAAGTAGCCGACGGCTTGAATCATGGCATCGGCCGATAACTCATCCTGCGCCGCGACCAATCGCTTACCGTCGGGCACGCAGTAGGTGCAGGCATAATTGCAGGCGGAGGTCAGGCTGATGCGCAGGTTACGAAAGCGTCTGCCTTGGCGATCGACGATCATGCTGAGCTCCACTGGAGAGGGGTTGGCGGATTGCTGCACGCAAGGCCCGCTTTCGTGCAGCACAGGCCGTTATAGATTACCTGCACACAATTGAAAGCAATCAGGCTGGCGGTAGATCGCCATCACGTTTGCGTTTATTGCCCATGCGCACGCCGATATCCATCAAAAACTGGAAGAACCCTTCCTTGTCTTCCAACACCGTATTCCAGAACGGCGAGTGGTAGAGCGCCACGGCGCCATGCACCAAGGCCCAGGCGGCGCAATAGTGGAAGTATGGCGGTACATCTTCCAACTTGCCATCGCTGATCTGGCCTTCAATTAGCAGGGTCAGACGCTCAAAATTGGACGCTCGAATCCCGTGCAACTCGACTACCATTTCCGGAACCTGATTGCTCTTGACCACTTTTTCTTCGAGAAGATCGAACAGCCGGTAGCGCTGCGGATCGCGCATACGAAACTCGAAATAAGTGCGTGACAGCGCTTCCTTGTCTTGGTCCACTTTGGCCGAGTGCAAGAGTTCGTTCAAATCCTGCTCGTAGTCGAGCATCAGCCGCAGAAAGATTTCCGCCTTGGATTTGAAATGTTTGTAAATGGTGCCTTTGCCAATACCCACGGCTTCAGCGATCATTTCAACAGTAACGCTGTCTTCGCCCTGCTCAAGGAAAAGGCTCAACGCTGCGTCGAGAATTTCCTGTTCACGCCGGCGAAACTCACGGACTTTACGGGATTCTTTTTGCATAAAAACAGACTGCGAGACCGAAAAACGAAGGCAGGTATTATGCCTATCTGGCACTAAATTGCACGGATCATCCGCCTATGTATGCCTTTCAAGACGAGTTCCCCCAGGTTTCAGGACTGCGTTACCTGAACCATGCGGCAGTCGCACCCTGGCCGCGCCGGGCGGCCTTGGCCGTCAGCGCCTTTGCCGATCAGAACATGCAATTAGGTGCTCGAGACTACCCCGAATGGCTGGTCGTCGAGCAGCGCCTGCGCGAACGCCTAAGGCGCTTGCTCAATGCACCCGACACAGCAGATATCGCCCTGTTAAAAAACACCTCAGAAGCATTGTCCTTCGTGGCCTTCGGTCTGGATTGGCAAACCGGCGACCAGGTGGTCATCAGCGACCAGGAATTCCCCTCCAACCGGGTGGTTTGGCAGGCCCTGGCCCCGCTCGGCGTTGAGGTAATCCAAGTCAACCTCAGCGGCGCCGATCCCGAAGCGGCCTTGCTGGCTGCCTGCGGACCGCGCACCCGGTTGCTGTCGATCAGCGCTGTGCAATATGCCAGCGGGCTGCGCCTGGATCTGCCACGCCTGGGGCAAGGTTGCCGCCGACGTGGCGTGCTGTTGTGCGTGGATGCAATTCAACAACTGGGCGCCCTGCCCTTCGACGTACAGGCTTGCGAGTGTGCCTTTGCCATGGCCGACGGGCACAAGTGGCTGCTAGGGCCTGAAGGCTTGGCCGTGTTCTATTGCCGCAGCGACTTGCGTGCACAGTTGAAATTGCACGAATACGGCTGGCATATGCTTGAGTATTCCGGTGATTACGAGCGCCCCGATTGGCAACCTGCGCATAGCGCCAGGCGCTTTGAGTGCGGCAGTCCCAACATGCTCGGCACCATGGCGCTGGAGGCCAGCCTGTCGCTGCTCGAAGAAGTGGGCATGCAGGCCGTGAGCAAGGCACTGTCCGAGCGCATGCACTGGCTGCAGGAAGGCCTGTTGGCGCTGCCCGGCGTGCAGCTGCTGAGCCCCGCCGAGCCTGCACGGCAAGCGGGCATCCTGACTTTCCGGCTGGCCGGCTGGGAACAACAGTCGCTATTTGCACGGCTCAAGGCCGAACAGGTGATCTGTGCGCCGCGCGGCGGCGGCATTCGCTTATCGCCGCATTTTTATACTGAAGCCAGGGTCATCGACGAAACCTTGGCGTTGTTACATCAGCTTATAGCTAGTTAAGAAATTAGTAATACGCTCTATATTTCAAATCTGTTTAAACACAGACGCAGCCTATCTGGACACCTGAGGAACTTCATCAATACTTAAATGTACTGGTGTGCAGTATTTCCCCCAAGTGCTCCGCCAGCCAAAGCGCCGTTGATCATTGTTACGGTGTTTTGATTCACTGTTGATAGTCTTAACCCGGATTCCGCCCCAGAACCCGGGTTTTTTTATTGAGTTGCGCGCAGCCTCTCTCTCGCCAGGAGCGCAAGACGCTCAACTCGGTTGATGTCCAACGCTCTGGCTGCCAACCAATCGGGCACGCGGGAACAGGCGCTGAAAATTCGCACTGGTCTGCTCTGCTAGCACCTCGAATTCGACACCGCGCAGCTGTGCCAAAAACTCTGCCACCTCGCGCACATACTGCGGCAGGTTGGGTTTGCCACGGTACGGAATGGGCGCCAGGTACGGCGAGTCGGTTTCCACCAGCAGGCGATCAGCCGGCACCTGCCGCGCCACTTCTTGCAGCGCCTGGGCATTGCGAAAGGTAACAATGCCGGACAATGAGATATAGAAACCTAAATCCAAAGCAGCCTTGGCCATCGCCCAGTCTTCAGTGAAACAGTGCAGTACACCGGCTTGGGGCAAGGCCGCCTCGCGCAGCAGCGCCAGGGTATCGGCGCGCGCCTCTCGGGTGTGCACGATCACCGGCAGACCGGTGATCTGCGCAGCCTGCAGGTGCAGGTAAAAAGCGTCACGCTGGGACTGCGCCGCGTCGGGCGCATAGTGGTAATCCAGCCCCGTCTCGCCGATCGCTACGACTCGCGGATGCGCCAACTCACCGAGCAGCCAGTCTAGCGCCGGTGTCGTGCCAGGCTGCAGATCCAGCGGATGCACGCCAACCGAGCAATGCACATCGGCATAGCGTTCGGCCAGCGCCTTGACCGTCGCCGCATTTTCGGCGCTAACCCCAATACACAAAAAATGCCCGACCCCACGCGCCCGCGCAGCGTCCAGCGCCGCATCGAGGGAGCCTGCATGGGCACTCAAATCGAGGCGATCAAGGTGACAGTGGGAGTCGATCAGCATGGGCAATGCACCGCTACATGGTATGGGTTTGGCGGTCGGAGGTCAGTGTGCCGGCCAGGTAGGTTTCGATCATGTTGCGGGCACTGTTGTCGCCCTCATTGAACTGCACGCCGACGCCTGCCGCCCGGTTGCCTTGCGCACCCTTGGGGGTGATCCAGACTACCTTGCCGGCGACCGGGATTTTTTCTGGTTCATCCATCAGGTTGAGCAACATAAAAACCTCATCACCCAACTGATAATTTTTATTGGTTGGGATAAACAGGCCGCCATGTTTGATAAAGGGCATATAGGCCGCGTAGAGCACAGATTTATCCTTGATGGTCAGGGACAAAATACCGTTACGTGGAGCAAGTGTGGTGGGCAGATCCATCCGATAGTCCTTTCTGAAACAGCCGCGATTCTAGCCTGACCCAGGCAGGCTTGCCCACCGCACCAGCAATGCTTCGAGAAGCAAGACGCGGTTCAGATTGGCATTGGCCAGCACTTTCTGGCGCTGGGCGAGCAGCCAATCCTGCACCGTCAGCACCTTGCTTTGTGGGGTTTTGTCGGCCAGGTACTGCAGCACCTGATGCATATCACTCAGACCCAGACCCTGCTCATTCCCGCTCAACTGATAGCGCAATAGCAGCTGCGACCAGCCACAAAACCAATCGAACAACAGCAACAAAGGGACATTCTTCCAGTCTTCGGCCAGCTGACTGGGCGCCGCTTGATGCTTGAGCAATTTCTTCACCCCAGCTACCACCAAGGCGCGTTGCTCGCGCACACCCTGAGCCTGCAAGCGGACGGCGGCCAGGGGCGAGCCGGCAGCCAATGCTAATAATTCTTCGCGCGCTGGCTCATCACTCTGCGGCAACGCCTGAGCCAGCCAAGCCAGGCTGGCGGACTCGCTCGGCAGCGGACAGGCTTGCTGCACGCAACGGCTCCGGACCGTGGCCAGCAGCCGGCTGGGCTGGTGACTGACCAGCAGCAGCAAGGTGTTGCCGGCAGGCTCTTCCAGACTTTTCAGCAAAGCGTTGGCGGCATTCAGGTTCATCGCCTCGGCAGGCTCGATCAGCACCACCTTGCGCCCCCCCAACTGCGCAGTCTGCACCACGAAACTCACTAGCTCGCGCACCTGATCGACCTTAATCGCCTTGTCCTGCGCCTCAGGCTCCAGCACAAAGTTATCCGGATGAGTGCCGGCCGCCAGTAGATGGCAGCTCTTGCATTGCCCACAGGCCTCCAGACCGACTGGACTGCGGCACAACAAGCTGGCCATCAGACGTTCCGCCAGCGCGCGCTTGCCTATCCCCGCGGGGCCGTGCAGTAGATAGGCGTGGGCATACTGAGAGCGCCCGGCCAACTGCTGCCAGAGCGTCGCCTGCCAGGGATAAATTTCAGCCACGGGCGCGTTCCAACAGTTCGGGCAGTAAGCCATCCAGCGCGCGCTGCACCTGCTCCAGCGGCTGTGCGGCATCGACAATCCGGTAGCGGGCCGGTTCGGCTGCGGCGCGGCGCAGATAGGTTTGACGCACTGCCTCGAAAAAGGCCAAGCCTTCGCGCTCGAATCGGTCCAGCCGGCCACGGGCCGCAGCCCGCGCCAGCCCTACATCCACCGGCAGGTCGAAGACCAGACACAAGTCGGGGCGCAATTCACCCTGCACGAAAGCTTCCAACTGCGCGATGCGCGCCTCGGCCACACCACGGCCGCCACCTTGATAGGCATAAGTGGCATCAGTGAAGCGATCACACAACACCACGGCACCGCGCGCCAAGGCGGGGCGAATCACTTCGGCCAGGTGCTGCGCGCGGGCGGCGAACACCAGCAGCAGCTCGGTGTCGGCCGCCATCGGCTCGGCGCTGGGGCTTAGCAACAGTTCGCGAACGCGCTCGGCCAGCGGCGTGCCACCCGGCTCACGACTGAGCAGCAGCTCAACGCCCTGCTCACGCAGGCGCGCGGCCAGATAGTCGCGATTGGTGCTTTTGCCGCCACCTTCGGGGCCTTCGAGGGTAATAAACAAACCGGTCACAGGCTGTCCTTGTTGATTGACGGCCTAGGGGTTTACGGGGCCGGGCTGGAACGGTAATCGTCGCGGCGCTTGAGCTGGTACTCGCGCACCGCTCGGTTGTGCGCCGCAAGATTATTGGAAAATACATGGCTGCCATCGCCGCGAGCAACAAAGTACAGGCTCTCGCCGGCCACCGGATGGAGCGCCGCGTGCAGCGCTTCGCGGCCGACCAACGCGATTGGCGTGGGCGGCATACCATCAATTGTGTACGTGTTGTATGGCGTCGGCTCGAGCAGATCAGCGCGGGTCAGCCGGCCCTGATAGCGCTCGCCCATACCGAAAATTACCGTAGGATCGGTCTGCAGACGCATGCCAATGGCCAGGCGACGCACGAAGACCCCGGCGATCTGGCCGCGCTCTTCGGGCACGCCGGTTTCTTTCTCGACAATGGAGGCCATGATCAGCGCCTCGTAAGGTTCGCGATAAGGTAACGCTTCGGCGCGTTGCTGCCATTCCTCGGCCAGCACCTCTTGCAGCCGCGCATGGGCTTGTTGGAGCAATTGCAGATCGCTCATACCGCGAATATAGCGGTAAGTATCAGGAAAAAAGCGCCCTTCAGGATTGCTTCCGGCCAAGTCCAGGCGCTCCATCACCTGCGCATCGCTCAATTCAGTCAGGGTCAGTTCCAGCTTAGTCTCGCGAGCCAGCGCCGCGCGCACTTGGCGAAAATTCCAGCCCTCAATAAGGGTCAGGTTGTACTGCACCACTTCGCCGCGCTGCCACAGACCCAGCAGGTCTCGCACGTTCAGTCCCGGCGTCAGCCGATACTCGCCGCTGTGCAGCGACTGATCTTGCAGATTGAAACGCCAATACAGGCGCAGCCAAAAGGCGCCCTGCAACACTTCTTCGCTATCCAGCCGATTGAGCAGCAGCCCCGGCGTATCACCCGCCGATACATCGAGCAGGCGCTCATCAGTCAGGTTCAGAGGCTGTTCAAGCGCCTGGTACTGCTGCCAGCCGGCATAGGCTAGCAACAGGCCAAGGACGAGCAGAGCGCTTTCCAATAATAATAATAATTTGCGTAACACTAATTAGCAGTCCAATAAGTCGCGGGCAACGGCCTGCAGTTTACGGGTGAGTGGGCCAACCGGCCAGTCACGGGTGTGCAGCGCGCGCACCGGCCACACGCCGTATTGACTGTTGCACAGCAATACCTCGTCGGCCTCGAGCAGCTCTGCATATTCCAGATCGCGCACCTGCAGCGGGATTCCGGCCTGTTCGGCCCAGGCCAGCAGCTCGGCACGCATCACTCCGGCGACCCCACAGCGACTTAGTTCAGCACTGAGCAACTGGCCATCCTTAACCAGCAACAGGTTGCTGAAAACGCCCTCGATGACTCGCCCGGACGTGTCGCGCAACAGGCCTTCGGCATAGGTAGAGCCTTGCCATTCACCACGCGCCAGCACTTGTTCCAAGCGGTTCAGATGCTTGAGCCCGGCCAGCAACGGTTGCTCGGCCAAACGGATCGTACAGGGAAACAGCCGTATGCCCTGCTCGGCATGCGCGCTCGGATACGTTGGCGTAGATCCGCTTTGCAGAATGCGCCGCGGTCGAGCGGACTGGGGCGCTGCATAACCGCGCGGACCATCACCACGGGTCAAGATAAGCTTGGCTACGCCCTCGCCCATCTCGTCAGCGAAGGCCAGCAGCTCACGCCGAATTAAAGTCTCGTCGAACGGGATACCTAAACGCACACAACCGACACCCAGACGCGCCAAGTGCCGCTGCAACAGCCGGGGATGAGCGCGGTGGATGCCGATGGTTTCGAATAACCCATCGCCATAGGCCAAGCCGCGGTCGCTGACCGGCAGCGACTCGGCCGTCCGGCCGTCGATCCAGGTTGGCATTACCCGGCGAATCGGCGAAACACCAGCGAGGTATTGGTGCCGCCAAACCCGAAGGAGTTGGAGAGCACGGTGTCGATTGCCATCGCCTTGGGTTGATGTGGCACGAAGTCTAGGTCACAGCCTGGGCCCGGCTCATCCAGATTGATGGTCGGCGGCGCCACTTGATCGCGAATCGCCAGAATACTGAAGATTGCCTCTACCGCACCAGCAGCACCCAGCAGGTGACCGGTCATGGATTTGGTAGAGCTGACCGCCAGCTTATAGGCGTGTTCGGTAAACACCGACTTAATGGCCGCGACTTCAGCCAAATCTCCGGCCATGGTCGAGGTGCCATGGGCATTGATGTACTGCACTTGATCGGGGTTCAGGTGCGCATCGCGCAAGGCATTGCGAATGCAGCGTGCAGCGCCCGCGCCATCTGCCGGCGGCGAGGTCATATGATAGGCATCACCACCCATACCGAAACCAATCAGTTCGGCATAAATGGTCGCCCCACGTGCCTGTGCATGCTCCAGCTCTTCGAGCACCAGCGCGCCAGCGCCGTCAGCCAACACGAAACCATCGCGATCTCTGTCCCAAGGTCGGCTGGCGCGCGCCGGCTCGTCGTTACGGGTAGAGAGCGCGCGAGCGGCGCCAAATCCACCAATACCCAGACCGGAAGCGGCCATTTCTGAACCACCGGCGATCATCACGTCAGCATCGCCATAAACGATATTGCGCGCAGCCATGCCGATGCTGTGAGTACCCGTGGAGCACGCAGTGGCAACAGCGTAATTAGGCCCCTGGATACCCAGGTGGACCGATAGAAAACCGGACACCATGTTGATGATCGAGCCCGGCACGAAAAATGGCGAGATCCGCCGTGGCCCCTGCTCGATCAGAGATTTGCAACCACTCTCGATATTAGTCAGGCCACCAATGCCGGAACCCATGGCGACGCCAATCCGCTCACGGTTGGCGTCGGTGACTTCCAGCCCTGAATCGCGCATGGCTTGAAAGCCTGCTGCCAGACCGTACTGAATAAACAGATCAATCTTGCGAGCTTCTTTGGCCGAGAGATAGTCCTCGACATTGAAGTTCTTCACCGAACCGCCGAAGCGGGTGCTGTAGGCAGACAAATCCATATGTTTGATCAAGTCGATGCCGCTGCGACCGGCCAGAACACCCTGCCAACTGCTGGAAACATCAACACCCAAGGGCGACAGCATGCCCATGCCGGTAACTACAACGCGTCTACGCGACACCGCAATCTCCTTTTTATCCAGCTTGCAACGCAAAGGCGCTTCAAAGAAAAAACCGCACTGCCTAAGAGGGCAATGCGGTTTTTCAAGTCAGAAATCGACGATTAAATTTACTACGCGTGCGAAGTAACGTAATCGATAGCTTCCTGAACAGTGGTGATTTTTTCGGCTTTTTCGTCCGGGATTTCGGTCTCGAATTCCTCTTCTAGAGCCATCACCAGCTCAACAGTGTCAAGCGAGTCAGCACCAAGGTCTTCGACGAAGGAAGCGCTGTTAGTCACTTCTTCTTCCTTGACGCCCAGTTGCTCGGCTACGATTTTCTTGACGCGTTCTTCGATGGTGCTCATACCGTGTTTACACTCCGAATGTACAAATCCAGACAGCTGATCTGTAAGTCTATAGAAAGGGTTTTACACATTTCAAGCTCAATGCTACACAACTTCGCGATCAACCCGAGGTGCTGCCTATCAATCAATTGCTGATTACAGCGAATTCTAGACAACTCATCAGAAAAACTCCCGAAAATTTGTGGCACATTCAGCTCATATACATCCCGCCGTTCACCGGAATGGTAGCCCCGGTCACATAAGCTGCGCCATCGCCAGCAAGAAAAGAAACTACTTTAGCAATCTCTTCAGCCTGGCCCAAACGGCCCAGCGGAATTTGTGTTAGCAACGCTTGACGCTGCGCCTCTGGCAGCTCGCGCGTCATATCGGTATCGATAAAGCCAGGAGCCACCACGTTCACGGTAATCCCGCGCGAACCTACCTCGCGGGCCAGCGCTCGACTGAAACCTTCCACGCCTGCCTTCGACGCCGCGTAATTGGCCTGCCCAGCATTGCCCATGGCCGCGACCACCGAGCCAATGCTAATAATTCGTCCCCAACGCGCTTTAGTCATGCCACGCAACACTGCTTTGGAGAGCCGAAACAAACCATTGAGATTGGTGTTGATGACATCATTCCATTCATCATCTTTCATCCGCAGCATCAGGTTGTCACGTGTAATACCGGCATTATTGATCAGAATAGACGGCTGACCCAAATGCTGCTGGATATGTTCCAAAGTGCTGGCGACCGACTCGCTATTGCTCACATCCAGTACCAATCCGGCACCTTGGAGACCGTGTTCTTTGAGCGTGTCAGCGATACGTTCAGCGCCGGCTGACGAAGTGGCAGTGCCGATCACGATGGCACCCTGACGCCCCAGCTCCAACGCAATGGCTTGGCCAATGCCACGACTGGCACCGGTGACCAGTGCAATTTTACCTTGTAGGCTCATGCAGGTTTCTCCTTGATTCAGGCTAGCGCCGCGCGGGTGGCGGTAAAAGCGGCTGACGTATCCAGATTAAAAGTAGAGATGTCTTTCACACAGCGCTTGTTCAGTCCCGACAAGACTTTTCCAGGACCGCATTCGACCAGATGGGTTACGCCATTTTCGGCCAGATGAACCACTGACTCAACCCAGCGCACCGGATTGTACAGTTGCGCCAGCAAGTCGCGCTTGAGTCCTTCGATATCAACCACCTCGGCCGCACTGACATTTTGCACCACGGCAATGCGCGGCAATTGCCAGTCAATCGCACAAACGGCTTCAGCAAATTGCTCAGCCGCTGGACGCATCAAGGCGCAATGCGAAGGCACGCTCACCGGTAGCGGCATGGCGCGCTTGGCGCCACGCGCCTTGCACGCCTCGATAGCGCGCTGCACCGCCGCCGCCGCACCGGCAATCACGACCTGACCCGGCGCATTGAAATTCACTGCACTGACCACTTCGCCTTGCGCTGCTTCGGCACAAGCGGCCAGCACCTGAGCATCATCCAGACCGAGAATGGCGGCCATCCCGCCCTGCCCGGCTGGTACGGCCTGCTGCATCAACTGGCCGCGACGCTCGACCAACTTGACCGCCGCAGCCAGCGACAGGCTCTCGGCGGCGACCAGTGCCGAATACTCGCCCAAGCTATGCCCAGCCAAGAATGAAGGCCGCACGCCGCCCTCGCCCAACCACAGACGCCACAAGGCGATGGACGCGGTGAGAATGGCCGGCTGAGTCTTGTCGGTTTGATTGAGTTGCTCTTGTGGACCTTGCTGGGTCAATGCCCAGAGATCATAACCAAGAGCCTCGGAGGCCTCGGCAAAGGTGTCACGCAGCAACGGCTGGGCCGCGTGCTCGGCAAGCATGCCAAGTGCTTGTGAGCCTTGACCGGGAAAGACGAAGGCGAGGGATGCAGACATTATGAGGAGCCCCTATGGGTCTTATCGTCGAAGAGGTGTGCCCGACCTAGCCAGGCGTTACAAACTGACAGTTGGATGACAGGCTGCCATATGCAGTCACATGACCTAACAACCGGGGCGCAATAACCCCGATGCAAAAAGCTAGAGCAACATCCGCTCCAGCCGGCCATGCAGGCGTTGCGGGAGGTCTTCTCGAATTTCGTTCAAGGCGCAGCGAATAGCACTCTGAAAACCCTCGGCGCCGGCAGCCCCATGGCTTTTCACCACAATGCCCTGCACACCCAACAGACTCGCTCCGTTATGCCGTGCCGGCGACAGATCAGCCTGCAAGCGGCGCAACAGAGGCCAGGCGAGCATTCCGATCATCCTCGAAGCAAGCGTTTGTTTGAATAAGGCCTTGAGCCGCGCGGCAATCATGACCGCCAACCCTTCGCTAGACTTGAGCACGATGTTACCGACAAAACCATCGCATACCACTACGTCAGCCTCGCCACGATATAGGCCGTCGCCCTCGATAAAGCCGATGTAATTCAATCCATCCGCCTGTTCTAACAAAGATGCAGCTCGCTTGACCTGCTGATTACCCTTGTTAGCTTCGACACCTATGTTCAGCAAGGCCACGCGCGGCTTAACATGCCCGCGCACCTCAGCCGCCACCGAGCCCATCACCGCAAATTGATACAACTGCTCGGCGGAGCAATCGACATTGGCGCCCAGATCCAACATATAGCAACACCCGTGCGCAGTCGGAATAGCCGTTACCATGGCCGGCCTATCGACCCCTGGCAGGGTTTTGAGCATATGCCGCGACAGCGCCATCAGCGCCCCAGTATTCCCGGCACTGACACAGGCCTGCGCCCGGCCGCTGCGCAGCAGCTCAAGCGCCACGCGCATGGATGAATCGCGCTTGCCACGCAGAGCCAGGGCTGGACGCTCGTCCATGTCGATCACCTCGCTCGCTGGCTCAATTTTCAGACGCGAACGATCAGCACCAGGCTGACGGGTGAGTATGGATTCGAGAAGAGCAGGTTGGCCGACGAGGACCAGATGTAGCGAGGGGAATTCAGCCAGGCAGGCAAGGCAAGCCTGAACAATGGAGTGGGGACCGAAGTCCCCACCCATTGCATCAATCGCGATGATCGGAGCGGACAAGGTTTACTCGTCAGCGCCCTTATCGGTCACTTTGCGACCACGGTATACGCCTTCCGGAGAAACGTGGTGACGCAGGTGAACTTCACCGGTGGTTTTCTCGACGCACAACGCGCCTGCTTCGAGCGCGTCATGGGAACGACGCATATCGCGGCACGAACGGGATTTTTTGTTCTGCTGAACAGCCATAATTAATTAACTCCTAAACGTTTGGGTCACGCTTTAACTGCGCCAATACACTGAACGGGTTGGACCGCGATACCTCGTCCTCGCTCGGTTCGGGCTCATCGAGCCCTGCCGGTTGCTGGCAATCCTGGGGGTCATGAGCCGGGACGATGGGCAAGGCGAGCAACAGCTCTTCCTCAACCAGCGCGAGCAGATCCAGAGGATCCTCACCCAACTCCAGCACGTCATAGCCTTGGGGCACAGACTGGGTATTCGCTCCTTCCTTCACCACGGCGTAAATACATTCGCTGTGGATCGGTAAAGCGACCAGATCCAGACACCGCTGGCAAACCATCTTGACCTCGGCGTCGATCCAACTGTGGATCACCACAGATCGGCGTTCGTCGCGCTCAAAAATAAATTTCGCACGGACCTCGCCGACATTGTCGGCAAGGGTATCGCAGAGGCGCGGCAGGTCGGCTAGCAGCAGCTCACCCTGAAGGGTGGTGCCACGATCAGCCAGTTTGCGCGGATCGACGTGAGGAGGAATCGGCTCATTCAACATGGCGCAGCATTCTAAGGATGCACCTGCCTGCTGTCAAAATAAACTTCAAGCCTGTCCGCGACTTGGCGCACCCGTTAGAATCGAATGTGCACTTTTTTGTGTATATCTCTTGGATTTTATTGCCGACTCACTAAAGGAATAACGTCATGCTGCCTCTGGTGCTTGCCTCCAGCTCGCCCTACCGTCGCGAATTACTGGCCCGACTGCGACTGCCTTTTATCTGGAGTGCGCCGGCCATCGACGAGGCGCGCCACCCCGACGAAAGCCCGCAGGCACTGGTCAGGCGCCTGGCCGAGCAAAAGGCCGGCGCCTTGGCCGGGCAGTACGACAATCACCTGATCATCGGCTCGGACCAGGTGGCAGTGCTTGATGGCGAGATTCTTGGCAAGCCCCACGACCTCAGCCGCGCCCACGCGCAACTAATGGCCGCCAGCGGCCGCAGTCTGACTTTTCTGACCGGACTGGCCGTGCTCAATAGCGCCACGGCCACCTGCCAGATCGACTGCGTGGCGTTTACCGTGTACTTTCGCGAACTGGACGCCGCCCGCATCACCCGCTATCTAGAGGCCGAGCAGCCATTCGACTGCGCCGGCAGCTTCAAGGCCGAAGGCCTAGGCGTGAGTTTGTTTCGCGCCACCGAAGGCTCAGACGCCAGCAGCCTGGTCGGCCTGCCACTGATCCGCCTGGTCGACATGCTGCTGGCCGAAGGCGTCGACATCCCCTGAGCAGCCGGCAGCGCCTGGCTGCTATTGAGCGAGCGCAAAAAAAACGTCGCCTCCCGACAAAGGAAAAGCGGCGTTTTTTTGTAAGTGAGCAGCATCGCACGCCGACTACGGCGCGGCTTACCCATTGGGGTTTTAGCGCAAAGCCGGGCCCTGAAAGCCCATCCATAGCGCCAGATGCTCGGCGACGCTGGCGCCCAGGCGCTTGGCGAAGCGGTCGAAAGGTGATTGCTGCACGGTGAAATCCACCAGTTCTTTTTCGCCTATCACTTCGCGCGCGACATAGCTGGTGCTGCCCAAGCCATCAATCAAACCCAACTGCAGCGCCTGCTCACCGGACCAAATTAAGCCGGAAAACAGCTCGGGATGCTCGGCAACCTTGAGCCGATCGCCGCGCCCCCGCTTGACGCTGTCGATAAACTGCCGATGGGTGGTGTCCAGCACACTCTGCCAGAAGCGCGTCTCATCTTCTTTCTGCGGCTGGAAGGGGTCTAGGAACGCCTTGTGCTCGCCCGAGGTATACACCCGACGATCAACGCCCAGTTTTTCCATCACCCCAACAAAGCCAAAGCTGGCCGCCGTTACGCCAATGGAGCCAACCAGACTGGACTTGTCGGCATAAATCACGTCGGCCGCACTGGCGATGTAATAAGCCCCAGAGGCACCCAGATCGGTGATCACTGCATAGACTTTGATGTCTGGATACTCGGCACGCAGACGCACGATCTCGTCGTAGATATAGCCCGACTGCACCGGACTGCCGCCAGGGCTGTTGATACGCAGAATTACACCCTTGGTATTGGCATCCTCGAACGCCTTGCGCAAGCTGCCGACGATATTGTCGGCGCTGGCTGACTCCTGATCGGCAATCATGCCGCGCACCTCGATCAGCGCCGTATGGCTACCGGTGCCTGGCACACTGTTGCCCAGATTAAGCAGTGGTGAAAACAACGCGAGGGCGCCAAATAGGTAGATAAAAGTCAGCGACTTGAAGAAAATCCCCCAGCGTCGCGCCCGCCGCTGCTCCTGCACGCCGGCCAGCAGCGTTTTTTCTAACAGCTTCCAACTCTTGGCGTCGCCGTTATCGGCGACCGGCGCCTTCCATTCATCCGACATGCTTAGCCACCTCGATTACCTGTCTATTTGCGCGCCCAGCCAACCAGACGCGCAACTCATTGAACTCCTCGATAGCCAGTTGCGGCCCGTAAGCGCGCAAGGCGCTTAAGGGCTGCGCCCCGTAACCCACGGCCACCGAATCGATACCCGCCCGCGCGGCCATTTGCAGATCGAAAGACGAATCACCAATCATCAAGGCGTGCTGCGGTGCCACTCGGCACTGCACCAGAATCTCATGCAGCATCAACGGATCTGGCTTGCTCGCGGTCTCGTCGGCGCAGCGGGTGACATCGAAATAATCCAGCCAGCCCTGGCCAGCCAACACCCGATCCAACCCATGCCGACCCTTGCCGGTGGCCACCGCCAAGCGGTAGCCCTGGGCACGAAAGGCTGCCAGCGACTCAGCCACGCCGGCAAACAGCGCCGAGGGCTCATCCTCGAACGCCAGGTAATACTTGCTGTAAAGCTGACGAAAGCGTTCGATCTGGGCGGGCGTGCGCACCTGCGGATGCAATGCCTGAATCGCCTCGGGCAAACCCAGGCCGATGATGCCCTTGATAGCGTCGTCGCTACAGGGAGCCAACTCAAAGGCCGTGGCGGCCAGACGCATGGAATCGACAATCCGCGAAATGGAATCGGCCAGGGTGCCGTCCCAATCGAAAATCAGCAGTTGATAGTCATGCACTCAAACGCTCCAGGGTTTTGGTCCACTGCTCATCCACCGGCGCTTCAAGCTTCAGCTCGCCGCCATCCGGCAAAGGCACAGTCAACATGTAAGCATGCAGAAACAGCCGCTTGCCGCCCAGCCCGCGAATCTCAAGACTGAAGGCGTCATCGCCGTATTTAACGTCGCCGGCGATACAGTGTCCGGCATGCTTGGCATGCACACGAATCTGGTGGGTACGTCCGGTGATCGGCTTGGCCTCCACCAAGGTGGCGAACTCGCCAAAGCGGCGCAACACCTTGAACAAGGTCAGCGCGTCCTTGCCGTCCTCGTTGACTTCGACCATGCGCTCGCCCGATCGCAGATTGCTTTTTTGCAAGGACGCCCGCACCTGCTTCTTGGCGGTCGCCCAGTGTCCACGCACCAGGGCCATATAGCGCTTATCGATGCCGTCTGTGCGCAAGGCCTCGTGCAGATGGCGCAGCATGCTGCGCTTTTTGGCGATCATCAGCAGTCCTGAGGTATCACGGTCCAGGCGATGCACCAATTCAAGATCTTTGGTATCGGGACGCAACTGACGAAACGCCTCGATCACGCCAAAATTCAGGCCACTGCCGCCATGCACCGCAATACCGGCCGGCTTGTTAAGAACGATCAGCGCCTTGTCTTCGTAGACGATGGCCGCCTCCAGGCGTGCCAAAAGCCCTTGCGCCAGTGGCACCGGCTCATCACGCTCAGCCAGGCGCAAAGGCGGGACCCGCACAATGTCGCCGGTCTTCAATTTATAGTCAGGCTTGATCCGTCCTTTATTCACGCGCACTTCGCCCTTACGCACGATGCGATAAATCAAGGACTTAGGCACGCCCTTGAGACGGGTGCGCAAAAAATTATCAATACGTTGGCCGGCTAGTTCCGGTTCAACCTCGAGCAGCTGAACGCCGGAGGTTGGAGAGGCTGATTCTGTCATCCGCAAATCATAACAATTTTATTGAAATTGAAGCACTTAATGATTGCTGCTATAGTCAAAAGCGCCGTCAAAAAGCGGCCCGATGAATGGATGTTCGACATAAGGTCACATCCTCCACCGTGTGCAACTCATTCAGGACGTAAGGCCGTCCGACGGGATTTTCGCCGCACTAGGCCGTGAATATCCCGGAAATAAAGCCTTGAGCCATGATGCGCAACCGACCCTTAATGGACGTTTGCGGTAATTGCCAACCCGCTGCAGATTCTGCGAGTGGCACCTGATTTTCAGCGATATGTGTAAGGTGGAGACGCACAACCGTCGGATTGCGTAGCTAATAAAGACGCTTTATCTCGTCCGCTACGATGGTTGATTCCTCTTCCTGACTGAGTGCTTCTGTCACCACAGCAACCAGGAGACGTCTGTCGCGGCCCGGCCCTACTGGTCGACTGTCGCTAGACATGAAACGATTTAACAACCGTTTCTGACGCACCTGACACAGACCTGAGAGTCGCGTGTGCCGATCGCCGTTTCCGGCAGCCTCGGAAACCAACGGTACTCCATGAAAAGAATGCTAATTAACGCAACTCAACCTGAAGAGTTGCGTGTCGCACTGGTCGATGGTCAGCGCCTATATGACCTCGATATCGAATCGGGTGCTCGTGAGCAGAAAAAGGCCAACATTTATAAAGGTCGTATCACCCGCATCGAGCCAAGCCTAGAAGCTGCGTTTGTCGATTTCGGCTCTGATCGACACGGTTTTCTGCCGCTTAAAGAAATTTCCCGCGAATATTTCAAAAAAGCCCCCGAAGGCCGCGTCAACATCAAAGAAGTGTTGAGCGAAGGCCAGGAAGTCATCGTTCAGGTCGAAAAAGAAGAGCGCGGCAATAAGGGTGCGGCACTGACCACCTTTATCAGCCTGGCCGGTCGTTATCTGGTTCTAATGCCAAATAACCCGCGTGCAGGCGGTATCTCGCGGCGCATCGAAGGCGAAGAGCGCAACGAACTGCGTGAAGCACTTAACGGCCTGATCGCGCCCAGCGACATGGGTCTGATCGTGCGCACTGCCGGCCTGGGCCGCTCCAGCGAAGAAATGCAGTGGGATCTCGACTACCTGCTACAGCTCTGGACCGCCATCAAGGAAGCTTCACTGGATCGTTCTGCGCCGTTCCTGATCTATCAGGAAAGCAACGTAATCATCCGCGCCATCCGTGATTACCTGCGCCAAGACATCGGTGAAGTACTGATCGACAGCGTCGAAGCGCAGGAAGAAGCCCTGACCTTCATCCGCCAAGTAATGCCGCAGTACGCCAGCAAGATCAAACTGTACGAAGACAGCGTACCGCTGTTTAACCGCTTCCAGATCGAAAGCCAGATCGAAACTGCCTTTCAACGGGTCGTCGAACTGCCTTCCGGCGGCTCCATCGTCATCGATCCGACCGAAGCCCTGGTGTCCATCGACATCAACTCGGCGCGCGCCACCAAAGGCAGCGACATCGAAGAAACCGCACTGCAGACCAACCTTGAAGCGGCTGAAGAAATCGCCCGTCAATTACGTCTGCGTGATATCGGCGGCCTGATTGTCATCGACTTTATCGACATGACTCCGGCTAAGAACCAGCGCGCCGTGGAAGAGAAAGTCCGCGAAAGCCTGGAAGCCGACCGTGCCCGCGTACAAGTGGGCCGCATCTCGCGTTTCGGCTTGCTGGAAATGTCTCGTCAGCGCTTGCGCCCATCGCTGGGTGAAAGCAGCGGCATCGTCTGCCCGCGCTGCAAAGGCCAAGGGATTATCCGCGACGTCGAATCGCTGGCCCTGTCGATTTTGCGATTGATCGAAGAAGAAGCATTGAAGGATCGTACAGCTGAGATTCGCGCCCTGGTGCCAGTTTCGGTTGCCGCCTTCCTGCTTAATGAAAAACGCAACGCAATCACCAAGATTGAACTGCTCAGCCATGCGCGCATCGTGATTTTGCCGAGTGCGCACATGGAAACACCGCATTTCGAAGTGCAGCGTCTGCGCGATGACAGCCCGGAAGCTAACACCAGCCAGTCTAGCTACGACATGGCGCCAGCCGAAGCAGAAGAAGTACCGCAGATCGCAGCCACTCGCACTTTGGTGCGCCAGGAAGCAGCGCTCAAAACTGCGCCACAGCGCGTCGCGCCTACTCCCACCCCCGAAGTTGAACCGACGCCAGTGCAGCCAGTGACTGAACCCAGCCTGTTCAAGGGCTTGGTAAAATCCCTAGCCAACCTATTTGCCAGTAAGGAAGAGCCACAGCCGGCAACGCCCGAAGTCAAACCTGCTAGCGAGCGCGCGCCACGCGATGAGCAACGCCGTGGCCGCCAGCCAAGCCGCGGCCGTAGCCCGCGTGGCAGCGAAGACCGCAAGCCGCGTGAAGAGCGTGCTCCGCGAGAGGAACGTGCCCCCCGCGCGCCGCGCGAAGAGCGCCCGGCAGCCGAAGCGGTAGAAGTACGTGCGCCCCAGGAAACACGTCCAGCCCGCCCAGCCCGTCCGCCCCGCGAGTCGCGCCCCGAGCGCAAGCCGCGCGAGGAACGTCAACAACGTGAACTGCGGGCACCGTTGGATGCACCGTCAGCGGCTCCAGAGCCAATCGCGCCGGTCGAGCCAAGCCTGAACAGCAAAGAAAACGAAGACAGCAGCGAGCGCAAACCCCGCGAAGCACGCCAGCCGCGAGCACCTCGTGAGGAACGCCAGCCGCGTCCGGTTGCCGAGCCAGAGATCAGCGAAGAGCAAGCACTGCCTACTGAAGAGCCTGATCTAGACGCGCAGCCAGAAGCGCATGACGAAGAACAGGACGGCACCGAAGGTGGCGAGCGTCCTCGCCGTCGTTCACGTGGTCAGCGTCGTCGCAGCAACCGCCGCGAGCGTCAACGTGATGCCAACGGTAACGTCATCGAAGCCGAAGAAGGCACCGAAGAAGGCACCGCTGAAGAAAGCACCGAAGACAGCAGCCAAACGCACACGGCTGAACAGGTTGCCGCGCTGGCAGTCAGTACTGTTGCCGCTGCCAAATCGGACCAGCCCACTAGCCCAGCCAGTGCAGTGCACAGCACCAGCGAAACGCACCAAGCGGATAAAGCTGAGCCAACTGAGCCGGGTGAGCCGCTTGATTCGTCCAGTGCTGTGACTGCTGCCGCTGAACCGGTAATCGCCATCGAGTCTGCACCTACAGTCCCCGTTAGCCCTATTGAAGAGAGCCCAGCGGCGCAACAGCATGCGCCCAGCGAAAACACTGGCAAGCATGACAGCCTCGAAACGCCGCCGGCAGCAGTACCCGCTCCGGCAATTGAAGCCATTGCGCCCACCGAAGTGCTCGCTGCGCCTGCAGCTGAAGTAGAAGCATCCGCTGCAGTACCCGTAGCAGCGCCTGCAGTAGAGCCGGCCGTAGAAACAAAAGCAGAAGCTAAAGCACAGGCAGCACCGCACGCAGCCGTAGAAGTCACGCCGGTGCAGAAAGTGGAGCAAACGCCAGCCGCGCTGCCAAAAACCGCACCTCAGGAGGCGTCACAAGCGCCAGAAGTAGCTGAAGTGGCTGTAGACGTACCGGTCGCTGTAACGCCGGCCGCACCTGCGGCGAGCCGTGGTCGCGCGCCTAACGATCCGCGCGAAGTGCGTCGCCGTCAGCGTGAAGCGGCCCACAACGCTCGCCAAGCCAGCGAAGCGCCGGCCCAAGCATATGCAGCAGAAAGCGCGCCCGTAACGGCTCACGCTCCAGCGGTGCAAGCCGAAGAGCCAGTCACCACGGATGCCGCCCACGACGCTAAACAGCAGCAGAACGCGGATAAGGTAAAGCCACACGCTTGATGCTTTACGCTCGAACCTAAAAAGGGATGCCTTCGGGCATCCCTTTTTTTATGTTTTTTTTAGACGATGTTCGCGGTATTAGCGGGTTAGGTGCAGTGCTTTTATAAGCACCGATTTATCTGCCCATCTAAGCGTACCAGTGCCAATCCATGAGGCAGACAGCGCCTTTTTAGGGCCGCAGGCACGTCCCGCATAATTGCCCTACAGGCCGACCATGGCGTCGACCAGGCGGCTATTCAGGGCCTAAAGCGCAACCTTGCAGGAGTGTCGACATCCCAGAGCACGCCGGGATCGCTCACCTGAATCTCACACAATCGCTCCGGGCGAAACAATCCTTTTGCGCCCCGCGCTCCCGATAACGCCCGCAACGCGGGTCCATACGCGTTCGCAAACAGCACAGGATGGCCAAACTGGCCATCCTGCACCGGCACACAAATATGCTCATCCTGGACCGCCCTCAGTAACTGCTGGATGCTCTCAGGCAATATAAACGGCATATCTCCCAGTGCAATCAGCCAACCCGCCCAACCACCACCGCCAGGCTGATGCACCATGCTAGCCGCCACGCCCGCCGCCAGACTGTCGCCCATGCCGGGCGAGTCCAGTTGCACCAGTTCACAGCCGTAACGCCGGCCTAAATCGATCACCGCATGGCGGTCGGTGCGAGTAACCAGCACCAGACTGTCCACCACACCGTGCAGATTGAGCAATACATGCTCGAGTACCGGGCGCTCCACACCATCGCGACCCACGCACCGCGCCAACAATTTATCCTGATCGGCGCCGGCAATTTTCCGATAGCGACGGCCCTGACCGGCGGCCAGGACGATACCGCACACCTTTGCGCTCAAGCCTGCACCGCAGCCGCAGCCGCAGCCGCAGCCGGCGGCATGCTGCGGGCGTTTTTGATGGCGACGATTTCGGCCAGCAACGACAAGGCAATTTCTGCCGGGCTATGGCTGCCGATGGGCAAACCGATGGGGCCATGCAGCCGGCCGACGGCCTCGTTGCTCATGCCCAGTTGGGCAAGGGTTTCTCGGCGTTTGCGGCTGTTGAGCCGCGAACCCAGGGCGCCTATATAAAAGGCCTGGGAATTGAGCGCGGTAAGCAAGGCCATATCGTCCAGCCGTGGGTCGTGGGTCAGCGCCACGATGGCGGTGCGCTCGTCGGGTTGGATGGCCAAGACCGCTTCATCCGGCATGCCGGGGACAAAACGCGCCGTCTGATCTTGCCAGTCATAAGCAAACTCTTTGCGCGGGTCACAGATCAGCACCTCGAAATCCAGCAGCCGCGCCATCTCGGCCACATAGCGCGACAGTTGCCCGGCACCGATCAGCAGCAGCCGCCAGCGAGGCCCATGGATGGTGCGCAGGGTCTGGCCATCGAACTGGGTCAGGGCATCACCGCTGGCGGCGTGCAGGCTGACCGCCCCGCTCGGCAAATGCAGCTCCCGGGCCACGATCTGCTGGTCGGCGCAGCGCGCGAGCAATTGCTCGACCCAACCGGCATCCTCCACCCACTCCTGAGTCAGGCGCAGAGTGCCACCACAGGGCAGACCGAAACGCTCGCCCTCCTCCCGAGTGACCCCGTAAGTCAGCAGTTTTACCGCGCGCCCGTCGGCTTGCAGGCGACCATCGTGAAGGCGTGCGAGCAGATCATCTTCAATGCAGCCGCCGGACACCGAGCCGATCAGCATGCCGTCTTCACGCAAAGCCAGCATGGCTCCGGGAGGCCGGGGCGCACTGCCCCAGGTCTGCACCACGCTGTAGAGCACCACCGCATGGCCCGCGCAGCGCCATTGCAGCACGCTGCGCAGTACATTCAGATCGACGCTGTCCATCAGCTTTGAGCCTGCTTTGCCGGCCAGCCCTGCAGTTGATAGGCCACCGGTAGGCTGCGTAATCGCTGACCGGTGGCGGCAAAGATGGCATTGCACAACGCTGGCGCGATGGGCGGTACGCCGGGTTCCCCAACGCCACCCAGCGGCACGTCGCCAGCGGGCGTGACCAGGTGCACGGTGACCTTCTTGGGCGCCAGGGGCATGGCGGCAATCTGGTACATATGGAAATTACTCTGCTGAACCTTGCCTTCCTTGAAGCTGATTTCGCCCAATACCGCATTGCTCAGACCCATCACACAGGCACCTTCGAACTGCGAACGGATTCGCTCGGGGTTGATCTGCGGACCGCAATCTACCGCCACGTCGGCCTGATGGATGATCAGGCTGCCGTTATCTTTGACCTCCACCTCCAGTACCACCGCCACATAGCTGACAAAGCTGTAGTGCACCGCCAGGCCAAGACCGCGCCCTTTGGGCAGCTCACGCCCCCAACCGGCGGCCTTGGCTGCGGTCTGCATGACACCCCGCAGGCGCGCGGTATCAATGGGGTAACGCTCGGGGGACTCACCGTAGTTCCACTGGTCGCTGAGGCTGCGCGGGTCGATCTGCCGATCCGGGCCGAGCAGGGCCAGTTGGTACTGCAGCGGGTCTTTGCCAGCGGCGTGGGCCAGCTCATCAATAAAACTTTGCACAGCAAAACAGTGGGGAATATTGGATACCGAGCGATACCAACCGACCCGGGTATGGGCCACCGCCTCCGGGTTTTCCAGGCGCACAGCGCCGATGGCATAGGGCAAATTGGTAAAACCCATGCCCAACTCGAAGGCGCCCTGGTGGGTCATGCCCGGGGCAAACAAGGAGGTAATGCTCGGCGCCACCGTGCGGTGCAGCCAGGCGGTGGGCATGCCGTCGGCGTTCAAGCCGGCCTTGAGGTACTCCGCAGAAACCGTGTGAAAATACGAGCAGTGGATATCGTCTTCCCGGGTCCACTGCACCTGCACCGGCTGCCCCTCCATGGCCTTAGCCAAAATAGCCGCCTCAATGATGAAGTCCGGCTTGGACTTGCGGCCAAAGCCGCCGCCGAGCAGGGTCACGTTGACCGTGACGTTTTCAAAGTCGATGCCCAGCCGTTCGGCGATGCGTGTGCGGGTCACTTGGGGTGCCTGGCTGGGCGCCCAGACCTCACAGTGGCCGTCCTTGCAGCGAGCCACGGCGACCATCGGCTCCATGGGCGACTGGGCCAAATGAGGCAGGTAATAACCCGCCTCTAGACTGCTGCTGGCCGCGTCCATCGCCTGCTGCAGATCACCGGTACTGCGCACCACTTTGCCCGGCGCGCGGGCAGCGGCTTCCAAGGTTCGACGATAGTCTATTGAGTCATAACTGGCGTTCGCGCCCTCCTCCCAGACGATCTCCAAAGCCTCGCGACCCTGGATCGCCGCCCAAGTATTGCGGGCGATCACCGCGATCCCGCCAAGCGGCTGAAATTCCGAGGGCAGCGGAGAGCTTGCGATCTCCAGCACCTTGAGTACTCCCGCCACTTTGAGGGTGGCGCTGGCGTCGAAGGATTTCACGGTACCGCCATATACCCGCGGCCGGGCGATGGTCGCGTAGAGCATGCCGTCTAACTGCACATCGGCGCCATAAATGGCTTGCCCGGTGACGATGTCCTGGCCATCGATGGCGCGCATGGCTTCCTTGCCGATATAGCGAAACTCCCCCGGCTGCTTGAGGCGCAGACTCTCCCGGGCGGGGACCGGCAAAGCCGCCGCAGCCACCGCCAACACGCCATACCCTAGCTCCCGACCACTGGGCTGATGGATGACCTTATGCAGCTGCGCGCGACACTCAGCCACGGGCACCTGCCACTCGGTCGCAGCCGCCTGTTCGAGCATGCTGCGCGCCGCCGCGCCGCAGCGACGCATGGGTTCGAACCAGTGGCGCATGCTGCGCGAGCCATCGGTGTCCTGATTGCCAAAGCGCAGCTCGTCACCGGGAGCCTGGGTCACCTTGACCTGCGCCCAATCGGCTTCCAGCTCATCGGCCACCACCATGGCCAGGCTGGTGCGGATGCCCTGGCCCATCTCGGAGCGGTTGCAGACCACCGTCACGCTGCCATCGGCCTGGATACTCAGATAGACCTTGGGGTCGTCGACGACCCCATGCGGCATACCCTCGCCGCCGAATTTCTGCTCATCGGCAAACGCGCCCTGCCAACCCCAGCTGGCGGCCAGCACCAGGGCACCTGTGGCACCCACACCCTTGAGAAAGCCGCGACGGCTGAGATTGCTCAAGGCGAAATCATTCAAAGAAGTACTCATGCCTGGGTCTCCTGCAATTTGCTGGCGACCAGATGAATGGCGCTCTTGATTCGGTTGTAGGTACCGCAACGGCAGAGATTGCCGACCATGGCGGCCTCAATCTGCTGGTCGTCGGGGGCTGGATTGCTCTTGAGCAAGGCAGTCGCCGACATAATCTGGCCTGCCTGGCAGTAACCGCACTGCGCCACGCCGGTCTCCAGCCAGGCCTGCTGGACGCGCTGGCCAACCGGGTCGTGGTGCAGATTGTCGATGGTCGCAACCGCCTGACCAACCACCGCGCTTACCGGCGTAATGCACGAACGCGCCGGCCGGCCGTCGATGTGCACCGTGCAGGCGCCACACAGGCCCATGCCGCAGCCAAACTTGGTGCCGCGGTAGCCCGCGACGTCACGCAGCGCCCAGAGCAGCGGCATATCTGCGGTGATATCCAGGGAGTGATCCTGGCCATTGAGATTCAAGGTAATCATGGGCGCGCGCACCTGTGTGGAAAGACGGTCAGCCAAGGCAAAACTGACGCCTGGAATTGAGCCATCGCGGACCCGCACCCACACGAATGTCTGGGCATCGGCCCCTGATAAGAAGGAGGGAAAAGTGCTGAGTACGCTAAGCGAAATAGCCACATGGGCAAAGCCCAAGTGCTTTGCAATAAGTTGCAGAGTTTGTCGTGGTGGCTGTGACGCCACGCACAACCACAGAACGTCAGTAGACGTTCGGCTCCATTTCCAGCTCGACGGCAAACCGTCGGGCCACGTCGGCCTGAATCTGCCGGGCCAGGTCCAGCACCTGCTGACCGCTGGCGTTGCCGTAGTTGACCAACACCAGGGCCTGTAGGCGATGCACGCCAACATTGCCCTGACGAAAGCCTTTCCAGCCGGCCCGCTCGATCAGCCAGCCAGCGGCCAGCTTGACCCGCCCGTCAGCCTGAGGATAAGCCACCAAATCCGGGTACTCGCCGCGCAAGCGCTCGGCCAGTTCGGCGGGTACTTGGGGGTTCTTGAAGAAGCTGCCCGCGTTACCCAACTCGGCGGGGTCCGGCAGTTTTTCCCGTCGAATGGCGCAGATCGCCTGACTCACCTGCATGGGCGTCGGCTGTTCGATGCCCTGCTCGCTCAAGCGCTGGCGCAGCGGACCGTAGTCCAGGCGCACTGCCGCGATTCGGCTCAGGGCGAAGCGCACCCGCAGAATCAGCCAGCGCCCCGCTTCGTGCTTGAACAGGCTGTCGCGGTAGGCGAACGCGCAGTCATCCCGGGAGAATTCGCGCAACTCGCCGCTGCGGCGATCCAGGGCGGTGAGGCCAACAAAATGATCCTTGAGCTCAACCCCGTAGGCGCCGATATTCTGCATCGGCGCCGCGCCCACGGTGCCAGGAATCAGGCTGAGGTTTTCCAGCCCGCCCAGGCCTTGCTGCAAGGTCCACTGCACAAAAGGATGCCAGAGCTCGCCAGCTTCGGCCTCGACCAGCACCCGCGCGCCGTCATCGGCGAGGATGCGCCGGCCGCGGCTGGCCATGTGCAACACCAGGGCCTCGACGTCCCGAGTCAGCAGCAAATTGCTGCCGCCGCCGATGACCAACAGCGGCAGTTGCCGCTGCTCGCCAAGGGCCAGCGCCTCGCGCACCTGCTGATCGGTATGCGCCTGGACCAACAGCCGGGCCCGAACCTCGACGCCAAAGCTATTGAACGCCTTGAGCGAGACCTGTTCGCGCAGCTGCAGACTCACTCCCACCACCGGCGTGCGGCCAGCCGGATCGTACAGCCTTGCGCCAATCGCATGCGCAGGCTCTGGCCGACCGGCTGCTGCGACTGCTGCCACACCGCCGCCATGCTTGAGCGGTGAACATTGCCCAGACCGATACGCACAATCTGCATCAAGCCCCCAACAGGCGCCGCACGCGCTCCAGGTCTGCGAGGGTATCCACGCCGGCCGGCGGCGCCTCAAGCGCATCAGCCACATGGATACGCGCCCCATGCCAGAGCGCCCGCAGCTGCTCCAAGGATTCGGTATTTTCCAGCCAACAGGGCCCCCAGGCGACAAAGTCGGCGAGAAACTGCGCGCGGTAGGCATAGATGCCGATATGCCGGCGGTAAGGCACGCCGGCCGGCAACTGCCCGGGGTGGCTGGCCAGGGCATCCCGCGCCCAAGGCAGCGGCGCCCGGCTAAAGGTCAAGGCCAGGCCATTGCAGTCGGTAATAACCTTGACCACATTGGGATTGAACAACGCGGCCGCATCGTCCAGCGGCTCAGCCAGGGTGGCCATGGCCGCCAAGGGCTGGGCGGCCAGATTGGCCGCCACCTGATTGATAAGCGCCGGTGGAATCAGCGGCTCATCGCCTTGCACATTGACCAGCAGGTCATCGCCGGCCAGTCCCAACTGCATAGCCACTTCGGCCAGCCGATCGGTGCCGGAATTGTGCGCAACCTGGGTCAGCAACACTTCGGCGCCAAAGCCCCGGCAGGCCGCGACGATGCGCGCATCGTCGGTGGCAACCACCACCTGACGCGCCCGACTCTTGCAGGCCTGCTCCCAGACATGCTGCACCATGGGTTTGCCGGCGATGTCCTGCAACGGCTTGCCGGGCAAGCGACTGGAAGCAAAGCGCGCCGGAATCACCACCGTAAACGCCTGGCTCATTTATCCAGGCGCTCATCGACATTCAGGGTGCGGGCTTCGGTTTCCAGCATCACCGGAATCCCATCGCGGACTGGAAAAGCCAGCGCATCGGCCTTGCAGATCAGCTCCGACTTGTCGGCGGCGAGTTTCAGCGGGCCTTTGCACAGGGGGCAGGCGAGAATATCCAGCAATTTCGGGTCCATGGCGCAATCCTTGAGGCGGGCTCTAAAGCGGCGAACCAGGTCACCGCGGTCTTTAATGTTGCTCGGGTAACAAGCGTGCCAGCTGCGCATCAAACCAGCCGACAAAAGCCGGCGACGGCTCGGCATCCACCGCCAGGTACCACCAGTCGGCTGCGGCGAAGGCTCGGCATTTCACCGCGTCTTTCTCCGTCATTAGCAGCGGCAGTGCCGGGCTGAAGTGCAACTGCGCGGCGCTGTACTGCGCGTGATCAGCGAAGGCATGCACCAGCGGGCGCCAGTGTAGCGCTTCGAGGGTATTGAAGAAACGCTGCGGATTACCGATCCCGGCGACCGCATGCAGCGCCTGGCCGGGCGGAAAATGCGTCAGCGGGCGACGTTCGCCGCTCAACAAATTGACCAACGCGCGCGGCTGCAGGCAGAAGGCGAAACCGTCCTCACGGTCGGTTGCCGCGCCGTTGTAGAGCAGCGCATCGACGCTTTTCAGCCGCTCGACCGGCTCGCGCAACGGGCCCGCCGGCAAACAACGGCGATTACCCAGGCCGCGCGCGGCATCAATCAGCACCAGTTCCAGATCACGGGCCAGACGATAGTGCTGCAGACCGTCGTCGCTCAGGATCAGATCCAGCGGCTGCGCCTCAAGCAAGGCACGCACGGCGCGGGAGCGGTCGGGGTCGATCATCAGTGCCACGCCACTGCGCTGCACCATCAGCAACGGCTCATCGCCCGCCTCGGCGGCGCTCTGATCCGCCTCGACGCGCCAGGGCAGCTGCGCCGGCCGCGCGCCATACCCGCGGCTGACCACTCCGACTCTGAGGCCGCGGGCTTGGCAGTGCTCGATTAGCCAGAGAATCAAGGGCGTTTTGCCGGTGCCGCCGACGGTGATATTACCCACCACCAACACCGGCACCGGAGCCCGGTAAATCGAGCCAAGGTCTGCCAGAAAGCGTTCGCGCTTGCGCCGCACCACAGACCGATACAGCAATTCCAACGGGCGCAGCAGCGCCAAGGCGCGATGGCCCTCATACCAAGCGGCGATCAGCCGTGCAGACCAATTGTTCATACGCTCATCATCATGGTGCTACTTGGGCTTCGAGCGTGCTGATGCGCAGGTGCGCGAAGCCCAGTTTAGCGGCGACATCCATGGCCATGATCACCGCCTGGTGAGGCGCCTGGCCATCGGCGCTGAGGATCAGCGGTAGGCTGTTGTCGCCGGCCGAGGCTTTTTGCAGCGCCGCCAGCAGGCTGGCCCGATCGTTGTTCACCAGCGACGTGCCGTTCACGGCATATGAACTATCGGCGCCTATCACTACTTCCAGTTGCTTGAGTTCAGTCTGCTCAAGCGGCGTGCCACTGGCCGCTTCCGGCAGATCGACGCGCAACTGAGTCTCACGAGTAAAGGTGGTGGTGACCACAAAAAAAAGCAGCAGAATAAACACCACATCGATTAGCGAAGCCAGGTTAATCTCGACATTTTCCCGCGCTTTACGCCGAAATTTCACGCCTTACCCTCACCCAAATCAATATCGCGATCACCCTGTAGCACGTCTACCAGTTTGATCGCTTCCTGTTCCATGCCCACCACCAGCTCATCAATGCGCCGTTGCAGGTAGCGATGAAAGAACAGCGCCGGAATCCCCACCATCAAACCGGCGGCTGTGGTGATTAACGCTTTGGCGATCCCGCTGGCCAGCAATGGCGCGTTGGCCATATCCGCCCCCATAAAGGAGCTGAAAATTTCGATCATGCCCAGCACGGTACCGAGCAGTCCGAGCAACGGCGCCATCGCGGCGATGGTGCCCAGCGCATTGAGGTAACGCTCCAGCCCGTGAATGACTCGGCTGGCGGCCTCTTCGATGCACTCTTTCATGATCTCGCGACCGTGCTTGGAGTTGGCCAGACCGGCTGCCAGGATATCGCCCAACGGCGAGTGTGCACGCAGCTGGGCCAGCTTCTGATTGCTCAGTTGCTTGGCCTTGATCCAGCCCCAGACTTGAGCCAGCAGGTCCGGCGGCGAAACCCGACTGGCGCGCAAACTCCACAGCCGTTCAGCCGTGATGCCGGCGGCGGCGATGGAACACAGGATGATCGGCAGCATCATCCAGCCACCCGCTTTGACTAGCTCCCACACGGCGCATAACCCCTTGAAAAAAGTGCCGCCACTTTAGCATAGGGCATCTCTAACATCGGGCGCATAAGGACAGCGCCGGCACGAGCACCGAGGCCGTCGGCACAGCTGAATCGCGCCAGAATCGGGCGTGTTCACGCCAGCCGTGCGCGGGTTCATAGGCACCAAGGTTTACCCGCAGCGCACCGCTCTCGACGCTGTCATAGATCAGAATCGAGCGCGCACGATAGCGCGCCACGACCTGCGGATGCGGATGGCCGAAGGCGTTGTGTTGCCCGCGCGCGATCAGCACCGCACGCGGGGCCACCGCCTCGAGAAAGGCTGCCGAGGACGAGCTGCGGCTGCCATGGTGCGGCGCCAACAACCAATCGGCGCGCACATCCCGGCCAGCGTCGAGCAAGGCACGCTCAGCGTGAATGTCGATATCTCCGGTGAGCAACATGCGCTCACCCGCGGCCTCGACCATCAGCACACAGGAGGACTGATTACTTGTCTGCGCCTGAGCCCAGCGCCAGGTACTGAACCACACGCCATCCCATTGCCAGCTCTGGCCATCGACACAGGACTGCGCCTGTAATGAGGCAGGCAACCGCTGCGGCTCGCCACTGAGCACCTTACCGAGCGGCAGACCGTGGGCAATGGCCAAGGCGCCGCCGGAGTGATCGCTGTCGGCATGGCTGAGCAGCAGCAGATCTAGACGACGCTCGCCCAGCCGACGAAGGGCCGGCAGTACCACGCGCTCGCCCAGGTCAAAATCGCCGTGCCGGGGCCCTGCGTCATACAGCAGTGCGTGTTCACGGGTGCGCACCAAGACCGCCAAACCCTGACCCACATCCAGCATCCAGACCTCAGCCCGGCCCAGCGCGGGCCGCTCCAAGGGCGGAAAAAACACCGGTAGCAGCAACAAAAACCCCACGCTGCGCAGCGGCACACCGCATGGCAGCAGCAATAGAAACACTCCCAACGCGCCCAGCAACCAGGCCCACAACGGCACTGCGGTGGGCAACCATGCAGGCAGCCAGGCGGCGATTTGCCCCAAGAGCATAAATAGCAGCTCCAGCAGACCACCGGCAATCCACAATAGGCTTTCGCCGACCCAGGGCAGTGGCATTAACAGCAGAGTGCCGAGCAACGCCAGCGGCACGACCGCTATGCCGACCCAGGGCACCGCCAGCACATTAGCCAGCGGCCCGCTGACACTAATCGGCAAGCCCAGCGCCAGCAACAGCGGCAGCAGACCCAAGGCCATCGCCCATTGCGCGCGCCCCAGCGTCTGCCACCAAGGCCTTGCGCCCAACCGATTGCTGAAGATCAAAATCAACAACAACACCGCGCCAAAGGACAACCAGAAACCCGGTTGCAGCGCCGCGAGCGGCTCGACCAGCAACACCAGAACCAATGCCAGCAGCAAGGGCAAACAGACCCCGAGATGCCGAAAGCGCAATCGCCAGAGCAATACCAGGCCGATCATTACGCAGGCGCGCTGCACCGGCACCTCGAACCCCGCCAGCAGGCCGTAACCCAGCGCGCCGGCGAACGCCAAGGCGCAGGCCCAAGGCAACCAAGGCCAGGCTCGCGGCCACAGCCCCAAGCGCGCCAGCCCGGCAACCAGGCCGTAAAGCAGCCCCGCCAGCAGGCCAATATGCTGGCCGGAAATCACCAGCAAATGCACCGTGCCGGTGTCTTGCAGCACCCGCCAATCCGCCGAACTCAGCCCGGAAGCATCGCCCAGCACCAAGGCCGCCAGCGTTCCTTGACGTCCATGCGCGTCTACGGCAAGCAAGCGCTGACGCAGCGCATCGCGCCAGGCGCCAGCGCCTTGAGCGGCGCTTAAACGCTCACCCTGCTTGACCGTGCCGGTGGCGCCAATCCGCTGCGTCAGCAACCAGGCTTGGTAATCGAACGACTGTGGATTGACCAGACCATGTGGGCGCTTGAGCCGCACCGCCAGACGCCAGTGCTCGCCAGCCTGTAATGTTGGACCGCCATACCAGGCCAGCCGCAACAAGGGTGGCAGATGCGCTCGACGTGATTGGGCGCCGCTGAGTTGAAAGCGCACCACTCCGTCACTGACTTCCGGCAGTCCCTGTACCTGACCCTGTAACCATAACGTGCGCCCATCCAGATCCATGGCCAGTCGCTCATCGAGGGCCCACTGCGCCGAACTACAGGCCCAGACCAAACCCAACAGAAACAAGGCCAACGCATTGCAGCGAAATGGCAACAGCAGCAAGGCTGCCAGTAATATGCCAAGCAGCGCCAACGGCCCCGGCAAGGTCGGCAAAAACCTCAACAACAATAAGCCACTAGCGAGCGCAAGCATCCCTGTGCGCATTCTGCCCCCACCTGTTTGTCGATTCTTGTTGGTACTGTTCCTTTGTCTGTTACCGTCTTTGCACTTCAGCCTCAAGCTAGGCCTAGCGTTATAAATTTTCTGTGACAAAGTCAAAAAAGCAGACCTGCCAAAACCGATGCATAATGTTAATGCTTTGGCCTGCCCGAGAACCTTCATGCCGCGTCGTTTATTCAAGCGCTATATGCCCAGCCCCGAAAGAATAAAGGGCAATAAATCCCTGCGTTTTCTCGGCAAACTGATTCACGACCCCAACCTCTGGCACCTGAATCGCCATTCGGTGGCGTGCGCGATGGCCGTAGGCTTGTTCTGGGCGATGATCCCTATTCCAATGCAAATGCTCGCCGCATCGGCTACCGCTATTCCGGTTAGGGCCAATCTGCCGATTTCCATCAGTCTGGTCTGGCTGACCAACCCGCTGACCATGCCGCCCGTGTTCTATTGCAACTACGCGCTGGGCGCCTGGCTGATGCACACTCCGGCGCTGCAAATGCCCGATGAATTTACCCTGCACTGGTTTACTCAGCTCTTGGCCAGTCACTGGCAACCGCTGTATCTGGGCTCGTTCGTGGTGGGGTTGGTAGCCGCGGCAATGGGCTACGGGCTGACCCGTGGGTACTGGCGCTGGTGGGTACAGCGTAGCTGGCGCAATCGCCAAAGAAATCGCGGTCAGGCCAAGCCCTGAGAAACACCGGACACAAAAAAGCCGTTATCGAGTAACGGCTTTTTTGTGTCCGGCTGGCCTGTTTATTCTGTTGCCCTAACGTCCTACTGCCCGAGCACCATCAGCGCGCGGTTTAGCGCCGCACTTACTCGTAGCGCAGTGCCTCAGCCGGCTGAATTTGCGCGGCCCGCCAAGATGGATACAAGGTCGCCAGAAAGCTCAGAGTGAACGCTGCGCCACAGATCAACAGCACATCCAATGCCCGCAAATCGGCCGGCAAGTTGTTGATGAAGTACACATCTGAACTGAGCACCTGCTGACCGCTAGCCTGTTCCAGCCAGCCCACCAAGGCACTGACATTCAGCGCCGCTAGTACGCCGAGCACGCCGCCGACCAGAGTGCCGACCACTCCGATCACCGTGCCCTGCACCATAAATACCGCCATCACCTGCCTAGGCGTGGCGCCCAGAGTGCGCAAAATGGCGATATCGGCACCCTTATCGGCTACCACCATAATCAGCGTGGCAATGATATTGAACGCCGCCACCGCGACGATCAGCAGCAGCAGCAGGCCGATCATGGTCTTTTCCATTTGCATGGCGCCGAACAGACTGCCTTGGCTGTGCGTCCAGTCGTTAGCCCGATAGTTCGCACCCAGTTGGGCGGCGAGAGCAGCAGACACTTGCGGCGCCTGATACAAATCCTGCAAGGCCAGTCGCACACTCTGCACTTGACCCGGCTGCAAGTGCTGCAGGTTGCCCGCATCAGCCACGTTAATAAGCGCCAGAGAGCTGTCCAGTTCGGCGCCGACCTTGAAAACCCCCACCACATTGAGTCGCTGCATACGCGGTGTGATGCCGCCCGGCATGCTACTGAGCTCCGGGATAATCAACGCCAGCTTGTCGCCCACCTGCAGGCCAAAACGCCGAGCGGTAATCTCGCCGATCACAATGCCGAACTCACCGGCTACCAGGTCGTCCAAGCGCCCCGCCACCATATGCTCGGCAATGATCGACACTTTGGGCTCTTGCTGCGGATCGACGCCATTGATCTGGATCGGCTGCATCGTCCCTTTGTACGAAAGCATGCCCTCCAGCTCACTGAACGGCGCCGCGGCGATCACCTGAGGATGCTTGAGCGCCTCGGCAGCCACCGCTTGCCAGTCATCCAGTGGCTGCTCAGCGCTCAAGGTCGCATGAGGAACCATGCCCAGAATGCGCGAACTCATTTCTTTCTGAAAACCGTTCATTACCGAGAGCACTAAAATCATCGCCAGCACACCGAGGGCCAGGCCGATCATTGAGGTCATGGAAATAAACGAAATAAAGTGATTGCGGCGCTTGGCGCGGGTATAGCGCAGGCCGATAAACAGGGACAAGGGTCTGAACATTGGCCAAGGCACCGTAATTAAACATGAGTGGATGAGTGGGTCTGCACGAGTGGATGCAGACAGCACTTAGAAAAACCCGCGTGGTTCAGCCTGCCACCAGCAGCCCGTCTTCCAGGCGCAGTACTCGGTCCATTTGCTGCGCCAGATCCAGATCGTGGGTCACCACCAGAAAAGCGGTTTTCGAGGCGATGCTCAGTTCCAGCATCAAGTCTTGAATGCCCTGCGCCGTATGGTGATCAAGGTTTCCAGTGGGCTCATCGAGCAACACCAGCGCCGGCCGATTGGCCAGAGCGCGGGCGATCGCCACCCGCTGGCGCTCGCCGCCGGACAGTTCGGCCGGTTTGTGCGCCAGGCGATGCCCCAGGCCGACGCGCTCCAGCAAGGCCGTGGCGCGCTGGCGGGCTTCGGGGATGGCGACGCGGCCGATCAACAGCGGCATGCAGACATTCTCCAGAGCAGTGAACTCGGACAGCAGGTGATGAAACTGGTAGACGAAGCCCAACGCCCGATTGCGCAATAGGCCGCGTTGTTTTTCGTTGAGCGCCGACAGCTCTTCACCCGCCAGCCAGACACTGCCGGTACTCGGCGTATCCAAGCCGCCAAGCATATTCAGCAGGGTGCTTTTGCCCGAACCGGAACTGCCGACAATCGCCACCCGCTCGCCTGGGAGCAACTCCAGCTGCAGACCAGCCAACACCACCACCGACTGCGGGCCTTCCTCGTAACACTTGCCCAGATTGCGACAGCTCAGAACGGCTTTATCGGTCATGCCCGGCTCACTCCTCTGACGATTTTCATACAGATCATTCATATCGTAGCGCCTCGGCCGGTTGGATACCCGCCGCGCGCCAGGCTGGATAAAGGGTCGCGAGAAAACTCAAGATCAGAGCCGCCACGCACACCATCAACACATCGCTCGCCAGCAGTTGCGAGGGCAAATAATCGATGAAATACACATCTGCATTTAAAAATTTAAAGCCTAGCCAGGCTTCGAGGTAAGCAATACCGCGGCTGATACCCAGCGCTGCAAGCATGCCCGCGATTGCCCCAAGCACGGTGCCCACCACGCCGATCACCGTGCCCTGCACCATGAAGATCGCCATGATCTGCCTAGGCGTGGCGCCCAGTGTGCGCAAAATAGCGATATCGGCCTTCTTGTCGGTGACCACCATGACCAGGGTCGAGATGATATTAAACGCGGCCACTGTCACGATCAGTAGCAACAATAAGCCGATCATGGTTTTTTCCATGCGAATCGCCTGATACAGATTACCGTGGGTGCGGGTCCAGTCGTGGGCTGTGTACTGCTGATCGCCCAGGCGCTGGGCGATGGCCCAAGACAATTGCGGAGCCTGGAACAGGTCGTCGAATTTGAGCCGCAGCCCCTGCACCTGATTGGCTTCCCAGCGCTTCAGGCGGGCGATGTCCTGAATATGCGCCAGCGCCACATAACCATCGACCTCACCGACGCCCACCTCGAACAAGCCCACCACAGTGAACCGCTTGAGCCGTGGAAACATGCCGGCCGGCGTCACGGTGACTTCCGGGGCGACGAAGGTCAGTTTGTCGCCGATTTGCACACCGAGTTTGCGGGCTGCCTTGGCGCCGATCACGATGCCAAATTCGCCCGGCTCCAGCGCGGCCAGCGAACCTTGCTCCGGTAGGAAAAAGTCCTCAATGATCGAAACCTTGGACTCTTGCTGCGGATCGACGGCATTGATCAGGATTTTCTGCACCTTGCCGGCATGGCTGAGCAGCCCCTGCATCTGGGTGAAGGGCGCGACAGCCAGCACTTCTGGCTGTTTGAGCACCTGTTGGGCCAGGCTGCGCCAGTCGTCCAGCGGCTGAGCGCTTTCGATGGTGGCGTGCGGCACCATGCCAAGCACGCGGGTGCGCATCTCATGGTCGAAGCCGTTCATCACCGACAGCACCACAATCATCACCATCACCCCCAGGGCCAGCCCGATCATGGAGGTGAGGGAAATAAAGGACACAAAGTGATTGCGGCGTTTGGCACGCGTATAGCGCGTACCAATGAATACGAATAAAGGTCTGAACATGGTTGGGGGCTGTATTGAAGGAAAGGAGAACATCTGTGTGGCGAGGTGTGGCGGGCAGCTTTACACTCAGACCACTACTGCCATCAGGGGTTCGCAATGACTACGCGAGATGACGCTGATCGGCGCGAATACTATCGTATCGACGACCGTATCGCACTGCAAATCAGCCCGTTAGACCCGGCGCAGGCCGAGGCCGACGGCGTACTTCAAGACAGCTCAACGCTGTTCAATCTGCTCAGTGAGCTGCACCTAGCCGACTTCGAGTCCCAGCATTTGCTGCGCCAGATCAGCGAAAGCGATCGCAATCTGGCCAGTTACCTCAAGGTGATCAACAAGCGTATCGACCTGCTCGCCCAGGTGCTAGCGCAGAGTCTGCTGCACGACATCGGCCAGCCGCGCGCGGTCAGCCTGTCCGAAGACGGCATCCATTTCACGAATCCCCAAGCGCTGGTGGTGGGCAGTCATCTGGCGCTGAAGATGGTGCTGATGCCCCAGGCGCTGGGCCTGCTGCTACGCGCCGAAGTGCTGTACTGCAACCCGAGCGCCGATCAGCAGTTCGAAATCGGCACCCACTTTGAAGCCTTGACCGATGCCCAGCGTCAATTGCTAGCCCGGCATATTCTTCATAAACAGGCCCGGCAACGCCGCGAGGCGCTCGAAGGCGAGCAACCGACTTGCGCAATCCAACTGCAAGAACAACCATGACGCTGATCTACGGCCATCGCGGTGCCCGAGGTGAGGCGCCGGAAAACACCCTGAGCAGCTTCCAGCGCTGCCTGGAACACGGCGTGCGTCGCTGCGAGCTAGACCTGCACCTGTCCCGCGACGGCGAGTTGATGGTAATTCACGACCCGACCCTCAAACGCACCACCGGCCGGCGTGGCAAGGTGCATGAGCATAGCGCCGCCGAGCTGGTGACCTATGACGCGCGCACAGGCGGCCCTGGCTGGCTGACGCCCTGCCCCATCCCGCGGCTGGCCGAATTGTTCGAAGCCTGCGCGTTCGAGCACTGGCAGCTCGAAGTGAAAAGCGCCTCGAAAGTGCGCGCCGCGCGCATGGTCACGGCGATTGCCGAGCTGACCGAACGTTACGGCGTCAGCGACAAGGTCACTGTGACGTCCAGCTCCCGTGAAGTAATCAAGGCCCTGAAACACCTGACCCCGCAGCTTTCCCGCGGCTTGGTGGCGGAATATAACTGGCTCGACCCACTGAAAGTGGCCGGCAATTATGGCTGTGAGTTGTTGGCGCTAAATTGGACACTGTGCACGCCTGAGCGGGTGCACAAGGCGCAACGCCTGGGGCTGCATGTGTCGGTGTGGACGGTCAACGAACCGGCGCTGATGCGCCGGCTTGCTGATTTTGGCGTGGACAGTCTAATTACAGACTTTCCCGGTTTGGCCAGTGCCACCCTCGACTAAGGCAGCTCCGTTCGCCCGCAGAATCGGTCTCCCCGACCGGCTCAGGCCACCGGTCGGAGCCCTTCAAAAAAGCCGGTTGAGTCCGTCGAACGCAGCAACCCGATAGGCTTCGGCCATCGTCGGGTAGTTGAAGGTGGTGTTGACGAAGTACCGCAAGGTATTCGCCTCGCCCTTTTGGTTCATGATCGCTTGACCGATATGCACGATCTCCGACGCCTGATAACCGAAGCAGTGCACACCGAGCACCGCCAGGGTTTCGCGGTGAAACAAAATTTTCAGCATACCCACCGGCTCGCTGGAAATCTGCGCCCGAGCCATGCTCTTGAAGAAGGCCTTGCCCACTTCATAGGGGATTTTCGCCTCGGTCAGCTCCCGTTCGTTTTTGCCCACTGAGCTGATTTCCGGAATGGTGTAGATTCCGGTGGGTACATCGTTGACGAAGCGCCAGCTGTCGTTCTCGGCGATGTTGCCGGCCGCCGAACGACCTTGGTCATAGGCGGCGCTGGCCAAGCTCGGCCAGCCAATCACATCGCCCGCGGCATAGATATTCGGCACGCTGGTGCGGTAGTGCTCGTCGACTTCAACCTGGCCACGACTGTTAACCTTGATGCCGATATTTTCCAGCTGCAGCTTATCGGTGTTGCCGCTGCGGCCGTTGCCCCAGAGCAAGGCATCGGCCTTGATTTTTTTGCCGGATTTGAGGTGCAGAACTACCCCGTTCTCGACCCCTTCGATGCGCTCATACTCTTCGTTATGACGAATCAATACATTGGTATTGCGCAGGTGATAGCTCAGGGCGTCGGAGATTTCGTCATCGAGAAAACTCAGCAGTTGATCGCGGTTGTCGATCAGGTCGACCAGCACCCCCAGGCTGCTGAAGATCGAGGCATACTCGCAACCGATCACGCCGGCGCCATAGATGATCAGTTTGCGCGGCGTGTGGCTGAGGCTGAGGATGGTGTCGCTGTCGTAGACGCGCGAATGTTCAAAGTCTACGTCGAGCGGCCGATAGGGCCGCGAGCCGGTGGCGATGACAACCTGTGAGGCCACCAGTTTTTCCACCACACCATTGGCGCAGACTACGTCGACGGTATGTTCATCGGAAAAACTGGCGGTGCCAAAAAACAGATCAATACGGTTGCGCGCGTAATAACCCGTGCGCGAAGTGACCTGCTTGCTGATTACCCGCTCGGCACTTTTCAGCACGTCGGGAAACGAAAACCAGCGCGGCTCGCCAATCTGACGAAACATCGGATTATTGTTGAACTGCATGATCTGGCGAACCGAGTGGCGCAGCGCCTTGGACGGAATGGTCGCCAAGTGTGTGCAGTTGCCGCCCACTTCCCGGCGCATGTCCACCACCGCCACTTTCTTGCCCGCTTTGGCCGCGTTCATTGCAGCGCCTTCGCCCGCCGGGCCTGAGCCCAACACCACAACGTCGTAGTTATAAACTGCCATGTGTACTCCTTCAGATTACGCCGAAGCACTTAAAATGCGCACTCAGCTTGGCCAGGATTGCAGCGCTGCAATCCTGGCAATCGATACGTGGTGCGCCAGCCTAATGGGCTGGCGGGCAGCTGACGATTAGCGCTTAGTCGCGTCGTACGCCAGGGCACCTTGGGTTGCCGCTGCCGGTGTGCTGTTGACTTCGTCACACTTCTCGCGACTGCCGCCGCAGATCGAACATTCTTTTTCGATGCCCAGATTGGCGATACCGCCACAAGAACCGGCGATGGGTTTACGGCCCATGATCACGCCGATAGACATGCCAAACACCACCAACAGCATGGTGAGAAAGACGATTAACCAAATCATTGCTCTGCTCCTGCAGCGAATAGCTGCTCAAAAGCCGTGCTGCTCTGGGTGACAAACCCTTCGCCGTCACGGGTCACGAAAAAAGCGGCAATCCCTGCCTGCTCGGCAAACGCCAACCCACGCTCCGGGCCCAACACCATCAGCACGGTCGACAGACCATCGGCCCGCAGGGTCGAAGGGTCGGCCACGGTAACTGCTGCCAGTTTATGCCGAATCGGCGCACCCGTTTGCGGGTCGAGGGTATGCGAGTAGCGCACGCCATTTTTTTCGAAATAATTGCGATAGTCGCCGGATGTCGAGATGCCATAGCCATCGAGTTGCAAAATGCGCTGGGCGACCCGCCGATCATCCAGCGGCGCCTCGATAGCGATACGCCAAGGCTGCCCCTCAGGCTTTTTGCCGACCGCCTTGAGCTCGCCGGTGACCTCTACCAGCGCGCTACTCACGCCCAGCTCACCGAGTCGGGCAATGATCCGATCCACCGTATAGCCGGCGGCAATGGCATTGAAGTCCAACTGCAGGTCGACGTCCTTGCACAGCTGCTGCCCCTCAATGCGCAGATGTTGCTGACCGCTACGCTGGCGCGCCTCGGCCAACTGCTGCGCACTGGGTACCTGATCTCCCTGCGCCTGCGGACCGAAGCCCCAGAGGTTAAGCAACGGTTCCAGAGTCAGATCGAAAGCGCCACCGCTTTCCCGAGCGAGAACCTCTCCGGTGCGCACCAACGTCAACAGCGCAGCGGGCATGGCCTGACAACTGCCAGCCGGAGCGCGATTAAAGGTGGAAACGGCGGAGTCATTACGGTATGTCGACAGTTGCTCGTCGACCGTGGCGAGGATCGCCGCGGTCTCGGCCTTGAGCGCATCCGGTGCGGGCGTATGCGCAGTACTTACATACTTGACCGAGTAGGTACTGCCCATGGTCGGGCCGCCGAACTCTTCGACCTTTTCGACAAACCCGCAGGCAGTGAGTGTCACCGCCAAGGCGACGACGACTCCAACTCGGGCGACAACAGACTGCACGCTTAGCCGCCGAAGTCGTCGAGCAGGATGTTTTCCGGCTCCACACCCATGTCGCTCAGCATCTTGACCAGCGCCGCGTTCATCATTGGCGGGCCACACATATAGAACTCGCAGTCTTCCGGCGCGGGGTGGTCCTTCAGATAGTTTTCATACAACACATTGTGGATAAAGCCTTTCATCCCGGTCCAGTTGTCCTCGGGCTGAGGATCGGACAATGCCAGGTTCCAAGTAAAGTTTGGATTTTCCGCTTGTAACTGATCGTACTCATCATTGTAAAAAGACTCACGCATGGAGCGCGCGCCATACCAAAAGCTGATCTTGCGCTGTGACTTGAGCCGCTTGAGCTGATCGAAGATATGCGAGCGCATGGGCGCCATGCCGGCACCACCGCCAACGAAGATCATCTCGGCACCGGTATCCTTGGCGAAGAACTCGCCAAAAGGCCCGTAGACCGCGACTTTGTCACCGGCCTTAAGGTTAAACACCCAGGATGACATCTGGCCTGGCGGCAAGGTGTCTTTGCCCGGCGGCGGCGAGGCGATGCGGATATTAAATTTCACCAGGCCGATTTCTTCGGGATAACTGGCCATGGAATAAGCGCGGATAACGGGCTCGTCAACCTTGGATACATACTTCCACTGATTGAACTTGTCCCAATCGCCGCGATATTCCTCATCAATATCGAAGTCTTTGTAATGCACTTCGTGAGATGGGCACTCCAGCTGCACATACCCGCCCGCCTTGAAATCGACGTTTTCGCCCTCGGGGAGCGCCAACGTGAGTTCCTTAATAAAGGTGGCTACGTTAGGGTTGGAAAGCACCGTGCATTCCCACTTCTTCACGCCGAAGACTTCTTCCGGCACCTTGATCGCCATATCGCCTTTTACCGGCGTCTGGCAGGACAAACGCCAGCCCGCTTTGGCCTCGCGTTTGGTGAAGGCCGATTCTTCGGTGGGCAACATGCCGCCGCCGCCGCTTTCGACCACACACTTGCACTGCGCACAGGTACCACCGCCGCCACAGGCCGAGGACAGAAACACTTCGTTCGCCGCCAGGGTTTGCAAGAGCTTGCCGCCGGCCGGCACAACAATGGTTTTCTCACCATTGATCACGATGGTTACATCACCGCTGGACACCAGTTTGGCCCGGGCCATCAGGATGATCACCACCAACATCAGCACAATGCCGGTGAACATGCCAATCGCTAGAAAAATCTCGAAACTGATCATTTATTTTCTATTCCTTATCATCGGCAAGCCCCTGGGCACGCGAGTGGACAGCCGGCATAAGAGTGCCGAACGGATCACAGCTGTACACCGGAGAAGGACATAAAGCCCAGAGACATCAAACCGATAGTGATAAAGGTAGCGCCCAACCCTTGCAGGCCATCGGGCACATCGCTGTATTTGAGCTTTTCCCGGATGCCGGCCAACAATGCGATGGCTAGGGCCCAGGAGAAACCGGAGCCGAGGCCGTACACCACACTCTCGCTAAAGTTGTAATCGCGCTCGACCATAAACAAGGTGCCGCCCATGATGGCGCAGTTAACCGTGATCAAGGGCAGAAATACGCCCAGGGCGTTGTAGAGTGCCGGCACATACTTATCCAGCAGCATTTCGAGGATCTGCACCAACGCGGCGATCACCCCGATATAACTGAGCAGGCCAAGAAAGCTCAGGTCTACTTCTGGCAACCCGGCCCACGCCAGCGCGCCGTCTTTAAGCAGATAGGTGTAGATCAGGTTGTTGGCCGGCACGGTGATGGTTTGCACCACGATGACTGCAATACCCAGACCAATGGCCGTTTCGACTTTTTTCGAGATGGCAATAAAGGTGCACATGCCGAGAAAGAAAGCCAAGGCCATGTTCTCGACGAACACCGCCTTCACAAATAGGCTGATGTAATGTTCCATCAGTAAGCCTCCTTAGCCGATACCTGCGGCGCCATCTTGAAAGCATTCGACTCGACCTGCTCCTTCTTCCAGCTGCGCAGCCCCCAGATGATCAGGCCGATCAGAAAGAAGGCCGACGGTGGTAGCAGCAGCAACCCGTTGGGCTGATACCAGCCGCCATCGTTGACCAGTGGCAGAACCTCATAGCCGAGCAGTTTGCCGGCGCCAAACAACTCGCGAATGATGCCCAGCACAACCAGCATGGCGCTGTAGCCCAGACCGTTACCGATGCCATCGAAGAACGACAAGACCGGTGGATTCTGCATGGCAAAGGCTTCGGCACGGCCCATCACGATGCAGTTGGTAATGATCAACCCGACGAACACCGATAGCTGTTTGGACAGGCTATAGGCGTAAGCCTTGAGAAACTGATCAACCACGATAACCAGCGAGGCGATGATCACCATCTGCACAATCATGCGGATGCTGCCAGGGATCTGCGAACGGATCATCGAGATAAACAGGTTGGAGAAAGCGGTCACCAGGGTCAGCGCGACAGACATCACCAGTGCGGTCTTCAGGTTGCTGGTAACCGCCAGCGCCGAGCAGATACCGAGGATCTGCAAGCCGATGGGGTTGTTGCTGAAGATCGGATTGAGCAGCACTTGTTTAATCGTAGGTTGCGACATGCTCAAGCCTCCCCAGCACGTAATTTAAGGAAAAACGGACCAAAACCGTTTTCGCCCAGCCAGAAATTCAACAGATTGTCCACACCCTTGCTGGTCAGGCTCGCGCCCGCCAGGGCATCAACCTGATGCTCAGCATTCGGGCTTTGCGGATCGACTCCACCCTTGACGACTGCCACGGCCAACTCGCCGTTTTCATCGAACAGGGTTTTACCTGGCCATTGATTTTTCCATTTAGGGTTATCGACTTCGCCGCCCAGACCTGGGGTTTCGCCATGCTGGTAGAAGCCCATGCCGACCACGGTATTCAGATCGCTTTTAACCGCGATAAAGCCGTAGAGAGTCGACCACAGACCATAACCGCGCACTGGCAGGATCAGGGTTTCGAACTCGCCGTCTTTTTCCACCACATACACGGTGGTGTAGCGCTCAAGACGGTTGATCGAGGCGATGTCCTGCGCATCGGACAAGGCACTGGACAGTTTGGGATCCTTCGAGGCCTTCAGGGGATCGAAGGTCACCGGATCTTTTGCGTCAGAGAACGTACCTGACTGCAGATCGACCAGGCGGGCAGTAATGGTGCCATCAAACATATTCCGCACTTGTGCGGCGGACATGTCGGGTTGACCCAGCCCGGCAATCGCCAGAATGCTGCGCTGCTTATCGAGCAGACGGTTGGCTACCTGGGTTGGTTTCAGCGCCACGGCGGCGCCGGCGACAAACACCGAGCACACCAGGCAAACCAGTAGCGCGACGGTTAGCGTGCGCGCGGTGGATTCTTTTTTACTAGACATTACGAGCCGTCCTCCGCTTGATATTGGCCTGAACGATAAAATGATCGATCAGCGGCGCGAACAGATTGGCGAATAGAATCGCCAGCATCATGCCTTCGGGGAAAGCTGGATTGACCACCCGAATCAGCACCACCATGACCCCGATCAAGGCGCCAAAAATCCATTTACCCGTGTTGGTCATGGACGCCGACACTGGATCGGTGGCCATAAAGATCATGCCAAAAGCAAAACCACCGACCACCAAGTGCCAGTACCAAGGCATGGCAAACATCGGATTGGTGTCCGAACCTAAGGCATTGAACAACATGCTTAAGGCGATCATGCCCAGCATCACGCCGGCAACGATGCGCCAGGCAGCGATCTTGGTCATCAACAGCACCGCGCCACCGATCAGTATGGCCAGGGTGCTGGTCTCGCCAAGCGAGCCGTGAATGGTGCCGACAAACGCACTCATCCAAGTGATGCCGTTATTGAGCACGTTTTCAATGCCCCCGACTGCCGCCAGACCCAAGGATGTTGCGCCAGCAAAGCCATCGACTGCCGTCCAGACCGCGTCACCCGACATCTGCGCCGGATAGGCGAAGAACAAGAAGGCGCGACCGGTGAGGGCCGGGTTAAGAAAGTTCTTGCCTGTACCGCCAAACACTTCCTTGCCGATCACCACGCCAAAGCTGATGCCCAGCGCAACCTGCCACAGCGGAATGCTCGGCGGCAGGATCAGGGCAAACAGGATTGAGGTGACGAAGAAGCCTTCGTTGACCTCGTGTTTGCGAATCGAGGCGAATAAGACTTCCCAAAAACCGCCGACGATGAAGGTCACCGCGTAAACCGGCACCAGCCAGGTGGCGCCCTGGATAAAGTTATCCCACAGGCTGCTGGGGTTAAAGCCTGCCAGCATGCCGGTCAGGGCAATCCGCCAGCCGTCCTGTGCCGCGAGCAGCTCAGGGCTATCGGCGAAAATCAGGTTGGCCTGATAGCCGGTGTTCCACATACCGAAGAACATGGCCGGGAAGGCGCACAGCCATACGGTGATCATCATCCGTTTTAGGTCGATGCCGTCACGTACGTGGGCGGTGGTTTTGGTCACGCTGGCGGGACGATAGAGGAAGGTATCGGCCGCTTCATAGAGGGCGTAATACTTTTCGAAGCGTCCGCCTTTTTCGAAGTGGTGCTCGATTTTGTCGAGAATATTGCGTATGCCCATGACTTATCCCTCCTTCTCGATGCGGGTCAGGTTATCCCGCAGGATCGGCCCATATTCATATTTGCCGGCACACACATAGGTGCACAACGCCAGATCCTCTTCATCGAGCTCCAGACAGCCGAGCTTCTGCGCCATCTCGGTGTCGCCCACGATCAGATAACGCAACAGTTGAGTCGGCAAGATATCCAGCGGCATGACCGCTTCGTAATTACCCACCGGCACCATGGCGCGCGGGCTGCCGTTGGTGCTGGTGTCGAAGGCAAAACGCTTGGCCGCCTGCAGTTTGGAAACGAAGATATTCAGCACCGAGTGCTTGTTTACCCCGGCGCGCAGGTAATGCAGCAACTGGCGCTCGTCGCCTTCTTTGAGGCACGACACCTGCTGGTGATAACGCCCCAGAAACGCGAAAGCGCCCTGAGCGGTGCGCCCTCCGAGCACGGAGCCGGAGACCACGCGGTTATCGCCAGGCGTCAATTGGCCGGCGGTCAGTTCCTGCAAGTTGGCACCCAGGCGCGTACGCAGCAGACGTGGTTGCTCGACCACTGGGCCAGCCAGAGCAATCACCCGCTCAACCCACAATTGTCCGGTCGCGAACAGCTTGCCGATGGCGATGACGTCTTGGTAGCCGATCTGCCAGACACTGCGCGTAACGCTAACCGGATCGAGAAAGTGGATATGCGTGCCAGCCAAACCGGCTGGATGCGGGCCACTGAAGCTTTCGGTATGCACGCCGGTCAGTTGTTCGCCCGGCAGGCTGACGTCTTCGGCCTTGCACAAAAAGACCTTGGCCAGACCGCTCAACACCTTTAAACCGCCTTCGAAGTCGGCGGCGTGTTCGGCAATGATCAGTGCAGGGTCCGCAGCCAGCGGATGAGTATCTATTGCGGTGACAAAGATCGAATGAGGCGTGGCGTCTACCGCCGGCACCTGACTGAACGGCCGGGTACGCAACGCGGTCCAAAGACCTGACTGCTGTAAGTTGTCGCGTATTTGTGCGCCCGTCAGGGACGCCAGCTGCGCCGCTGGGTATTGGTCGAAGGTCAGTTGCTCATCGCCTTCGAGGTCAATTACCACTGACTGCAATACGCGCCGCTCACCGCGATGAATGGCGCTGACCGTCCCAGCACCGGGCGCTGTGTAATGCACTCCTGGCACTTTTTTATCGGAGAATAGGATTTGGCCGAGTTTAACCTTATCGCCGACTTTGACTTCCATGGTCGGCTTGATGCCGTGGTAATCAAAGCCCATGACAGCAACACTGCGCACTGGCCGGGAGGTCTCGATACGCGGCATGGGCGCACCGATTATGGGCAAATCGAGCCCATGCTTGAGTCTGATCATAGGTTGTACTTAACCACTGATTTAAAGGCTTTTAGGGCATGGGCCAGCCATAAAAACGTCGAACAGACAAGCACTTACTCGCTCACTCTTAACGCGAGTAGTTATCACTGACCCAAATATATAATCGCAATTATTATACGTTTAGCCCACTGCCCTGACCACCCAAACATTGGTCTTTAAACCCTTAGCCGACCGTGCGCAGAACCGCTTAACGCCTGACAGATAACCTCAGCGCCACCCCACACTCGACGCCCCCTCACCCGCGCAACCACTTTGCAAACCGCTATTCAGCCGGCTGTTAGCCCTGCCATTGAATGGCTTCAGCGCAGCGGCCAGCGGCAAGGTGCGCCGAGCAGCACCGATGCGACGTGCCGGCCGTCTGACCCATCACAACGCGCAGGCGCCGGGGTCTTTTGCGCCGCCGCATAAAAAACGGCAGCCGAAGCTGCCGTTTTTTATTAAGCGGGTCTTTTAGCGCGGAAAGGCCGGCGGGCTGACTCCGGCGAGGTCTTCCATTACCCGTACTACCTGGCAGCTGTAGCCGAACTCGTTGTCGTACCAGACGTAAAGGACCGCACGGTTGTCATTGCAGATGGTTGCCTCGGCATCCACCACACCGGCGTGACGCGAGCCGACGAAGTCGCTGGAAACCACTTCGAGGGAATTGACGAAATCGATTTGCTTGTACAAATCCGAGTGCAGCGCCATATAGCGCAGGTACTCATTCATCTCTTCGCGGCTGGTGGCGGTTTCTAGGTTCAGGTTGAGAATGGCCATGGACACGTTCGGCGTTGGTACCCGAATCGCATTGCCGGTCAGCTTGCCGGTCAGCTCTGGCAATGCCTTGGCGGCGGCAGTAGCGGCCCCGGTCTCGGTCAGCACCATGTTTAGCGCAGCGCTGCGCCCACGGCGATCGCCTTTATGGAAGTTGTCGATCAGGTTTTGGTCGTTGGTGTAGGAATGCACCGTTTCGACATGACCATTGATGATCCCGAATTTGTCATTCACTGCCTTGAGCACCGGCACGATGGCGTTGGTGGTGCAGGATGCTGCGGAAATAATTCGGTCGTCGTTGGTGATTTCGCCATGGTTGACGCCATGCACAATATTTTTGATCGTGCCCTTGCCCGGCGCAGTCAGCAACACACGGTTGATCCCCGGGCGGCCAAGGTGCTGGCCAAGACCTTCGGCATCACGCCAGACGCCGGTGTTGTCCACCAGCAAAGCGTTCTGGATACCGTACTGGGTGTAATCGACCTCTTTGGGGTCCTTGGCGTAGATCACCTGGATCAGGCTGCCATTGGCAGTAATGGTGTTATTGACTTCGTCGATGGTGATGGTGCCATCGAACGGACCATGCACCGAATCGCGGCGCAGCAGGCTGGCACGCTTAACCAGATCATTCTCGGCGCCTTTGCGCACAACTATGGCGCGCAGCCGTAGACCGTCGCCGCCTCCGGTTTTCTCAATCAGGATGCGCGCCAGCAGACGGCCGATACGGCCAAAGCCGTAAAGCACCACGTCGGTACCCTTATTGGCCTTGATATGTTGCTTGCCGACGACGTCGGCCATTTCTTCGCGCACGAACTGCTCGACGCTGCGACCGTTGCCCTGTTCTTTAAACTTGCCGGCCAAACGCCCGAGGTCCACCGAGGCCGAGCCGAGCTTGAGTTCGCTCAAGGCCTTAAGCAGCGGGTAGGTGTCATGCACCGACAACTCGCCATCGACCGGCAGGCGGTGGCGGGCAAACCGGTGGGCTTTGAGAATGGCGATAACTGAGCGGTTGATCAGGCTGCGCCCGTAGATCGAGCTCACCACATTGTTGTTGCGGTAGAGCTGTCCGATTAGCGGAATCATCGCCTCGGCGAGGGCTTCACGGTCAATCCACTCACTAAGACACTGGTCAGGCTTCTGATTCACAGGCTGTACCTTCGGCGATGTAGGGGCATTAAAAAGGGACTACATTATGCCGACCGCCGCCACTTGGGGCAATGCGCAGCCAGCGGAACTGACACCGCGGGCAGTGCCCGCTACAATCTGCGGCCCTGTCGTAACGCCCGTGAGCCGCCTGTGTCCGTACTGCATTTACCGACTCTGCCCGCCGCCGCTGAAAATTCCAGCGGGGCCAAACAATTCTGGGGCAATCTGCCTGGCGCCGCACTCAGCCTGGCGATTGCCGAGGCGGCCAGCGCCGCCCAGCACTTCACCCTGCTGTTAACCGCCGACAGCCAGAGCGCCGAGCAGCTGGAGCAGGAGCTGGGCTTTTTCGCGCCTACGCTTCCGGTGCTGCATTTCCCCGACTGGGAAACCCTGCCCTACGATCTGTTCTCGCCGCACCAGGACATCGTCTCCCAGCGCATCGCCAGCCTCTATCGGCTACCTGAACTGACCCACGGTATTTTAGTGGTGCCCATCAGCACGGCCCTGCATCGTCTGGCGCCGACCCGCTTTCTGCTGGGCAGCAGCCTGATGCTGGAAGTAGGCCAGCAGTTGAATGTCGAGCAGTTGCGTATGCGCCTGCAAGCCAGCGGTTATCGCTGCGTGGATACGGTGTACGAGCACGGCGAGTTTGCCGTGCGCGGTGCGCTGATCGACCTGTTTCCGATGGGCAGTCGGTTGCCGTTTCGCATCGATTTGTTCGATGACGAAATCGAAACCCTGCGCACCTTTAACCCGGAAACCCAGCGCTCAATTGATAAAGTCGAGTCGATTCGCCTGCTGCCGGCCCGGGAATTCCCACTGACCAAAGAAGCCGTGAGCGCCTTTCGCGGACGCTTTCGCGAGCGTTTTGACGTCGATTTTCGCCGCTGCCCTATCTACCAAGACCTCAACAGCGGCATCACGCCGGCCGGCATCGAGTACTACCTGCCGCTATTTTTCGAGGACTGCGCCACCCTCTTCGACTATTTGCCCCAGAACACCCAGGTATTTTCCCTGCCCGGCGTGGAAAAGGCCGCCGAGCAGTTCTGGAACGATGTACGCAACCGCTATGAAGAGCGCCGCGTCGACCCCGAACGCCCGCTGCTGCCGCCAGCTGAGCTGTTCATACCGGTGGACGACTGTTTTTCCCGGCTGAAAAAATGGCCGCGCGTGGTGGTCAGCCAGCAGGATGTGGATGCCGGCAGTGGTCGCCAAAGCTTCCCGGCGCGCGAATTGCCGCTGCTGGCCATTGAGGCCAAGGCCAACCAGCCGCTGGCAAATTTAGAGCGTTTTCTCGACGAATTTCCCGGCCGCGTGTTGTTCACCGCAGAGTCCGCGGGCCGGCGCGAAGTGCTGCTGGAACTGCTGGCACGGTTGCACCTGCGTCCCCAGGCGGTCGACGGCTGGCCTGAGTTTGTTGCCAGCAGCGAACGCCTGGCGATCTGCATCGCACCGCTGGACAACGGCCTGCTCCTGGAACAACCGGCCCTGGCGATGATTGCCGAGAGCCCGCTGTTCGGTCAGCGGGTCATGCAGCGCCGACGCCGCGAGAAAACCCGCGACGCCAATGAAAACGTCATCAAGAACCTCACCGAACTGCGCGAAGGTGCGCCTGTGGTGCATATCGACCACGGCGTCGGTCGTTACCTGGGGCTGATCACCCTGGAAATCGATAACCAGCTCGCCGAATTTTTGGCCCTGATGTACGCCGAAGACGCCAAGCTCTACGTGCCGGTGGCCAATCTGCACCTGATCGCTCGCTACACCGGCAGCGATGATGCGCTGGCGCCCTTGCACCGCCTGGGCTCGGAGATCTGGCAAAAGGCCAAGCGCAAGGCCGCCGAACAGGTGCGCGATGTCGCCGCTGAACTGCTGGATATCCATGCTCGCCGCGCGGCACGCGTGGGCTATGCCTTTGCCGACCCGCTGGCCGACTACGTGACCTTCAGCGCCGGCTTCCCCTTCGAGGAAACCCCCGACCAGCAGACCACCATCGATGCGGTGATGGCCGACATGCTGGCGGCCAAGCCGATGGATCGACTGGTCTGCGGCGACGTGGGCTTTGGCAAGACCGAGGTAGCCATGCGCGCGGCCTTTATCGCCGTGCACAGCGGCAAGCAGGTGGCGATTCTGGTGCCCACCACCCTGCTCGCCCAGCAGCACTACAACAGCTTTCGCGACCGTTTCGCCGACTGGCCGGTAAGCGTCGAGGTGATGAGCCGCTTCAAGTCCGCCAAGGAAGTCAGCGCCGCGGTACAAAAACTCGCCGAGGGCCAGATCGACATCGTCATCGGCACCCATAAGCTGTTGCAGGACGATGTGAAGATCAAGAACCTCGGCCTGGTGATCATCGACGAAGAGCACCGCTTCGGGGTACGCCAGAAAGAGCAGTTGAAAACCCTGCGCAGCGAGGTGGATATCCTCACCCTCACCGCCACACCGATTCCGCGCACTCTGAATATGGCCGTATCGGGCATGCGCGATTTGTCGATCATCGCCACCCCGCCGGCCCGTCGGCTGTCGGTGCGCACCTTCGTCATGGAACAGAACAAGCCGGTGATCAAGGAAGCGCTGCTGCGCGAACTGCTGCGCGGCGGCCAGGTGTATTACCTGCATAACGACGTAAAAAGCATCGAAAAATGCGCGGCGGACTTGGCTGAATTGGTGCCTGAAGCGCGCATCGGCATCGGCCACGGCCAGCTGGCCGAGCGCGAACTGGAACAGGTGATGGGCGACTTCTACCACAAGCGCTTCAACGTGCTGATCGCCTCGACCATCATCGAGACGGGTATCGACGTGCCCAGCGCCAACACCATCATCATCGAGCGCGCCGACAAGTTTGGCCTGGCCCAGCTGCACCAACTGCGCGGCAGGGTCGGCCGTAGTCATCACCAGGCTTACGCCTACCTACTGACGCCACCACGTGACCAAATGAGCGCCGATGCGGAAAAACGCCTGGAGGCAATTGCTAACACCCAGGACCTCGGTGCCGGTTTCTTGCTGGCCACCAATGACTTGGAAATCCGCGGCGCCGGCGAACTGCTGGGCGACGGCCAGAGCGGACAGATTCAAGCGGTCGGTTTCACCCTTTATATGGAAATGCTTGAGCGAGCGGTAAAGTCGATCCGCAAGGGCGAGCAGCCCAATCTTGACCAGCCACTGGGCGGTGGCCCGGAGATCAATATCCGGGTGCCGGCACTGATTCCCGACGGCTACCTGCCGGATGTGCATACTCGGTTAATTTTGTACAAACGCATCGCCTCGGCAGCCGATGAAGATGCCTTGAAGGATTTGCAGGTGGAGATGATAGACCGCTTTGGCCTGCTGCCTACACCTGCAAAAAACCTGGTGCGCCTGACGCTGTTGAAGTTGCAGGCCGAGCAATTGGGCATCAAGAAAGTCGATGCCGGCCCTCAGGGTGGCCGTATCGAGTTTGCCGCCGATACACCGGTCGATCCGCTGACCTTGATCAAGCTGATCCAGAGTCAGCCGACCCGTTACCGCTTCGAGGGCGCCACCCAGTTCAAATTCCAGATACCGATGGAGCGCCCGGAAGAACGCTTCAATACCCTGGAGGCGTTGTTCGAACGCCTGACCCCGCAACCAACGTAGCCGCGAGCACAGGCTCCTATAGCCTTGCAACTAGGGACGCGGCATGCGCAAGTGCCCGCAGTAAAGCGTCCCACTGCGCCCAGGCTTGCCTTGCCTAAGCTGCGCCCATAACGCTACGAAACTATGGGTTGATTAACCTCTCGCTAGATTAAAAAGGACTGCTGTATGCCTTGGCTGACTCGCCTGACCCTGTTGCTGGCCCTGCTCGCCCCGCCCGCCTTTGCTGAAGGTCTGTACCAGGTTGAACTGATTGTGTTTCGTCAAACCAGCGCGCCGGTACTGTCGAGCCAGCGCGCTCCCGACGACTGGGCGGCGGGCGCTCCACTGGCGGCCGCCAGCGTACGTAGCACGGCGCTGAACAGTGAAGCCGCCACACTGGCATCGAGCGAGGATTACCAAGTGCTGCTGCACCAGGCCTGGCAGCAACAGGTGAGTGCCACGAAGAGCACTCTCGCGCTGAGTGACGGACAGCCGCAGTTTGGACACTTTCCCGTGGAAGGCACACTGAGCCTGCGGCAGGCGCGTTTTATCGAAGTCAAGGTAGATTTATGGCTCAACCAGTTCGACGCCGACGGCCTGCTCAGCACCAGCGAACGCCTGCAACAAACCAGCCGTTTGAAGAACGGCGAAGTGACCTTTATCGACCACGGCAGCCTCGGCCTGCTGCTGAAGATTTTCCCGCTGTAAGCCCCACAAACCTGCGGAATACGCCCCGCGGGCAGACCCATAAATCTGACTAGCGGGCGCTCATTCAGCAACAATTTCACAGGTTGCGCGCCTAGGCCGGCCGATCGAAATCAAGGCCGACTTTCGGTGCCCAGGGTTCGGGTACAGCCCATATTTAGCCGGCCAGCACCCGGGCCAAGACCGACTTGACGGTGTCGATACCGGCGGCCAGGACTTCTTCGATTTCGGCCATGCTGATCAGTGCCGCCGACTTGCCTGCGGCCGGATTAACCACCAGCGCCAGGCAGGCATAAGGCAAGCCCAGCTCGCGGGCCAGCGCCGCCTCCGGCATGCCGGTCATGCCGACGATATCGCAGCCGTCGCGCTCCAGACGGGCGATTTCTGCAACCGTCTCCAGCCGCGGCCCTTGCGTGCAGCCGTACACACCATGCGAGCTGTACGCGCACTGTTCCGTGGCCAGGGCAGCGATCAAGCGCTGGCGCAGGTCGGCGTCATAGGGGTGGCTGAAATCGATATGAGTGACGTGCTCAAGCTCGCCGGCAAAGAACGTATGTTCGCGGCCCCAGCTGTAATCGATCAACTGATGGGGCACACAGAAATGTCCGCTGCCCATAGCCGGATGCACCCCGCCGACCGCATTGACCGCCAGAATCGCCTCGGCTCCGGCCTGTTGCAGCGCCCAGAGGTTGGCCCGGTAGTTCACCTGATGCGGAGCAATGCGGTGCGGCTGCCCGTGCCGCGCCAGAAATAGCACCTCGCGACCGGCGTACTCGCCACGCTGAACCGCTGCCGAAGGGGCGCCGTAAGGCGTGTCCAAAAGCTCATCGGCACGCAGCTGTAGGCCTTCCAGCTGGGTCAGCCCGGTGCCGCCGATAATGGCGTAAACAGTCATATTTTTATCCTTCGATAACATTGAGCAAACAACCGAGCATTAGCTGGCCACCAACTGGGCTGCTCGCAGAGCACCCATCGCGGCCAGCCAGCGCGGTTGCTGGCAGTATTCGGTGTTTGACCAGCCGCGCCCACGCATCTGTGCCAGACGCGGCGAGGGTTTGGCTTGGAGTCGCTGCAAGGCGCTCAAGGCCAGTTCGGCGGCCGCGCGGTCATTGCAGACCAGGCCCATATCGCAGCCGGCGCTCAGGGCCGCTTCAATTCGGTTCGCCGCATCGCCGACCACATGAGCGCCGGCCATGGACAGATCGTCGCTGAAAATCACTCCAGTGAAGCCCAGCTCGCCGCGCAGAATGTCCTGCAACCAGCGCCGCGAAAATCCCGCCGGCTGATCGTCCACGTGGGGATAGATGACATGAGCCGGCATCACTGCCGCCAGTTGCTGGCTCAAACGGGCGAACGGCAGCAGGTCTTGGGAGCGAATCTGCTCTAGGCTGCGCTCATCCAGCGGCAACGCCACATGAGAGTCGGCCTGCGCCCAGCCATGACCGGGAAAATGCTTGCCCGTGGCTGCCATGCCGGCGGCGTGCATACCGCGAATAAAAGCGCCGGCCAGCAAGGTGGCGCGCTGCGCATCGCCGGCGAAGGCGCGACTGCCCACCACTGCGCTGCGCTGATGATCAAGATCGAGCACCGGGGCAAAACTCAGATCCAGGCCGACCGCCAGCACCTCGGTGGCCATCAACCAGCCGCACTGCTCGGCGAGCAGTTCGGCATTCGGCTGATCGGCCAGCGCGCGCATCGCCGGCAGGCGCACAAAGCCTTGGCGCAAGCGCTGCACGCGACCGCCTTCCTGATCTACGGCCAACAGCAGATCCGGGCGCACGGCGCGAATCGCCGTGGTCAGCTCGCGCACCTGGCGCGGATGGTCAATATTGCGCGCGAACAGAATCAGCCCCGCCACCTCGGGCTGGCGCAGCAGCTGGCGATCCTCGGCGGTCAGCCAGGTGCCGGCGATATCCAGCATCAAAGAACCCTGCAGGGCAGTACTCATAAAGAAATCCCTAAAAAAGCCTTAAGCAAGGTCAGCCGCGGCCCACGCAGGGCACGGTGCTTCGTCGATCTGTACGACGCAGTGGACGGGCACCCGCGCAAACAGCGCGAGCAGGTCGGTATTACGCAGCCGCACGCAGCCATGAGAGAGCGGCTCGCCCATGGGTTCACTGTCCGGCGTGCCATGCAGATAGATATAACGGCGAAAACTGTCCACGGCGCCGCCGCGATTGCGCCCCGGCTCGCAGCCGTTGAGCCAGAGAATGCGCGTAAGGATCCAATCACGTCCGGGAAACTGCTGGTGCAGAGCCGGCGTCCAAACCTCGCGGGTCCAGCGTCGCCCGCGCAACACCGCACCCCGTGGCAAACCCGCGCCGATCTTGGCGCGCACCTGATGCCGGCCCCGCGGCGTGCAACCCGAGCCATTAGCCTCGCCCGCGCCATTGCGCGCCGTGGAAACAGCCAGACGCAGCACCAAGCGCCCGTTGGCGAAACCATACAGGCACTGATCAGCGAGGGAAATATGAAGAAAATCAAGAAGGCACATAGGGGTCTAGCTTAGCCCATCGTGTTCGCGGCGCCCAGCCACGGCCTGAGCCAGCGCGCTGTTGAGGGCAAAAAAGGGCTATCTCGGCGTTAATGGTTGATTCGGTGTGGCGCTATTGTAGGAGCGGATTTATCCGCGATGATTGCGCTGAGAAGCCCGCGGATAAATCCGCTCCTACGGGATGCTTGTCCAAGCGACACCCGCGCTAACCCATAACGGGTCAGAGCAAAAAAAAGGCTCTGTACCCGTATGTATTGATGGAACACCGCAGAGTAGGCTTCAATCGACCGGGGCGACCAAGACCAACATTTAGCGACGGTGGGCTGCAGCCCACAACAGCGAGTTTCGACAGTTAACAGGTACACGGCCAAAAAGGCTGTCTGCATATAGGTTGGCGCTGCCGCGCCCTAGATGCTCGCCCTGTGGGAGCGGCTGTTCTAATCGCTGCTGGCTTAGCGGCTTATACCTTGGCGGCAAGGCTGCTCGATTTGCTGCGCGGCTTGAGTTGGGCGCTTGCCAGGGTGGCATCGCTCAAGCCGGTTTCGGCGCGCATGCCGGCGGCCAGAAACGGCACCATCAGGCGCATCACCTGCTCGATCGAGGTATTCATTCCGAAATTGGTTTCGGCAATAGCTCGCAGGGCCTTGATCCCGGACATGCTGAACGCGGCGGCTCCGAGCATAAAATGCACCCGCCAGAACAGCTCAAGTGGCGGAATGCGAGGCACGGCTTCATGCACCAGGGACATATAACGACGGAAAACCTTGCCATACATGTCTTCCAGGTAACGCCGCAAATGCCCCTGACTCTGACTAAAAGCCAGACCTAGCAAGCGCATAAAAATCGACAAATCATTGCCGATGCGCGGTTTCACCGCCAGCGCCTGTTCGACCAGTATTTCCAGCAGATCTTCCAGACTAGCCTGTTGCTCCAGCTGACTCTGGCGCCGATCCAGCTCATGCTCGAGGCTGCTGCAAAAAGGCCCGAGAAAACGCGAGAAGACCGCCTGAATCAGCGCTTTCTTCGAGCCAAAATGATAATTGACTGCGGCCAGATTAACCCCCGCTTTGCTGGTAATCAGCCTCAGAGAGGTTTCGGAAAAGCCTTTTTCCGCAAACAGTTGTTCCGCCGCATCGAGGATACGTTCGACGGTTTCCGATTGAGCCATGGGAATTTCTACCTTGCAAACACTTGTTTGAAACATACGTATCAAAGGGTTGTTTTGTCAAGGCGCACAGGTCATTTTCTGGCTAAACAGTCACGCTATTTTTGCGCAGAGCGCAAATAGTAAAAGGATGATTGCCAAGCGCAGATCACTGGTTATAATTACAGGTACAGCACAAAAGGACAGGCCCATCATTATGCTTAAATTGACGCCACGCCAAACCGAGATTCTTGCGCTCATCAAACGCAGCCTGGAAGACCACGGTTATCCGCCTACCCGGGTGGAAATCGCTCAGCAAATGGGTTTCAAGTCGCCGAATGCCGCCGAGGAACACCTCAAAGCGTTGGCACGCAAGGGCGCTATCCAGATCACCCCAGGTGCCTCACGGGGCATTCGCATCCCGGGCTTCGAAACGAGCACTGAAGAACAAGGTTTACCGGTCATCGGCCGGGTCGCCGCTGGTGCGCCCATCCTCGCCCAGGAACATATTGAAGAATCCTGTCGCATCAATCCGGCCTTCTTCAAACCGCGCGCCGACTACTTACTACGAGTCCGCGGCATGAGCATGAAAGACGTCGGCATTCTCGACGGCGATCTGCTGGCCGTTCATGCCACCAGTCAAGCGCACAACGGCCAAATTGTGGTGGCCCGTATCGGCGACGAAGTCACAGTCAAACGTTTTAAGCGTGAAGGGTCCAAGGTCTGGCTACTGGCCGAAAATCCTGAATTCGCACCCATCGAAGTCGATCTTGCACAACAGGAACTGGTTATCGAAGGCTTGAGTGTCGGTGTCATTCGGCACTAAACAGTGCTGTATTAGGAGGTTTTATGCAGATCCCACAGACGCTGCACCACGCGCAACTTCCGTTGTTCGAGGCCTTTATGGCTCAACCCGTTTTGCCACACTTAAACCCCATGCAGGAGGCGGTCGGGGCTGAACCCGACGCCTTCAGCGAACTGTCACTGCGCGGCGCGGCGCGGCATTGCCTACATCTATTGGCACCTATATTGCGCGAGCTGAGCCAGGCTGAAGATCCGCGCTGGCTAACGCTGATCGCGCCGCCTAGCAGCCTAACCCAGACCTGGCTGCGCGAGGCGGGCCTGAACCGTGAGCGGATCTTGTTGCTGCGCTCTGGCGGCGAACAAAGCGCCGAACAACTCACCTGTGAAGCCTTGCGCTTGGGCCGTAGTCATACGGTGGTCAGCTGGCTTGGTCAACTTGACCGGCCGGCTCGCCGAAATCTAGCAAGGGCGGCCCAGCTCGGTGGGGCGCAAAGTCTGAATATCTGTCTGGGCTAAGCTCAGTGCAGTACGTGCAGGCCTTGCTCTTCCGGTTCAAAACCATTTTCGGCCAGCCGCCCGGCCATTTGCACACCGACATTGAGCATGGTTTTAGCCACGTCCACATGGTGACCCTGTAGAAATTCCTTGGCTTCGGCAGAAAAATCCAGAATCACCAAGGCGGCGTCTTCCTCGCTGCGGCGCAAGGCAATCCGCCCGTCGGGTAATTCCACAATTTCCAGAAAAGAGATTGGCATAGGGCTCTCCAAAAAAGTGGTCATTATAACAGTGGCTGCGGCCGCGTCCCTAAACTCTGCCGACGCAAGGCTGCGGTCAGCCGCTCACCACTCGACCATCGCCTCACGAAAGCGCTGAGCCAGCAGTTTTAGCTGCTGACGCCAGTCTTCCAGCTCAGTACGCCCCAGCGGCGGCTCGCCCTGATCCAGATTGACCATCTCGATCAACGCTACGCTCGGCGCAATCTTGGCTTTTTTCGCTGCATTCAATGGCTCGAACAACCCGTTGTAGGCGCTTAGCAACTGCGCCAGCCAAGTCTGCGAGTGCTGGGCAAGTTCTATCAATTCAGCCAGTTCGGGACTTGGCGCATCGTCTAAAATCACCGGAAGCAGCAGCACTTCGGCACGGTTTGCGTTCGCCTGAGGCAGCCGGTAGTAGCCCGCAATTTCATGACACAGCCCCAGCAGCGCCCCATACAAATGGAACAAAGCAGCTTCACGTTCGGCTTGCATCAGCGCTTGGCCATTGATCGCCCGGCGCTCTTCGGCTTGGCGCCCGCTTTCGAGCGCCAAGCCGGCAAAATACAGTTTCTGATTAGTGCGGGTATAGAGTTCCTGGGCCATCACGGCGCCCTCCACGACAGATTCAGTGACTAATCTGCGCGCGCCTTGAGCAAGCCGCGCGCTAGCCGATCAGCGCTTGTCTTCGACCTTCCAGGCCCCATCGACGTAGAACGCACGCCAGCCGGTGGGCTTGCCTTCCACCTCGGTCTGTATGTACTGCTCCTTAGTCTTGCGGCTGTAACGGATCACGGTCGGACAGCCATCCGGGTCTTTCTTCGGTGCCGCGCAGATGAAATGGTACTTGGGGTCGATTTCATCTTTGTGCGGAGCAATCTCCAAGACCAGCGGTGCGCGGGTTTCGCGATTCTTGGGGAACTGGCTGGCGGCCAGGAACAACCCGGAAGCGCCGTCACGCAAGATATAAGTATCGCTGACCTTGTCGCACTTGAGCTCCGGCATTTTCACCGGATCCATTTTCGGCGGCGAGGGCTCACCACTTTTCAGCAGCTTGCGGGTGTTCTTGCACTCGTTGTTGGTGCAGCCGAAAAACTTGCCGAAACGCCCGGTTTTCAATTGCATTTGATTGCCGCATTTGTCGCATTCCAGGCTCGGGCCTTCATAGCCCTTGATCCGGTATTGACCGTGCTCAATCTCGTGGCCGGAACAGTCCGGATTGTTGCCACAGATATGCAGCTTGCGCGTTTCATCCAGCAGGTAGGCATCCATTGCCGTGCCGCATATTGGGCAACGATGCTTGCTTAGCAGTAAGCGCGACTCAGACTCGCCTTCGTCATCGGCGGCAATTTCATCGCCGGGCACCAGGTTGAGGGTCGATTTGCAGCGCTCTTTGGGCGGTAGGCTGTAACCCGAGCAACCCAGAAACACCCCGGTGGAAGCGGTACGGATCATCATCGGCCGGCCACATTCGCCGCAAGGGATATCGGTCAGCGTCGGCTGATTGGCGCGCATGCCAGTGTCGCCTTCGGCCGCCACGTCGAGCTTCTTCTTGAAGTCGCCATAGAATTCGTCCAGCACGTTTTTCCAGTCACGTCCGCCGTGGGCGACGTCATCCAGATTTTCTTCCATACCGGAAGTGAAACCGTAATCCATCAGATTGGAAAAGCTTTCGCTGAGTCGCTCGGTGACGATGTCGCCCATCTTTTCGGAATAAAAACGCCGATTTTGCAGCGCCACGTAGCCGCGATCCTGAATGGTCGAAATGATCGCCGCGTAGGTAGACGGCCGGCCGATGCCGCGCTTTTCCATCTCTTTGACCAGACTGGCTTCGGAGAAACGCGCCGGTGGCTTGGTGAAGTGCTGGCTGGGATCAAGCTTAATCAGCTCTAGCACTTCGCCCTTGAGCATATCAGGTAGCACATCGTCATCGCCCGGCTTGCTCATTTGCGGCAATGCCCGGGTGTAACCGTCGAATTTGAGAATACGACCCTTGGCACGCAGCTCGAAGTTGCCCGCCGCGACGCTGACGGTGGTCGACAGGTACTCGGCGGGCGGCATCTGGCAGGCCACAAACTGGCGCCAGATCAGCTCGTAGAGCCGCTCGGCATCGCGTTCCATGCCGGTCAACTGGGTCGGCTTGAGGTTGACATCGGACGGGCGAATCGCCTCGTGAGCTTCCTGGGCGCCGGCCTTGCTGCTGTACACGTTCGGCTCAGCTGGCAGGTACTGCTTGCCGAATTCGCCTTCGACAAACTCGCGGACCATGCTCACCGCATCCTGCGACAGGTTGGTCGAGTCGGTACGCATATAGGTGATGTAACCGGCTTCATACAGACGCTGGGCCATCATCATGGTTTTCTTCACCCCGAAGCTCAGGCGATTGCTCGCCGCCTGCTGCAGGGTGGAGGTAATAAAGGGCGCCGACGGCTTGCTGCTGGTGGGTTTGTCTTCGCGTTTGATAATGCTGTAGCTGGCGGCCTGGAGCTGCTCCAGCGCGGCCATGGCCTGCGCTTCGTTGAGCGGCTTGAAGGCTTCGCCATTTTCCCGGGCCACATCGAAGCGCACCGTCGCGCCTTTGCTAGTGCCCAGATCGGCATGGATATCCCAGTACTCTTCGGGATTGAAGGCGCGAATTTCCCGCTCGCGCTCGACCACCAGCTTGACGGCTACCGATTGCACTCGCCCGGCGGACAAGCCCCGGGCGATTTTCGCCCAGAGCAGCGGCGAAACCATGTAGCCGACCACCCGATCAAGAAAGCGCCGTGCCTGCTGGGCATTCACGCGATTGATGTCCAGCTCGCCCGGCTTGGAGAACGCCTCTTTGATGGCCTTCTCAGTAATCTCGTTGAACACCACACGCTTGTAACGGCTGTCATCGCCGCCGATGGCTTCGCGCAGGTGCCAGGCAATGGCTTCTCCCTCGCGATCCAAGTCAGTTGCGAGATAGATGATGTCGGCTTCTTTGGCCAGCCGTCGTAACTCTTCGACGACTTTTTCCTTACCGGGAAGAATCTCGTACTGGGCCTTCCAGCCGTGGTCGGGATCGACACCCATGCGCGCCACCAATTGCCGCTTGGCTTTGTCTTTAGGCGACAACTGCGGCGCTTCGGCCGCAGCCTTGCCCCGCTTGACCGGCTCTTTATTGGCTTTGGCCGAACCGCTGGTAGGCAGGTCACGGATATGGCCGATGCTCGACTTCACCACGTATTGGTTGCCCAGATACTTGTTGATGGTCTTGGCCTTGGCCGGGGATTCCACGATGACCAGCGATTTGCCCATGGATCGGAAATTCCTGAATTCGAGAGAGAGGGAAAGGCGTTGGGTGCCTGACGCGGCACCGCTGTATATAGCGACGAGCAAGGTCAGGTCAAGGGCAAGGCCCAAGATCAACCCAACTCAGGCCATTGGCGAAGACTCGGCCATGGCCTCGATCAAGGCGAAGCGCGGCAGGATTGCACCGTTCACTTCGACAGTCTCACAAAACATACTCAGTGGCCGCACCCAGAGCCCATGATCGCCGTAAAGTGCTCGGTAGACGACCATTTGCTCTTGGGTCTCCGAGTGAGTGGCAACCTCATACACACGGTATTCCGGCCCTTTGTAGTGACGATACAGACCCGGTTGTAATGGCATAAGAACGAGTCCTGATGGCGACGCGGTTATAAAAAACAAAGAATAAAAAATCAGAAAATAAAAAACCGGAGCACCAGGCTCCGGCGTTTGACTCTGAACCCTTACAGGCGTTCGAAGACGGTGCTGATACCTTGGCCGAGACCAATACACATGGTAGCAACACCCAGAGTGCCGTTATTTTGCTTCATTACATTGAGCAGGGTACCGGAGATACGCGCACCGGAACAACCGAACGGGTGACCCAAGGCGATGGCGCCGCCGTGCAGGTTGACCTTTTCGTCCATCTGTTCGAGCAACTTCAGGTCTTTCAGCACGGGCAGTGACTGTGCAGCAAACGCCTCGTTAAGCTCGAAGAAGTCGATATCCGGGATGCTCAAACCGGCCCGTTTCAAGGCCTTATGCGTCGACGGCACCGGACCATAGCCCATGATGGACGGATCCACCCCGGCGACCGCCATCGAGCGGATCACCGCCATTGGCTGGATGCCCAGGTCCTTAGCGCGCTGCGCCGACATCACGATCATGCAGGACGCGCCGTCGGTGATCTGCGAAGAAGTCCCCGCCGTCACGGTGCCGCCCTTGGGATTGAACGCCGGCTTCAATGCCGCCAGGCTGGCCAGCGTAGTCTCTGGACGGATGGTTTCGTCGAAGTCGAACATCCGAAGAAAGCCGTTCGCGTCGTAGCCCTGCATCGGGATGATTTCATTCTTGAACTTGCCTTCCACGGTGGCCTTGTGTGCCAACCGATGTGAACGCTCGCCGAAGGCGTCCTGCTGCTCGCGACTGATGCCATGCATTTTGCCGAGCATTTCTGCAGTCAAACCCATCATGCCCGAGGCCTTGGCGGCGTACAGGGACAGGCTCGGATTTGGATCGACGCCGTGCATCATGCTCACATGGCCCATGTGTTCCACACCGCCGATGACAAACACCTCACCGTTGCCGGTCATGATCGCCTGAGCCGCAGTGTGCAGGGCACTCATGGAGGAGCCGCACAGCCGGCTGACGGTTTGCGCGCCCGCCGTGTGGGGGATCGGCGTCAACAACGAGATCATTCGGGCGATGTTCCAGCCCTGCTCCAGGGTCTGGTTGACGCAACCCCAAATCACGTCTTCCACTTCGGCCGGGTCGACCTTCGGATTGCGTGCCAGCAGGCCAGTGATCAGGTTGGCCGACAGGTTCTCGGCACGGGTATTGCGGTGCATGCCACCTTTGGAGCGACCCATCGGGCTGCGGCCGAAGTCAACAATGACGACATCTCTTGGATTGAGGCTCATAAATTTATTCTCGCTGTAGTCGTTGCGCGCTTAACCGTAGAAAACCTGACCGTTTTTGGCCATTTCACGCAACTTCGCGGTGGGCTGATACAACGCACCCAACTCGGCATACGTGTCGGCCATGGCGACAAATTCAGCCACACCGATGCTGTCGATGTAACGCAGCGCGCCACCCCGGAAGGGCGGAAAGCCGATGCCATAGATCAGGCCCATATCGGCCTCGGCGGCGGTTCCAACGATGCCGTCTTCCAGGCAACGCACGGTTTCCAGACACAGTGGAATCATCATGAAGTTGATGATGTCTTGGTCCGTCACTTCACGCTGCGTGTAGACCACCGGCTTGAGCACCTCGTAAGCCACTGGATCGAGTACTTTTTTCAACTTGCCACGCTTGTCCATCTCGTAGGCGTAGAAACCCTTGCCGCTCTTCTGGCCCAGGCGCTTGGCTTCATACATCACGTCTACGGCGGTGCGGTCATTAACGGCCATGCGGTCAGGAAAGCCTTCAGCCATCACATCGCGGCCGTGATGACCGGTATCAATGCCAACCACATCGGAGAGGTAAGCCGGGCCCATGGGCCAACCGAACTGCTCCATGACCTTGTCGATGCGCACGAAGTCGACACCCGCGCTGATCAGATTGGAAAAACCGCCGAAGTACGGAAACAGCACGCGATTGACCAAAAAGCCCGGGCAATCATTGACCACAACCGGGGTCTTACCCATTTTCTTGGCGTAGGCAACAGTGGTGGCGATAGTTACATCACTGGATTTCTCGCCGCGGATCACTTCCACCAGCGGCATCATGTGCACCGGATTGAAGAAGTGCATGCCGCAGAAGTTTTCCGGACGCTTGAGGGCCTTGGCCAACAGGCTGATGGAGATGGTCGAGGTATTGGACGTGAGAATCGCATCGTCCCGGACCTGGCCTTCCACTTCAGCCAATACGGCCTGCTTGACCTTGGGGTTTTCGACCACGGCTTCGACCACCAGGTCGACCGTGGCGAAATCGCCATAGGTCAACGTCGGACGAATGGCGTTCAGTACGTCAGCCATTTTAGCCGGCGTCATACGGCCTTTTTCCACACGATTGCCGAGCAGTTTGCTGGCTTCGCTCAAGCCCATCTGGATACCGTCTTCACGGATATCCTTCATCAGGATGGGCGTACCTTTGACCGCGGATTGATAGGCGATGCCGCCACCCATAATGCCGGCGCCAAGCACTGCAGCCAGATTCACATCCTTGGCCAATTCATCGTAAGCCTTGGTTTTTTTCTTCAGTTCCTGATCGCTCAAAAACAAGCCAACCAGGTTCTGCGAGGCAGAGGTCTTGGCCATCTTGACGAAGCCCGCGGCTTCTAGCGCCAAGGCTTTTTCGCGACCGAAGTTGGCCGCCTTCTGGATGGTTTTGATTGCTTCGACGGGGGCCGGATAGTTCGGCCCAGCCTGGCCGGCGACAAAACCCTTGGCGGTTTCAAACGCCATCATCTGCTCAAGGGCGTTGAGCTTGAGTTTTTCCAGCTTCGGCTGACGCTGGGCACGGTAATCCAGCTCGCCGCTGATTGCGCGTTTGAGTAGATCCAAGGCCGCAGCGCCGAGCAGATCAGCGCTGACGACAACGTCAACCGCGTGCACTTTTAGCGCGTCAGCAGCCTTGTTTTCCTTGCCCGAGGCAATCCACTCGATGGCGTTATCGGCGCCGATCAGCCGCGGCAGGCGCACAGTGCCGCCAAACCCCGGATACAAACCGAGCTTGACTTCTGGCAGGCCGACTTTGGCGTCGTCGGCCATGACCCGGTAATCCGCAGCCAGGCACATTTCAAAACCGCCGCCCAGGGCCAAACCATTGATCGCCACCACAGTCGGCATATCAAGGTCTTCAAAGTCATTGAAAATGGTGTTGGCTTCAAGGTTGGCGGCGACCAGTTCTGCGTCGGGCAACTTGAAATTATCAACGAATTCGTTGATATCGGCACCAACCACGAACAGCTCTTTGCCACTGGTGACGAGCACGCCCTGAATCGAGCCATCGGCCTTAATGGCATCGACCGCCTGACGCAGATCGGTCAGGGTTAGACGGTTGAATTTGTTGACGGACTCACCCTTGAGGTCGAAATTCAATTCGACGATGCCACTTTCAAGAGCCTTAACCGTGATGGCTTTACCTTCGTAAATCATCAACTGATCTCCACTGTATGGAAGCTAACTAAACAGTACACGTCGGGCGTCTGAGCAATGGATTAACCCGCTACAGCCTAATCGAGAATAACCACAATCCATCTGACACACCCACCAACGCGATAATCGGGCCGTGCTGAAAAGTCGTCGCAAGAGGCAAACGCTCGATTCATACGCCCGTTTGATTTGGGTGCGCCCACCTTCACGGAAAATCCTGCACTTGTCAATTGGGCATCATCGGACGGCAAGTCGCTGGTGTGCCATGCCACGCAGCGTTTCGCTCAGCGCTTATTCGCACCCAGGCAGATGCCGCCCGCGGTAGAAGCTGGATCAGTTACGTCTGCTTGAATAAAACCGCCAGGAACGTCTTTGCGGCCAACTACGCCACAATCAAATCAGCGGCCGGCACGCGCACTTACAGGTTTGCAGCGCGCTGATGACTGCAACAGTTTTGCTACGCGCTAGGCCAGTGCTTTAAATAGCGCGGCGACCCGCTGCAACGCTTGCGATTCGCCACGTTCGCCCCAGCATAAGGCGAGCATTTGCGGCCCGGCTTCAACCTTGAATACATCCGCCGGGAGGGTCGCCAAGTGCGCGGCAACGCGTGAGTCAGTACAGGGCTCGCGCCATTGGTTCAGCCATTGCCCAGGCGTCATCTGCCAGTAACACCAACTGTCGTGGTGTCCGGCATAGCGTGCCCGGTGATATTGCGCACAAGGACTAGGCGGCTCCGGCTCCAACCAGTGAGGCCAATCTTGGGGCGCCAACTGCATGTTCAAGCCCATCTGCCGAGCAGCCAGACGCATACCGACCTGCCCCTGCTGGCGACGCGACGGCACCAGCCAAGCCAGCGGACTGAGGACTACTGCCATGATTGCCACTATTAGCCAAAACGTCATAAATCTTATCTCGTTACCAAAAATATACTGCGAGCGCTCAAGACGGCCATACTGGTGGCTAATCACCCTGTCCAGGAGAAAATACCCATGCCCTACCAGCATATTTTGGTCGCCATCGATCTGACAGAAGACTGCCATCCAGTGATTTTACGCGCCCAGGATTTGGCCATCTGCAACCAGGCTAAATTGTCCCTAGTGCATATAGTCGAGCCCATGGCCATGGCGTTTGGCGGCGACGTGCCGATGGATTTGTCGATGCTGCAGCAGCAGCAGTTCGACCAGGCACGAGAGCGTCTGGATAGCTTCGCTGGACCCTACCCGCAACTGACTGCCGAACAGCGGCACCTGACCTATGGCCAGCCACGCCAAGAAATTCACCGTCTGGCCGAAGAGCAAGGGTGCGACCTGATTGTAGTTGGCAGCCACGGTCGCCATGGTTTGGCCCTGCTGCTAGGCTCGACCGCCAACGACGTATTGCATGGCGCGCCCTGCGATGTACTCGCCGTGCGCCTGACAAAACCTCAATAACACAGACCGCAGCGCGGATAACTCCGCCGGAGAAGCCCAGAAATGGCAGCCCCAGCCGGTTATCCGCAGCGTTCAACAAAGCCTCTGCGTAATCATTCGTTACAGGCGGTTTTCGCCGAACGAAGACGTTAATTGTCTCCACTCAACGAGCGATTGCAACGCGTTTGCGCGTGCTGCCGGCAACGTTGGTTAAGCGTTAATCAAGCGTCCAGTTCAGCCCAGCGCTCCAGCAACTTGTCCATTTCCTGCTGCACGCTGTCGACTCGCGCCAGCACACCGCTGGTGTCACCGGAAGCGCGCTGATAGAACGCGGGGTCGGCAATTTCGCTCTGCAAGGCAGCCATCTGCTGCTCTAGCGCATCGATTTTTCCAGGCACCGCATCCAGCTCACGTTGCAGTTTGTAGCTCAGCTTTTTTTTCGCCACCACAGGCGCTGCGGCACTCACGAGTGGCGCAGCAACAGGTGCTGCGGCCGGGCTCGACTTCGCTTCGCTAACCCCCAGCAAACGGGGTGAACCGCCCTGACGCAGCCAGTCTTCATAACCACCGACATATTCGCGTACACGCCCTTCACCTTCGAACACCAAGGTGCTGGTCACCACGTTGTCGAGAAAGGCCCGGTCGTGGCTGACAATCAGCACGGTGCCCTTGAAGGTCTGCAGCACTTCTTCCAGCAGCTCGAGGGTTTCCACGTCCAGATCGTTGGTCGGCTCATCGAGAATCAGCAGGTTGGCCGGCTTGCTGAACAACTTGGCCAGCAGCAGTCGCGCCCGCTCACCGCCAGACAAGGCTTTCACCGGGGTGCGAGCGCGTTGTGGGCTGAACAAAAAGTCGCCCAAGTAGCTCAGCACATGCCGGCTCTGCCCGTCGATCATGATGAAGTCGCGGCCTTCGGCGACGTTATCAATCACGGTTTTTTCCAGATCCAGTTGATGGCGCAACTGGTCGAAATAGGCCACTTCCAGCCGTGTACCCACCTCGATACTGCCGCCGGTGGGCTGCAAATCGCCCAGCAACAGCTTGAGCAGCGTGGTCTTGCCAGTACCGTTGGCGCCCAGCAGACCGATGCGGTCGGAGCGCTGCAGGACCATGGAGAAGTCGTCGATCAGCGCCGGACCCGCCGGATGGGCGAAGCTGACGCGCTCGACAACCATCACCTGCTTACCGGATTTATCCGAAGTATCCAGCTGAATATTAGCCGCACCGACGCGTTCACGGCGCTCGCTGCGTTCCGTGCGCAAGTCTTTCAAGGCCCGCACACGGCCTTCGTTGCGCGTGCGACGGGCTTTAATGCCTTGGCGAATCCAGACTTCTTCCTGGGCCAGACGTTTATCGAACAGCGCATTGGCAGTCTCTTCGGCGGCCAGTTGCTGTTCTTTGTGCACCAGAAAGCTCGCGTAGTCGCCGTCCCAGTCGATCATGCCGCCGCGATCCAGTTCGAGGATGCGCGTGGCCAGACTTTGCAGAAACGCCCGGTCGTGGGTGATGAACAACACAGCGCCCTGAAAATTCAGCAGGGCTTCCTCCAGCCAGGCAATGGCGCCGATGTCCAAGTGGTTGGTCGGCTCATCGAGCAGCAGCAGATCCGGTTCGCAAACCAGCGCCTGGGCCAGCAGCACACGCCGGCGCCAGCCACCCGACAGCTCGGCCAGGGTTTTGTCCGGCGGCAATTGCAGGCGGCTCAGGGTACTGTCCACCAGCTGCTGCAAGCGCCAGCCATCGCGGGCTTCGAGGTCCTGCTGGACATGCATCAACTTGTCCAAGTCGGCATCGGTGTGGATGTTCTGGCTCAGGTGGTGGTATTGCGCGAGCAATTCGCCCACACCATCGAGGCCTTCGGCAACCACATCGAATACCGTCCGCCCGTCGGCTACCGGCAATTCTTGCGGTAATTCGCCGATTTTCAACCCCGGCGCACGCCACACAGCACCCTCATCCGGTCGTTGATCACCCTTAACCAGGCGCATCAGGCTGGATTTACCGGTGCCATTGCGACCGATGATGCAGACACGCTCACCTCGGCCGATTTGCCACGAGACCTTGTCCAGCAGCGGCATCGCGCCGTAGGCCAGGGACACATCGGTGAACTTGAGCAGAGTCATGGGCATCTCCAAAAAACGGGGGGCACATTCTACCCGATATGTGACGGCGCCAGGCGCCGGGATTTTTTAGACGAGGCCTGCGGTAGAGATGAGGCGGCCGTAGCGCCGCTGTAGACGCGGACTTACCCGCGATCATTTACAGATAAATCCACGCCTGCGCGACAATTATCCAGAGCGCGTCAGGACCAACCCATGACGGGGACAACGCTATTTTTTTCAACCTTTTGTCTGAGCCAGCGCAAGGCTTTTCCGGCATCCGGCAACAGGCTAAGCTGAGTGATCTGAAGCCGGCAATCCCGGCGCTTTTTTGCTGATTTTTTTATTTTTTATCCGGAGCTTTCATGCGCGGTTGTTTGTACAGCTCTGTCAGGGTTTTCAACATCTTCAGCCTACTGGCCTGCCTGCTGCTGTCCGCGGCCACCCTTAGCACCGCCCAGGCGGCCAGCCTGGCCCAGCAGCGGCTGTATTACGACGAAGCCAAACAGGCCCTGGACAACGGCGACAGCGGCCCTTATCGGCGCTACGCCAATGCCCTGCGCGATTATCCGCTGGAGCCGTACCTGGCCTATATCGAACTGACCGCCCGCCTAAAACAGGCGAGTACAGCCGAGATCGAAAAATTTCTCGCCGAGCACGGCGATCTGCCTCAGGCCAACTGGATGAAATTGCGCTGGCTGCGCTGGCTGGCTGAACGCGGCGACTGGCAAACCTTTATCAACCATTACAACCCGCAACTTAATTTCACCGAGCTCGATTGTTACTTCGGTCAATACCAACTGGCCCACGGCCAGCGCAGCGAAGGCTACCAGACCGCGCAAGCGCTCTGGCTGGTGGGCAAGTCGCAACCCAATGCTTGCGATCCCCTGTTCGAACGCTGGGCGGCAGAGGGCCAACTGACCGAAGACAAACGCTGGGAGCGCGCCAAACTGGCCGCCGAAGCACGCAACTTTGGCTTGCTCACCTATCTAGTCGACAACCTCCCCACGCTGGGCAGCCAGGGCCAACTGCTGCTAGCGGTCGCGCAAAAACCGGAGCTACTCAGCGATACCGGCCGCTTTGCGTCGGCAAATCCGGCTATGGCCGACGTGGTCGGTTTTGGCCTGCGGCGGTTGGCCCGCCAAGACCCAGAAAAAGCCTTGAGCCTGCTGGACCTCTACAGCAAGCGGATGGATTTTTCCGTTGTAGAAAAAGTCGCCATCGCCCGCCAGATTGGTCTGACCCTGGCTAAACGCTTCGACAGCCGCGCGCTGCCACTGATGAGCAAATACGATCCGCAACTGCTGGACAACACGGTGTCCGAATGGCGCATGCGTTTGCTGCTGCGCCTGGGTCGCTGGGACGAGGCCTATAAGCTAAGTCTGCGCTTGCCTGCGGAACTGGCCAGTACCAACCGCTGGCGTTATTGGCAGGCACGCAGCCTGCAACTGGCGCAACCCAACAGCCAGCAACCGATCAGCCTGTATAAGCCGGTCGCCGCGGAACGGGATTTTTACGGTTTTATGGCCGCTGACCAGCTCAAAACGCCTTATCAGTTGAACAACCAGCCGCTGGCGCTGGCCCCCAGCGTGATCCAGAAAGTGCGCAATACCGCAGGCATCCGCCGCGCCTTAGAGTTTCACGCGCGCGGTCAGATCGTCGACGGGCGTCGCGAGTGGTACTACGTCAGTCGTTTGTTCAGCCGTGACGAGCTGGTCGCCCAGGCGCGCCTGGCCTATGAAATGGAATGGTATTTTCCAGCAATTCGCACCATCAGCCAGGCCAAGTATTGGGACGATCTGGAGGTGCGCTTCCCCATGGCCTACCGTCCGACCCTGGTGCGCGAAGCCAAGATCCGTGGCCTGCATTCCAGTTGGGTATTTGCCATTACCCGCCAGGAAAGCGGCTTTATGGCCGACGCCCGCTCCGGCGTAGGCGCCAGCGGGCTGATGCAATTGATGCCGGCGACTGCCAAGGAAACCGCCCGCCGCTTCGGCATTCCGCTGACGTCATCGCAGCAAGTGCTTAATCCACAAAAAAATATCCAGATCGGCGCGGCTTACCTGAGCCAGGTACATGACCAGTTCAACGGCAACCGCATCCTCGCCTCAGCCGCCTATAACGCCGGCCCCGGCCGAGTACGCCAATGGCTCAAGGGCACCGACCACCTGGCCTACGACGTTTGGGTGGAGAGCATTCCGTTCGACGAAACCCGCCAGTACGTGCAGAACGTGCTGGCCTATTCGGTGATCTACGGGCAAAAACTCGACACTCCGCAGCCCCTGGTGGACTGGAACGAGCGTTATTTCGACGGCAGGTAAAGCAAAAACGCAGGGAGACTCCGCGCTCAAGCCAAGCCAAGCCCATCCGCTAAGCCAGCCGAACGAGGGGCAAATAACTTCCTCAGCCGGCGGGCTCATCCAGCAGCAGCCGCTCGCGCACCGTGTCCACCAGTTTGTCTGGCTGAAACTTGGAGAGAAAGCTGTTGCAACCCACCTTCTTAACCATCGCCTCATTAAAGCTGCCGGACAGCGACGTGTGCAGCACCACATATAGATCTTTGAGCCGTGGATCCTTGCGGATTTCGGTGGTTAGCCGGTAACCATCCATCTCCGGCATTTCGGCATCGGTGATGACCATCAGCAATTTTTCCTGCACATCAACGCCCGCATCCGCCCAGCTTTGCAGCAGCTTAAGCGCACGCAGACCATCGCTGGCGGAGTGAGAGCGGATGTCCAGCTGGTCCATGGTGCTCTTGAGTTGATGCATCGCCACGGTCGAGTCGTCTACCAGCAACACTTCACGGCCCTTGGCTTTGGCCAGCAGTGGATCGACCAGCTTGTGCGCCGACACTTGGTTGCTCATGGGCATGATTTCGGCGAGCACCTTCTCGACATCGATGATTTCAACGATCTGCTCGTCGGCCTTGGTGATGGCGGTCAGGTAATGCTGGCGCCCTGCCCCGCTCGGCGGCGGCAGCACCGACTCCCAATTAAGGTTGAGAATGCGCTCAACCCCGCCCACCAGAAACGCCTGCACCGAGCGGTTGTACTCGGTTACGATTATGGTGCTATTGGCGTCCGGCACGATCGGGCGCATACCGATGGCCTGGGACAAGTCAATCACTGGCAGGGTTTTCCCGCGCAGGGTAATCACCCCGCAGACAAAGCGATGGCGCTGAGGCATCAGGGCCAACTTTGGCATTTGCAGGACTTCCTGCACTTTGAATACGTTGATCGCGAACAACTGCCGTCCGGCCAAGCGAAACATGAGAATTTCCAGGCGATTCGCGCCCACCAGCTGGGTGCGTTGATCTACTGAATCGAGAATGCCGGCCATTGCGCGCTCCTGTGGTGTCTGTCGAATCTAGCCTTGCTGAAGCCAGACTATCGGCCACCTGCGCCAATGCTGAAGGCTATCTGCCACAGCAATATGCCTTAACGATCGGAGTAGCTCCAGCCGGCGCTAACGACTTCAGCGAGTCGTGGGCTAAGCCGCCCCACTCACGATCCATGCTCAAGCGTCGTCGCCACCTGTTGTGCTCAATAACGCAGAATCCAGCGGCAGATGCACCCGCAAGACACCAGGGCGCACGGCAAAACGCATCTGCGTGCGCGCAAAAGGTTCGCCGTCCAGGTTCAGGTCCAGGCCTTCGGGCGCGTCAACCTCTATCCAGGGCAGCTGCGCGCTGATGGAAATGCTTTCCAGACCCAGAATCCCACCCGACAGCAAGGTGCCCAGGGTACCCACCATATCTTGCGGGGCCGGAATGATGCACAGATCCAGCAGGCCATCGTCGACCACGGCCTGCGGGCACAGCACATGACCGCCACCTGCTTGGCGAGCATTGCCGATACCCAGGCCGAGAAATTCGCCCTCCCAGAAAAAACCCGGTCCGCGAAATTGACCGCTCGCCGCCCGCACCTCAGCAAAGCGCGTCAGCCCGGTAAAAAAATAAGCAGCGCCGCCCAGCAAGCTTTTCAAGTCTTCCGGGGTATTGGCCGTCACCTGCGAGCCAAAACCGCCGGTCGCCATATTCAGAAACAACTGGCCACCCACCTCACCCACGTCGATTGGCTGCGCCGGCGTGTCCAACAGTGCTAAGGCGTCACTGGGCAGCACGGGCACGCCGGCGGCAGTGGCAAAATCATTGGCGGTGCCTAAGGGCAGTAACACCAAGCTGGCCTCACTGTTTGCCAAAACCATGGCTTCGGCCACCGCGCGCAAGGTGCCGTCGCCGCCACCGGCGATCAAAATCGGGTAACCGTCCTGCAGCGCTTCAGTCACCAAACGCTGGGCATCGCCGCCCTCCCATGTCAGCCGCACGGCAATCTGCCAACCCGCTTCGCGGCGGGCCAACACCGCCGCCCGCACCTCCTCGTTGAGCGCCTGTTTACCATGCAGAATCAATAACGCCTTGCGCTCGCCCATTGCGCGCTCCTTACCGTACCGACCACGCCCGTCATTGGGCTGAGTTCCTGTGACAACGCAAAACGCCTAAAACGCGAGTCTTAGCCCAGCAGTTCGCTCAGCGAAATGAAATTGACCAGATCGCCCTCGGCCAGGGTCGTGCCTTCGCGCACCTCGACCAAACCCTGCGCCCAGGCGGCGCTGCGCAGTACCGCCGAACTCTGGTTTGAATAGAGCACCGCGCGGCCCTGCTCCAGCCGCGCCCGCAGGTACTCGCGGCGCATGCCTGGTTTGCTCCAGGCAAAACCGGCCGGCACCGGAAAATGCAGCGGCGTCAGTTCGCTCACACCCAGGCGCTTGAGCAAATAAGGCCGCGCCAGCAGGGCAAAGGTCACCAGCGTCGAGGCCGGGTTACCCGGCAGGCCAATCACCGGCACCCCGCGAAACTGCCCGCAGGTCAGGGGTTTGCCAGGCTTGATCGCGAGTTTCCAGAGCTCCAGTTGGCCTTCTTCGCGCAGCGCCTGACCGAGAAAATCTGCCTCGCCCACCGACACGCCACCGGTTGACAGAATCAGATCGACCTCGCTCAGCTCGCCCAGCTTCGCCCGGGTTAGCGCCAGGTCGTCAGGCAGGATGCCGGCATCCAGCACCGCGCAGCCCAGGCGCTGTAGCCAGCTGCACAGCAGGCGGCGATTGCTGTTGTAGATTTGCCCAGGCCCCAGGGGTAGGCCCGGCTCGATCAGTTCGTCGCCGGTAGACAATACGGCGACCCGCGGACGGCGGATCACGCTCAATTGCGCCACGCCTAGGGACGCTGCCAAGCCCAGTTCCACCGGCCCCAGCCGGGTGCCGGCGAGCAACACCGTTTCGCCGCGGCGGGTTTCCTGACCCTGGGCGCGCACATGCTGGCCGAGCCGAATGGGCTGACTGAAACGCACTCGGCCGTCGGCCAGCAGCTCGACGTTTTCCTGCATTTCCACGCTATCGGCGCCCGCAGGCAACGGCGCGCCGGTGAAGATCCGCGCGCAGCTACCCGGCTGCAACGGCCCGGGCGCCTGACCTGCGAAAATCCGCTGACTGACTCGCAGCGGCTCGCCGTGCACCTGCGCCTGGCACAGCGCATAACCGTCCATGGCGCTGTTGGCCCAGGGCGGCAGATCGAGTTCGGCAATCAGCGGCTCGGCCAATACGCGACCGTCAGCGTCGGCCAAGCTCAGGGTTTCACGCTCGCTGATCGGGTTGGCGGCGGCCCATGCCAGCAAGCGTTCCAGCGCGGTTTCCAGTGGCAGCAACGCGCCTGGCTGTGCTGATAAATGTTCACTCATCCGCGGGTCTCGCAGGCAGCGGCTGGCAGCAGGTGCGCGACGAAATTGCATGGCCGATGACGTATATCCAGCTGCTCGGCCAGAATGCCGTCCCAACCGGTGCGACAAGCGTTGGTCGAGCCCGGCAGACAGCAGACCAGGGTGCCATTGGCCAGACCAGCCAGGGCCCGGGACTGGATGGTCGAAGTGCCAATATCGACCAGCGAAATCTGCCGAAACAGCTCGCCAAAGCCATCCACTTGTTTATCCAGCAGGCAGCTCACCGCTTCCGGCGTGCTGTCGCGAGCGGTAAACCCGGTACCGCCCGTGATCAGTACGACTTGTAGCTGATCCTCGGCGATCCAGGTCGCCACCTGTGCGCGAATCTTGTACAGATCATCCTTGAGCAACACCCGCGCAGCGAGGCGATGGCCGGCCGCAGTCAGCCGATCGACGAACAATTGGCCGGAGGTGTCGGTATCCAATGAGCGAGTGTCGCTGACCGTCAGCACGGCGATATTCAGCGGCACAAAAGGCACTTCAGTCTTGCTTTGCATGGGCAATATCCGGTTGTGAGGCAGGCAGGCGGGTGTTATATCACGCGCCTTGTCTTACGCAGTGCCTGTTGGAGCACCACCATGATTGACTCGATTTCCCTCCCTGCCTGCTCCGTACTGCTGCTGGCGGGCGGACGCGGCCAACGCATGGGCGGCCAGGATAAGGGCCTGCTGGGATGGCGCGGGCAGCCGCTGATTGCTCAGGCGCAGCAGCTGACCCGCGCACTGAGCGACGACCTCATTATCTCCTGCAACCGCAACGCCGAGCGTTACGCGGCCTACGCCGACCGTCTGGTAAAGGATGACAGTACGGACTTCCCCGGCCCACTCGCCGGTATTCGCGCGGGTCTGGCAGTAGCCCGCCACGCCTATTTGCTGGTGCTGCCCTGCGATGCGCCGTTGCTTGATCCGAGCCTGCTTGAGGCGTTGCGCCGCCAGGCCGCCGCGTCCCCGTACCGACCGGTGCTGGTGCGCCAGGGTCAGCAGTGGGAGCCTCTGTTCTGCCTGATTCCCAAGAGCCTGCTCGGCGCGTTAGAACTGGCTTGGCAAGCCGGCGAGCGCAGCCCGCGGCAGGTGCTGCTGGCGCTTGGCGGTGTGGCGCTGGAGTGCCCGGCTGACGATCCACGACTGGCTAATCTCAACACCCCGGCGCTGCTCGAACAGAGTGCCAAGCGTGATAGTTAGTAGACGGCCCGCGCGGGCGAGTCATTGACATCCTTTCCACCCTAAAGAACGAAGATTCCTACCGCTAGACGGTGATGCCCCGCCGCAAGAATGTTCCTGGCCGCCTTGATGTCGCAATGGTGAGTGACTCCGTACTCACTCTACAAATCCATTCCCTGACTCCCAGCCACGCGATACCTCTAGGCTGCTGTCGGGCAATGCGCCGCGCCCGCTAACGCCGTCTGGCACTAAAAACCCCGTGCTAACCCTTTGTTGTAACAAGCGTATTTTGTTACAATCTGCCCCGTTCGGAGTGTAGCGCAGCTCGGTAGCGCGTCTCGTTCGGGACGAGAAGGTCGCAGGTTCGAATCCTGTCTCTCCGACCAAATCCCGATTACTGGTTGTTTTAAAGTAACCAGCGTCATCAAGAAGCCCGCCTCGTGCGGGCTTTCTTGCGTCTGGCCGGCACTCAACCAACAGTGCACCGCCTGCACCGACACTCTTTGGAGGCCCGCCTGCTGCCGAGATGAGCATCTAGCGCCAACGAGCGGCTTTTGGTGACGTTATCCAGCACTGCACTGAACATTCAGTTGAACCGCAGCGCGTGTATACCCTCTGATACCCGGAGAGTTAATTTTTTATGATCACGCACGTCGGAGTATGTCTTATGTCGTTTTATCGTTTGATCGGTTTTGTTGCACCTTTGGTGCTAGCCCTACCCCTCACCGCTCAAGCCGCCTGGCCCGAGGGTGTGCGCGACACCTATATGCAGGAATGCCTGGTCACCGCCAAAACCGCGGTCGGCGCGGAACAAGCCAAAGTTCACTGTGAGTGCGCGGCGGATGTCATCAGTAAAGAATTCAGCGAAGCCGAAATCAACACGCTCAACAAGCCGCAAAAAACCGCACCGATGGAGCTCCAGAATCGCTTGATCGCCGCCGTCGGTACCTGCAACAAATAATCCGCGCAAGTCTCTGTTTAGCGCAGCCCTTAGCGCAGAAATGTCGCCAGTTGCTGCGCCTCGAACGGCCAGTCCAGCTCAGCGCCGGTATCCAGCCGGCGCAGCACAGGAATACGCAGGGCATAGTCATCCAGCCATTGCGTGCACTCGGTTATATCCAGCACCTCGACCCACAAGCCCTGCTCGACGAAGGGTATTAGCACGGCCTCAGCCTGCTCGCACAGATGACAGCCAAGGGTGCCCAGCAGTTGGCATTCAGCAAGCATCAATAATGCCCCTCGCAAAAATGTTCATACACAGACCCCCCCTCCGGGCGCGTGCCCATAAATAAAGAAAAGCTTAGCATTTGGCGGGGCTCCCTTCGCGCAGTTGGCGCCTCTGTATAGTGCCAATAAAGACATTTACGCGATGACCGCGGCCATGCACGACAGTCGTCCTATACCGCAAGTTGCTCGCGACTGAAGAGCATGTCCAGCCCATCCAGCAGGCGGCTATTGAACTGTTCAGCCTTATCCAGCCGACGAGCATCGAAGCCCTTGTTTAGGCTGTTGGCACCCTGGAGCAACGTCTGGAGCGTGTCTTTACCGTTGTCGCTCAGCGCCGTTGCATCACGCAGCGATTCCAGCAGACTTTGCGCATAGTCCATCACCACACTACTCACCGCGCTAGCCGTCCGACCGCCTTGCTCGGCCACCGCACTGTAAGCCTCGGTGGACTGCCGCACGCGGCTCTGGGTCAACTGTAAGGACATAGAGGCCAGTTGCTCACCGTCCATGTTCAAGGCCATGGCCCGGTCAAATGCGCCACTCAGATCTCCCGAATAGAATTTAGTGGAGAGGTCTTGCACCTGAGTGAAAAGTTTTTCCAAGGCCCCACGTTCCTGTTCATTCAGCTCGCCTTCAACTTGGACCCGCCAGCCGCCAATCTGCACGCTAGCCGACTGGCTGCTGGAAACCACGGCCATAGCGCTGTCATTACTGACGGCTGCCATCGAACTCTGCGACCAATTGGCGGAGGCCTGGGCAACGGTAATCTGCAGGCGATCTCCCTCACGGGTGGTCACTGACAGTTCGAAGCGTTCGGCCTGGGCCTCGAAACGCTCGCTGCGCGCCGATAGAACACTGCTAACACCTGGGCCAGCGTCCACTGCTGGCGCGCCAAAACGCTGGTTCAGATTGGCAAAGCCATCCTGAATCTGCGTGTAGGTGTCGGTAATATCGCTCGCCACTTGGCCCTTGAGTACACCCATGCCGTCGAGTATGGCGCGCGCCTGGGCAAAGCCTTTTTCCACACCTTTTTGTGCTTGGCTCAGCACCTGCTGCAGTTTGCTGGTGTCGGCGCCGCTGGCCGCCTCGCGCTCCAGGCGCTGGCCGATAACGTCGAGGATGCGTCCGGCAACCTTTTCTGGGCTGTAATCATTGCGCGCGCCATTGAGCGCACCCGGCTCCAGCCCCAAACGCTCGGCCAGCCGATTGGTCAACAGCTGTTGGGCATCGGCGGAGGTACGAATCGGCGGCTGATGCTGCGTAACCGGGGCGCGTGAAGCGGACGACGTCAATGAAACAGGCGTATTCATGGCGGTGTTCCAGCAAAGGTATGTGTCAGGTTGGCGGCCGCGCAGGGATAAAGTTGAGTGCCCTCTCCACGCCCGCGACGAACACCGGCGTTACGTAGTCCATCCACAGTTCTGATCTGCCAGCAGTTTTATCTCTTACCGTCTAACCCCTGTGCTCGATTAGCGCACCGCTGGGAATCCGCGAGTGGACGCACGTGCACAAACGCATCCAAAACTCGCTCTAGCGCCAATCAGGCCTGTACGCAGGCGCTGGTGAGCGGCATGCTCGCCGGCAGCCTTCGGAGAAGCCCACCTTGTTTGCCAATCTATTGATTATTCTCGCCACCTCGTTAGTGGTAATCGCGCTGTTTCGGCGCCTAAGCCTGCCACCGGTGCTGGGCTATTTATGCGTGGGTTTGCTGATTGGCCCCACCGCCCTTAACTGGGTGGATGACAGCGCGGGGCTCTCGCACTTGGCCGAGCTGGGGGTGGTGTTTTTGCTGTTTTCCCTGGGCCTGGAGTTCTCTCTGCCGCGCATGCTGGCGCTGCGCAGCCTGGTCTTTGGCCTGGGCAGCTTGCAGGTGCTGGCCTGCGGCCTGCCCCTAAGCGCGCTGTTGTATTGGTTTGGTTTATCGCTGGAAGCGGCCCTGCTGCTTGGCGCGGGCCTGGCCCTGTCGTCCACGGCCATCGTCACCAAAGAGCTGTCGAGCCTGGGCGAGGTGTTCAGCAGTCATGGCCAGAAGGCGATTGGCGTGCTGCTGTTCCAGGATCTGGTCGCCGTGCTGCTGCTGACCCTGGTTCCCGCGCTGGCCGGCGATGCGGGTGAGCACTGGTACTTGGTGCTGGCCTTGACCTTAGGCAAAGCTGTTCTGCTATTTTTCGGCCTACTGCTAGCCAGTCGCTGGCTGTTGCCGCGGCTGTTTCATGAGGTGGCTGCGGCCCGCTCGCCGGAAATGTTCGTGCTGCTGGCCCTGGTGCTGGTGTTGCTGACGGCGTGGCTGACCCAGCTGCTGGGGCTGTCCATGGCCCTGGGGGCCTTTCTCGCCGGTATGTTGCTGGGCGAAAGCCATTATCGACATCAGATCGAGGCAGATATCCGGCCATTTCGCGACATTCTGCTCGGGCTGTTTTTTGTCAGTGTCGGCATGCTGATCGATATCCAGCTGTTCGTCAGCCATGGCCTGTTAATCGCCGGGCTAACCTTGCTGTTGATGGTCAGCAAGGGTGGCATCGTCGCTCTGTTGGTAAAACTGCGCGGCAGCGATACCCGCAGTGCTTGGCGCACCGGTTTGACGCTGGCCCAGGGCGGCGAATTTTGCTTTGCCCTGGTCGCCGTAGCCCAGCAAGGCAGTCTGCTGCCTGAAGGCTACGGCGGGCTGATTTTGGCCGCGACCTTCTGTTCCATGGCGCTGACCCCTTTGTTGCTGCGCGCTGCGCCCAAACTGGTCGAGCGCATGCAAACGCCCGAAAAACGCGCCAGTTCGGTGCCAGCCGTTGCCGCCGCCAGCGAGGCGCTGCACGGACATGTGGTGATCTGCGGTTACGGCCGAGTCGGCCAATCGATCGGGCGTTTTCTGCGCCGCGAGCAGATCCAGTTTATCGCCTTGGACGACGATCCGGTGCGCGTGCAGGAGGCCGCCGCCGGCGAAGCTTACGTGCACTATGGCGACTCACGGCGCAGCGAACTACTGGTCGCCGTCGGTTTGAGTCGGGCGCGGCTGATGGTGGTGGCGGTGGATAACATCGCGGCGACTCTGGCCACCGTCAAGCAGGCCCGCCTGCTGCATCCAGAACTGGCCATTCTGGTGCGCACCCGCGACGACAGTCATCTGGCCGAACTGCAAGCGGCAGGCGCCACCGAAGTGGTGCCGGAAGTGCTGGAGTCCAGTTTGATGCTGGCATCCCATGCCCTGATCATGCTCGGTCTGCCCCAGGAACAGGTGCGCGCCCGCGCCGAGGCGGTGCGACGCGGGCGCTACCGCCTCCTGCGCGGCTATTATCACGGCGGCCAGGCTAACCTGTTGGACAGCCCAGACCGCCAGCGCCTGCTGCTGCATGCGGTGACGCTAAGCGATGAGGCCTACGCCTGCGGCCGTAGCCTCGCCGAATTGGCCCTGGCAACGCTCGGCGTCGAAGTACAAACCGTGCGGCGCAATGACGAAGAGCTGTTCTTGGGCAGCGACAGCCCGCTGCAGGCCGGCGATGCCATCGTGCTATGTGGCCAACTAGAGGCCATCGAAAGTGGCGAAGCCCGGCTGCTTGGCGGTAAAGGCTGATCACGGCTAAAACACTCCAGCGCGGCAGTGGAGAAGCCTCACAACAGGACGAGACACAAAAAGCGCTGCAATTGTCACTCTATGTTTCGACCAAGGTCTAAGGGCCGAAAGGAGCATCTCATGGTTTATTTGCAGCGCTGGAATTAGTCGGTCGTGAGCCGGCCCGTCTACCTACGAGGAAAGAACAACAATGAGCAAATTGTCTCTGGCCCGCGCCGTAGCCCTCGCTACACTTGGCAGTGGTTTGATCCTGCCCGCATTGGCCCATGCCGACTTTATCCAGGACAGCAAAGCCCGCCTGGACCTGCGCAACTTTTATCTGAACCGCGACCTACGCGATACAACTGCAGCTCAACAGTCCAAACGCGAAGAATGGGCACAGGGTTTCATGTTCAAAGCTGAGTCGGGCTTTACCGAAGGCACCGTCGGTTTCGGCCTGGATGCCTACGCCGCGCTCGGCGTAAAACTGGACTCCTCCGACGCAAACGCGGGCACCAACTTGCTCCCTAGCAGCTTCGGAAACCAAGGCCCGGGCGAGTACTCCGAAGCCACCGTTACCGCCAAAGCCAAACTGTCCAAGACAGTGCTTAAAATCGGCGGTTTGATGCCTAAACTGCCAGTATTAGCGTCTAACGATTCGCGATTGCTCCCCCAGAACTCCAGGGCGCCCAGATCACATCGATGGAAATAGCCGGCTTGACCTTCGACGCCGGCCAACTGAACCGCGTCAATCAACGCGATTCTTCCGACAAACAAGAGATGGGCATCACCGGTGGCGGCTCAAGGGCCCGCGGCTTTTCGCCGGCTATCGGTCAGACCAGCGATGAATTCAATTTCGCCGGAGCCAGCTACAAGTGGAACGATCAGCTGACCACCGATTACTATTACGGCAATCTCGATAAGGTCTACAAACAGCACGCCATAAGCGCTGTACATATAATGCCACTGGGTGAAGGGCAGAGCCTGAAGAGCGACCTGCGCTTTGCTCGCTCCACTGACGATGGCAGCAGCAACGTCGACAACAAGGCCTTCGGTGCCATGTTTACTTACGCCTTGAGTTTTCACAGCTTCGGATTGGGTTACCAGAAAATGACCGGCGACACCGGTTTTGCCTACATAGGTGGAACCGATGCCTTTCTGGTCAACTTTGTACAAATAGGTGACTTCGCTTTCAAGGACGAGAAGTCCTGGCAAGCACGTTATGACTACAACTTTGCTGGCGTGGGCGTTCCTGGCCTGAGCTTTATGACTCGCTATATCAGCGGCGACAATGTGGACTTGGGTTCGGGCAACGGCGAAGGCAAGGAATGGGAACGTAACAGCGAAATCCAATACGTACTGCAAGAAGGCCCGCTGAAAAATCTCGGCATCAGATTGCGCAACGCCACTGTTCGCTCCAACTTTGGCAATGACTTCGATGAAAATCGACTGATCGTTAGCTACAGCATCCCTTTGCTGTAGCCCTAACCGGACGTAAAAAAGCCCGCTCATTCGAGCGGGCTTTTTTGTGAGCTGTAATCAGTCCTGACTGACCGAGCCGATATTATGAATCGACAGATCGGCGCCATGATATTCCTCTTCCTGGGTGAGACGGATACCGACCAACGCCTTGAGGGTGCCATAAACCAACAGGCCGCCCGACAAACCCACCACGACGCCTAGCCCACTCCCAAGCAGTTGACTGATTAAGCTGACCCCGCCAATGCCGCCCAGGAGTTGCTGACCAAAAATACCGCAGGCAACTCCCCCCCACACACCGCACAACCCATGCAAGGGCCAGACGCCCAGCACATCATCAATTTTCCACTTCACTTGGGCCGCGGTGAATGCCCAGACAAACAGGCCACCAGCAACGGCGCCAGTCACCAGGGCCCCGAGCGGATGCATCACATCGGAGCCAGCGCAAACCGCCACTAACCCGGCAAGCGGACCATTGTGCAGAAAACCTGGGTCATTGCGCCCTAGCAACAGCGTCGCCATCGTACCGCCGACCATCGCCAGCAACGAATTGACCGCCACTAGCCCGCTGACACCATCCAGGGTCTGCGCACTCATCACGTTGAAGCCGAACCAGCCGACGATCAAAATCCACGAGCCCAATGCCAGAAAGGGAATACTCGACGGAGGGAAAGCCACCAATTGCCCGTTGCGGTAACGACCCACACGCCTTCCCAGCAACAGCACCGCACCGAGGGCTAGCCAGCCGCCCATGGCATGCACCACCACAGAACCCGCGAAGTCATGGAAGCTGGCGCCAAATTGCCCAAGCAGCCAAGCTTGCAACCCGAAGTTGCCATTCCAGACTAGGCCTTCGAAGAAGGGGTAAATAACGGCTACTATAAACAGCGTGGCAAACAACTGCGGACCGAAACGCGCACGCTCAGCGATACCCCCAGAAATAATCGCCGGAATAGCCGCAGCGAAGGTCAGCAGGAAGAAGAACTTCACCAACTCATAGCCATGATCAGCCTTCAGCACCGCCGCCGGCTGCATAAAAGTCACCCCATATGCCACCCAATACCCTATAAAGAAATAGGCCAAAGTCGACACAGCAAAGTCGGAGATAATTTTCGCCAGCGCGTTGACCTGATTTTTCTCCCGTACCGTACCCACTTCAAGAAAAGCGAAACCGGCATGCATCGCCAGAACCATCACGGCGCCCAGCAGAATGAACAGGGTATTGGAGCCGTCAATCAGGGTTTGCACGGCACTGTTGAGATGTTCCATTGGCGATAAAAGCTCCGACGCAAGAGAAAAGCACCAAAACCGATCACAATGGCTCGATTGCGCACCATATAGCGGCACAACCGATCGGTAGTTGACTGAGCACAGGCTGAATTTGCACCGAAACGGTGCCAACAGATTGCGCCGGCTCGGCACTTAGTCTTCGATTATTAATGATGTACTTGAGCGCACAACTGGTCTGGCCTTACAAAGCTCTATATAAGAGCATTAGGGCTGCGCCACGCACCAAGAAGAAGCAACTTTTGTACCAAGAGCCAGCACACGTCGATGGGAACCTCAGGGCCGCGTCAGACTCAGAAAGATTGTCACGCTTTCTCACCCAACCAAAGGAACGCCTCATGCGCGGTAAAGCCACTATCAAAGACAGCAAAGACACATTGCTTAATGACTTTCAGTCGCTCGTTAGCGACACCGAAAATCTGCTGCAATCTTCCGCCAGCCTAGCCGGCGATCACGCTGAAGAGCTGCGTGAACATATCCGTACCACCCTGAACCGCGCCCGCGACAGCTTGCACCAAGCCGAAAGCGCCCTTAGCACACAAAGTAAAGTCGCCGTACAGGCCACTGAAACCTATGTACAGACTCACCCTTGGCAGTCCATTGGCGTCGCTGCGGCCATCGGTATGCTGCTCGGCATGCTGATAACACGCCGTTAACGGCGCATAGAAAAAACTCACACCGCACTTTTCGACAATCTGTTAAGGGGAGCGCCTATGGAGGCCAGTTCATCCACGCCTGAACGCGGCCCGTCGCCGCTTCGTCTGGGCGCTTCGCTGCTGGGTTTGCTATATGGCCATGTGGCCTTGATCGGTGAAGAACTCAAAGAACAACGCGCCCAAGCCGTGCAGCTGAGCCTATGGGCTGGCCTGTGCCTGGTGTTCGCCTTACTGCTGCTGATCGGCGTTTCGGTCATGTTGCTGATTGTATTCTGGGACACTTACCGAGTAGAAACCGCGCTGAGTTTGTGCGGCTTTTACGCACTGGGCGTACTGTTTTGTGCGATGCGCTTGATCGGCACCCTGCACAGTGCCAATCCGCCTTTCAGCGCGTCGCTGGAAGAGCTGGCACGCGACCGCGAGCAACTGCTGCCATGAATACTCCCGAACTACCCGCCAAAGCGTCACGCCATCAATTACGCATTTCCATGCTGCGGATGCGCCTGGAAATCCGCCGACAAGAGCTGCGCTATGAAGGGCTGTTGTTGCTGCAGCCCGTGATCAAGGCACGTAACTTCACCCACAATTTTCGCGAAGAACTGCACGATAGCAGCAGCACCTTGTGGATGACCGGCGGGGCTTTACTGCTGGCCACCCTGGGCGTGCGCAACCAGAACTGGCGGCGCTGGATACGTATCGCGGCGATAATTGTGCCGCTGCTCAAACGCAACAGCCAAGCCAGCAGCGCCCGCGCCCCGACAGACACGCAACCCTGAACCGCCCACGTACAAGCGAATTCGGGCGTACGTGCCGAGCACCACATCACTGCGCGCGCCCAGGCCCGCGTACTGGCGTTTTCTCAGGTGCACCTTCAAGCACATCTAAGCCACCGGTGAAATAACCGGCGCCAATGCGCTATATCCGGCGTGCACCATGGCGTTGCAGTCGATGGCAATGTCAGTCACGGGGTGGACGACGTTATTCAGCTGCACCAAATAGTGCAGCAAAACCCAGTTTATATGCTGCCACCCGCCGCTGATTTTCGCCCGGAAACGGCTTACCCCGGGGCGCCGTTACTGCTGCCCTACAATTTGAAATGTCCGACCATACCCTGCAGTTGCTTGCTCAGGCTGGCCAACTCGCTACTGGCGGCGTTGGTGCCATCCATGGCCAGGGACGACTGATCGGCGCTGCCGCGAATGCTGGTGACGCTACGGTTGATCTCTTCGGCTACCGCACTTTGCTGCTCGGCCGCCGTGGCAATCTGCTGGTTCATCTGCTGGATCACCGACACAGCGGCAGCGATGCTGCCCAAGGCACTTTCGGTCTGCAGGGCATCGCTGACCGTCAGTTTGACCAGCTCGCCACTGCTCTGAATTTGCGCCACCGAGGTCTGCGCACCCTGTTGTAGAACGCCGACCAATTGCTCGATTTCAGCAGTGGACTGCTGCGTACGTTGCGCCAGCGCCCGCACCTCATCGGCCACCACAGCAAAGCCCCGACCTTGCTCGCCAGCCCGTGCCGCTTCGATAGCGGCGTTGAGCGCCAGCAAATTGGTCTGTTCGGCCACGCTTTTGATCACCCCGAGCACCACGTCGATCTTCTGGATGTCCTGACTCAGATTCTGAATACCTTGGCTCGCCGAATTGGAGGAAATCGACAGTTGCTCAATACGCTCCAGCGTCTGGCGCACCACGGCATGACCATTGGCGACCTTGCTGTCAGCAGTCGCCACGGCCTGCGCCGCCTCTGCGGCATTGCGTGCCACGTCATGCACGGTGGCGGTCATTTGATTCATCGCCGTGGCCACCTGCTCGGTTTCTTGCTGTTGGCTGCTGACCTGCGCATGCGTCTGTTCGGTGACAGAGGACAAGCTGCGCGCAGAACCGGCAATCTGCTCGATGCCCGCTTGCAAGCCGCTTACGATGTGACTGAGGCTCACCGACATCTGCTGCATAGCGCGCATCAGCTGGCCGATTTCATCGCTGCCGCGAACCTCGAGCGTGGTGCTCAGATCACCCTCGGCGATGCGCTTGGCGGCGTCGATCACGCGCTTGAGCGGGCTAATGATCGCCCGAGTAATCAGCACCGCGGCGGCCAGCCCGACCAGCAGCGCCAGGGCAGCGCACGCGAGAATGCGCAACGAGTTGGCCTTGAGCTGGGCGAGCATCGCCGCGTCCTGTTCGGCATACGCCTGATCGACGCGTTGCACCACTTGCTCGGCGCGGGCCCGCATCTGCCCATAGACCTGCTGTTCGCGAGTCAGCAGACCCGTGTACTCATTCAGCTTGCCGCTGAAATTGCGGATATGGTTGCTGATCTCGTCAAGCACACTGCTATAACCGGGGTCGGTCACTGCTCCCTGAAGCTTTTCAGTCAGAACCAGGGCCTCCTCGGCCTGAGGTATCTGGGTGTTTGAGGCTTCTTGCGCCGCGCCTGTACGGCTGTTATTTAAGCGCAGATGTGCTTCGTTCATGGCCTGCAGCATCAGCCGCGAGACCTGGCTGACCGTCATGGCCTGCTCGACAAACAGCGCACCGAGCTGGCCTTGGGAGTTTTGCAGCTCATAGGTGCCATCGTCGGCCAGACCGGCCTGCAGCAGGTTGAGGTTATTGGCCGCACTCTGCACCGACCAGTCGGCCAGCTCCAGCGCCAGGTCCTTGGCCTGGGCCAGTTCGACGAACTGGTCGAAGGCCTCGCGATAAGCTGCCAAATCTCGTTCGACCTCCGTCATTGCCGCCTGACTAGCGGGCGACTGAGTTTTCAGCGCGGCGGTGAGCTGCTCAATCGCCGTGACGCCGGTACGCAGGTCTTCCACTGACTGGGCGGCGCCGGTCAGCGCAAATGCTTGCTCGTGCAGGCGCAAGCGCAGCACCGAACTGTTCACCGTCGCCATCTGTTTAAGGCCATCGAAGCGGAGGCTAATGGCTTGCAAAGAGGCCACGCCAAGCGCCGCGACGAGGCCGGTCAGCAGCAGCACCAGACCAAATCCTAGGCCTAATTTTTTCGCCATCCCGGCAGTGGTAAAACGTCGTCCCAGGGCCGAAATCATGGCGTTCAATCCTCAACTTATTGCATAAAAAGTGTTTCAGTCGTTGCTGGGTTTGTTCACGGCCTGCAACACATATTGCGGCAAGGCGAAGGCGCCCAGGTGCACCTCAGGGTTGTAGTAACGGGTAGCGATGCCGCTGTCGGCGAAGCGCTGACGCAGGGTATTCAGTGGCAATGTGCGATAGGCGCTGTCGGTGCTGCCCCAGGCAAACGTCATGGCGCCGCCGATATAGGTGGGCACCGCAGCCATATAAAAATGCCAGTCGGTGAACAACCCTTGCATGCGCCCGGCAGTGGTTTGCACTTCACTGAGTTGCATAAAAGGTGTGCCGTTCTGGGTGACCAGAATGCCGCCCTTGTTCAAGCAGCGCCGGCATGCCTGGTAAAAATTATCGGAAAACAACACCTCACCGGGCCCGATCGGGTCGGTGGAGTCGGAGATGATCACGTCGAATTTTTCGGTGGTGGTGGCAACAAAACGCATGCCGTCGTCGATCACCAGCTTCAGCCGCGCATCGTCGAATGTGCCTTTGGAATGGTTGGGTAAAAACTCCTTGCACATCTCAACCACGGTGCCGTCGATCTCAACCATGGTGATGTGTTCAACGCCGTGGTGCTTGCTGACTTCACGCAGCATGCCGCCGTCGCCGCCCCCGATGATCAACACCCGCTTGGCCGCGCCGTGGGCCAGGATCGGCACATGGGTAAGCATTTCGTGGTAGATGAATTCGTCGGCTTCGGTGGTTTGAATCACCCCATCCAACGCCATCACCCGGCCCATTCGAGCGTTCTCAAAAATCACCAGATGCTGGTGCTCGGTGTGCACTTCGTGCAGCAACTTGTCCATGCGAAAACGCTGTCCATAGCCGTCGTACAGGGTTTCTTGATAATCGCTCATGGTGTGTTTTCCGCTGATGCTGAAAAAATAAGGCGATGTTCGCGTTATGGATTGATTGCAAAACCCAGGGGTGAACTTCAGCCCATCGCGACACGTACTTAGCGGCGGTGGGCTGAAGCCAGCCTTACAAAAGCACTACCCGAATCAACCATCTACGCAGACATCGTCTAAAGAAAGGCGGGCATTCTACGTTGCGTAACATGACAGGTCGAACTGCGCACGGCCTGCTCCGCAATGGTCAGCGGCGCAGATTGCCGCGCGGACCCAACAGCGCCCAGATAACCAGGCCGACCACCGGCAGGAACAAAATCAACAACACCCACAGCACCTTCTTGCCGGTGTCGGTGCGACTTTTCACAACGTTGATAATGGCCCAGATATCCAGAACCAAAATGACCAAGCCAAGCAGACTACTCATGTTGGAACCCATGGTGACACTCCTGTAGGAAGGTTTTTCTATCTTAAAATTGCGTGGGATCAATCAGGGCAAAGCTGGCAACGGTCTCGTGCCCCGACAGTTGGCCGCCCTCACGAGCAAGGCCGATGGTGTGCATCCCCGCCTGCCGGGCGGCGTCCAGCTCTTCAACTATATCGGAGAGAAAGAGAATCTCATCGGCCTGACAGCCGATTGCCAGGGCAATGCGGCAGTAGGATGCGGTCTCTCGCTTGGGGCCGCTACTGGTGTCGAAATAGCCGGAAAACAGCGGCGTCAGATCACCCGCCTCGGAGCAGCCGAAGATCAGCTGCTGGGCCTGAATGGAACCCGAGGAGTACACGTACAAGCCATAACCCTGCTGCTTCCAGAGCTGCAGCGCGGCGACCGCATCCGGATAGACGTGGCCCTTGAGCAGGCCACTTCCATAGCCCTCGGCCCAGACCATGCCTTGCAGCGTTTTAAGCGGCGCGGCCTTGCGGTCGGCGGCGATCCAGTCCAGCAGAATCTGGATAAGCCGCTCCACATCGGCCTGTGCTTCGCCGCTCTCGGCGCGCACTGCCTGCAACTGCGCGGCCACGGCCGGTTCTTCCGCGTGCATACGCACGAACGCCGGCAAATGCCGGGCGGCATAGGGAAATAGCACTTCGAAGACAAACCGCACCGAACTGGTGGTGCCTTCGATATCGGTGAGAATGGCTTTGATCGGCATGGGCATTGGCTACTCAATCATCCAAAGTCGGAAACTGGCTGGCGATATCCGAGCCGGTGAATTCGGCGACCCAGCCGTCCGGATTATTGAACAGGCGAATGGCCACGAAGTGCGGGTGCTCGCCCATGTCGAACCAGTGCCGGGCACCGGCCGGTACCGAGATCAGGTCGCCCTTCTCGCAGAATACGGCGTAGACGTAATCCTCGATATGCAGAGTGAACAGACCACTGCCGGCCACGAAAAACCGCACTTCGTCTTCAGCATGGCGATGCTCGGCAAGAAATTTGGCGCGCAATTGGGCCTTTTGTGGATGATCGTCGCTCAGGCTGATCACATCCACAGTCACATAACCGCGCTCGGCCTTAAGCTTGTCGATCTCGTGCCGGTAGGCGTCGATCACCTGTTCCTGGCTGGCGCCGGGGACGATGGCCGCTGCGGCTTGCCAACGTTCAAAGCGCACGCCGACTTCGGCCAACAACGTGCCGATGTCTTCCAGATGGGTCAGCACCTTGTTCGGCAGATCGGGGGACGATACGTGGTACACACTCAGACTGCTCATGATCGGTCTCTCGCATTGCGATTCGGTGGTGGCCGCAGCGGGGTTCAAGGCCTCTTGATGCCCGCTCCCTGCGCTGCATTGCTTGGCCAAAACGGGCTTGTGCTGCAGCCCAGGTTTCGTTTCGGTATAGCTGATGGGCCGTATCAGCGGAGCTGCAAGGCGCGCATTTTCAGCTCGCATTCAAACAAGAACTCGAAGGCCTCGATCTGGCGCAAGGCGTCGTTCAGCAAAGGCCCCCAGGTGTACAGGCCGTGACCGCGAATCAGATAACCGACGCACTCGGGATGCTGGTCAAGCCAGGGCTGGACGCAGCTGGCCAGGCGGGCGATGTCCTGATCGTTGTCGAAAATCGGCACCACCACGCGGGATTCGTGACTGAGCACCCCGGCAAAGGCCTTCTGCAGTTCGTAGTCCTGGAAGATTAGCCGGTCCACTGACGTCGACCGTGACAGCACGGTGGCGTTCACCGAATGGGTGTGCAGCACCGCGCCGATCTCGGCCTTCCAGCGGTACAACTGGGTGTGCAGCAAGGTCTCGGCCGAGGGTTTCTTCTGTGCTTCCAGGCTGTTGCCGGCCAGGTCGGTGGCCAACAAATCGTCCACCTCCAGTTGGCCCTTGTGCTTGCCCGAGACGGTCAGCAGTAATTCGTCGGGCGACAGGCGCGTCGAATAATTGCTGCTGGTGGCCGGCGACCATCCGCGGCCATAGAGAAAACGTCCGGCCTGGATAATCGCCAGGGAGAGCGCTGCGCGCCGGGCGCTGGCTGCATCTGTTTTTTCGGCTATCTCGGCTGTCTTGCTCATCGCATTTATGCCCTCGGCTCTAGCGAGCGGTGGTCTTTAAAGCCCCGAACAATACACAGGGCCCCCAGCAACACCGCCACACTGGCAATATTAAAGGTCCAGGCCGAGCCCAGAGTCGTCCAACTGTAACCGGCATACAAGGCGCCCAGTACGCCGCCCACACCGGACAAAGTGGCATACAACGCCTGGCCTTGTCCCTGCTGCTGCGGGCCGAAACTGCGCTGAATAAAATGAATCGACGCCGCATGAAACGCGCCGAAGGTCGCCGCATGCATCAGTTGGGCGATCAGCAGAATCCACAGCTGATCGGCCAGATTACCCAACAGCAGCCAGCGCAGCGCGGTAATCAGAAAACTCGCCAGCAGCACCGAACGCAGGGAAAAGCGCGTAAGCAGCCGGGCCATCAGCAAGAACAGCAGAATTTCTGCGACAACGCCCAGCGCCCAGAGCAAGCCGATCATCCCGCGTGAATAGCCGAGTGACTCCAGATGCAGGCTCAAAAACGTGTAATAAGGCCCGTTGCTCAGCTGCATCAGGGCCACGCTCAGGTAAAACGCCAGAACGCCGGGGCGACGCAGCTGCTGCATAAAACCGCCCGATTCGGCAAAGTCCGGGCGGGCCTCGGGCCGGGCGTTGGGCACCCAGCAACTGCTGATCACAATGCCGAGCATGATCAGAAGCAGTGCCCAAGGGTACAGATCGAGGCTGACGCGCTCGAACAGCTGACCGAAACCGACCACCGTGAGGATAAAACCGATGCTGCCCCACAGACGGATTTCGCTGTAGCGCGCGGCCCGCTCCTTGAGGTGCGCCAGGGTGATGACCTCGAACTGCGGCAGCACCGCATGCCAGAAGAACGCATGCAAGGCCATGACCAGCGCCAGCCACGCGTAAGTCTGGCTGATAAAAATACCGGCAAAACAGAGCAGCGTGCCAACGGCGCCAAGCCGCACGATGGCCAGTCGCCGGCCGCTGGCATCGCCCAGCCAACCCCACAAGTTAGGGGCAATGCAGCGCATCAGCATGGGAATGGCCACCAGCTCGCCGATGCGCGCCGCCGAGAATCCCAGGTGATCAAAATACAACGCATAAAACGGCGCCGTGCCACCGAGCAAGGCGAAGTAGAACAGGTAGAAACCGGATAGGCGCCAGTAAGGCAACTCGGCAGCCATTCTTTACACAGGCTTATGAGCGCAGCGGCAGTGCTTCACAGCTGCCCCAAGACCGGCGTACTGACTCGTACATCGGCATTTTGCCCGCGATGGCGCAGCAGATGATCCATCAACACAATGGCCATCATCGCCTCGGCAATCGGAGTGGCGCGGATGCCCACGCACGGATCATGGCGACCCTTGGTGATCACCTCCACCGCATTGCCATCGACATCGATCGAACGGCCCGGCGTGGTGATGCTGGAGGTGGGTTTGAGCGCCAGGTGCGCGACGATCGGCTGGCCGCTGGAAATGCCGCCGAGCACGCCGCCAGCGTTGTTCGACAGAAAACCTTCAGGGGTCATCTCGTCGCGATGCTCGGTGCCGCGCTGGGCGACACTGGCGAAACCGGCGCCAATCTCGACGCCCTTGACCGCATTGATACTCATCAGCGCATGGGCCAGCTCGGCGTCCAGGCGGTCGAATATCGGCTCGCCCAAACCGGGCATCACCCCTTCGGCCACCACGGTGATCTTCGCCCCGACCGAATCCTGGTCGCGGCGCAGCTGGTCCATATAGGCTTCCAGCTCCGCCACTTTGTCCGGGTCGGGGCAGAAAAAGGCGTTGTCATGCACGCTGTCCCAGTTCTTGAAGGCAATTTCAATGGGGCCGAGCTGGCTCATGTAGCCGCGAATCAGGATGCCCTGGGTGGCCAGGTATTTTTTCGCGATGGCGCCAGCCGCCACGCGCATGGCGGTTTCCCGCGCCGAACTGCGACCGCCGCCGCGATAATCGCGCAGGCCATATTTATGCTGGTAGCTGTAGTCGGCATGGGCGGGCCGGAACAGATCCTTAATCGCCGAGTAATCCTTGGACTTCTGATCGGTATTACGGATCAGCAGGCCGATGGCGCAGCCAGTGGTCTTGCCCTCGAACACCCCGGCGAGGATTTCCACCACATCGTCTTCCTGACGCTGGGTGGTGTGGCGGCTGGTGCCCGGCTTGCGCCGGTCGAGGTCGCCCTGCAAATCAGCCAGGGACAATTCCAGCCCCGGCGGACAGCCATCGACAATGGCAACGAGGGCCGGGCCATGACTTTCGCCGGCTGTGGTGACGGTGAACAGCTTGCCGTAGGAATTGCCGGACATGCAGGACGCTCCGCGAAAATAGGCCAGGTAAGTGAATCGGCCGCAAACAAGGGCCGGCCAGTATACTCATGGCGCCCAGGCAGTTCACCCTCGAAGCGGCTCAGCGCCTTAGCTCGCCACCTGGCCCGCTTTTTCACCTCATCTCAACTGTTCCACCGTTCATCTTCTCAGCGGCTCGCCGCTTAACGCGCAGCAAGGTCGAACCTTAGGCAGGCCTGTGCATCCAACCGAGACTTTTCCCTACAGTGGCGCTTTTATGATGTTGCGCGTATTCACCGTGATTCTGCCGCTGCTCGGCGCCTTGGCCCTCCCCCAGGCCCACGCCGCGCCGCAGAGTATTTTACAAAAACCCATCGTTCTGGATACCGGCAGCGGCACCCTGCACGGCACCTTGTTGCTGCCGCGCAGCGCCGAACCTGTGCCCGTGGCCCTGCTGATTGCCGGCTCCGGGCCCACCGATCGCGATGGCAACAACCCCGCCGGCGGGCACAACGACAGCCTCAAGCGGCTGGCCCAGGCGCTGGCCAAACATGGCATTGCCAGCGTGCGTTACGACAAACGCGGGGTTGCCAAAAGTCGCGCAGCAACCCCCGACGAGCGCGATTTGAGCGTCGAGCGCTACGTCGCCGATGTCGCCGCCTGGGGCCGCCTGCTCGGCGCCGACCCCCGCTTCGGCGTTTTGACGCTGATTGGCCACAGCGAGGGCGCATTGATCGCCAGCTTGGCCGCCGAACAGGCCGGCGCCGCAGCGCTGATCAGCATTGCTGGTACCGCGCGACCGGTCGATGAGGTACTGCGCGAGCAGCTACAGAACAAACTCCCCGCCGCTCGATTGGCGCAGAGTCAGGCGCTACTCGACTCGCTCAAAGCCGGACGGCTCGAACCCGAGGTCCCAAAAGCGCTCCAGGTGCTGTTTCGGCCCAGTGTGCAGCCCTACCTGATTTCGCTGTTTCGCCAGGACCCGGCGGCGGCTTTCGCCCAGGTGAAAATTCCCGCGCTGATTATTCAGGGACGCCACGATATCCAGGTCGGCATCAAGGATGCCGAGGGCCTCAAAACCGCCAAACCGGACGCCCAGTTGGTGCTGATCGACGGCATGAATCACATGCTGCGCATCGTGCCACTGGATCTAGCGCAACAGCTGGCGTCCTATAACAATCCCGATTTACCGCTGGCGCGGCAACTGACCGACCAGGTCGTGGCGTTTATTCTGGCAGCACAGACGCACGATCCGGCGCCATAGCCCGAGGCTATCCTTCAGCCAAATCCTCAGCAGCCGACAAAAGGGTTATCGGCTCTTTTAGCCTTGCTAGCGCACAGGACGCCCGTTATGACCGACGCCGACACGTCACTCACCGCAGTCGCACCCGATGCGCCCGACACACCCGATGTACCGGCGCATCCTTGGGAAAAACTGGGTCCGGAACGCCTTGAGCTGCTACGCCTGGCGCCCCTGGCGACCCACCGCAGCACCGGTGCTCGGCCTTTGTGCTTCGCCGAGTTGGGCCGCCTGGAACGCCATCACCGCGAGCACAGCCTGCTGCGCCTAAGCCTGCAACTGCCGGGGCAGCGCCTGCGTGCGCAACACAATGTGCTGGAAGTTTGGGTCGACCATCTGCGCCAAGAATTGCGTTTCGGCCCGGACAGCGGCTTGGTGATCGAGCCGCAGAACCGAGGACTGGGTCGTTTTTTGCTCGCCCAGGGCGTGTGCTGGGCCCAACAGAAATACGCCCACTACGCCATCGAAGGCGGCGCTCTGGAGAGCAATGACGCATTGAGCGATGATGCCCGCCTGCGCCGGGACCACACGCTGGGCGCCCAAGGCTTTAGCATCGACTATCCGGACCCGAAACTGCTAAAAGCCAGTTACGCCGCCGCACAGGTCAGCGTACTGAGCGGCGAGTGGAATACCGAAAAGGTCCAGCTGCTGCCACTGGTCGAAGCCGCAGCCTTGTTGCAGCAGGCCGACCAGAGCTTGCACGAGCAAGACGTCAAACACCGCCAGAAAGACCTGCGACTCCAGCGCTTGCAGCGTGAAGACGGTGGTCTGCGTTTCACCATCGCCTGCCTGGTGGCCTTCTGCCTGTTCCAGGCTGGCCTGCTAATCTGGATCGCAACGCGCTAAGCCTTACAGCCGCGTGCGAAACAGCGCCTGGTGTTCGCGGCACTGCGCGGCCGCCAGCAGAAACACCCCGTGGCCGCCCTGCTCGAATTCCAGCCAGGTGAAATCCACTTCTGGATACAGCGCGCAGACATGCACCTGGCTGTTGCCCACCTCGACAATCAATAGCCCGCGCTCGGTGAGATGGTCGGCCGCTTCGGCCAGAATCCGCCGCACCAGGTTCAAACCGTCCTCGCCACAGGCCAAACCGAGCGCCGGCTCATGCTGGTATTCGGCGGGCATGTCAGCGAAGTCTTCGGCGTCCACATAGGGCGGATTGGAAATAATCAGCTCGAAACGCTGCCCCGGCAAACCGTCGAAACCGTCGCCTTGCACGGTGTAGACGCGCTCTTCCAGATCATGGCGCAGGATATTTTCGTAGGCCACTTCCAGGGCGTCGAACGACAGGTCGGCCAGCACCACTTCGGCCTCGGGAAACTCGTAGGCACAGGCAATGCCGATACAGCCGGAGCCGGTACACAGGTCGAGAATCCGCGTTGGCGCCTCGGCCAGCCAGGGCTCGAAATGCCGCTGGATCTGCTCGGCGAGCGGCGAGCGGGGAATCAGCACGCGCTCATCGACCACAAATGGCAGGCCGCAGAAGCAGGCTTCGCCAAGCAGATAGGCGGTTGGCACGCGCTCTTCGATGCGTCGTTTGAGTAACCCTTGCAGGTGCTCACGCTCGTCGTCTTCCAGGCGGCAGTCGAGGTAGCTGTCGGCGATTTCCCAGGGCAGGTGCACGGCGCCGAGTACCAGTTGCCGCGCCTCGTCCCAGGCGTTGTCGGTGCCGTGCCCGCAAAACAGATCCTCGCCATGAAAACGGCTGACGGCCCAACGAATGTAGTCACGCAGGCTGCGCAAGTGAGAAGACGAAACGGTCACGGGATACTCTCCAAAAAGCAGAATCCAGCCTCTAGAACGTATCCGGACTGAATAAAAAATGAATAGGTATAAATAAAAAACGACCTAGGCGCGCACATCAGTCTAGGTCGATCATCTCGTTATCAACGCACCCAGCATGCGGCGCACCTTAGGATTTATGGCGCGGACGAGGTGCACCAGTTCCTGGTTTGCGCAGGTTACGCCGGCATTCGTTGGTCAACGTAATGAATACCGCCAAGACTAAAAACACCCAGAAATGCGTGAAAAAATTCGAGAAGAACGACATAAGCAACTCCTTTTGCATACGACCTCGACGTCGCCGAAGTACGCCAATTCTGCCCGTGCGGGCACTGCCCTCGCAAGCGCTTAACGGGCCCATTGAGCAGACATCGTCTGCGACCTTCGCGTGACTCACCGTCCAGCAGCATGATTGAGCGACGCGACGCTAAGCCCGTCGACGGATTTTCTGGCCGGTTTATCAGAGGCGTGTTCGACAACCTTCGTTCGTGAAGTGCGGTGTACTTGGCGCTGTTTCTCGGCGCCCTGAACCGTGGCGTTTTTGCGCGCAGGCGGATAACCGGCGGATAAATGGTTCACAGTCGCGGTCCGCGCGTGGACAATGGCCACTGTCCCGGCCAGCAAGGAGCCCTGTTATATGTCCCCTGCACAAACCCTGTACCAGCTCACCGGGCGCGGCCATGCAGCCGCCAGCCTCGGCAATGCCAGCTTGTTGATCATTGATGCACAAGAGGAATACCGCAGCGGCGTACTGCGCTTGCCCGGCCTGGATGCAGCCCTCGCGGAAATCGCCAGCCTGCTTGCTGCTGCCCGTGCAGCCGGCAGCGCACTGGTGCATATCAAGCACCTCGGCATCCCCGGTGGCCTGCTTGATCCGCAAGGCCCACGCGGCCAGCACCTGCCAGAAGCCGCACCGCTACCTGGTGAAACGCTGGTCGAAAAACGGCTACCCAACGCCTTTGCCGGCACCGACCTGCACGAGCGCCTGCAGGAACTCGGCCACCTGGACCTGATCATCTGCGGCTTTATGACCCACTCCAGTATCAGCAGCACGGTGCGCGCGGCTAAAGACTATGGCTATCGTTGCACCCTGGTCGATGCCGCCTGCGCCACCCGCGACCTGCCCGACGCCGAAGGCCAGGTGATCGACGCCGCACAGATTCACCGCATCGAGATGACGGCCCTGGCCGATAACTTTGCCATCTTGGTACCCAGCGCCAAAGCCTTGGCCTGATGGAAAAGCGCTACGCCCGGCGCAGGCGTAGCGCCGGCGCTCGTACATCGGGAGGAACCGCAACCACATGAGCAGGTCATACCGGCTTCATCCCCAAGGAAATCAGCATGAAGCAATCCACTGGTTTCGATGCGAGCCACCTTCGCCCGCGCGGCCCTACCAAGTGGCGCTGGCGCTTCGGCTTATTGATGGCCGCAGTGCTGGTGCTGCTCGGGATCGGTCTGAGCATCACCGGTGCGGCCACACTGTTCGGTCACCCGCTGACACTCGGCACACTGAGCAACGATGCGGCAGTCGCGGCAGCTCAACTGGCCGGTGGTCTGATTTTGTTCGGCGTGGGCGTACTACTCTGGCGCAGATGGCGACGGCTGCTGCGCCCATCCAATGGCCTAAACATTCACCCGAACCTGATGAAAAAGCGCGATTAAACCTGTGCTTCAAATTGCCAATGCAGCTTTTCGCCCGGCCTGATGCCAAGCTCAATTTGGCACCATCAAGGGCCAAGTAAATAAAGCGCCACGCGCATGGGTACAATGCTCTGCTTAGCGGAGGCTTCCATGCACGACGATGATTTTTCCCTGTTCAAGGCCGAGCTGCGCGGCGTCAAGCCGCTCAAGCAGGATCGCGCCGATCCCGGCAAACCCAAGGTCGACCGCACCCACTTGGCCGTCCTGCGCCAGGCTGCCAGCGTGGCGATCAATGCCATCAAAGTCGACGGCATGTCCGATCAATTCGTGCTCGATGTCGGCCCCGAAGAACCCCTGCACTGGGCCAACGACGGCGTGCAGGAAAGCCAGATGCGCAAGCTCAAACTCGGCCAAATAGGCTTCGACGGCAGCCTGGACCTGCACGGCATGAGCGTCGAGGTAGCCCGCGATACCCTCTGGGCGTTTTTAGCCGAGGCCAGCAAATTCGAGGTGCGCTGCGTGCGCATCACCCATGGCAAGTCGGTACGCACCGACGGCAGACGGCCGATGCTCAAAAGCCATGTCAACACCTGGCTGCGCCAGCACTCGCAGGTGTTGGGCTTTACTTCCTGCCTGCCCAAACATGGCGGCACCGGGGCAATTTACGTCATGCTCAAGCGCACCATGCTCGACGGCCGCGATGATTGAGCCAAGCCCGCATCCTCGCCAGCCATAGCTCACACGGGTCGCCTCTTCGGCACCTAGCATCTGGCGTCGGCCGCATAGACCGGCACATGGCCGGCGCTAGATGCCGCGGCAACTGAAAAATCGTGGGCCGCTTACTTTCAATGCTCTTGCCAGCGCCACAGCCGCGCCCTACCCTGCGTAGCTGCTCGCCCCCTTAGAATGTCCACAGGTAGATCCATGTCCCTGGAACAAAACTACAGTGCAATTCTTGGCCACCTCGGCGAGAACGTCTCTCGCGAAGGGCTGATCGACACGCCCAAACGCGCCGCCAAAGCCATGCAGTACCTCTGCCGCGGTTATCAGCAAAGCCTGCAAGAAGTCACCAACGGTGCACTGTTCAGCTCGGACGCCAGCGAAATGGTGCTGGTCAAAAACATCGAGTTGTACTCGTTGTGTGAACACCACTTGCTGCCCTTTATAGGCAAGGCGCATGTTGCCTATATTCCTAATGGCCAGGTGCTCGGCCTGTCGAAGGTTGCGCGGATTGTCGATATGTACGCGCGCCGCCTGCAGATCCAGGAAAACCTCAGCCGGCAGATCGCCGAGGCCATCCAACAGGTCACTGGCGCCCTTGGCGTGGCGGTGGTGATCGAAGCCCAGCACATGTGCATGATGATGCGCGGTATCGAGAAGCAGAATTCGTCCATGGTCACCTCGGTGATGCTCGGTGAATTTCGCGAAAACCCGGCCACCCGCAGTGAGTTTCTCAGCCTCATCGGCTAGTCGGCGCGGCGCTCAGGCAGCCGTCTTTAACGTTTACCAAGACTCTGCCCCCGTCATGGGTTGGCGTGGGGTCCGAGACGCGATTTAAGCGAATCAGGTAGACTGCCGCCCTCAAATTTTTCACCCAAAGGACGCCGCTGTGTTTATCAAGGCCTTACGAGTTGGCTTGGGCCAACTGATCATTTTTATCGATTTCATCACCCGCCCGCGCAAGCTGCGCCGCTCGGCCGACGCTCAGGCCACGGTCGATCAGGCAGCCGCCGGATTGTCGCTGTACCAGTTTCGCGCCTGCCCATTTTGCGTAAAAACCCGCCGCGCCCTGCACAAGCTGAACGTGTCGGTGGAGCTGCGGGATGCGAAAAACAACGAAGAGCACCGCCAGACGCTGCTTAGCCAAGGCGGCAAGATCAAGGTGCCGTGCCTGCGCATCGACGAAAACGGCCAGAGCACCTGGCTCTACGAATCCAATGCCATCATCGCCTACCTGCAAGGCCGCTTCGCCAGCGTCTAAACAAGGATTCCTCTGATGCAAAAAATCACCAGAGGACGTCTGCGGCCCCTGGCCGACACCTCAACGTCGACGGTGGTGGCCGGCTTTATCGCCATGCTCACCGGCTACACCAGCTCCCTAGTGCTGATGTTCCAAGCGGGTCAGGCGGCGGGTCTGAGCAGCGGGCAGATTTCCTCCTGGATCTGGGCGCTGTCGATCGGCATGGCCATCACCGGCATCGGCCTGTCCCTGCGCTACCGCGCCCCAGTCATGATCGCCTGGTCCACGCCGGGTGCGGCGCTGCTGATCAGCAGCCTGCCAGGCGTGCCGTACGCCGAGGCGATCGGCGCCTACATCCTGGCCTCGGCGCTAATCGTATTGATTGGCCTGACCGGCAGTTTCGATCGCCTGATGCGGCGTATTCCGCCGTCCCTGGCCGCCGCCCTGCTGGCCGGGGTGCTCTTCAAGATTGGCTTGGAGATCGCCGTGGCCGCCGAACAACAGCCGCTGCTGGTCCTGGCGATGCTGCTGGCCTATCTGCTGGGCAAGCGCCTGCTGCCGCGCTATGCGGTGCTCGCCGCGTTACTGGCCGGCGGGCTGCTGGCCGCTGGCTTGGGCCTGCTGGACTTGCAGCAGGTCGAGTTGCAACTGGCGACGCCCCAATGGACCACGCCGAGCTTCTCGGTAGCGGCGAGCATCAGCATCGGCATTCCGCTTTTTGTGGTGGCCATGACCGCACAGAATCTGCCGGGCATGGCGATACTGCGCGCCAATGGCTATGACGTGCCGGCCAGCCCGCTGCTGACCACCACTGGCCTGGCCTCGATATTGCTGGCGCCCTTTGGCAGCCACGGCATCCACATGGCCGCCATCAGTGCCGCCATCTGCGCTGGACCCGAGGCCCATGAAGACCCGAAAAAACGCTACACCGCAGCGCTCTGGTGCGGCGTGTTTTATGCCATCGCCGGGATTTTCGGCGCCACCTTGGCGGCACTGTTCGCCGCCCTGCCCAAGGCGCTGATCCTCTCTATCGCCGCTTTGGCGCTGTTCGCCTCGATCATCGGTGGCCTGACCCAGGCCATGAGCGTGCCCCGGGAACGTGAAGCGGCGCTGATCACCTTTCTGGTCACCGCCTCGGGCATGAGCCTGTTTTCCGTTGGCTCGGCCTTCTGGGGCCTGCTGGCCGGCCTGCTGACTCTGCTGATACTCAACGCCGGCAAAACCGACTGAGCGCTGACCCTTGCTCCGATAGAGTATTAAACAAAGCTCTGTCGGCGTTAATGGCTGATTCGGGGCAGCGCTTTTGTAGGCTGGGCTTTAGCCCAGCAATATTGCGACGCTCAGGGGCGGCGGGCTGAAGCCCACCCTACGGAATCGGTCTTCAACACATAACAGGGGCATAGCCTTAAACAGGGCCGTTGCCGGTGAATCGTATTGCCCAACCGAGGGCCGCCCAAGTCACTTCACGCTGATCAAGCCGAGCAGCATGGTAGCTAAAAGGTCGCCTTTAATTATAATAATGTTAGCATTGCATTATCATAATATGGCTACTTCGAGGCTAACATGACCACAGACTTCAAGCAGGCAGCACTGGATTATCACGAGTTTCCAATCCCCGGAAAAATCGGCATCGCGCTGACCAAGCCGGCCGACACCATTGATCACCTGGCCCTAGCGTACAGTCCAGGCGTTGCTGAGCCGGTTCGTGAAATTGCCCGTGACCCGGAGAACGTCTATCGCTACACCGGTAAGGGCAATCTGGTCGCGGTGATTACCAACGGCACGGCTATCCTCGGCTTGGGCAATCTCGGCCCATTGGCCAGCAAGCCGGTCATGGAAGGCAAGGCGCTGCTGTTCAAACGCTTCGCCGGCGTCGACTCCATCGACATCGAAGTCAAAGCCGAAAGCACTCAAGCCTTTATCGATACCGTGGTGCGTATTGCCGACACATTTGGCGGCATCAATTTGGAAGATATCAAGGCGCCCGAATGCTTCGAAATCGAGCAGGCGCTGATCGAGCAATGCGACATTCCGGTCTTTCACGATGATCAGCATGGCACCGCCATTGTCACGGCCGCCGGCATGCTCAATGCCCTGGAGATTCAAGGCAAAACCCTGGAAACGGCGAAAATCGTCTGCCTGGGTGCCGGTGCAGCCGCGACGGCCTGCATGCGCCTGCTGCTGAGCCTGGGAGCCCAGCAATGCAACCTGTACATGGTCGACCGCAAGGGCGTGATCTATTCCGGCCGCGAAGGCCTGACTGAGCACAAGCTACAGTTCGTCAATGACGGCGGCGCGCGCACCCTGCTTGACGCCATGCACGGTGCCGATGTGTTTGTCGGTCTGTCCGGGGCCAATCTGCTCACCCCCGAACTGCTGCTGGCCATGGCCGCCAAGCCGGTGGTGTTTGCCTGCTCCAACCCCGATCCGGAAATCGATCCGGCGCTGGCAATGGCCACCCGTGACGATTTGATCCTGGCCACCGGGCGTTCCGATTACCCGAATCAGGTCAATAACGTGGTGGGATTTCCCTTCATTTTTCGGGGTGCCCTGGATGTTCGGGCCAGCCGCATCAATGAAGCCATGAAGATCGCCGCCGTAGCCGCACTGTGCCAGCTGACCAAGGAACCCACGCCGGTTGAAGTGCTGCGTGCGTTTAACGTCGATCGCCTGGAGTTCGGCCGCGATTACATCATTCCCAAACTGCTGGATGCGCGCCTGCTGGGCACGGTGTCCGGCGCGGTCGCCAAGGCGGCAGTCGATTCCGGCGTGGCGCGCCTTCCTTACCCGGCCCACTACCCGCTCTGAATGCCGAAAAATTGGGCGCAGAGGAAAACCGTCCGCGCCTGTTGATCGCTAAACCTCCACGCCGTTAGCACCCAGGCGCTGACGGCGTGGCGCCAGGCAATTACAATCTGCTTAACATCGAACGACTTGAGTGAGTGGACACCCATGGAAAACAAGACTGCACGTATTACCGTGCTGATTGATCCGATCAAAAAGAAAGCCTTCGAAGAACTCTGCGCCACACAAGACCTGACACCGTCTCAGGTGGTGCGCCAGCTGATCCGCGATTACCTGCAAACCCACGGTGCCTCCTACGCTAGCAAAAACAAGTTGGGCTCAAGCACCCAGCCGTAACGGCAACGTTGCTGGGGCGCACTTTTGCTCACTTGATACGTCCAGCCGCCGGCCGTTATTGACTGTCGGTTGAACCATGCAAACAAAAAATGCCGCTTTCCCGGCCAGGGACAAGCGGCGTTTTTCTTGGTTTTTTAGCCGTTATGGGTTGAGTGCAAACCGGCTAGGTTTCAGTGCACCGCCGCTATAAATGTGGGTTTTGATGGACTTCAGCCCACCCCGGGGCACGTTGCAAGCGTTAACCGGGGCAGCGCCTTTTCCCTTTGTCGCGCGGCCTGAGCTGAACGGCTGAGCCAACCGAGTAAACGCCGACTCACGCCTGGCTAACCCAGCAAGCCTGGGCGTTACTCCTCGGCTTCAGCATGCTGCTTATAAAACGCCAAGGCGGCATTGAAATCGGCATGGTAATGCTCTTTGCCGAGTTCTCGAATGATGCCGGCTTTGCTTAGTTTGTTGAGCACCGTCGTGTTCGCCTCGCAGAGCATCACCACGACATGGCGCTTGCGCAGCTGCTGGATGACTTCCTGCAGCGAGAGCAAACCGGTGATGTCCATAAAGGGCACACGCTTGAGGCGAATGATCAAGGTGTGCGGATCGGTATGGGTCTGCGCCAGGACGCGAGAGAAGTTCTCCGCGGCGCCAAAGAACAACGGCCCTTCAATCGTATAGACCAGGACATCGGCTGGCAGGTGGGCGTAGCCGCCGATACGCAGCTCCGACTCCAGTTCGTGCTCAACCACCTGTTGCAGCTCGACCGAGGACGCCATGCGGCGCAGGAAGTGCAGCATGGCCAGGATCACGCCGATATTCACGGCGATCACTAGGTCGCTAAATACCGTGAGGCCGAAGGTGATCAGCAAAATCACCACGTCAGCCCGTGGTGCGCACTGCAGCATGTGCTTGAAGTGCTTGAGTTCGCTCATGTTATACGCGACTACAAAGAGGATCGCGGCCAGGGCAGCCAGCGGAATATTCGCCGCCATCGGGGCCAGGAACATGATGATCAGCACCAGGGTGACGGAATGCATGATGCCGGCTATCGGACTGGTGCCGCCATTGCGAATATTGGTCGCGGTGCGGGCAATGGCGCCAGTGGCGGCGATACCGCCGAACAGCGGTGTGGCCATATTGGCCAGGCCCTGGCCGATCAATTCCTGATTTGAGTTGTGTTTGGTGCCCGTCATGCCATCGGCCACCACCGCCGACAGCAACGATTCGATAGCGCCCAGCATGGCAATAGCAAAGGCCGGGCCGATCAGCTCGATAACCCGCGGGATGGTGAACGCAGGCAGGCCAATGTCGGGCAGTCCCTGGGGGATGCCGCCAAAGGCGCTGCCAATGGTCGCAACGCCCGGAAAAAGAAAAAACGATTGGACGGCGGTGACGACCACCATGGCCACCAACGGTCCGGGCACACGCTTGAATCCAGGCAGTTTGGGGGCAATAAGGACCAAGGCGAGGCTGAGCAAGGCCAGCAAGGTTGTAGCCAGGTGAAATTGCGGGAGGACCTGCAGCAAATTCCAGACTTTCTCATGAAAGTGCTCGCCGCCAACCTTAGGCAAACCCAAAAAATCTTTCCACTGCCCCACCCAAATAATCACGCCGATACCCGCTGTGAAACCCACGATCACCGGGCTGGGAATAAACTTGATGACCGAACCGAGCCGCGCAAATCCCAGCAGCAGCAGCATTAGACCCGCCATCATGGTGGCAATTTGTAACCCATCAAAACCGTACTCGGCGGTGATGCTGGCCAGAATCACGATAAAGGCGCCGGTGGGCCCGGCAATCTGTAGACGAGAGCCACCAAAAAGCGCCACCAGCAGACCACCGATGATAGCGGTATAGATGCCCTGTTCTGGTTTGACGCCAGACGCAATCGCAAAGGCCATTGCCAAAGGTAGCGCCACCACCCCGACTACGACACCGGAGATCACATTCGGCAGCCAGTGTTTTTTACCTAACAAGCCCGCTTTCCACGCTTCACGTATTGCAATCATGACTAGCCCCTCACTGGATGCATGTGCATAATATTATCATACAGTGATAATGAAAAAGACCTTTATCAGCTGCTGCATAACCCCAGGCACAAAGCCGGCTAAAGTCAGGGACAGCGCTGAAAAACAGCACCATAAATAGATATTTATCTGTAGACCGCGAACGTGGTGACCCAAATGAACCGTGATGAAGTGAAAAGCAAGCATGCCGAAGGCGTAACCTTCGACACCCATTTGATAGCCAATCCGTCCAAAACCAGCGAATGGATAGTGTTTTTTAAAAAAGAAGCCGGCAGAAGTTTTTTCCTGGTGGATGCTCAAGAGGAAGTCGAATCTTTTGAGCATCTAAATGACTTGATTAAAGAACTCCGCGATCTTGGGATCAAGACCGCCGAAATCCATTTTTAGACCTTAGGCCAGCCATCGCGCCAGCATGGACGCCCGCCCCACACGACTGAATCGCGGTTGCTAAACTGCTTGGACAGCCACACCAACACGCTATCAACCCGTAGCCATGCATGTACGACGGCTTAATGCCCAGACTGGATGCCGATTTGCTCGAGCCGCCAACGGCAGAAAACCGTGGCATTGCGACCCGCCTCACACTGTGGCCGTAAGCATGAAACCGTCATTTTTTTATGATCGACTGGTGGACGTGATGGAAGAGCTGGTCAAGTTCACCTTGCTGCTGTGCGAGCACCAGGATTATCTGGTGGACCGTTACTCCGAGCGCAAGGAGTCGGCGCAAGAACTGTCCGTGCGCGTCAACCAACACGCTATCTAACGTGCCTCCCTTCAAGCTGACAGAGCACTCAACCATGACTACTCAAGCAGATACCCCGCAAGGCTCTCAAGCAGGCGCCAACTCAGAGGCTGCCTCACTGAAGAACCCCGTCATCAAGGTCGGCATCAATGGTTTCGGGCGTATTGGTCGTCTGGCCCTGCGCGCCGCCTGGGGCTGGCCAGAGTTTGAGTTCGTGCAAATCAACGACCCAGCCGGCGACGCCGCAACCCACGCGCACCTGCTGAATTTCGACTCGGTACACGGCCGATGGCAGCATGAGGCTTTGAGCGAAGGCAGTGACATCCTGATCGACGGCAAACGTGTGCGCATCACCGCCAACAAGGCCATCGCCGACAGCGACTGGTCGGGCTGCGATCTGGTGATCGAAGCCAGCGGCAAGATGAAGACGGTCGCGGCACTTTCAGGCTACCTGGACCAGGGCGTCAAACGTGTGGTGGTCAGCGCACCAGTGAAGGAAGCCGGCGCACTGAATATCGTCATGGGCGTCAATCAAGACCTGTTCAATCCGGCCCTGCACCGCATCGTCACCGCAGCGTCTTGCACCACCAACTGTTTGGCGCCGGTGGTCAAGGTGATCCACGAGCACCTGGGCATCCGCCACGGCTCGATCACCACCATCCACGACCTGACCAACACACAGAGCATCCTCGACCAGCCACACAAGGATCTGCGCCGCGCCCGCGCCTGCGGCATGAGCCTGATTCCCACCAGCACCGGTTCGGCCACGGCCATCGCAGAAATATTCCCCGAACTGCGCGGCAAGCTGAATGGTCATGCCGTGCGGGTGCCGCTGGCCAACGCTTCACTGACCGATTGCGTGTTCGAAGTCGAGCGCGCCACCACGGTGGCTGAGGTCAATGCCCTGTTCGAGACAGCAGCGGCCGGTTCTTTGAAGGACATACTCGGTTACGAGGAGCGTCCACTGGTGTCCATCGACTATCGCACCGACCCGCGTTCCTCAATCATCGATGCACTGTCGACCATGGTAATCAACGGCACCCAGGTGAAAATCTACGCCTGGTATGACAACGAGTGGGCCTACGCCAACCGCACCGTGGAACTGGCGCGACTGGTCGGCTTGGCAAAGTAGGTTAGCCTGAGTGTCTCGAAGCCCAATCCAACCTTTGAGAGTAACCGCAGGGTAGGCTTCGGCCCACAAATCACCCATACGCCGCCATATGTGCCGCCTGCCACTGGACGGTGGGCTGAAGCTCATCCTACGCACTGAGACGTGGGATGAGCTGAGCTCGGCGATACCCTCAGCCCAGGCACAACCGCAATAAAATCTGATCGATGCCTCCTTTGTAGGGCGCGCCGTGTTCACTGGACAACCCATGCTCACCCTCTCCACGCTCTCGCCCGCCGTACGCCAATACCTACTAGTGACCGGTAACTATTGGGCTTTCACCCTCACCGACGGCGCGCTGCGCATGCTCGTGGTGCTGCATTTTCACAGCCTCGGCTATACGCCGCTGCAGATCGCCGCGCTGTTTCTGTTCTACGAAATCTTCGGCGTGATTACCAACTTGGTCGGCGGTTATCTGGGCGCCCGCCTGGGCTTGAATCGCACCATGAATATCGGCCTGGGCCTGCAGGTGGCGGCCTTGCTGATGCTGACAGTGCCGGCGATCTGGCTGACCATCCCTTGGGTGATGGGCGCCCAGGCGCTGTCCGGCATTGCTAAAGACCTGAACAAGATGAGCGCCAAAAGCTCCATCAAAATGCTGGTCCCGCAAAGCGAGCAGGGCCAGCTGTATAAATGGGTGGCCATCCTCACCGGCTCGAAGAATGCGCTCAAGGGTGTGGGTTTTTTTCTGGGTGGCGCGCTGCTCGCGCTGCTCGGCTTTCAGGGCGCGCTGCTGCTAATGGCGACGCTGCTGGCGCTGATTTGGCTGGCCAGCCTGATGCTGTTGAAGAAGGACCTGGGCAAGGCCAGCGCCAAGCCGAAATTTCGCGACATCCTGTCCAAGAGCCAGGCGATTAACAGCTTGTCGGCCGCGCGGCTATTTTTGTTCGGCGCGCGTGATGTGTGGTTTGTGGTGGCGCTGCCGGTGTACCTGTCCAGCGTGTTGGGCTGGGACTTCTGGAAGATCGGCGGCTTTCTCGCGGCCTGGGTGATCGGCTACGGCATCGTCCAGTCCGTCGCCCCGGCCATTACTGGCAAGCGGCGCGGACAGCTGCCGGATGGGCGTAGCGCTTTCGTCTGGGCGTTACTGCTGGCCGGGCTCCCCGCCGCCATCGCCCTGGGTTTGCAAACCGACTGGTCGGCTCAGTGGGTGCTGATCGGCGGTCTGCTGCTGTTCGGTGCAGTGTTCGCGGTGAACTCCTCGCTGCACAGCTACCTGATCGTCTCCTACGCCAAGGCCGATGGCGTGTCGCTGGATGTGGGCTTCTACTATATGTCCAACGCCATGGGCCGACTGGTTGGCACCCTGTTGTCGGGCTGGATCTATCAGGCCTATGGTCTAGCCGCCTGCTTGTGGATTTCCTCGGGCTTCGTACTGCTTGCTGCATTGATTTCCATGGGTTTACCCAGGCACGCTGAGACCAGCCCGACGAAATAGCCTGCAACCGGCTGAGTTATTAGCGCCATCGCCAAGCCGTTGCACAGCGTCGGTGACATCAAAGGTCAATACTGCGGACACGCGCTGGCGGCGGGAATAGGTTCAGCCGTTTTCACTAGGCAACACCTTCCCTAACGATCAACGGTCTTAACCGATCCCCGTCTTAACTGCTCGATTACTCAATTGCCGATATGGATCCCGCCAATGTCACATGATCACGCCCACTCTGCGCACGGTCCCAAGTCGTTTGATCAGGCCTTTGCCATCGGCATTAGTCTGAATATGGGCTTCGTGCTGATCGAGGCCTTCTATGGCTGGCAGGTCAATTCACTGGCCTTGCTCGCAGATGCTGGACACAACCTCAGCGATGTCGGTGGGCTAATTCTGGCCTGGGCCGCCATGGCGGCTACCCGACTATTGCCTACTGACCAACATACTTATGGCTGGCGACGCGGCTCAATCCTCGCCAGTTTTATCAATGCGCTGATCCTGCTCGTGGCCATGGGCTCGCTTGGCTGGGAAGCACTTCAGCGCTTGCAGGAACCGGTAGCAATAGCCGGAGGAACGGTGATGCTAGTGGCCGGGGTTGGTGTGCTAGTCAATAGTGTTACCGCCTGGCTGTTTCTCTCCGGCAGCCACAGCGACCTGAATCTGCGTGGCGCCTATCTGCACATGGCCGCCGATGCCTTAGTCTCGGTCGGCGTGGTGCTGGCGGGCGCCTTGTACTTATGGGGTGATTGGAGCTGGATCGACCCGGCCGTCAGCCTGGCGATTGCTTTGGTAATAGTGATCGGCACTTGGTCATTGTTTCGTCAGTCACTGCATTTGCTGTTCGACGGTGTGCCAGAGCAAATCGACTTGCCGGCCGTACGCCAATATCTACAGGAGCTGCCGGGCGTTTGCGCTGTGCATGACTTGCATGTGTGGGCGATGAGCACCGCCGAAGTGGCGCTGACTGCGCACATGGTCATGCAGCCGCTGCCCGGCAATGATCAGTTTCTACAGAATGCAGCTATAGAGTTGCGCGAACACTTCGGCATCGCCCACAGCACGCTGCAACTGGAGCAGGATGCTGGCTGCCAGCAGGGCTGTGCGGCCCTGAAGTGAATTAGCTCTAAGGCACCTAGTTAAGCTACGCGCCTGCTTAATGAGAGCGGGCAGATCTCAGTAGACTCTTTGTGCCGCCTCTTCAGTGAACTCCTCAAGCCAGCGCAACACCTCAACCGCCTCCCAGCGCAGCGGATCGTAGAGGGCGTAGATCAAGCCCTGATAGCCCACCACTTCAATCGGCTGATGGTAGCCCGCACGCTGAAACAGCGCCTCGATCTCGGCAAAACAGGTATTGAAATGGTTCCGATTAAAAGGCGTCTTGCTTTCGGTGACCAAGCCATCCAGCTGCAGCTCAGCTATGGCCTCACGCAACCGTTCGACTGGCATGCGGTTTACCGCGCACTTCAGCTGCTCAATGTTGAGCATAAATATGATTCCTTAATTTTCTCAAAAGCATAAACCGGTAATACGACGACTTTATGAACACTGGCTTCAGTTAAAGTATAGCTATCTTCAAATCAACCAGGCTTGTTGAGATCTGTCGGATGCCAGCCTTCAGCCAAGGCCAAAGGATCGGGCTGATTGATCGGCAGCATGCGTGTATTAATTTGAAGGTTCTACGGCGTCACTGCCGCGGGGGTAAATAAGTTCTTCTTGCACACCCCCGTCTTGCCTGTGAATTTTTACGGTGGTGTTCCTGTTTTCCAGGAACACCTCGGCAAGCTGCAAAAGCCCTTCCTGGGTAGCTGCAACCTTAGAAGGACGGGTTGCACCTTGCTTGCGCAACTCCCATCCACGCTCGGTTTTATTGATGTGGTAAACATTCATAAGGACATCCTATTCCTAGGTACTTGTTTATTATTTCTTGTCTTTTACTTTTTTATGGACAAATTAAATGCTGGCTACGTACGCAGCCAAATTATAGAACCACTTCACCGTCGCGCTATTCTTCTTCGACGCAAAAACCGAGTTACTTCGCACTTTATAAGCATGAGCCAGAAATGGCTCTTGCTGACCATGCTTTCGCGGCCACGCTAAAGCCTCACGGGGCTTAGCTATAGCCGCGAGATCGAGTTGATCAATGTGTATATCGATGGAATAAAAAATCGTGTGGCAGTAAGGATATGTTTCGCCGGCCAGTAACAAAGCATCAGCGCCAGGCATTACTCACGGCGCAGTACGACTGCTATTCAGCGCAACTTTGCAACGTGCCAATTCTTGGCGTGCAGCGGCCAATCGAACTCTGCAGCGCACAGCCATCAACTGCCCCAGAAAGACACCGGTCAAACCGCCGACAGAGAATGCCGAGAGCACAAAAAAGGATAAAGGTAGCATAGGTGTTTGCCAGCCGATAAAGCTGAGAAGTACTGCGGTTTGATTTTCCAAAAAAAAAGCAGTAGTCACCAGCACCACCAACAAGCCCGCCAGCACCAGCACGATCCGCTTGAGCCAAGTCATAGAACCTCCGTCTAATCGTGCATAAAAATCGAGCTACTTTGTGCAACACCTAGGGACACGACTACTCGTCCTCATTCACCCGGTCGCGCAGTTCCTTGCCGGGCTTGAAATGCGGCACGAATTTACCATCCAGACGAACCGACTGGCCGGTTTTCGGGTTACGCCCAACGCGCGGCGCGCGATAGTGCAGTGAAAAACTGCCAAAGCCACGTATCTCGATGCGATCGCCAGTGGCTAAGGCCTGAGCCATTTGCTCAAGCATGGTCTTAATGGCCAGCTCTACATCCCGAGGGGAAAGCAGCCCCTGGTAAGTGACAATGCGTTCGATCAACTCCGACTTGGTCATAAGTTTTCCCTTCTTTTTCAAGCGGCTACATCAGCTACCAGAAGGTTTTAGCATGAGCGACCCGCTTTGAACAGCTCAAATCAGAAGCAATGACCAAGTCTTAAAAACAAAAAAGGGCGACCGAAGTCGCCCTTTTTTTAGATCATCAGAGCTTAGTTCTGATTTTCCATTTGTGCACGAATCAAATCGCCGATAGTAGTAGGGCTAGCAGCTTCAGGTTCCTGCTTACGCAGTTCCTTGATTGCTTCCTTATCTTCCTCGACATCTTTCGACTTGATCGAAAGGCTGATTACGCGACTTTTGCGGTCGACGCTAATGATTTTAGCTTCGATCTCTTCGCCTTCTTTCAACACGTTACGCGCATCTTCAACGCGGTCACGGCTGATTTCGGAGGCTTTCAGTACAGCTTCAATGCCTTCGGCCAGAGTGATTACGGCACCCTTGGCATCTACTTCTTTAACGATGCCGTGCACTTTAGTGCCTTTATCGTTGGTCGCCACGTAGTTGGAGAACGGGTCGTCTTCCAGCTGCTTGATGCCCAAGGAGATGCGTTCGCGTTCTGGATCAACCGAGAGGATGACTGTGTCCAGCTCGTCGCCCTTCTTGAAGCGGCGAACGGCTTCTTCGCCCACTTCGCTCCAGGAGATATCGGACAAGTGAACTAGGCCGTCGATGCCGCCATCCAGACCAATGAAGATACCGAAATCGGTGATCGACTTGATGGTGCCGGAGATCTTGTCGCCCTTGTTGAACTGACCCGAGAAATCTTCCCACGGATTAGTTTTGCACTGCTTGATGCCAAGGGAGATACGACGACGTTCTTCGTCGATATCCAGAACCATAACTTCCACTTCGTCGCCAACCTGAACGACTTTCGACGGATGGATGTTCTTGTTGGTCCAATCCATTTCGGATACGTGCACCAAACCTTCCACGCCTTCTTCCAGCTCTGCGAAGCAGCCGTAGTCGGTCAGGTTGGTTACGCGCGCAGTAACACGAGTGTCCTGCGGGTAGCGCGCCTTGATGGCAACCCATGGATCTTCGCCCAACTGCTTGAGGCCTAGGGAAACGCGGTTGCGTTCGCGGTCGTACTTGAGGATCTTGACGTCGATCTCGTCGCCAACGTTGACGATTTCCGACGGATGCTTGATGCGCTTCCAAGCCATGTCGGTGATGTGCAACAGGCCGTCGACGCCGCCCAGATCGACGAATGCGCCGTAATCCGTAAGGTTCTTGACGATACCTTTGACTTGCTGGCCTTCTTGCAGTGACTCGAGCAGAGCTTCACGCTCGGCGCTGTTCTCGGCTTCCAGCACGCTGCGACGGGAAACGACAACGTTGTTGCGCTTCTGGTCGAGCTTGATGACCTTGAACTCGAGTTCCTTGCCTTCGAGGTGCGTGGTGTCGCGCACAGGGCGAACGTCAACCAAAGAACCTGGCAGGAACGCACGGATGCCGTTAACGTCGACTGTGAAGCCGCCCTTAACCTTACCGTTGATAACGCCCGTAACCACTTCTTCAGCTGCGAAAGCCGCTTCCAGAACGATCCAGCATTCAGCACGTTTGGCTTTTTCGCGGGACAGCTTGGTTTCGCCAAAGCCGTCTTCAACCGCATCCAGCGCAACGTGAACTTCGTCACCAACCTTGATGGTCAGCTCGCCTGCATCGTTAAAGAACTGCTCGAGAGGAATGACGCCCTCGGACTTCAAACCGGCGTGGACAGTCACCCAGTCACCGTCGATATCGACAACGATACCGGTGATGATGGCGCCCGGCTGAAGATTGAGGGTCTTTAGGCTTTCTTCAAAGAGTTCTGCAAAGCTTTCGCTCATGTTGATTCCTGAGTTGATCAAGGGCAGGTAATCCGCCCATCTGCCACATTCCAGACAATGTGGGTTACGTACATATAAAAGCAGGCTTGCGGACTAAGGCTGGTCTCCCGCATGCTCGCTTGGGTCATCCGGCTAGGTCGCGCAAGGCAACCTCGCTCAGAATTTTTTCCAACACCTGCTCGATCGAAACCGCAGTGGAATCCAACAACATAGCGTCATGCGCCGGTTTTAGCGGAGCAACCGCTCGCTGGATATCGCGCTCATCGCGCTCACGTATTTCATCTAGCAGACTCGCAAGATTAACATCATCACCTTTAGCCTTCAACTGCAAGAAACGTCGACGGGCCCGCTCCTCGGCGCTGGCAGTGAGGAAGATTTTCAGTGGCGCATCGGCAAACACCACAGTGCCCATATCACGCCCATCAGCCACCAAACCGGGCGCCTCGCGAAAGGCGCGCTGGCGCTGTAGCAAGGCATCGCGCACTGCTGGCAAAGCGGCGACTTGCGAGGCACCGGCGCCGATTTGTTCGTTGCGAATAGCTTCGGTGACCTCTTCGCCTTCCAGAATAATGCGTTGCACCTGGGTCTCAGTGGCTGCAATAAACTGCACATCCAGATGAGCGGCAAGCGCTTTCATTGCCTCTTCGTTGGTCAGATCGACACCATGGTTGCGCGCAGCGAAGGCCAATAACCGATACAGCGCTCCGGAATCCAATAGGTTCCAGCCCAGTTTCTTGGCCAGCAACCCCGCCAGAGTGCCTTTACCCGAACCGCTTGGGCCGTCGATGGCAATCACCGGTATTGAAGTGTTCATGCCCTGCCCTCTGCGCTCACGCGGATACCCACCTGCGCTGCCAGGCCGAGAAAGTTCGGAAAGGAGGTGGCAACGTTGGCGCAGTCATGAATACGAATGGGCGCCGTCGCACGCATCGAAGCGACACTGAAGGCCATGGCGATACGGTGATCACCGTGGCTATACACTTCACCGCCGCCGATGCAGCCACCGTCGATGATGATGCCATCGGGAGTCGCCTCAACCTTGACGCCCAGTGTCAGCAAACCATCGGCCATCACCTGAATGCGATCGGACTCTTTAACCCGCAGCTCCTCAGCGCCGCGCAACACGGTGCGCCCGCTGGCCACCGCGGCGGCCACGAACAACACCGGAAATTCGTCAATCGCCAGCGGCACCAGCTGTTCTGGAATTTCGATACCCTTCAGTTGTGCGGAACGCACGCGAATATCGGCCACCGGCTCGCCGCCGACCTCACGCTGATTTTCCAGGGTAATATCAGCGCCCATCAGTTTGAGAATATCGATCACCCCAGTGCGCGTTGGATTAACACCGACATGTTCGAGCAGCAATTCGGAGTCTCGGGCAATGCTGCCTGCTACCAGGAAAAAGGCCGCAGAGGAAATATCCGCCGGCACTTCAATCGCCGTGGCTATGAGGGTTTGTCCCGGCTCGACAGTCGCCGTACTGCCATCTACCGCCACTGGATAACCAAAACCACGCAGCATCCGCTCGGTATGATCGCGAGTCGGTGCGGGCTCGGTCACCGAGGTGCTGCCAGCGGCGTAGAGCCCCGCCAGCAGTAAGCAGGATTTCACCTGGGCGCTGGCCATGGGCATCTGATAATGCATACCGCTCAGGCGCTGACCGCCGCGAATAGTCAATGGCGGGCGGCCTTCGGGACCGGCTTCGATCACCGCGCCCATATCTCGCAGCGGTTTGGCCACACGGTTCATCGGGCGCTTGGATAATGAGGCATCACCGCTCAGCGTGGTATCGAATGACTGCCCTGCCAGCAATCCCGCCAGCAGCCGCATCGAGGTGCCAGAGTTGCCTAGATAGATCGGTCCAGGCGGCGCTTTCAGGCCGTGCAGCCCGACGCCATATATAGTCACGCGGCCATGCTGCGGTCCTTCAATCACCACACCCATGTCGCGAAAGGCCTGCAGCGTGGCTAAGGCATCCTCACCTTCCAGAAATCCCTCTACCTCAGTAACGCCTGTGGCCAGGGCACCGAGCATGATTGAGCGGTGGGAAATGGATTTGTCGCCCGGCACGCGGATGCGCCCGGATAGGCTACCGCCCGGTTGCGCAATAAAGATCAGATCTGTCGAATGCATGGCGTCCACATAGGCCCGTTGGGCCAAAATTTTGCTGAAATGTTCGCGAGCCACCCGAGCACGGGTGAATACGCCCATCAGTTGATGCCCGTCGCCCGCGTCAATTGCCCCACGCAAGGCGTCGAGGTCCGCGCGAAAGGCATCAAGCGTGCGCAGCACCGCGTCGCGGTTGGCCAGAAAGATGTCATGCCACATCACCGGATCGCTGCCCGCGATCCGGGTAAAATCGCGAAAGCCGCCAGCAGCGTAACGAAAGATCTCGAGATTCTCACTGCGTTTAGCCAGCGAGTCGACCAGACCAAACGCCAGCAGATGCGGCAGATGGCTGGTGGCGGCAAGCACCTCATCGTGATGCTCAACCTGCATATGTTCGACATCGGCGCCCAGTTCGCGCCATAGCCGATCGACCAGCGCCAGCGCCGCGCTGTCGGTTTGCACCAGCGGCGTGAGGATGACCTTGTGCCGACGAAACAGCTGCGCATCGGCCGCTTCGATGCCGCTTTCTTCGGAACCGGCAATCGGGTGGCCAGGCACAAAGCGCCCCGGCAGTCCATTGAATGCACGGCCCGCCGCGCTCACCACGCTGCCTTTGGCACTGCCCACGTCAGTCAATACCGCCTCGCCCAAATCAAGTTCGGCCAGCGCGCACAACAGTTTCTCCATGGCCAGAATAGGCACCGCCAGCATAATCACCGCAGCGCCCTGACAGGCGGCAGCCAGCTGCTCCTCGCAGCGATCAACCACACCCAGTTCGACGGCCAGCCGCCGCGACTCGGGGTCCAAATCGACACCCACCACCTCGCGGCACAAACCGCGCTCGCGCAGGCCTTTAGCGAAAGAGCCGCCAATCAAGCCCAACCCTACCACCACCAAACGGCCGATCAGGGCGGTGTCAGGTGACGCCGGATGAACCTCACCCACGCGCCGTGACCTTGCCCAATGCCGCGAGCAAACGGGCATTTTCTTCGGCTAGACCAATGGAAATTCGCAAATGGTTAGGCATACCGTAGTTGGCGAGCGGGCGCACAATTACACCTTCGCGCAGCAAGGCCTCGAATACCGGCAAGGCTTCGCGACCCAGATCCAGGGCGATAAAATTGCCCTTGGACGCAATCCAGCTTAGCGCTAGTCGGCTAAAGCCGGCTTCCAGCTGCGTCATGCCGGCATCATTTTGCCGACGGCTCTCGACCAGATAGGCCTCATCTTCCAGCGCCGCGCAGGCACCCGCCTGAGCCAGACTATTGACGTTGAACGGCTGGCGAACCCGATTGAGCACCTCGGTAATTGGCGCCGAGGCGATGCCATACCCGACCCGCAGCCCAGCCAACCCATAGGCCTTGGAAAAGGTCCGCGAGACCAGCAAATTGGCATGTGCGTCCAGGTAATCCAGACCATTGGGTAATTGATCACCCTCAGCATATTCGATGTACGCCTCGTCCAGCACCACCAGCACGCTGGCCGGTACTTGACCGAGAAACTCTGCCAACGCGTCAGGACCGAACCAAGTGCCGGTCGGATTATTCGGGTTGGCGATAAAGACCACCCGGGTATTAGCGTCGATGGCCGCCAGCATGGCCGGCAAGTCATGGCCGAAGTCTTTGGCCGGCACCATCCGCCCTTCGGCGCCCAACGCCTGAGCAACGATGGGATAAACGGCAAACGCGAACTCACTGAAGACCGCATTCAGGCCCGGCGCCAAGTAAGCGCGAGCAACCAGCTCAAGAATATCGTTGGAGCCATTGCCGAGCGTCAGCTGGTCGAGACGCACGCCATAATGGGCGGCCAGCTGGCTTTTCAGGGCGAAGCCATTGCCATCGGGATAGCGAGTCAGTTCGCTTAAAGCGTTACGGATCGCCGCCATCGCTTTAGGGCTGGGCCCTAGTGGATTCTCGTTGCTGGCCAGCTTGATGATGCCGGCCGGATCCAGGTCCAGTTCGCGAGCCAGTTCGGCCACTGACTTTCCTGGAACGTAGGGTGAGAGGTGTTGCACGCCTGGCAAGGCCAGGGCGAGAAAATCACAGGTCATGTGTATCTCCAACAAAGGCTGCAGGCGCAAGGCTGGACACGCGGAACGCGCAGCCTTGGACCCGCAGCATCTTTTACAGTACTGCCTTGGGGTAGGAGCCGAGCACCTTGAGTGCTACGGCATCCAGCGCAATTTTTTCCAGCGCATCCTTGACCAGCGGATCACGCTGGTGACCGGCAAAATCGATAAAGAACACATAGGTCCACTTACCGCTGCGCGATGGACGGGTTTCGACCCGACTGAGGTCGATGCCTATCTCATGAAAAGGCATCAGCAACTCATGCAGTGCACCGGGTTTATTGCGCATAGAGGCGATAATCGAGGTTTTGTCGTCGCCAGTGGGCGGCACTTCCTGGCTGCCGATGATCAAGAAGCGCGTGGCGTTATCCGGGCGGTCTTCGATTTTTTCCGCCAGTTTGGTCAGGCCATAGAGACTGGCCGCCATGTCACCGGCAATCGCCGCCGAGTTCCATTCGCCCTTCACCCGCTTGGCCGCATCGGCATTGCTCGACACCGCTACGCGCTCGACGTTCGGGTAATGCGCGTCCAGCCACTTGCGGCACTGGGCCAGGGACTGGGCATGGGAGTAGATGCGGGTAATGTGATCGGTCTTGGTGGCATCGCCCACCAACAGGTGGTGGTGGATGCGCAGCTCGACTTCTCCGCAGATGACCATGTCGTGCTCAAGAAAACTGTCTAGGGTGTGATTGATCGCACCCTCGGTCGAGTTCTCCACCGGCACCACGCCGAAATTCACGGCACCCGCGGCCACTTCACGAAATACTTCGTCGATAGCCGCCATCGGCACGCTGATCACCGCATGGCCGAAGTGCTTCATTACCGCGGCCTGGGAAAAAGTGCCTTCCGGGCCCAGATAGGCCACCCGCAGTGGCTGTTCCAGGGCCAAGCAGGAGGACATGATTTCACGAAACAGCCGCGCGATCTCCTCATTGCCCAGCGGTCCCTGATTGCGCGCCATGATGTGTTTGAGTACCCAGGCCTCACGCTCGGGGCGGTAGAACACCGGTGTTTCGCCTTCGGCCAGAGAACGCATCTTGACCCGCGCCACTTCCTGGGCGCAGCTGGCGCGTTGGCTGATCAGCTCGAGAATCTGCTCGTCGAGACTGTCGATGCGCACCCGCAAAGCGCTGAGTTCTTGCTCGGCGATTACATCCGTCATCAGCCGTGCTCCTTCTCGAACTCCGCCATGTAGCCGAGCAACGCATCGACCGCGTCCATACCCACCGCATTATAGATAGAGGCACGCATGCCACCGACCGAGCGGTGGCCCTTCAAATTGAGCAAGCCACGCACCTCGGCGCCCGCCAGAAACGGCTTGTCCAGCTTCTCGTCGGCCAGGCGAAACGGCACGTTCATCCATGAACGGTCGTTCTTGGCAATTGGGTTGCTGTACAGGCCGCTGGCATCGATAAAGTCATACAGCTTGCGCTGCTTGAGCTGATTGATCCGGCCGATGGCCTCGACCCCGCCCTGCTCCTTGAGCCAGGCGAAGACCAATCCGGCCAGATACCAAGACCAAGTCGGCGGGGTGTTGTACATCGAGCCGTTATCCGCCGCGACCTTGTAGTCGAGCATAGTCGGGCAGCTCGAACGGGCACGACCCAGCAGGTCTTCGCGCACGATGGTCACCACCAAGCCACTGGGCCCGATGTTCTTCTGCGCACCAGCATAGATCAGGCCGAACTTGGAGATATCGATCGGCCGCGACAGAATATCCGAGGACATGTCTACCACCAGCGGCACGTCGCCCACCTCGGGAGTCCAGCCAAACTCTAGGCCACCGATGGTTTCGTTGGACGCGTAGTGCACATAGGCGGCGTTCTTCGACAACTGCCACTCGTTCTGCCCGGGAATGGCAAAGTAATCGTAAGGTTTGGCGCTCGCGGCAACGTTTACGTTACCGAAACGCCGCGCCTCATCGATTGCCTTGCGCGACCAGATACCGGTGTCCAGATAATCGGCGATGCCCTCTTCAGGCAGCAGATTGAGCGGTACTTGGGCGAACTGCTGGCTAGCACCGCCCTGCAAAAACAATACCTTGTAGTTATCAGGAATGCTCAGCAGGTCACGCAGATCGTGTTCGGCCGTCTCGGCGATACCGGTGAACTCATCGCTGCGATGGCTCATCTCCATCACCGACAGACCCTTGCCCTGCCAGTCCAGCAGTTCCGCCTGGGCACGCAATAAAACGGCTTCGGGAAGCGCGGCAGGACCGGCGCAAAAGTTAAAGACTCGCTTGCTCACATCCATTCTCACTCTGTAGGAGCGTACCAAGTGCGTCTGCGCCGGGTTCGCTATCACCCCTGACCATGATGAATAGGCCCGAGCTGATTTGATCAGCCCGGGCCATGCACCGCTGTTCGTGACTTTTTAGACTGCTGGCGAGCCCTTACTCGTCGGCGTCGCGCGTAGCCTGTTCGGCATCCTGATCAGCGCCTTGATCGGCCTGCTCATCCGCGGCCTGACTCACATCCGCCTCGGCATCGGCATCGGTCGAGATAACGAGCGGCATACCGTCGTCATCCAGCTCACCCTCCAATGCTTCGTCATCGACGGTGGAGGGCTCTTGTACACGCTGCAGACCGACCAGTTTCTCGTCGCTGGCCAAGCGGATCAGGGTCACGCCCTGAGTGTTGCGGCCCAGACTCGACACTTCACCGACGCGGGTGCGCACTAAGGTGCCTTGGTCGGAAATCAGCATGATTTCCTCGCAATCGAGCACCTGCACGGCGCCCACTAGCTTGCCGTTACGCGCGTTGCTGACCATGGCGATCACGCCTTGGCCGCCACGTCCGCGCCGCGGGAACTCGTCCATGGCCGTGCGCTTGCCGTAACCGCGCTCGGAGGCGGTGAGAATTTGCGCCTCGTACTCGGGAATCAGCATGGAGATGATGCGCTGCCCCTCGGGCAGACGCATACCGCGCACGCCGCGGGCCGGACGACCCATGGTGCGCACTTTGCTTTCGCTGAAGCGGATGACCTTGCCACCATCGGAGAACATCATTACTTCACGCGCACCGTCCGTCACGGCAGCCGCGATCAGGGTGTCGTCATCATCCAACTTCAGTGCAATTAGCCCGGAACTGCGCGGCCGGCAGAACTGCACCAGCGGGGTTTTTTTCACTGTGCCCTTGGCGGTGGCCATGAAGATATAGGCACCGGTGGGTTCTTCTTTACCTGCCGAGTCCTCGCTGCCTTCGGCATCGTCGTCGGCTAAATCCTCAACCTCGTCCTGCTCGAGCAACACGCCCTCGATATCATCCTGCTCGTCGCCTTCCGGCGCTTGCTGGCGCAACGCTTCGATATCCACCGGCAGCATTGCGGTGATGTATTCACCGTCGCTCAAGGGCAACAGGTTGACCAACGGACGGCCGCGCGCAGCTCGCGAGGCTTCGGGAATTTCATAGGTTTTCAGCCAGTACACCTTGCCTTTGCTGGAGAACAGCAACAGCGTGGTGTGGCTGTTGGCGACCAACAGATGGGCGATGTAATCCTCATCTTTGATACCGGTCGCCGATTTGCCTTTACCACCACGGCGCTGAGCCTGGTAAGCCATCAGCGGCTGCGATTTGGCATAACCGGTGTGCGAAATGGTCACCACACGGTCTTCTTCGGGAATCAAGTCACCCAGGGTCAGGTCTAGCCGCGCATCGAGAATCTCGGTACGGCGGACATCGCCAAACTCGGCTTTGACGCTTTCCAGCTCCTCGCGAATGATTTCCATCAGGCGCACAGCGCTGGTCAGAATACGGATCAGCTCGCCGATCTGGGTCAGGATTTCCTGATACTCAGCCAGCAGCTTGTCGTGTTCCAGACCGGTCAAACGGTGCAGGCGCAACTCGAGGATGGCTTGCGCTTGTTCCGGCGAAAGAAAGTACTTGCCGTCGCGCAAACCGTACTGCTCGGGCAGATCCTGAGGACGGCAAGAATCGGCACCGGCGCGCTCGACCATGGCCACCACGGCGCTGGATTCCCAGGGCGTGGCAATCAGCGCGTCCTTGGCTTGCGCAGGCGTTGGCGAGGCCTTGATCAAGGCGATCACCGGATCGATATTGGACAGCGCTACCGCCTGGCCTTCGAGAATATGCCCGCGCTCGCGGGCCTTGCGCAGCTCGAACACGGTGCGCCGGGTGACCACTTCACGGCGGTGCAGAACGAAGGCTTCGAGCATCTCTTTGAGGTTGAGGATCTTCGGCTGGCCGTCGATTAGCGCAACTACGTTGATGCCAAACACGCTCTGCATCTGGGTCTGCGAATAGAGGTTATTGAGAATCACCTCGGGCACTTCGCCGCGGCGCAGCTCGATAACGATGCGCATGCCGTCCTTGTCAGACTCGTCACGCAGCTCGGTAATGCCCTCGAGCTTCTTCTCTTTCACCAGCTCGGCGATCTTTTCGATCAGCCGCGCTTTATTCAACTGATATGGCAGCTCGGTGACGATGATTTGCTGGCGGCCACCGACCTTGTCGATGTCTTCGATGGTGGCGCGGGCGCGGATATGGATGCGCCCGCGGCCGGTACGGTAAGCCTCGATGATCCCGGCACGGCCGTTGATGATGGCGGCGGTCGGAAAGTCCGGCCCCGGAATAAACTCCATCAGCTCATCGATGGTCAGCTCGGCGTTGTCGATCAGCGCCAGGCAGCCGTTGATCACTTCTGTCAGGTTGTGCGGCGGAATATTGGTCGCCATGCCCACGGCAATGCCGCTCGAGCCGTTGACCAATAGATTGGGCACCCGGGTCGGCATGACCGCTGGGATCATCTCGGTGCCGTCGTAGTTCGGCACCCAGTCGACGGTTTCCTTGTGCAGGTCAGCCAGTAGTTCATGGGCCAACTTGGTCATACGCACTTCGGTGTAACGCATGGCGGCGGCGTTGTCGCCGTCTACCGAACCGAAGTTGCCCTGGCCATCGACCAGCAGATAACGCAGGGAGAAGGGCTGGGCCATGCGCACGATGGTGTCGTACACCGCCGTGTCGCCATGCGGGTGGTACTTACCGATGACATCACCGACTACCCGGGCAGATTTCTTGTACGCCTTGTTCCAGTCATTACCCAGCTCGCTCATGGCAAACAGCACACGGCGGTGCACGGGTTTCAAGCCATCGCGGGCATCTGGTAGCGCTCGCCCGACGATCACGCTCATTGCGTAATCGAGGTAAGACTGCTTGAGCTCGTCTTCAATATTGACCGGTATGATTTCTTTGGCCAGTTCGCCCATGAGAAGCCTGGTTCCTTTTTCGGGTGAAACTTCGCCCGACTGCACAGCCGGCACGAAGTTCGCCGTTGCGGCCCGAGGCCTGCAACGACTCACGACAAATCAACGCGTTATGACAGGGATTTGCGCAATGGAGACGGGCCGAGTTGGCCCTCTTGAAAACCGACGGAGATTACCACAAACGCCGCCTCGCACCTATCCCCAGGCCGGCCGCAGCGAGGGCTGACGCGGCACCGAGGCCGTTTGCAGTAGCGCCGTGGTAGCCACCTGCTGACGCACTGAAAATACTGCCGCCGCGAAGTGTGGTTGGCGCGCAACTTATGCAGGCCTAGCACCGGCCTAAACCAGCCTCAATGCAGACGTTTGCGGCACATCAAGCGGGTCATTTTGGCGGTGTCCGGGCGCTCGACAATGCCTTTCTCGGTGATAATGAAATCAATCAGGTCGGCTGGCGTGACATCGAATACCGGATTAACCGCTGGCACATCGGCCGCTACCCGCCGCCCGGCCAGCTCCAGCAGCTCGTGCCCGTCGCGCTCTTCGATGACGATGTCATCGCCACTGGCCAGACTCATGTCGATGGTCGAACTGGGCGCCACCACCATAAATCGCACGCCATGGTGCATGGCATTCACCGCCAACTGGTAGGTGCCGATCTTGTTGGCCACATCGCCATTGGCGGTGATCCGGTCGGCGCCGACGATGACCCAGGTAATGCCCTTGGTCTTCATCAGATGGGCGGCGGCGGCGTCGGCATTCAGGCTCAGCGGAATGCCTTCGTTGGCCAGCTCCCAGGCAGTCAGCCGCGCGCCCTGCAGCCAGGGCCGGGTTTCATCGACATACACCCGCTCCACCAGCCCATCCAGATAAGCGGCTCGAATCACGCCAAGCGCCGTGCCAAACCCGCCGGTGGCCAGCGCACCGGTATTGCAATGGGTCAGTACGGTTTGCAGGTTGCCCTGATACTTGCGGATCAGATCGGCCCCCAACTGCGCCATGGTCAGGTTGGCTTCGCGGTCGCTCAAATGAATCGCCCGGGCTTCGGCTTCTAGCGCTGCCAATGGATCATCATTTTCTTTGAGTCGCAGCAGCCGTTCGCGCATGCGGTTCAGCGCCCAGAACAAATTAACCGCGGTCGGCCGCGAATCGGCTAACACTTGAAAATCGGTTTCCAGGGCCGCCTGCCAGTCGCCGCCGGCCGCCAGCCGCGCCTGCGCGCCCAGCACCAGAGCATAAGCCGCACTGATGCCAATGGCCGGCGCGCCACGCACCACCATGCTACGAATGGCCTCGGCCACCGCGGCGGCCGTGTCATAGCGCAACCAGCGCTCCTCGAACGGCAACAGGCGCTGATCGAGTAGATGCAGCGCACCCTCGCGCCACTCGATGGCCGTCACTTTTTCCGCCGCCAACAATCGCTCGCGCATGGCCAACTCCATAGTCCCTAACCGCCTAACCAAAAGGCGCCGATTATAGCGAGCCCCCCGCCAAGGCGCTCGGGTATACTTCGGCCTTTGCCCGGATTGACCAAGGACACCCACCATGCCTGAGTCCACAGCCCCCCTCGACCTGCTGCTGCTGCCCACCTGGCTGGTGCCGGTGGAACCGGCCGGGGTGGTTCTGCAGGATCACGCGCTGGGCATTCGCAACGGCCGTATCGCTCTGCTGGCGCCACGCGCCGAGGCGCTCAAACACCCCGCACTGGAAGTCCGGGAACTGCCCGGCATGCTGCTCAGTCCAGGCTTGGTGAATGCCCACGGGCATGCCGGCATGAGCTTGTTCCGCGGCCTGGCCGACGACCTGCCACTGCACACCTGGCTGCAGGAACATATCTGGCCGGCCGAAGCCAAATGGGTCGATGAGCAGTTTATTCAGGACGGCAGCGACCTGGCCATTGCCGAGCAACTCAAGGGTGGCATTACCTGTTTTTCCGATATGTATTTCTTTCCAGAGATCACCAGCCAGCGCGTCCACGCCAGCGGCATGCGCGCGCAGATCTGCATTCCCGTGTTGGATTTTCCGATCCCCGGCGCCCGCGATGCCGATGAAGCCCTGCACAAGGGCCTGGCGCTGTTTTCCGATCTCAAGCAGCACCCGCGCATTAACGTCGCCTTCGGCCCGCACGCGCCCTACTCGATCAACGACCTGAACTTGGAAAAAATCCGCCTGCTGGCCGAAGAGCTGGATGCCGGCATTCACATGCATGTGCACGAAACCGCCTTCGAGGTGCAGCAGTCCCTTGAACTGTATGACGAACGGCCGCTGGCCCGCCTGGCCCGCTTGGGCCTGCTGAGCCCACGCTTTCAGGCCGTACACATGACCCAGGTCGACGACCATGATCTGGCGCTGCTGGTCGAAAGCAACAGCAGCGTGATCCACTGCCCCGAATCCAATCTCAAGCTGGCCAGCGGTTTCTGCCCGGTGGAAAAGCTCTGGCTCGCCGGCGTCAATTTGGCCATTGGCACCGACGGCGCGGCCAGCAACAACGATCTCGATCTACTCGGCGAAACCCGCACCGCCGCCTTACTGGCCAAGGCGGTGGCCGGCTCGGCCAGTGCCCTGGACGTACACCGGGCTCTGCGTATGGCCACCCTGAACGGCGCCCGGGCGCTGGGTATGGAGGACGAAATCGGGTCACTGGAAGTCGGCAAAGCCGCCGACCTGGTGGCCTTCGACCTGTCCGGCCTGGCCCAGCAGCCGGTTTATAATCCGGTATCGCAATTGATTTATGCCAGCACCCGCGACTGCGTGCGGCACGTCTGGGTCGGCGGCAAACACCTGCTCGACCAGGGTCGCCTGACCCGCCTGGATGAACAACGCCTGGGCGCCACTGCGCGCGACTGGGGCCAGCGCATCGCCGGGCACACGCTCGGCACGGCCCGCTGAATTTCGTTTTGAGGACTTATCCATGAGCAATGTTGATCACGCTGAAATCGCCAAATTCGAAGCCCTGGCCCACCGCTGGTGGGACCGCCATAGCGAATTCAAACCCCTGCACGAGATCAATCCGCTGCGGGTCAACTGGATCGATGAGCGCTGCAGCCTGGCCGGAAAAAAAGTTCTAGATGTCGGCTGTGGCGGCGGCATTCTCAGCGAGGCCATGGCCCAGCGTGGCGCCACCGTCATCGGCATCGACATGGGCGAAGCGCCCCTGGCCGTGGCCCGCTTGCATCAACTGGAATCCGGCGTCTCGGTGGATTACCGGCAGATCACCGCCGAAGCCCTGGCCGAAGAAATGCCCGGGCAGTTCGACGTAATCACCTGCTTGGAAATGCTCGAACATGTGCCCGATCCGGCTTCGGTGATTCGCGCCTGCTACGCCATGGTCAAACCCGGCGGCCAAGTGTTTTTCTCGACCATCAACCGCAATCCCAAGGCCTACTTGTTCGCGATCGTCGGCGCCGAATACCTGCTCAAGCTACTGCCGCGCGGCACCCACGATTTCAAGAAATTCATCCGCCCATCAGAGCTAGGCGCCTGGAGCCGCGACGCTGGTCTGCAGATTCAGGACATCATCGGCCTGACCTATAACCCGCTGACCAAGGTTTACAAACTGGAAGCCGACGTGAGCGTCAACTATATGCTCCAGACCCTGCGCGAGGCTTGAGACAGATGGCCTTACAAGCGATTCTTTTCGATATGGACGGCACCCTGCTGGATACCGCGCCGGACTTTATCGCGGTGATCCAGGCCATGCGCGCCGTCCGTCAACTGGCCCCGGTGGACGAGGCACGGGTGCGCGAGGTGATCTCCGGAGGCGCTCGGGCCATGGTTCTTAACGCCTTCGAGATAGACTCCTCGGACCCACAATTTGAGGTGCTGCGCTTAGAATTTCTCGAGCGCTACCAGAGCCACTGCGCGGTATTCAGTCACCTTTACGACGGCATGTCGGAACTGCTCAGCGCGATCGAAGAGGCCCCGCTGATCTGGGGCGTGGTCACCAACAAACCGCTGTGCTACGCCGAGCCGATCATGGCCCAACTGGGCCTGGCTGAACGCTGCGCCGTACTGATCTGCCCGGACCATGTCGCACACAGCAAACCCGACCCCGAACCCCTGACGCTGGCCTGCCGCCGTTTGGGCCTGGACCCGTCCAATGTGCTATTTGTCGGCGATGACCTGCGCGATATCCAGTCCGGCAACGCTGCCGGTACCCAGACCTGCGCAGTGACCTTCGGCTATATCCACCCCGACGACAACCCGCACCAGTGGGGCGCCGACCGGGTGATCGAGCATCCGCTGCAACTGCGCGAGCTGCTTGATAACAGGCTCGTCAAGCGTTGAACCTCGTCCGGCTGGCATAGCGGGAGAGCGGCACATTGCAGCAACGCCGGCAGCACCGTTCTCGAATTACCGAGGCGATTACGCCGAGCCATCTAAACCCCGCCCCCTGACAGCCGCGTATGTTCGCCACAGGCTGCAGACTAATAATTGGCGGGCTGCCGCGTCGTGGCACGGCGGCCCTATCAATGAGAGAGATTGCCATGTTTGATTATTGCGCCCGCCCCGATCTGCTTAAAGACCGGGTGATTCTAGTCACCGGCGCCGGCCGCGGCATCGGCGCGGCTGCCGCCCGAACCTTCGCCGCCCACGGCGCCACAGTGCTGCTGCTGGGCAAGACCGAAGCCAACCTGATCCAGGTCTATGACCAGATCGAAGCGGCCGGCCATCCACGCCCGGCGATCATCCCATTCAACCTGGAAACCGCACTGGCACACCAGTACGACGAGCTAGCCGCCATGCTTGAAGGTGAGTTCGGCCATCTCGACGGCCTGCTGAATAACGCTTCGATCGTCGGCCCGCGCACCCCGCTAGACCAGTTGTCGGGCGACAACTTCATGCGCGTCATGCAGATCAACGTTAACGGCATGTTTATGCTCACCAGTGCGCTATTACCGCTACTGAAACTCTCCCGCGATGCCTCGCTGGTCTTTACTTCCAGTGGTGTCGGCCGCAAAGGCCGCGCACATTGGGGCGCTTATGCGGTGTCCAAGTTTGCCACCGAAGGCCTTATGCAAGTGCTGGCCGATGAACTGGACGGTACCTGTGCGGCCCGCGCCAGCAGCGTTAACCCCGGCGCCACCCGAACCAGCATGCGCGCCCAGTCCTACCCTGGAGAAAACCCGGAAAAAAATCCGCTGCCCGATGCCATCATGCCGGTCTACCTGTACCTCATGGGCCCGGACAGTGCCGGCGTCAATGGCCAGGCGTTCGACGCGCAGTAAATACCCCCACAGACAGGTGGCGTAAAAATGCCGCACCCCTTGGGGCGGCACAAAATGGCCAACTGATCGTCAAATAACCAGCATAAACGTCTCCCGGAATTTTACTAATAGCCTATAAGCGGTTGTTTTGTAAGGTTTTTGTCTGCTCACCAATGATTGGCACGAAATTCGCAAAATCACTGGTGTCCACGCGCCAGAGATGCACCTTTATGCTTTTGCACAGCTCCAGCAACACCATCGACTTCGATGCGGCCAAGCTGCAGCGCCTGGGCTTTTCCAGCAACCGCACGCATCCACTGCAACCGATCAGCCTGGCCCAACTGCGTCAGCAACTGAACCTGCAACTGCAGACCAGCCTGGAAGCCGATCAGATTCTCGAGCTGTTCTTTCGTGAGGTGCAGCACCTGGTGCCCTTGGACACGCTGGTCTATCGACATCCGAGCAGTGGCATACACGTCGAGCTGGGCAAACCCGCCACGCACTGCACCGGTTATCGCCTGAATCATGCCGGCGAATACCTGGGCGAATTGCTGTTGCAGCGTAACGAGCGCTTTGGCGAGCATGAATTGGCTCAACTGGAATCGCTGCTGGCCAGTTTAGTGTTCCCCTTGCGCAATGCCCTGCTCTACCGAGCTGCGCTGCAGAGCGCATTGCGCGACCCGCTAACCGACACCGGCAATCGTATCGCCATGGATCAGGCACTGCTGCGTGAGGTGGCACTGGCCGAGCGCACCAAGCAACCGCTGGCGGTGCTGATGCTGGATCTGGATCATTTCAAGAGCATCAATGACCGTTTCGGCCATAGCGTGGGCGACGACGTACTCAAAGCGCTGGCGAGCCAACTCACCGATCAGTTGCGCAGCATCGACAGGATTTTTCGCTATGGCGGCGAGGAGTTTCTAATTCTGCTCTCCAGTACCCAGCACGATGCGGCCGCCCTGGTCGGCGAGCGCCTACGCCAAGCGATCATCGAGCTACGCTGCATGGCTCAAGGCCAGGCCATTGAACTGTCCGCCAGCTTCGGTGGCGCCTGCCTGCAGCCGGACGAATCGGTGCAAAGCTTGCTGCAGCGCGCCGACGAGGCGCTGTATACCGCCAAGCGCCAAGGCCGTAATCGGCTGACCATGGCCCACTAACGCTTAGCCAGACACTCACCAATGCAGCCATCTCTGGTTTTAATAGCGGCCGCGCTAGCCCACTGCCGGGCAAGTAGCACGGCTCGTTTAGCCTCGCCAATCCCGCCAGAGACGCACACAGAAAATCAAAAAAAGAATAAAAAAAGAGGCTCTTAATGAGCCTCTTTTTTAACAGCGCTTTTTTAACGAAGCGTTACTCCGGCTTGCGACCGCGGCCGAACCCTGGACGCTGGCCCGCGCCGGCGGGTGGCCCATTACGCTTGGCTGGAGCGGACTTATCATTGGCCGGACGCTTTTTGTTCACATCCCGAGCCCGCTCAGCCACAGGCGTACCCTTGGACTTCTCGCCACGGCCGGCAGCCGGACGCGGTGTACGTGACCCGCGCTCGGCCGAGTCGCCACGCGGCGCGCGCTCGTCTTGCGCGCCACGCGGGTTGCGCACGGGACGCTCAGCGCGCGCCGAATCGCCCCGCGGTGCATCGCCACGAGGGCTCGCGCCTTCCGGGCGCGGATTACGCAGCGGACGCTGGCCATCCGCCGGACGCGGCTGACGCGCCGGCCGCTCGGTACGGGCCGAGTCATTGCGTGAGGAATCACTGCGCCGCGAAGCATCATCGCGTGGTGCAGTGTCGGCATTTTCCGGACGCAGCGTGCGGTGCGCCGGACGCTCGCCGGCCTCGGCACGCGAAGCACGGCTGAGCTGCTCGCCAGCCTTACCACGCGCCGGCGCATTGGCAGCGCCGCGCACGCTACGCTCGGAACGCACGGAGCTGCCAACCGGCTTAGCCGATTTGCGCTGCATACGCTCAAGCTTGTCGCGATTCTTGTCGGTCATGGCCGGCTGCAGAACACGCTCCAGGCCCAACTCGGCACTGAGCACATCCACTTCGCCTTGGCCCATTTCGCGCCAGCGTCCCATGGTCAGTTCGGAGGTCAGAAACACCGGTCCGAAGCGCACACGCTTCAGGCGGCTGACCACCACGCCCTGGGATTCCCAGAGACGGCGCACTTCACGGTTACGACCTTCCATCACCACGCAGTGATACCAGTGGTTGAAACCTTCGCCACCGGGAGCTTGCTTGATGTCGGTGAACTTTGCCGGGCCGTCTTCGAGAACTACACCGGCCTTGAGCCGATCGAGCATCTCGTCATCGACTTCGCCGCGCACGCGCACCGCATATTCGCGGTCCATCTGGTAGGACGGGTGCATCAAGCGATTGGCCAGCTCACCGTCGGTGGTGAACATCAACAAGCCCGTGGTGTTGATGTCCAGACGACCGATATTGATCCAGCGGCCGTCTTTGGGGCGCGGCAGTCGATCGAATACGGTAGGGCGACCTTCCGGGTCATCGCGGGTGCAAATCTCGCCGTCGGGCTTGTTATAGATAAGTACCCGACGAACGGATTCGGCTTCTTCTTCGCGCTTGAGCAGACGGCCGTCGACGGCGATGGCGTCATGCAGGTCGACGCGCTGGCCGAGGGTCGCGAGCGCGCCATTGACCTTGACCCGACCCTGGCTGATCCAGGTCTCGATATCGCGTCGCGAGCCCAGGCCTATACGAGCCAGGACTTTCTGAAGTTTTTCGCCATGGGCGATATGGGCGTCTTTGTCTAATTGAGTCATCTGAGCACCTCCCGGTGTGGCAGTTCCGCTGGAATGGGCGCGCATGATACGCCTATCCAGCCATTTGCACAGCCTCGTTCAGTCATCCAGCAATGCCAGCGCCTCGGTGCTGCTGCGGGTGACCTGCTCCCAGTCGCCACTGGCGACCCAGGTGCTGTCGAGCATCCAACTGCCACCGACGCACAGCACATTTGGCATGTCCATGTAACGGCGCAGGTTGTCTGGATTGACGCCACCGGTCGGGCAAAATCGCAGGTTATTGAACGGGCCGCCCAGGGCCTTGAGCGCGGCGGTGCCGCCACAGACCTCGGCCGGAAACAACTTGAAGCGCCGATAGCCCAGGGCATAGCCGAGCATGATGTCCGAGGCACTGCTGATCCCCGGCAACAACGGCAGCGCACTCTCGACTCCAGCCTGTAGCAGCTCGGCGGTGCAGCCGGGGCTGACGATAAATTGCGCGCCAGCAGCCTCGGCCGCCGCCAGCATCGCGCGGTCCAGCACAGTGCCGGCGCCCACGCAGAGGTGCGGGCGCTCCTCGCGAAGTAGGCCAATGGCGTGCAGCCCGAGGGCCGAACGCAAGGTGATTTCCAGCACCGTCAGACCGCCGGCGGCCAGGGCATCGGCCAACGGCAGAATGTCAGCCTCACGCTCGATGGTGATCACCGGCAGAATCCGCGCTTGGGCGCAGAAGGCATCGATCAAATCAATCTTGTCGGTCATGCTGGGAATGTTCATCTCATCTTCCTTAGAGGTCAGCGCAGTCAGTGCGGCGGTCCAGTCAGCGCACTGTGTTCTTGCTTATACACACCAGTAAACCTGCAACGGTGAGTGCAGCAGGGCGCGGATCGGCATGCGCAGGGCATCCTCGCCGGCGACGGCGCGCTCCAGGGTTGCCAGCTTGGCCGCGCCTTGCAGTGGCAAAAAAGACCAACGCGCCGTGGCCAGCAGCGGCACCGTCATGCTCAGGCGCTGCTGCGGCGCACTCGGCGCCTGCATCGGCAGACAGCGATACGGGCAGTCGTGTCGCAAGGCCTGGGCTAGTTGCGGGCTGTCGGCAAACAGCGAGGCGGTATGCCCGTCTTCACCCATACCCAGCACCAGCGCATCAATCGGCAGCGGCAGTTCGGCGAGCAACCGGTCCGCCAGGATGGCCGCCTCGTCGAGGCTCTCGGCGCTGTGGTACAGACCCACAAACTGCGCCTGCGCCGCTTCGCCGCGCAGCAAATGCCGGTGTACCAGGCCGGCATTACTGTCGGCATGCTCGACCGGCACCCAGCGCTCATCGGCCAAGCTGACCCACACTCGCGACCAGTCCAGTGTTTGTTCCGACAGCGCCTCGAAGAAGGCGATCGGGCTGCGCCCGCCGGACACCACCAGCGTCGCCTCACCCCGCGCGTCGATGGCCGTGCGCAGTACCGCAGCCACCGCGATAGCCAGCGCCTGGGCCAGTTCCGGCCCGTCGTGCAAGCAGCGCGAGCGCACGCCACGCGGCAGCTTGAGTTTAGCTATCTCCATACCAGGATCTCTCATCTTGGGTAATTAATGTGTTGGCCGCCAACGGTCCCCAGGAACCGGCCGTATAGGGCTTGGGGGAATCGCCCAACCGGGTCCAGCCGGCTATTAGTTGATCGCACCAGCGCCACGCATGTTCAACTTCGTCCTTGCGCACGAATAGATACTGGTTGCCCTGCATCACTTCCAGCAGCAATCGCTCGTAGGCGTCGGGGATGCGCGTGCGGGTGTAGGTTTCGGAAAAATCCAGCTGCAACGGGCGACTGTGCAAGTGCATGCCGTTACTCAGACCCTGCTGCTTGGTCATCACCTGCAGGGCAATGCCCTCATCCGGCTGCAGGCGGATGATCAGCCGATTACTCACCAGTGGGCGCTGCTCGGGGGCGAATATGTAATGCGATGATTCCTTGAAATGGATGACGATCTGCGACAGTTTTTGTGGCATGCGCTTACCGGTGCGCAGGTAGAACGGCACGCCGGACCAGCGCCAGTTACGGATTTCGGCGCGCAGGGCGACGAAGGTTTCGGTGTTGCTCTGCGCATTGGCGTTGTCTTCTTCCAGATAACCCGGCACCGGCTGACCATCGCTGCTGCCTGCAACGTACTGGCCGCGCACGACCTGCCGGGCTAACTGCTCAGCGGTGATCGGCGCCAGTGCCTTGAGCACCTTGACCTTTTCGTCACGAATGCTATCGGCCGACAAGTCGCTGGGCGGGTCCATGGCGATCAGGCACAACAGCTGCAACAGGTGATTCTGAATCATGTCGCGCAGTTGCCCAGCCTTATCGAAATAGCCCCAGCGCCCCTCGATGCCAACCTGCTCGGCCACCGTAATTTCCACATGGGAGATGGAGTGCTGGTTCCACTGGGTTTCGAACAGGCTGTTGGCAAAACGCAGGGCAATCAGGTTTTGCACCGTCTCTTTGCCCAGGTAGTGATCGATGCGGTAGATGCGGGTTTCCGGTAGATAGCGCGCCACCGTCTGGTTGACCTGCCGCGAGGACGCCAAGTCGTGGCCGATGGGTTTTTCCAGCACCACTCGCGTGCGCTCAAGCAAACCGACGCCGGCCAAGTTTTCGCAGATTGCCCCGTAGACCGATGCTGGCGTGGCGAAATAGGCGATCAGCGGGTCGATGCCGTGCACTTGTGCAGCCAAGGCCGGGTACGCCTCGGCGCTGAGAAAATCCATACTCAGATAGCTCAGGCGCGCCTCGAAACGCTGCAGCACCGCAACATCCAGCTCTGCCGCCGGCACATACTGGCGCAGCCCCTGCTGAATCGACGCCAGGTGCAGGCTGGCCTCGCCCGCCTCCCGAGCCAAGGCCACCAAGCGCGTATCGGCATGCAACAAGCCGGCGCGATCCAATTGATAGAGCGCCGGGAACAGCTTGCGCACGGCCAGATCGCCGAGCGCACCGAACAACACGAACGTACAGGGACAAACGGTAACTGCTGGCATAATTTTAATTCGATTAACCATTAAAGAGAGACATGCACAGCTGAGACTCGACCCAGCGTGGCTGATCCGCATGTGAGCGTTTATGCCCACACCCGCTCAACTGCCGACCGAGCGCGCCATGGCAGCACTCGACGGTTAGTTCGCCGCCGGCAATACGTCCTGAACCGAGGCCTGTTGCAGTGCCACTCCAGCGCCGAGCAGGCCCGGATAAGGGGCCGTCACCAACCATACCGGAATGCCATCGAAGTAATCGCTCATGGGACCCTTGTCACGCAGACAGCGGGCGAAACCGCTGGCCAGAAAAAAATCAGCAAAGCGCGGGATTATGCCCCCTGCGATATAAACCCCGCCGCGCGCGCCCAGGGTCAGCACATTGTTGCCAGCCACCCGGCCCAACCAGTCGCAGAACTGCTCCAGCACGCCGATCGCTACCGGCTCGCCGGCCAGCGCCGCAGCGGTTATTTCGGCTGGCGAAGTGAGCGGCGCAACCTGGCCATCCAAGTCGCAGCTGGCCCGATACAGGCGCAGCAAACCATTGCCACAGAGCACGCTCTCGGCCCGCACATGGCCCAACTGCTTGAACAGGCAGGTCCACAACTCGGCTTCGCGCAGATTGCCGACGGGCAGGTCGACATGCCCGCCCTCTCCGGCCAAGGCTCTCCAGCGACCTTCGTCCAACTTGAGCAGCGTACTGACGCCCAGCCCGGTGCCGGGGCCAATCACCACGGTGGGGCGCTGCGGCTCGGCCTCCCCCGGGCAGACCAGCAGGCGCTCGCTTTCATGCAAACGGGTCATGCCCAGGGCCATGGCGGAAAAATCGTTGATCAGCAGCAATTGATCGAGCTGCAAGGCCCGACTAAACGCCGCGCGGCTGATGTGCCACTGATTGTTGGTGAAGCTAAATTCATCGCCATCCACCGGCCCAGCGCAGGCCAGACACACGGACGTCACCGCGCCGACCGGCAGTTGTTGCTCGGCTAGATAGGCGCAAATCGCCCCTTCCAGATCGGCATACTCGGCCGTAGGCATTACCCGCACCGACTCCAACTGTTGGTCGCGCCACAGGGCGAAGCGCGCGTTGGTGCCGCCAATGTCACCGACCAAGGCTAATTTCATTTTAGGGTTTCCAGGCTAGTGGTGAAGGCACAGGCGCCCTGCTCTGCCGAGCTGAACGACTGGCGCATAAAGGCGAACAGCTCGCGGCCGCAGCCCACGGCATTGTCCAGGGTGCCGATCGCCGGCTCGCGCGCGGCCAGTTCGGCGGCATCGACCAATACGTGCAATTGGCCAGTATGACCGTCGAGCAAAATCAGGTCGCCATCGCGCACCCGCGCCAGCGGCCCGCCACCGTAAGCCTCGGGACAGACATGGATGGCCGCCGGAATCTTGCCCGAGGCGCCGGACATTCGCCCGTCGGTGACCAGCGCCACCTTGAAGCCGCGGTCCTGCAGCACGCCGAGAAACGGGGTCATCTTGTGCAGTTCCGGCATGCCGTTGCTGCGCGGGCCCTGAAAGCGCATCACCGCAACAAAGTCGCGCTCCAGTTCGCCGGCCTTGAAGGCATCGGCCAACTGCTGCTGATCCTCGAACACCAACGCCGGGGCCTCGACCAGCTGGTGCTCCAGGGCCACGGCGGAGACCTTCATCACCCCGCGGCCGAGGTTGCCCTGCATCAGGCGCAGGCCGCCTTCCGCGGAGAAGGGATTGGCCACCGGGCGCAGCACACTTTCGTCATAGCTCTTGCTCGGGCCGTCGCGCCAGACCAGCTGGCCGTTGTCGAGAAAGGGTTCCTGGGTGTAACGACGCAAACCGTGACCAGCCACGGTATTGACGTTGTCATGCAACAGACCGGCATCCAGCAGTTCCCGGATCAGGAAGGCCATGCCGCCAGCGGCCTGGAAATGGTTAATGTCGTCCTTGCCGTTGGGATAGACGTGGGCCAGGGTCGGCGTCACGGCCGACAGATCGGCCATGTCCTGCCAGGTCAGCTGGATCCCCGCCGCCTGGGCGATGGCCGGCATATGCAGGGTGTGGTTGGTCGAACCGCCGGTGGCACTCAGGGCGACGATGGCATTGACCAGGCAACGCTCGTCGACGATCTCGCCGAGCGGCATGAACTGCCCGCTCTGCTTGGTCAGGCGAGTGACCTGCTGCGCCGCCTCGCGGGTCAGGGCATCACGCAGCGGCGTGTCGGGGTTGATAAAGGAGGCGCCCGGCAGATGCAGACCCATCACTTCCATAAGCAGTTGATTGGTGTTGGCGGTGCCATAGAAGGTGCAGGTACCGGGGCTGTGGTAAGCGGCCATCTCGGCAGCCAGCAATTCGTCGCGGCTGGCCTTGCCCTCGGCATAGCGCTGGCGTACGTCGGCCTTGTCTTTGTTCGACAGCCCGGACGGCATGGGACCGGCCGGCACGAACAGGCTTGGCAGATGACCGAAACGCAGGGCGCCCATCATCAGACCGGGCACGATCTTGTCGCAGATGCCCAGGTACAAAGCGGCGTCGAACATGTTGTGCGACAGCGCTACCGCGGTGGCCATGGCGATCACCTCGCGGCTGGCGATGCCCAGCTCCATGCCTGGCTCGCCCTGGGTCACACCATCGCACATGGCCGGCACACCGCCGGCGAACTGGCCGACCGAACCGATCTCGCGCAGGGCCTGCTTGATCCGCTCGGGATAGTGTTGGTAGGGCTGGTGGGCCGAGAGCATGTCGTTGTATGCAGAAATAATCGCCACGTTGGCCGCGTTCATCAGGCGCAGGGTCTGCTTGTCTTCGCTGCCGCAGCCGGCCACACCGTGAGCGAAATTGGCGCATTGCAGCTTGCCCCGTGTCGGCCCGTCGCTGGCGGCCCCGCGGATCAGCTGCAGGTAACGCTGGCGGGTGCCACGGCTGCGGTCGATTAGGCGCTCGGTGACTTCAAGGACGCGGGGATGCATAAACGAAACTCCAGAATAGAGCGAGATAAACAAAGCTAAAAATACAACGCTACGGCGGTTTGATTCGGCTTATCTCCCTCCAGAATTTTAGGTCATATACCCATTATGGGTTGATGGAAAACCGCAGAAATTACTTCAACCCTCCAAGGCCACCCTTTAACGGCATTGGGCTAAAGCCTTCCCGACACACGCGGGCGGCAACCGTTAACGGGTACATAACCTATTTTCTTCAACCGTGACCGACGCCCATTGCGCGTGTTCTGGCGCCGGTCGCCAAGGCTCGGCAAGACACGACACGCTCAGCACGTGCTGCTCAGGCGCCGCGTCAATCGCGACCCGGCGCGATGGGCGCAGAAGTTTCACTCGCGGCGCTTTCGGCCTGTTCACCGAGCACGTCGAGCGTGGTCTCATGTTCATCCGCCAAGCCCTCGCCGGCGCTTTCTTCTACGCGCCGGGGCAGGTCTTGGAAATCGCTTTTCAGGCCCACTTCCATGCCATCCAACTCGGCCAGCAGGCTACCAAAGCTGGCCTCATCGCGCGGTCCGGTCGATGTTTGCTGCGTCTGCGCGGCGGCTTGCACCTGCAGCGCCAGCGGCGGTGGCAGATCCTCATCGACATCCAGCGGTTGCGGCTCCAGCTCACGCAGGGCGGCCAGCGGCGGCAACTGGTCGAGCGCCTTAAGATTGAAATGGTCGAGAAACTGCCGGGTGGTGGCGAGCATGCCCGGCTTGCCCGGCACATCCCGGTAACCGATCACCCGCACCCATTCGCGCTCCAGCAAGGTCTTGATGATATGGCTGTTGACCGCCACGCCGCGGACTTCTTCGATCTCGCCGCGGGTAATCGGTTGGCGATACGCAATCAGCGCCAGGGTTTCCAGCATAGCCCGCGAATAGCGCGGCGGCCGCTCCTCCCAGAGTCGTCCGACCCAGGGCGCGTATTGCTCGCGCACCTGCAGGCGATAACCGGAGGCGACTTCCTTGAGCTCGAACGCGCGCCCCGCACAGGAGGAGTCGAGCACCCGCAAGGCTTTTTTAAAGACTGCCAATTCCGGCCGTTCGGCTTCCTCGAACAATTCGCACAATTGTTGCAGCGACTGAGCTTTTCCAGAGGCCAGCAAAAAGGCTTCTAGCAGCGAGGCCAGCTCGCCGGGGTCGGTCAGGTTCATTGCGTTTTCTCGGCGCGCGCACGCACATGGATAGGCCCGAATAGCTCGTTCTGTACCAGTTCGACCAGGGATTCCTTGATCAGCTCCAGCACGGCGACAAAGGTCACCACCACGCCGAGCCGGCCTTGTTCGGCGCGCAGCAGCTCGACAAAGGGCACGAAAGCACCGCCCTTGAGGCGCACCAGCACTTCGCTCATGCGCTCGCGGGTGGACAGTGCCTCATGGGTAACTTGATGACTTTCAAACTGGTCGCTGCGTCGCAGCACCGCGGCCATGGACCACAGCACCTCGTCCAGACTGACCTCCGGCAAGCGTTTGCGCACCTGCGCGTGCGGTGCTTCTAGCTGCGGAATCAGATGCTCGCGACCGATCCGCGGCAGGCGATCAAGGTCTTCGGCACCGGCCTTGTAGCGCTCGTACTCCTGCAAACGGCGGATCAACTCGGCCCGCGGGTCGTCTTCCTCGGCCGCCAGCGCCGCCGAACGTGGCAAGAGCATGCGCGACTTGATTTCGGCGAGCATGGCGGCCATCACCAGGTACTCGGCCGCCAACTCCAGACGCACCTCCAGCATCAGCTCGACATAACCCATGTACTGGCGGGTGAGCTCGGCCACCGGAATATCCAGAATATTGATGTTCTGTTTATGGATCAGATAGAGCAGCAGATCCAGCGGACCCTCGAAGGCTTCAAGGAAGATTTCCAGCGCATCCGGCGGAATATATAAATCCAGCGGCAATTTGCTCATTGCCTGGCCGTAGACCAGGGCCAACGGCAGCTGCTGCGGTGCACCGGCCGGCTGCTCAGCCAGCGGCGCGGCGGGCGGCGCGGCGGGCGGCGTAGACGACTCAGCAGGGGGCGCAGTGAGTGCGCCGGTGAGCGGCGCGGACGTAGAAGGGAGCGGAGTCTGCATATCGGTCTCTGTCGGCGAGGCGTCTGAACGCCTCGGGGCAGTCGCGGCCCTAGCGGTAATTCAGGCCCAGCGCCTGGCGCACGTCAATCAGGGTTTCGCGGGCTTCGTCGCGGGCCCGCTCGGCACCCTCGGCGAGAATGCTGCGCACCAGTTCGGGGTTTTCTTCATATTCCACGGCGCGCCATTGCAGCGGTTTGAGTTCGGTCTGGATCGCCTCGATCAGCGGCCCCTTGCAGTCCAGGCAACCGATGCCAGCGCTGCTGCAACCTTGTTGCACCCATTGGCAAGTCTCTTCACTGGAATACAGCTGATGCAAGGGCCACACCGGACAACGCGCCGGATCCCCCGGATCGGCGCGGTGCACCCGGGCCGGATCGGTGGGCATACGTTTGATTTTGTCTTCTACCACGGCCGGTGTATCGCGCAGAAAAATCGCATTGTTGTTCGACTTGGCCATTTTATTGCCGTCCAGCCCGGCCAACCGCGGCGAGGGGCTGAGCATCGGCTGCGGCTCGGGCAGCAGGATTTTACCGCCGCCTTCCAGATAACCGAACAGCCGTTCCTTGTCGCCCAGGGTAATGCTTTGCACTTCCTGGAGCAGTGCCCGGGCGGTGTCCAGCGCTTCAATATCACCCTTTTCCTGAAACGCTTTGCGCCGCGAGTTATACAGTTTGGCGGTTTTTTTGCCGAGTTTAAGAATGGCCGCTTCAGCCTTTTCCTCAAACCCCGGCTCACGGCCATACAGATGATTGAAGCGCCGCGCGACTTCGCGGGCGAATTCGATATGGGGCACCTGATCGGCGCCGACCGGCACCAGACCGGCGCGGTACAGCAGGATGTCAGCCGCTTGCAGCAAGGGGTAACCGAGAAACCCGTAGGTATCGAGGTCCTTGTGGTGCAGTTGATCTTGTTGCTCTTTATAGGACGGCACGCGCTCAAGCCAGCTGAGCGGGCAGATCATCGAGAGCAACAGGTGCAGCTCGGCATGCTCCGGCACTTGAGACTGAATAAACAGGGTCGCCGAACTCGGGCTGACGCCAGCTGCCAGCCAGTCTACGGCCATGTCCATGACATGTTGGGAGATCAGCCCCACCTCTTCGTACTCGGTGGTCAGCGCATGCCAGTCGACGATGCAGAAAAAGCAGTCGTACTCATGCTGCAGCTTTATCCAATTTTTCAACACGCCCTGGTAGTGCCCTAGATGCAAGCGCCCAGTGGGGCGCATGCCGGACAGCACGCGCCGCTGGGAATCGACGAAACTCAAAGCGCCTTCCTTAAATGAAATTAACAGGGGCCGATTATAGCCATGGATCAGGCAGGCCCGGTAAAAGGTGTCGGATCGCCGCAGCCAACCCGAAGAATTTGCGGCTCGCCGTCGGTCAGATTAATCACTGTAGAGGCCTCCAGACTGCCGAAGCCACCGTCGAGAATCAGGTCTACGTGGTGCTCCAGGCTCTGGCGCATCTCGTAGGGATCGCTCATCGGCACGCGTTCGCCGGGCATGATCAAGCTGACGCTCATCAAGGGCTCGCCCAGTTGCTCGAGCAGCGCCTGGGCGATCGGATGGTTGGGCACGCGCAGGCCGATGGTGCGACGCTTGGCGTGCAACAGCAGGCGCGGCACCTCACGGGTGGCATTTAGAATAAAAGTGTAAGGCCCCGGCGTATGCGCCTTGAGCAGACGAAAAGCGCCGGTATCAACCTTGGCAAACAGCCCCAATTGCGAAAGATCACGGCACAAAAGAGTGAAGTTGTGCTTGTCGTCCAATTGCCGCAGACGGCGGATACGCTCAACCGCCGCCTTGTCGCCGATATGGCAACCCACGGCGTAACCGGAATCGGTCGGATAAACCACCACCGCGCCGTCCTTGATCATCTCCACCGCCTGTTTAATCAGACGCGCCTGGGGGTTTTCCGGGTGAACCTGGAAAAATTGACTCACGAGATATCCTTGTTCAGAGAGCAGCAGACTGTTGGACATGATCAAAACGCAGCCACAAGGGCGTTAAATCATCGGGCAAGGGCCGGTGCATGCCCAGTTCCGACCACGCGCCTGGCGCATGGAAATCGCTGCCGAGACTGGCCATCAAGCCAAACTCGCGGGCCAAAATGGCCAGACTGCCGACCTGTTCGGCTGGCTGTAAACCGTTGACCACTTCCAGCGCATGCCCGCCGGCCTGGCAGAAGTCGGCGATCAACTTGCGCCGCTTGCTGCGGGTAAAGTTGTATTGCATGGGATGCGCCAGACTGATCCAGGCGCCGGCTTCACGCAGCGTGCCAAGCGCCTGATCCAGCGTCGGCCAATGCTGCTTTACATCGCCTAACTTGCCCGACCCCAGCCACTTGCGAAACGCCTCGGCGCGGTCTTTGACATGCCCGGCGTTGACCATGAAATCGGCAAAATGCGGCCGTGCCGGGGCGTTACCGCTGTCGCCCAATGCCTGCTGCTCGGCTCGTGCGCCGTCCAGCGCACCGGGCATGCCCTTGAGCGCCAGACGTCGGTCGATTTCTTCGGCGCGCAGCCAGCGCCCGGCCCGCAGATCGGCAATCGCCTGGAGCAGCGCCGGCGCCGTGGCGTCGAAGGCATAGCCGAGCACATGAATAGTTGCACCGCCCCACAGGCAGGACAGCTCGATGCCGTTGATCAACTGCAGATCCAGCGCGTTGGCGGCAGCGCGCGCCTCGTCCAGGCCTTCCAAGGTGTCGTGATCGGTCAGCGCCAGCAGGCGTACACCTTGCTCATGGGCCCGCGCAACCACCAAAGCAGGCGCGAGGGCGCCGTCGGAGGCGGTGCTGTGGCAATGTAAATCGACGCTCATGGGGCAGTTCTCGACATGCTGCAAACATTCATCCTGACATTTGCAGAAACGTCCGGCCGCGCGACGCGGCGGGGCGTAATGGGATAAACACAGCGTAGCGCCTACGAACGAAAGCGCCTGTGCTACAGCAAACTCTGGGTTCAACAGCGTTCGCTGCGGGTGTGGTTTACTATTATGCGGCCACATACTGCCGCTGGCTGCCATTGTGAAACAATCAAGGGTGAAACAATTGACCGATTTCAAGGTCATCAAGCAACCATCCGCCTGACTCAATGGCTCAGGCGCGGTCTCGGCCCAATAGCCTTAGGCGCGCCGCCGCCGTATTTTTTCCCGCACAAGGATCGATCCCATGCTCTACGCCATTCTCGCCAGCGATGTCGCTGACTCTCTGGACCTGCGTCTAGCCGCCCGTCCAGCCCATGTGTCCCGCCTGCAACAGCTGCAAGACGCCGGCCGACTGGTGTTGGCTGGCCCGCACCCCGCCGTGGACAGCCTAGAACCCGGCACTGCAGGGTTCTCCGGCAGTCTGATCGTGGCCGAGTTCGACTCGCTGGCTGCAGCCCAGACATGGGCCGACGCCGACCCCTATTTAGCCGCCGGCGTTTACGCAGAGGTACAGGTCAAGCCCTTCAAACAAGTTCTTCCTTGATTATACGCAGCGTTATTCACGCGCACACTTAACGCTCCTGCCGCAGCCTGCCGGCCACGCGCTCACCCTAAATCCCGATGCACAGTGGAGCAACTGAACCGCGCATGAGTACGCTGCTGCTGATCGACGACGATGTCGAACTGTGTGAACTGTTGGCCAGCTGGCTCGGCCAGGAGGGGTTTAGCGTCCGCGCCTGCCACGATGGCCACAGCGCCCGCACCGCCCTGGCCAGCCAGTCACCGGATGCGGTGGTGCTGGATGTGATGCTACCCGACGGCAGTGGCCTGGAACTGCTCAAGCAGTTGCGCAGCGATTACCCGCAGCTGCCGGTCTTGATGCTCTCGGCCCGCGGCGAGCCGCTGGACCGCATTCTCGGTCTGGAGCTGGGCGCCGACGACTACCTGGCCAAGCCTTGCGATCCGCGCGAGCTGACCGCGCGCCTGCGCGCGGTGTTGCGCCGCAGCGGGGCGCCCAGCGTATCCAGTCAGCTGGAGCTGGGCGATCTGTGTTTCAGCCAGGCCCGCGGAGTCGTCAGCATCGACGGCCATGAGGTCATCCTGACCCTGTCCGAAAGTCGCCTGCTGGAAGCCTTGCTGGCACAACCCGGCGAGCCGCTGGACAAACAGGCGCTGGCGCAACTGGCGCTGGGCCGCAAGCTGACCCTGTATGACCGTAGCCTAGACATGCATGTGAGCAACCTGCGCAAGAAGATCGGCCCGCATGCCGATGGCCGTCCACGCATTCTGGCACTGCGCGGCCGTGGATATTATTACTGCCCCTGAGCGCCGCGCCCGCGTCCGCTGCCTCGACAACAGCACACGCGGCTTTACCCAGCCTTTACGTTGCGCTGACCGCCCTTGACCTTGGCACCCCTAAACTGGACTCAACCGGCAATCCGCCGGGCCCAAGGAGAGAAACCATGCACAAGACGCTGATCGCCCTGCTGTTTGCCGCCACCCTGCCCGCCATGGCGATGGCCATGCCCGAAGATGGCCAGCGCTCGAACGGCGCACAGCATCAGGACCAGCATCAACAGGGCAGCCAGCGCTACGACAAACACGCCGGCGAATCGATGTTCAAGGACCTCGACCTGACCCGCGAGCAGCGCCAGCAAATCGGCAAATTAATGGGCGAGCAAATGCATAACCGCCGCGCCATCACTCAGCGTTACCTGGACAAGCTGCCGGCCGCCGAGCAGAAAGCCATGCAAGCCGAACACGCGACGGCCAAGAGCAAGACTCACAGCGAGATCCGTGCGCTGCTCACGCCCGAACAGCAAACCGCTTTCGACCAGCGCAAGAAAAAAATGCAGGAACAGCGCGCCGAACGCGCCGAGTTCAATACCTGGAAGGCGCAAAAAGCCGATAAAGCCAAGGCTCAATAAACCATCCGCCGCGACCGCCGACGGCCGCGCACCCTCATTCGCCCAGCCGATCCTTGCGCTCGCTTGGGCCTTTTCGTTTAAGGAGCCATCGTGCGTTCATTATTCTGGCGCATCTTCGCCAGCTTCTGGTTGGCCGTCGCCCTGGTGGCCGGGTTATCCCTGCTGCTGGGCCGCGCCTTGAATCAGGACGCCTGGATTCTCAACCATCACCCGGGCCTGGATAATTTAGCGCAACGCTGGAGCCAGCAGTACGAAAGCCAAGGCGCTAAAGCCGCGCAACAGTCCTTGGCACAGCTCAAAAAACGCTTTCACATCAATACCCAGGTACTGGATGAGAACGACCAGCCGCTGGTACCGGGCACTTTCCCGCCCCGTGCGGCGGCCTTTGAAGCCCGTCAGCACAACGCCAAACGCCTACCCTGGCGGCGCCTGACCGAGGAATACAGCAGCCCGACCAGCGGCGCCACCTACCTGCTAATTTACCGCATTCCACATCCCGAACTGGCCGCCTGGCACCGTGGCAGCTTGCTCTGGCCGCTCAGCGCGCTGGGCATCGCCCTGGTGGTGCTGACCGGGCTCAGCCTGCTGCTGACCCTGTCCATCACTCGTCCGCTGGCGCGCCTGCGCTGCGCCGTACATGACCTCGGCCAGACTAGCTATCAGCAGCACAGCCTGGCGCGCCTGGCCAACCGGCGTGACGAATTCGGTGTGTTGGCCACCGACTTCAACCGCATGGGCGCCCGTCTGCAAGGTTTGATCGGCAGTCAACGACAGTTATTGCGCGACGTTTCCCACGAACTGCGCTCGCCGCTGGCTCGGCTACGAATTGCCCTGGCGCTGGCCGAGCGCGCCGACGCGGTTGAACGCGAACAGCTCTGGCCACGACTGATCCGCGAGTGCGACCGTCTGGAAGCGCTGATTGGTGAGATTCTCGCCCTCGCGCGCCTGGACGCCGACCCCGGCCCGCCGCAGCCGGTGGACTTCGCCGCACTCCTCAAGCGCGTGCGGGAAAATGCCCAGCTCAGCGATCCACAGCAACGCATCCAGATCGACAACGCCAGCGACCTCAGCCTGCAAGGCTGGCCAGACATGCTTGAAGGCGCCCTGGATAACTTGCTGCGCAATGCCCTGCGTTTTAATCCCGCCGATCAAACCATTCACGTGCAGGCCCAGCGCCAAGGCCAGACGCTGCGCCTGTGCGTACGCGATCACGGCCCAGGCGTCGCCGCCGAACACCTGACACGCCTGGGCGAGCCGTTCTTTCGCGCACCCGGACAAATGGCGGCAGGCCATGGCTTGGGTCTGGCCATTGCGCGGCGTGCCGCCGAACGGCATGGCGGCAGCCTGCAGCTAAGCAATCACCCGCACGGCGGCTTTGTCGCCTGCCTAGCGTTACCCTTGCATCCCAGCGCCCAGAGCTGAGTTGGCAGTGACCTGGCGCACAGCGAGGCTCAGTGTGTGTTTACTCTAAATCAGCCCGGCCAAACGCTAACGAAGTCGGCTGGGGCGAGTTCGGGAGGCGCGGACAGCGCACGTTCCGGAGTGCCCAGGTACAGAACAGCGATGATCTGCTCATCGGCGCCCAACCCCAGGCCGGCCGCCACAGGCGCGCTGTAGACCAGTTCGCCGGTCCGCCAGACGGCGCCGATGCCTTGGGCGTAAGCCGCCAGCAGAATGGCGTGGGCGGCGCAGCCCGCGGCCAGCAGCTGTTCTTGTGGCGGCACCTTGGAGTGCTCCTGCAGACGGGCAATCACCAGCACCAGCCACGGAGCTCGCAGCGGCATGCCGCGGGCCTTGCTCACCGCCTCCGGCGGCGCCTCGGGATAACCTGCCAGCAGCCCCTGAACCAGCAGTTCGCCGAGCTGCTCGCGCGCTGCGCCTTCCACTGTAAGGAACCGCCAGGGCCGCAGCCGCCCATGGTCCGGCGCGCGCAAGGCTGCGCGAAACAGCAGATCGCGTTGCGCCGAGCTGGGTGCCGGCGCGCACAGGCGCGGCGCGGAAACCCGGTTGAGTAAAGCGTGCAAAGCCTCCATCGGCCCACCTCCAAAAACAAATAAACTAACGAACCGATTGGCCGTCACCCATCCTGAGAGCAAGGATTGGCCGCGCCCCCAGGTAAGCACGTGCAAAATCGCTGAGCATTCTAGCTTAGCGCCGACGGCAAATATTCCAGTTGAACCCGTTCGTCCGAGTAGAATCGCCGGTTCTGCCTCTGCGAGCCGGATTTATGGCCCTGTCGACCCTGCGCATCATCGGTTTTATCCTGGGGATCTTTCTGATCACCCTGGCCGTCAGCATGCTGATTCCCACGCTGACCCTGCTGGTGTTCGAGCGCAGCGACGATAGCAATGCCTTTCTCTGGTCGAGCTTGATCACCGCGCTCAGCGGGCTGGCTCTGGTGCTGCCCGGGCGACCGACAAACGCCCAACTACGCCCACGGGACATGTATTTACTGACCACTGCCAGTTGGGTGCTGGTCTGCGCCTTTGCCGCGCTGCCCATGGTGATGATTCGGCACATCAGCTATACCGATGCCGTTTTCGAGACTATGTCCGGCATTACCACCACCGGTTCGACAGTCTTGAGCGGGCTGGACAGCGCCTCACCCGGCCTGCTGATTTGGCGCTCAATGCTGCAATGGCTCGGAGGCATCGGTTTTATCGGCATGGCGGTGGCGATTTTGCCGCTGCTGCGGGTCGGCGGTATGCGCCTGTTCCAGACCGAATCCTCGGACTGGGGCGAAAAAGTCATGCCACGCTCGCATATGGCCGCCAAGTATATTTTGCTGATTTATCTGGCGCTGACCCTGCTAGGATTTTTGGCGTTCTGGCTGGCTGGCATGAGTCCCTTCGACGCGATCAACCACGCCATGACCTCGATCTCCACGGGCGGCTACTCAACCTCCGACGCGTCCCTGGCTCACTGGCCGCAACCCGCCGTGCACTGGGTCGCGGTGCTGATCATGCTCTGCGGCGCCCTGCCCTTCACCCTATATGTGGCCATGCTGCGCGGCCATCGCAAAGCGCTGTTCAGGGACCAACAAGTGCGCGGCTTTCTTGGCTTTTTGCTGCTGACCTGGCTGGTCTTTGGCTCTTGGCTGTGGCTTAACTCCGACTATAGTTGGCTGGATGCCGTGCGCATCGTCGCCGTGAACGTCACCTCGGTGGTGACCACTACCGGCTTTGCGCTGGGCGATTACAGCCAGTGGGGCAGTTTTGCCGTGCTGCTGTTTTTCTATCTGACGTTTATCGGCGGCTGCTCCGGCTCCACCGCCGGCGGTTTGAAGATCTTCCGCTTTCAGGTCGCAGCTATTCTGCTCAAGGCCAACCTGCAGCAACTGATCCATCCGCGCGCGGTGATCAAGCAGCAGTACAACGGGCATAACCTGGACGAAGAGATCGTCCGCTCGCTGATCACCTTTTCCTTCTTTTTCACCATCACCATTGGCTTGATCGCCCTGGGCCTGGCGCTGCTGGGTCTGGACTGGGTGACCGCGTTAACCGGCGCAGCCACCGCCGTGTGCAACGTTGGCCCGGGACTGGGGCCGATCATCGGTCCGGCGGGGAATTTTGCCAGCCTGCCGGATGCGGCCAAATGGCTGCTGAGCCTGGGCATGCTGCTGGGGCGCCTGGAAATCCTCACAGTCTTTGTGCTGCTGAGCAAGACCTTCTGGAAGCACTGAGCCAGGCCACGGAAGCCGTGGGATGCACCCCGAAAAACGCGCACATTGCGTTGCCCGCCTCTGCGCCCAAGCACGGGTGGCTATTCGACACGCCCCAGCGGCGAAGGCCTCGCGTAGAATGGCGCTTTTTCATCTTCTGAGCCTAAGCCTATGGCGTTGTCGACCCTGCGCATTATTGGTTTTATCAACGGTATTTTTCTGATCACCCTGGCCGTCAGCATGACTATTCCTATGCTGACGCTGCTGATCTTTGACCGTGCACAAGACCTCAACGCTTTTCTCTGGGCCAGCCTAGTGACCTTTCTGTCTGGGCTGGCCCTGGTCATTCAAGGTCGCCCGCAAGGCACTGAGCTGCGTCCGCGGGATATGTACCTGCTCACCGTTTCCAGCTGGATCACGGTCGGGATTTTCGCCGCCCTGCCGTTTCTATTTACACAGCAAATGAGCTACACCGATTCGTTTTTCGAGAGCATGTCCGGCATCACCGCCACCGGCGCCACTGTACTCAGCGGCCTGGACAGCATGTCCCCGGGAATCCTGATCTGGCGCTCGCTCTTGCACTGGCTGGGCGGCATTGGCTTTATCGCCATGGCCGTGGCCATTTTGCCGATGCTGCGCATCGGCGGCATGCGCCTGTTCCAGACCGAATCCTCAGATCGGTCGGACAAAGTCATGCCGCGCTCGCACATGGTCGCAAAATACATGGTGGCGGCTTATGTGGGCATTAGTCTGCTCGGTTGCCTGGCGTTCTGGATGGCGGGCATGGGCCTGTTCGATGCGATCAATCACACCATGTCGGCGATCGCCACCGGTGGTTTCTCCACCTCGGATCAGTCCATCGGCAAATGGACTCAGCCGGCGGTGCATTGGGTCGCGGTGGTACTGATGATCCTCGGTAGCCTGCCTTTCGTGCTGTATGTCTCGTTCATGCGCGGCAACTTCCGGGCGCTGTTAAAGGACCAGCAGGTGCATGGCTTTCTGAGCATTTTGCTCAGCACATGGTTGATCCTCGGCACCTGGTATTGGCTGACGACTGATTTGCATTGGCTCGACGCGCTGCGCCATGTGGCGGTGAACACCACCTCAATCATGACCACCACGGGGTTCGCCTTGGGCGACTACACCCTGTGGGGCGGCTTTGCTGGCATGCTGTTTTTTTACCTGGGCTTTATCGGCGGCTGCTCCGGCTCCACCGCCGGCGGGCTGAAGATTTTCCGCTTCCAGGTCGCCTATATCCTGCTCAAGGCCAACCTGCAGCAATTGGTACATCCGCGCGCGGTGATCAAACAGCAATACAACCAACACCGCCTGGACGAGGACATCGTTCGCTCGATTTTGACCTTTTCGTTTTTCTTCACCATCACCATTGCCGTCCTGGCCCTGGCCCTGACCCTCTGCGGGTTGGACTGGATTACCGCCCTCAGCGGTGCCGCCAGCACCGTGTCCGGCGTCGGCCCAGGAATGGGCCAGATCATCGGCCCAACCGGTAACTTCGCCAGCCTGCCGGATACGGCCAAATGGCTGCTGAGCCTGGGCATGCTGCTGGGGCGCCTGGAAATTATCACCGTGCTGGTGGTCTGCCTGCCTGCGTTCTGGCGCCACTAGCCACGATAAGCGCTCAGCCAGGCAAGCGGGCACGTACGCCTTGGTGGTTCCGGGTTCAGGCCTAGGGCGCATCGCGCAGGCCGCGGAAATATCGAGCGCAGCCCTTGCTAGCGTGCTTATTTGCCCGCAGCCCGCGTGCTGTAGCTGTAGATCAGGTTGCGGTAGTCGGGAATAGGGTGGGAGAGCAGCGTGCCCAGCCCCTCGATGTCGTTGCGCCAGTCACGGTGCCGCTCGCAGAACTCGCTGATGGGGATCCACGCGGACCTGGGCAATACGCTGATCATGATTACCCACGATGTTGACAAGGCCGTGCTGCTGTCCGACCGCATCGTGATGATGAGCAACGGCCCGTCGGCCAGCATCGGCGAGATCCTCCAGATCGAGCTGGAGCGCCCGCGCGAGCGTATGGCGCATGACCCGCGCTATCACGAGTACCGCGCCGCCGTGCTGGAATTTCTTTATCAGAAGCAACAACGACCGGCGTCTTAAGTGCCAACCCCGTCAGCACGCCCTACGCCGCGCCCCGAGCAGCGTCTGCCGGGCCAGAAAGTCCAACGCCGAGGCGCGCCACGAGTGCCCGGCGGCGCGCTCGGCACAGGTCGCGCGGTCCAGTTGCAGGGCCGCCAGACAGGCCTTGGTCAGATCCTCGTCGAGCACCCCGGTCACCCCGGCTTCCAGCACATCCAGAGGTCCGGCGACCGGAAAAGCCGCCACCGGCGTGCCGCAGGCCAGTGCTTCGAGCATCACCAGCCCATAGGTGTCGGTGCGCGAGGGAAACACCAGCACGCTGGCCTCGGCGTAGGACTCCGCCAGTGCCGCCCCGCGTTGATAGCCTAAAAACTGCGCCTGTGGGTAACGTGCCTGCAGCTCGGCGCGCTGCGGGCCATCCCCAACCAGGTGTTTGTGCCCCGGCAAGTCGAGGTCGAGAAACGCCTGCAGGTTCTTCTCCAGGGCCAGCCGGCCGACAAACAGAAAGATCGGCTGTGGCGCACGCGCTAACTGAGGACGCGGGCGAAACAGGCCGTGATCCACACCCTTGCGCCACAGCGCCAAGCGCTGCAAACCCCACCCAGCCAACTCGTCACACAGCCGCTCGGTGCTCACCAGCACCGCCTGACTGGGCCGATGAAACGCACGCAGATAGGCGTAACCCCAGGCCAGGGGAATGCGCGGGCAGCGGCCATGAACGTACTCGGCAAAGCGCGTGTGCACGGCACTGGAAAAGCCCAGGCCGCGCTTCACCAGCCAGCGCCGCGCCGCCCAGCCCAGCGGCCCTTCGGTGGCCAGATGCACGCAGTCGGGCTGGAACGCGCGGATCGCCGCACCAACCTGCCAGAGGTTCCAGACCAGTGAAATCTCCGGATAAGTTGGACAAGGCAGTCGGCGAAAGTCCTGAGGCGAGAGCAGCTTGACCTGATGACCAAGCGCCTGCAGCTCGGCGATCAGCGCCTGCAGGCAAGTCACCACGCCATTCACCTGCGGCAGCCAGGCATCACTGATGATCAGTACCCTCATAGCGCCGGCTCTGCGGCGGCTACTGGCTGGGCGGGCTGGGTCGCCTGAGCCTGGCGCACCGATTGCCCGGCATGCTCGCGCGGTTCAGCCTGGCACGCTTGTTCCGCTTGCTCGGCCTGTCGGACGTGGTCCTCGGCCAGCCGATAGAGTTCGATGGAACCGTCCAAGTGCTCGATCAGCGCCGAACAGGACTCCACCCAGTCGCCGCAATTCATGTACTCCACGTCGCCCATCGTGCGGATTTCGGCATGGTGAATATGTCCGCACACCACGCCATTGAAGCCGCGCTTACGGCATTCATGGGCGATCGCCTGTTCGAAGTCGCTGATGAAGTTCACCGCGCCCTTGACCTTGTGCTTGAGGTAGGCCGACAGCGACCAGTAGCCATAGCCGTAACGGCGGCGCCAGTGATTGAGCCAGCGATTAAGGGTCAGGGTGAATTCGTAGGCCGAATCGCCGAGAAAGGCCAGCCAGCGGTGGTAGCGGGTGATCACGTCGAACTGATCGCCGTGAATCACCAGCAGCCGACGGCCATCGGCGGTAAGGTGCTCGGCCTCATCGACCAGTTGGATATTGCCCAGAATCAGTTTGGAATAGCCGCGCAGGAATTCGTCATGGTTGCCGGTGACGTAAATGACTTCGGTGCCGCGCTTGCTCATGGTCAACAGCCGACGCAGCACATTGGTATGGGCCTGCGGCCAGTAGATGCCGCTGCGCAAGCGCCAGCCGTCGATGATATCGCCGACCAGATACACCTTGTCGGCCTGGTAGCGCTTGAGAAAGCGCGCCAGGTGTTCGGCCTGACAATCGCGGGTACCCAGATGCACGTCGGAGATCCACAGGGTGCGCACACGTTGTTTACGGCTGGGCTGGGCAAGCTGAGCGCTGCTCATGGGGCGACCTCCTGCAGGTTTTTTTCGAGCTTGAGGTCAACAAATGAAGCCGCAGTGACCATCCAGTGTCAGGCAGATGACAATCGCTAACAGGATTAACCGCCATTGTTTAAACAATCAGTAAATTTATGAATCACCGCTCGGCCCTGACTGCACTGCATGGCGGCGCCCTGTTATTCGGCTTTACCGGGGTGCTGGGCAAACTCGCGGCGACCACGCCGGCGATGATCGTCTTCGGCCGCGCCGCCTTTGCCGTGCTCGCCCTGGGCGTATTTGCCGGATTACTCAGGCGCACGCCCTGGCAACACCTGTTCGCCCGCGATTGGGCGCGCCTGACGCTGGGCGGGATGTTCTTGGCGGGGCATTGGGTGAGTTTCTTTATTGCGGTGCAGGTGGCCGGTGTGGCCATTGCCACGCTGGGCTTTGCCAGCTTTCCGGCGTTCACCGTGATCCTTGAAGGGCTGATTTTTCGCGAGCGCATTCGCCCGCATGAACTCGTTCTGGTGGCCCTGGTGACGATTGGCCTGGTGCTGGTGACGCCCGCGTTCAACCTGGCCAGTGGCGCCACTCTTGGGCTGCTCTGGGCGTTACTGTCTGGCTGGCTGTTCGCCTTGCTGACGCTGACCAATCGGGCGGGCGCCGGCAAGCTGGCCCCGGTGCAGGCGGCGCTTTGTCAGAACATGGTGGTGGCGCTGTGTCTGCTGCCCTTTGCCGCGCCGGTCTTGCCCGCGGTACAGGCGCTGGACTGGCTATGGCTAGCCTTGCTCGGCGTGCTTTGCACTGGGGTCGCCCACAGTCTGTTCGTCGCCAGCCTGGAGGTGCTCAAGGCTCGCACCGCCGCCCTGGTATTCGCCCTGGAGCCGGTTTATGGCATCAGCTTCGCCTGGCTGATTTTTGCGGAAGTTCCGACTTGGCGAATGATGGCCGGCGCCATGCTGATCCTGCTTGCCATCCTGCTGTCCGCCCGCTACGGCGGCGCCTCGCCGAGCCTAAAGCCACCCATGCCAACCGCAAAAATCGCGCGTCGTCCGTGAGCGCAGACTTAACGAGCAGGCTTAATGGCGGGGCCGATTTAAAGAGCGGCGAACAACCGGCCTAACCGCTAGTCGCGCCGCTCGTTGTGGCCCAGCTCGCGCGCCGGATCGATCTGATCGCGCACACGCTGCTTGAGCACCTTGGCCTCGGGGAAACCGCCATCGGCCTTGCGCTCCCAGAGCTGCACACCGTCGCAGCTGATGCGAAAAACCCCACCGCTGGCCGGCTCTAGCGCGACCCGGGCCAGATCGTCGGCAAAGGTGCTGAGCAGTTCCTGGGCCAGCCAAGCGGCGCGCAGCAACCACTGGCATTGCGTGCAATAGGTGATCACTATTTCGGGTTTCGAGGTGCGCATTAGCGGGACTCAGGGGTAGGGCAAAAAAGCATGCTCAGCACGTTGGCCGGGCTCAAGCGCTGACGTTTTTTCGGCTGCCTCGCACACCCCAAGCAGGCAGTATCGCGAGTATAAATAGCCCCGCCACCAGCCAGAAACTCTGCTCAAAGGCCAGAGCCTGGGCCAATACAGTGGCGCCGCCGGCGGCGTGCCGCCACTCGATAAAGCACGTCAGCAGACTGACTCCCACCGCACCGCCCAGTTGCCGCATAAAGGTGATGGCGCCAGCGCCATGGGCCAGTTCATCGGCCGTCAGGATATCCAGGGAGCTGGTATTTAGTGCCGGCAGCAACAACCCCAGGCCCAAGCGCCCGACCGAGGCCCAGAAACACAACAGGGCGAAACTGGCCCCCTGCGCGGCCCAGCCCAGGCCGGCCATCGACAAAGCGAACACCAGCAAACCGGTGACCAGCAGCAATGCGGCGGATAGCCGGTCGCTCAGCCAACCGCCGAGAAAGGAGGCCAGGGCCAGGACCACGCCAGTGGGCAACAGCAGCAGGCCGGCACGACCGGCGCTGTAGCCTTGCACCGTCTGCAAAAACAACGGAATCAGATAGGTCGAGCCATACAGGCCCATGCCCAGCACCATCGCCACCAAGCTGGCTCGACGAAATGCCGGGTGCCGCCACAGTGTCAGGGGCAGCAAGGGTGTACGGCTGCGTTGGCTACGCCGGAAAAACGCCCAGCCGGCGACCAGCCCCAGCACCGCGAGTACGTCTGTGCGCACATCGCCCCAGCCCAAGCGCTGGGCCTCGGCCAGGGCGCCCAGCAGCGCGAATAGCGCCAGACTGAGCAGCCCAAAGGCCCACAAATCGAGTTTAGCGGGATGCGGGTCACGCTGACTGGGCATCAACCAGTGGCCGCCAATCAGCGCCAGCAGGCACATGGGTAAAGGCAGCCAAAACACCGCGGCCCAGCCGAAGTGATCCACCAGATAACCACCGATAAACGGCCCCAGCGTGGGAGCGACCATCACCCCCATGCCATACAGCCCCAGCGCGGTGCCGCGGCGACCGGCGCTATAGCTGCGAAAGATCAGCACCATGGCCAGCGGCTGAACCAACCCCGCGCAGACGCCCTGAATAATCCGCACGGCGATTAGCTGCCAGGCAGCCTGGGCCAGCAACGCCAACAGGGAAGTGAGAATAAACAGACCCAACCCCAGTTGCAGGGTCAGCCGCGCGCCGAGCCGCGCCTGCGCCCAGGCAGCGAGCAACAAGCCGACGGTCATGGCGGCGAGAAAACCGGTGGACAGCCACTGCGCCAGAAGTAGACCGATGCCGAAATCCCTCATGATCACCGGCAGCGCCACATTGATGGTGGTGGAAGCCAGGATCATGGCCATGCTGCCGACCATCAGCACCGCCAGCAACCAGCGGGCATAATGCGCACCGAAACGCGCCTGCAAGGCCGCCAGATCTTGCTCCATCAGATTTTTTCCAGGTTGCTCAGAATTCGCGCATGCACGAACTGGCAGCGTTGCAGGTCGGTTTCGTCGATGCCGTCGAACAACTCCAGACGCAGCTGAGTAGAAATGGCCTCTATCTGTTCGATCAAAGGCAGTGCCTTGGCACTTAGGGTGATCTTTTTTGCCCGCCGGTCTTCCGGCACCACCTGCCGACTGACCAAACCCTGGGCTTCCAGACTGTCCAGCAGGCGAGCCAGAGTCGGCCCTTCGACGCCGACGCTGCAGGCCAATTCGCGCTGGGTTGGCGATTGCTTGAAGCGTGCCAGGTGCAACAACACCAGCCAGCGTGCTTGGGACAAACCCAACTCGGCTAAGCGCCGGTCCAGCTCGGCGCGCCAGGCCCGCGACAGGTGTGCCAGCTGCATACCAAAACGGTGTTGCTCAAGTTGCGACATATAAAAAGGACCGATTATTAAGGCTTAAAGGCAATTATTAGCCAGCTAACCATAAGCATGCTTGCTATCGCAAGCGTATTTAACCATCCAGCCGGGTGTGTGCTAGAGCAATTGCTGGAAATCCCTGACAGGAGCCGGCCCCCTTCGGCCCGACCGAAGGTAGTCCGGAATCGCGTCGCGAATGGCGATAACTAAATGTCGGCACTGTCCCCATTAACGGTTGCAATGCGACTGTATAGGTTTTCCCTCAGCTCACAGTGGCGACAGCGCCTAAAAATTGGCTATGTCCCAGTTACTTGTTGCAACTCACTTTTGCAACGTGGGCTTAAGTCCATCGTCGCTAATATGCGCCTTGCGGGGCTGACCCTAAGATTAGTCATCATCAGTTAACGGGTACATAGCCTAGAACTTGCCCTTTGCCGCTGTCGCCGCTGGCAGCAGCCCCCCGTTCAGACTTCCAGTTCAGCCTGCAGGGCCGCACGCACACAATACAGCACGCCATCCACTACCCGCCCGCTGAACTGTTCGGCCAAGGCGGCCGCGGTCGGCAGCTCGGCTTCGCCATCGAGAAAGGCGTCCTGAATCTCGCCCAGCAGTTCGGCCGGCAGATCCAGGGCCTGCTCCAAAGACAGCTGTTGACGACCGATGGCTTCGGCCAGCAGCACGTAGACATTCTTTTCGCTGCAGTCGAGCTGTCCGGCGATCTGCGTCGGGGTCATGCCGGCCCGGGCCAGGCTGATCAGTTCGTGGCGGATATCCGCGACTACCTTGGGCGCCGGGGCCTCGCCACCCAGCACGGCGAGAAAGGCCGCGCCATAACGCTCCAGTTTGCGTGCGCCGACGCCACTGACCTGGCCCATGGCCGGCAGGGAGTCGGGCTGGCTGCGCAACATTTCCAGCAGAGTGGCGTCGGGGAAAATCACATACGGCGGCACGCCATGTTCTTCGGCCAGTTTGCGCCGCAGCGCGCGCAAGGCTTCCCATTGCTCGCGTTCCTCGGCGCGCACCAGCTGGCTGGCGGCGCTGCTAGAGGACTTGGCGGTGTGCTGGGGTTTGAGGTCGCGGCGCACCTGCAGGCTGACCTCGCCGCGCAGCAGCGGCCGGCAACTCTCGGACAGGCGCAAGCCGCCGTAGCCTTCCAGATCGACATCTGCCAGCCCGCGGGCCACCAGCTGGCGAAACAGCGAACGCCACTCGCTCTCGCCCAGCGCCTTGCCCACCCCAAACACCGCCAGGTGCTGATGGCCGAGGCTGCGCACCCGCTCATTTTCGCGGCCCAGCAGCACATCCAGCAGATGACCGACGCCATAGCGCTGGCCGCTGCGGTAGATCGCCGAGAGCGCCTGACGCGCCGGCTCGGTGGCGTCCCAAGTCTGCACGCCGTCGACACAGTTGTCGCAATGCCCACAGGGTTGGGGCAAGTCTTCGTCGAAATAGGCCAGCAGCGCCTGGCGCCGACAGCGAATCTGCTCACAGAGCGCGAGCATGGCGTCCAGCTTGTGCTGCTCGACGCGCTTATGCCGCTCGTCGCCATCGGACTTTTGCAGCATCTGCTTGAGCATCAGCACGTCTTGCAGGCCGTAGGCCATCCAGGCATCTGCCGGCAGACCATCGCGGCCGGCCCGGCCGGTTTCCTGGTAATAGGCTTCCAGGGACTTGGGCAGATCCAGGTGGGCGACGAAGCGCACATTGGGTTTATCAATGCCCATGCCGAAGGCGATAGTCGCCACCATGATCAGCCCTTCCTCGTTGAGAAAGCGCTTCTGGTGCTGGGCACGCAACTCGTAAGGCAGCCCAGCGTGATAAGGCAAGGCCGGATGACCCTGGGCGACCAGAAAGGCCGCGACTTCCTCGACTTTCTTGCGTGACAGGCAATAGACGATGCCGGCGTCGCCCTTGCGTTCGGCGAGAAAGGCTTGCAACTGCTTGCGCTGCTGCTCCTTGGCGACGATGCGATAGAAAATATTTGGCCGGTCGAAACTGGAGAGGAAGCGCTCGGCGTTTTGCAGATGCAGGCGCTCGACGATTTCCTCGCGGGTGCGCGTGTCGGCGGTGGCAGTCAGGGCGATGCGCGGCACCGTCGGAAACAACTCGGCCAGCTGGCCCAACTGCAGGTATTCGGGGCGAAAATCATGACCCCACTGGGACACGCAATGCGCTTCGTCGATGGCAAACAGGGCGATCTCCAGGCCCTGCAAAAAATTCAACATGCGCGGCTGCACCAGCCGTTCGGGGGCCAGGTACAGCATCTTGATTTCGCCGCGCTGGATCTGCTGCGCGATCTCCCGCTGGGCTTGGGCCGTTAGGGTCGAATTCAGCGCCACGGCCGCCACGCCCAGCTCACCAAGGGTCGCCACCTGATCGTCCATCAAAGCGATCAGTGGCGACACCACCACCGCCAGGCCGCTGCGCAGCAAAGCCGGCACCTGAAAACACAGCGACTTGCCGCCACCGGTGGGCATCAAGACCAGGGCATCGCCGCCGCCGGCCACGCGCTCGATGACCTCGCTCTGCCGACCGCGAAAACTGTCGTAGCCGAAGATATCCTTGAGGATGCGCAGCGCCGGTTCAGGCATAAAAACTCCAAGCTGATGGCAAAAAATAAAACTCTGTAACCTATGGGCGGTTTGGCTGAGCCGCAGGTGTAACCCGACAACCGGTAGTCACCAAGCGCGCCGCCACACAGCCGAACATTATACGCGAGCGACCCACTGCGAAGGTCGACGCCTATCTATTCACAGCCTCAGGATGTGACCATGGCACCCGCAGCTGGACGGCCGCCGCCCCACAGCAGCCCAGAGTCGCCGCGCCTCGGCGGCGCAGAGCCGAGCCATTGTTGGCGGGCTCCAATGCGCAAAAAAAATATCCATCGCAACCGGGTCTTGGCACCCTATCCGGGCTAAAATCCAGCCTCGTTCAGTCCCTCAAGGTAGCCACCATGTCCTTCGCCGAGCAATTAACCCGCCTGCAAGTCTTCCTCGACGCCGACGAGCTGCACGATGAGGCGCTGGACTATGTCGCCGCCCACGGCTACCTGACTGCCTTGTCGATCTGCCCCGAGCAGGTTCCCGAGCGTGAATGGATCGACGCCCTGTTCGCCGAGCCGCCGCATTACCGCAATGACGCCGAACGTGAAGAGATCGAAGCCACCCTGGTCCACCTCAAGGCGAATATCACTCGGCAACTGGGCGCCGATGAAGACCTGCAGTTGCCTTGCGAGCTGGAACTGGGCGAAGTGCCGGACGATTCAGATATCCGTGGCTGGTGCATTGGCTTTATGGAAGGCGTATTCCTGCGCGAAGAGGTCTGGTTTGGAGACGCTGAAGAAGAAGTCAGCGAACTGCTGCTGCCAATCATGGTTGGCTCAGGGTTATTCGACGACCAACCGGAGTTCGTCGAAATTGCCGCGGACCCGGATCTGATGGCCGATATGGTCGAGCAGATTCCAGAACTGCTCACCGCCTTGTATCTGCTGTGCAATGCGCCGGCCGAAAAACCCGCCGTGCTCAAGCCACGTCATCATTAAGCTCTGATTGCATGCCGGAGCCTATACCGCTCCACCGGCATCGCGCTGTGCGCTACGTCCTGCTGACCGTCGGTTGGTTGTGCGTGGTGCTCGGGGTTATCGGCATCTTCCTGCCGGTGCTGCCCACTACGCCCTTTCTGCTGTTGGCCGCCGCCTGCTTCGCGCGCAGCTCGCGGCGCGTATATCTGTGGCTGATCAGCCACCCCCGGCTCGGCCCTTGGATCCGTGATTACCTTCACGGTAAGGGTCTGCCGCTCAAGGCCAAGGTCTACGCCGTCAGCCTGATGTGGGCCAGCATCGTACTCTCCTGCTACCTGGTTGAGCTGCCCTGGGCCCGCGCCTTTATGCTGATCAGTGCGCTTCTGGTCAGCCTCTATATCCTCAAGCAAAAGACCCTGCCCGCGCGCCGCGCAAGCCCCAATAACGCACACGACAAGCAACCCTAGCACCGCCTAGGCTGATTAAATATTCAGTGGGAACGCGCTATGCAGCCAGCGCAGTCAGGCCCGGCCATGGCGCAAGCCCTTGACCGGGCTGAACTGCATCCGAGTGCTGAGCCTAGTCCTGATCGCCGTGAAACGGGCTGGGCAGTCACAGCGCTGATGCGTTTGTCGATTCAGATCGGCAACTGGCCCAACACGCCTCGCAGCAGAAAAAACACCAGCAATCCGCCGCCGATCGTGGCCAGCAGATGGCGACTGAGGGCGGCGATCACAATGGTCGCCAGCCCCGCCAGCAAATAGGCGTTATCCAGACTCAGCGCCAGCGGCCCGCCGTCCGGCATCAGCATGCCGGGCACGACAATGGCGCTGAGCACCGCCGTCGGTACGTACTGCAAGCCCTGGCGCACCACGGGGGCAAACCGCAACGCGGGCCAGGCGAACAGGCTGTAGCGAATCACGAACGTGAGCAGCGCCATGCCGAAAATCAGCCACCAGATCTCCATCAGCAGCTCACCGCCAGCCGCCCAGCACGGCGCTCGAGCGCCACGCCAACGGCAATGCCCGCCAGCGCCGCCGCCAGCAAACCCAGTTGATAGGGCAAAGCCTGCGCCAACAGCGCCACCGCGCCGGCTACCAGCGCAGCGGCGATCTGCGGCTGATTACGCAGCGCCGGCACGACGATACCGATAAACGTCGCCAACATGGCGAAATCGAGCCCCCAGCCGGCCAGGTTCGGCACGCGCTGGCCGAACAGCACACCCACCAACGAGCTGCCGACCCAGGCCAGATACAGCGCCAGCGCCACACCGGCGTGATACCACTGAGCCTGCCTGGCCATGCCCCGCGACAGATAACGGCGCTGCACCACGGCGAAGGTTTCATCGGTCAGGCCGAAGGCCAGCAGCAATCGCCAGCGCTGTGCCAAAGAGCCGACATACGGCTGCAGTGCCGCGCTATAGAGCACATGGCGCAGGTTGACGATCAAGGTGGTAAAGAGAATCACCGCCGTCCCGCTGCCGCTGTTTAACAAGCTAATGGCGATAAATTGCGCCGAGCCGGCATACACCAGCAGCGACATGCCCACCGCTTGCCCCAGGCTGAGCCCGGCGGCGCTGGCCAAGGCACCATAGATCAGCCCGAACGGCAGAATACCGACAATCAGCGGCAGGCTGTCACGGGCGCCCTGCAAAGCGACCTGCGACCGACTCATGTGCACTTAATCACGAAAGTGCGCCTTCTGTTGCAGCGTAAACATCCGTCTATCCTCGGCAGTGGCGCAGGCAATTTTCGACCGGCGCACAGCGCGCCGGCAAACCAGCCGGCCACGCTAACAGGCCCGGCGCAGAGGCTCAAGCGTGCGACCTTGGTCGGCCCTGACGCTCAACCACTTTGGTGCGACACTACGCGCCGCCCAGCCGCTTATTTGCTGAGAATGCAGTGCTCGCCTGCTCCCAGGCGTTTAGCCGTACTGCCGCCTTTCTTCTTTCAAGTGTCTCTCTTGCCGTTTTTGGAGTTTCCATGTCGCTGTCCAGCGGGCTGATTGCCGTAGTCTCCCTGATTTACATGGCGGTCCTGTTTGCCATCGCTTTTTATGGCGACCGGCGCCGCACGCCCCTTTCGCCGCGTCTGCGGGCCTGGGTCTACAGCCTGTCCCTGGCGGTGTACTGCACCAGCTGGACCTTCTTTGGTGCGGTTGGCCAGGCCACCGAGCAGATCTGGGCGTTTCTGCCGATCTACCTGGGTCCAGTGCTGCTGATGCTGTTCGCGCCTTGGGTGCAGCAGAAAATGGTCATGATCAGCAAACAGGAAAACATCACCTCCATCGCCGACTTTATCGCCGCCCGCTATGGCAAGTCGCAGACCCTGGCGGTGGTGATCAGCCTGGTTTGCCTGGTCGGCGTGCTGCCGTATATCGCCCTGCAGCTCAAGGGTATTGTGCTGGGGGTCAACCTGCTGATTGGTGCAGGCGCCGACTACAACAGCGTCCGCGCTCAGGACACGGCGCTGATCGTGACCCTGGTGCTGGCGTTGTTCACCATCTTGTTCGGCACCCGCTCCCTGGATGCCACCGAGCATCACCGCGGCATGGTGCTGGCGATCGCCTTTGAATCCTTGATCAAGTTGCTGGCGTTTATCGCCGTCGGCGTCTTCGTCACCTTCGGCCTGTTCGATGGCGTCGGCGACCTGTTCAGCCAGGCCGCCGAGGCTCCGCAACTCGAAGCCTTCTGGGCCGAAGCGGTGAACTGGCCGGCCATGCTGGTACAGACCGGCATGGCCATGATCGCCATTGTCTGTCTGCCGCGGCAATTCCACGTCACCGTGGTGGAAAACATCGAGCCGCGTGACCTGCGCCTGGCCCGCTGGGTGTTTCCAGCCTATCTGCTGCTGGCGGCGCTGTTCGTGGTGCCTATCGCCCTGGCCGGACAAATGCTGCTGCCGGCCGGCGTGCTGCCGGACTCCTTCGTCATCAGCCTGCCCCTGGCCGAGACCCATCCGGCCTTGGCGCTGCTGGCCTTTATTGGCGGCGCCTCGGCGGCCACCGGAATGGTGATCGTCGCCTGCGTAGCGCTCTCGACCATGATTTCCAACGACATGCTGCTGCCCTGGCTGTTGCGTCGCAAGAATACCGAACGGCCCTACGAGGCCTTTCGCTACTGGATGCTCAGCGCACGGCGCATCAGCATCGTGCTGATTCTGCTGATGGCCTACGTCTGCTACCGCCTGCTGGGCAGCAATGCCAGCCTGGCCACTATCGGCCTGATTTCCTTCGCCGCCATCGCCCAGTTGGCGCCAGCCCTCAGCGGCGCCCTGCTGTGGAAACAAGCCAACCGCCGCGGCGTGTTCGCCGGACTGACTGCCGGCTCGCTGCTCTGGACCTACACCCTAGTGCTACCGGTGGTGGCGCGCAGCCTGGGCTGGTCGCTGGAGAGCTTTCCCGGCCTGCACGGCTTGCTCTACGCGCCGATTGGCCTGAAGGTCGACGCCCTCACCCGCGGCGTGCTGCTGTCATTGAGCGGCAATTTTCTGCTGTTTGTCTGGGTGTCGTACTACTCACGCACGCGCGTCTCGGAGCATTGGCAGGCTGGGCGCTTTATCGGCCTACAGTTCGATGAAAATCCCAGCAGCCGCCGCTTGCTCGCCGTACAGGTGAAGGATTTACTCCTGCTGGCGGTGCGTTTTGTCGGCGAGGAGCGCGCTCGAGAGAGTTTTGACCGCTTCGCCAGCCGTCAGGGTCAGGACTTCAACCCGGAGCAGCCCGCCACCATCGAATGGATTGCGCACACCGAACGTCTGTTGGCCGGGGTACTCGGCGCCTCATCGACCCGCGCGGTGGTCAAGGCGGCCATCGAAGGCCGTGAAATGCACGTCGAAGATGTGGTGCGCATCGCCGGCGAAGCCAGCGAAGTTTTGCAGTTCAACCGTACCCTGCTGCAAGGGGCCATCGAACACATCACCCAAGGTATCAGCGTGGTCGACCGAGACTTGCGGCTGGTGGCCTGGAACCACCGTTACTTAGACCTGTTCGACTATCCAGAGGGACTGATCCGGGTCGGCCGGCCAATCGCCGATATCATCCGTTTCAACGCCGAACGCGATCTCTGCGGCCCTGGCAATGTCGAGACACATGTCGAACGGCGCCTGTACTGGATGCGCCGGGGGACCGCGCACACCTCCGAGCGGATCTTTCCCAACGGTCGAGTGATCGAACTCATCGGCAATCCGATGACCGGTGGCGGCTTCGTCATGAGCTTCACCGACATCACCCCATATCGCCGCGCCGAACAGGCGCTCAAAGAGGCCAACGAAGGACTCGAACAGCGGGTCGCCGAACGCACCCATGAACTGTCGCAACTGAACGAGGCGCTAAGCGAAGCCAAGAGCACCGCCGAAGCCGCCAACCAGTCCAAAACGCGCTTTCTCGCGGCCGTCAGCCATGACCTGATGCAACCGCTAAATGCGGCACGGCTGTTTTCCGCAGCCCTCGCCCATCAGGACGAAGCGCTGCCCGAAGAGTCCCGAAAGCTGGTGCGCCATCTGGACAGTTCGCTGCGCTCAGCCGAAGACTTGATCAGCGACCTGCTGGATATCTCGCGCCTGGAAAACGGACGGATCACCCCGCAACGCGCGGCCTTCCCGCTGAATACCTTATTCGAAACCTTGGGCGCTGAATTCAAGGCGCTGGCCCAAGAGCAAGGCATGAATTTTCGCCTGCGCGGCAGCCACCTGCGCATCGACAGCGATATCAAGCTGCTGCGCCGGGTGCTGCAAAACTTTTTGACCAATGCTTTTCGCTATGCCCAGGGCGACGTGTTGCTCGGTGTGCGTCACGGCCATGATGAGCTGCGCCTGGAGGTATGGGACCGCGGCCCGGGGATTGCTGAAGACAAGCTGGAAGTCATTTTCGAGGAATTCAAACGCCTGGACAGCCACCAGACTCGCGCCGAAAAAGGCCTAGGCCTGGGTCTGGCAATCGCCGACGGGCTGTGCCGGGTGCTCGAACATAAACTAGAGGTCCGTTCCTGGCCCGGCAAGGGCAGCGTGTTCAGCGTCAGCGTGCCCCTGGCCCGCGGCCCGGCGCCGCTGCCCAGCCCGGTCCCCATGGACAGCCAGCCGTTAAGCGGTAGCCAGGTGCTGTGCATCGACAACGAGGACAGCATCCTTACCGGCATGCGCAGCCTGCTGTCGCGCTGGGGATGCCAGGTTTGGACCGCGCGCAATCGCATCGAGTGCGCGCAGCTGCTGAGCGAAAACGTGCGCCCGACGCTGGCCCTGGTGGACTATCACCTCGACCAAGGCGACACCGGCACCGAGCTGATGGCCTGGCTGCGCACCGAGCTGGGCGAACCCTTGCCTGGCGTGGTGATCAGCGCCGACGGGCGGCCCGAGCTGATCGCTCAAGTCCATGCGGCGGGGCTCGACTACCTGGCCAAGCCGGTCAAGCCGGCGGCGCTGCGTGCTCTGCTGAGCCGGCACCTGAGCTTGCGCTAAGCACCGACCACAACTCCGCCATGTGCCGTTGACTCGACGCCTAGCGGCGGTCCGCATCCCGGTTAAGCTGCACGCTATTCACTCACGACCGGCATTGGCATGCCTATCGCTCTGGACGCACTGCTCAATCTCGCCATCGCCTTGGGCATCGGTTTGTTGATCGGCGCCGAGCGCGGCTGGAGCGCCCGCATAGAAGTGGATGCTAACTAGATCGCCCGCTTGCGCACCGTTGCCCTCGGCGGCCTGCCAATGCAGGTATTCTGACTATTGATGGTGATCAGTCTTTGCTAAGACGGCGTTGCCCTGGGATTCGGGCGCCGAGTTGAGCAGCCGGAGTCGAGCGGCCTAGTTATGATCGGACCGATTGCACTGACCTGCGCGCGCCAATAAGCGCTGCACATTTGGCCGGTAATAGTTGGCGGCCTGCTGGCCCGGCTCGGCGTGCAATCGCTGAGCAGTTAAGTGGCTGAGCAACTGAGCCGCGTCTAGTCGCCGGCTTCGTCAAATTGCGGCAGGCCGGCGGCGCGTTCCAGCAACTCGCTGGCCAGGCTCTTGCTGGCCCGCGCGCCGAGCAGTTTGAGGTTTTCCACCCGACCAATGATATTGCCGCGCCCGTCGGTGAGTTTGTTACGCGCCGCGGCGTAGGCCTTGTCCAGCTGTTGCAGGCGATTGCCCACCTCGTCTAGATCCTGGATAAAGGCCACGAACTTGTCGTACAGCGCCCCGGCCCGCTCGGCGATTTCCAGTGCGTTCTGGTTTTGCCGTTCCTGGCGCCAGAGGCTCTCGATGACCCGCAATGTGGCGAGCAAGGTAGTCGGGCTGACGATCACGATATGTTGATCGAAGGCTTCCTGAAACAATCCAGGCTCCGCCTGCAAGGCTGCGGCAAAGGCCGCTTCGATGGGCACGAACAGCAGCACGAAATCAAGACTGTGCAAGCCTTCGAGGCGCTGGTAATCCTTTAGCGACAGGCCTTTCAAATGGCTGCGCAGAGACAGCACATGCTGCTTGAGGGCCAGCTGGCGAATCGGCTCGTCATCGGCGGCAATAAACTGTTGGTAAGCGGTCAGGCTGACCTTGGCATCCACCACTATCTGTCGTTCGCCCGGCAGCTGAATCAGCACATCCGGCTGAAAACGCTGACCTTCGGGGTTCTTCAGACTGACTTGGGTGTGATACTCGCGGCCCTTTTCCAGGCCGGCGTTTTCCAGCACCCGCTCCAGCACCAGCTCGCCCCAGTTGCCCTGGACCTTCTGGCCCTTGAGCGCGCGGGTCAGATTAGTGGCCTCATCGCTCAGGCGCTGATTGAGCAATTGCAGGCGCTGCAGCTCCTTGCTTAGCGAGAAACGCTCGCGGGCCTCCTGCTGATAGCTGTCTTCGACACGTTTTTCAAAGGACTGGATGCGCTCCTTGAGCGGATCGAGCAACTGGCCGAGGCGCTCCTGGCTGGTCTCGGCAAAACGCTGCTCGCGCTCATCGAAGATTTTCCCGGCCAACTCGGCGAACTGTGCGCGCAGCTCATCGCGCGCGCCCTGTAGATCACTTAACCGTTGTTGATGATGGTCCTGCTGCTCGCGCAATTCGGCGGCTAGGCCTGCGCGCTCGGCATCCAGGCGGCGCAGTTCCGCGTCTTTCGCCTCGCGTTCGGTACTCCAGGCCAGCGCGGCCGCGTGCGCACTGCTGCGCTCCTGCTGCAACCACTCGGCTTCGCGGCGCAGCGCCGCCAAGTCGGCGCGCTGTTGGGCATGGCTGGCCGCCAGGTCGGCGGCTTCGTCACGGCAGTTCTCCAACTGCACGCTCAGCCCATCCTGGGCCAGTTGGGCGTTGCTGCAGCGCTCTTCCAACAGTGCGTACTCAGCCTGCTGCAACGCTAGCCGGCGCTGCAGTTGCCAGGCCAAACCGAGCAGCGGAATGGCAGCGATGGCAAGACCCAGCAGCAGGGTGGGCAGATCGATAGGCATAGACGGCTCCGCGCGCAAGAATACCTGGCAGTATACCCAGTCTTAGCCGCCGCGTTGAGGGATGACAGGCACCCTTATCGAGCTGCTGCGGGCTCTCGGCAGAACCCTGAACGGACCGTCAGCGCTAGCCCGTAACAAGCTTACCGCGCGGAATGGGGCCGAAAAACCTAGTTCTTAAGGGTTGCAAGAATGCTCAGCGCCCATGGCTGACGCCCCAGCTGGGCGAGTTCCAGTTGGGCCGGTCGGTGACCGGCGCGCGCTGCCTGACGCAGCAACTCGAGGCCGATCCGTCGGTCGCGCGGATTGCCGCAGTCGCGACACAGCATTTGACCTAAACGGCTTTGCGCCAGCACCACACCCTGTCGCGCCGGCTGTTTGAGCAACCGCCCGGCGAACTGCTTGACCCGAACCGCCTGACCCAGTCGCGGGCGGTCCAATAGCCAGAGAGCAACTCGCACCGGCAAACCGGTGGTGGGCGGCGCATTGACCGATAAGGATGTTGATAAGGGCGGTAAAGTAGGCAAATAAGACAAGGCAGAAAACTTCATATCAGTGCTGGGGTACACCCGAGAAGCGCGCCACTTTACACTTTTTTCATCCCCGGTAAAGCCTTGTAAAAAACCGTTAGGACAGGCCCTTTGGTAAGCCCTCGGACAATCCACAAAAGCGGTGGATAACTCAGTGGATAACTTGGGCGCAAGCGGCGCAAGCGCTTGTGCTGTGGGCGCTGAAGTCAAACTGGCGTTTTTTTCACCAACGAAAAAATCTATGTTTTTCATTGACTTAAAAAATCATCTTGAAGATTCAAGGACTTACACGATAAAGCGAACGGCGCTTGACAAGCGGCTGCGCCATTGTGCACAAGTTTTCGCGCTGGCTTATGCCGCGTGCTATTAAAGAGCCAACACACCCTGCTTTTCCCGCGCTGATCGCACGGCCTCTGGCTTGCTCTTGCCCGCCCAGCACGCCAGGCTGGCGCATGACTCAACATCACCTCCAGCGAGCGCTGCAAATATGACGGGCAAGCATTTTTGGTGGCGCGCAGCAGGCGTACTGACGCTTGTGTTGCTGACGTTGGTCGGAGTTGCCTGGCACCACTGGCAGAGCCTGCTTGAGCAACAGGGTATTCGCCAACTCAACTGGCAGGGGCTGGAACTGTCGTTGACCGGCATACGTGTGCGCCACTTCACCCTGCAGCAGAGCAGCCCAAGCGGCGTGCTGGGCCTGCACGCCGAACAGGTGGCCTTCAATTGGCGCGGAACGTCTGAACGAGACAGCCAATACCTTGATATTCAGCGTCTGCAGCTGAGCTGGCAGGCCGGCGCCGAGCCGGTGACGCAAAGTGACGCGCCCATGGACCGCGCCACACTGCTGAAGGTCCTTCGCTGGCTGCCACGCAGTACGCGCATCGAGCAATGGTCCGCCGAACTGCCGTGCGCCACGGGCCGCTGTCGCCTGGCCGGCGCGCTGACGCTGCAGCATGCCGGCGCGCAGGTATTGCCGATCGACCTGCAATTGAATTTGCAGCACCACGCTCAGCACGCCGAAGTGCAACTGCAGCTAGGCGGCAGCCCCGCCGCCGCCCGTCTGAATGCAAGCATGCAACTGGATGGCCAACCGCGCCTGACGCTGCTCAGCAGCTTAGACAGCAGCGCCAGCGGTACGTTGTGGAGCGGCCAGTTTTCGCTGCCCAGCCAGCCAGCCGCCACCTGGCCGATAGACTGGCTCAGCGAGTGGCTAACGCTGCCGGCGCAACCCTGGCCAGCGCCGCCCGACGGCCTGCAATTGGCCGGCGACTGGCGCCTGCAACTGCCCGCCGGGCCCCTGCAACTGGCGAATGTACTCAAGGCCGAAGGCCACCTGAGCTTTTCCGCGCAGCTACCGCAGCCTTGGCCGATGGCTGGGCTCGGCCAGCTACAGGGCGATGTGGAAGTGCACCTGAACGGACACGACGGGCAATGGCGGGCGCAGCAACTGCAGGCTGATGTGCGCCTCAGTCAGCCGCAGGGCGACTGGCTGACCGCGCTGCCCGAGGCCTTGCGACCCAGCGAGCTACACCTGCGCATTCAGCCCGGCAGCGCCAGCCCGTCGGTAATGACCGACGCGCAATCGCTCCCGCTGCACCTCGAGCTAGAGAGCCAAGGCCCGCTAACGCTCAGCGCACAGGCCGAGCTGACGGTGGCCAGCGCCCTGCCGTGGGCGGTGCAAGTACACCGCGCGGACATCAAGGTCAACGCTGCGCAGTTGCATGCTCAGCCATGGGCGCTGCGCGAACTCGCAGCCAGCCTGCAGCTGAGCGGGCATCTGAACGGCAGCGCAATAGCCCTGAACCTGGGCCCAGGCTCCCAGTTCACCCTCGCCCAGGCAGCCTCGGCACAGATTCGTCTGGAACAGCTGCAGGCCAGTCTGGCCGGCCTCCAGCTGCAAGGCCACTGGACCGGCGACACGTTGACCACGCTGCGCCTGAACGGGCCCAGCGAGCTGCGGGTAAACAGCCTCCGTCATCCCCAGTTGAAAGCCCAGGGCTGGCGCTGGCAGGGGCAACTGGAGGCGAATCTCGAACAGCTCCAGCTGCACGGAAAACTGACTGGTGACAGCGGTTTGGCACTCAACCTGGATGGGGTCAAGCCCAGCTCTGGCGCGCTGACCCTGAAGGCCCAGTTGCAGGAAATCTTTCTGCGCGCTGGCAATCCCCTGGCCAGCACCCTGGCCGAATGGCCGCCGCTGCTCAGCCTGAATCAGGGTCGCCTGCGGGCCGACGCGACGCTGCGCCTGCCTGACACGCACATCCCGCGACTGGACCTGAACCTCAGCCTGCAAGGTCTGGCGGGCATCTATGACCGCACCGTTTTGAGTGGCCTGGACGGCCAGCTGCAGTTATTGCTGCGCGGCGATCGCCTGCACTTCAAGGTGCCCACACTGCAGCTACAGCAGGCCAACCCCGGCGTGCCGATCGGCCCGCTGCGGCTGCAGGCCGACTACTCGGCCGCCGTGGCTCAGCCCAGCCACGGGCAGCTTGAACTGCGTCAGGCGCAAAGCACTTTTCTCGGTGGCCGGCTGTGGCTGAAACCGGCCACTTGGGATCTGTCGCGCGATACCCTGCGCCTGCCTGTGCAGCTGCAAGGACTGGAACTGGAACAGTTGTTTCGCATCTATCCGACCGAGGGACTGGCCGGTCGCGGCGTTATAGACGGCCAATTACCCTTACAACTGAGCTCCACCGGCATCAGCATTCACCAGGGCAATCTGTCTGCGCGCGCGCCAGGCGGCAGCCTGCAGTTTCATTCCGAACGCATCCGCGCCCTGGGCCGCGCCAACCCCGGCATGCAACTGGTGGCGGAGGCGCTCGAAGACTTTCAGTACCACCGGCTGTCCAGTCAAGTCAGCTACGATGAGCAGGGGAAACTGCTGCTGGAATTGCGATTGGAAGGGCAGAATCCGGCCATCGAAAACGGCCGACCGATTCATTTTTCCATTAACCTGCAAGAAGACATCCCCACCCTGCTGGCCAGCCTGCAGTTGAGTGACAAAGTCAGCGACCTGATCAAGCGCCGCGTGCAGGAGCGCCTGCGCCAATCCCAGGCCAAGCCTTGAACAGCGAGGACTATTCAAGCCATGCACCGAGCAAAGCGAGTAGAGTTCTGCCGCACTCCGGCCCAGAGTGTCCATCACCCCAGCGAGCATCTGCAGGCGCTCGGGCCGATCACTCGCCATTGCTCAGCGTATTACTGCCATACCGCCTACCAGGGAGAATTCGCCATGCGTTTGCGTAACCCGTTTGCAGTCCTGCTTTTGAGCTTGCTGAGTGCGGCCTGCACACCCACGGTTCAACTGGCGATACCTAATGAACCGATCAATATCAACCTCAACGTCAAGATTGAACACCAGATTTACATCAAGGTAGACAAAGAGCTGGACAGCCTACTCGACCCTTCCAGCGGGCTTTTTTGAGGAGACTTGCATGACTCTGCACACACGACTGCTCAGCCTATTATTGGCCCTGTGCCTTAGCCTGCCGGCCTGGGCGTTGACGCTCAATGAGGCCATGACGTCCCTGGGCGAAGCCAAAGAAGGCGGCCAGCTAGGCGAAATGCCCAGCGGTTATCTGGGCGTAATACAAACGGGCAATCACACCAAGGAAATTGCCCAGTTGATTAATCAGGCGCGCCTGGCCGAATACCAGCGGCTGGCCCGAGAAAACGGTATCAAATTGGGCGACGTGGAGGCCATAGCCGGGAAAAAAGCCTTCGAAAAAACCCCGCCAGGGCAGTACATTCAACTAAACGGTAAATGGGTGCGCAAATAGCGATTACCCGCACCACGGCTGAACTTTGAGGCTGGGTTGCGTTTTTTTTCGAAAGACTGTCAGGTGAGCAAACTTGCCGGTCTTGAGCCTTTCGCTAGGTAGCTACTACCTCTTTACACAAACTTGTCTAGCAAATATCGGTCACCCCACTCGACAGCCCAAGCAAAAAAGCACACTCTTTGCAACCAGAACTGTGCGCATAGCGCTGTTTTTCTCAGGTAAAGCTTCCGAGTGCCAGCCAACACCCCGCTGAGCGAACGGTAAAGTGCCTGCCCCCGCTGCAGAATTATCAGTACCGACCACAAGCGACTTGCGCTTGCTCGCCTGATTCCTGCCAGCACTAGGGGCCAGCCCACGCAATACCCAGCGGAACTAAGGCTTGCCAGATTGCTCAAAGCAGTTCTCGCGCTTGTGCTTTTATGGCATGCGCATCGAAAAATACTTATCAATAATTTCACGGCCTTACACCGTACTTCGCAGGAAATATCTAACAAAACATGTCCACACAACATCAAATTCAAACGGCCATTCAGACCTTGGCTACCGCTTTCGCACCGTTGAACTGCCACATCCAGGCCGCGCGCAAAGGCTGCTTCAGCTTCACCCTCGTAAACGAACAAGGCATTGCCCGGCATAGTCAGCGCCTATATCCAGGCCAGTATTCTTCAGAACCGTTGCAAGCGGTTATTGAACGAACTCGTCAGGCACTCGCCGCATAGAGACCGAGCGTCGGCACGCTCATCAATTGCACCCCACTGGAGCGTTGTCATGGAAGCTATCAATCTCGACCTGATCGAAAGGACGTTTCATCCTTTACGTGTCTCTTTTGGACAGCGCCGACCTGATGGCGGCACCGTGCTGACGCTTGCCGACGAAGCCGATGTCACCGCCTACAGCCGGGTTATCTCGCCAGCCGAGCGCAGTGACCCACTGCTATTCAATGCGGTCGTCGAAGACGTCCGCCGCGAGCTATCAGTGCGCTCCGGCACCCTTTCTGCCGAGATGCGCAAAGCACTCAAAGAACAAGACGGCATACTGCCCTACGATCCAATCTGACACCCAGGCGGCTTGAGGGCTGCTTTGTTCGGTTCAAGGATCAAAAACAAAACGCTTAGCCTTTTCCTGCACAAATGGCTAAGCGCCTGCCTCTGCACCGATCGTTGCAGAAACCATTCGGCGCAAAACAGCATAAATATCAACAGACGGTCGCACTTCACGCCGACACCACGTATAGTTGAATGACTGTGCTGCATGTGTCACTGAGAATCGCAATTTGATGTTAGATCTCGATCGAACTATCTACACGACTCTTCTTACTCTTTGCACTCAGTCTAGGCTTGGGCTCTTCCAATGCTGGTGTTAACTTTGTTCAAGGAGATATTCCATGGCTAATCGCGAAACTGGTACCGTTAAGTGGTTCAATGATGAAAAAGGCTTCGGCTTCATTACTCCACAATCCGGCGGTGCTGATCTGTTCGTGCATTTCAAGGCGATTCAGAGCGACGGCTTCAAGAGCCTGAAAGAAGGTCAGACTGTTTCTTTCGTGGCTGCTAAAGGCCAGAAAGGTATGCAAGCTGAAGAGGTTCAGGTGGTATAAAAACCCCCTGATCTGATCAAAAAAGCCCCGCACCCGCCGGGGCTTTTTTGTGCCTGCTGTTTAGCAAAGCATCCGGAAAAACTGGCCCTCGCCCCCAAAAATAGCAGCGACGTAGCAGAGTCTCCTGGAACTCGAGAAGAACCCAACGTCTAATATTAGATACGGCAACCCAGCGCATAATCGAATCGGCCGTTAATTACCTGAATAAAAATCTGGTTGGTTTTCTGCGCCACTTATCGCCAGAGAACCCCTTTTATTTCAATCGGTTATACGGCCTCACCGAGAAAGGAATGGTCAAATCATTGTTCTTCGAGTACTTAGTGTTCGCTATAAATAACTGGAGTGAGCTCAACCACTGCTACCGTCCGTGGAGGGACTCCTTCCCATCAGGCCTAAGGCTATAAGTGATAGCAAAACCGTTATCCCCCTGGGGCAAACGCAACCAAACCGTCAAATCAGCTACTCCGCAGAGGAGCTAATCATGCAAATCGGAATGATCGGCCTCGGAAGAATGGGGGCTAACATGGTGCAGCGACTGCTCAAAGACAGCCATCAATGCGTCGTTTTCGACAGGTCACCCAACGCCGTCGCTGAGATAGTCCTCGAGGGCGCCATAGGAGCTTCCTCGCTTGCGCATTTGGTAAAGCAAATGGATAAACCGCGAGCGATTTGGATGATGGTTCCCGGGGCATTTGTAGAACAACTCATCGCCGACCTCCTGCCTGAACTTGAGCCCGAAGATATTCTTATCGACGGCGGCAATTCCTACTATATAGATGACATTCGGCGAGCCAAAGAGCTCGCGATCAAGCAAATCCACTACATAGATTGCGGAACCAGCGGCGGCGTAATGGGCCGTGAGCGCGGCTACTGCCTGATGATCGGTGGCCCTGATCTGGCGGTTAAACGCCTCGATCCAGTGTTCAAGACACTCGCTCCAGGCCGGGGGGAGATCGCACCTACACCGGGGCGCGAGCCGATCAGCGGCAGCGCCGAACAAGGTTATCTGCACTGCGGGCCGAGCGGCGCTGGTCACTTCGTCAAAATGGTGCATAACGGCATCGAATACGGGCTAATGGCGGCCTATGCCGAAGGCATGAATCTACTAGCCCACGCCAATGTGGGTACCCGCGAACAGTCCCACGACGCCGAAACGACGCCGCTGCGTAACCCGGAAGAATTCCAGTTCGCCTTCAACTTGCCCGATATCGCCGAGGTCTGGCGGCGCGGTAGCGTGATTGCCTCGTGGCTACTAGATTTGACCGCGGCCGCCTTGGTCAAGGATCCCGCACTCGAACAGTTCGACGGCCGGGTGTCGGATTCCGGCGAGGGTCGGTGGACGATCAAGGCCGCCATCGACGCGGGTGTGCCGGTGCCGGCGCTAAGCGCCGCGCTCTACTCGCGCTTCAGCTCGCGTGATGAAGCGGCGTTTGCTGACAAACTTTTGTCGGCTATGCGCTTCCAGTTCGGTGGGCACATCGAAAAGCCGACCGGCGAATAACGATGCCAAGAACAAAAAAACGATAACCTCTCTCGGCGGTGCGTCACAGCATGCACTAGGGTCATGCGCCCTTATTTCAGGCCAGCCAGCGCCGCGCCGAAATTGATGTAAAAAGTAATGCATATACAGGAACCATCGTCATGCATGCGCAATGGCTCAAGTACTGGATCCGACTAACGTCCAGCTTCTGGTTTGTGCCTTCACTTATGGCCTGCGGAGCGGCACTGCTGGCCTTAATATCGATCGCCTTGGACAAAACGGTTACCGATCAGTGGCTGCGAGCCATAGGCTGGGTGTATAGCGGCGGCGCGGAGGGGGCGAGCGCAGTGCTGGGGACCATCGCTGGATCGATGATCACCATCGCCGGGGTGGTCTTTTCGATGACGCTAATCGCCCTATCGCTCGCCTCGTCACAGCTGGGTCCTCGCATGCTGCGCAATTTTATGCGCGACACCGCAAACCAAGTAGTACTGGGCACATTCATCGCCACGTTTGTGTACTGCCTGCTGGTTCTGTTGACCATCAGGCATGAGAACGAGGGCGCCTTTGTTCCTCAATTATCGGTCAGTATGGGCGTGCTATTCGCACTCGCCAGCCTTGGCGTGCTGATCTACTTTATCCATCACGTCAGCGTTTCTATCCAGGCTGATCAAGTTGTTGCGCAAATTGCCAAGGAACTGATTGCCGCGATTGATCGGCTGTTCCCGCAACACACCGGACAGACCGCAAGCCAGCCTGCAGACGTACTGTCTGAACCCGACCAAATGTTCAGCCAAGCGACCGGCACCATCACGGCGGACGCGGACGGTTACCTGCAGTTGATTGAAGGAGATGCTCTGGTGGCGCTGGCCAAGCAGGCGAATGTCGTGTTGCAGCTGCAGCGACGGCCCGGCCATTACTTGGTCTGCGGTAGCCCGCTGGTGAGGGTCTGGCCAGAGATGCGAATCAGCAAAAAATTTGCTGCCCAGGTGAACGCAGCCTTCGTCCTGGGTCATCAGCGTACGGCGGTACAGGATATAGAATTCGCCGTTCTGCAACTGGTCGAAATAGCGGTACGAGCGCTCTCCCCCGGCGTTAATGACCCTTTTAGCGCGATCGTCTGCGTGGACCGCCTAGGCTCGGCATTGTCACGTCTAGCCCAGCGGGACATCCCATCACCGCAGCGCTTTGACGATAAAGGTCAATTACGGCTAGTGGTCTCAACCACCACGTTCGCGGGCATCGTTGATGCTGCATTTAACCAGATCCGGCAATCGGGGCGCTCCAGCCCTGCAGTGACCCTCCGACTGCTGGAAACAATCAGCGTAATTGCGCCAGCCACCCGTCGACTGCAAGACCAAGCAGCGCTGCGTCGCCAGGCCGAGATGATCGTGCAGGCCGCACACGATGCACTGCCGGAGCAACAGGATCGACAAGCCGTGGAGGAGCGTTTTCAGGCAGCTAACCAGGCCCTGTTTAAGGCCTCTGCCGAGTCACCGGGGGCATCGCCACAAATGCCGATTCCACAGCGCCAGTTCCCGCAATCAGGATCAGAACGCATGACCGACGGCAATCTGCCAACTCAAGTGGTGTTTCTGCTCGACGTCGACAATACCTTGCTTGATAACGATCGCTTCGCTGCCGACCTCACCACACGGCTCGACCAGGATGTTGGCCAGCTCCAGCGCGAACGCTACTGGTCGATCTATGCCAAGCTGCGCGACAGGCTCGGTTACGTCGATTACCTGGCGGCGTTGCAGGCCTTGCGAGCCAACGACGATGACCAACCGGCGCTGCTGCGCATGTCGTCGTTTCTGCTCGACTATCCCTTCAGTGAACGCCTGTATCCACGCGCACTCGCCGCACTCGAATACTTGGGCACACTGGGCACCACGGCGATTGTTTCTGATGGTGAGATCCTGTTCCAGCCACGCAAGATCCAGCGTTCCGGTCTGTGGAATGCCGTCGAGGGTCGGGTGCTGGTAACGTTGCACAAGGAGCACCAACTCGAGCTGATCCAGCGGCGCTTTCCGGCCCGCCATTACGTGATGATCGACGATAAGCCGCAACTGCTGACAGCGATGAAGCAGGCGCTCGGTACTCGGCTGACCACCGTTTTGGTACGCCAAGGTCACTACGCCGCAGAGTTCCCGGCAGGCCAATCGCAAAGTAGTACACCGGGTCCCGCACCCGATATGAGCCTCGAGCACATAGGTGATGTGTGTGAGCTGACCCTCGAAGATTTTCGGGTTGCCCGCTCACTTGACCCTGCAAGTACAGCTCAGCACTAAATGGTGATTACTGCCGCGTCAGGCTAGCGCAATCAGGGTAATAGCAGCGCTACGCGACCCCGATTGGGGCAGGTTTCCATGTAGCGATGAGCGGCGATGAAATCATCGAAAGCAAACACCTTGTCGATGACCGGCGTGAGCAAGTGATCCGCGGTTAGCTGATTGATGTGCTGCAAGGCACGCCGCACAGCGTCCTGATTGGGCTCAATGCCCAGTTCTGGAAGACCGGTGAAGTCGAGCACGCAGTGGCGGAAGAACTGCAAGTGCTTCTTGAACGCGGCGCACGCTGGAAAGGCCGTGTCGTTGCCACCATTAACGCCACACATGATCAGCTTTCCGCGCAGCGCAGCAACATCACCGAGCAGTTTCATCTGCTGCCCGGCGCACTGATCGAGGATCACCTCGACCCCTTTGCCTTCGGTATAGCGCTCGATTTCCAGGACCAGGTCCTGCTCTTCGGTGACCACCACCTTATCGGCGCCCAACCCGCGCAGGAACTCACGGTTACCCGCTTTGCTGGTCGAGGCAATGACCGTGGCGCCCAGCGCCTTGGCCAGTTGCACGGTCTGCGGAGCTAGGCAATGGCTGGCCTCGGTGATCAGTACATGTTGGCCTGGTTGCAACTTGGCCAGGTCGACTAGGGCGAAATAGGCGAACAGCAACGCGGAGTAATGCACGCTGGCTTGCAGCGGCGACAACACATCCGGGTAACGGGTCAGGGCGTAACGCGGCATCAACACCAAGTCACCCCAGGTCGGGTAGCGATTGGCGGTGCTGGCCGGAAAACTGGCGACCGGCGTACCGACCTCAAGGTCGTCGACGCCCTCGCCCATACCTTCGATGGTGCCGGCCAGTTCGCTGCCCATGCCGGCGGGTAAACGGGCCTGCTCGGCGGCCAAATTCTGCCGCCACAATACATCGTTCCAATTCAGCCCTACGGCCTGGACGCGCACCAGCACCTCGCCTGGGCCAGGGGTCGGGGTTGGCAACTCTTCATGCTGAAGAACATCAGCGTCGCCGAATTTATGGAAACGGATCATGTGGGACATCGTTACCTCAAACTCTAAACACGAATTAACACTTCAATGGCTGTGGACTCTATCCGCTGATGTCCAGCAACACCACCCGCCGGCATTGATAGTTGTCATGCCTAGCAGTGATTGCCGGCTTTTCTTAGCGGTATTACCGCGCGTACTGTTGGCCGGCACAGGCGCCCATCGGCAACGTATGACTGGTCACGCGTTACTGAAAAGTGCAGCATGCCACGCCTAATTGTATCAAGGCCGCTTCACTTCGAATGGGAACCGGATGAACCGTAACGACCTACGCCGCCTCGATCTCAACCTGCTGATCGTGTTCGAGACGCTGATGCACGAGCGCAGCGTAACCCGCGCGGCAGAGAAACTGTTTCTCGGCCAGCCAGCGATTAGCGCCGCCCTCTCTCGCCTGCGCAACCTGTTCGACGACCCGCTGTTCGTGCGCACTGGCCGGAGCATGGAGCCAACCGCGCGCGCCGAGGAAATCTTCGCCCTGCTCTCACCAGCGCTGGATTCGATCTCCACGGCAGTCAGTCGCGCCGCCGAATTCGATCCGGCCACCAGTACCGCGGTGTTTCGCATCGGTCTCTCGGATGACGTCGAGTTCGCCCTGCTGCCCGCCCTGCTTCGTCGTCTGCGCGCCGAGGCGCCCGGCGTGGTGTTGGTGGTGCGCCGGGCCAACTACCTGTTGATGCCCAACCTGCTGGCATCCGGCGAGATTTCGGTGGGCGTCAGCTACACCGAGGAGCTGCCGGCCAACGCCAAGCGCAAGACCCTGCGCCGCAGCAAGCCCAAGCTGCTGCGCGCCGATTCGGTGCCGGGGACCCTGAGCCTGGACGATTATTGCGCCAGACCGCATGCACTGGTGTCCTTCGCCGGCGACCTCAACGGCTTTATCGACGACCAGCTGCTGGAGATGGGCCGCAGCCGCAAAGTGGTGCTGGCGGTACCGCAGTTCAACGGCCTGGGTACCTTGCTGGCCGGCACCGATCTGCTCTCGGTAGTGCCGGATTACACCGCCGCCGTCTTGACCGCCGTTGGTGGCTTGCGCGCCGAGGACTTGCCCCTCGAGACCAGAACCTTCGAGATGTCCATGGCCTGGCGCGGCGCCCAGGACAACGACCCCGCCGAACGCTGGCTGCGCTCGCGGATCCAGATGTTCTGCGGCGACCCGGACAGCCTGGTCTAAATCGACGCGGATCGTTTGCGAACCTGCAAGAGCGGTCGGGCGACGTTGCGCTTAAGCCGCGAAGCGATGCGGTGAGCGAAGAATATTCGCGGATAACTCCGTGCTTACAAGAGCATCGCTGCTTGCAAGCGTAAGCCTGGCCCGCCCGCACACGGCTCCCGATGACTAGCCAGGATTGCGCTAGACGCCTCCCGCACCAATATGGCCGCGTATTGATATAAGCCGTGCAATCATCATTCCCAATGATATTCATCTTCGCGGTGTTCGATTCGTCCGACTCCACCTCGCCCCGCACACTCCGCCCATTAATAAGACCCTCCGGCGGACTCATCCATGGATCGACCCAACACCCCTATCTGGCAGTTGCCTTTGGCCCTTGCCGCCGTATTGGTGCTCAGCGCTTGCGGTAAAAGCCCAGAGGCGACCGCGCAGATGCCGGCCGCCCACGTCAGCGTCGCCGAGGTGATCGAACAGCCGATCAATGAATGGGATGAATTCACCGGCCGTCTGGAAGCACCCGAATCGGTGGATATTCGTCCGCGGGTGTCCGGTCTCATCGATCGGGTGGCGTTCGACGAAGGCAGCCTGGTGAAGAAAGGCGACCTGCTGTTCCAGATCGATCCGCGGCCATTCGAGGCCGAGTTCAAGCGTCTCCAAGCCCAACTGCAACAAGCGCGCGCCAGTCAAACCCGCGCCCTCAGCGAAGCACGCCGCGGCGAACGCCTGCGTAAAAGCAATGCGATTTCCACCGAACTGGCCGACGCCCGCGCCAGCGCCGCCCAAGAAGCCAAGGCCGTGGTCGCCGGCATCCAGGCCGAACTGGACAACGCGCGCCTCAACCTGAGTTTCACCCGCGTCACCTCGCCCATCAACGGCCGAGTCAGCCGCGCCGACATTACCGCCGGCAATCTGGTGACTGCCGGGCAAAGCCAGCTCACCTCAGTGGTCAGCACCGACAAGGTCTACGCCTATTTCGATGCCGATGAACGGGTATTTCTCAAGTACGTCGAGCTGGCCCGTAAAGCCGGCAACAAGACCCGTGATGCCAGCCCCGTCTATCTCGGGCTGTCCAATGAAGATGGTCATCCGCACTTGGGGCAGTTGGATTTTATCGACAACCAAGTTAACCCACAGACCGGCACCATCCGTGGCCGTGCGGTGTTCGACAACACCGATGGCGCCTTCACGCCGGGCCTTTATGCACGGCTGAAACTGGTCGGCAGCAGTATCTATGACGCCACCCTGATCAAGGATGCCGCCGTCGGCACCGACCTCGGGAACAAGTTCGTCCTGGTACTCGGCGACGACAACAGCGTGAACTACCGCGCCATCGAACTGGGGCCGAAGTTGGACGGCTTGCGTGTTGTTCGCAGCGGCTTGGCCAAGGGCGAGCAGATCGTCGTCAACGGATTGCAGCGCGCCATGCCGGGCTCAATAGTCGACCCGCAGAACGTGCCCATGGCCGATGAACAAACCCTGGCCAGCCTCGCGCGCCAGCGTCAGGTTGTCGAACGCCGCAATACCCCGAGTGTGGCGGTGAAAAACCTGTCCTCTATTTCAGCGCCGCGCAGCTAACAGGTTTACGACGATGAATTTCTCTCAATTCTTTATTCAGCGACCGATCTTCGCCGCGGTGTTATCGCTGTTGATCCTGATCGGCGGGGCCATCTCGCTGTTCCAACTGCCGATCAGCGAATACCCAGAAGTGGTACCGCCGACGGTAGTGGTACGCGCCGCCTTCCCCGGCGCCAACCCCAAGGTGATCGGCGAAACCGTTGCCTCGCCGCTGGAGCAGGCGATTACCGGTGTGGAAGGCATGCTCTATATGTCATCCCAGGGCACCGCTGACGGCAAGATGACCCTCACGCTCACCTTCGCCCTGGGCACCGATCTGGACAAGGCTCAGGTGCAGGTGCAGAACCGCGTGACGCGCACCATGCCGACCCTGCCCACCGAAGTGCAGCGTCTTGGCGTGACCGTCGAAAAGGCCTCGCCCGACTTGACCATGGTCGTGCACCTGACTTCACCGGACGACCGTTACGACATGCTTTACCTGTCTAACTACGCCGCGCTCAACGTTAAGGACGAGCTGGCGCGGCTGGACGGTGTCGGTGACGTGCAGCTGTTTGGCCTCGGCGACTACTCGATGCGCGTCTGGCTCGATCCAAACAAGGTCGCTTCGCGCAATCTCACGGCTACTGATGTAGTCAAGGCTATTCGCGAACAGAACCGCCAAGTCGCCGCCGGTGCTCTCGGCGCGCCACCCTCCGATGCGGGTAACAGCTTCCAGTTGTCGATCAACACTCAAGGTCGACTGGTTAGCGATGAAGAGTTCGAGAACATCATCGTCCGCGCCGGCGATGACGGCGAAATCACCCGTCTGAAGGACATCGCCCGCATCGAGCTGGGTTCCAGCCAATACGCCCTGCGCTCGTTGCTGAACAACAAACCGGCCGTGGCCATGCCGATCTTCCAGCGCCCTGGCTCCAACGCCATTGCCCTCTCCGACGCTGTGCGCGAACGCATGGCCGAGTTGAAGCAAAGTTTCCCCCAGGGCGTGGACTACGAAATTGTCTACGACCCGACCATCTTCGTGCGCGGCTCCATCGAGGCGGTGGTGCACACGCTGCTCGAAGCCATCGTGCTGGTGGTGCTGGTGGTCATCCTGTTTCTACAAACTTGGCGCGCCTCGATCATCCCTCTGGTCGCCGTACCGGTGTCGTTGATTGGCACCTTCGCCGTGATGCACATGTTCGGCTTCTCGCTCAACGCCCTGTCGCTGTTCGGCCTGGTGCTGGCAATCGGCATCGTCGTGGACGACGCCATCGTCGTGGTGGAGAACGTCGAACGCAATATCGGTCTGGGTAAAACGCCGGTAGAAGCCACCAAACAAGCGATGAAAGAAGTCACCGGGCCGATCGTCGCGACAGCCTTGGTGCTGTGCGCGGTGTTTATCCCCACTGCGTTTATCTCGGGCCTCAGCGGGCAGTTCTACCAGCAGTTTGCCCTGACTATCGCCATTTCCACGGTGATCAGCGCCTTCAACTCGCTGACGCTGTCCCCGGCCCTGGCTGCCGTGCTGCTACGCAGCCACGATGCACCCAAGGACCGCTTCTCCCGTCTGCTGGAAAAGCTCTTCGGTGGCTGGTTGTTCGCACCGTTCAACCGCCTGTTCGACAGCGCCAGTCATCGTTATGTCGGCATGGTGAAGCGGGTGCTGCGCGGCAGCTCGATTGCCCTGGTGGTCTACGCCGGGTTAATGGTCCTGACCTACTTGGGCTTTGCCAACACCCCTACCGGTTTCGTCCCGCCACAGGACAAGCAGTACCTGGTGGCCTTCGCCCAATTACCGGATGCAGCCAGCCTCGATCGCACCGAGACGGTGATCAAACGCATGTCGGAAATCGCCAGCAAACACCAAGGGGTGGCAAACACCGTGGCGTTCCCGGGGCTGTCGATCAATGGTTTTACCAACAGCCCGAACAGCGGCGTCGTCTTCACCACACTCAAGCCTTTTGACCAGCGCACTGACCCGTCGATGAGCGCAGGTGCCATCGCCGCCGATCTGAACGCCCAGTTCAGTGAAATTCAAGACGCCTATATCGCCATTTTCCCGCCACCACCGGTGCAAGGCCTGGGCACCATCGGCGGCTTCCGTGTGCAAGTGGAGGACCGTGCCAGTCTAGGCTATGACGAGCTGTACAAGCAGGTACAGAACGTCATCAGCAAGAGCCGTAATGTGCCTGAGCTGGCGGGGCTGTTCACCAGCTACACCGTCAACGTGCCGCAGATCGACGCCGACATCGACCGCGACAAGGCCAAGATTCACGGCGTCGCCATCAGTGACATCTTCGACACCATGCAGATCTACCTTGGCTCGCTGTATGCCAACGACTTCAATCGCTTCGGCCGCACTTACCAGGTCAACGTCCAGGCCGAGCAGCAGTTTCGTATGGAGCCGGAGCAGATCGGCCAGCTCAAAGTGCGCAACAACCGTGGCGAGATGGTCCCGCTGGCGGCCTTCCTCAAGGTCAGCCCGAGTGCCGGGCCAGATCGGGTGATGCACTACAACGGCTTCCTCACCGCCGAGATCAACGGTGCCGCAGCACCTGGTTACAGCTCCGGTCAGGCTGAGGCCGCCATGGAGAAGCTGCTCAAGGAAGAGCTGCCTAACGGCATGAGCTACGAGTGGACGGAGCTGACCTACCAGCAGATCCTCGCCGGCAACAGTGCGCTGTTCGTCTTTCCGCTCTGCGTGCTGCTGGCCTTCCTGGTGCTGGCCGCGCAATACGAGAGCTGGAGCCTGCCACTGGCGGTGATCCTGATCGTACCGATGACCCTGCTCTCGGCGATCACCGGGGTCATCCTCACCGGTGGTGACAACAACATCTTCACCCAGATCGGCTTGATCGTACTGGTGGGCTTGGCGTGCAAGAACGCTATCCTGATCGTCGAGTTCGCCAAGGAGAAGCAGGAGGAGGAAGGTCTGGATCGCGTCAGCGCTGTGCTGCAAGCCTGCCGCCTGCGTCTGCGACCGATTCTGATGACCAGCTTCGCCTTCATAATGGGTGTGGTGCCCTTGGTGCTGTCCTCCGGTGCCGGTGCCGAGATGCGCCATGCCATGGGCGTCACAGTATTCAGTGGCATGCTCGGGGTGACCTTCTTCGGCCTGCTGCTGACCCCGCTGTTCTATGTGCTGATCCGCGCCTTCGTGGAGAAGCGCCAGGCGAAAAAAGCCGCTCGTTTGCTGGAGGTGCAGGCATGAGCGCATTCGCTGGCAACACCCTGACCATCAGCCTGCTCGCCCTGACGCTAAGTGCCTGCGCCGTCGGCCCCGACTATAAAAGCCCGCAAACCGCGCCGGCCAAACTGACCAGTGCCGCGGCCGGCAACTACGACCGCTCGCGCTTCGAGGCGGTCTGGTGGCAGCAATTCGATGACCCAACGCTGGACCAGTTGGTGGAGCAGTCGCTCCAGGAAAACCGCCAACTGCGGGTGGCATTTGCCCGCCTACGCGCGGCGCAGTCGATCCGCGACGACGTGGCTAACGACCATTTTCCGACCATCAGCAGCCGCGCCAGTGGCGAGTTCGGCAAGGCCCAGCAGCCCGGCATCAGTACACAGCGCGTAAAAACTGAGCGTTATGACCTAGGCCTGGACATGGCCTGGGAGCTGGACTTGTTCGGTCGTATCCAGCGCCAACTGGAAGCTAGCGATGCGCAGATCGAAGTGGCCGAAGCCGACTACTACCAGTTGCAGGTCAGCCTGATCGCCGAACTGGTGGATGCCTACGGCACCTTGCGCGGCGCGCAACTGCGTGAACGCATTGCCCGGAAGAATCTGGTTAACCAGCAGGAGTCACGCGGCATCACCGAGCAATTGCGCGATGCCGGAGTCGGCAGCGAGCTAGACGTATTGCGCAGCGACGCGCGCCTGGCCGCCACCGAAGCCAGCTTGCCGCTACTGCAAGCCGAACAACTGCGCGCACGCAACCGAATCGCCACCCTGCTCGGTCAGCGTGCGGAGCAATTGACGGTGGATCTGTCCCCACTGCCGTTGCCGGCGATTGCCAAGGCGCTACCGATCGGCGACCCGGCCGAACTGCTGCGCCGCCGCCCCGATGTGCGCGCCGCCGAACGCCAACTGGCGGCGGCTACTGCAACCATTGGCGTGGCCACCGCCGACCTATTCCCACGGGTCAGCTTGAGCGGCTTTCTCGGTTTTACTGCCGGGCGCGGTTCGCTGCTGGGTTCATCGGCGGCGCGCGCCTGGGGAGTGGCGCCGAGTATCACTTGGGCGGCATTCGACTTGGGCAGCGTGCGCGCCCGCTTACGCAGTGCCAAAGCCAACGCCGACGGCGCCCTGGCTAACTACGAACAGCAGGTATTGCTGGCCCTGGAGGAATCGGAAAACGCCTTCAGCGATTACGCTAAACAGCAGCAACGCCTGCTCGCCCTGGTGCGCCAATCACACGCCAGCCGCGCCGCCGCCGAACAAGCCAGCGTGCGCTACCGCGAAGGCGCAGTGGACTTTCTGGTCTTGCTCGACGCCGAGCGCGAACGCCTGGCCGCCGAAGATGCCCAAGCCCTGGCTGAAGTCGCGCTATACCGCGGCATAGTCGCCATCTACAAGGCGCTCGGCGGCGGTTGGCAGCCAAGCGCCTAGCACCGAATCTCTTTCAAGGTTGGCCTTGCCAACTCCTTCGCGCCCCACGGTAGTTACTCCTTGCCGTGGGGTTTTTTTATGGGCCGGCTATTGGCCTACTCTGTTGAAAATGTGCCGTAAGCGATCCGACTTGATGTCGAACAACTCTTCGACCCGATCAATCATAGATGTTGTGCTCTCGACCTCATTGGGACGGGAATTCATCTCGAAGGCATTATTCATTCAGTCGCCCCGACAGGCTGGCGCCGGAAAAACAGCGTCACCTGACCGACCTCGACGCCAAACTTGGACATGCTGGTGCGATTGATCAACGTATCCTCGTCCATTTGGTACATCCAATCGTCCATGCTCACTTCGTAGACAGAACCATCAACCGGCAGGTTCAAGCGATAGAGCCAGCGTAAGGCGTTACCGGCCACTTCTCCCTTTGCCACACCCACCACATCACCGGCGCGGCCGCTCCAGCGTCCCGGACCCTCAGGGGTGAGCGTCCAGACACGCTGCTGGCGTGTGCCATCACTGTATAAAAACCGTTCGTCGAGAATTAAGTTTTTACCCTCGCGTCGGCTAGCGACTTTGACCTCGAAGCGCTTGACCACCTCACCCGAGCGATTCTGGAACATCCCCCAGGCTTTAACGGGTTTGCTGAAGAAACGCTCTAGGTTCAGTTGAGGTTGCTGGTCCGCATAATGGCCAACATCCACGCTCCCGCAACTGGACAAACTGAGCAACAGAACCACTGAAATCAAAAGGCGTGTCATTGATTTTCTACCTCATTGCGTACGGTGTAGGGTTGAATTTTCTGCCTCAACATCTGTACGAATCAATAGCTTGTACATGTTTTAGAAGCGGCTAGTGAACGAGCAAAGTGTTCTAAGTCTGTTTTTTTGCCTGCGTGGGCTGGTCGCCTCGCGCGAGTTTTGCGTTCGGCACCCTGCAGCGATTACCGCGACAGCGACGGCTGCCATCAGGATGAGGTAGCCATGCCAAATGCGGGCGCAAGCGGCAAAACAGTGCATAACCGACCGCAAGCAGCGGCCTGATTGGGCGCCATGTCAGTGGAGCGGCCCAAATGCCCATACCGGCGGCACGCCAGCTCCAGAGGGTGGCGTCCAGGCCTGTCACCCATTGCCCATTAGCAAACCGGGCATGCAGTAAAGATTGCATCTGCTCGTAAGTGAAACCCAATGAAGTGGCATCAAAGTGCTCAACACCAATGTCAACAAACAGTAACCGCGACTCGGTGGCGCGTGCACGCAGGATCTTAATTTCTCGAGCGCAGAGAGGGCAGTCACCGTCGAAGTAAAGCGTCAGTGGCCACTGCTGTTTATTGTACATTTGAGCATGCCTTGTATAGGTTTCTTACAAGATATGCCGAAAAAAACAAACTGACAATGGCCGCAGTTCTTTTACCTGCACGATGCCGCGTACAGCATCAGCAAAAGCCACGCGTTGCTGTGTATTGAGGATTTGCAAATAATCAATATGAATCGTTCCGCCCATGGCAGTACCGCGCAATCGGGTCGGGAGGTGCGGGCCAAGTCCGGGCTGACTTTACTGTTTACCTTGGGACATAACGCTGGAATGAATGTGGCCGTTGCTGGAGAGGGCTTCGCGTTTTTCCAGCCTACTTAGGTTGAAAATAATCCAGGGCGGCCACCATTTCTTGTTCCACTTGCGCGATGTTCCTTGTGGTTTCATGACATGAATCCCGGCACCATGGCGCGGTCCAGCAGTGACCATAGCGACAAACGTTGCCTGCCCTGGTCACCCTACGACTCTGAAAATGCTCCAGAGCATTGCCCAGCTACTCACGGAAATTCAAATGACCCGCCAGAAATCCCTTATTCCGCTGCTCTCGATTATTACCGTTGCCTGCTTCGCGATGCTGGGCGGTGCTTTGCTCATGCAGCATCTGTTCGCTTGGGAGCCTTGCACACTGTGCGTGCAGATTCGTTTGTGGCTGCTGCTGGGTGGCACTCTGAGCCTGCTGATCATTGCTGCCGAGGCTGTTGGGCAACGCTGGCTGACCCTAATATTCTGGCCATTGTTGCTGGCCGCAGGGTTTATGGCGGTGTTCGACAATAGCCATCTCGTACTGATCGAAACCGGCATCATGGAAAGCTTCAGCTGCTCACCTTTCCCGTTTTATTCCTCCTACCTTCCGCTGCATGAATACCTACCTTCGGTATTCATGAGCGCAGGCGTTTGCGGGCAAAACGACTACGCAATCCTCGGCGTATCCTTCACCAACTGGACGCTGCTGAGCGTAACCCTGCTGTTTGGATTCATGCTGTGTGTGGCATGGCGCGCGATCGTTAAAGCCAGGGGATAGCAGCACTTTCATATTCAGCCAGCCAGCGTGCTTGAGGCACCACTCAAGTAGCTGCGGATAAGTCCGTGACGTTCGCCTACCGGTCCGTTCGCGAAGGCGCGCTGGCGGTAGGCGCTGGAGAACATTGCTAATCCGGCATGAGCTTGATAGTGACCGTATCCCGCCAAAACGCAAAAACCCCTGGAATCGTTAACGATTTCAGGGGTTTTGAGTGTTTCTATAAGTGGCGGAGAGATAGAGATTCGAACTCTAGGAACTGTCGCCAGTTCAACGGATTTCGAATCCGTCCCGTTCGGCCACTCCGGCATCTCTCCAGCGGCGCGCACTATAACAGTTCGACAGCCCGGCGCGAAGCGTTGCCGGCAGACTTTTCGCACCTAATTCAACGATTAGACGGCGCCCGCCTGACATGCACATCAACCACTGCGCATATCATCCGTCAGTCCCAGCCCTCTGGCGCGCCGCCGCGCCGCTTGCCTGAGGCTAAAATCATGCGCTTAGAATCAATCCGTTCTCGCTAACCGATGCGCGCCAAACGGCTTACTCCGTCAGGCGGGTCAGGGCCTCGCGATATTTGTCGGCGGTTTTCTGCGCCACCTCTACCGGCACTGCAGGCGCTGGCGGCGACTTATTCCAACCGGTGGATTCCAGCCAGTCGCGCACGAACTGTTTGTCGAAGCTCGGTGGATTTTGCCCTTCGACGTAGCTGTCGGCCGGCCAGAAACGGCTAGAGTCCGGGGTCAACACTTCATCCATCAAGGTCAGAGTGCCGTCCTGGTCCAGGCCAAACTCGAACTTGGTGTCGGCAATGATGATGCCGCGCGTCGCCGCGTACTCGACTGCCGCGCGGTATAGGGCGAGGGAGATGTCGCGCACCTGGGCCGCCAGCTCCTTGCCGATGATGGCTTCGCACTGCTCGAAATTGATGTTCTGGTCATGGTCGCCGATGGCCGCTTTGGTCGACGGCGTAAAGATCGGCTCCGGCAGCTTGGCTGCTTCGCGCAGGCCGGCCGGCAACGGGATACCACAGACGGTGCCGCTGGCTTGATATTCCTTCCAGCCGGAGCCGGCGATATAACCGCGCACGATGGCTTCCACGGCCACCGGCTGCAGGCGCTTGGCAACCACCGCGCGCCCTTGTACCAGCGGCAGTTCAGCGGCCGAGACCACGTCCTCGACCCGGTCGCCGGTGAAATGGTTGGGCACCAGCGCCGCCAGCTTATCGAACCAGAAGTTGGAGATAGAGGTAAGAATTTTGCCCTTGTCCGGGATCGGCTCGGCGAGGATCACATCGAACGCCGACAGCCGATCGGTGGCGACCATCAACATGCGCGTGGCGTCGATCTCGTAAAGGTCGCGTACTTTGCCGGAATAGATTTTTTTCAGACTCAGGCTTGTGGTCATGTTGAGAGGTCCGCGTTGATCAAACAAAACAGGCGAAACCGAGAGGGTTTCGCCTATTGATTTTTACTCGACAAAGGCCCTTTTCAAGGGCCTTACCGGTGTCACCACGGCCGCCGCCCACTTGGACGGGCAGGCAGTAGCGCATCCTCAGCCGAGATTTTCCTGCAGCAAGTCCAGGATCCGCCGCGCGATATCGTTCGGTGCCACGGTGTTGAGGTCTTTCTCCACCGTGACTTGCACGCTGTCGCCCACGCTGGTCAAGCGCACTTGATAGCGTTCGGCGCGCGCATCCAGGGCTTCCTGGTCGGCCTCACTGCCAAACAGACGGCCGAAGAAACCGGGTTTTTCATGTGGCTTCTCCGCCCCTTCGGCGAGGTTGATGTAATACACGCCCAGACTACGGTTGAGGTCATCGACGCGCACATCGCCCATTTCCAAAGCGCGGCCAATGCCCGACCAGGCACGGTCAAAGTCGGCGCCCAGATTGAGTACTGGATTGCCGTTACCGTCTTGGCTCAGGCTGACGCGACTCGGTGCATCGAAGTCCCGCGCGGCCAACAAGGACACCGAACCGCCCTGCTCGGCACTGCGCGCTAAGCTGGCGAGCATATCGTCGAGCAGGGCCGCTTCCAGGCTGGCATTGCCAGTACGACTGGGGAATTCGAGATCGGCATTGCTGCCCGCAGGACGGCTGACGCTGACCAGGAAAATCTCACTGGTGTTGCGCTGTACGCCCGGCTCGATACGCACCCGCACGCGGGTTTCGCTGTCCGCCTCGAGGCCGGCAATACGGCTGCTTAGACGCTTGGCCAGCGGGCTGGACAATGCCTCTATGCGCTGCCATGCGCTGCTGAACTCACCTGTTTGCGGGCGTTCATCGACGATTTCAAAGCCGTTGTCGACGAAGAATTGCCGGGCTATTGGCCAGACCTGCGCCGGCGTACGCTGCGCCACCAGCCAACGCGATTCGCCGCTTTTTTGCAGACTGAACACACTGGCATCAGCACTGACCGGCAAGGCCTGCGGGCGCGGAACCTCGAAACCGTCCGAGCTCACTCGAATGTCGGCGACATTGCGCGGCACCGGTAGCAGCGGGTCAAGACGGCGCGCCTCAATATTGGCCGGCACTTGGATGGGCGCCGTCTGGCGTGCGTTCAGGTAGTCACTACCGCGATCACGAAAATAGCCATCTTCGCCCCACACCCAGCCGCAACCGCTAGTACTGGAGATAATCAGGGCCAATGCGGAAAGTCCGACCAGTTGCTTCATGCGTTGAATTTCCTTGATTAAAGCAAGATACCGAGCTGGCGCAGGGCCTGGCGCAGCGGTTCATGGCCAGGTTGGCTAAGCCAGGTCAGAGGCAAACGAATCCCCTCTGGCAGCATGCCCATTTCGTGCAGCGCCCACTTCACCGGAATCGGGTTGGATTCGTAGAACAGCGCCTTGTGCAGAGGCATCAGGCGCTCGTTGATGGCGCGAGCCGTGACGGCATCGCCAGCGATGGCGGCGTTGCACAGATCGCTCATGGCGCGCGGGGCGACGTTGGCGGTGACCGAAATATTGCCCTTGCCGCCCATCAGCATCAGTTCGACGGCAGTAGCGTCGTCACCGGAATACACCAGAAAGTCCTTGGCGACCCGATCGATTACTTCCCGGGCGCGCTGCAGATCGCCGGTCGCTTCCTTGACGCCAATGATATTTGGCACCAGAGACAGGCGCTCGATGGTTGCCGGCAGCATGTCGCAGGCGGTGCGGCCCGGGACGTTATAGAGAATTTGCGGAATGGCCACCGCTTCGGCGATATGCCGAAAATGCAGGTACAAGCCTTCTTGAGTGGGCTTGTTGTAGTACGGCGTCACCAGCAGGCAGGCATCTACGCCAGCGCCTTTGGCGTTCTCGGTCAGCTCCACCGCTTCACGGGTGGAGTTGGCGCCCGTGCCGGCAATCACCGGGATGCGCCCAGCAACTTGGTCGACCACCCGTCGAATCGCTTCAATGTGCTCATGCACATCCAGCGTCGCTGATTCGCCCGTGGTGCCGACGGCTACAATGGCGTGAGTGCCTTCTTGCAGGTGGAAATCTACCAGTTTGCTCAGGCTGTCCCAGTCCAGACGACCCTGTGCATCCATAGGCGTAACCAGTGCAACCATACTGCCCGCAATCATGCAACCTCTCCCGCCGGAAAAATAAAGCGCAATGGTACTGGCGCTACCTGTCTGGCACAAGCGAAGTGCGCCCGCGAGCATTCCCCTCGGCGGCACTTTTCGCTAACCTGCCGCCTTTGATTGGCACGCATCCAGTGTCGACCGCTTATCGTTTTAGGAAGGATGCATGTCCACCCCCATCGTTCGTGAACAATTCCTGGTCATCAGCGCCATTGGCCCCAACCCCATGGAACTGACCAATGTGCTGTGCCGGGCCAGCCATGAGAACCGCTGTGCGGTGATCAGCAGCCGGCTGAGCCGCCATGGCGAACTGAGTGCGCTGGTGCTGCAGGTTTCCGGCAACTGGGACGCGCTCGCTCGCTTAGAGGCGGGCTTGCCGAGCCTGGCCAAGAAGCATCCCTTCACCCTCAGCGTGACCCGCAGCGCCCCGGCAGAAGACCGTCCGCAAGCAGTGCCTTATGTGGCCTATGTCAGCTCGGTATACCGGCCAGACATCCTCAATGAGCTGTGCCAGTTTTTCCTTGACCACAACGTCGAGTTGGAAAACCTTACTTGTGACACCTATCTGGCCCCGCAGACCGGCGGCACCATGCTCAATGCAACGCTCACCGTAACGTTGCCTGCCGGCACCCAGATCAGCTGGATGCGCGATCAATTCCTAGATTTTGCCGACGCCTTGAACCTGGATGCGTTGATCGAACCCTGGCGCCCACAAACACCTTCGTGAGCACAAAACCCATGAGTACAACCCTCAATCAGCACGTTGCCGATTTTCAGGCCCCAACCACCAGCGGCCAGACCTTTCAGCTGTCCGCCCTGCAGGGCCGACAACTGGTCATTTATTTCTATCCCAAAGACAGCACTCCGGGCTGCACCACCGAGAGTCAGGATTTTCGTGACCAGCACGCAGCTTTCGAGGCGGCCAATACACTGATCGTCGGCGTGTCCCGGGACAGCCTCAAGTCGCACGAAAACTTCAAGAGCAAGCAGGCTCTTCCCTTCGAGCTGATAGCCGACCAGGACGAAGCGCTCTGCCAGTTGTTCGAGGTCATCAAGCTGAAAAAGCTCTATGGCAAGGAACACCTGGGCATTGAGCGCAGCACCTTCCTGCTCGACCAGAACGCTGTACTGCGCCAGGAATGGCGCGGGGTGAAGGTGCCCGGGCATGTCGAGGCCGTACTGGCCGCCGCCCAGGCGCTGCATAACGCCTGAATCCGGCGAACAGCGCGGCGCCATTATTCAGCCGGCGCTTTTCAATTCCGACAAAACACACCTGTAGAACACGCTGCACGCACGCAAAAAAGGCCGCTAAGCGGCCTTTTTTGTTGCCACCCAACGGGTTGGCTGACGCTATTCGGCCAGGCGCCAGGTAGTGCCGCCCTTGCCGTCGTCCAACACCACGCCGATGGCGCTAAGTTGGTCGCGCAGGCGGTCGGCTTCGGCCCAGTTTTTTTCGCCGCGCGCGTGCAGACGCGCGGCGATCAGCGCCTCGACTGCGGCGGCATCGACCTGGCCTTCAGCACCGCTTTGCAGAAAGGCGTCCGGCTCCAGTTGCAGCACGCCCAGCAGATTGCCCAACCCCTTCAGGCGTGCCGCCAGCGCCGCGGCGGCGCTCGGATCGCTTGCCCGCAGGCGATTGATCTCGCGCACCATATCGAACAACACGGCGCAAGCTTGCGGGGTATTGAAGTCGTCGTCCATGGCCTGCGTGAAGCGCGCGACATAGTCCGCACCGACGCTATCGGCAACGTCTAGCGCAACCACCGGTAAACCCCGCAATGCCTGGTAGAAACGCTCCAGGGCGGCCTTGGCTTCCTTGAGGCTGTCTTCGGAGTAGTTGATCGGACTGCGGTACAGGCAGGACACCAGCAGGTAGCGCACCACTTCGGGCTGATAGACCGCCAGTACGTCGCGAATGGTGAAGAAGTTATTCAGCGACTTGGACATCTTCTCGCCATTGATGCGAATCATCCCGCCATGCATCCAGGTGGCCGCGTAGGGCTTGCCGGTGGCCGCCTCGCTCTGGGCGATCTCGTTTTCGTGGTGAGGAAATTCCAGGTCATTACCGCCGCCATGAATATCGAACGTCTCGCCCAGGCAGCAGGTGGACATCACCGAGCATTCGATATGCCAGCCCGGACGACCTCCGCCCCACGGCGACGGCCAGCTCGGCTCGCCGGGCTTGACGCCCTTCCACAGCACGAAATCCAGCGGGTCCTGCTTGGCCTCGTCAACCTCGATGCGCGCGCCGATGCGCAGGTCTTCGATTTTCTTACGCGACAGCTTGCCGTAGCCGGCGAACTTGCCGACCCGGTAATACACATCGCCATTGCCCGGCGCGTAGGCGTAGTCCTTGTCGATCAGGGTCTGGATCATCGCGTGCATGCCGGCGATATGCTCGGTGGCCCGCGGCTCCAGATCGGGCGGCAGAATGTTCAGGCGCGCCTCGTCCTCGTGCATGGCGGCGATCATGCGCTCGGTCAGGACCTCGAACGGCTCGCCGTTGTCCCGGGCGCGCTGAATGATCTTGTCGTCGATGTCGGTGATATTGCGCACATAGGTCAAGTCGTAACCGCTGTGCCGCAGCCAGCGACTGACCACGTCGAAGGCCACCATGCTGCGGCCGTGGCCGATATGGCAGAAGTCATAGACGGTCATGCCGCACACGTACATGCGTACTTTGTTGCCATCCAGGGGGGTGAAGACTTCTTTGCGTTTACTGAGGGTGTTGTAGATCGAAAGCATGCTTAATCCTTGATCGCCGCTGGCCAGCCGTTTGACGCCTAAAGCGCCAAGCCGCCGGCCAGGCTATCCACTCTTACCAGGAGTCACGCAGGGTGACGGTGCGGTTGAATACCGGCTGGCCGGGCTGGCTGTCCTTGCTATCGACGCAAAAATAACCTTCGCGCTCGAACTGAAAACGGTCTTCTGCCACGGCCAGCGCCAGTGAGGGTTCGGCCCGACAACCCTGCAATACCTGCAGTGAATCCGGATTGATGTCATCGAGGAAGTTGGCGCCCTCCTCGGTTTTGTCCGGGCTCGGCGAGCGGAACAGCCGCTCATACAGGCGCACTTCGCACTCGATACTTTCGGCGGCCGGCACCCAATGGATCACGCCCTTGACCTTGCGGCCCTCGGGGTTCTTGCCCAGGGTGTCCGGGTCGATGGAGCAGCGCAGCTCGACCAGCTGACCGTCGGCATCCTTGATCAACTGGTCGGCGCGCATCACATAACTGCCGCGCAGGCGCACTTCACCGCCCAACACCAGACGTTTGAAACCCTTGGGCGGCTCGCCTTCGACGAAGTCATTGCGGTCGATATACAGCTCACGGGAGAACGGCAGCACCCGTACGCCCATGTCGGTCTTCGGGTGGCGCGGCAGTTCGAGCGCCTCGACCTGGCCCTCTGGATAGTTGTCGATAACCACTTTAAGCGGCTGCAACACGCACATGGCGCGCGGCGCAGTGCGGTCCAGGTCTTCGCGAATGCTGAACTCGAGCATGGCCACATCCACCACGCCGTCGGAGCGGTTGGTGCCGATCATGTCGCAGAAGCTGCGGATCGAGGCGGCGGTATAGCCGCGCCGACGATAACCGGACAGGGTCGACAAACGCGGATCGTCCCAGCCCTGTACGTGCCGCTCATCCACCAACTGCTTGAGCTTGCGCTTGCTGGTCACTGTGTAGCTCAGGTTGAGCCGGGAGAACTCGTATTGGCGCGGTTTGGCCGGCACCGACAGGTGGCCCAAAAACCAATCGTAGAGCGGTCGATGACCTTCGAATTCCAGGGTGCAGATCGAGTGGGTGATGCCTTCTATGGCATCGGATTGACCATGGGTGAAGTCGTAGTTGGGGTAAATGCACCAGGCGTCGCCGGTCTGGTGGTGATGCGCGTGGCGGATGCGATACAGCACCGGATCGCGCAAGTTCATGTTCGGCGCGGTCATGTCGATTTTCGCGCGCAGCACGCAGGTGCCGTCAGCGAACTCGCCGGCTTTCATGCGCGCAAACAACGCGAGGTTGCCCTCGACACTGCGCTCACGAAACGGGCTGTTCTTGCCCGGTTCAATCAGGCTGCCGCGGTATTCGCGGGCCTGCTCAAGACTCAGATCGCAGACGTAGGCCAAGCCGGCCTGAATCAGCTCGACGGCCCAGGCATGCAACTGCTCGAAATACTGCGAGGCATACCGCACGTCGCCGGCCCACTGGAAGCCCAGCCATTGCACGTCGCTTTTAATGGCGTCGATGTATTCCTGATCTTCCTTGGCCGGGTTGGTGTCATCGAAGCGCAGATGACAATCGCCGCCAAATTCTTCGGCCAGCCCGAAATTCACGCAAATCGCCTTGGCGTGGCCAATATGCAGATAGCCATTGGGTTCTGGCGGAAAGCGCGTGACGATTTTCGTGTGTTTGCTGGCCGCCAAGTCTGCCTGAATGATCGGACGCAGAAAGTTGGCGGGAACAACCGGGCCGGTCTTGCCGTCTTGGGTGGAAGTAGGCGTGCTCATGAGATCCTTGAACGTGCGAGATGCGAGGTGCGCGACCAGGGTAGGCCGGCCAAATCAAAGCGCTTATCATAGCCGAAGCGGCCAAGCCCCTGACAGGCCTTCTCTTTTCTCGACCCAGTGGAGTTAACCATGATCAAGTTGCACACCAATCACGGCGTCATCACCCTCAATCTGTTCGCCGACAAGGCTCCGCAAACCGTGGCCAACTTCGAACAATATGTAAAAGACGGTCACTACGACAACACCGTCTTTCACCGCGTGATCAGTAACTTCATGATCCAGGGCGGTGGCTTTGAGCCGGGCATGAAAGAAAAAACCACTCGCGCATCCATCAAGAACGAAGCCGACAACGGCCTTTCCAATAAGAAAGGCACCCTAGCCATGGCCCGCACCATGGAACCGCATTCGGCCAGCGCGCAGTTCTTCATCAACATCGCCGACAACACCTTCCTCGACCACAGCGCACCCACGACCCAAGGCTGGGGTTACGCGGTATTCGGCGAAGTGGTCGAAGGCCTGGACATCGTGGAGAAAATCAAATCCGTGGCCACCACCATGAAATCCGGCCACCAGGACGTGCCGGCGGAAGACGTGATCATCGAGCGTGCCGAGTTTATTGAGTGATTCTACTGATCGCCGATCTGCATCTTGAACAGGAGCGCCCGGACATCAGCCGGGCGTTTCTGCAGTTCCTTGAGGGCCGCGCCCGCGGCGCCGAGGCGCTGTATATCCTCGGCGACTTCTTTGAAGTATGGGTCGGCGACGATGCCATCAGCCCCTTCCAGCGCTCCATCGCCCAGGCCCTGCGTGCATTGAGCGACAGCGGCACGCCAATCTTCCTGATGCACGGCAACCGTGACTTTCTATTGGGCGAGGATTTTTGCCGCGAGGCCGGCTGCAGCTTGCTGCCCGACCCGAGTCTGGTCACCTTCAACGGCGAGCGCGTGCTGTTGATGCATGGCGACAGTCTGTGCACCCAGGATCTGGATTACATGCGCCTGCGGCGGATTCTGCGCCACCCGCTGACCCTCTGGCTGTTGCGCCATCTGCCGCTGGTAGCCCGGCACAAACTGGCGCGCAAACTGCGCATGCGCAGCCGCGACCACACCCCGCGCAAGGCCAGCCATATCACCGACGTGCACCCTGATGAAGTACCGCGGGTAATGGCCGCTCACGGTGTGCGCACCCTGATCCACGGCCACACCCACCGACCAGCGGTGCATCCACTGCAGGTAAACGGCCAGCCGGCCCGGCGCATCGTGCTCGGCGACTGGCATCACCAGGGCTGGGCCGTGCAAGTCGACGAAAATGGCTGCGTGCTCGCGCCCTTCCCCTTTTCTTGATCAGGAATTACAGGCACAAAAAAAGCGGCCATTGGCCGCTTTCTTTGAAGCTTTCAGGAGTTCAGTAGGCCCTGAAAGCAGATATGGCGCAGCGGACGGGACTCGAACCCGCGACCCCCGGCGTGACAGGCCGGTATTCTAACCGACTGAACTACCGCTGCGCATCTTTGGACTTTCGTCCGGTCTTGCCACACAAGAGTGGTGGGTGATGACGGGATCGAACCGCCGACCCTCTGCTTGTAAGGCAGATGCTCTCCCAGCTGAGCTAATCACCCTACTGCTTGCGAGGTGCGTAATGTACGCACGGCACACCGCTAAGTCAATACACTATAAGGATTTTTTCTGAAAATAAGCCGTTTGAGGTTTTCTCCAGTACAGCGTTCGAGGACCTGGGCCACCGATGCGCCTCTTCCAACCTTACCCGGCCCTTGAGTTCCTGAAAGCCTGAATTCAAGAAAGCGTCCGGACGTCATATTTAACGGGTGGTCGTGAGCGTCAGCGCATACACCAGGCCGGCGCCGGCTCGTCCCAGACTGGCCTCGCTCAGCAGCACGCCCTGCGTCTGCCGCTCCCTTGGGCTCAGTGCTCTAGCGCTGCCCCAACGGCGAAGTGCGGGTGCGCGGCAAAGTCCCGATAACGGCCATCGGCCATCGGCCATCCGCTCGCCCAACGCCAGATACAGCTGCTAGAACGGCTCGGCGCCCACTCAACGGATCGGCAACACCGTCCCTGCAAGTGGGCAAGCCAATGCCGCCTGGCTAAACCTGCACAGCCCTAAGCAAAAAATACAATCGCCAGACGTTCGCATAAAAAAACGGCGCCAAGGGGCGCCGTTGTTATGTCAGATGCCTATAAACGCACCGGGCTATTTACACCCGCCGGTGCCACACCCTACCGCGAGTAATGCCGCCCCAAACCGGCCGGCACACCGCTGCGATCGGTGGGCTGCCAAGGGCCTTGCGCGCTGCTGGACCAGCTCCAGCCGTTGTTCCAGCGATAATAAGTGCGCTCGCGGTAATACACCTTCGTGGCGTTTTCCAACACATATACGCCCAGCGCCGAATCCCAGTGGCTGTGGCCGCCCGGTGGCGGCGCGAAGCGCGGATGGGACGGACTCTGCGTCGAGGCCGGCATTACCGGCGCGTTGCCCTGCAAGGCGCAACCACTTAGCAGCAGGCTGGCCAGGACTAGCGCAGCTAGTCCTTTCATCGCGCCTGACCATCGGCGCTGTCGATGATCAGCGTCTGGGTTTCCTGGGTGCTGCTAGCCAGCGGTGAGCTGCGGCCAATCCACTCGCCGGAGGTGGCGTTAGCGGCGCGCGAAACCCGCGCCACCAACTGCACCTGGGGGAAGCCCGAGAGTTTCAGCTGCGGCATCATCGCATCGCGATCAGACAAGCTGACCTCGGCCGGCAGATCGGCCACGGTCAGGCGCTTGACCGCCAACGGCATGGGTGGACCGGAAGTGGCCCGAACGAACACAAACACGGTATCCGTCGCCTGCACCTGGCTGCGCACATCGGCCGCCAGCTCTACTCGCACGGTCAATTCTGCGCCGGTCGCTGAGTCAGCTTCTGCGCTGGCCACTGCCTCGGGCGCGACCTGGGGTGCTGTCTCAGGAACGACGCCGCTGTCCCCTTGCAGATTAGCCTGGGCGCGTTCGATGCCGCCGGTGATCGCCGCACGAGATGGGTCATCCGCCGGTAACACGGCGACCAGACGCTGCCAGAAGCCGATGGCTTCGGCAAAACGGCCGCTTTCAAACGCGGCAATGCCCAGCAAACCGAGGCTGGTCAGTTCCTGTGGATCGGCTTGCAAGGCTTCATCAGTCAGCCCCTGAATCTGCTCCGTCCACTGTTTGTCACCGGCGAAATACAGCGCCTGCGCCCACTGACCGAGCAGTTCCGGCTCTCGTTCGGCGAGGCTCACCGAGCGCTCAAAGGCTTTCGCCGCTTCGGCGGAGCGCTGCTGGGCCATATAGGCTCGACCGAGGAAATACCAGCCCTGAGCCGATTTTGGATCGGCCTTAATGCGCGTCTCTAGCCTGACGATCAACTCAGCAAGGTTCTGCGGCTGTGGTTCTTTGGACTGCGCGATCAGTTCACGGGTCTTTTCTACGTTATCGATCGAGCCTAGCTGCAGATACAGGCCATAGCCCAATAACGGCACCAGCAGCGCAGCGGTTAGCGGAATCTTGCCGCCCAGAAAGCGCGTGCGTACAGGTTCGGCGCCTTCTGTGTCGTCGAGCAATTCGCGCGCCGCCTCAGCGCGGCCGGTCGCCAGTTGTTCATCGGTCAAAACGCCGGCCTGCTGCTGGTTTTCCAGCTCGCGCAGACGTTCCTGATACAGCGTCACGTTAAGGGCGGTGCGATCTTCCTCGGTCTGGGCTTTGCGGCCACGCACCACGGGAAGCAGTAAAAAAGCCAGGGCTACCAGCAACAGCAACCCGGCAGACAGCCAAAATTCAATCATGAGACGTTGTTATCCCGTTTATCCAGTTTATCCAGAGGCGTTTGAGCGGCTGGGGAGGCTTGCTGAGTGTGCTCAAGCAAGGCGGCGAGACGCTGCTGCTCCTCTGCAGAGAGGCCGCTGTCGGTGCTTTTTTGCCGGCGGCGGCGCAGCACGATCACCCCGAGCAGTACAAATCCGACAGCCAGCAGCCCGGCCGGGCCATACCAGAGCAGGGCAGTGCGGGCATTTACCGGCGGCTTATAGAGCACGAACTCACCGTAACGGGCCACCAAAAAATCGACGATTTGCTCATCGCTTTGCCCGGCTTCGAGCATGCGATAAATCTCCCGGCGCAGGTCGGTAGCAATCGGCGCATCGGAGTCGGCGATATTCTGGTTTTGGCATTTGGGGCAGCGCAGCTCGACAGTCAGGGTGCGAAAACGCTGGCGCTCGCCCTCGCTGCCAAACTCGTAGGTATCGATAGCCGCTTGGGCGCTGCCGAGCAGCGCCAGTCCTAGCAACAGTCCGCATACGCCGCGCGTAAATGAAGCACCGCCACGCGCAGCCAAACGCGCTGGACTAACCCGCTTCATGGTTGAACCTCATCGACCAGGCCTTGATAGACAGGTGCCAACTGTTCGCGCCAGACTTGCTCATCAATCACCCCGACAAACTTGTGGCGGATGATGCCCTCGCGATCGATGAAGAAGGTTTCAGGCGCGCCGTACACACCCAGATCCAGGCCCAGCGAGCCTTTGGCATCATCGATAACCAACTGGTAGGGATCGTGAAATTCCTTCAGCCATTTGCGCGCGGCGGTGTTGTCGTCTTTGTAGTTGATCCCATAAATAGTCACGCCCTGCTTGGTCAGTTTATTGAGCAGCGGATGCTCGACCCTGCAGGACACGCACCAGGTCGCCCATACATTGACCAGCGCCGGCCCCTTGAGGTCGACTTTGCTCAAGGTTCGATCGCCCCGCACCGACGAGAGAGAAAACGCCGGAAAGGGCTTGTCGATCAGCGCCGAGGGTAACTCCGCCGGATTGAGGAACAGCCCGCGATAGAGAAATAGCGCAAGACCCAGAAAAATCCCCAGTGGCACTAGCAGCAACAAACGCCTCATGCCGTTGCTCCCGCGGTGCCCAAGGCTTCACGCACCCGGGTTTTGACTTTCATTCGGTAGCGTTTGTCGCTGGCCGCCAGCAGACCACCCAGGCCCATCAGCAGAGCGCCGCCCCAGATCCAGCGAATGAAGGGTTTGATATGGATGCGCACGGCCCAGGCACCCTCTTCCAGTGGCTCGCCAAGGGCGACAAACAAGTCGCGAGTAAAGCCGGCGTCGATGGCTGCTTCGGTCATCATCGAATTTTGCACCGTGTACAGGCGTTTCTCCGGGTGCAGCAACGCGATCTGCTGGCCCTCTGCAAACACCCGCACCGTGCCCATGTCCGAAGTGAAGTTGGCGCCTTCATGGTGTACCGCGCCTTCAAAGACGAAGCGGTAACCACTCAGCTCCATGGCGTCGCCCGGCGCCATCCGCAAATCATGCTCGACGCTGTTGAGGCTGGTCAGCACGACCCCCAGGGCGCACACGGCGATCCCCAAATGCGCCACCTGCATACCCCAGTAGCTACGGGTCAGGCTGCGCAAGCCAGCCAGCAGGCGCTTGTTGCGGATCTTGTCGCGCAGATCGCGCAGTCCGGCCAATACCACCCAGGCCGCCAGCATGCAGGTGGCCAACACTGCCCACTTGAAGTCGTCCAGAGCAAAGGCCGCCAATACGGCCAGCGCCATGCTGCCCAGCAATACCGGCAGCAGCATGCTCAGCAGCCACTGCAGCGGAGTGTCCTTCCAGCGCACCAGCACGCCAATTGCCATCATGGCCATCAGCAGGCCGATCAGCGGCGCGAACAGCGCATTGAAGTACGGCGGACCGACCGACAGCTTGGCCCCGGTCATGGCATCCAGCACCAGCGGATAGAGGGTACCGAGCAGAATCATCGCCGCGGCGACCACCAGAATCAGGTTATTTACCAGCAGCAGGGTTTCCCTGGACCACAGGGCGAAGCCAACCTTGCTCTTGACCACTGGCGCGCGAATCGCGAACAGGGTCAGCGAACCGCCCACTACCAGCAGCAGGAAAATCAGGATAAACACCCCACGTGCCGGATCGGTGGCGAAGGCATGCACCGAGGTCAGCACCCCGGAACGCACCAGAAAGGTGCCCAGCAGGCTCAGGGAGAACGCTGCGATGGCCAACAGCACGGTCCAGCTTTTGAATACGCCGCGTTTTTCGGTGACCGCCAGGGAGTGAATCAGCGCGGTGCCGACCAACCATGGCATAAAGGAGGCGTTTTCCACTGGATCCCAGAACCACCACCCGCCCCAGCCAAGCTCGTAATAAGCCCACCAGGAGCCCATTGCGATGCCGATACCCAGGAAGGCCCAGGCAACCAGGGTCCAGGGTCGCGACCAACGGGCCCAGGCCGCATCCAGACGACCGCCCAGCAAGGCGGCGATGGCGAAGGCGAAGGCCACCGAAAAGCCCACGTAGCCCATATACAGCATCGGGGGGTGGATGATCAGACCAAAGTCCTGCAACAGCGGATTAAGGTCGCGACCGTCCAGGGGGATGTTCGGCAATATCCGCTCAAAGGGGTTGGAGGTGAAAATCAGAAACATCAGAAAACCGATGCTGATCAGCCCCATTATCCCCAGCACCCGCGCCAGCATCACCTCCGGCAACTGCCGGGAAAAGATCGACACGGCAAAGGTCCAGCCACCCAGAATGAGCACCCAGAGCAGCAGCGAACCTTCATGGGCGCCCCATACGGCGCTGAATTTGTAATACCAGGGCAAGGCACTGTTGGAGTTGTGCGCCACATAGGCGACGGAGAAATCGTCGATCAAAAAGGCGTAGGTCAAGCACGCAAAGGCGAAGACCAGAAAGGCGAACTGGCCCCAGGCCGCTGGCGCCGCCAGGCTCATCCAATGGCGGTCGCCGCGCCAGGCGCCGATCAGCGGCAGGGTCGACTGCACCAGGGCCAGGCACAGAGCCAGGATCATGGCCAAGTGACCGAGTTCGGGAACCATGCTGGGCATTTAGTAACCCTCCTTGGGCGGCATAGGATTAGACGGCATAGGTTTGGATTGCCCGCTGTCTTGCAGGGCCTTGGTCACTTCTGGGGGCATGTATTTTTCATCATGCTTGGCCAGCACTTCATCGGCGATCAACACGCCGTCGGCGTTGAGCGTGCCGAGGGCGACGATACCCTGCCCCTCGCGGAACAGATCCGGCAGGATGCCGCGGTACTCGACAGTCACCTCCTGGGCAAAATCGGTGGCCACAAAGCGCACGGTCAGCGAATCCGCGGAACGGGTCAAGGAACCTTCTTTGACCATGCCCCCGGCACGGATGCGGGTGTTTTCGGGCACTTCGCCGTTGGCGATCTGGGTTGGGCTGTAGAACAGGTTAATGTTCTGCTGCAGGGCGCTCAGTGCCAGGGCCACCGCGATACCTACGCCGGCCAGAATGCCGAGAATGATAAACAGACGCTTCTTGCGCAGCGGTTTCACGGTTGGTTCTCCCGGCGCAAACGGCGCGCCTGTTCTTGCAGATAGCGTCGCCGGGCCAGAAGCGGCAAGACGACGTTGAGGCCCAGCAATACCAGGCTGATGCCATAGGCGCTCCACACATACAGGCCATGTTGGCCCATGGCGAGAAACGCCGCGAAGGAATCGAAATTCATAAGACGCTCCCCACCTGACGCGCCACTTCGAGCTGCGCCCAACTGCTGCGCGCTTCACGGCGTAGCACTTCCAGACGCATGCGCAGCAGCAACACGGTAGCGAAGAAACAGTAGAAACCCAGCACCATAAGCAGCAGCGGCAGCCACATACTGGCTGGCATGGCGGGTTTTTCAATCAAGCTGAAGGTGGCGCCCTGGTGCAGGGTATTCCACCATTCCACCGAGTACTTGATGATTGGAATATTGATCACCCCGACGATGGCCAGCACCGCGCAGGCTTTGGCGGCACTGTCGCGGTTGCCGATGGCCTGACCCAGGGCGATCACCCCGAAATACAAAAACAGCAGAATCAGCATCGAGGTCAGGCGTGCATCCCAGACCCACCAGGCGCCCCAGGTCGGCTTGCCCCAGATGGCGCCGGTGAGCAGCGCGATCACCGTCATCCAGGCGCCAATCGGGGCCGCCGCCTGCAAGGCAACATCAGCCAGCTTCATCTTCCAGACCAGCCCCGTCACGCCGGCCACGGCCAGCATGATGTAGATTGACTGAGCCAGCATGGCCGCCGGCACATGGATGTAAATGATCCGAAAACTGTTGCCCTGCTGGTAGTCTGCCGGCGCAAACGCCAGGCTCCAGACCAAACCGATCCCCAGCAGCAATGCTGCGGCCCAGGCCAGCCAAGGTAGCCAGCGACCGCTGAGCTCGTAGAACCACTTGGGCGAGCCCAGCTTGTGAAACCACATCCAGTTCATAACACCTGCCTCACCATTAATTCTCGAATTCTCGCGATTCTCATGCTGGACTCTTGCGCCGACCATGTCCCTTACGCGGGCCAATACGGCGCTGAACACCTGCTTGAATCGGTTATTCGCCGACGCTAATACTCAGTCCAGCGGCAATCGCAAAGGGACTCAGGGTTACCGTTAGCGCCGTCAAGCTGGCCATCCACAACAGATGACCGAACGTCGGCAAGCCCTGCAAGTCGGCCTGCAAGGCCCCGCTGCCGAGAATCAGCACCGGGATATACAGCGGCAGAATCAGCAGCGCCAGCAGCAGACCGCCGCGCTTGAGGCCTACCGTCAAGGCCGCACCTACGGCGCCGAGCAGGCTCAGCACCGGGGTGCCCAGTAGCAGCGACAACAACAGCACCGGCAAACAGCGCGCCGGCAAGCCGAGCATCAAGGCCAGCAGCGGCGCCAGCAGCACCAGGGCCAGGCCGGAAAACAGCCAGTGTGCCAGCACCTTGGTCAATGCCAGAAGAGGCAGAGGGTGCGACGAAAGGACCCACTGTTCCAGAGAACCGTCCTCGAAATCACTGCGAAACAGCCCGTCTAGCGACAACAGTACGGCGAGCAGCGCCGCCACCCACAGCAGACCCGGCGAGAGGGTTTTCAGCAGCTCGGTCTGCGGGCCGACCGCCAGCGGAAACAGGGCAATGACAATAGCGAAAAATACCAGTGGGTTGGCCAATTCCGCCGGACGGCGAATCAACAACCGCGCCTCGCGGATCAGCAGCAGGCTGAAGACGCTCGCCGGGTGGCTGGCGTTAGCCGTATCGGCCGTGCGCTGCAGATCGCTCGGGGTGTTCGTCATGCTCATGGCTGTGCCTGTCCCAGGTCGAGCGTGCGGTACGCGCCGGGTTTTTCGGTCAATTGGTGATGGGTGGTCAACAGCACCAGCCCGCCCTGCTCGCAGTGCCGGGCCAGGTGGCTTTCCAACTGGGCCACGCCCTGGCGGTCGAGGGAGGTAAAGGGTTCATCGAGAATCCACAGCGGCGGCGCCTGCAGGTACAGCCGCGCCAAGCCTACGCGGCGCTGCTGGCCAGCCGACAAGGTGTGGCAAGGCACGTCCTCGAATCCGCGCAGACCGACGGCCTCGAGCGCCTGCCAGATTTGCGCCCGTCCGGCCGATTGGTGCAGCGCACAGAGCCAGGCGAGGTTTTCTTCGGCGCTAAGCAGACCCTTGATGCCGGCCGCGTGACCGATCCACAACAGATGCCGGGCCAGCTCGCCACGTTGCGTATTAAGAGCCTGGCCATTCAAGCGCACTTCGCCCGCGCTGGGTTGCATCAACCCGGCCATCAGGCGTAACAGACTGGTCTTGCCACTGCCATTAGGGCCCGCCACCTGCAACATCTCGCCGGCCGCCAGACGCAAGTCAAGGCGGTCGAACAGCATGCGCCAGTCTCGCTCGCAAGCGAGCGCCACGGCTTCTAGAAGAGGGCTGGTCACAACATGGCTACCCGTTAAAGTCGGCGGTGTCCCAGCCGTTATACTGACGCACACTGTGCAGAGTCGGCCCGGACGGGGCCGCAGTATACATGCCCGGCTACGCCGCCAAAGCGCGCATTTTCGACAGGTTATTACTCAGCAATGACCGACATCAGCAGCTCTCGCCCGCTTCCACCAACCGCACCGACCGCCCGTGCCAGTGCGCCTCCGGTCGAGCTGGCGCTGAAACTGCTACAGCCGCTGCAAGGCTTGCTCACTACCGGCGAGTCGGCCAGCGCCGAGGTGTTGACGGTCAAGCCAAGTGCGCAGCACTTTCAACTGCTGCTGCAACTGACTCTGGACAACGGTCGCCAGGCCACCCTACGCGCCAGCAGCACGCGGCTACTGGCACAGGGTTCGACCCTGCAGGTGACCGCCTTGGCCGACACGCGCCTTGCGGTCACCCAGCAAGGCGCCGGCAGCAGCGCGCTGACCCAGCTGGACCTGCAGCAACTGCCCCCCGGCACCCTGCTGCAAGGCAAGGTACTGGCCAGCGAGCAGGCGCCAGGCAAGGGCCAGGAGGCGGTTTACCGAGTGATCGTCAGCCTGCTCAACACACCGCTGGCCGGCACTAAACTGATGATTGAAACGCCGCTAGCGTTGCCGTTGGGTAGTTTGCTGAGCGCCCAGGTGCAAGGTGCTCAGGCGCTGATTTTTTTGCCATTAAGCGCTCGCCTCGACCAACTTGAACTGGCCCAGCAACTGACCAGCCAAGCCGCACGGCAAGGTTCACTAGACGGTCTGCTCAAGACCTTGCACGGCGCGCTCGGCCAGTCGGGGCTGCCGGCGGGCCTGCGCGCGAGCATCGACCAGCTGCTAGCCGGGCTGCCCGACGGCGCTCAGCTGAGCAGCAGTAAAGGTCTGGCCCAGGCCCTGGAAAACAGTGGACTGTTTCTCGAAGCCAAATTACTCGCGGGGCAAACCAGCGGTCTGCCCCAAGACCTGAAAGCCAATCTATTGCGCCTGTTCGGCCAGTTGCAGCCCGCCACGGCCAGTCCGCTCGGCGCCGGCCTGGCGGGCGCCACGCTCGCTCAGGCGCTGCCGGCATTTGCCCGCAATGCCTTGGGCAGCCTGGGACAAACCCCGGCCCGCCAGCAGGCCCTGAGTTTTCCGTTACCGGCGCGCCTGCTGCAGGCGATGGACGGCGAGGTCGACCTGCAGACCCTGCTCAAGCTGGCCGCTGCCGCACTCTCGCGTCTGCAGACCCATCAGCTATCGAGCATGGCGCAGACTCAGGTCGGCCCGGACGGCAATCTGCTGACCACCTGGCAGCTGGAGCTACCGATGCGCGACCAGCAGGAACTGGTGGCGCTGCAAATCAAACTGCAGCGCGAAGAACCGGCGCCGCAACAGGACAAGGAACCGAGCGACCCCAAAGACCCGCACAAGATGATCTGGCGAGTCGAACTGGCCTTCGATCTGGCGCCCCTGGGGCCCTTGCAGGTGCAGGCACAACTGGCCCGCGGCAGCCTGACCAGCCAGCTGTGGGCCGAACGCGCCGGCACAGCCCGGCTGATCGAGGCACAACTGGGGAATCTGCGTGACCGTCTGAGTGCCGCGGGCCTGCAGGTCGGCCAACTGGATTGCCGCCAAGGTACGCCACCGCAAGGCCCGCGCACCCAACTCGAACAACGCTGGATCGACGAAACCGCCTGACGGTTCAGCCTTGCAGCTTTTTGCATGCGGCAACGACGCCCACCCCGAACCCGGACGCACCGATGAAAAATCCCGCTCCTCGTCAAGCCATCGCCCTCACCTACGATGGACTGAATGCGCCCAGCCTGACCGCCAAAGGCGACGACGCCCTGGCTGAGGCCATTTTAGCGATTGCCCGTGAATACGAAGTGCCCATCTACGAGAATGCCGAACTGGTGCGCCTGCTCGCCCGCTTGGAATTGGGCGATGCGATTCCCGAGCAGTTGTATCGCAGCATCGCCGAAATCATCGCCTTCGCCTGGCACCTCAAGGGCAAGTGCCCGCCGGGTTTTGATCCCGACCAGCAGCAGGATGTCACCCCATCCCAAGTGCTGCTAAACGGTCCGTAAAGCTGACGCGAGACCACGCTAGCTCGGCAGGCCGCGAGTCGCTATCGCGGATAAGTTCGCAACTACAAAAGAGCTTGCGCGGCTCGAAGAATGGCGTCGCTCAGCGCTATTTTTTGGCTATGTACCCGTTAACTGTTGAAAGGCCTGAAAGCCCCGTAGTCACTGTCTCTTGGTGATACAGCCGAGCCAGTGGTGGCACAGCTTTCAGCGCTTCCTCACAGTTTCCCAACACGTAACGGGTACATAGCCTATTTTTTGCCGTCGGGCACTGCACGAACAGCTAGCTGCCTCACGGTGTATAAAGCCGCCTTGGCCGCGATAGCTCGGCCGCCTAGTCCAGCGCGACCTCAATGTCAGCCAAAGCGGCGGTAATCTGTGCGAATGACGGTCGGGCCAGCACCGCGGCCTGGGTGCAGCGGCGTTGCAGGCTGCACCAGTGTTCGAGCGCCGTCGTCGCGCGGCTGTCACAGCGGTCCAGCAATTCCCCCAACAAAATACCGAAGGCGCGTACTTCTATGCGTTGCAATGCCTGGGCCTGGGCCTGGGCCTGAGTTGGCGTTGGCGCTGTAGCGTGCGTTTGCTGGGCTTGCTGGGCCCAAGTTTCGCCTTGGCCTTGGCCTTGGCCTTGGCTTTGGCTTTTGACTTGAGCTTGGTCTTGGCTCTGGAGCTGCCCGGTGGCCGAGCCGGGGTAGAACGAAGCCGCGCCGAAGTCGCCCAGCAGGCAGCCGCCCTCACCGTTATAGAGAATATTGTGCCCATACAGATCGCCATGCAGCAGCTGGCGGGCGTGCAGATGCGCCGCAGCCGAGGCGATACCATTGGCGATTCGCAGCGCCACCGACAGGCCAAAGCGCCGCTCGGTGGCATAACAGTCACGGGTACAGGAAGCCAGGCTAGGTGGCCCGGCGAGGTTTTCGAAACTGGGCGCAATCAGCGCCATCAGCAACCCGGCACGTCCCTCAGGCGCACCGCTGATCTGGCCCTGAGCGCCAATCAGATGCGCATGACTGCCGGCAGCCAGGCACGCCGCCAGCTCGTCCAACGGCGAGCCATCACTGGTGACGTGGCCCTTGAACAACTTGACCGCTACCGGTTGTGGCGGCTGCGCAGAGTCGGCTGGATCGCTCCAGAGCGCCCGATAAATCACCCCCGAAGCGCCCTCCCCGAGCGTCTCCTGCAGGAACAGGCTGTCCCAGGCAATATCCCGAATACTGGGCGCCGCGCTAGCCGAAAGCTGCATCGACTCGGTTAGCTCGGCTGAATCGGCTCGCCCGGCTAATTCGACTGAGTCGATTGAATCCGCTAACTCAGCTCGCTCGGCTAACTCGGCTAAATCAGCTCGCGCACCTGAATCGATTGAATCCGCTAACTCGCCAGACCCCGTTAACCCGGTTGAATCCGCTCGCCCGGCATCCAGCGGATTGCCGGCATAGGCCAGCCACGCCAGGCGCGGCAGTGCCAGCAGCCAGTCGGGCAAGGCGCGCAAGCGGTTGGCCGAGATGCGCAGCAACTCCAGCTGAGTGCAGGCCGCCAGCGTGGCCGGCAGGTGGTGCAAGCGGTTGCCGGCCAGCATCAATTTTTGCAGCCCGGCGCACTCGCCCAGCGTATCGGGCAATTGCTCGATGCAGTTGTCGGTCAGGATCAGCCAGCGCAGCGAGGGCGGCAACGCCTCTGCCGGCACATGGCGGATCTGGTTAGCCTTGAAACCCAGAATATCCAGCTGCCGGCACTGGCCGATCGAGGCGGGCAACTCGGTGAAACGGTTATCCGAGCAAAACAGCACCCGCAAATGCCGCAGCCGGCCCAGATCATCCGGCAAGGAGTGCAGCGCATTGCCGGACAGATTGAGCACCTCCAGCGTATCGGCCAGTTGGAAAATCTCCGGCGGAAAGTGCGTCAGACCGCAGCTCAGGTCCAGGCGGCGAATGCCGGCGAGTGTGCCGGCGCGCAGTTGCGCAAGGGTATCCATGGGCGATTGGGGTACTCGAAAAGGGGGTCATTCAGGACGAAAAGAAGGCATCTTGGCGCAGCGCCATGCGCTCAGCTTAGGGTTTGCCGGGCAAAGACGAAACCCTCAACGGCCGGTGGCGCGCAGGGGCAACTCGACACTCACCCGCAGCCCGCCCAGGGGGCTGTCCAGCAACTGCAGATGACCGTTCCAGGCCTCGACTATATCGCGCACGATGGCCAGTCCCAGGCCATGCCCGGCGACTTGCTCGTCGAGGCGACTGCCACGGTCGAGGACATCCTGGCGCACCTGCGCAGCAATCCCCGGGCCGTCATCGTCCACCTGCAGGCGATAGCAGCCGGGCTCTTGGACGATGCTCAGGCGCACCTGCACATCCGCCCATTTGCCGGCGTTATCCAGCAGATTGCCCAACAGCTCCAGCAAATCCTCCCGATCCCAGGGCAGGCGCAGACCCGGGGCCGCCTCCCAAGACAGGGCCAGGTCGGCGCCGTGGATCACCCGCAAGGTGGCGAATAACCCGGGCAGTTCCTTCCCACAGTCGAAGTGGGCGCCGGGCAGCGCCTCGCCGGCCAACCGGGCGCGACCCAGTTCGCGGCTTAAACGCTGCTCGATCTGGGCCAATGGCTGCTGCAGGCTGCTACGCAGAGCCGGGCTCAATTCGGCGCGGCCAGTCAGGCTGACCAGCACCGCCAGAGGGGTTTTCAGCCCATGGCCCAAATTACCCAGCGCATGCCGGGAGCGCTTGAGGCTGGCGTCGGTATGGGCCAGCAGGTGATTGATCTGCGCCACCAGCGGCTCCAGTTCCTCGGGCACCCGGCTGTCCAGCTCGCCGCGCAGGCCCTGTTGCAACTGGGCAATCTGCAGGCGCACTTCTTCTAGAGGCCGCAGCGCCCGACGCACCGTCCAGCGCTGCAGCAGCAGAATCAGTAGCACGGCGCCCAGGCCAAAACCCAGGCCCAGGCGCTGCATGCGCTTAAAGCTGTCCAGCACCGGCGTGTAATCCTGGGCCACGCTGATGGACAGTTCATGGCCAAAGCGCCGGTAGTCGGCGCGGTAAATCAGCAGTTGCTGAGCGCGCGGGCCATCACCCAGCTCGGCCTGCAGCCCAACCCTCTGCGGCTGGCTCAGCTCGCGATCCCAGGATGAGCGGGAACGCCAGGTTTGCTCGGCAAAATCGATACGAAAATAGTGCCCGGAAAAAGGCTGTTGATAACCCGGCGCCAGGCGCTGTTCGTCCAGTTGCATACCACTGGGACCACGCACCAGAGCAATCAGCAAACTCTCAGCTTCTTCGCGTAGGCCGGATTCCAAGTAGCGGCGCAGACCGAGGTCGAACAACCACAGGCTGGCCTGCGCCAGCAGCAGGCCGACCACCAACAGCACCCCGACCAGGCCCAGGCTCAGGCGACGCTGGATCGACCTCACGAACCCGGCGCGCCGAAACGATAACCCTGACCACGGCGGGTTTCGATCACCTCAGTGCCCAGCTTGCGGCGCAACCGATTGACCAGCACCTCCAGTACATTGGAGTCCCGGGCAGTTTCCCCGTCATACAGGTGCTCGGCCAGGTGACTCTTGGACAGCAGCTGTCCGGCATGCAGCATGAAATAGCGCAGCAGACGAAACTCGGCGCCGGTCAGCTCAATCGCCACGCCGGCGCGACTGACGCACTGGCGCTCCTCGTCCAATTGCAGACCCGCAGCCTGTAGCTGCGGTTGATTAGCCAGGCCATGGGCGCGGCGCAGTAAGGCCTGAATGCGCAACTGCAGCTCTTCTGGATGAAAGGGTTTACACAGGTAATCGTCGGCGCCAGCTTTGAGCCCCTCGATGCGTTCAGCCCAGGAGTCGCGCGCGGTGAGAATCAGCACCGGCGTGACCAGACCGCCACTGCGCCAGCGCTGCAACAGCTCCAACCCCGGAATGCCGGGCAATCCGAGGTCCAGAACAATCAGGTCATAGGGCTCGCTGGCGCCCTGATGCAGGGCATCGCGACCATCGGCCAGCCAATCCACCGCGTAGCCTTGACGGCCCAGGCTGGCGAGCAACTCGTCGGCCAGTGGCACATGGTCTTCCACCAACAGCAGGCGCATCAGTCGTCTTCCTTATCCTGCAAAATGCGCCCATCGCGGGCATCCAGTTCCAGCTCGCGAACCACGCCCTCGACGGTCAACAACTCCACTTCGTAGAGCAGCACGCCGTCTTCGTCTTCCAGTTCGGCCTCCAGCAGTGTGGCGCCGGGATAACGCGCCAAGGCCGGACGCATCAACTGCTCCAGCCCAAGGATTACGCCCTCGCGACGCAAACGCAGCGCCGCGTCCTGATTCAGGTCGCGGGCCAGCGCCGACCCGACGCCTGCGCTAAGCAGCAGCGCCAGGGTCAGGCTCAGCGGCTTGTTCATCAGTCGTCACGCTGGTTCTTGAGCACTTCGCCGGTGACCGCATCCAGCTCGAGGTCCCACTGCACGCGTTCGGTATCGCGCAGTTCGATTTGGTAGATATAGCGGCCGTATTCTTCTTCCAGCTCGGTGTCTTCCACCTGAGCGCCCGGGTGCTTGAGCAGTGCCGCGGCGTTCAGTTTTTCGAAAGACTGGATGGTGCCGGCATCGCGCAGTCGCAGCGCTTCGTCCGGACCCAGATCGCGGGCCTGAACCAAACCGGCCGTCGTGGTGAGGGCCACAGCGGCGAATAAAGCAGTCCATTTGCTCGACGTGTTCGTTTTTTTAGATTGTACCTTCATGGTAGTCATGGTGACTCTCCTAGCGTTGATCGGTCAGTGGTTTAGGTTGCAATGTTTCGATAGGCACTACGATAACCCGCACGCCTGAACTCAAGCTGAATTGCGCCCGGGTGGGTGCGCAGATCTTTCATTTACGCCCTGACTCATCTGGCTCAAGAGGCGAGGTTTGCCGCGCAGTACGCTAAACTGCCGGACTGTTTTTTCGATCGCACCTGCGGTCGCCCCCTTTATTGCAGAGCGCCCTACCGTGGAAATATTTAAAGAATTCACCTTCGAATCAGCCCATCGCCTGCCCCACGTACCCGCTGGGCACAAATGCGGCCGTTTGCATGGGCATTCCTTTCGCCTGGCGATTTACCTTGAAGGGCCCGTCGATGCGCACACCGGCTGGATCCGTGATTTCTCTGAAATCAAGACGATCTTCAAACCTATTTATGAGCAACTCGACCATAACTACCTGAACGACATTGCCGGGCTGGAAAACCCCACCAGCGAGGTGCTGTGCCATTGGATTTGGCAACAACTCAAACCGCTGCTGCCGGAATTGTCGCGAGTGCGCCTGCATGAAACCTGCACCAGCGGCTGCGAGTACCACGGCGATTAAACCCACAGGGGCCGCACGCCTAGCACGACCCTGGGTATTTCCAACCGCTGTATTTTTAATTTCTGCGTCTTAAAAGTGGTTCTGTACCGGTTATGGGTTGAAGATCGATTGCGCCTAATCAACCGGTAACGCGGACATAGCCACAAGGGTCTCTGGAGAACCCGCCCATGCCCGAGCTGCTTAACGCCCGCGTCGAGGCCTGCTATGTACAGGCCGAGGCGTTTTTCCAGCGCGCTTTTACCCGGCCCGAGATCAGCCTGCGCCTGCGCGGACAAAAAGCCGGCGTCGCGCATTTGGACGAAAACCTGCTGCGTTTCAACCTGCGTCTGTACCAGGAAAACCGCGACGACTTTCTCACTCAAACTGTGGCCCACGAAGTGGCGCACATGATCGCCCGCCAGCTGTATGGCGCGCGCATCCAGCCGCACGGCGCGCACTGGCAAGCGATCATGGGCGAGGTCTACGCGCTGCCTGCGCAGCGCTGCCATAGCTATGCGATCAGCCGGCGCCCGTCGACCCGCTATGTCTACCACTGCCAATGCGCGAACCAAAACTTCGCCTTCTCCGCACAACGCCACCGCCTGGCGAGCAAGGGCCGCCATTATTTGTGCCGCCGCTGCCGTGGGCCGCTGGTGTTCAGCGGCCAGCAGCGCGTCGAATAAGCGCTTTGGTGGCTTACGCCACGATTTTATCGGCCTTGAGTTCGGCGATGCGCGCGGGCGAATAACCCAGTTCGCCCAGCACTTCGTCGGTATGCGCGCCCAGCGGCGCGCCGATATGCCGGGGCGCGGGCAAACCGCTGGAAAACTTGATTGGGCAGGCGATTTGCGGCTGCGGCGACGCACCCTCACGCGGCACCTCGGTCACCAACTGGCGAGCCTTGAGCTGCGGATGCTCAAGCGCTTCGGCCAAACTGAGCATGGGCTCGACACAGGCATCCAAGGCCTCGAAAACGGCGCACCACTCGGCGAAATCGCGCGTAGCAAATGCCTGCTGAATCTCGCGTTTGAGCGACTGCTGCTCATTAGCCTCGGACGATAGCTCGCACACGGCCAATTCCGGCCGACCGATGGTGGTACACAAAACCTGCATAAATTGCGGCTCCAGGCTGCCCACGGCAAACCAGCGGCCATCGCGCGTCTGGTAATAATCATAGAAGCTGCCACCGTTGAGCAGCTGGTCTTCCGGCGCCGGCTCGACCCCGGCCGCCAGGTAACCGGCGCCGGCCATGGCGTGCAGGCTGAAGGCACAGTCGGTCATGCTGATATCGACCTGCTGTCCCTGTCCCGTGACTTGCCGCTGGATCACCGCCGCCAGCAGTCCCACCACCCCATGCATGGAGCCGCCGGCGATGTCCGCCACTTGCACGCCCAGCGGCAGCGGGCCTCCGTCGCGCCGACCGGTGTAACTGGCGATGCCGGACAGTGCCAGGTAATTGATGTCATGCCCGGCGCGGTCCTTGTAGGGGCCGGTCTGGCCGTAGCCGGTGATAGAGACATAGATGAGCTTGGGATTGATGGCTTTTAGCGCGGCATAGCCCACTCCAAGTTTATCCATCACTCCCGGCCGAAATTGCTCCAGCACGATGTCATAGTCGAGCACCAGCTGCTTGATCACCGCCACCGCTTCCGGCTGTTTGAGGTCCAGGGAGATGCCACGCTTGTTGCGGTTGAGATAGGCGTGGCTGGCCGAGACATCGCCGTCATGGGGCGGCCATACCCGCAGCAGATCGACCCGGCTGGGCGACTCGACACGCAGCACCTCGGCGCCCATGTCGGCCAGCAATAGAGAGGCGAACGGCCCCGGCAGCAGGGTGGAAAAATCGAGAACTTTCAGTGAGGACAATGGGCCGTGCATGGCAAGTGCTACTCCTGTGGTGATAGTCGTAGCCGTGCGAGTACGGCAGGTGATGGGGTTCTGTATCGCTGGGCCCTACTCAAGAGCGGGCCAAGCGAATGGAACTGAACTGCCAGCGCGTTGCCGGCGGGAAGAAATTGCGGTAGCTGGCGCGGATATGATCGCCCGGCGTCACGCAGGAACCGCCGCGCAGGACCATTTGGTTGATCATAAATTTACCGTTGTACTCGCCCACCGCGCCGCTGGCCGGACGATAACCCGGATAGCCCAGATAGGCGCTATTGGTCCACTCCCAGGCATCGCCGAACAATTGCTGCAGCCCGTCCTCGCCCTGAGCCGCGACAGGCTGCCAGCGCTCGTTTTCGACAAAGTTGCCCGCACGCGGGACGCCCTGTGCCGCCCGCTCCCATTCGATCTCGGTGGGTAGCCGCGCGCCGGCCCAGCGCGCATAGGCGTCGGCCTCGTAGAAGCTGACATGACACACCGGCTGATTACCGACCCGTTTCTCCGCGCCGGCCAGCGTGTACGCGCACCCCGTCTCCAGCCAATACAGCGGCGCGCACCAGCCTTCGCGCTGGACCGTGTCCCAGCCATCCGACAGCCATAACTCAGGCCGCTGATAGCCGCCATCGGCGATAAAGGCGGCGTACTCGGCGTTAGTCACCAGCCGCGAGGCCAGCGCGAAAGGTTCGATAAAGACCCGGTGGCGCGGCAGTTCGTTGTCGAAGGCGAAGCCGGCATCGGCGTGGCCGATCTGGCTCAGGCCAGCCGCGAAGGCAATAAAGGTCAGCGGCAGACTCGCCGCGTCAGCCGCTTCAGCCGTCGCCTGCGCCTTCTTCTTGTCGGCGGCTTTAGCCGGCCCAGTCGTTTCACCCATTTCAGCCGCCTCAGCAACCTCACCCGCCACCTGCGCCGACTCCATTTCAACCGTTTTAGCCGCCTCAGTCAGCCCATTTTTTTCAGCAACCCCAGCCATTTCAGCTACTTCAGCTGTTTCGGTTATTTCAGCCGACGACGCAGCCGTCGAAGCTGACACCGGCCGATACGCCGGCAGCAGCGGGTTGCGGGAAAAATGATGTTTCAGATCGGTAACGATCAGTTCCTGATGCTGCTGCTCATGCTGCAGACCGAGTTCGATCAGGGCCAGCGTCGGTGCCTCGAAAACGCCGCTGGCCAAACCGTGTTGCAGCGCCGCGTCGACCTGGGCGCGATAGGCCAGCACGGTTTCCAGGGTCGGCCGCGAGATCAATCCGCGCTCGGCCCGCGGCGCCCGTGCACCGACGCCCACATAGTAGGAATTAAACAGGCTGCGAAAAGCCGGATCGAACTCGCGATAGCCCGGCAGTGCGGGCGCCAGCACGAAGGTTTCGAAAAACCAGGCGGTGTGCGCCAGATGCCATTTGACCGGGCTGGCATCGGCCATCGACTGCACCTGGCAATCCTCGGCGCTCAGGCCTTCGGCCAGGGCCAGCGACTGGGCGCGCACCCGGGCGTAACGCGCGCCGAGCTGGGCGCATGGGTCGGTCTTCATGGCGCCGCCAGAAACACGCCGAAGCCGGCGGCAGGATCGGTCCAGAACTGCTGTTGGCCGAAACCCGCGTCGCCGAGCAAAGCGGCAAATTGTTCGGGCCGGTACTTGTACGAACACTCGGTAAAGATCGTCTCACCGGCCAGGTAGTCGCGCTGGGCGGCATGCGGAAATTGAAAGTTCACACGCTGATCGTGCCGCGCGCGCAGGTGCATTTCAATCCGCCCCTGATCGGCCGCAAAGCGCGCCACATGCTCGAAGCCGCGCAGGTCGAAATCGGCGCCCAGGCGCTGGTTGGCGACCCGCAGCAGATTGAGATTGAAGGCGGCAGTTACCCCGAGTGAGTCATCGTAGGCAGCCTCCAGCGTGGCGCGATCCTTGACCAGGTCGACACCGATCAACAGGCGCCCGCGCGCATCGCAGTGGCCGCGAATCGCCTGCAGTAACTCCAGCGCGCGCGGCGGTGCGAAGTTACCAATCGAGGAGCCCGGATAGAAAAACACCGCCGGCTGCTCGGGCGTTTCCGCCAGCAAGCCGTGCAGCGCCAATGGTTGGGTCAGGTCGGCGATTACGCCAATCGCCTCGATGCACGGATGGGCTTGGGCAATGCGCGCCACGGCTGGGCGCAGCCAGTCTGCGGCGATATCGATGCCGATGTAGCGATAAGCATGCACCGCCGGCAACCAGTCCTGGGCCTTGGCACCATCGCCGGCGCCAAGATCAAGCCACTGCGCGGCGCGCGGCAGATGCCGCACGATGTCGGCGCGATGCTCGGCAAAAATCGCCGCTTCGGTGCGGGTCGGGTAATACTCGGCGAGCTGACAGATGGCGTCGAACAGCGCACAGCCTTGGGCGTCGTAGAAGAATTTTGGATCGCTGTGCGCCTGCTCGGCGAGCAGCCCGGCAAGAAAGCCGGCGTTATCTGCATCATTATTTACATTTGCGCCAGGCGAGCGTGCCTCACTCGCCTTCCCTTCCTCTGCATCACTCGCATCAGCCGCCAGCCGCCGCTGCGCAACGATGCGCGGCGCTGACGCGCCGCTGGCGCGGCGGGCCTGTGGGGCCTGGTTCTGTTTGTCCTGCTGGTCCTGTTGGTGGGGTGAGTCATGTGGGTCGGTTTGATCAGGTTGCGCGGGCGCCAGGGCCGCGCTGCGCGTTGCTGTTTGTGTATACATCTGAGCTCCTGCGCCCGATAGCGAGCTGTAGTCAGGTTCAGCACCGAGTTTACTGATCCTCACCTATTAGGCAGATATGCTGAATAGGCAGAATCATGCAGAGCCGGCGCTCCGTAGCGGTCACTAGCTGCACGCTTAGGACTGATAGTGCTTGATCACCCTGAAGCGCGCGGGCGCGCGAGTCCAGGCGCGACAGTTGAGGTATTGACTGACAATAGCCAACTTACAATAAACGGCTCCGGCTAGTTAGTCTCCAACTTGAGAGTAGCCGACTGAAAACGTTGGAGCATGTATCGGTCGCGATGTTCGCCCCCCCTGATGTACGGCGTATCCAATCCAACCGAACACCAACGTTGCAACAGGCCACCGTGAATTTACGACCCTAGGCTGCTCGCCAAGTTCGTGCCGATGGACCACGCAGCAGTGCCGGGGATCAACTTGCCGAGCGCCGTCAGTGGCTTTCTGCGTGGGTAAACACGGGCAAAAAAGCTGCGCGCTCGGAGAGATTTTCCGTCAGCCGCGCGGTCCACTGCAGCGTGCTATTGCGCGCTTCGTGGTGCACCCTATGGGAACAGCAATAGAAAACAATACAAGGAGTCAAGCATGCGCAGCGGTGTTCAAGACGCAGATTCAACTGTCGAGGGTTCAGCGACAGGGGCACTGAGTCGCGGCCGACTGCCGGCAACGGTATTCGGCCTGATTCTGCTGCTATTGGGCCTCGCCCTGCTGGTGGGCGGCGGGCGCCTGAGCCTGCTCGGCGGCTCCTGGTATTACCTGCTGGCCGGCAGCGCTATCGCCGTCAGTGGCGTTCTTTTGATCCGTGCTCAGCCCGCCGCCCTGCTGCTGTATGCCCTGATGCTATTTACCAGCACCCTCTGGGCATTCTGGGAAGTGGGTCTGGACTGGTGGCAACTGGTGCCACGGCTGGCCCTGTGGGTGGTCTTGGGATTGCTGTTGCTGTTGCCCTGGATCCGCCGCGCATTGCCGCGCGGCCAGGCGCAGCTAACGACCGCGGCCTTACTGGTGGCGTTGCTGGTGGCCGCGGTCGCCGCCCTGGTCAGTCAGTTCACCGGGCATCCCGGCGAAATCAAGGGTGAACTCACCCGCGACCCGCGTGCGCTGTCGAGCAGCGCTCCAGCCATGCCGGATGGCGATTGGCAGTCTTACGGCCGCACCCAATTCGGCGATCGCTACTCACCGCTGACGCAGATCACCGTCGACAATGCCCATCAGTTGGAACTGGCCTGGACCTTTCGCACCGGCGACATTCCCGGCCCCAATGACCCCCAGGAAACCACGGCGGAAAACACACCATTAAAAGTCAACGGCATGCTCTATGTGTGCACGCCGCACAGTCAGCTAATCGCCCTCGATCCGGACAGCGGCAAGGAGATCTGGCGCTTCGATCCCCAGATCAGCACGCAAAACGCCGACAGCTTTAAGGGTTGGGCACACATGACCTGCCGCGGCGTCGCCTATCACCAGGACAGCCGCCCAGCAGCCAGCAGCAGCGCCCAGGCGCCAACCTCGACCGCCGCCCCTGGTACCACGACAACCGTGGCCGCACGCGCAACAGACGCCAATGCCTGCCCGCGACGACTGTTTCTGCCCACCGCCGACACTCGGCTGATGGCCATCAATGCCGACACCGGTGAGGTCTGCAGCGGCTTTGGCGATCAGGGTTCGATCGACCTGACGCAAGGCATCGGCAGCTTCACGCCCGGCGGCTACTATTCCACTTCGCCGCCCGGCGTCAGCGCCAACCTGGTGATCATCGGCGGCCACGTCACCGATAACCTCTCGGTGGACGAACCGTCCGGCGTGATCCGCGCCTACGATGCCCGCGACGGCCACCTGGTATGGAACTGGGACAGCGGCAATCCGGACGACACTGCGCCCCTGGCGCCCGGCAAGATCTACACCCGCAACTCGCCGAACATGTGGTCGACCATGAGCCTGGACGAGCAGCTCGGCCTGCTTTACCTGCCGATGGGCAACCAGATGCCCGACCAATGGGGCGGCAACCGCTCCGCAGCCTCGGAAATATACAGCTCCGGCGTAACCGCTCTGGACATCAAAACCGGCAAGGTGCGCTGGACCTTTCAGATGACCCACCACGACCTCTGGGACATGGACGTTGGCGGCCAGCCGAGCCTGATCGATCTGCACACCGAGGACGGGGTCAAGCAGGCGCTGGTCGCCTCGACCAAACAAGGCAGCATCTTCGTACTGGATCGTGCCACCGGCAAACCCATCGTGCCGGTGACCGAAACGCCAGTCCCCCAGGGCACCGCCGCAGGCGATTTTACCGCGCCGACTCAGCCGATTTCCGCGCTGAACCTGGCCGCACCGTCGCTGCAGGAAAAAGACATGTGGGGCGCCTCGCCCTTCGACCAGATGCTCTGTCGCATCCAGTTTCGCTCGCTGCGTTACGAGGGCATCTACACTCCGCCTTCAACCCAAGGCTCGCTGATCTATCCCGGCAACGTCGGCGTGTTCAACTGGGGCGGCATCTCGGTCGATCCGCTGCGCCAGATCGCCTTTATCAACCCCAACTACATGGCCTTCACCTCGCAACTGGTGCCCGCCCAGGCCGTGGCCGGCGGGCCAGAACGCCAGAGCGAGACGCAAGGCGTCCAGCCGAACAAGGGCGCGCCCTTCGGGGTGATCCTGCAACCGATGCTCTCGGTTCTCGGCCTGCCCTGCCAGACGCCGCCGTGGGGGTATGTGGCCGCGGTAGACCTGACCACGCACCAGATTATCTGGAAGCATAAAAATGGCACCGTTCGCGACAGCGCGCCGTTGCCCTTGCCGCTGCCGATGGGCGTGCCCAGCCTGGGTGGCAGCATTACTACCGCCAGCGGCGTGGCCTTTCTCAGTGGCACTCTGGATCAATACCTGCGCGCCTACGATGTGCGCAACGGCGAGCAGCTCTGGGAAGGTCGCTTGCCCGCCGGCGGCCAGGCGACCCCGATGAGCTACACCGGCAAAGACGGTCGGCAATACGTGCTGATCATGGCCGGTGGTCACGGCTCCCTCGGCACCCGCATGGGCGACTACGTGCTGGCCTTCGCCTTGCCGCGCGAAGCGGACCAATAACGCGAATGATCGAGTCGTTCGCATAACCAGCCAGGCCAGGCCATAGCGAGCCCTGGCCTGGCTAAGGAGTCCGCATGCATCGACACCTGGCCCTGCTGCTGAGTTTGAGCAGCCTGAGTGCCTGTTGCGGGTCAGCAATGCCGCGCTACGATCTGCTGGTCGGCACTTACACCCAGGGCTCCAGCCTGGGTATTTACCGCTACCGCTTCGATAGCACCAGCGGCCAGATCGACCCGCAGCCGCGGCAAGTGTTGCCCAGTGCCAATCCTTCCTGGCTGGTGCTCAGCGCCGATCAGCGACGCTTATTCGTCACCAATGAAACCGCGCCGGGGGGGCTCGTCAGCAGTTTTGCCATTGATCCGCACAGCGCCACGCTCACGCCACTGAGCCAGGCCGACAGTGGCGGCGCCCAGCCAACTTATGCCAGCCTGAGCACCGATGAGCGTTATTTGTTCGTCGCCAACTACGCCGCAGAGCCCGACTCGGGCGCCAGCGTGACGGTGCTGCCAATCGAGGCCGATGGCCGTCTTGGTGCCCTGATTCAGCGCTGGCAGCATCCGGCCAGCGGCGTCGATGCACAACGCCAGGCGTCATCCCATGTGCATGCGGTGCTGCCCTCGCCCGAGGGCCGCTACCTGTTCGCCAGCGACCTGGGCGGCGACCGGGTCTATGCCTATCGCTACGACGCTCAGGCTGCCGAGCAACCGCTGACCCCCGCCGTACCCGCCTTCACCACCCTGCCGCCGGGCAGCGGGCCGCGCCATCTGTTGTTCAGTGCCGACGGCCGGCATGCCTACCTGACCCTGGAGCTGGGTAACCAGCTCGCCCGGTTCGACTACCACGCGGGCGTGCTCACGCTACGGCAGATTCTCGATCTGCACAGCCCGAGCGAGCCCGCCACACAGCAGCGCGCCGGCGCCCTGCACCTGTCCAACGACGGCGGTTTTTTGTATGTGGCCAGCCGCGGTGACGACAATCTGCTGGTGGTATTCGCGGTTGCGCCCACCAGCGGCGCGCTGCGGGAAATCCAGCGGCGCGCCATCGAGGGCAAGGAGCCGCGCGAGTTCGTCATCGACCCCAGCGGGCGCTACCTGCTGGTGGCCAATCAGCGGAGCGATCAGCTGCAGGTGCTTCGCCGCGACCCCGCCCGCGGCACCCTCGGCCAAACCGTACAAACCCTGCCCTTAAGCACCCCGGCCGATTTGAAATTTCTGCAGCGACGCTGAGTCTTTAGGCTCCGTCGGCAGCCAGATGCCAGCCAGCCGCTGGCCAGCAGAACCCAGCCTTAACAGCGACTAACGCGCAAACAATGACTGACGCGAACATTCTCCCCGTTCTGTGCGATGAGGATGTCAAAGCCGCCGCGTCAGCCAGCCTGCGCCGACAAACAAGACGCTCAACAGCGCCAGCAGTGGCAGCCAGCCGGCATGTTCCCAGACGTAACCGCCGGCATAGCCGACCACGCTGGAACCCAGGTAATAGGCGCACAGATAAAGCGCCGAGGCCTGCGCCTTGGCGCCGACAGCGCGCTGTCCAACCTGACCGCTGGCCACTGCATGGGTAGCGAAAAATCCCAGAGTAAACAGCGCCAGGCCCAACACCACCGCGCTCAACCAGTTGCTGGCGCACAGCGCGACGCCCAGCAACATGATGCCGATGCCGCCCTGCATCACCCGCCGTGCACCGAAGCGCGGCACCAGACGGCCGGCCCAACCGGCGCTGACGATGCCCACCAGATAAACGCTAAACAGCAGGCCGATAGTGGTGGACGAGAGGTTGAACGGCGCGGCCGCCAGGCGAAAAGCCACGTAGTTGAACAACGCAACGAAACCGCCCATCAGCAGAAAGGCCAGCCCGAACAAGCGGCGCAAATCGTGGTTGCCCAGGTGCCCGGCGAAGTTGCGAAGCAGCCCACCGAGCGACAGCGGCTGGGCATGGAAATTTCGCGATGCCGGCAGCAGCCAGCAGAACAGGGCCAGCGCCAGAAAACCCAATCCGGCGATGCCGCCCAGAGCCAGCGGCCAGCCGCCCAGATCGCTCAACACGCCGGCCAGCAAACGGCCGAGTAATCCGCCCAAAGCGGTGCCGCCTATATACAAGCCCATGGCCGCCGGCAGCGCCTCGGGATCGAATTCTTCACCGACATAGGCCATGGCCAGGGCCGGCAAACCGCTCAGGGCCAGCCCCAGAAAGGCGCGTAAGACCAGCAAGGCGTTCCACGATTCGACCAGCGCGCAGGCCACGCCCAGGGCGCTGGCCAGTCCCAGTGCCGCCAGCATCACCGGCTTGCGTCCCCAGCTCTCGGCCAGCGCACCGGAGATCAGCAGGCACACCGCCAGGCTCAGGGTGGTCAGCGACAGCACCAGGCTGCTGCTGGCCGCCGACACACGAAACTGCTCGGCCAGCAGCGGCAGTAGCGGCTGCACGCAATACAGCAAGGCGAAGGTGGCGAACCCGGCGCAGAACAGTGCCAGGGTAGCGCGCCGATAAGGCCCGGTGCCGCGCTGCAGATGTGCAGAGGCTGGAGCTGAAGAACAAGAGACGGGAGCAGGCATCGGTAGACTCGCAAGACGGCCATGGTAAAAGCGCTGGCGCAGCCTAACACGCAGGCCTGAGCGCGGTTTTACCGATTGCCCCGCGGCTCAGGCACTGAGCGATTTTATCGCTGCCGCACTTTCCATCCTGGCCCAGTGCACCTAGTCTTTCGACGACCGGCATTCTATTAAAACGTCTTTTTTCAGTCCAAACGCCCCATGCCTTGCAACGGAGATTCGTCATGCGCACTTCACTGTTCAGCCTGTTGCTGTTATTCAGCGCCTTTAGCCATGCTGCTATTCAAACCCAGGAAATAAGCTATAAAGACGCCGACGGCAACCCGCTGATCGGCTATCACGCCTACGACGATGCCCTGCCCGGTAAACGCCCCGGCGTGGTGGTGGTGCATGAATGGTGGGGGCTGAACGACTACAGCAAACGTCGCGCCCGCGATCTTGCTGCCCTCGGTTACAGCGCCTTGGCCATCGACATGTATGGCGCCGGCAAACACACCCCACATCCCAAAGATGCCATGGCTTTTATGCAGGCGGCCCTGGCCGATGCCGGCGCAGCCCAGGCACGCTTTATCGCCGGGCTCGATCTGCTCAAGGCGCAGCCGCAGACCGACGCCGCTCAACTGGCCGCCATCGGTTACTGCTTCGGCGGCAAAGTGGTACTGGACATGGCCCGTCAAGGCCTGCCACTGGCCGGGGTAGTGAGTTTTCACGGCGCGCTGGCCACCGCTACGCCGGCCACGCCGGGCAGCGTCAAGGCGAAGATCCTAGTCGAACATGGCGCTGCCGACAGCATGGTCAGCGCCGACGACGTTGCCGCCTTGACCCGCGAGATGGTCAAGGCCGGTGCTGACTTCCAGCTGGTCAGCCTGCCAGGCGCCAAGCACGGTTTTAGCAACCCGGACGCCGATGCGTACCAAGACCAGGGCCTCGATATCGGCTACCAACAGGCGGCCGATCAACGTTCGTGGGCTGATATGCAGGCCTTCTTCAAAGCACTGTTCAAGCGCTAACCGGCTTGATTGATCGGCATGTCGGATTGGCGGGCGGAAACACTAAATGATTGGAGAACTGCAGAACGGCGCGGTGTAGCGATCGGTGAGCGCGCCGACCGCTGGTCGCTTGCCGCCGCACAAGGCAGAATGTCTTGATGACAACGGACCTTTCCTCGCTACCCGCCTGCTGCGCCCCGCTCGACCATGGCTGGCCGTTACCCTGGCCGCTGCCGGCTGCCCGACTGGTACGCACCCGCTTCGACCCCAGCCTGTTACAAGCTGACGACTTCAGCCGTCATGTGGTACCGCCAACCCGCGGTGTAGCCAAGCGTCAGAGCGAGTTTCTCGCTGGCCGCCTGTGCGCCCGCGCAGCCTTGCTGCGCCTCACCGGCGAAGCCAGCACCCCGGCCGCGGGTGCCGATGGTGCACCGCAGTGGCCGGAGGGCGTGGTCGGCTCGATTACCCATAGCGCCGGCTGGGCCGCCGTCGTGGTCGCGCCCAGCAACCACTACCTGGGGCTGGGTCTCGATCTGGAAATGCTGCTGAGCGACGAACGCGCCGAACGCCTGGCCGGACAAATCCTCACCCCGAATGAATTGCAGCGCTTGCACACGCTGCCACCCGAGCAGCACGCGCAACTGGTAACGCTGACCTTTTCCTTCAAGGAGAGCCTGTTCAAAACGCTCTATCCGTTGGTGAAAAAGCGCTTCTACTTCGAGCACGCCGAATTGCTGAGCTGGTCACCCGAGGGCCGTGCACGCCTGCGCCTGCTCCTCGACCTGAGCGCCGATTGGCCAGCGGGCCGGGAACTGGACGGCCAATTCAGCCTGTTTGACGGCCGCGTGCTCAGCCTGGTCAGTGTCCCGAACGGCTAATTTTCCAAGCGCTGGATGTCACCGGGATTGCCGGTACGCTGCAAGGCGATAAGCCATATTTTGTGCAGTGCGTGCGCAGTGCGCCTGATGAGCAGCCATTGGCTATTGCGGCCTTAGATGCGTTTACTCATGGCAAACACTTCGGCGCCGGCCTTGTCAGCGCCTGCTCGATCAGCCCGTCATCGCGTGCGCGGCATGCATCGCGCGGCGTGCTATAAACAGCCGGGCGCAGCCATCCGAAGACAGAAGGAATGACCATGACAACCCAGCAATCGACAGGCACAAAACTACTCGCACTGGTGTGTGCATTACTGCTGGCCGGTTGTACCAGCCAGCCGCCGAGTACGTCAGGGGCGCAGCCAGCCCAGATCGGCGAGTCGCCGATTGAGCAAGCAGAGGCCCTCCAGGCGCAGTTGCGCAGCCAGGCAAGTCGCGGCGATCTGGACAGCCAGTTTCAGTTGGGTAGTTTCTATTTTGTCGGCAACCCGGAAAAAGACCTCAAACAAGCCGAGTACTGGTGGCAGCAGGCCGCCGATAAGGGCCACGCCATGGCCGCGGTCAGCCTGGCCTATCTGTATACCGGCCGCGACAATCCGGAGTTTGCCAACCGGCAAAGCATGCTCAAGTACCTGAATCAATCCGCCGCCGCCGGTAACCCCATGGCCCAGCACATCCTCGGCAACCTCTATCTCAAGGGCGGTCAGGGCGTGGCGCGTGATCCCAACCAGGCACGCAGGCTGTTCCAAAGTGCCTGCAAGCAGGACTATGCCGTTAGCTGCACGGCTTTAACGAAGTTGCCCTGAGAGGGATTCGCCAGCAACACCCAAACGGGGACGACTACGCCGTCAGCGCTCGCGCTTAAGGATGAGGCCGGTCGCCGGCCGAACACGATAGGCGCGATTATGTCTGCCTGAGTGGCCAGAGCAAACTGAACCGTGCGCCGCCGAGACCGGCGCTGTGGCCAACTTCGGCGCGGCCGGCATGCCAATAAATAATCCGCCGCACAATTGATAAACCCAGACCGTGCCCGCCCGAGGCGCGGGTGCGGCTGTTGTCCAGGCGCACAAAAGGCGTAAACAGCCGCTCCCAGGCATCTTCGGGCACGCCTGGGCCGTCGTCCTCCACATCCAGGCGGCAGCGCTGCTGATCGAGCTGAAAACTCACATACACCCGTGATTCGGCGTGGCGCATGGCGTTACTGACCAAATTCTGCAGCGCGCGGTGCAGGTAGCGCGGCTCGGCCTCGACCAGCGCCCCGCCGCCATCGCGTGTGCGCGGTGAAGGGCAGCGTTCGACCCGTACGTCGGTGCGTAGCGGCGCCAGTTCGGCGATCACCTGATCGAGCAAGGTGTCCAGGTCGACTGGCTGAAAATGCAGCGCCGGCGCGCCCTGCTCCAGGCGTGCGTAGGTGAGCATCTCGTCCACCAGCTTGTCCAAGTCCTCTATGTCGGTGTCCATGCCCATCAGGTATTTCTCCCGCGCCGCAGGCGTCTGGGCCGCGCCGAGCATTTCCAGACCAAAGCGCAGGCGCGCCACCGGGGTGCGCAACTCATGGGAGACGGCGCGCACCATCTCGCGCTGGATCGCCAGGGCGCGCTGCAAGTGCTCGGCCATGCCGTTGAACGCCGCCGCCAGGCGCCCCACCGAGTCGGCCTCACCGGCTGGCGCGCGGGCCTCCAGGTCGCCACTGGTGATGCGCGTGGCGGCGCTTTCCAGACCGCGCAGGCGACGTTCGAGGCGGCGCACCAACAGGTACACCATCAAGCCGACCAAACTCAGCCCGAGTATTCCGATCAGCACCAGCAGCTGCGGCGGATAGGGATTCATCTGGTACAGCGGGCCGAGCTCCAGCACCCAGGGCGTATTAACGATGCCGGCGAACACATGGATCGAGTCGCCGCCCTTGCCCAGCGACATCACCGTGTCGCCCTCGAACACCCGACGGCGCTGGTCTGCATCAAGATTGCTCTGGGCCAGACTGGCCAACCGCAGATCGAAGCCAAACTGCTTGCTCTGTTTCAATTCGGCCAGACGTTGCGGCTGCTCGCTTACCGGGTAGCGCACCAGCTCGTCGATCAGCAGGAACACCGTGGCGCGCGCCAGTTGCTCACTGATTTGCTGCACCTGCGCGACCAGCACCTGCTGCTCGGCTGCGTTGATCAGGCTGAACACCTGAGCCGCATGGGGGCCAGTTTTGCGCACCAGCACCTGGCCACGCAAAATCCGTTTGCGCTCGCTGTTGTCCAGTGCCGTCGTGGCCAGTTCCTCGACGCTCAACGGCACGCCCAGCAACCGCGTCCACAGCGCCAACGCCCGCCGGCGTTCTAGCGCATTCATCGGTTGCAGATTGCCCGACATCAGGCGAAAGGTACCGCCCGCCAGCCGCTCGCGGTACTGCTCGGCGCGTACTTCGTTGGTCAGGTACAACGCCGACACGCCGAGCAGCGCTACCAGCACCAGGGCCGCCAGCATGCCGCCGTAAATACGCAAAAAAATCGAGTTCATCGCCTGTATCCCGAGACTTCGCGGGCCATTATTCCACCCGTTCCAGCGCTGCTTCACCCACGAACAGATAACCCTTGCCGCGCACCGTTTTGATCAGCCGTGGGCGCTCGGGGTCGTCGCCAATTTTCGGGCGGATATGCGAGATACGCACATCGATGGAGCGGTCCTGACCGTCGTATTCGATGCCGCGCAGGGCGCTGAAAATCTCTTCGCGCGACAGAATGCGCCCGGCATTGGCGGCCAGCAGCCAGAGCAGATCGAACTCGGCGCTGGTCAGCTCGATGCTCCGTTCGCCCAGCCAGGCCTCGCGCAGCGCGTTGTCGATCAGCAGCACACCGAACTGCAGACGCCGCAGCGCGGGTGGCTGCTGCTCAGCCGGTAACACCGAGGCCGGGCTGCCAACGTGACGGCGCAGCAGCGCCCGAATGCGCGCCAGCAGCACCTGCGGGCGCACCGGTTTGCCCACGTAATCGTCGGCGCCCATTTCCAGGCCCAGCACCTGATCCATGTCGTCGGTGCGCGCGGTGAGCATCAGGATCGGCCCGGCGTAGGCGCCGCGCACCGTGCGGCAGATGGACAAGCCGTCTTCGCCGGGCAGCATCAAATCAAGCACCACCAGGGCGGGCTGCTCGGCAATGATGCGCGCCGCCGCACGGCCGCCATCGGACTCGATCGCCACCTGCAGACCGTTGATTTCAAGATACTCGCGCGTCAGTTCAGCAAGACGCTGATCATCTTCGACGATCAGAATTTGCCCGGTTTGCTGTTCCATCCCTGTTCCCTCACAACCACAGCGGCAATGGCGCGCCGGGTGCGCATTGTAGCAACGGCCGGCGGTCTGCATAGCGCATGCCAAAATCGTGCAAAAACACGAGTTAAATGATTCGTTAAAACAAAAAATACCGAAACACCGGATATCGGCCCAGGCACCTTTTTACCGCTCAGTCAAAGCCGAAATTTTCACGACCAATGGTTGATCGCGGCCAACCCCAGCAGCCATGCGGCTTGGCTAAAGTTACTCAAGATTAACCCACAGGCTTATCCACAGGCAGACCCCTGCCCTCACCTTGCAATGGCGTCACCACCGCACTATCTTGTGCCCACTCAGCCAAAAACATCTACATGTGGGATTTTCGCTGTTCTGGCGAATCAAATCAAAAGCCCGTTGTCAACCCGAACTCACTCGAGTCGTGCACATTTTTGAATATGTAACACAGCCCCCTCAGGCCACCCCTGAGCCGGGGCTTTACTGATTAGAACGACCTGGCGCCTACCCGCGTCTGTTCACCAAAATAGCGAAATCACGGAGAGTTTCATGCAGAACACCACCACTGGCGCGAACCCGCAGGCCAACGCACTGCACGCCGAAGATTCGACTCAGGATCTGAACGCTACCGCGCCAGGTCAGCTGCGCGTCATCAAGCGCAACGGCACCGTGGTGCCTTATACCGATGACAAGATCACCGTGGCCATCACCAAGGCTTTTCTCGCCGTGGAAGGTGACAGCGCCGCCGCGTCGACGCGCATCCATGAAACCGTTGAGCGTCTGACCGAACAGGTCAGCAGCACCTTCAAGCGCCGCATGCCCTCCGGCGGCACCATCCATATCGAAGAGATTCAGGATCAGGTCGAACTGGCCCTGATGCGCGCCGGTGAGCAAAAAGTTGCCCGCGACTATGTGATCTACCGCGATTCGCGGGCCAAGGACCGTGCAAACCGGGGCAGCCACGAACCGGTGCAACTGCACCCGAGCATCCGCGTCACCCACACCGACGGCAGCCTGGCGCCGCTGGACATGGGCCGCCTGAACACCATCGTCACTGAAGCCTGCGAAGGCCTGGCCGAAGTCGACGCCGCGCTGATCCAGAAAGAAACCCTGAAGAACCTCTACGACGGAGTCAGCCAGAGCGATGTCAGCGTTGCCCTGGTGATGACTGCACGTACCTTGGTGGAGCGTGAGCCGAACTACTCTTACGTCACCGCTCGCCTGTTGATGGACACCCTGCGCGGTGAAGCCCTGGGCTTTCTCGGCGTGGCCAGCAGCGCCACTCACCATGAAATGCGTGAGCTGTACGCCCAGGCCTTGCCGGCCTACATCGACAAAGGCGTCGAGCTGGAACTGCTTAACCCGATACTGAAAACCTTCGACCTGGAAAAACTCGGCCAGGCGATCAACCACGAGCGCGATCAGCAGTTCACCTACCTGGGCCTGCAGACTCTCTACGACCGTTACTTTATCCACAGCGAAGGCGTGCGCATCGAGCTGCCGCAAGTGTTCTTCATGCGCGTGGCCATGGGCCTGGCCATCGAAGAGCAAGACAAAGAAACCCGCGCCATCGAGTTCTATAACTTGCTGTCGTCCTTCGATTACATGGCGTCGACGCCCACCCTGTTCAACGCCGGCACCCTGCGTCCCCAGTTGTCCAGCTGCTACCTGACTACCGTGCCGGACGACCTGTCGGGCATTTACCACGCCATCCACGACAACGCCATGCTGAGCAAATTCGCCGGTGGTCTGGGCAACGACTGGACCCCGGTGCGCGCACTAGGCGCCTACATCAAGGGCACCAACGGCAAATCCCAAGGCGTGGTGCCGTTCCTGAAAGTGGTCAACGACACCGCCGTCGCCGTCAACCAGGGCGGCAAGCGCAAGGGCGCGGTCTGCGCCTACCTCGAAACCTGGCACATGGACATTGAAGAGTTCATCGAGCTGCGCAAAAACACCGGTGACGACCGTCGCCGCACCCACGACATGAACACCGCCAACTGGGTTCCCGACCTGTTTATGAAGCGCGTGTTCGAAGACGGTCCGTGGACCCTCTTCTCGCCATCGGAAGTGCCAGACCTGCACGACCTGTACGGCAAAGCCTTCGAAGAGCGTTACGAGTACTACGAAGCGCTGACCGAATACCCGGGCAAGATCAAACTGTTCAAGACCATCCAGGCCAAAGACCTGTGGCGCAAGATGCTCACCATGCTGTTTGAAACCGGCCACCCATGGCTGACCTTCAAAGACCCGTGCAACCTGCGCAGCCCGCAGCAGCATGTCGGCGTGGTACACAGCTCGAACCTGTGCACCGAGATCACCCTGAACACCAACAAAGACGAAATCGCGGTGTGCAACCTGGGCTCGGTCAACCTGCCCAACCACATCAAAGACGGCAAGCTGGACAGCCAAAAGCTGCAACGCACCATCAACACCGCCGTGCGCATGCTCGATAACGTCATCGACATCAACTACTACTCGGTGCCTCAGGCGAAGAACTCCAACGTCAAGCACCGTCCGGTCGGCCTGGGCATCATGGGTTTCCAGGACGCCTTGTACCTGCAGCACATCGCCTACGGCTCGCCTGCCGCGGTGGAGTTCGCCGACAAGTCCATGGAAGCGGTCAGCTACTACGCCATTCAGGCCTCCTGTGACCTGGCCGACGAGCGCGGTGCTTACCAGACCTTCCAGGGTTCGCTGTGGTCGCAAGGCATTCTGCCCCTGGACTCCCAGCAGTTGCTGATCGAAGCGCGTGGCGCCAAGTACATCTCGGTCGACCAGAGCGAAAGCCTCGACTGGGCACCGGTCCGGGCGCGCGTGCAAAAAGGCATTCGCAACTCGAACATCATGGCCATTGCCCCGACCGCGACCATCGCCAACATCACCGGCGTGTCGCAGTCGATCGAACCGACCTACCAGAACCTCTTCGTGAAATCGAACCTGTCGGGCGAATTCACCGTGATCAATCCCTATCTGGTGCGCGACCTCAAGGCCATCGATTTGTGGGACGCGGTGATGATCAACGACCTCAAGTACTACGACGGTTCGGTGCAGCAAATCGAGCGCGTACCACAGGCGCTCAAAGAGCTGTACGCCACGGCCTTTGAAGTGGAAACCAAATGGATCGTCGATGCGGCCAGCCGCCGCCAGAAGTGGATCGACCAGGCCCAATCGCTGAACCTGTATATCGCCGGCGCTTCGGGTAAGAAGCTCGACGTGACCTACCGTATGGCCTGGTACCGCGGCCTGAAAACCACCTACTACCTCCGCGCCCTGGCTGCCACCAGCACCGAGAAGTCCACCGTCAACACCGGCACCCTGAACGCCGTGTCCAACGGCGGCACCGACCAAGCCCAGCGCGTGGCCGCTCCGAGCGAAGCCTTCAGCACCGCCGGCCCGGCGCCCGTGCCGCAAGCCTGTTCCATCGATGAGCCGGATTGCGAAGCCTGCCAATAAGGCGTCTGGCTGACGCGCGAACCTGAGCGGCGCGCGCGTTGTCGCCGCCTCACCCGACCCCGGTCACGTACATCCGTACGCTCCCGGGGCCGGGCGCGCACTCGCTCAGTTTCACGCTGGGTTGTCAGAGCGATAAGCGCTCAGTCAGCCTGCAGGTGATGCAGCAGCGCATCATTAAATTACTGGATACATACCCAAGCCGGACAGATTGCCGGCCGCTCCAACGAGCAGGAGAAGCACCATGTTGAACTGGGACGAATTTGATAAAGAAGACGACGCCGCCGAACCGGCAGGCGCCACCACCGCGGCAAACGACTCGGACACCGACAAGCTCGACAGCGACGCCGATGCGGCCGTGCATGCCGCACGCGCCGTCTCGGCCGCCGACTCGGCGTCCATCGCCCGCGCTAAACTGGCGCTGGACGAGCTGGACATCGCCGAAGGTCTGGCCGAACTGGAAGGCGCCGGCTCCCGCGTCGCCGTCGACGAAAAACGCATGATCAACTGCCGCGCCGACCTCAACCAACTCGTACCCTTCAAGTACGACTGGGCCTGGCAGAAGTATCTGGATGGTTGCGCCAACCACTGGATGCCGCAAGAAGTGAACATGACCGCCGACATCGCGTTGTGGAAAACCCCGGATGGTCTGAGCGACGACGAGCGACGCATCGTCATGCGCAACCTGGGCTTCTTCTCCACCGCCGACTCGCTGGTCGCCAACAACCTGGTGCTGGCCGTCTACCGCCTGATCACCAACCCCGAATGCCGCCAGTACATCCTGCGCCAGGCCTTCGAAGAAGCCATCCACACCCACGCCTACCAGTACTGCATCGAATCGCTGGGCATGGACGAAGGCGCGATCTTCAACATGTACCACGAGATTCCTTCGGTGGCGAAAAAGGCCGCCTGGGGCCTCAAGTACACCCGTTCGATCTCTGATCCCAAGTTCGAAACCGGCACCGTCGACACCGACAAAGAACTGCTGCGCAACCTGATCGCCTACTACTGCGTACTCGAAGGCATCTTCTTCTACTGCGGCTTCACGCAGATTCTGTCCATGGGCCGGCGCAACAAAATGACCGGCGTCGCCGAGCAGTTTCAATACATCCTGCGCGACGAATCCATGCACCTGAACTTCGGCATCGACGTGATCAACCAGATCAAAATCGAAAACCCACAATTGTGGGACGCCGACATGAAGGAAGAAGCCAGCCAGATGATCCTGCAGGGCACCCAGTTGGAAATCGAATACGCCCGCGACACCATGCCCCGCGGCGTACTCGGCATGAACGCCGCGATGATGGAGGACTACCTCAAGTTCATCGCCAACCGCCGCCTGTCGCAGATCGGTTTGAAAGAAGAATATCCGGGCACCACCAATCCGTTCCCGTGGATGTCGGAAATCATGGACTTGAAGAAGGAGAAGAACTTCTTCGAGACGCGGGTTATTGAGTATCAAACCGGTGGGGCGTTGAGCTGGGATTGAGTCCGCTTATTCACTGAAAGAGGAAGAGCGCCTTACCTGAAATGGATGTTTGGGGTGGCGAGTAGAAACTTGAAGCCCCGTCTAGCACGGAGCTTTTCAAGTCAACAAATAAATCAACCGATGCTTTTTAAGTTACGATATATTGAGAAAAATCCCACCATCGATATTTACCCTGACAACACTAAAAGTCATCGCAATAGGATGCAGCCATGAAGCTCCGCTTTATTGACCCGTTCACTCCAAATCGCCCAATAGACGACCCGGAGCGCTTCTTCGGCCGCACTGATCCAGTCAATGAAATGATTGACTCTCTCTTTCAAATCAAGAACGGAAATCCGAAACACACAATCGTCACCGGAGACCGAGGAGTTGGCAAATCATCTCTTCTCACACAAATTCAGCTCACCGCAACTGGAGACAATCAACTTAGCGACCGCCTCAAAATTGATCGGGGAGTTAAAAACTACGATTTTGTGACAGTTTGGCAAGATGTTGATGCATCTCAAAGCTCCACTGACCTTGCAATAGCAATTCTTTCAAAATTTGAATCCTCATTTAGAAAATTTATAACTGGCTTTAGTCTTGAGATTGATCTTGCTGGACTCGGAAAACTTGGGCGCGACAAACAAAACCCAATGAATATGAGTCAACTTATTGACGAGTTCATATCGCGACTTAGTAAAATCCAACACGAGGCAAAAAAGGCAAATAAAGATGGCGTACTAATTTTTATCGATGAACTCGATAGAATTCACTCTGACTCGACAATTGCTTCGTTCTTCAAACTAACTTGTGAGCGCATGGTGCGCGACGGCCTAAGAAACGTAGCATTTATCTGTGCAGGAATCACTGGTGCAGTTCAGAAACTCGAAGAAGAGCACGCCTCTATTCTTCGCACATTTCGCGACGTTCCCCTCCTTCGCTTTGAGAAAAAAGAAGTATTTGAGATCCTGTGCGATGGATTCAAGCAAGCAAATTATAAAACCAACATGAAAAACCTGGATGAACGTGCTTGGGAAGTTACTGTAGGATTGCCTGAGCCTATACATCTTTTGGGAAGCGAGATGCTTTCTGTTGATTCAGATGGCACACTTGGTGATGATGACTTTGATGCAGCCATCCGCAAAATAGTTACCGATGTTCGCAAAAACAAACTAGCTTCAATACTAAAAAAGGCTGGCGGTGGAAAATACCAAAAAATTGTCGAAGCAATTGCCTCCCACGATAAAAAAATCGTCCCTCTCGAATTCATTGCAAAGACTATCGGCCAAGAACAAAGCCAGTTCAGCACAAACATGGCTATTTTACTGGAACGAGAGATCGTCTTTAAACCTGCAGTTGGGTACTACGCATTTACCGACCCAATGCTAAAAGAATATATAAAAGAAAACGGCGTTCTTGCTCTCGAGGAAGAAAGGCAATACTAATTGATCGTTCCCACGCTCCGTGTGGGAACGATCAAAGCAGAGCATCGCGGCCAAGGCCACTCATACGAAATTTCGGCAAGTTTGATCTATGCACTCTTTTTTACACAGGCAAATATGGCATTCCCAGAAGCACTTTCCAAAGGAAGAATTTTTTCGTAATCATGCTCAAGTACATGAACCTCAAAGTACGGCTGCAACAGCGTCTGTAACTCAGAGAAATCCACAGCAACCATGGGGTGTTCGTCGTACCACACCTGGGTTATATCTGCAGTCGACTTTTCAATGCTGAGTCTTAGCGATTGCTTCTCGCCATTTCCACCGTAACTCCAACCGGAACTGAAGGTGAATACGCTTTCATCATGTTTGACGCTATGCGCTACAAATAAGCGGTTGTCGATTTTGCTCTTATCGACAACGTTAAAGCAGAAGAGACCATTGGTTTCGAGTGCAGCATGCACACTGGCTATGCACTCTTTCAGCCGCTCAATCCCGGCGCTGTAATGAATGGAGTACAGAAAGCAGGTAATCAGGTCGACCGGCTCACTCACCGTGAAACTGCACATATCCTGCAAAGAGAAGTGCGCCTGCGGACAGCGAATCACCGCTCTGTCCAACATCGGCTGGTTGATGTCGAGCCCGCTGCTTTGGTAGCCCGCATCGAGAAGATGTCGGACATGCGGCCCGGTTCCACAGGCCAGGTCGAGATGCCGGTTTCCAGCGTTACCGAATAACCGCTGCAACCGTTGAACACAATGGCTTTGGGCTTTGTAGTCAATATCGGCACACATTAAATCGTAGTAACCCGACAGGTCGGTATAAATGGCGTTCCTGGGCATGATGGCCTGATGTATGCGGTTGCGCGTTGGGGCGCGAATCATATCCCGGATGCTTGGGAATCGAATACGCCCGCGACACCATGTTCAGCAGCGCACTTGGCATGAACGCCGCACCGAAGGAGGACGGCCTCAAATTCATCGCCAACCGTCGCCTGGTCAGATCAGCTCAACGAAAAAAACCGAATCGCCGAACGCACACGTCGACATCGAATGCCGTACCAATCGCAACCACGGCAACGCTACAGATCTTCGCCGGTTGCAGCTCAGCGTCGGTACGGTGCGCGCGAAGGTGTGCATAGGGCACGATGAAACGTGTCCACTGCGGCTGCACCGCCAAGGTGCAGCGAAAGGATTGCCAGGGCCTGTCCAACTGAGTGGTTTTTAAGTTCAGGTTGTAGTCGTGCGCCACGCCGCACAGCTCGATAAATAGACCCGCATAGTCGGCGCACGACTCGCTCGGCTCAATCTCAAGCTTCATCTGCACAAACCCGCCGTTATTCTCCAGACGGGTGCGGCCAGACAGACAGCTGCAAACCGAGTCATGGCGCTCACCCTGTCGCAGCTCAGCAGTGGAAACGCCGCCCATCACCTGATCGCTGATCGCAATCCAGGGCGATGGCATGCCCTCATGTGCCCGATAAAAATCGATTAGTTGTTCGGCCCGGACAGCGGGGCCTTGGGTCTGCATATAGTCGTTCATACGTTTGAAGCGCCTCCAAGTTGACCGCTAACGGCCGGATTTAAACCGGTGCCGCCCTCACCCGTCGCTGACCGCAATAAGGTAACGAGCGCTACCTTCGTTACAATGGCGCCACTACCGATTTCAATCGCGCACGCCCCGGAGCCAGATTCACGATGTTCACCCTTGTACACCTGAACAACCCACCACCGGAATCGCTGAAAAGCCAGATCCTGCAGATGGTGGTGGACTACCTCAGCGACATCAGCCCAGTGTCGCTGACGCCCAGCAATCCTCTCTACCAGTTGTACCAGTACGTGATTGGCTACCAGATGCACCTGTATTTGCAGGCCATGGACAACGCCCTGGATAGCACCGCGCAGTTGATCCTGGCCCTGGACGATCTGGACCCCTCCCAGGTGCTGGGCTTTGCCCTTTACCTGCCGGCCAAGGATGACCCCGCGGCCTGCACCCTGGCCTATATGGCCGTCCAGGCCAGCCACCGCCGGCGCGGTATTGCCCGGGCGATGCTGCAGCACATGATCGCTCGCCACTCCCATGCCGAACTGGCCTGTGTGGCAAGCAAAGTGCCTTACTTCGAGGCCATGGGTTTTCAGGTGCTGGCTGCTCGGGGGCCGCAAGTGCTAATGAATACCCAGGACCATGGCTCGGACGGCATGGTAGCGGTGCAAGACTTGGCACCCATCTACCAATCCAAGGAAGTCCGGCAGATCCACGCTTACCTGGTGAAGCAGCACGGCCAAAAAGCCATGAGCGAGGCAGAGAAACAGCGCGACCGCCATCTCGACCAGATGGCCCATCAAACTCAAGCGCTGGTACGCCAGCGCCTCGCATAGGACGCGATCATTTGATCAAGCGAAGCACTGCCTGTCGCGCCGCAAAATTTCGCATTTAAGCACTCACTCCACGTATTACTGAGACAAACAATCCCGCAGTAGTTATGTTCTACCCACGGTCTGATAATTCGTCAGACTCCGTTTCGGTTGGCATTGCTCCGACGCTCGCCATCCGAAAAGCTTCAATAATAATCTTATAAGAATGGAGAAATTCGACATGCTTGACCGCGCAGCCAAACCCTTGGTGAAGCTGGTAGATCGATACCTGCCTGATCCTTTTATATTCGTGCTGATACTCACGCTGGTGGCGTTTGCTGCCGCGATTATTTTTGAAGGCCATGGGCCAATGGCCGTAATCGAAATGTGGGGTCAGGGGTTCTGGAACCTGTTGAGCTTCTCGATGCAGATGCTGCTCGTGCTGGTGGCCGGCTTTATGCTGGCCAGCACACCGCTGGTTCGCAACATCCTCAACCGCCTGGCATCCCTCGCAAAAACCCCTGGGCAGGCAATTGTTCTGGTCACCTTTGTGGCGTTAATCGCCAGCTGGATTAACTGGGGCTTTGGCCTGGTGGTGGGCGCGTTGTTTGCCAAGGCGCTGGCTCGCCAGATCCGCGTACATTATCCGTTGCTGATCGCCAGCGCGTACTCCGGCTTCATCGTCTGGCACGGCGGGCTGGCCGGTTCAATTCCGCTGGTCATCGCCACCAGTGGGCACTTCAGCGAAAGCGTAATCGGGGTCATTGGCACCGGCGAAACCATTTTCGCGTTCTTTAACCTGGCCATCGTGATCGCGTTGTTTATTGTGGTGCCGACAGTCAATCGCCTGATGCTGCCCAGCGCAGAGGAAAGTGTCTATGTAGACCCGAAGGTACTGGATGATCACACCGACACCCAAATCACTATCACCCGTCCTGCGGAGCACCTGGAAAATAGTCGGATTCTTGCCTGGCTCGTAGGCTTCAGTGGCCTTGCCTATATCTTTCAGTATTTTCTCAACGACGGTGGGCTAAACCTGAACATCGTGAACTTCATGTTCCTGTTTCTGGCGATCATCTTGCACCAGACTCCGCGTCGACTGCTGGACAGCCTGAACGAAGCGGTGAAAGGCAGTGCGGGCATCGTTATCCAGTTTCCGTTTTATGCCGGGATCATGGGTGTGATGACCGCTTCGGGGCTGGCAGCCAGTATTTCTTCTGGTTTTGTGTCCTTGGCTTCGGCCGAAAGTTTGCCGTTCTGGAGTTTTCTCAGCGCCGGGCTGGTGAATATTTTCGTACCCTCCGGCGGCGGGCAATGGGCTGTTCAGGCACCTGTCATGTTGCCTGCGGCTCAGGAGCTTGGAGCGAGCATTCCCCGTGTTGCGATGGCCGTTGCTTGGGGTGATGCCTGGACCAATCTGCTGCAACCCTTCTGGGCGTTGCCTGTACTGGCGATTGCCGGGCTGAAGGCAAAAGACATAATGGGTTATTGCCTGATGCTGCTGGTGATTACCGGCATCATCATCAGCGTAGGTCTGACCTGGCTGTAACGCCGTGCCGACTCTGGCTGGCCTGGACAATGCGCTGGGCCGGCACCCGCAACTGAGTCAGTAGGTACTCGGCGAACGCCGAGGGGTAGCGCTGTAATTCAATCGCCTGCGCCATGCAATTCAACCAAGCATCGCTGCCGGCTTGGTTGATCGGCCACTGGGCGTGGAAAGCTGGAATCGAGATGGCGCCGTACTTCTCGCTAAACAGACCCGGGCCGCCCAGCCAACCGCTGAGGAAGCAAGCCAACTTGTCCCGGGCCGCATCCAGGCTCTGCGGGTGCATGCGTCGCAGCGCGGTCGCCTCCGGCAACTCGTCCATCAGCCGGTAAAAATCGTCGACCAGGCGACGCAGGCCCTCGATTCCCCCGGCGGCTTGATAAGAGCCGTCACCGACGCCGAAAGACAAATTATTCATGGCCAGTTCCCCTAGTAAAACCACAGTTTACTAGGTTGTCCGGCAGGGCCTATCAATCAGGATAGGCAGCTGGATTAGTCGGCGCTACGCACAGGGCGTGCCGCACGCAACCGGGCGCAACTGCCTGCGTGCGTGTCGTCGGGAGGCGTTGTCGCGCCGCGCTCACACAAAGCGTGACGATCAAACGCTCGTATTCCTCTACCTGGCCAGTCGAGGTGCTGCTCAGAGCGCTATTACTGGCATTGATGATTACCATCAACTCAATGAAATTCTCTTAAAAAACCTCGGGCGTAAAATCTGCTCCATACCTAATCAATACCCCATTGGAGCACACCACCATGAAACGCCAACTCTTTTTCAGCTTTGCTTTTTCTATACTGGCCGCCAACGTTTTTGCTGCGTCTTCCGCTCAAAACCTTGTCGCTGAAGGCGGCTCGGATCGGCTTATTGAAAGCCGCACCACAGAAGTTGGCTCGAGCCATCTGACCGAGAAACGCATCGCCGAAGGTGGCTCTGATCGCCTGATCGAACGCCGCAACCCCGGCGCTGGTTCGGACCGTCTGATCGAAAACCGCGTTGCCGAAGGGGGCTCTGATCGCCTGATCGAACGCCGTAATCCCGGCGCTGGTTCGGACCGTCTGATCGAAAACTGCGTTGCCGAAGGTGGCTCTGATCGCCTGATCGAACGCCGCAATCCCGAAGCTGGTTCGGACCGTCTGATCGAAAACCGCGTTGCCGAAGGTGGCTCTGATCGCCTGATTGAACGCCGCAATCCCGAAGCTGGTTCGGACCGTCTGATCGAAAACCGCGTTGCCTAAAGTAGCTCCGATTGGCTCATAGAGAACTGCGTATGACTAAATCGGAACTGATGCCAACAAAAAAGCCGGCCCAATCAGCCGGCTTTTTTATTGCCTGCCGATTCGAAACAACAGAACAGAACGACAGGGAACCACGGTTTCCGTTAGCTCAACGCTGGAGTCTTTTGACTAGGTGCAGCTGCAACCCACAGATGCGCGTGAACCTGCGGGTGATATAGCCGTTACGCGTAAAAATTCAGCGCCGGGCAATTGGAAAAGAGAGTGTGGCCTTACCGGATCAGATCCCAAGCGCCCCCGAAACCCATCAGCGCTGCCGCTGATTTACCCACGGCGACCGTTGCTGGCCGCACATAAAAAGCCCGGCCATTGGTGGAAATGGCCGGGCTTGGTTGGTCGTGGATCTATCAGGCTTTGTCGACGCCGTGCTTGATGGTGTCTTTGACGTCGCCCTTGAGTTGCTGGCCCTTACCCTTCACTTGCTGAGCATCACCTTCGACTTCAAGGCTAGGGTCATCAGTGGCCTTGCCAATACCTTTTTTTACTTTACCAATGGCTTCATTGGCGTTGCCGGTGACTTTATCTTTCGTGCTGCTCATGCCACACCTCATATCGATGGATTACAAGGAGTAGAACCCTGCGCGCATAAATCGTTTAATTTATTTGTCTGCGATCCGTCTGCGTCGATGATGCCTCGCGCATCGAACATTTCGATTAGACGCGACAGGATGCTGTAATCTGCGGACTGCCATGCAGTGCAAGTACACATAAAATGGACAACCGTAGATGGCTCTGCCTAAACAGCTAGTGCTCCTGATGCTCCTTCTGTTGAAGGCGAATATGGCATGGGCCGAGCCACGGGTGGTAGTTGACCAGAGCCAAGTCAACCTGAACGACTTTGGGATGAGCTACCACGTAGATGATTCCAAGCTGCTGACCTATGAAGAGGTCAGCAGCCTGCCTTTCACGCAAACCACTAACAAGACCTCCCTGGGCACTGACGCCAGAGTCACTTGGTTCAAGTTGATTTTGGACAACACCTCAGGACAGGAGCAAAAGCTGTTCGCTCATTTCCCTTATGCCTATCACAACAAGTCCGTGGCCTTTTATGAGGAGCGAAACGGCCTGTTGAAACACAGTGAACTGCTCGACATGGAGCATGTGGACGACAGCGACCTGATGTACCGCAGCACTGCTGTTTATCCACTGACACTGCCTGCCGATCAAAGCACCACTCTCTATGTGCGCAGTTACTCCTACTCGCATCAGTGGTTTGCCGTAGAAATACTGGACGAGCAAGCGTCAAAACGAGCCCTAATCAGCATCAATACTGACATAGCGCTAATGGTCGGAATGCTGCTGGCATTAGTTTTCTACAACGCCCTGCTTTATTTCGCGACCAGCAAGAAAGAGAACATCTATTACGCCCTGTACCTAATCTCCGGGCTCGTGTGGATTGCGCTCTCTTATGGCTTGATTGCCAGCATGTTCGATGTATACGGCGCGGCTGTTTTCAAGCTGAATATCTCGCTGATCACCATGCCGATCTTTCTTGTGCTGTTCATGATGGCCATTTTTGAAACGAAACAACTCTACCCAACCGAACACCGCTGTCTTCAGGCGCTTCTGGCAATTCTGACCGGAACATTAGTCTGGGGTTGCTTCGATATTGCCGGCGCACTCAAACCAGCCAGCACGCTAGCTGCGTTAATGATGGTCGTGACTTTTTCGGTCAGTATTTCCTTGTACCGAAAAGGCAATCCGTTGGTGAAGTTTTTTCTTCTCGGTCATAGCTTCTTTGTGGTGTTTAACGGGATCGCCGTACTCTTTTACAAGGGCCTTATAGCACCCAGCTATCTGAGCAGCCACGGCGTGGGGATCGGCATCGTGCTCGAGGCCCTGACTCTGGCCTTTATCATCTCTTACCGCATCAAGATTCTAGAAGACATCCGATCCTCCCAGGCAGAGTTCAAGAAACAAGCCGCCACCGATCCGCTGACAAAGCTCTATAACCGCCGTTTCTTCTTCTCTGAAGCCGATTACCTGCTGGAGTTGGCAAAAAGCAGTCACACACCACTATCGGTGCTAGTGATTGACATTGATCACTTCAAGCGAGTCAACGACACCTACGGTCATAGCTGTGGCGACGAGGTCCTCATTCGGCTGGCGCATATCCTGAAGAAGCACAGCCGCTCTAAGGACCTACTTGCACGTTTCGGAGGCGAGGAATTTGTCATGCTCCTGCCAGAAGCCGACATGCAGGAAGCGATGCGATGCGCGGAAAGAATCCGCGTGTCAGTCGAAGCGCTGCAAGTGACCGTCAATGTAGATGACATCGTACGTTCCACCATCAGTATCGGCGTCGCCAAGGTCAATACAGAGCGCGAGACGATCGAGGAAGCGCTCAACCGCGCAGATAAGGCGCTATATCACGTCAAAAACACCGGCCGCAATCGTGTTTATAGTGATAAGAGCGATGCTGAAACCCAATTGCAGTTGTGACAAGCGAGCACGCATTGTTTGGCTTAAAGCCGCAGATGAACGAGAGTACAAAGGGCATTTGCCAGCGTAAACGCACCTGGATGCTAACCCACATAACGCCATAATTACCGGGCATACTGAGTTCATCGAGCCGTTTTTTTAGCGGCGTTTTATTCCTTTTTGTGCACAAAAGCCAATGCTTGCCACCAGCCTCGCCATCATCGTTGCGCTACTGAGCATTTCGTCGGCACTTGTGTTGTGGCAGCGCATGTGCCGGCTAAAACAACAGCTGGCACATCATCAAGCGTTGCTGGACACCCTCCCAAAGGGTCTGTTGCTGGTGGGCCGTGATGGCCGCATCAGCGTGTATAACGCGACAGCGGCACGGCTGCTGGGCGGCCCCACCGCGACATTGCAAGGCTTGCCGCTACCCTGCTGGTTGCAGCAACCCGACGAGCACACCTCAACGCCTACTCGCCAGCACATTTTGCTACCGGCGGATGGCAAGCCGCAGATGGTGGATGTAAATCGGATACCCGCAGCCACTCACGGCGATGCATTCGTCCTGACTCAGGCTACCTATCAGCACGACAATCCCGGCGAAGATGTCGAACGTTTCAAGCGCAGTCAGTACTTCGCCTGCATTGGTACTTGGGACTGGTCGATCGATACCGAAAAGCTGTATTGGTCAGAGGCCATCTACGGCATGTTCGGCTTCAAGATCGGTGAAGTAACCCCGAACTATGAACTGTTCTGTAACTGCGTCCATCCAGAAGACCGCGAGCATGTACGTGCGGGTGAGCTGAGCTGCATTGCAACCGGTCATAACCATGACGAAGAATATCGGGTGATCTGGCCTGACGGCAGCATCCACTGGCTGCGCGAGACCGGCAACGTGGTCAAGGACGCCAATGGCCAACCGATCAAGATGATGGGCGTGGTGCGCGACATTACCGAAGAAAAAGCGTCAGTCAATCAGCTAAAAGAAATGGCCCGTCACGACCCGCTGACCGGACTGCCCAATCGCTTGCTGCTTGAGGAGTGTTTAACTCATGCACTGGCGCGCGCACGCAGTAACGCAACGCGGGTGGCCTTGGTCTTTATCGACCTCAACGGTTTCAAGCAAATCAATGATGAGCACGGGCATGCCGTTGGCGACCAAATATTAGTCAACACGGCGCAGCGCTTACAGCAAACGTTGCGCGAGTCCGACATGGTGGCAAGGCTGGGCGGCGATGAATTTGTAGTGGTTATCGAGGGACTGGCACTAAGCAAGAGCCTGGACGACGAGGCGCAGCTAATCAGCGAGAAGATTTTGCAGCGACTGTCTCAGCCGCTCATTCTAGGCAATGCCAGCCATCAGGTCGGCGCGAGTCTTGGCATTGCCATGTATCCAGAGCACGGGCCGAACATCGATAGCCTCATCCATATTGCCGACCAAGCGATGTATGCGGCAAAGCGCAACGGCAACAATCAATATTGCCTTGGCCTGGCAAACACCGGCGAAGCCAGCTCTGACTGGCCCGATGGTCAACCAGACAGGCTGTGGTGATTGCACCCGATCCGTAAACCGATCCGCAAACAGCATCGAGCAGAGCGGCCTGTGCACCTACAACACCCATCCGCGCACTGGTTCGGGTTTCACTGACCTTACGGGTTTTGCAGTCAATCGAGCAGCTCAGCCGGTACGTTGCCACCGTTGTCGGCCAGTTTTTGCAGTACTGTTTTATGCAGCCAGGTATTCATCTGCGCCGAGTCAGTCATCTTCTGTGCAGGGCAACCCAACTCTGCGGCTAACTCCTTACGCGCCGCCAGGCTGCTGTCCAAGTCCAGCAGTTTGAGCAGGTCGACAATGGATACCTTCCAGTTGAGTGGCTCTGGATGCTTGGCCGCCAACTTTTCAAGAGTAGCAACCACGTCCACCGCCGGCAGCGATGTACTGGCCGCTGGTGGCGTTAACGTGTCGGAGGATGGTGCGGCGCCAGCATCGGTAGTTTCGGCTGCTTCGGCTTTTTCTCCAAAACCGAGTGTGTTAAGAATTTTACTGAACAAGCCCATGACGATTCCTTTCGTTAGTGGTGAAGCATTGAGCATATGCAATTTTTGGATAAACGCAGGGAATAGATTTCCCGATAACCTCCGGTGGCAGGCGGCGTATCGTATGACGTTCATTCCCGTGGAGAACTGGCTATGTTCCAAGTAACGCGAAACGGCGATAAACGACTCAACGTAGAGTTTTCCGGAACGCTCGACCGCGATGAAATGCGCCTCGCGCTGGATCAGTTGAGCAAAAAATCCGAGGGCATCGAGCACGGCCGAATGCTTTATCGAATCGGCGATTTCGCGTTGCCTTCCTTGAGCGCAATAGGCGTCGAGTTGTCGCACATCCCACAATTGTTCAGATTTATTCGACGCTTCGATCGCATGGCCGTCGTTGCCGGCAAGGAGTGGGTGAGAAAAGCCAGCGAGATCGAGGGCGTGCTGATTCCGGGGCTGCAAATCAAGGCATTCGATCTGACTCAAGAGGCGCAAGCCGAAGCTTGGTTGCAACGTTAGGCGCGGAGCCCCGCTAAGCAATACTTCGCTCATCTCCAGTCACTGCGGGGTCGCCGCCTATGGTGCCCTGCAACAGGTGCTCGAACAGGGCAGCGGCGCACGCGAACAGGCCTTGATTCGTGCTCTCGCGTCGCACTGTGTGACACAACCGCCCGCGCAGCGCGCTGAATGCCGTGCATTGCCGGTCACCCTACGGATAAAGCCTAGTGTGTCCTTGGAGTGATCTGACGCTAGGCTGGTTGAGGGAAAGCCCTGCGACTAAACAGCCCACGACTACCCTAACTGATCAATCATAATTGAGTTGCTGTAGATCAAACTGTCATCGCTGGCACGATGCGCAACCAAATGAAATTGGCCGCGTTGGTCGCGTTCGCTTAAATAGACACGCCATTGGCAACCGACGAGGGGCCCATATTCCTCCGGAATTTTCAATTCCAGCGTGGTCATATCGACATCGATCATGGCTTCAGACTCATGGTTTTTTTGCAGCTGCTCCTCAGTCTGTTCTAGCCGAACATGTTCGGCCTCGCTGACATGAAAATGAATGTCCCCCAGCGGAGTGGACTTTTTGTCGCCGTTTTTTTTGCACCAACCTTCGATAGTTAAGGTATTCATGGCAAAACCTCCTTAAATGGACGTTTAGATACGGTCACTCACAACTGCTAAAGATTGGACAACGAGCCAGGGACGTTGCTCCATTGCTGGCGTATTGCATCGTTTAACTCACCCAGCGTTTCCGATAAGCTGCGAACCTTCATTAGTAGGAGTAATTCCCATGGCCAAAGCCACTGCTCGTCACATCCTGGTTGCCACCGAAGATAAGTGCAACGAACTGAAAACCACTATCGAAGCTGGCGCCGACTTTGCTCAGGTTGCCAAAGATAATTCGTCCTGCCCATCCAGCCGTCAAGGTGGCGACCTAGGCTCGTTCGGTCCTGGCCAGATGGTCAAGGAATTCGACGCCGTAGTGTTCAGCGCGCCGGTTAATGTGGTGCAAGGCCCGGTAAAAACCCAGTTCGGCTACCACTTGCTCGAAGTCACCAGCCGCGAAGACTGATTGCGAGCAGTCCCCGGGCCGCATTTACGGCACTCGACGCCCTGCGTCTAAACACCGGGAACTGAACGTTGCGGAATGGGTTCGGCCCTGCGCCACCCATTCTGTGCCTCCACCCTCCCCCGCAGCCCGCCGCTAAATATTGCGCGGCACCTAGCTGCTCATACACTACCGTGACAGCCAAGCCCTTCGCGCCAACTACCGCCCTGCGCCTCAAAAAACCGAAAACCACTGTGCTTTCAATGCTCATGCCCAACATTCAGCCATTTTGCCCTGCGACACGGGCTATGCTATTGCGCGCGCCAAGCGCGAGAGCCGAGTCGCAACCAGGCACCATTTAAGCGAGGGTTTACATGAGCACCACATCCGCCGACATCTGCGCCGCAGCCGACCAACTCAATGGGTTTGTCGGATTCAATACCAAGACCGCCACTCATATCGTGCGTTTCAGTGAAGATTCATTTGGCATGGACATCGCCGAAGACAGCATCACCCCCGCCAGTGAGTTCGTCTGGCAACAACAGGCTGATGAGGTGATGACGCTTAAACGCGAGCTCATTCAGATTCTGCTCGACCAGAACATCAACGACCGGCTGCACTTCGGCGAATCGTTGCTGGTGTATATGCGCCGCCAGGATCTGCCGGAAATCAGCGCGCAACGTCATTTAAAAGCGCGGATCTAAGCTAGCCACAAGCGCGAGCCAAAAATGCCGGCTGCACCGCCCGAAGCTAACCACCTCGACTGATGCGCCACCGAATCGGCTCGAAAGCCCGCCAGAGCCGTCAGCCCGCGACTTGGCGAAGCTTTGCCGCGTTCCAGGTTCAGGGCAACCGAGTTCACAAGAGACACCTTCATAGATAAGCGCAAGCTGAATACGCCAGCAGCCCGCTGCAGCACGCGTATACTGCCGCCACTTGAGCGCCAGCTTGCCGCCATTGACCCCTACCCGGCGCTCTACGGACCTTCCATGACTTATTACTCGCCTGATTCGCCTGATCAAACCCGTGCCACCTGCGAGCCGACTGCCGAGCCGAGTAAGCTCGACTCGAACGCGGGCAGCGCAGACGCTGTAAACACAGCCGCTACAACCGAAGAAGAAAGCGCAGAAAACGCCGTCACACCGATACCGGCTAAAAAAGCCGCTATTGCGGCCTTTACCTTTCCGTTTTCGCCCAGTGTATTTGCCCCCAGCCAAAGCGACGATCAGTCCTGGCACCAGAAAGGCAATCAGTCCGCTCACCACAAAACCCCAAGCCGAACCCCCAATGGCAGCCGTCGTTCCATGGGCAAGCGCTAACCGAGCAGTGCGGCCAACTTGAGGGTTGGCTAAGCATTGAGCGCCGAACGAACCTGTCCGGCGCCGGCGTCGCTAGAGAAGAGCAGCCTGCGCTGATTGTTTTTTAAGCTAAGCGCAGCACTGCATTCAGGTACGAAACTGCGCCACTGTGCCTTGCAACTCCACGCCCAGGCGCGCCAGCTCGGCACTCGACGCCGCGGTTTGCTGGATGGCGCTGGCGCTTTCTTCGCCGATGTCGCGCACCCGAGTGACGCTTTCGCTGATGCTTTCGGCCACTGCGCTCTGCTCTTCGGCAGCGGCGGCGATCTGCTGGTTCATCTGCTCGATGCTGCTTACCGCCAAGGTGATGCGGCCCAGGGCTTCGCCGGCCTGCCCGGCCAGGCTAACCGCGCCCTGGGTCAAGGTACGGCTGCTTTCCATTTTTTCCACCGCGCCCTGTGCCATGCGCTGCAGGCTGGCAATCAGGCCTTCGATCTCTTGTGTGGAATCCTGAGCTCTGCGAGCCAGGGCTCGCACTTCGTCGGCGACTACGGCAAACCCGCGGCCCTGCTCGCCAGCCCGAGCAGCTTCGATAGCGGCGTTGAGGGCCAGTAGGTTGGTCTGTTCGGCGACGCTGCGGATAACCTCCAGCACGCTGCCGATCCGCACGCTTTCCTGATTCAGCGAATGAATTGCCGTCGCCGACAGTTCGACTTCGCCGGCTAAACGGTCGATCTGAGTCACCGCCTGCAGCACCACCTGATTGCCTTGCTGGGCTTCGCGGTCCGCCTCGCGTGCGGCCAGTGAAGCCTGCTCGGCGTTTTGCGCGACTTCCTGCACCGTCGCGGCCATCTGGTGCATGGCGGTGGCGGTTTGTTCGGTTTCCAGTTTCTGGGTTTGCACGCCCACGCTGGTTTGCGCGGTAATGGACGACAGCTCCTCGGCAGCGGCGGCGATCTGCCCCACGCCACCGCCGATCCGGCCAACCAGCGCGCGCAGGTTGCCGGTCATGCTCTGCATAGCAGCCAGCAACTGGCCCAATTCATCGCGCCGATTCAGCGGTATATCCTGGCGCAGATCACCTTCGGCGATGCGCCGAGCGAACGCCACAGTCTGCTCCAAGGGCCTGACGATGGAGCGCGAAATCAGCAGCGCGGCCAACAAGCCGAGAATCACTGCCGCCGAGCCCATGACGCCAAGCAGCAGCAGAGCCTGGCGGCTGTCTTCGCTCATGTGCTGCTCTTCGCTGTTTTTTGCCTGCTCGGCCATAGACAGCACTTCGCGCGCCTGCTTGATTATCACCGCTTCAGTGGTGCGGCTCTGCACGCGCAGCTGCTGGTAGTTGGCAAAGGCTTGCTGGTAGCTGGCAAAGGCTTTCAGAGCGCTTGCCGCAGTGAGTTTTTGCTCATCGTTCAACCAGACCATCAGGCTGCTGCCGACTTTTCCTAGATCCTTGCTGACAGTGGTCCACTCTTCCAGCGCCTCAGCCGAACCATCAATGATGTAAAGGTTTTCGTATCCACGCAGGTCGAGCATGCGTTTGTTAAGACCCGAGGCGGTTTCTGCCAGGGTCAGCGGGTCACTGCCGCTGAGGTGGTCGCCCTGCAGGCGCAGTTCGCGCACGGCGTCATACATCTCCAGTTCAATCACCTCGAACCGATCGCGCGCGTCATCGGCCGCTACGCGCATCTGTGCGCGGGCTTCGCGGGCCTGATGACGCTGCTGCACATAGGTTTCGAATTGATTCTGGTAGGCTTGCGCAGCCTGATCCATCGCCTGAAAACGTGCCACATCCACCGGCCGACTGCTCTTGATTTGCTCAGCTAGATGTTCGCGCGCCACGCCCAGATACTCGCGCACGCGCTCGGCCAGGTCGGCGTCAAGGCTCGCAGCAAAATCGCGTTCCAGGCGCCGTGCATGCAGTATTTGCTCATCGATTGCCGATAATCGGCTGGTCTGGGTATGCCCGTACAGCACCGCTTGCACGGCTAAAAAACCGCTACCGGTGACGGCAACCGTGAGTAATAGCACCAGGGCAAAACCGCAGAGCAGTTTTTTACCCACGGACAGATCGGTGAACAGGCGGGTGGCGGACAGCAACATAAACGCAACTCCAGTGTTGTTATTTGGCCCGCCAGCCCGACTGCGGCTATCCACCAACTCATTCACCCCGAGCGAGGCGAGCAACCCCGTGAGCGCGATTGTTTAACCGATAGCGCGGCATGGGGTAAGCGAGTGGTTTAGCTGAAGTCCAACTGCATGGCATTAATTGATAGTTGAACCGAGGGCAACAGCAAGCCCTGTGCCAGCTTTATGAACTGCCTACAGATGGGTGCGGTGTGACCTATACCATCGGCTGTCAGCGCCTATCCATTAGCGCATCGCGCTACCAGCGATCGGACTCGTTTTAGGCGAGTAACTCGGGAGATTTTGTGGCGCGATAAAGCAGGCTGCTTTCCGCCAGTTCCCAGCTAGATATGGCGACTTTTCGCCATTTCCCGGGGATGCCTTGGGACGCGGTTCAATGCTGCAAATTGCCGTAGAGCTTGGCGTACAAACCGCCCTCGGCGATCAGTTGCTGATGGTCGCCGTCTTCGGCGATACGCCCGCCGTCGAACACCAGCACTCGGTCGGCTTGCTTCACCGCGCTCAGGCGGTGGGCGATGATCAAGGTGGTACGCCCGCTGAGAAACTGCGCCAGCGCCTGGTGCAGGGCATATTCGGTGACGGCGTCCAGCGCCGAGGTGGCCTCGTCGAGAATCACCACCTTGGGCTCGGCCAGCACCATGCGGGCGATAGCCAGGCGCTGCCGCTGGCCGCCTGACAAGCGCACCCCGGCCCGCCCGACTACGCTGTCCAGACCCAGTGGCAGCAGGCCAATGGTCTCGGCCAACTGGGCGATTTCCAGGGCGCGCCAGCAGGCTGCATCGCTGCGTTCACGGCCCATGGTCAGGTTGGCGCGCACCGTGTCGTTGAACAACGCCGGGTGCTGCAAGACCACCGCGACGTTCTCGCGAACCCCGGGCAGGCCGATTTCCTCCAGGCTCGCGCCGCCATAGCGAATGCGCCCGGCCTGGGCCGTATACAAGCCCAGCAACAGTTGCACCAGGGTACTTTTGCCGCCGCCGCTGGCGCCGACAATGGCGACTTTCTCGCCGGGCGCAATGACCAGATTAAGCCCGTCCAGCACCGGCTCATCGGCGTAAGCGAAGCTTAGCCCCTGCACCTCGATGCCCACCGTGGTCTGCCCCGCAAAGGGATCGGCGCCACCCGAGTATTGCGGCTCGTCGCGCCGGGCGAGTAATTCATTGATCCGCGTCAGCGCGCCCCCGGCGGCGTAGAAGGCGTATTGCAGATTGAGCAGCTGCTCGACCGGGCCGATCATGTACCAGAGGTAGCTGAACACCGCGAGCATCTGGCCGATCGACAGATCGGATAACAGCACGGTGAGCATGGCGGCAGCGCGGAAGATATCGATGCCAAACTGAAACAGCAGGCCACTGGCGCGGCTTGAGGCATCGGTCCGCCACTGCGAAGTCACCGCAAAGTCGCGGACTTCCTTGGCCCGCATACCCAGCCGGCCGAGGAAAAAACCCTGGCGATTGCCGGCACGGATCTCTTGGATGGCTTCCAGGGTTTCGGTCAAGGCCTGGGTAAAGCGCGAGGTGCTGTCGTTTTCGAGTTTTTTCAGGTGTTTGATCCGCTTGCCCAACTGCACTGTGACGTAGATCACCAGCGGGTTAAACAGCAAAATCAGCAGCGCCAGTTGCCAGTGCATCCACAGCAAAATGGCCGAGGTGCCAATCAGCGTCAGCACCGCCACCAGAAAGCGACTGAGGGTTTCGCCGACGAACTTGTCGACCGTTTCCAAGTCGGTGACCAGATGCGTGGTCACCGTGCCGCCACCCAGGCTTTCGTATTCCGTCAGAGAGATGCGCTTGAGCCGCTCGATCAGACGAATGCGAATGCGGTACACGATGTCCTTGGACAAGCTCGCGAACAGTCGCGCCTGCAGCACATTGAACAGTAGCGATGAACAGCGCAACACCAGGGTCAGCACCAGCATCAGGCCAATATAACCGACCGCTATTTCCCAGGCCGAGGGCAGGAAGCGGTCCATAACCTTGAGCGCAGCGTCGCCGTCTTGCAGCAGCACCTCGTCCACCAGCAGCGGCAGCAGCAGCGGAATCGGCACGCTGCACAGGGTCGCCAGCAACGCCACGCCATTGGCCAACCACAGAGATTTTTTATGCCGCTGGGCCAGGCGGCGAATTTCCGCCCAACTAAGGTGATCAAGCATCAATGGCGCGCTCCAACCAGCGGGCCAGTAACGGCGCCAGCTCGGCCAGCGGCTGATAGCCATTGGTCAACAGCGCCAGCTGGCCATTGTGCTCGGCCAACAGGGTGGGGAAACCGCTGATGCCCAGGTCCTGCGCCCAGCGGCAATCGGCCGCCGTGGCGGCCACTGACTCGGCGCTGTCGAAGGCCTCGGCGAACGCGCTGCGATCAAGGCCAGCCTGTTCGGCCAGCGCCACCAGCAGGGGGGTTTGAGTCACATCGCGGCCTTCGACATAGAAGGCCCGCTGGATCAATTTGGCCAGCGGCCAGACCAACTGCGCATCAAGTCCGCGGGCGCTGACTAAGGCCCGGCAGGCCGGCTCGGTGTCATACACCAAGCCTTCCGGTAAACCCTCGGCGAAGTTGAACGGCTGTCCGCTGGCGGCCTGTACCGCCTGCCAGTGGCCGAGAGTTCTGGCCCGCCCCGCCGCATCTATTCCCAGCCGCTCGCGGCGCAGTCCGCCGGCGACCAGATGCAACGGCACGCCAGCGCGCTGGGCCTGCTCGGCGAGCGCCTCGAGTACCGGGGCAAATCCCCAGCACCAGGAACACATCGGGTCCATCACATACAGCAGGCGAGTGGTCATGGCGCAGCTCTCCATCAAGGGTGTTCAGATACAGGTCTAGCTCAGATTCAGGAGCCTGGTGGGGCTGATTGAAACCCCTAACAACTTGCCCCGCGAGTTAATCGGTTTCGAGCTAATCGGGTACAAGCCAAAGGGGTTACGGGCTAAACGGTTTTACTGGCTAATCGGTGAATCGACCAGGCGCGGGTTGTAACCGAGCGGGTGTGGCTGATTGCGCGCTTTGGCCAGCTCGATCTGTTTTTGCCGCTCGCGGGCGCTGTTGCGGGTTTTTTCGCTGAGCGAATCCCAGCAATGCGGGCAACTGACGCCCAGCAGGTAATGCGGCGATTGCCTGTCCTGCACCGAAATCGGCACGCGGCAAGCATGGCATTGGTCGTACTCACCCTCGCTCAGGTCATGGCGAACCGTGACCCGGTTGTCGAACACAAAGCAGTCGCCGCGCCACTGGCTCTGCGCCTCTGGCACCTGCTCCAGGTACTTGAGGATGCCGCCTTTAAGATGGTAAACCTCGTCAAAACCTTGACCCAACATATAGCTGGAAGCCTTTTCGCAGCGGATGCCACCGGTGCAGAACATCGCCACTTTCTTGTGTTTGGCCGGGTCGAAGTGCGCCTGAATATAAGCAGGAAAGTCGCGAAAACTCTGGGTCTTGGGGTCGATGGCACCCTCGAAGGTGCCGATGGCCACTTCGTAATCGTTGCGGGTATCGATCAGCAACACCTCGGGATCACTGATCAGCGCGTTCCAGTCGCCCGGCTCGACATAGCTGCCGACTTGCAGATTGGGGTCCACGCCCGGCACGCCGAGGGTGACGATCTCTTTTTTCAATTTGACCTTAGTCCGGTAGAACGGCTGCTCTTGGCAGTAGGACTCCTTGTGGTCGAGGTCGTCGAAACGCGGATCCTGCTTGAGCCAGCCCAGCAGGCCGTCGATGCCCGCTCGGCTGCCGGACACGCTGCCATTGAGGCCCTCGGCGGCAATCAGCAATGTACCTTTGATGCCATTGGCGAGCATGGCTTCGAGCAGCGGTTGGCGCAGCGCAAGGTAATCGTTCAGCGTGACGAACTTGTACAGCGCCGCCACCACAATGGTGTGGGTCATGGGTAATGCCTCCAGGTGGTCGCCCGCGTAAAGGGCGGACCGGACGTCGAAAACCAGGGCGCCGACGAGAGCCGGCGCGGGGCGCGCAGCTTAACAGATGCCGTCCCATTCAAGCGCCGCGCCAGCCGCCAAACGAGCAGCCGGCCAACTGCCTACAGGCCGTTTACGACCGGCTAAACCGCGACAACCGCACTCGCTCGCGCAACTGTCATGCCGCCGCGCGCCACGCTTAAAGGCTTATTGGCCTGCGCGCTGACTGGCGCCCTGGCAGGTCGGCGATGCTGGCGCGCCAGCCCGTTGCTGCCATTCTTCGGGGGTATAGGTGTGCAGCGCCAAGGCATGCAATTGCCCCATCAATTCACCCACGCTGGCATAGACCCGCTGATGGCGTTTGACCGCATTCAAACCGGCAAATACCGGGCTGACGATCACTGCCTTGTAATGGGTTTCAACGCCGCGGCTGTGCATGTGGCTTTCATCCAACACTTCAAGGTGCTGGGGTGCCAAGTCGGCCAGGGCCGTCTGCAGACGTTCACGCATGGACATGGGACTTGCTCCGTTTACTCGCTGAATAAGCGTACACAATACCGCCTATGGAAGGGATACGGGGCGTTGACCAAGCTAACCAACGGCCGCGCAGCGCCAATCTGTCGAGAGCCGGGTTATTCGTGAACGCCCGCGGACTTAAAAGATACCGAGCGAACCGCCTGGCCCGTATCCCGTGGCACGGCTTGAGCGGTTGGAACGAATTGGGCTGTGCTGTGCTGGCCAACATTCAAGCAAGCCAGCTCAGCCAGCATTCAAGACTTTTTCTTGGATTGCAGTTCGGCGCTCATGGTTTCTAACAGTTTGTTGACTGCCGGAACCGCTGTCTCGAGTTTCTGTTGGGTCAGCCGGGCGGATTGCTCAGTCAGGGCCGGCATGGTTTTCATGATCTTTTCGCCCAGAGGCGACTGATAAAAAGCAATCAGATCCTGGAGTTCCTGCTCGCTAAAGGTGCGGGTATAGAGCTTGACCATATCCGGTTTGAGTTGCTCCCAGCCCACCGCCTTGTCCAGCAAGACATTGGCTTTAGCCTGGTAACTTTCCAGCAGCGCTTGCTGGCTCTGCGCAGCCTTGGCATCGGCAAAGCGCTTGGCAAACATCTGTTGAACCTGGGCATACACCGGCACGGCTAACTTGTCGGCATTGGCCAGTTGCAAAAAGCGTTCGGCATCGGCGGCATGGCTATCGGCATCAGCGAACACCTGGCCGGCGGCACAGGTCAGTAAAACGGCGGCACAGAGGGTTTTTAGACGGAGCATCAATGATTCCTACTGCAATGAACGAGCTGAGTAGACTACACAATCGTGAGTTTGCTCCCCAGCGGGCCACGTTCAAGCCCCGGCACGGTACAGCCCGCCGCCGAGCCGAGATTAAGACGTGCGTGTGCGTGACCGCGAACGGCCTTGCCTGGGGCGGGCGTCCAACCGGCTCTGCGCCGCGACGTGCGGGCCAACTCGGCATTCCCAGAAATACACCTGCCCGCTTTTTATAGCGGTGCCAAATAGCTTTTTTGGGCGGCCTGGCAGGCACTTCTGCGTTGCGACGCGCAGACCAACGATGCCTATCCACACGGCACGCGACACGCCCGCAATATGCCGACAAGGAACTGCCAGCCGCCGCAGCGGCCTAAACTGCGCCGATACCTTCTGGAGAACATTGCGATGAGCCGTATCGAAACCGACAGCCTGGGCGACATCGAAGTCGCCGACGAGGTTTACTGGGGCGCCCAGACTCAGCGCTCACTGGAGAACTTCGCCATCGGCGAGCAACACATGCCGCTGGCGGTGCTGCATGCCTTGGCGCTCATCAAGAAGGCCGCGGCGCGCGTCAATGATCGGATTGGCGATCTGCCGCCGGACATCGCCCGGCTGATCGAACAGGCCGCCGACGAGGTGCTGACCGGCCAGCACGATGCGCAATTTCCGCTGGTGGTGTGGCAAACCGGCAGCGGGACCCAAAGCAACATGAACGTCAATGAGGTCATCGCCGGGCGTGCCAATGAGCTGGCCGGCCAGGGCCGCGGCGGTAAGGTTCCGGTGCATCCGAACGATCACGTCAACCGCGCGCAAAGTTCCAACGACAGCTTTCCGACCGCCATGCATATCGCCGCCTTGCAAGCCGTGCAACACGATTTGCTACCAGCGCTTGCCGAACTTTCTGGCGGGTTGGCCGAGCAGGCCGCGCGCCATAGTCACCTGCTGAAAACCGGACGCACCCACTTGATGGATGCCACACCCATTACCTTCGGCCAGGAGTTGTCGGCGTTTATCGCCCAACTAGACTATGCCGAGCGCGCCCTGCGCGGCGCCTTGCCAGCGGTCTACGAACTGGCCCAGGGCGGCACGGCGGTCGGCACCGGTTTGAATGCGCCCCGTGGGTTTGGCCCAGCGATGGCCGCCGAACTGGCCGCGCTGTCTGGTCTGCCACTGGTGAGCGCGCCGAATAAATTCGCCGCTCTGGCCGGTCATGAACCGCTGGTCAGCCTGGCCGGCGCACTGAAAACCCTGGCCGTGGCCTTGATGAAAATCGCCAACGACCTGCGTCTACTCGGCTCCGGCCCGCGCACCGGGTTTGCCGAAGTAAAACTGCCCGCCAACGAACCGGGCAGTTCGATCATGCCCGGCAAGGTCAACCCGACCCAGTGCGAGGCTCTGTCCATGCTCGCCTGCCAGGTGCTCGGCAACGATGTGAGCATAGGTTTTGCCGCCAGCCAGGGTCATTTGCAACTGAACGTCTTCAAGCCGGTGATCATCTACAACCTGCTGCAATCGACGCGCTTGCTGGCCGATGGCTGTCGCAATTTTCAGCGCCACTGCATTGCCGGGCTCGAACCGGATGCAGCGCAAATGGCTGCTCATCTGGAGCGCGGCCTAATGCTGGTGACGGCGCTGAATCCGCATATCGGCTATGACAAGTCCGCCCTCATCGCCAAAAAAGCTTACAGCGAAGGCACCACTTTGCGCGAAGCCGCCCTGGATCTGGGCTATGTCAGCGCCGCTGACTTCGATGCCTGGGTGCGCCCGGAAGGCATGCTGGAGAGCAACCCCAATGACTGAAATGGCCAAGAGCGGCGCCACTCCATTGGAAGGCGACGGCAAACGCATTCTACTGGTGCTCGGCACGCCGAAAACCGACAGCCTTTGTCATGCCCTGGCCGAGGCGTATAGCCAGGGCGCCCGCAGCCAAGGTCATGTGATACGGCAACTGAAACTCGCCGAACTGATCTTCGACCCCGTATTGCACGACGGCTATGACCAGAGCCAGCCGCTGGAACCCGATTTGCTGGACGCTCAGCGGCTGATCCACTGGGCCGAGCATTTAGTGCTGGTTTATCCGGTCTGGTGGGGTGGTTTTCCAGCGTTGCTCAAGGGGTTCTTCGACCGGGTGTTCCAGCCCGGCTTCGCCTTTAAATACCGCGAGCACTCACCGGTGCTCGATCCGCTATTGAGCGGACGGACCGCCGACCTACTGGTAACCCTGGATCAACCCGCTTGGCATTTTCGCTGGCTCCAAGGAGCCCCGGCGCACCGGCAAATGATGCGCAGCACACTGGGCGCCTGCGGGATCAAAACCCGCCGGCTGGCCGAGTTCGCACCGGTGCGGTTCTCATCTGAGGAGCAGCGGCAAAAATGGCTGCGCCGCGCCGAGCAACTCGGCAGCCGCGCTTAAGAACGACTGCGCAGCCGGCTGCTAGCGATTAACGATTAACGATTAAAAAGAAGCGCTCGGCCTCGGTTCTCCATCGGCCATAGACCAACAGCCCAAGGCAAACGGCAAACGGCAAACGGCAAACGCGCCCGAGACTGAGCAAAAAACAACCATTTGTCGCGCCAACTGGCGATAACGCTATAGCTGATTAAACTTATAAAAACAGTCAGTGTCTGGGTTTATCAATCATGTTCGGTCAACGTGCAGAAGATCCGCACCCCGCTACGCATTACCGCAGCGAGCGAATTAGTGCGATCAACGGTCAGTATTTTTTCTCCACCCGCGAGGGTACGCTGGAAGGTCCCTACGTCACGCGAGTCGATACCCAGCGCGAGATTAACCTCTACATTCAGCGCCAGGCCGGCGTCAGCGAACCTCGCGAACGCTAAAATAATCCCTACCCACAAAAAAACCGCGATCGTCGCGGTTTTTTGTGTGGTGATGTCTGTTTTAGAGGTCGACGAGGCGCCTTGCCAAGAACGTCTGTAGCAGATAAATCTGTGACTTTATAACGATCAACCGGCCGTTCAGGCGAACGGCTCAATCATCGGCAAAGGCCGCCTCCAACGCTTCGTTGATGGTGCGCAGCACCTTGATCCGGGCGAAGCGCTTATCGTTGGCTTCGACCAGGGTCCAGGGCGCCACTTCGCTGCTGGTGCGATCGACCATATCGCCGACTGCATCGCAGTACTGCGACCATTTCTCACGATTACGCCAGTCATCCTCGGTAATTTTGAAACGCTTGAAGGGAATCTTCTCGCGCGCCTGGAAGCGCTCCAGCTGGGTGTCCTGATCGATGGCCAGCCAGAACTTCACCACCACCACGCCAGCCTCCACCAGCTGTTCCTCGAAGGCATTGATTTCGTCATAGGCACGCAGCCAATCGGCAGGCTGGCAATACTCCTCGACCCGCTCCACCAACACTCGGCCGTACCAGGAACGATCGAATACGGTGAATTTGCCACGCGCCGGAATATGCCGCCAGAAACGCCACAGATAGGGCTGGGCGCGCTCTTCCTCAGTGGGCGCGCCGATCGGCACGATGCGGTACTGGCGCGGATCGAGCGCAGCCGCGACCCGGCGAATTGCGCCGCCCTTGCCCGCCGCATCATTACCCTCGAATACCGCGACCAAGGCGTGTTTGCGCATGCGCTTGTCGCGCATCAAGCCGGATAAGCGCGCCTGCTCGCCGGCTAACTGGGCTTCGTAATCGTCCTTGTCCACGTGCTGACTCATGTCCAGGCTATCTAGCAGGCCCAGATGATCCAGACTGCCGATCAGCGGCGCGGCATGCGGCGAGCTGGCGCGCGGCACCTGGGCGTGCAACGCCGCTTGCAAACCTTCCAACAGCACCCGCCCGACCGTCAGGCTGCGGTAGTAGGGATCGACTCCTTCGACCACATACCAGGGCGCGTAATCGCGACTTGAGCGACGCAACATGCGCTCGCCATAACGCACGAATTTGTCGTAGGTCTTGGACTGCAACCAGTCCAGCGGACTGATCCGCCAGCTGTGCAAGGGATCGTCCTGCAGGGCTTTGAGGCGGGCGTTCATCTGCGGCTTGGAGAGGTGGAACCAGAACTTGAAGATCAGCGTGCCCTCATCGCAGAGCATCCGCTCGAGGTTTTTCGCACTGTCGATGGCCTGATCCAGCACCGCATTCTTGATCTGCCCATGCACCCGCGATTGGAGCATCTGGCTGTACCAGTTGCCGAAGAAAATCCCCATGCGCCCCTTGGGTGGCAGCTGCCGCCAGTAGCGCCAGGCGGACGGGCGAGTCAGTTCTTCGTCGGTCTGCTGATCAAAGGTATTGACCTGAATAAGCCGCGGGTCCATCCATTCGTTGAGCAACTTGATGGTCTCGCCCTTGCCGGCGCCCTCCACGCCACAAATCAACACCAGCACGGCAAAGCGGCCTTGCAGTTTCAATTCATACTGGGCCTCCAGCAGCGCCTCGCGCAGCGCGGGCACCTCGGCGTCGAAGGTTTTCTTGTCGATGCTGTGGCCAATCTCGGCAGATTCGAACATACGCAGTTCCTTGGTTGGATGACCGCAGCCTAGCGGATTGGCTTGCATGCTGCCTGACCCGCGTCAGTTGCGCTGCCAGGCGCGGCGGGTAAATAGGCTAGAATAGCGGCCTGATTTTTCTGCAGATATCCCCCACGCCCGCCATGTCTATCACTGCGCACACCCCACCCGACACGCCACAGGCTCACCTCGACTGGGATGCACAGGGCCAACCGCGCTCGCGCACTTTCGATGATGTGTATTTTTCCACCGCCAACGGGCTGGTCGAAACCCAATATGTGTTTCTTGCCAACAACGACCTGCCGGCGCGCTTTGCGGCCTTGGCCGACGGCGAACAATTGGTGATCGGCGAGACGGGTTTTGGCACCGGACTGAATTTTCTCTGCGCCTGGCAAGCGTTCGAGCAGCACGCGTCGGCGGGTAGCCGGCTGCATTTTGTCAGCGTGGAAAAATACCCACTGAGCCGCGCCGACCTGCAGCGCGCGCTGGACTTGTGGCCGCAACTGGCGCCCTTCTGCGCAGCCCTGCTGACGCAGTACGTGGCCCTGCATGCCGGTTTTCAACGCATGGTGTTCGCGGGCGGGCGGGTGCTGCTGACCCTGCTGATCGGCGATGCCCGGCAGATGCTGGCGCAGATGGATGCGCGGGTCGAAGCCTGGTTTTTGGACGGCTTTGCCCCGGCGAAAAACCCCGACATGTGGAGCCCTGAATTGTTCGCCGAGCTGGCCCGACTGAGCGCACCCGGCGCCAGCCTTGGCACCTTTACCAGCACCGGCTTCGTGCGGCGCAGCCTCACTCAGGCCGGCTTCAAGATGCAGCGCGTACCCGGTCTGGGACATAAATGGGAAGTCCTCAAAGGGCATTTCCAGGGCCTGCCGGATGGCCCCACGCACAGCGAAAAACCCTGGTTCGCCCGCCCTAGCTTCAAGCCGGCCGAGCGCCAGGCCCTGGTGATCGGCGCCGGCCTGGCCGGCTGCGCGACGGCCGCCAGCCTGGCGGCGCGCGGCTGGCAGGTGACGTTACTGGAGCGCCACGCCGGCATCGCCCAGGAAGCCTCGGGCAATCCCCAGGGCGTGCTCTATCTCAAGTTATCCGCCCACGGCACCACGCTATCACGGCTGATTCTGAGCGGATTCGGCTACACCCGGCGGCTGCTTGAGCACCTGCACAAGGGCCGCGATTGGGACAACTGCGGCGTGCTGCAACTGGCCTTCGACGCCAAGGAAGCTGAGCGCCAGGCACAGTTGGCCGGCGCGTTTCCCGCTGTTCTTCTGGTGCCACTCGAACAAGCCGCCGCCGAAGCCAAGGCCGGCATTCGTCTGCCCAGTGGCGGCCTGTTTTTTCCCGACGCCGGTTGGGTGCATCCGCCGGCGCTCTGTGCGTTGCTGGCCAGCCACCCGGCGATTCGCCTGCTCAGCCATCACGACGCCCTGCAGTTGCGTCAAGCCGATGGCCACTGGCAAGCCTGGAACGGTGAGCAATGCCTAGCCAGCGCGCCGATTGCGGTGCTGGCCGGCGCCGCCGAAATTGGCCGCTTTGCGCAGAGCGCGCACCTGCCGCTCAAGCGCATCCGCGGGCAGATCAGCAGCGTGCCGGCCACTCCAGCCAGCGCCGCCTTGCGCAGCGTGGTCTGCGCCGGCGGTTATGTGGCCCCGGCGCGCTTGGGCGAACACACCCTGGGCGCCAGCTTCGACTTCAACAGCACCGACCTGACGCTCAACCGCGCCGATCATCTCGGTAATCTGCGGCTGCTCGAGGAGATTTCAGCGGACCTGGCGACGCGCCTGGCGGTCACTGCGGACTCAGCCGAACCATCCAGTCTCGCCCCGGCACAGCCTGACCCACTCAGCGCGACTGAAGTTCAGGGACGCGCAGCGTTTCGCTGCACCAGTCCGGACTACCTGCCCATCGTCGGCCCGCTAGCTGACAGCGCCGCTTTTGCCGCAGCCTATGCGGTGCTGGCCAAAGACGCCCGGCAAGTTCCAGAGGTGCCCTGCCCCTGGTTCGAGGGCCTGTATATCAACAGCGGCCACGGCTCGCGCGGACTGATCAGCGCACCGCTGTCTGGCGAGCTGTTGGCCGCCTGGATCGATGACGAACCGCTGCCTGTGCCCCGCGACGTAGCCGAGGCCTGTCATCCCAATCGTTTCGCCCTGCGCGACCTGATCCGCCGCAAACCGCGCTAGCGGCCGCTAGCATCGCAGTCGTTTTGGAGAACTCCTTATGCTAATTCCGCCGCACCTGCTGGAAGCCGAGACCCTGACTGGTCTGATCGAAGATTTCGTCACCCGCGAGGGCACCGACAACGGCGACGAAACACCGCTGGAAACCCGCGTGCTGCGGGTGCGCCGGGCGCTGGATAAAGAGCAGGCGGTGATCGTCTTCGAACCGGAAAGCCAGCAATGCCAACTGATGCTCAAACGTGACGTACCCAAGCAATGGCTGCAGAGCTGAACGTAAATATCACGCGGGGCCACGCTTGACCCCGTTGTTCAACCCTAGCGAGCGCTGCTGTGCAGTCGCCAGGCCAGGCCACACATCAGCAAGGCCAGCCCCGTTAAGACCATAAAGGGCGGCTGATAGCTGCCGGCCAGATCGCGGCCCATCCCGGTCAAAATGGGCGTGAAACTGGCCATGCTGTAACCGGCGCAGAGCATCATCGCCGTCCAGCGACTGACTGCCATGGGCGAATCGGCCTCATACAACGGCAGCACCAACGCCATGGCAAAGGAGCCGCTGAGCGCGAAACCGAGCAAAATCGCCCAGATTTCCGGCAGCCAACTCGGCATAAAGGTGAGCATGCTCAGACATAGCGTCGCGACCAGTGCGCACAACAACAGCAACTGATAGCGAATGCCAAAACGCTGGGCCAACCAAGGCAGCAAAAAGGCGCTGGGCAACCCGCACAACATCAACAGACTGAACAGTGCATTGCTGCGCATCGAGCTCAAGCCGGCTTCGGCATAACGCGCTACCAGCCAGGTGGCCACGGCATAGAATAATCCGGACTGCAGCGCAAAAAAGCAGCTGATCAGCCAGGCCCGTGACTCGCGCCAAGGCAACCCGGCCGGCTCGTCCGACTCGGTGCTGGTCAGCGGTTCGCTAGCTGCCGACGGCAGGCTGTTCATCCTGTGCGCCAGAAACAGCCAGAACAGCAATGCAACCCCTGCCGGCAGCGCCCAGATGGCCAACCCATAGGTCCAGCGATCACCCAACCACTGCGTCACCGACACCGTGAGCACCGCGCCACCGGCTCCGCCGAGCGCCATGCCCAGTGAATACCACGCTGCCACCGGCCCGACCCTATCGACGAAATGACGTTTGATAAACCCCGAGAGCAAAGGCCCGGCAACTGCAATACCGACGCCGAGCACCACTGCACTGCTAATCAGCACCACGCTCGACTCGGCGGCCAAACGCATCAGCAAGGCCCCGGCGATCAAACCCAGGCACAGCGCCACAGTGCGCTCCAGACCAAACCGCAGCGCCAGTCGCGGGGCGAATGGCGCCATCAAGCCCATACACAACACTGGTAACGCCGTGCTCAGGCCGATCAGGCCACGACTGAGCGACAGCTCGGCGGCAATCCGCTCGATCAACGGGGCGAGTGAGGTAATGCCGGGGCGCAGGTTGATCGCCGCCAACATCAGCGCCAGCAACAACAGGCCAGACGAAACAGTTTTCACAGGTGATCCAGAGGTTCAAGGCGGGCTGGCAACCCTACTCCGCGGCTCAGCGGCGGGCAAGGTGGCGCAACGGATAATTCGAGTGGCCACCACTGGCTGAATTTTTTATCTGCAGCTACAGTCTCAATTGTCATACAAGACATTACGAAGCAGGTACATAGACTCATCTGTATGGGTTCACGCGATGCCTCTGTTAAGCGCTGTTTAAACGTTCTCTAAAGGAGTTCGGCCATGGGCCTGGGTACTATTCTGCTTATCGTATTGATTGTTCTACTGGTCGGTGGTCTACCGATTTTTCCGCACTCCCGAAGCTGGGGTTACGGCCCTTCGGGTCTGCTCGGCACTGTGCTGATCATTGTTTTGATCTTGGTCTTGCTTGGCAAAATCTAGCTGACTCAAGCACCCCATAAACCATCGCCTCGCCTGCTGCGGGGCTTTTTTATGAGTGTTGTTCGCGCCGCACATAAAAAAAGGGGCAGTCCTGAGACTGCCCCCTGAGTGCCACGTTACTCAATGCGTTTTAGTGAGCCACTGCTCCGCTGGAGCCCAGACCGGTTTGCGAGCGAACGAATTGCGGCAGAAACAGCGCGCGTTCGTTAGCTGCCGAAGCCGACTTGTCGGTGACGGAGAAGAACCAGATCCCGAAGAAGGCAATCCCCATTGAGAACAGTGCCGGGTATTCATACGGGAAGATGGCCTTGGCATTGCCTATTACTTGTACCCAGATGGTCGGGCCGAGAATCATCAGCGCCACTGCGGTGATCAACCCCATCCAGCCACCGATCATGGCACCGCGGGTGGTCAGGTTCTTCCAGTACATGCTCAGAAACAGCACGGGGAAGTTGCAGCTGGCGGCAATCGAGAACGCCAGACCAACCATAAAGGCGATGTTCTGCTTCTCGAACAAGATGCCCAGGCCGATGGCCAACACGCCGAGACCCAGCGTGGTGATCTTCGATACGCGCAGCTCATCTTTTTCGTTGGCTTTGCCCTTCTTGAAGACGCTGGCGTACAGGTCATGAGACACCGCCGAGGCACCGGCCAGGGTCAGACCGGCAACCACTGCCAGGATAGTGGCGAAGGCCACCGCCGAGATAAAGCCCAGGAACAGACTGCCGCCGACCGCGTTGGCCAAGTGGATAGCGGCCATGTTGTTGCCGCCTAACAGCGCACCCGCCGCATCTTTGAAGGCCGGGTTGGTGCTGACCAGCAAGATCGCGCCGAAGCCGATGATAAAGGTCAGGATGTAGAAGTAACCGATAAAGCCGGTGGCGTAGAGCACGCTCTTGCGGGCTTCCTTGGCATCGCCGACGGTGAAGAAGCGCATCAGGATATGCGGCAGACCAGCAGTACCGAACATCAGCGCCAGGCCCAGGGAGATCGCCGAGACGGGGTCACTCACCAAACCGCCGGGGCTCATGATGGCTTCACCTTTGGGGTGCACCTTGACGGCTTCGGAGAACAGCGCAGCAAAGTCGAAGTTGACGTGCTTCATGACCATCACCGCCATAAAGGTGGCGCCGCACAGCAGCAGTACAGCCTTGATGATCTGCACCCAAGTGGTCGCCAGCATGCCGCCAAACAGCACGTAGCAAACCATCAAAATGCCGACCATGATCACCGCCACATGGTAATCGAGACCGAACAGCAGTTGGACCAACTTGCCGGCACCGACCATTTGCGCAATCAGGTAGAACGCCACCACTACCAGCGAACCGCTGGCGGACAAGGTGCGAATTTCCGTTTGCTTGAGGCGATAGGACGCCACGTCGGCGAAGGTGTATTTGCCCAGGTTACGCAGGCGTTCGGCCATTAGAAACAGGATGATCGGCCAGCCGACCAAGAAGCCGATGGAGTAGATCAAGCCGTCGTAGCCAGAGGTGTAAACCAGGGCGGAAATACCCAGGAAAGACGCCGCCGACATGTAGTCGCCGGCAATGGCCAGACCGTTCTGAAAGCCGGTGATATTCCCGCCGGCGGTGTAGAAGTCCGACGTGGTGGTGTTGCGCTTCGAGGCCCAGTAGGTAATGAACAGTGTGAAGCCGACGAAGATCACGAACATGATGATCGCCGAGACATTCATCGGCTGGCGTTGTACGTCGCCAGTCAAAGCCCCAGCCGCCCAGAGCGTCGGAGCGAAGGCCGTCAAAGCGAGCAGAGAGAGAAGGCGCGCAATCATTTCTGCACCTCATCAAGAATGATCTGATTCAGGTCGTCAAATTCGCCATTGGCCCGGTAGACGTAAATACCGGTGAGAACGAACGCGGACAAGATCATGCCCACGCCAATCGGGATACCCCAAGTGATGCTCGACTCCGGGCTGATGCGGGTGCCGAGCAAGTGCGGGGCGAAGGCGATGGTCAGGATAAAGGCCAAGTACAGACCTAACATGATGGCCGAGAGCGTCCAGGCGAAGCGCTCACGTTTGGACACCAGCTCGTGAAAGCGCGGATTTTTTTCAATCCGCCGGTAAATACTGTCGTTCATTGCTGCTGTCCTCTGCTGCCAAGTTGCGGGTGCGGCTACTCTAGAGCGCCCACCGCCGCAAGACAGACGACTTAAGTCTTAATCTGGACCTAAGTCGTAGACATGCGCAGAGACTATTGCAACCATTCCTGTACCCGCTGCGGGTTGGCTGTAATCCACTGCTGCGCCGCCTCGGCAGGCGTGGCGCCTTCCTCGATAGCCAGCATCACCGTGCCGATTTCGTTTGCCGTCCAGTTGAACTTGCTCAGAAATGCAACCACGCTCGGCGCCTTAGCGCTCAATTCTGGGCTGACCAAGGTATCGACGTGCTCGGCGGCGCCGTAGATGCCTTTAGGGTCTTCCAGAAAGCGCAGTTTCCACTTAGTAAACATCCAGTGTGGAATCCAGCCGGTGACCACAATCGGCTCCTCGGCGCGGATCGAGCGCTCCAGCTCCGCAAGCATCGCAGTGCTTGAAGAGGCCTGCAGCTTGTAATCAAGGTCATAGGCCGTGATCGCCTCGGCGGTTTTCAGCATGACCCCCGACCCCGCATCAATGCCGACGATGCGCGCGTCAAAATCGTTTTCTGACTCACGTAAATCTGCAATACGGGTGGCGCTGACATAGTCGGGCACGATCAGGCCGATTTTTGCGCCGGTGAAGTTGGAGCCGAGGTTGACCACTTTATCTTTAAACCTCTCGTAATAGGCGCCGTGGGTTGTCGGCAGCCAGGCCGACAGCATGGCGTCCAACTGCCCCTTGGCCATGCCCTGCCACATGATGCCGGTCGCCACAGGGACCAACTTCACCTCATAACCCAGCCGCTGTTTGATCACCTCGGCAGCCACATGGGTGGTCGCCTCGCTGTCCGACCAACCATCGACAAAGCCGATATTCAGGGTTGGTTTTTCCGCGGCGCCAGCTAGACCGGCACTGACTGCCAGCACCAGGGCGGCACCAAATCCCAGTAAACGTTGCATCTTGATCATTCTTGCTTTCCCTGAAGGCCACGCACGACGCACGTCGAACGCACCGGATAAATGAGTTGCTGAGTCGATTTAGCCAACCATGATGCACCAAAAAAAGGCTCAGCCCTTCATCGGCCCATCCCGACGCGCGAGTGCGGCTGCTATAGCGGCGACGAATCCGCTAAGCTGCGCGGCTCTGTTACCAGACGTGCCCGACCATGCCAACCAACCCCCGCGTTTCCCTGTGGCCTTATTGCTTTGCCAGCCTATTAGCCTTATTCGTGCTCGGCGGATTCTGGTATGGCCTCGGTCAACCGGTGCATTTGGCAGATGTGGCAACGCCGACACACAAGCTGCAATGTGCCTCCTACACCCCGTTCGGCAAAGACCAGTCGCCCTTCGATCAGCCATTCACCCTGCGCCCGGCGCGCATGGACGCCGACCTGGCCTTGCTGGCCCAGCGTTTTAAGTGCATCCGCACCTATTCGGTAACTGGCCTGGAAGCCTTGCCGGCGCTGGCGCGCAAACATGGCCTGAAACTGCTGGCCGGCGCCTGGGTCAGCCGCAATGCCGAGGACACCGCCGAGGAAATCGAGGGCCTGATCAAGCTCGCTAACGCCAATCCGGATGTGGTCCAGTCGGTCATAGTGGGCAACGAAGCGCTGCTGCGAAAGGAAGTCACCAGCGCGCAACTGGTCAGTTTGATCGAGCAGGTCAAGGCCCGCGTCGAACAGCCCGTGACCTATGCCGACGTCTGGGAATTCTGGCTGCAGCACCCGGAAATAGCACCGGCGGTGGATTTTTTGACCATCCACCTGCTGCCCTACTGGGAAGACGACCCGACCGGTATCGACCAGGCACTGGCCCAGGTGGCCAAAGTGCGCAGGGTGTTCGGCAACAGATTCGCACCCAAGGATATTCTGATCGGCGAAACCGGCTGGCCCAGTGAAGGTCGCCAGCGCGAAACCGCCCGTCCCAGCCGAGTTAATCAAGCCCTGTTCATTCGCGGCTTCGTGGCCATGGCCGAGGAAAATGGCTGGCAATACAACCTGATCGAAGCCTTCGACCAGCCCTGGAAGCGCGCCAGCGAAGGCGCTGTGGGCGGCTATTGGGGCCTGTTCGACGCCGATCGCCAGGACAAAGGCGTGCTCGCCGGACCCGTCTCGAATCTGCCGCACTGGGCCAATTGGCTAGCGCTCAGCGCGCTGCTCGGCCTGGCAACGCTGCTGCTGGCAGGCCGCCCAGCGTCGCTGCGGGCAGCGCTGATCCTGCCGCTGCTGGCGGCCGTCGGCGCGACCTGTATTGGCCTGTGGGGCGAACTGGCGCGCGTGAGCAGCCGCTATCTCGGTGAATGGCTGTGGGCGGCAGCGCTGATTAGCCTGAACCTGCTGGTGCTGGCCCATGCCGCGCTGACACTGGCGGCCCGCCACGGCTGGCGGGTGCGCCTGTTCAGCTGGCTGCAGGCGCGCGCCGGCTGGTGGCTGGTGGCCGCCGGGTTTGCCGGCGCGGTGACGATGCTCGCCCTGGTGTTCGATGCGCGCTACCGGAGCTTTCCCAGCGCCGCGCTGCTGCTGCCGGCGCTGGTTTATCTGTGTCGGCCGGTGCGTGGCCCACGTCGGGAAATCGCCCTACTGGCCTTGATCCTCGGCGTCGGGATCGCCCCGCTGCTCTATCAGGAAGGCCTGCACAACCTGCAAGCCTTCGGCTGGGCGGCCGTCAGCCTGCTGTTGCTCGGCGCCCTGTGGCGCAGCCGGCGGCTGCCCAATCAGTAAAAAAGCCTTTCCTCGCGCGATAAAAAGCCGCCCGTAGGCGGCTTTTGTTACCAGCACGTTTTACTGGCCTGTTTTAGCGGCCCGTTAGGCTTGCGGGCGCATATGCGGGAACAAAATCACGTCGCGAATCGACGGCGCATCGGTCAGCAGCATCACCAAACGGTCGATACCGATGCCTTCGCCGGCGGTCGGCGGCATGCCGTATTCCAGGGCGCGGACGAAGTCAGCGTCGTAGTGCATGGCTTCGTCGTCGCCCGCGTCCTTGTCGCTCACCTGGGCCTGAAAGCGTTCGGCCTGGTCTTGCGCATCGTTCAGCTCGGAATAGGCGTTGGCGATTTCCCGGCCGCCGATAAACAGCTCGAAACGGTCGGTGACGCTCGGGTCGTCATCGTTGCGCCGGGCCAGCGGCGAGACCTCGAAAGGATAATGGGTGATGAAGTGCGGCTGCTCCAGCTTGTGCTCCACCAGTTCTTCGAAAATCATGGTCTGCAGCTTGCCCAGGCCTTCATAGCCCTGGACCGGCGCGCCGGCCTGTTTGGCGATGGCGCGCGCCTGATCGATATCGCGTAACTGCTCGGCGCCAAGCTCCGGGTTGTACTTGAGAATAGAGTCAAACAGCGACAGGCGCACAAAGGGCTCGCCGAAGTGGAACAACTTGTCGCCGTAGGGCACGTCGGTCGAACCCAGCACCAGTTGGGCCAGCTCGGCGAACAGCTCCTCGGTGAGGTCCATGTTGTCTTCGTAGTCGGCGTAGGCCTGGTAGAACTCGAGCATGGTGAACTCGGGGTTATGCCGGGTCGAAACACCTTCGTTACGAAAATTTCGGTTGATCTCGAAGACGCGCTCAAAACCGCCGACGACCAGACGCTTCAAGTACAACTCCGGCGCGATGCGCAGGTACATGTGCATGTCCAGCGCATTGTGGTGCGTCTCGAACGGCTTGGCCGCAGCGCCGCCGGGAATCGCCTGCAACATCGGCGTCTCCACTTCGAGAAAGTCGCGCTGCATCAGAAAGCTGCGGATATGCGCAATCACCTGGGAGCGCACCCGAAAGGTCTGGCGCACGTCTTCGTTGACGATTAGATCGACATAGCGCTGGCGATAGCGGGTTTCGGTATCGGTCAGGCCGTGGTGTTTTTCCGGTAGCGGACGCAGCGACTTGGTCAGCAAGCGCACATTGCTCATGTCGACGAACAGGTCGCCCTTGTGCGAGCGCGCCAGGGTGCCTTCGGCGGCAATGATGTCGCCCAGATCCCAGTGTTTGACCGCGGCCAGTGTTTCGGCGGGCAGTACCTTGCGGTTGACGTACAGCTGAATACGCCCGCTCATGTCCTGCAGCACCAGAAAGGAGCCGCGGTTGAGCATCAGCCGACCGGCGACCTTGACTGCCACCGGGGTGTTTTCCAGGTCTTCGCGGCTGTGTTCCTGGTAGGTCTTCTGCAAGCTCGCGCAGTAGCTGTCACGGCGAAAGTCATTGGGGAAGGCCTGACCCTGGGCCCGCACGGCCGCGAGTTTTTCCTTGCGCAGGGCAATCAGGCTGTTTTCTGCCTGTTGCAGTTCGGCCTGCTGGTACTCGGTATTCGGGGTGTTCTGCTCGCGCTGGTCGCTCATAGATTCAATTTCCGTTACGTATTCATCACCTCGGCCCGTCGGGACGAGGGTTAGGGGCCGCGCGACCACCGCGCGCGGACCTGCTCAGTAGGCTTACAGGCCTTGTTTCAGGCTGGCCTCAAGGTATTCGTCTAGATCGCCGTCGAGCACGTTGTCGCAATCGCTGCGTTCGATACCGGTGCGCAGGTCTTTGATCCGCGACTGGTCGAGCACGTAAGAGCGAATTTGATGCCCCCAGCCGATGTCTGACTTGGTGTCTTCCACGGCCTGGGAGGCGGCGTTACGTAGCTGCATTTCCCGCTCATACAACTTGGCCCGCAACATCTTCATCGCGGTGTCCTTGTTGGAGTGCTGGGAACGCTGGTTCTGGCACTGCACCACGATAGCGGTGGGTACGTGGGTGATGCGCACCGCCGAATCGGTGGTGTTGACGTGCTGACCGCCCGCGCCGGAGGAGCGGTAGGTGTCGATGCGCAGATCAGACGGGTTGATATCGATTTCAACGTTGTCGTCGATTTCCGGCGACACAAACACCGCGCAGAAAGAGGTGTGTCGGCGATTGCCCGAGTCGAACGGGCTCTTGCGTACCAACCGATGCACGCCGATTTCGGTGCGCAACCAACCGAAGGCGTATTCGCCTTTGATATGCACGGAGGCGCCCTTGATGCCCGCCACGTCGCCGGCGGACAGCTCGATGATTTCGGCCTCGAAGCCGCGCTTGTCGGCCCAGCGCAAGTACATGCGCAGCAAGATATTGGCCCAGTCCTGGGCTTCGGTGCCGCCGGAACCGGCCTGGATATCCAGGTACAGGTTGTTGGGGTCCATTTCACCGCTGAACATACGGCGAAATTCGAGTTTCTCGAGCGCCGTGCGCAGGCGCTCTATTTCCGTGACCACATCGTCGACGGCGCCTTGGTCTTCTTCTTCGGCGGCCATTTCCAGCAGCTCGCGGGAATCGCCCAGGCCACTGCTCATGGCATCCAGGGTCTCGACGATCTGCGCCAGCTCGGCGCGTTCGCGGCCCAGGTTCTGCGCGTATTCCGGGTCATTCCAGACGTTCGGGTCTTCTAGCTCGCGGTTGACTTCGGTCAGACGGTCATGCTTTTGATCGTAGTCAAAGATACCCCCGAATAGTCAGGGAGCGCTCGGACAGGTCCTTGATGCTGTTGAGGATCGGGTTGATTTCCATGGCTTTGGGCACTCGCAGGCAGAACTTTGTGAAAAGTCGCCGAGTATACCCCAGTCGCCCCTACATGTTGAAAGGACGGCCCGACGCCAATGGCATAGGCCTGCCCTGCTCATGCCTGCGCACGGTTACTGGCAACGGTTAAGTTAGCGCGGAGCGAGATGGGCGATCAGCAGCTGCACGCTTTCGTTGCCGCGAAACTCGTTGACGTCGAGTTTGTAGGCCACTTCGACCCAGCGCACGGTGGGATTGGGCCAGATCTCGCGGTCCACGCCGAAGGCAATGCCGTCCAGTTGCAGGCTGCCGCATTCGCTTTTGAGCACGACCTTCAGGTGCCGCTCGCCGACGATGCGCTGTTGCACCAGCTGGAATACCCCATGGAACATCGGTTCCGGGAAGTGCTGCCCCCAAGGGCCGGCGTTACGCAGGGTCTTGGCCAGCTCCAGATGGAACTCTTCCACGGCCAGAGCGCCATCGGACAACAGCCGGCCGGTCAGGTCGTCTTCGCACAACTGGCGACGCACCTCGGCGTCGAAGGCGGCGGCGAAGGTGGCAAAATTCGCCTCGGGCAGGCTCAGCCCGGCGGCCATGGCATGCCCACCAAACGTGCTGATCAGCCCCGGATGCTGGGTCGCTACGCGGTCCACCGCATCGCGGATATGAAAGCCCGGCACCGAGCGCGCCGAGCCCTTGAGCATGCCCGCGCCGGCGTAGGCAAAGGCGATGGTCGGCCGGTGGTAGCGCTCTTTCAGGCGCGAGGCGAGGATGCCGATCACGCCCTGGTGCCAGTCTGCGTCGCACAGGCATAGGCCAAACGGCAGACCGTCCAGCGGCAGATCTTTCAACTGAATCAGCGCCTCGCGCTGCATGCCCTGCTCGATGGCCTTGCGGTCCTGATTGAGCTGGTCCAACTGCACCGCCATGTCCCGGGCGAGGTCGGCGTCCGAACAGAGTAGGCATTCGATGCCCAGGCTCATATCGTCCAGGCGCCCCGCCGCGTTCAGCCGCGGGCCGATGATAAAACCCAGGTCGCTGGAGGTGAGCCGCTCGGACGCCTTGCCGGCCACCTCAAGAATCGCCTGCAGCCCTGGCCGAGCGCGCCCGGCGCGAATCCGCGCGAGACCCTGGTGGACCAGAATGCGATTATTGGCATCCAGCGGCACCACGTCGGCAACACTGCCCAGCGCCACCAGGTCCAGCAATTCGGCCAGATTCGGCTCTTTGCACTGGCGCTGATTGAACCAATCCAGCTCACGCAGCCGCGCGCGCAGGGCCAGCAACACATAGAAAATCACCCCGACGCCGGCCAGCGCCTTGCTGGGAAATTCGCAGCCATGCTGATTGGGATTGACGATGGCATCCGCCGCCGGCAGTTCATGACCGGGCAAATGGTGATCGGTGATCAGCACCTGCAGCCCGGCAGCCTTGGCCGCGGCCACGCCTTCGACGCTGGAAATACCGTTATCCACCGTGATCAGCAGATCCGGCTGACGGGTCAGGGCCACCGCGACGATTTCCGGGGTCAGGCCGTAACCGTACTCGAAGCGGTTGGGCACCAGGTAATCTACATGGGCCGCGCCCAACGCCCGCAGGCCGAGCAGGCCGACCGTACTGGCGGTGGCGCCATCGGCGTCGAAGTCGCCGACGATCAGGATGCGCTGGCCCTGCTCCAGAGCCGTGACCAGCAACGCCACGGCTGCCGGCATGCCCTTGAGCCGCTGAAAGGGCAGCAAGCGCGCCAGGCCCTTGTCCAGTTCGGCAGCCGACTGCACGCCACGAGCGGCATACAGACGGGTCAACAGCGGCGGCAGATCGCCCAGATCGGGCAGGATGGCGGGGAGCGGGCGAGCGTCGATGCGCATAAAAATACCAATAATAAACGGCGCAGAGGCGGCGCCGAAAAAGCCATTAAAACCGCGCCGCCAAGCAGCGCCTTACCCCACAAAGTACGCCCTGCGCACCCTGTAGCTACGCAGCGTTATTCGGTGTCCATGATGTCCGTGGGGCTGTGATGTACACGACGTACCCTAGAAAAACACGCCGCCGGCCCGCTTAACCGCGCTCGCCGGCCAGCCATTCCAGGGGCACTTCGTGCTGACCGCGCTCGTCGGTAACGAACAGCTCACCGTCGCTGATCATGACGCTCCAGTTCAGCCCCCGGGGCATATCCAGGGCCAGATTAGCCAGGGCCTCCTGATCCAGGGCCACCACGTTGATGTTTTTCAGGCTGCGCACCGGGTCGAGCACCTTGGTCTGCCACACGCGCAGGCTGCCATAGGCCACCAGGCTAAATTTTTCGGTGCGCCGCGAGCACCAGGTCATGCGGTCGCTGTCTGGCTGACCCACCTCGATCCAGTGCAGCACCCGGCCGTCCAGACTCTTCTCCCACAAGGCCGGCTCGTCGACATCCGACAACCCGCGGCCGAACGCCAATTGCTCATGGTAGAACAGTGCGTAGCCGATCAGCCTCGCGGCCAGTCGCTCTTCGGTTTCCGAGGGGTGCCGGGCCACGGTGAAGCGCAGGTTTTGGTAGACGCTGCGATCGATATCGGTCAGGTTCAGATCGACTTTATAAGTCGTGGAAGGCTGGGCCATGGTGGGCTTCTAGGTAGCGGAAAAGGCCGCAAGTCTACCCGATGGCGTCCACCCCCGTCAGTGGCGCGGCCACGGTCATGTCCGCGCCGCGCTGGGCAGGACCGGCGTTACGGTTCGCGGTTGCGCGTCCACACGCGGCTCTCAGCACCCTTCTATCCGCCCGCCCGAGCGACCAGCCGCGTCGAACCCTTGCCGGTTAGCACCGTCCAAAAATAATGCACGTGAGGAAAAGAGTCATGAAAACAGCCGAGATAACCTTACCCAAGCCGGTATTGCAGGCCGTACAGGAAGGTCGCTATACGCAAGCCGTCGAGATGCTCAGCGTGCACTCGGTGATCACCCAGGAAGAAGCTCAGCAGCAGCTAGATCGCTACCTGGAGCTAAATCCGCCGATCCCCCTGCGCGGCGCAGGCGTCATTGCCAAAAGCAAGCTTAATGCGTGGATCTGGTTCGGACTGATCCTGCTGATGGCGGCGGTTTACTTGCTGCTCGCCTGAGGCGCCAGACGGCGGGTATGTAGAACCGCCTCGGCGCGCAGCAACCGCGCGCGGCTTACCTAACGCGCCCACAGTCACAAAAAAACCGGCCCTTTCGGAGCCGGTTTTTTTAAACGTCATGCAGCGATTTAAAGCCTTTTGCCGCGGTTGCCGTGGGCGCTGATGTAGGCCTGGACGGCCGGCAAGTCGTTGGGCAAGGTCGTGCAGCGCTCTGGCCGTTCAAACAGATCCGCCAAGTGCGGCGGCAGCGCCGGCGCCTGGCCGACCCCAGCTTGCTCCACCGCCTCGGGGAATTTCACCGGATGGGCGGTGCCCAGGATCACCATCGGCGTGTCCAGGCTGCGTCGGCAATCGCGGGCGGCTTTGACCCCGATGGCGGTGTGCGGGTCAAGCAGCTCACCGCACTCGGCATACACTTGGGCGATGGTTGCGCAGGTTTCGGCGTCGCTCACGGCCAGGGAATCGAACAGCTTGCGCGCCTCGGTCCAGCGCCCGGTTTCGGCGCTGAAGGCACCGGTCTGTTTGAAGGTGGCCATCAGTTCGGCGACGGCAGCGCCGTTGCGTCCGTGCAGATCGAACAACAAGCGCTCGAAATTCGAGGACACCATGATGTCCATGGACGGCGACAGCGTCGGATACAGCTCACCCTTCACATACTGATTGCCGCTCATAAAGCGGTGCAGGATATCGTTGCGGTTGGTCGCGACGATCAACTGGCTGATCGGCAGGCCCATGTTGCGTGCCAGGTAGCCGGCAAAAATGTCGCCGAAGTTGCCGGTCGGCACCGAGAAAGCAATGGAGCGCGCCGGTCCGCCCAGCTGCAGGGCGGCGTAAAAATAGTAGACGATCTGGGCCATGATCCGCGCCCAGTTGATCGAGTTGACCGCAACCAGACGCGTGCCTTTGAGAAATCCCTGATCGGCGAAGCTGTCCTTGACCATCTCCTGGCAGTCGTCGAAGTTGCCTTCGATGGCGATGTTGTGGATGTTCTCGCCGAGCAGCGTGGTCATCTGCCGACGCTGCACCTCGGACACCCGGTTGTGCGGATGCAAAATGAAGATGTCGACGTTGTCGCAGTGCTTGCAGCCTTCGATAGCCGCCGACCCGGTATCGCCCGAGGTGGCGCCCATGATCACCACACGCTCGCCGCGTTTTTGCAGCACATGATCGAGCAGCCGACCGAGCAGTTGCAGGGCGAAATCCTTGAACGCCAGGGTCGGGCCGTGGAACAGTTCCAACACCCACTCATTGCCCTTTAGTTGACGCAACGGCGCTATTGCGCTGTGGGCGAACACGCCTTTCTGGGCCGCATCCGCAGCGGTAAACGCGGCAGACGAATAGGTTTCTTCGAGAATTCGCTTGAAATCGGCATCGTCAATGCTGCCGGTGACAAACGGGCGCATTACCCGAAAAGCCAGCTCGTGGTATGGCAGGCCGGCCCAGGAAGCGATTTCTTCCTGGCTGAAGCGCGGCAGGTTTTCCGGCACATACAAGCCGCCGTCGCTGGCCAGGCCAGCCAGCAATACGTCTTCAAAATTCAGGGCCGGAGCCTGGCCGCGGGTGCTGATATAACGCATGTTCTTAAACCTTCAAAAGAATCGTCAAAAGCGCCGCAAGCCCTGCGCAGCGAGGGTTTAGATTGCCCTGCTGCACGTCGCCCGCGGAGCGTTTCAGACCAACTGTTCGACGCGAATGCGCACTACACTGCCAACCACATCATCCAAGGCTTCCAGCGTCGCGATGGCTTCGTCCATGCGTTGCTCCAGCACCCGATGGGTTAGCAGAATCATCGGCACCGTGCCAGCTTGTTCCTCGGCCTCTTTCTGCATGATCGACTCGATATTGATGCCGCGGGCCGACAAGATGCTCGCCACCTGGGCCAGCACGCCGGGATGATCCTTGGCCTGAATGCGCAGGTAGTAAGCGCTGACGCAGGCTTCGATCGGCAGAATCGGGTGATCCGACAACGAGTCTGGCTGGAAGGCCAGGTGCGGCACGCGGTTTTCTGGATCACAGGTCATGGCGCGAACCACGTCCACCAGATCGGCGACCACCGACGAGGCAGTCGGCTCCATGCCGGCGCCAGCGCCGTAGAACAGCGTGCTGCCAGCGGCGTCGCCATTGACCATAATGGCGTTCATTACGCCGTTGACGTTAGCCAGCAGCCGATCAGCTGGAATCAGCGTGGGGTGCACGCGCAGCTCGATGCCGGCCACGGTGCTGCGCGCCACGCCCAGGTGCTTGATGCGATAACCCAGGGCTTCTGCGTAGTTGACGTCGGCGGTGGTCAGCTGGCTGATGCCTTCGGTGTAGGCCTTGTCGAACTGCAACGGAATGCCAAACGCGATGGAGGCCAGGATGGTCAGCTTGTGCGCCGCATCGATGCCTTCGACATCGAAGGTCGGATCGGTTTCGGCATAACCTAGAGCCTGGGCTTCTTTAAGCACGTCCTCGAAGGTACGGCCTTTTTCGCGCATTTCGCTGAGGATGAAGTTGCCGGTGCCATTGATGATGCCGGCCACCCAGTTGATGCGGTTGGCGGACAGGCCTTCGCGGACCGCCTTGATCACCGGGATACCGCCGGCCACTGCGGCTTCGAACGCCACTATCACGCCCTTCTCCCGGGCCCGGGCGAAGATTTCGTTGCCATGCACGGCGATCAGCGCCTTGTTGGCGGTGACCACATGCTTGCCGTTGTCGATAGCCGCCAGCACCAGTTCACGGGCGATGGTGTCACCGCCAATCAACTCGATAACGATATCGATCTCGGGGTTACAGGCGACTTCGAATACGTCGCGAGTGACCGCGGTACCGACAATCTGGCACTGCGGATTGAGCGAACGCAGGGCAATTTGCGCCACTTCGATGCCCCGCCCGGCACGCCGGGCGATTTCCTGGGCGTTGCGCTGGAGGACATTGAAGGTACCGCCACCAACAGTACCCAGCCCACAGAGACCTACTTTGACCGGATCCACGCTGAACTCCTTCTACTGCCTACACTGCGAAAAACGGCCGAAACATGTCCAGCCGTTAAAAAAACCGCACCTTGCGAAGCGGTGTATTGTTAATCAATTTTTATCGAGCTGCCTTTTGCGGGAGCACTTACTCAACCCGCAGCGCCACTCACTGCGCCTGCAAAGCCAACTTTGCCAGCTCAGCCGCCGGCCGGTAGCCGGGGATCATCTGCCCGTCGGCTAATATGATGGCCGGTGTGCCATTAACACCCAGCAATTGGCCGAGTTGGTACTGCTGCGCCACCGGATTTTCACAGGTGCCTGCAGGCAGTTCTTTACGCGACTTGGCCTGTGTCATTGCCGCCTGTCGATCTTTGGCACACCAGACGCTGACCAAGCCGTTATAGCCATGAGAGCCCACGCCCTGACGCGGAAAAGCCAGATAACGCACCTCGATACCCAAACGATTCAGCTCCGGCACTTCGCTGTGCAGCTTCTGGCAATACACGCAATCGGTGTCGGTAAATACCGTGATATGAGTCTTCGCGACCTTTGGCGCGAAAACCACCATGTCCTTGCGTGCAACCTTGTCGAGCTCCTTGACGATGCCTTGGCTTTGCGCCTGGGCGGTCAGATCGACGGCTTGGCCATCCTTTAATTGAAGCAGTGCGCCCTGAATCAGAAACTGACCGTCAGCGCTGGCGTACAACAGTCGGCCGCCCTGAAGTTGCACCTGATAAATGCCCGCCAACGGGCTGGGAGCGATGGCTTCAATCGGCAAATCGGGCTGCAAGGCCAACAAGGCTTTACGGATTACCTGATCGGGACCGCTGGCCATGCTCACACTGCAGGCCAGACTAAGGCCGATGGCGGCAAAAAATTGGATCACACGCATGAATGCTCCTGTCGGGCGGCGGACGGTGTTGCAAGATCGGCAAAGCCTATCATATAAGCCCTGCACGGCCGAACACGACGGCCCGTGCGGTGCATTTGAAGCGCTTAAAAGCACCTCAGTGCGTGCGTATTTCGCACGAAAATCCTAGCCGCGCGGATGATGCCGGGCATGCAATTCCTGCAACCGCGCGCGGGCCACATGGGTATAAATCTGGGTGGTCGACAGATCGCTGTGGCCCAGCAGCATCTGCACCACCCGCAGGTCCGCCCCGTGATTGAGCAGATGCGTGGCGAAAGCATGGCGCAGGGTGTGCGGCGACAGCGTGTTGGTAATACCGGCGATCTGCGCCTGACGCTTGATGCGATACCAGAAGGTTTGCCGCGTCATCTGCTCGCCGCGCAGACTGGGAAACAACACCACGCTGGGTTTACCGCTGAGCAGAAAACCTCGCGCCTCGCGCATATAGCGCTCAATCCAGACAATCGCCTCTTCGCCCATGGGCACCAGGCGCTCCTTGCTGCCCTTGCCGAGCACCCGCAACACACCCTGGCGCAGATTGACCTGCTCCAGGGTCAGGCTTATCAATTCGCTGACGCGCAAGCCGCAGGCGTACAGCACCTCGAACATCGCGCGATCGCGCAGACCCAGTGGATCGTCCAGCTCGGGCGCCGCCAGCAGCGCTTCGACGTCTGCCTCGGAGAGCGATTTGGGCAAGGACCGACCCAGGTTCGGCATGTCCACCTGCAGCGTGGGATCGGCCTTGATCACGCCTTCGCGCAATAAAAACCGGTAAAAGCCGCGTGTACCTGAAAGAAAACGTGCCGTCGAGCGCGCTACATAGCCAGCATTCAAGCGCCAGGCCAGATATTCGAGCAACAGGTCGCGCGCAACATTCGGTAAGGGCACGCCACGCGGCTCAAGCCACCCATTGAAATGCGCCAGGTCGCTGCGATAAGCCGAGCGGGTGTGCGCCGACAAGCCCTTCTCCAACCATAGGGCATCGATAAAACGGTCGATAAGAGGGTGATCGATCGCAGGCATGGCACGCTCGGCGCTAATCAGGCGGTTGACGGTATACCGGGCGCCCGCTCCATCAGCAGGAGCGACAGGAGCGACAAAAAGCAGGCAATAAAAAAGCAGCCCGCAGGCTGCTTTTTTCGGACCTAGCGGATTATTTAGTAACCAGCTTTTCCTTGATGCGTGCAGCACGCCCGGACAAGGCACGCAGATAATACAGCTTGGCTTGGCGCACGTCGCCGCGACGTTTCACAGCCAGGCTTTCAACCAACGGGCTGTAAGTCTGGAAGGTACGTTCCACGCCAACACCGTTGGAGATTTTACGCACGGTAAACGCGCTGTTCACACCGCGGTTACGCTTGGCAATCACGACGCCTTCGAACGCCTGCAGACGCTGACGGTCGCCTTCCTTCACGCGCACTTGCACGATGATGGTGTCACCCGGGGCAAAGGGTGGAAGTACCTTGCTCATCTGTTCTGCTTCAAGTTGCAGAATGATCTTGTTGGTCATGCTGTGCTCCTAAGACAAACCGTTTGGTTTGCCATCGATACGTTAACTATCGTTGCGCTGGCGAAGGTATTCGTCCAGCAGGGTCTGCTCTTCTCCAGAAAGCGAGCGGCTTTCCAGAAGATCGGCGCGTCGTTCGTAGGTCCGTGCGAGGGACTGCTGCAAACGCCAACGCCGGATATGTGCGTGATTGCCACTGAGCAACACGTCGGGAACGCGCGTATCCGCATACACCTCCGGGCGGGTGTAGTGCGGGCAGTCGAGCAGGCCATCCGTAAAGGAGTCCTCCTCGGCCGAGTCTGCATGCCCTAAAGCCCCGGGCAGTAGACGCGTCACCGCGTCGATCAGGACCATTGCCGGTAGCTCGCCACCAGACAACACATAATCACCAATCGACCACTCTTCGTCGACATGCGCCTCAATAAAGCGCTCATCGATGCCTTCATAACGCCCAGCGATCAGGATCAACGCGTCCCGACTCGCCAGTTCACGCACCGCCGACTGATCCAGTTGGCGGCCTTGAGGCGACAGGTAAATCACCTTCGCCCGCTCTCCGACAGCCTGCTTGGCATCTGCCAAGGCACACTCCAGAGGTTTGATCTTCATGACCATGCCCGGACCACCGCCGAAAGGCCGATCATCCACCGTATGGTGGCGATCTTCGGTGTAGCTGCGCGGATTCCAGCAAGTCAGCTGCAATAGCCCTTGCTTGACCGCGCGACTGGTGATGCCGTAGTCACTGATGGCGGCGAACATCTCGGGAAACAGACTGATAACTTCTACACGCAGGCCAGCCATTACTCACTTACCCTGTCTAGAAATCGGCATCCCATTCGACCTGCATCTCGCCAGCCGCAAGGTCAATAGCCAACACGCACTGCCCGGTATAGGGCAACAGGCGCTCGCGATCATCCAGACTGTCGGCACAGGGCTTGATCACCATCACATCATTGGCGCCAGTCTCCAGCAGATGGTCGATGCGCCCGAGCATTTGCCCAAGTTGGTCGATCACCTTCAAGCCGTGCAACTGATACCAGTAGTACTCGCCATCGGTCAGATCAGGGAGCAGGCTGCGCGGCACACAGATTTCGAATCCCGCGAGAAGGCGTGCCTCTTCACGGTCATCAAGCCCTTTGAGCTTGGCCACCAGAACCTTGTTCTGCAAACGTCCGCTGGCCAGCTCAATCTGACGGATTTCGCCGCCGCGTCGAAGTGTCCAGGAGGTGTAGTCCAGCAAGTTGTCGATCGGGTCGGTAAAGGAAAAAACCTTCACGTCGCCGCGAACACCATGCACCGAAACAATCTTGCCGATTACCATCAGGTCATCGGCACGAACGGGCGTCGCGCTCATATTGCTTAGGCTGCTGCCTTGGAGGCATCTTTGAGCAGCTGAGCAACGCGCTCAGACGGCTGTGCGCCCTGGCTAAGCCAGTAAGCAGTGCGAGCCTGATCAACAGACAGACGCAGTTCTGCGCCGGCAGCGATCGGATTAAAGAAGCCGATACGCTCGATGAAACGACCATCGCGCGCATTGCGGCTGTCGGTCACGGTCAGGTGGTAAAAGGGGCGCTTCTTAGAGCCGCCACGGGCAAGACGGATGGTTACCATGTGAACATAGTTCCTGTAGTCGGTACTGCAAAACTAAAAAAATGCCAAGGGCTCTGTGCCCGAAAGGCCGCATATTCTAAGGAATATTGACTCTTTTGCAAAGTCTTATTCTGGCGCACAACAAAACGGGCCTTACACGCGGCAGTTATCGCTGCGAGCCGCACGTTTTTATGGTGCGCGCAGGTCACTAGCGTCGGGGCATGCCACCACCGCCACCGCCGCCGGGCAGCATGCCGCCGACGCCGCGCATCATTTTGGCCATGCCGCCTTTGGCAGTGACTTTTTTCATCATTTTTTGCATTTGCTTATGCTGTTTGATCAGCCGGCCTATGTCTTGCACCTGAGTGCCTGAGCCCATGGCAATGCGGCGTTTGCGCGAGCCACTGATGATCTCTGGATCACGCCGCTCGCCGGGCGTCATGGAGTTGATGATCGACTCCATCTGATTGAACTGTTTTTCTGCCGCGCCTTGGGCACCGCCCATTTGCGCCATATTGACACCGCCCATGTTCGGCATCTTGTCCATCAGGCCACCCAGGCCGCCCATATTCTTCATCTGCTGCAGCTGGTCGCGAAAGTCTTCCAGGTCGAAGCCCTTACCTTTCTTCAGCTTCTTGGTGAGCTTCTCGGTTTTCTCCCGATCCATGTTCTGCTCGGCCTGCTCGATCAGGCTGAGCACGTCACCCATGCCGAGAATACGCGAGGCCATGCGATCCGGGTGGAAGGGTTCGAGAGCATCGCTCTTCTCGCCCATGCCGATGAACTTGATCGGCTTGCCGGTGACCGCCCGTACTGACAGCGCAGCACCACCACGGGCATCGCCGTCGACCTTGGTCAGAATCACACCCGTCAGCGCCAACGCATCGCCAAAGGCCTTGGCCGTCGTGGCCGCATCCTGGCCGGTCATGGCGTCGACCACGAACAGGGTCTCGACCGGATTGATAGCCGCGTGCAATACCTGGATTTCCGCCATCATTTCGGCATCAATAGCCAGGCGGCCCGCGGTATCGACAATTACCACATCAATAAACTTGAGCTTGGCCTCGCGAATCGCTGCCTCAGCAATCGCCACCGGTTTCTGACTGATATCCGAGGCGAAGAAGCTCACGCCCACTTCGCCAGCCAGAGTTTCCAACTGCTTGATCGCGGCCGGACGGTAGACGTCGACCGACACCAGCATCACGGTCTTTTTTCGGCGTTCCTTGAGAAAGCGCGCCAGCTTACCGGCCGTGGTGGTTTTGCCGGCGCCTTGCAGACCAGCCATCAGCACCACGGCGGGCGGCGTGACATTGAGTGTGAGGTCTTCGTTGACCGCACCCATCAATGCTTCGAGTTCAGCCTGAACAATTTTTACAAAGGCCTGACCCGGGCTCAGGCTGCGCGACACCTCGGTGCCGACCGCACGCTCCTTAATCTTGTTGACGAAGTCTTTAACCACCGGCAAGGCCACGTCGGCCTCGAGCAGCGCCATGCGCACTTCGCGCAGGGTGTCTTTGATATTGTCCTCAGTCAGCCTGGCCTTGCCGGTGACATGACGCAGGGTCTGAGAGAGACGGTCGGTAAGGTTTTCGAACATGCGCGTTCCTTTACAGGCTCTGATGAACCAAGATTGAGCTAGCAGGCCGCTGATTATAGCGAAGACTCTGCCTGGCTGACACCGCCAACAGCCTTTCACCACTCGGCGCTTTCATGCCACACTCACGCCCTCCCAGGCTCGCCCAACAAGGATTTATGCACCCTCTGCTGCCCAGCCTCGCGGCCGCCGGACTGTATGCCGGCGCCACTGTTTATCAAGGTCTACGCCTGGCTCAACGCGCCGCGCCAGATCTGCGCCTACTTACCGCGCTCAGCGTGCTGGCCCTGCTCGCACATAGCCTCAGTTTGTATTTTCAGCTGATAATTCCGGCTGGACTGAACCTCGACTTCTTCAATGCCGCCAGCCTGATCACGGCCGCGATCATTTTGCTGACGCTGCTGGCCTGCCGAACAATCCCAGTGGCCAACCTGCTGCTGCTATTTTTACCACTGGGGTGCCTGACGGTACTCCTGGCGCAATTCGGACCCGCCGGCACGGTGCGCCCAATCGATGAAGAGCCGGGGATTCTGGCGCATATTTTACTGTCCATTACGGCCTACGGCATCCTCACTATCGCCGTGTTCCAAGCGCTGCTGCTGCTGCTGCAGGACCACCAACTAAAGAACAAGCGCCCTTCCGGCCTGATCAAAAACTTCCCGCCACTGCAAACCATGGAAAGCCTGCTGTTTGGTTTTCTCTGGGCCGGCTGGGTTTTATTGTCCTTGTCGCTGCTGTCCGGCTGGTTATTTTTTGAAGATTTGTTCGCCCAGCACTTGCTGCATAAAACCCTGCTGTCTTGTGTTGCCTGGGTCGTGTTTGCCGTGCTGCTGTGGGGCCGCTATCAGCTGGGCTGGCGTGGCCATAAGGCTATCCGCTTGACCCTGGCGGGCTTTTGCCTGCTGATGCTGGCGTACTTTGGCAGCAAGCTGGTTCGCGAATTTATTCTGCATATCTAGCCCGGTTTCCAAACTCGCTCTATAGACCCACCCCGCGGCCGCTTTCTAGACTACATTTGCAACTCAGCGATCTTGAGCACTTTTCTAACCTTCTCTCTGCATGCCGACTTTTCAGGCACCTTCATTATTAGGATTAGGCGACTTCCGTGAACGATGTGCACCCTGGTGTTCTGATTGGCCTGCTGGTTTTCCTGTTGGCCTGCTCGGCGTTCTTTTCCAGTTCGGAAACCGGCATTCTCAGCCTCAATCGTTACCGCTTGCGGCATCTGGCGAAAAAAGGCCACCGCGGCGCCCAGCGCGTCAGCGAGTTGCTGGATCGCCCGGATCGCTTGCTGGGCACCATTCTGATCGGCAACAATTTCGTCAACATTCTCGCCTCGGCGATTGCCACTGTGTTGGCCATCCAGCTATGGGGCGAAGCCGGAATCGCTATCTCTACCGTCAGTTTGACCCTGGTGCTGCTGGTCTTTAGCGAGATCACCCCCAAGACCCTCGCCGCCCTGCACCCGGAACGCGTCGCTTATCCGTTCAGCTTGCCGCTGCTGCTGCTACTCAAGCTTTTTTATCCGCTGGTGCTGCTGCTCGGCTGGATCAGCAATGGTTTGCTCAAGCTGCTGGGAGTCGATGTAGCCAATAAGGGCAGCGATAATCTGACCTCCGAAGAACTGCGCAGCGTGGTGCGCGACTCCGGTAATGAGCTGCCACAGAACCGCCAGAGCATGCTGCTGAGCATCCTTAACCTGGAAAATGTCACGGTCAACGACATCATGATTCCGCGCAACGAAGCCACTGGTATCGATCTGGACGATAGTCTGGAGGAGATCATTACCCAGCTGCGCACCACCACGCTCACACGTCTGCCGGTGTACCGCAACGACATCAACCAGATCGAAGGCATGGTGCATATGCGCCAGATCGCGCGGCTGTTGTCGCACAACCAGCTGACCAAAGAAGCCTTGGTTGACGCTTATCACGCGCCTTATTTCGTGCCAGAAAGCACCCCTTTGTCGACTCAGCTAGTTAACTTTCAGAAGTACAAACAGCGCATCGGCGTAGTAGTCGATGAATATGGTGAGGTGCTCGGCCTGGTCACGCTGGAAGACCTGCTTGAGGAAATAGTCGGCGATTTTAGTAATCAGGACCTGCTCCGCAGCCCGGATATCCATCCGCAGGATGACGGCACTCAAGTCATCGACGGCGCCGCTTATATCCGCGAAATCAACAAGGCGCTGGACTGGCACCTGCCCTGTGATGGGCCCAAGACGCTCAATGGTCTGGTCACCGAGGCACTGGAAAACATTCCCGACAGTCCTGTGTGCCTGAAAATCGGCCCCTATCGACTAGAAATTTTGCAGTCCATGGACAACCGGGTCAAAAGCGTACGGGTGTGGCAGATCAGCGCTACCCCGCCACAGGCATCAACACCCGAATAAGCAGCGACGCCGACGCTTGATTTAAAACGCGTTTTATAATTTGACATTGACCGCCGCTGCCGCGCGGCTCGCTTTCTGGCGAGCTTCGGCTAGTGAGTTGTCCCGAGCCAACGCCACACCCATGCGCCGCTGACCGCTGACTGCCGGCTTGCCAAATAAGCGTAGCGCCGTATCGGGTTCGGCCAAGGCCGCGCTCAGGTTGCCGAAGCTGACCTGACTGGATTCGCCCTGCACCAGAATCACCGCCGAGGCAGCGGGTCCCAGCTGGCGGACCAAAGGAATCGGCAGACCGAGAATCGCTCGAGCATGCAAGGCGAACTCCGACAGATCCTGGGAAATCAGGGTGACCAGCCCGGTGTCATGGGGCCGTGGCGACACTTCGCAAAACCACACCTGATCACCCTTCACGAACAACTCCACGCCAAACAGGCCGCGCCCGCCCAGCGAATCAGTCACCCGCAGGGCAATGCGCTCGGCCTCGGCGCGCGCCGCGGGGCTCATCGCCTGGGGCTGCCAGGATTCCTGATAGTCACCCTTAACTTGGCGATGCCCGACCGGCTCGCAGAAGCTGGTGCCGCCAGCGTGACGCACGGTGAGCAGGGTGATTTCGTAGTCGAAATCGATGAAGCCTTCGACGATCACTCGCCCCTTGCCGGCTCGGCCGCCCGCCTGGGCGTATTCCCAGGCTGGCTGAAGATCTGCCGGGCTGTTGAGCAGCGACTGCCCCTTGCCGGACGAGCTCATCACCGGCTTGATCAGGCAAGGAAAGCCCACTACCTCGACCGCAGCTCGGCAGCTTTCCAATGAGTCGGCGAACTGATAAGGCGAGGTGGGTACGTCCAACTCCTCGGCGACTAGGCGACGAATACCTTCGCGGTTCATGGTCAGCTGCACGGCGCGGGCGCTGGGAATCACAGTGAACCCTTCATTCTCCAACTCGACCAGCGTCGCCGTAGCAATGGCTTCGATTTCCGGGACAATATAGTGCGGTTGTTCCCGTTTGATCACGCTACGTAAGGCGGCGCCATCGAGCATGTCTAGCACATGACTGCGATGCGCTACCTGCATAGCCGGCGCATCGGCGTAGCGGTCGACGGCAATCACTTCGACGCCTAGACGTTGCAGCTCAATCACCAGCTCCTTGCCCAGCTCGCCTGAGCCGCAGAGTAAGACGCGGGTTGCGCTGGGCGACAGCGGGGTTCCGATACGGGGCATAAGCATGTTCCTTGAGCGGCGGGAATAGTGTGAACACATGGAAGGGTTTGGCTGGATTGAATGGAGCAAGCGCATGGCCCGATCTGAGCCGTAGGCACGGCAAACCGCGCCTCAGTCGAGCCGGGTCTGCGGTTTGAGCTTGAGCAGCAGCGGGGCACCGATGCGCTCGCACTCAGCACAGCGCGCCAACACCTGATGGGGATTCCCCGCGTCTAGGCGACTCCAGCGGCGCAGGCCCGATAGATTGTGCGGGCAGCCGATACACAGATCGGTGTCATCCAAGGCCTCGGGCGCCACGGGCGGCCCAACAATCACTCGTCCTGGGCCTGCAGATCACGGGCGTAACGCCGAGCGTTGTCTACATAATGCGCGGCGCTGGCCTCAAGCATCTGCTTTTGCGCCTCACTCAGTTCGCGCACCACCTTGCCCGGAGAGCCCATCACCAGACTGTAATCGGGAATTTCCTTACCCTCGACAATCAGTGAGTTGGCGCCAATGATGCAATATTTGCCAATTTTGGCGCCGTTAAGCACCACCGCATTAATGCCAATCAGGCTGTAATCGCCCACTGTGCAGCCATGCAGCATGACGTTATGACCGATGGTCACACCACGGCCGACGGTCAGTGGTGAACCCATATCGGTGTGCAGCACGCTGCCGTCCTGCACATTGCTGTTTTCACCGATGTGGATCAGTTCGTTATCGCCGCGCAGCACGGCGTTGAACCAGACATTGGCACCGGGCTCAAGCTTGACCTTGCCGATCAAGGTCGCCGTAGGCGCGACCCAACTGGAAGGGTCGGCTTGAACACATGAGGATCCCAGACGGTAGTTCATTGGCTTCTCCTAAAAATTTAGCTGACCTTAATGAAATCGGCTGGAGCCTGATGCATATCGATGCCCGCGTCGTACACAAGGTTGACCAACTCCACCACCATGATCGCGGTCAGGCCCCAGATTTTGTAGCCCTCGTAACGATAACTGGGCACATACCAACAGCGGCCAAGGTAATCGATACGGTGAATGGCCTCGCGCGGGCCGTCACAAAAAAAGCGCAGGGGCACGGAAAACACCGCGGCAATTTCCGCATCGTTGGCCCGGTACTCGACGTAATCCGGAACGATGCCGACATAAGGCGTGACGTGAATGCCGTGCAGCGAAACCAGGCTACTGAGCGGACCAATCACTTCTACCAAGCCTGGCGGCAGGCCGATTTCCTCCTGAGCTTCACGCAGTGCGGTAAAGACCAGGTCGGGGTCTTCAGGGTCGCGCCGCCCGCCCGGAAAAGCCACCTCACCACCGTGGGTCGACAACCCACTGGCCCGCAAGGTCAGCACCAACTCCGGTTCGTCGCTGCGTGTAATAGGCACCAGCACCGCCGCTTCGGGATATCGACTGTCGGCCTCCATAAGGCGCGGGCGATGGCCGCGCACACGCTGCAGTAGGTCGTCGAGCATGGGTATTCTCGGATGTTGTAGTGACGCCCATCATGGCACGAAAAAAACCAACCCGCCCACGCGTGGGTTCATGCTTGGACTCGATTGCAGCGCAGCATTTAACGAAAGCCTGAAGGTGCCGTTTTTCGGCGAAAGTGCCATTCTCCAGGCCAAGCCGGCTTTCCCGATTAGCGGTGGTCCCTTAGAATGCGTTTTCGTCAATCGCGCGCAACGCACTTACCCGCGGCGCAATGAAACTATCGCGGCCTGACGCCCTCAGCATATTAAACAGTGGCCGCCAAGGCGGCTCAACAGACGTGGGAAATCGTTCAGATGCGCTGGTTCTTTGTGGTTATCTGCGGATTGTTTATCGGTCTGTCGCACGCCAGTACCGCAGTCATACCTGCGCCCGCCGGGCAAGACAGCGCTGTGCACAAGGTGCTGGTGGTTAAGTCCGAACGCCGGCTGTCATTGATCAGTTTCGGCAAAACCCTCAAGTCCTACCGTATTTCCCTGGGCAAACAGCCGGAGGGGGCCAAGCGTTACGAGGGCGACCAACGCACCCCGGAAGGTTTCTATTGGCTGGACTGGCGCAAGAGCAGCGACAAATACAATCTGTCCATGCATGTGTCCTACCCCAACGCCCGCGATCTGACCCGGGCCAATAAGCACGGCCTGAAGCCCGGCAGCATGATCATGCTGCACGGCACGCCGCTGGATGATGAATACCCCGAGTGGTTCTTCCACAGCCTGGACTGGACCGAAGGCTGCATCGCCCTGAAAAACACCGACATGCAAGAAATTTGGAGCCTGGTGAAAGACGGCACTCTGATCGAGATTCGCCCCTGAGGCCAACGGCCGTACATAGACAAAAAATGCCTTATTCAGGCTCCTGCAACATCCGCCGTTACATCACGCAAAAACCGGTCGCCCGCTCGCTAGCCGGTTAAATCACCACATCCGTAAGCCGCCACACGTCAAAAGCCGGTGTTTCATATGGATGGCTCGCACGCAATGCTTGCACCGCCGCCGCGATCAGCGCATCGGCAACCACTAACTCGACCTTCCACTCAGCCACCTGCTCGAGCCGCCCGCTCTCGCCGATAAACGGCTGGCTGCCGGCCAAGGGGCGAAACTGTCCTTGACCCAGCACCTGCCAGCAGCAACGGTCATAAGCCCCGACAGCGCCGGCACCGGCGGCGAATACGGCGCTCTTCACGTGTTCCAGATGGCTGACTGGAACGTAGAAACACAATTTGTACATCGGAGTCTCCATAGGGCTGTGGCAACGCGCTGAGGTATTCTGCTCGGCATTCCTTGTTTATTGCATTCTCTCCCGCGTCTCTGGTGCGCCGACCTGTCATGGCTCAATCCAATCCCTCTGCTGTCCGCCGCGCGCCGGCCTCGGTGACTCCCCGCTTTGTCACCGGCTCGCTGCTGCGGCATGTGGTGCTGATGTCCAGCACCAGCGCCGTCGGCTTGATGGCCATCTTTGTGGTCGATCTGATCAACCTGTTTTATATCTCATTGCTCGGCCAACAGTCCGTAGCGGCTGCCGTGGGCTTTGCCGGTGTGGTGGGGTTCTTTCAATTGGCGTTCTGCATTGGCCTGATGATTGCCATCGCCGCCGTGGTGTCCAGAGCCGTGGGTGCTGGGCACGCCGAGCTGGCCAGGCGCTTGGGCAGCGCGGGTCTGCTGCTGATCGTCGTCATTTGCGTGCTGGTCTCCGTGCTCAGCTACAGTTTTCTCGGGCCGATTCTGCAGTTGCTTGGCGCCGAGGGCGAAACCCATGCCCAGGCTTACCGGTATTTGCAGATCACCCTGGCCTCGATGCCGCTGCTCGGCGTCAGCATGGGCTGCGCGGCGCTGCTGCGCTCGGTGGGCGATGCCAAGCGGGCAATGAATGTAACCCTGCTAGGCGCCGTGGTGACCGCCGTACTGGACCCTATTTTGATCTTCGGTCTGCAGCTGGATCTTCAAGGCGCCGCGATTGCCGCCGTGATCGCGCGTCTGTGCATGCTGCTGATGGGCCTGTATGGCGTGCTACGCATCCATAACTTGCTAGGCCCATTGCAGCCTGCGACGTTTTCCCGCGATATCCGCAGCCTCTGTGGCGTGGCCGGTCCCTCGATCCTAGCCAATCTGGCCACTCCGTTCGGCGCCGCGTTTGTCACCCACTTTATGGCCCAGTTTGGCTCGGCGGCTGTGGCCGGCCAGGCCACCATTGAACGTTTGACGCCAGTCGCCTTCGGCTTGGTCTATGCCTTGAGCGGCGCGATTGGGCCGATCTTCGGCCAGAATCTTGGTGCCGGGCGCATCGACCGGGTGCAACAAACCCTGCGCGACAGCCTGCGCTTTATGGCCCTGGTGGTGGGCGGTGCCTGGCTGCTGCTGGCGCTGGGGCAAAACGCGGTGATCTTCGCCTTCTCCGCCAAGGGCCTGACCGCCGAACTGATTGGCCTGTTCTGCTCGCTGCTGGCCGCCAGTTTTTTCTTCCACGGCGCGCTGTTCGTCGCCAACGCCGCCTTCAACAATCTCGGCCGCCCGCTGTATTCCACCGCTTTCAACTGGGCGCGGGCGACGCTGGGCACCATTCCATTCGCCTACGTGGGCGCCCGCTATGGCGCTACCGGCGTATTGATCGGCCCAGCCATTGGCGCGGTGATCTTCGGTTCCCTGGCGATCTGGGTCGCGTTTCGCATGACCGCTCGTTTGGCGAGGCGTCAGCGTTAGTCGTCCGCCGGCGGTTTGGTCTCGACGTTCGTCTCGCTCGCCGGGTCGATACCCCAATCGCCGAACAGGTACCAATCCTCGCCGAGCATCTCGGCCGGATGCATGGTGCGGTCGGCACCATTGCCACAGGCCAGCGAATCAGTAGAACAGTACCTGTCGCAGCCCCAGCAAATTCGCTCGGGATGAGTGGGATGTAAGGGGAATTTCTTCGCCATGCTCGACTCCTGGGGATGAGTGCAACGGTCGAAGTTAGGCTACTCGCACTGCTGGGATAAGCACTTGATGCGGCTCAAGAGCCTGTCACTGCAGTGGCGCACCGCTGCAGTGACAGGTTCGAAATAGCCTGACCCAGCCGCGCTTGGCTGGGCCTGCGAGCCGCTCGGTTAGTCGACCCAGACCCGGGCGTTGCGAAACATCCGCAGCCAGCCGCCATCTTCTTGCCAGCTGTCCGGCTTCCAGGAGTTCTGCACGGCGCGAAACACGCGCTCGGGGTGCGGCATCATGATACTCACCCGGCCGTCGCGGCTGGTTAGGCCGGTAATCCCGCGCGGCGAGCCGTTGGGGTTGGCCGGGTAGTTTTCGGTGACTTTGCCGTGATTATCGACAAAGCGCATGGCCACGCAACCGGACAGATCGGCCTCACGCAGCGCCTGCGGGCTAGCAAATTCGGCATACCCTTCACCGTGCGCGATGGCGATAGGCAGACGCGAACCGGCCATGCCGCGCAGAAAGATCGAGGCTGATTCCTGCACCCGAACCATGGCCACCCGCGCTTCAAACTGCTCAGAGCGGTTGCGCACAAAGTGCGGCCACAGGTCGCTGCCGGGAATCAACTCATGCAGGTTGGAAAGCATCTGGCAGCCGTTGCAGACTCCGAGCGTAAAGCTGTCCTCGCGCTGGAAAAAGCCGCTGAAGGCATCCCGCGCACGGCTGTTGAATAGAATCGACTTGGCCCAGCCTTCGCCCGCGCCAAGCACGTCGCCATAGGAAAAGCCGCCGCAGGCCACTAGCCCCTTGAATTCGTCCAGATCGACGCGGCCAGCGAGGATGTCGCTCATATGCACATCGATGGCCGCGAACCCGGCGCGGTCGAAGGCCGCGGCCATTTCCACCTGGCCATTCACGCCCTGCTCACGCAGCACGGCGATCTGCGGACGCACGCCCTTGCGAATATAGGGCGCGGCAATATCGTGGTTCAGATCAAAGGCCAGCTTGGCGCACAGGCCCGGATTGTCCTCTTCGAGCAGCCCGGCGAACTCCTGCTCCGCGCATTCCTGGTTGTCGCGCAGGCGCTGCACCTGATAGCTGGTTTCGCTCCACTGGCGCTGCAGCAGGCGCCGCTCGCCGGTAAACACCGGCTGCTCATTGAAGTTGAAGACGATCTCGCCGCTGTTCAGCGGCTGACCGATGACCGCCACACAGTCGGCCAGCCCGGCCGCGCTGAATTGCGCCAGCACCACCGCGGTGGCGTCCCGGTGCACCTGGATCAACGCGCCGAGTTCTTCATTGAACAGCACCGCCGCCAGTTCAGTGGCATCGATAGCCAGGCTGTCGAGACTGATATTCAGCCCGCAATGGCCGGCGAAGGCCATTTCCAGGGCGGTGACCAGCAGGCCGCCGTCGGAGCGGTCGTGATAGGCCAGCAGCAGGCCGTCGGCATTCAGGCCCTGGATCACCGCGAAGAAGGCTTTCATGTCTTCGGCATCGTCCAGGTCCGGCGCCTGGCGGCCCAGCTGGCTGTGCACCTGAGCCAGGATTGAGGCGCCCATGCGGTTCTGCCCGCGGCCCAGGTCGATCAGAATCAGGTCGGTATCGCCCTTATCCATGCGCAGTTGCGGGGTCAGGGTCTGCCGCACATCGAGCACCGGGGCGAAGCCGGTGACGATCAGCGACAGCGGCGAGGTGACGCTCTTGTCCGCGCCCTCCTCCTGCCAGCGGGTCTGCATGGACATGGAATCCTTGCCCACCGGAATACAGATGCCCAGCTCGGGGCACAGCTGCATGCCGACCGCTTGCACCGTGTCGTACAGGCGGGCGTCCTCACCCGGGTGACCGGCGGCGGCCATCCAGTTGGCAGACAGGCGAATATCGGCCATTTTGCCAATGCGTGCCGCGACGATATTGGTCAGGGTTTCCCCGATCGCCATACGCCCGGATGCCGGCGCATCCAGCAGCGCCAGCGGGGTGCGTTCGCCCATGGCCATGGCCTCGCCGCAATGGGCGTCGAAGCTGCTGCTGGTCACGGCGCAGTCGGCCACCGGCACCTGCCAGGGGCCGACCATCTGATCGCGAGCCACCAGCCCGGTGATGCTGCGATCGCCAATGGTGATCAAAAAGCTCTTGCTGGCCACGGCCGGGTGATGCAGGACACGGGTTACGCAGTCGTCGATGGCCAGGCCGCTGGGGTCAAAATCGTCGCCCAGCTCGGCTTCCCGGCTAGCCGAGCGATGCATGCGCGGCGCCTTGCCCAGCAGCACTTCCAGCGGCATATCCACGGCGTTGTTGCCGAAGTGACTGTCGGTGACGGTCAGTTGCGGCTCGGCAGTCGCTTCGCCTACCACGGCAAACGGGCAGCGCTCGCGCTCGCAGATGGCCTGAAAGCGCGCGAAATCCTCCGCACCGACCGCCATTACATAGCGCTCCTGGGACTCGTTGCTCCAAATTTCGTGCGGGGCCATACCCGGCTCGTCATTGGGAATATTGCGCAGCTCGAAGCGGCCACCACGCTCACCGTCGTTGACCAGTTCGGGGAAGGCGTTGGATAGACCGCCCGCGCCGACGTCATGAATAAAGCTGATCGGGTTGCGCTCGCCGAGCTGCCAGCAGCGGTCGATCACTTCCTGGCAGCGGCGCTCCATTTCGGGGTTTTCGCGCTGCACCGAGGCGAAATCCAGGTCCGCCGAACTGGCACCGGTGGCCATGGACGAGGCCGCGCCGCCGCCCAGGCCGATCAGCATGGCCGGGCCGCCCAGCACGATCAGCTTGGAGCCGACCACGATCTCGGCTTTCTGCACATGCTCGGCGCGGATGTTGCCCATACCGCCGGCCAGCATGATCGGCTTGTGGTAGCCGCGCACTTCAGCGCCGCGCGGGGTGGTGATGGCTTGCTCGAAGGTACGGAAGTACCCGGTCAGGGCCGGACGGCCGAATTCGTTGTTGAACGCCGCGCCACCCAGTGGGCCGTCGAGCATGACGTCCAGCGCCGTGACGATGCGCTCGGGCTTGCCGTAGGACACTTCCCAGGGTTGTTCGAAGCCCGGAATCTGCAGGTTGGAGACGGTGAATCCGGTGAGGCCAGCCTTGGGCTTGGCGCCGCGGCCGGTAGCGCCTTCATCACGAATCTCGCCGCCGGAGCCGGTCGCTGCACCCGGGAACGGCGCGATGGCGGTCGGGTGGTTGTGGGTCTCTACTTTCATCAGGATGTGCACTGGCTCCTGCACCGCGCCGTACTGGCGGGTTTCAGGGTCAGGGAAGAAACGGCCGGCCACGCTGCCGACGATCACCGAGGCATTGTCCTTGTAGGCCGACAACACGCCTTCGCTGTGCATCGCGTAGGTGTTCTTGATCATGCCGAACAGGCTCTTGTCCTGGCTCTGACCTTCCAGATCCCAACTGGCATTGAAAATCTTGTGCCGACAATGCTCGGAGTTGGCCTGGGCAAACATCATCAGTTCGATGTCATGGGGATTGCGCTCCAGTCCGTTAAAACTGGTCATCAGGTAATCGATTTCGTCTTCGGCCAAGGCCAAGCCCAGCTCGACGTTGGCGCGCTCCAGCGCGGCACGGCCCCCGCCGATGATATCCACCACGGTCAGCGGGGCGGGCTGGGCGTGGCGAAATAGCTCGGCGGCGTCTTCCAGCTGGCTCAGCACCTGCTGCGTCATGCGGTCATGTAGGGTCGCGGCGATCAGCGCGGCCTCTGCGTCGCTGAACGAGCCGCTAAGGTAGTAGGCAATGCCGCGCTCCAGGCGCTGAACAGTGGCCAGTCCGCAGTTGCGGGCGATATCGCTGGCCTTGCTCGACCAGGGCGAAATGGTGCCCAGGCGCGGCAACACCAAAAACAACCGACCGGCGGGTTCTTGCACCGGCACACTGGGGCCGTACTCAAGCAGGCGGGCCAGCAGCGTCTGCTCATCCCCGGTGAGTACACCAGTGACATCGGCGAAGTGGGCAAACTCGGCATACAACCCGCCGATGGCGGGGACCTTCTGGGTCAGTTGCTCGAGTAGTTTGCCGTGACGAAAGGCAGAAAGGGCAGGAGCACCGCGCAGGATCAACATCTTCGGGACAGCCTCGTAAAGGGGGTGTTTTGAGGCCGTGCATTCTAACCTAAACCACTTCGCTACGGCATCGTTGACGGCCAACCCACGCACACCACGCGCTACTGCATGCGCTATCTGGTACTGACTGCGGGCACTCACTCCGCGCTTAATCCGGTTAACGACCGCGCCGGCAGAGCCGTGCCGTCGACAGAGCGCAGTCGAGATAGAGCCGCGCTGGCCCCTTGCGTATACTGCGCGGATGTTTTTCCCCACGATGTCACGTAAGTGCTGCGGTTACTGGCTGCTGGCGAGCGCAATGTTGCTGTTGCTCTGGGCCTGTAGCCAACCGCTCAAGCCCTCTACCCTCGAGCGCGTGCAGAAGGCGGGCGAGCTGCGCGTGGTCACCCGCAACAGCCCAGCCACCTATTTCCAGGACCGCAATGGCGAGACCGGCTTTGAATATGAACTGGTTAAACGCTTCGCCAAAAGCCTGGGCGTCGATCTGAAAATCGAAATCGCCGATAACTTGGACGACCTGTTTTTGCGTCTCAAGCAGAAAGACGGCCCCGTGCTGGCCGCCGCCGGCCTGGTCGGCACGCCGGCGCGCGCGGCGCAGGCACAGTTTTCCAGCTCTTATCTGCAGGTTTCGCCACAGATCATCTATCGCCAGGGCCAGCGCCGCCCGCGGCGCCCCGCCGACCTGCAGGGCAAACGCATCATGGTGCTCAAGGGCAGCAGCCATGCCCAGCAACTGGCGGCGTTGCAAACCGAGCTACCTGAGCTGCAATTTGAGGTTTCCGACGAAGTGGAAGTGGTCGACCTGCTGCGCATGGTCGACGAAGGACAGATCGACCTGACCCTGGTGGACTCCAATGAGCTGGCCATGAACCAGGTGTATTTTCCCAAGGTGCGTGTGGCTTTCGACCTAGGCGAGCCGACCAACCTGAGCTGGGCACTGGCCGCTGGCGAAGACGACAGCCTGCTAAAAGAGGTCAACGCTTTTCTCGACCAGGTGCAAAAAAACGGCACGCTGCAACAGCTCAAAGACCGCTATTACGGTCATATCGACGTGCTCGGTTACGTCGGTGCCTACACCTTTGCCCAACACTTGCAGCAACGCCTGCCGCGCTACGAAAAAGCCTTTCGTCAGGAAGCGCAGGTACAGAGCCTGGACTGGCGCCTGCTGGCCGCCATGGGTTACCAAGAATCTCTCTGGCAGCCCGACGCCACCTCGAAAACCGGGGTGCGCGGGCTGATGATGCTGACACTGCGCACAGCCGAGGCCATGGCCGTGTCCAACCGCCTGGATGCCGCGCAAAGCATCCGCGGCGGCGCCAAATATATCGCCAAGATCCAGGCGCAGCTGCCCGAAAGCATCCAGGAGCCGGACCGCACCTGGTTCGCCCTGGCAGCCTACAACGTTGGCGGTGGACACTTGGAAGACGCCCGCCGGCTCGCCGAGGCCGAGGGCCTGAACCCAAACAAGTGGTTGGATGTGAAAAAAATGCTGCCGCGTCTGGCGCAAAAGCAGTGGTACAGCAAAACCCGCTACGGCTATGCCCGCGGCGGCGAGCCGGTGCATTTTGTCGCCAACATCCGCCGTTATTACGACATTCTGACCTGGGTCACCCTGCCCCAGCTGGAAGACAGCCAACTGGCTGAAAGCGGCTTGCATATGCCTGGCGTGAACAAGCGCGCCATCAACGAAAATAACCCAGCGCTTTAATCCGGTTGGCGCGGGTGAATCCTGGACACGCATCTCGTAGGCGAGGATTGATCCGCGATTTTCTCAGCGCAATAATCGCGAATAAATCTGCTTCTACAACCGAACCACACCGAAGCAACCATTAACGCCGACAGAGCGTTCTGAAACGCGGCAGCTTAAGCGCGGCGCGCCTTGAAAAAACCGCTGAGCAGCGCGCTGCACTCCTCCCCGAGCAAACCGCCCTCCACTAAAACCCGATGATTGAGGAAGCCTTCGTTGAAGAAGTTGCCACGGCTGTGCACCACGCCAGCCTTGGGCTCGCTGGCGCCATACACCAGCCGATTGATCCGCGCATGCACCAGCAATCCGGCGCACATGCTGCACGGCTCTAGCGTCACGTACAGGGTGCTGCCGGACAGACGGTAATTGCCCGTCGCCAGGGCTGCAGCGCGAATCGCCATCATCTCGGCATGCGCGCTGGGGTCGTGGCCGCTGATCGGGCAATTGAAACCGCTGCCGATAATCACCCCGTCCCGTACCAGCAACGCACCCACTGGCACCTCGCCCAGAGCGGCACCTTGAGCGGCGAGCGCCAGGGCCTGGCGCATAAACGCCTGATCCTGGCTGCGATCGATGATCTGCGGTTTTTTCATAACTATTCAGACTTCTATTTGAATGACGAACGTGACATCGAGAAAATCCCGCTTAACTGCATGCGTGTGCAACTCTGGCAGACCCCCCCCTAACCCCACGCCCCGCCATAGCCGCCTACGCGGGTCGAAGGGCCCAAGCCCACCCAGGTTCCCGTCGACGCGCGAATGACGACCGCAGAGAGCTCGCATAAATAGGGTCCGACTGAAATCGCCCTAGGCCACCTCAATTGCAGCCATCAGCCCGGTTTCCATATGGTCGATCACATGGCAGTGGAACATCCAGACACCCGGATTATCCGCGACCAGGGCGATGCGGGCGCGCTCGTTCTTGCCCAGCAGGTAGGTGTCGGTGAAATAGGGAATGATCGACTTGCGATCCGACGCCAACACCTTGAAGGTCATGCCATGCAGATGAATGGGGTGCTGGTACTGGGCCATATTGCGCAGCTCGAAAATATAACTCTGGCCCAGTTTCAACCGGGCGATCGGCCGGTCGGCGCAGCCCTTGTCAGTGATGTCCCACGCTTCGCCATTGATCTGCCAGAAGCTGTGAGCCGCCCCGCTCTCGAGATTGCTCGACAGCGCGCCGACCCATTCGAAGTTAAATGACAGGGTTTGCGCAGTGGCCAGATCCGGCTCGGCCACCGGGTTAGCCGGCAAGGCCGGCGGCCAGTCACCAAATTCTTGCGCCGGCTGCTCGGCCTGGGAGCGCAAGGTAGCCAGACGCTGCGAGCCATTGCGCAGGGACAGTTCGTGCCCCGCGGGCGGCACTCGCAGGGCTAGGTCCAGGCGCATGCCCGCACCCAAGCGATATTCCGGGCCCAGGGGCCGCGGCGCGATGGGGTTGCCATCCAGGGCATAGATGCGTGCCTCGGCCCCCGGCAGGTTGATGCGGTAGGTGAGGGTATTGTCGATGTTGATCAGACGCAGGCGCACCACCTGTCCGGCCGGCAGATCGAGGGTGGGTACATGCACGCCATTGATGGTACTCAAGCGACCCGGGGTCCCGCCGCGGGCCGCCTCCCGGGGCACGCTGAACGCGGTAAAAACGCCCTGCTCGTCCACATGCCAGGTCTTCAGGCTCAGCGTGCGCTCATGGCGAAAACCCGATTCTTCACGCTCCTCGACGATCAGCGGACCAACCAGGCCGTGGCCCAGCTGTTCGGAGCTGAACAGATGCGGGTGGTACCAAAAGCTGCCGGCATCCGGCGCCTTGAACTGGTAGTCGAAGTATTCGCCAGGCAATACCGGCAACTGGGAGACATAGGGCACACCGTCCATTTCCAGGGGCAGGCGAATGCCATGCCAGTGGATGGTGGTCGACTCCTCCAGGTGGTTGACCAGCCGCACGCGCAGCCACTCACCCTGCCTGGCGCGAATTTCCATGCCCGGCGCCTGACCGCCAAAGCCCCAGGCCGGCGTGAGGTGACCCGGCACCAATTCCAGATCCAGCGGCGCGGCAATCAGTTGGTAGTCATATTCAGCGGCGACCAGCGGGCGATTCAGCCAGTAGCGCACGCCACCGACGCTCAGGCCGGCAACCGTCAAGCCGGTCAGGCCGGCCAGTACTTGTCTGCGGGTAAACGACATATTTTCGGTTCCTGAAAACAAGGCTTATTGGCCCATCAGGCTTACACGGGGTATCCGCCTCTGCGGGGCGGTTGCTCATGTAGCAAGCTAGCGGGCTGAATCGCCGTTGCAGCGAAAAGCATCGCCAGCACGCGGGCGCCGACCACGATGACGCTCACCCTAAGGGCCGCCAAGACGGCCCTTAGGGTTCAGATCATTCCCACTCGATAGTTGCGGGCGGCTTGCTCGACACGTCGTAGGTCACCCGGGAGATGCCTTCGATTTCGTTGATGATCCGCCCGCTGACGGTTTCCAGCAGCTCGTAGGGCAGGTGCGCCCAGCGCGCGGTCATGAAGTCGATGGTTTCCACCGCACGCAACGAGACGACCCAAGCGTAGCGCCGGCAGTCACCGACCACGCCCACCGATTTCACCGGCAGAAACACCACAAAAGCCTGGCTGACCTTGTGGTACCAGTCGGCCTTGCGCAGCTCTTCGATAAAGATATGGTCGGCACGACGCAGCAGGTCGGCGTATTCCTTATTCACTTCGCCGAGGATGCGCACACCCAGGCCCGGACCCGGGAAAGGATGGCGATAGACCATGTCATAGGGCAGGCCCAACTCCAGGCCGAGGCGGCGCACTTCGTCCTTGAACAATTCGCGCAAGGGCTCGACCAGTTTGAGGTTCATGGTCTCCGGCAGACCACCGACATTGTGGTGCGATTTGATCACCTTGGCCTTGCCGCTCTTGGCGCCAGCCGACTCGATGACATCCGGATAGATGGTGCCCTGGGCCAGAAACTTGATGGCGTCGAGTTTCGAGGCCTGGGCATCGAACACATCGATAAAGGTGCTGCCGATAATCTTGCGCTTCTTCTCCGGGTCGGACTCGCCGGCCAGGTTGTCGAGAAACTGCGCCTGAGCATCGGCGCGGATCACCTTGACGCCCATGTTCTCGGCGAACATGGCCATCACCTGCTCGCCTTCGTGCAGGCGGAGCAGTCCGTTGTCGACAAACACGCAGGTCAGCTGATCGCCAATTGCCTTGTGCAGCAAGGCCGCCACTACCGAGGAATCGACCCCACCGGACAGGCCCAGCAGCACATTGGCGCTGCCGACTTGGGCGCGCACCGTGGCGATGGCGTCTTCGGCGATATGCGCCGGCGTCCACAGTGCTTCGCAGCCACAGATATCCAGGATAAAGCGCGAGAGAATCCGCCCGCCCTGCTTGGTGTGGGTCACTTCCGGGTGAAACTGCACACCGTAATAACCACGCGCATCGTCGAACATGCCGGCAATTTGGCAACTTGGGGTGCTGGCCAGAATATGGAATTCCTTAGGCAGCGTGGTGACCTTGTCACCGTGGCTCATCCACACGTCGAGGCCGAACAGGCCGTCGGCGTCGACGTGGTCTTCGATGCCGTCCAGCAGGCGGCTCTTGCCCACTACATCAACGCGGGCGTAACCGAATTCACGCAGTTCAGAGCCTTCAACCTTGCCGCCCAGCTGCTCGGCCATGGTTTGCATGCCGTAGCAGATACCGAACACCGGCACGTCCAGCTCGAACACCGCCTTGGGTGCGCGCGGACTGTCGGCGGCATGCACCGACTCCGGCCCACCGGCCAGGATGATGCCGCGCGGCGCGAAGGCGCGAATGTCGTCATCGCTCATGTCGAACGGGTGCAGTTCGCAGTACACGCCGATCTCCCGCACGCGGCGGGCGATCAGCTGGGTGTATTGCGAGCCGAAGTCGAGGATCAGGATGCGGTGGGCGTGGATATCTTGCTGAGCCATGGCCATCTCTCGTAGCGAAATTCACAAATGACGCGGGGCTGTCCTGTTAAGTAACAGCTACAGCCCCGCGAAAATAAATTGGTTCAAAAATGGATTTGCCACGTCGCGAGCGCAGGACAGGCAAGGCGGAAAGAGACGAGAAAGCGGAGTTGGCTGGAGCCAATGAGCATTGCGAGTTTCTTTCCAACGCCGCATGTCCAAGCGCAGCAGCGGCACATCCATTTTTTAGCTGACCCGATAGTTCGGGGCTTCCTTGGTGATCTGCACATCGTGCACATGGGATTCGGCCATGCCGGCGCCACTGATGCGCACGAACTGCGGCTTGCTGCGCATCTCTTCGATATCGGCGCAGCCGGTGTAACCCATGGAAGCGCGCAGGCCGCCCATCAGCTGATGGATGATGGCGGTCACCGGACCCTTATAAGCCACTCGGCCTTCGATGCCTTCGGGCACCAATTTTTCCGCACCGGCCGAGGAGTCCTGGAAATAGCGATCGGAGGAGCCTTGGGTTTGTGCCATGGCGCCCAGCGAACCCATACCGCGGTAGGCCTTGTAGGAACGGCCCTGGAACAACTCGACTTCGCCGGGCGCTTCTTCAGTACCGGCGAACATCGAACCGATCATCACGCAGGAAGCGCCGGCCACGATGGCCTTGGACAAGTCGCCGGAGAAGCGAATGCCGCCATCGGCGATCATCGGCACACCAGAACTCTGCAGAGCGGCGGAGACATTGGCGATAGCCGACATCTGCGGAACGCCCACCCCCGCGACAATGCGCGTGGTGCAGATGGAGCCAGGGCCGATCCCTACCTTCACGCCATCGGCGCCGGCTTCGACCAGCGCCAAGGCCGCTTCACCGGTGGCGATATTGCCGCCGATAACCTGCACCTCGGGAAAGCTCTGCTTGACCCAGCGCACACGATCCAGCACACCTTTGGAGTGCCCGTGAGCGGTGTCGACTACCAGCACATCGACCCCAGCGGCGACCAGCGCAGCGACCCGTTTTTCGGTGTCGGCGCCCGTTCCGACGGCCGCGCCAACGCGCAGACGACCCTGGTCGTCTTTGCTGGCCAGCGGGTAGGCCTTGGCTTTTTCGATGTCGATAACCGTCATCATGCCTTTGAGGTTGAAGTCCCCATCGACGATCAGTACGCGCTCGATGCGGTGCTTGTGCAGCAGCTCGCGAGCTTGCTCCTTGTCGGCACCTTCGCGGACGGTGACCAGGCGCTCTTTAGACGTCATCACCTCGCTCACCAACGCGTCCATGCGGGTTTCAAAACGCACATCGCGGGAGGTGACGATGCCGACCAGGTTGCCCTTGCTGAGCACCGGCACACCGGAAATATTGTTCTGTTTGGTCAGCTCAAGCAGGTCGCCCACCGTGGCGTCGGCCTCGATGGTGATCGGGTCTTTAACCACGCCGGCCTCGTATTTCTTGACCTTGCGCACCTCGGCAGCCTGCTGCTCGACGGTCATATTTTTGTGGATAATGCCGATGCCGCCTTCCTGAGCCATGGCAATGGCCAGGCGGGCTTCGGTCACGGTATCCATGGCGGCGGAGATCAACGGAATATGCAACTCGATGCCGCGAGTCAGACGGGTCTTGAGACTGACGTCTTTGGGCAGAACTTCGGAATAACCTGGAATAAGTAGAACGTCGTCGAAGGTTAGGGCTTCTTGACTAATACGCAGCATGGCGGGGGCTCCCGGACGGGAAAAGGAAGCGCGCCATTATACTCATTCAACCCCCTTCACTCAATGCCAACCACGCCCTGCCTGTCAGCGAATTTCCCGCAGCGCTCAGAGGTCGACCCGCACCAGCGCAACCGGATAGCCCAGGCGCTCAGCGAACTCTTCGAGAAAACTTTGTTTGAACACCGCCTCTGCCCAGTTATTGAAAATAAAACCCAGGTTGGAAAAACCGCAGGGCTGCAGAAACAGAAACCCATTCAGGTCGTCTTCGTGGCCGCATTCCGGGCAACTGAAGTTATCGCTATGGCCGGGCATCCACTCTTCCAGGCTATCGAACAACGCCGCGCCGATTTCCTGGCGGCACTCGGGGCAACCAGCCTCCTCCTGAAAATCCTCGAGCGGAGTAAAGATGCAGCGCTCATACACCAGCTCCAGCCCATTGATCGGCTGAACGAAGGGCAACAACTCGGGATGCTCGACAATCCGCCGCGCGCCGGCGGCAATTGCATGGGCCATCTTGTTGGAGCTGCGCCCACAGGTGCTGACTTGCGCCTCGACGATGTTTTGCTGCACCAGCCAGCGCAGCATCGCCCGCGAGCGGGCTTCGTGCGCGGGGAAGCTGGAAATTTTCGGCACAATAATGGCTTGCTGCTCGCGCATGACGGGGTTCCGATCGAGGTGACGAGAAATTGCGGGCTTAGGCTGATCGAGCGGTGGACCGACGATTCACCAACGGCTGACCAGGCTGAATGGACTGACTAGATTCATTAAAAGTCGCGCAGCTTAATGCGCCTGGCGCTGTGGTCAAGGCCAAGTGCGGCGTCCATCAAGGCAAACGGTCTGGGGTCGCGCCGGCAAAGCCTCTATGATGCGATCCATGAACAAAGATCCGTTTCAATGCCTGAACCTCGACCGCGAAGTCCTCAGCGTCAGCCAGCTCAATGGCCGCGCTCGGCTATTGCTGGAAGATGTATTTTCCAGCATCTGGGTGCAGGGCGAAATTTCCAACCTGGCCAAGCCGGCTTCCGGGCATCTGTACTTCACTCTCAAGGACAGCCAGGCCCAAGTGCGCTGCGCGCTGTTTCGGCAGAACGCCGCGCGGATTCGCCAGGTGCTACGCGATGGTCTGGCAGTGCGGGTGCGTGGCAAAGTCTCGCTGTTCGAGGGCCGCGGCGACTATCAGCTGATTCTCGACAACGTCGAGCCGGCCGGCGATGGCGCTTTGCGCCTGGCCTTCGAGGCACTTAAAGAGAAACTCGACGCCGAGGGCCTGTTTGCCGCCGAGCGCAAGCAGCCGCTGCCGGCTCATCCACAGCGCATCGGCATCATCAGTTCGCCGACCGGCGCGGTGATTCGCGACATCATCAGCGTGTTTCGCCGCCGCGCGCCCCAGGTGCAGCTGACGCTGATTCCCACCGCGGTACAGGGCCGCGAGTCAGTGGCGCAGATCGTCCGCGCCCTGCAACTGGCCGATAAGCGCGGCTTTGACGCGTTGATTCTGGCCCGCGGCGGCGGCTCGCTGGAAGATCTGTGGAGTTTCAATGAGGAACGCGTGGCGCGCGCCGTGGCGGCCTGCCGAACGCCGATTGTCAGCGCCGTGGGCCATGAAACCGATGTCTCGATCAGCGATTTCGTCGCCGACATGCGCGCGCCCACGCCGTCTGCCGCCGCCGAACTGCTGGCCCCGGATGCCAGCGAGCTGCGCCAGCGCCTGCATACGCTGCATCGGCGGCTGCTGCTGCGCATGCAGGAGCGCCTGCGCCGCGATCACCTGCAACTGGAGAATCTGACCCGGCGCTTGCGCCATCCCAGTGAACGTCTGCGCCAGAACGCGCAGCGCATCGACGACCTGGATCAGCGCCTGCGTCGCGCCTTTGAACGCCAACTCAGCCAGCGCCGCGAACGCTTGCTGCACCTGCAAACCCGCCTGGCCGGCCAACATCCGCAGCGCAGCCTGGGCATGTTGCGCCAGCGCCTGGACAGCCTGGCCGAACGCCTGCCGCGAGCCATAAACGAAGGCCTCAAGCAGCGCCGCTTGCAGTTGCAGCACCAGATACACAGCTTGCACACGGTCAGCCCGCTGGCCACCTTGAGTCGCGGTTACGCTATTTTGCTCGACGAGCGCGGCCAGCCTATTCACCGCGCGGCCCAGACCCATCTCGGCCAGCGCCTGCGCGCGCGCCTCGGCGAGGGCGAACTGGAGGTGCGCATCGAAGACAACCATCTGGCCCCGGTGACGCTGTCCTTGCTGGATTAACGATGTATCCGGCGGATAAACAAACGTCATTCGCCTCACGCCTGCTGGATTGACCCTGGCAACGGCGGATGAAAAAACGCCATCGACCCAACCCTGAGAAATGCCATGCGCCTTGTGTTGCTGCTGCTTACCCTCTGCTTCGCCCTGCCCGCCCACGCCGAGGGTTTTATCACCCGGCTGCTCAACCAACCGGTGCCCGGCGGGGTCGCAGTGCTCGACCTGGGCAACGCCGCAAGCGCACCCAGCGCCACCTATCAAGGCAAACCGGTGCTGGTGATCCATGAGGACGCCACGCGCTGGATCGCCATTGTTGGCATTCCGCTGACGGTTGCGCCGGGGCCGCAGCGCATCGCGGTGCAGACCGGCGACGGTGCGCAGACGCTGAGTTTCCAGGTCGCCGGCAAACACTATGTCGAGCAGCGCATCACCCTGAAGAACAAGCAGCAGGTCAACCCGAATGCAGCCAATCTCAAGCGCATCGAGCGCGAACTGGCCGAACAGATTCGCGCTTACCGCACCTTCAGCCCGCGCCAACCGAGCAACCTGCTGCTCGACAAACCGGTCAACGGGCCGCTGTCCAGTCCCTTCGGCTTGCGCCGCTTTTTCAATGGCGAGGAGCGTAATCCGCACTCCGGGCTGGATTTCGCCGCCACGCGCGGCACCCCGATCAAGGCGCCGGCCGCCGGCAAGGTGATTCTGCTGGGCGATTATTTCTTCAATGGCAAAACGGTGTTTGTCGATCACGGCCAAGGCCTGATCAGCATGTTCTGCCACCTCTCACAGATTGATGTGAGGCTGGGCGACGAACTGCCCCGCGGCGGTGTGCTGGGCAAAGTCGGCGCGACTGGCCGCGCGACCGGACCGCATCTGCACTGGAATATCAGCCTGAACGACGCCCGGGTCGATCCGGCCATTTTTATCGGTGCCTTCCAGCCCTGACCAAAAGGATACGAACATGCGCATGCGAGCAGAACATTCCACCCTGCTGATCATCGACATTCAGGAAAAACTGTTTCCGGCCATTGCCGACAGCGCCGCATTGGCCGCTCACGCCGGCTGGCTGCTGCAGGTGGCGCAGCGCATCGGCGTGCCGGTGCTGCTGACCGAGCAATACAGTAAAGGGCTGGGGCCAACCATTGCGGCTCTGCGCACGGCGGTGGATGAGGAATGCATCATCGAAAAACTGCATTTTTCTGCGGTCAACGAAGGCCAGCTGCTCGCCCAGGTTGCGGCTGAACGCTCGCAATTCGTGGTGGCCGGCAGCGAAGCGCATGTCTGCGTGCTGCAAACGGTGCTGGATCTGCTCGCACTAGGCCATGCGGTGTTTGTCGTCGAGGAAGCCGTGGCGTCGCGTCAGGCGTCGGACAAAACCCTGGCTCTGGCGCGCATGCAGCAGGCGGGCGCACAGATCGTTTCGCGCGAGATGGTTGCCTTCGAATGGCTCGAGAAAGCCGGCAACGATCTGTTTCGCGCCATCAGCCGGGAATTTATCCGCTAGCGCGACGTGGCTTTTAGGCCTTTGGTACTCCACGGATACGCCGCGAAGAATCCCCCTGCCGGGCGGCGGTATTGGCGAATGTAGCGGGTATCGCCAGGTCGGCCCAAACATCACCGTCCTCGACCACTGGCGCACGTCGCACCGGCTACGTGCTGCCGTGCGCAATGAGTTAGGCTTCGCGGCTGCAGGCGCGGCTGGCGCTGCTTTTTTGATACTTCGTCTTCTGGAGCCCACCATGCTCGATACGCTGTCCGTCTGGCTTGACTGGCTGAGCGCTCACCCGAAACTACAAACCCTGAGCGCCTGCGTGCTGTTGATCAGCACTGCCTGGCTGTGTAACTGGGTTGTCAAACGCATTCTGGTGCGCGGCCTGCATCGCTTGCTGCGGCACGCCGGCAAGGGGCCACTGCAGGATTTTGGGATCATTCAGCGGCTTTCTAACATCGTCCCGGCGCTGGTGCTATCCAGCGGTGCACTGCTGATTCCAGGCTTAAGCGAGACCCTGCTGGCCGTGGTGCGCAACGTCAGTAACGCCTTTATCGTGCTGACCGTAGGCTTGGCCCTGGGTGCGCTAATGGACATTATTAATGCCCTGCACCAGCGCCGCAGCGATGCTTACCTGCACCCGATCAAGGGTTATCTGCAGGTACTGAAGATCCTATTTTTCGTCATCGCCGCCATCTTGATGGTTGCCACCCTGATCGACCGTTCGCCATTGATTCTGCTTTCCGGCTTGGGTGCCATGGCCGCGGTGCTGATGTTGATTTTCCAGGACACCCTGCTGTCGCTAGTGGCCAGCGTGCAGATTTCCTCCAGCGATATCGTGCGCGTCGGCGACTGGATCGAGATGCCGCAACTGAATGTCGACGGCGGCGTGATCGACATTGCTCTGCACACGGTCAAGGTGCAGAACTGGGACATGACCATCACCAGCATTCCGACTAAGCGCTTTATCAGCGATCCGTTCAAGAACTGGCGCGGCATGCAGGAGTCCGGTGGCCGGCGGATGATGCGCAGCCTGTACTTGGATCAAAGCAGCATCGGTTTTCTCAACCCCGAGAACATCGACCACCTGCAAGACGTGACGCTGCTCGGCTCGTATTTGAAGAGCAAAAAAAGCGAACTGCTGTGCTGGAATGGCGCGCTGGACGCCGGCGCTCAGGTGCCGGCCAATACTCGGCGGATCACCAACCTCGGCACGTTTCGCATTTATATAGAGCACTACCTGCGCCAGCATCCGGGTATCAACCAGGATATGACGCAAATAGTCCGCCAGCTGGACCCCACCGCCAATGGTTTGCCGCTGCAACTGTACTGCTTCACCACCACCATCTCCTGGGTGCCATTCGAGACGGTGCAGTCGGATATCTTCGATCACCTGCTGGCGATCCTGCCCGAGTTCGGCTTGCGGGTATTTCAGTATCCCAGCGGCAGCGACATGCGCGGGCTGAATACTCAAGCGCGGCTTCTGCCACAGGCGTGAAACAAGCGCGACGCTCGCACCGATGTGATGCGGGCGCCAAAGGGGCGCGAACGACCGACCGGCCAGCGGATTTTTGAGCGCAAATTCACTGCGCAACAGCCGAGATACCCTGCACCTTTTAGCGCAACAAAAACGACGATAACTCCTATAAATTAATCATTCCTATCAAGATTTTGGCAATGCTTGCTAGCTTTAATCCTATTGTTTAGGGTTAGCAGCATGCACTTACACCATTTTCCAAAATAGGGATGACTCATGAGCATGCTCAAAGACCCGTCGACTAAATACCGCGCGTTCCCTCGCATCGATCTGCCCGATCGCCAATGGCCATCGCGCACTCTTGAGCAGGCACCGATATGGCTCAGCTCCGACCTGCGCGACGGTAACCAGTCGCTGATCGAGCCCATGGATGCGGCGCAGAAGATGCGTTTCTTCAAAACCCTGGTGCAGGTGGGCGTGAAAGAAATCGAGGTGGGCTTTCCCTCGGCTTCGCAGACCGACTTCGACTTCGTCCGCGAGCTGATCGAGGGTGGTCATATCCCCGACGACGTGACCATCCAGGTGCTGACCCAGGCCCGGGAAGACCTGATCAGCCGCACCTTCGAGTCTCTGCAGGGGGCGAAAAAAGCCATCGTCCACTATTACAACGCCACGGCGCCGAGCTTTCGGCGCATTGTTTTCAATCAGGATAAAGCGGGCGTGCTGGAGATTGCGGTGAATGCCGCGCAGATCATCCAGCGCCTGGCCGCCCAGCGTCCGCAGACCGATTGGCGCTTCGAGTACTCGCCAGAAGTATTCAGCTCCACCGAAAGCGAATTCGCCTTGCAAGTCTGCAACGCGGTGATCGAGGTATTCCAACCGACCCCGCAGCACAAATTGATTCTCAACCTGCCGGCCACCATCGAAGCCGCCACGCCGAATATTTACGCCGACCAGATCGAGTGGTTCTGCCGCCATATCAATCAGCGCGACAGCGTGCTCGTCAGCCTGCACACCCACAACGACCGCGGTACCGGAGTGGCCGCCACCGAACTGGGCCTGCTGGCTGGCGCCGACCGTGTCGAAGGCTGCCTATTCGGTAACGGCGAGCGCACCGGCAATGTCGATTTGGTCACCCTGGCACTGAACCTCTACACCCAGGGCGTCGACCCGCAACTGGATTTCTCCGACATCGACCATGTGCGCAAGGTGGTGGAGGAATGCAACCAACTGCCGGTGCATCCGCGCCATCCTTATGTGGGCGATCTGGTGCACACGGCGTTTTCCGGTTCGCACCAAGATGCGATCCGCAAGGGCCTCGCCCAGCAAGACCCGGCAGGTATTTGGGAAGTGCCCTATCTGCCGATCGATCCGGCCGACCTCGGTCGCAGCTACGAGGCGGTGATTCGCATCAACAGCCAGTCCGGCAAGGGCGGCATCAGCTTTCTGCTGGAACAGGAGTACGGCATCAGCCTGCCGCGGCGCATGCAGATCGAATTCAGTCAGGTGGTGCAGCAAGAAACCGATCGCCTGGGCCTGGAAATGAGCGCCGAGCAAATCTACCAATTACTGGTGCAGGAATACCTGCACGCCACTGCGCCCTACGCGCTCAAAGGCCATCGCCTGCAGGAAGAACACAGCACCAGCGCGGTCGATGTTGAAGTGCTCAGCGAGGGCGCCAGCCAACATTGGCGCGGTATCGGCAAGGGCCCGCTGGAAGCGCTGGCGGCCAGTCTGCCGATGGCTGTGGAGATCATCCATTACGCCGAGCATGCGGTTGGCACGGGCAGCAATGCCAAGGCTGTCGCCTATATCGAACTGCGCGTCCAGGGTGGTCGAGCCCTGCATGGCGTCGGCATCGACGAGAATCTCACCACCGCCAGCTTTCGCGCCCTGTTCAGCGCCCTCAACCGGGCGCTCGGCCAGGCCGCCGAACACGCAGCCTGAACACCTAGCCTAAACATGCAGCCTGCAAAGACATCGAGCGCAGCCGAGGGAGCATTCGGTTTTATCGCCAGCGACCTCGGCAACACCCCTCTGAATGGCGTGCCCTTTATAGGGGCGTGAGCAGCGCACCCTGTTCGACAAAAGCCTGCAGATTGGCCAGTAGCAATTGCTCCATCTGCAGGCGAGTTTCCTCGCTGGCGCTGCCGATGTGCGGCAGCAGCAGCACGTTATTCAGCTCGCGCAGGGCCGCCGGCACCTCGGGTTCGGCCGCATAGACATCCAGACCGGCACCGCCCAACGTGCCATTTTGCAGCGCCTCAATTAGGGCAGCCTGATCGACCACCGAGCCACGCGCGACGTTGATCAAAATGCCCTGCGGCCCAAGGGCTTCGAGCACTTCGCGATTGATCAGGTGCTGGGTGGCCGCGCCGCCCGGACAGGTCAGCACCAGGAAATCCGCCCAGCGCGCCAGTTCGATCAGGCTGGCCGCGTAGGTATGGACGCAGTCCGGGATCGGCTTGCGATTGTGGTATTGCACCGCCATGGCAAAGCCGCTGGCGCGCTGCACCACGGCCTCACCGATGCGCCCCATGCCGACGATCCCCAAACGCTTACCGCTGACTTTGCGGCCCAAGGGAAAGGGCCCGGTCGGCCAGTTGCCAGCGCGCACGAAGCGATCGGCCTCGGCCATGCGCCGGGCGGTGTCGATGATCAGACCCATGGCCAGGTCGGCCACACAATCATTCAACACATCCGGCGTGGTGCTGATCGGGATGCCTCGGGCGCGGGCGGCGTCCACGGCAATCGCGTCATAGCCCACGCCGAAACTGCAGATGGCCTTGAGGTTGGGCAGGTGCGCCAATTGCTCGGCCGTGCAACCGAAGCGCGCCGAAGTGGCGAGTAACTCGAACTGGTCGCCCTGCTCGCGTAGAAAAACCAGCGGATCGGCTTGCTGCCACAGCGGCGTTACTGCATAGCGGGCGGCCAGTTCGCGATTGAAACGCTCGGTCAGCGGACCGATTTGTAGAACATGGGTCATGGGCGGTCCTTGAAACAGTTGATGAATGGGAGCGAAGACGTCACAGCTTGGAAAAAAACGAGTACCAGAGCGAGAGCGTCTCCAGTCGTTCCGCTCTGCTCAGCGCGCAGGGCGGTCCGGGCGGCGATACGTTCGCAGCGAAGGGACAGCCCGCCGAAGGGCGTGTCGTACCGGTGATCGATGGAGCGACACCCTACCGCTCGCGGATTGCTTGCGGTAATTGCTCGGCGCGTAGGTCGCCACTTGATGGAGGCGGTCGCCGTACTTTCCCAAACGCTCAGAGCAGCTTGCCTGGGTTCATCAATCCGAGCGGATCCAGCATCGTCTTGATGGCCCGCATCAGTTCCAGCTCCAGCGGGTCTTTGTAGCGTCTGGCAGCCTCGCGCTTGGCCTGGCCCAGGCCATGCTCGGCGCTGATGCTGCCGTCGAAGGCAACGGTCGAATCGTAGATGATGCGCATGATCGCCTCGTGCTGCGCCTTGAAAGGCGCGTCTTCGGCGCCCAGCGGTTTGCTGATGTTGTAATGCAGGTTGCCGTCGCCGACATGCCCGTAGGCGACGATGCGCACACCGGGGAAATCCGCCTGCAAACGCGGGTCTGTGGCGTCGATAAACGCCGGAATGCAGCTTACCGGAACGCTGATGTCGTGCTTGAGACTCGGCCCCTCATGATTCTGCGCCGCGGATATGCCCTCACGCATGGCCCACAGGGCGGCGACCTGCGCCTCGCTGCCGGCGATCACCGCATCGAGGATCACCTCGCGTTCGAGGGCATCGCCAAGCCCCTGTTCCAGCAGCTCGTTCAAGCCCGCGTCGACCAGCGTATCGCTGAGTTCGATCAGCACGTACCAGGGATGCACCTCGGCAAAGGGATCGTTGCAGCCCGACACATGGCGCACCACGAACTCGACGCTCTGCCGTGACATCAGCTCGAAGCCGGTCAGGCGATCGCCACACAGGCCGCGCATCAGGCCGATCAGTTCGATAGCTGCCTTGGCGCTCGGCAAGGCCACCCAGGCGGTGGTGATGCTGCGCAGCGCTGGGTACAGTTTGAGGACCGCCGCCGTGATGATGCCCAGGGTGCCTTCGGCGCCGATGAACAGGTGCTTGAGGTCGTAACCGGTATTGTCCTTGCGCAGCCCGCGCAGGCCGTTCCAAATCTGCCCGTCCGGCAGTACCACTTCGAGGCCGAGGGTCAGGTCGCGCATATTGCCGTAACGCAGCACGGCCGTACCGCCAGCGTTGGTGGCCAGATTGCCGCCCACCGTGCAACTCCCCTCGGCGCCCAGGGACAGGGGAAACAGGCGCCCCGCTTCCGCCGCCGCTTCCTGCAGACGCTGGAGGATCACCCCGGCCTCGACGGTGATGGTTTCGTTCGCCGGGTCGACAGCGCGGATCCGCGTCATGCGCGTCAGCGACAGCACCACCTGCTCGCCCGATGTATCCGGAATCGAGCCGCCACACAAGCCGGTGTTGCCGCCCTGGGGCACCAGCGCGACCCGCGCCTGATGACACAGGCGCACCACCGCCGCGACCTCTTCGGTGCTGGCGGGACGCACGACCAGGGCCGCCTTGCCGGTATAGGCCTGGCGCCAATCGCTCAGATAGCCCTGCATGGACTCGGCGTCGACGATCAGGCCCGCGCTGCCCACCACTTGCTCCAGGCTGCGGATGAAACCTTCGGACAGTGCGCTCATGGACGCCTCCGGTGCGTGCATCAGGTGATCGGCGCCGGGTTGAACAGCACGATGTCGTTGTGCAGCTTGTGCCGTTCGGCCCAGGTCTGCTGGCGGCCGCTGGCCACGTCCAGGTAGTAGTGGAACAACTCCCAGCCCAGTTCCTCGATGCTCGCCCGGCCAGTGGCGATACGCCCGGCATCGATATCGATCAGGTCCGGCCAGCGTTCGGCCAGCTCGGTGCGGGTGGCAACCTTGACCACCGGCACCATCGCCAGCCCGTAAGGTGTGCCGCGGCCGGTGGTGAACACATGCAGGTTCATGCCGGCAGCCAGTTGCAGGGTGCCGCAGACAAAATCGCTGGCCGGGGTGGCGCAGAAGATCAGACCCTTGCGACTGATCCGCTCGCCAGGGCCAACCACTCCATTGATCGCGCTGCTGCCGGATTTAACGATGGAGCCCAGGGATTTTTCGACGATATTCGACAGCCCGCCCTTCTTGTTACCCGGCGTGGTGTTGGCGCTGCGGTCAGCCTCGCCCTTGGCCAGATACTGGTCGTACCAGTCCATCTCGCGCACCAGCGCCGCGGCGACTCCCGGGGTTTCCGCGCGGGCGGTAAGCATATAGATGGCGTCGCGCACTTCGGTGACTTCCGAGAACAGCACCGTGGCGCCGGCGCGGATCAGCAGGTCCGAGGCGAAGCCCAGCGCCGGATTGGCGGTGATGCCGGAAAACGCATCGCTGCCGCCGCACTGCATGCCGAGGATCAACTCGGCCGCCGGCACCGTCTCGCGGCGACGCTGGTCGAGCTTCTGCAGCCGGGTTTCGGCCATGGCCATGATCTGTTCGATCATTTCACCGAAGCCTGTAGTCGAATCCTGCAGGCGATACAGCCAGGGGTCCGTCAGATCCACCGAGGCATCGCCCTGGTGCATCACCTGCTCGGCCTGCAACTTCTCGCAGCCCAGGCCGACCACCAGCGCCTCGCCGCCGAGGTTGGGGTTGCGCGCCAGGTTGCGCACGGTGCGGATCGGGATATAAGCGTCCTTGGCGGTAATCGCCACGCCGCAGCCGTAGCTGTGGGTCAGGGCGACCACCCCGTCGACATTCGGGTATTTGGGCAGCAGCTCCTTACGGATGCGCTCGACCGCGTGATCGAGCACACCGGTGACGCACTGCACCGTGGTGGTGATGCCAAGGATATTGCGTGTGCCGACCGTACCATCGGCATTGCGATAGCCCTCGAAGGTGAAGCCCTCTAGCGGCGGCAAGGCAGCCGGCACCGCATCGGCCATCGGCAAGCTGTCCAGCGGCGGCGCGGACGGCATCTGCAACAGGGTTTCCTTGACCCAACTGCCGCGGGGGATGGCCTGCAGCGCAGTGCCGATGATCTGCCCATAGCGCAGCACACTGCCGCCCTGGGCAATATCGACCAGGGCGACCTTATGGCTCTGCGGAATACCTTCGATAACCTGCAGGCCATCGGGGAAACGGCTGCCGGCGGCGACGCCCTGGTCGTTGACCACTACGGCGACGTTGTCATTCTCGTGCAGGCGCACGTAGCGGGGAGAGTCAGAATGTTCGATCAAAGTCATGGCCTGGCCCTTTCTTGTCATTGTTTAGCTGTTGGCTGTTAATTGTGAGGTGTTGCCTTGCGCCGCGACCTATCGGTAAGAGGATGCGGTTCAACACAGAACGTCGGTCCGCTTTACGTTTGGGATGATGCCGGGGTGCCGACCCTGTCGTCACAGGCGCGTAACTCGACTCGTTTGATCGGACCGACGATCAGCAGATAGCTGAGAATCGCTACCAGCGCATTGGCACTGACATAGACCAACGCCCATCGGAATGACCCCGTTGCATGAATGATGTAACCGATAACAATGGGCGTAGTGATAGAGGCAAGATTGGCGAAGGTATTAAACAGCCCTCCAGAAAGCCCCGCAATCTGTCTAGGCGAGGTGTCCGAAACGACCGCCCAACCCAGCGAACACAGGCCCTTACCGAAGAAGGCCAGGGTCATAACCCCGACCACCAGCCACTCCGCGCTCACGTAGTTGCACAAGACCATGGTGCTGGACAGCAGCAAACCGCAGACAATCGGCAGCTTGCGAGCGAGGGTCAGCGAATACCCTTTGCGCAGCAAATGGTCTGAAATAACCCCTCCTAGCACCCCGCCGACCAGGCCGCAAATCGCCGGCAAGGACGCAATTAGGCCCGCCTTGAGGATGGTCATGCCGCGCTCCTGCACCAGGTACACGGGAAACCAGGTCAGGAAGAAGTAGGTGATGGTGTTGGTGCAGTATTGGCCGAGATACACACCCAGCAACATGCGATTGGTCAGCAGTTGTTTAATGTGATGCCACTTCGGACCATCGCCTTTACGGCTCGGTTTCCTATTAACCAGACCGCCGTTTTGCTCAATGTAGTGAAGCTCTGCAGCACTGATGCGCGGATGCTCTTTGGGGCTGTAGATGGTTTTCATCCAGATGCCGGATAACACCATACCGAGCAGCCCAATGCTGACGAACACATACTCCCAACCCAGGCTGTAGACCATCCAGCCCATCAGCGGTGCAAACAGTGCGGTCGCAAAATATTGCCCAGAACTGAAAATGGCCGACGCAGTGCCGCGCTCGGACGTAGGGAACCACTCCGCGACAATGCAAGCATTGCCAGGGAACGCTGGTGCCCCGGCTAAACCACTCATAAAGCGCAAGAGGAACAAGCTGGTCACCGCCCACGCCACCGGCATCAGCCCGACGAAGCCTTGCAGCAGAGTAAACACAGACCAGATGAAGATCCCTGCCGCATAGATATGCTTCGAGCCAAAGCGATCAAGCAGCCACCCGCTGGGAATCTGCGCCAGCACATAGCTCCAGCCGAACGCCGAAAAGATATAGCCGAGCGTCACGGCATCAATCCCCAGATCGTCCTGCAAGCTGGCGCCGGCAATCGAAATGGCCGCACGGTCGGCGAAGCTGACCGTCGTCACCAGTAAGAGCATCAGCAAAATCAGGTAACGGACATGCGTCTTCTTAGTTTCTGGCACAGCATGATTCCCACGTTCGGGTTACTGGTTTCTATAACCGTATCGATTGCGCTGCGCAGGTGAGTGCGCAGCCACGGCTTCAGCGCACCAGACAGGGCCGCTTGTTATCGAATTTCCAGTCCGCAACCAGGTATTGCATGGCCACTGCATCGTTGCGCGCGTCCAGACCCATGCCCTGGTACAGCTCATTGGCCTTGGCCAACGCATCCCAATCCAGCTCTACGCCCAGCCCAGGGGTCTTCGGCACTTGCACCAGACCCCCTTCGATCTGCAGCGGATTACGGGTCAGATGCTGGCCGTCCTGCCAGATCCAGTGGGTATCGATGGCGGTAACCTTACCCGGCGCGGCGGCCGCCACATGGGTGAACATGGCCAAGGAAATATCGAAGTGGTTGTTGGAGTGCGAGCCCCAGGTCAGGCCCCATTCGTTGCACATCTGCGCCACCCGCACAGAGCCCTGCATGGTCCAGAAGTGCGGGTCGGCCAGGGGGATATCCACCGACTGCAACTGGATGCAGTGACCCATTTGCCGCCAGTCGGTGGCGATCATATTGGTCGCGGTCAGCAGGCCGGTGGCGCGGCGAAATTCGGCCATCACCTCGCGGCCGGAATAACCGTTTTCGGCGCCGCAGGGGTCTTCGGCATAAGCCAGCACACCGTGCAGATCGCGGCACAGGCTAATGGCCTCGGCCAGGGACCACGCACCGTTGGGATCCAGGGTGATGCGCGCCTGCGGGAAACGCTCGGCTAGGGCGCGAATCGCCTCGACCTCGGCGCCACCGGACAGCACGCCGCCCTTGAGTTTGAAGTCGTTGAAGCCGTAGCGCGCATGCGCCGCCTCGGCCTGCCGAACGATGGTTTCGGAGCTCAACGCCTCCTGGTTGCGCACGCGAAACCATGCATCATCGGCGTCCGCTTCGTTGCGATAACCCAGGTCGGTTTTCTCGTGATCGCCGAGAAAGAACAGGTAACCGAGCATTTCTACCGCATCGCGCTGCTGGCCTTCGCCGAGCAGGGCTGCGACCGGTACGCCGAGGTGCTGGCCGAGCAGGTCGAGCAGCGCCGACTCCAGGGCAGTGACCGCGTGAATACTGATGCGCAAGTCGAAAGTCTGCAGGCCGCGGCCGCCGACATCGCGATCGGCGAAGGCGTGGCGCACCTTATTGAGGATGCCGTTGTAGTTGCCGATGGACTGCCCCACCAGCAAGCTGCGGGCATCTTCCAGGGTCTGACGGATGGCTTCGCCACCGGGAACCTCGCCGACGCCAATGCGTCCAGCGTTGTCCTTGAGAATGAGGATATTGCGGGTAAAGAATGGGCCGTGGGCACCACTCAAATTCAGCAGCATGCTGTCGTGGCCGGCCACCGGCACAACCTGCAGTTCGGTGATGATCGGTGCGTCGGTAAAAGCAGTGTGGTTGGACTGAGTATTCATGACCTGACCCCTATTGTTTTTTCGGGTTTGGGTACTGCAGGAAGAAATCTAGCGAGCGAAGACCAGGCAAGACGGCACCGGGTGAAACAGCGGCTCTGTATCCGTTAACTATCCCCCTGGCTTTTCGAGGCTGGCCCGGGCGACTTTGCGCCTTAGCCCAGCCTCGATTTGCCCGTAACAGTTAACGTGCTCAGAGCCTAAAAAATGCTGTTTACCGGCAGTAAATCAGCATTTTCTAGCCTGCTTGCGACACAGCAGCGCAATCGTGTTTAGCCTATATAGGTGGTCTTCACCGTGGTGTAGAACTCCTGAGCGTATTTACCTTGCTCGCGCGAACCATAGGACGAGCCTTTACGGCCGCCGAACGGGACGTGGTAATCCACCCCGGCAGTGGGCAGGTTGACCATGACCATACCGGCCTGGGCGTGGCGCTTGAAGTGGTTAGCATGCTTGAGCGAGGTGGTGCAGATACCCGCCGACAGACCGAACTCGGTGTCGTTGGCCATGGCCAGCGCCGCCTCGTAATCAGCCACACGGACGATACTGGCCACGGGACCGAAGATCTCTTCGCGGCTGATGCGCATGTCTGCCGTGCAATCGGCAAACAGCGTAGGGGCCAGGTAGTAGCCGTCTTGCGCGCAAGAGACGCGCTCGCCGCCGCAGACCAGGCGTGCGCCCTCGTCCTTGCCGATCTCGATATAACGCAGGTCCTGCTCAAGCTGGGCCTGGGACACTACGGGGCCAATATCGACGCCCTTTTCCTGCGCATTACCGACGGTGATCGACTGCATCCGCGCGGCCATGGCGTCGACGAACTGGTCATAAATACCGGCGGTGACAATGAAGCGGCTGGACGCCGTGCAGCGCTGACCGGTGGAGTAAAAGGCGCTCTGCACCGACAACTCGACTGCGGTTTTCAGATCGGCGTCATCGAGGATGATCTGCGGATTCTTGCCGCCCATCTCCAACTGCACCTTGGCCTGGCGCGCCACGCAACTGGCGGCAATGCTCCGGCCGACACCGACCGAACCGGTGAAGCTGACGCCATTGATCTGCGGGTGCTGAACGATGGCTTCACCGACCACCCGGCCGCTGCCCATCACCAGGTTGAACACCCCAGCCGGGAAGCCAGCACGCGAGATGATCTCGGCGATGGCCCACGCGCAACCCGGTACCAGATCGGCGGGCTTGAGCACCACGCAGTTGCCATAGGCCAGAGCCGGAGCGACTTTCCAGGCGGGGATGGCGATGGGAAAGTTCCACGGTGTTATCAGACCGATCACGCCCAGCGGTTCGCGGGTGACTTCCACCGACACACCAGGGCGCACCGAGGCCAACACTTCACCGGACTGCCGCAGGCATTCGCCAGCAAAGTACTTGAAGATATTGCCGGCGCGGGTCGCCTCACCGATGGCTTCGGGCAGGGTCTTGCCTTCTTCCCGAGCCAACAAAGCGCCCAACTCTTCGCGACGGGCGAGAATTTCGCTGCCGACTTTATCCAGCGCGTCGCTGCGCGCCTGGATGCCGGAGGTCGACCAAGCCGGGAACGCGGCACGGGCGGCCGCAATGGCAGCGTTGGCCTGCGCCACATCGGCCTGGGCGTATTCGCCGACTACATCGGACAAGTCCGAGGGATTGGTATTGGTCGAATAGCTGGCAGCGGCGACCCATTGGCCATCGATAAAGTTGTCAAAACGCTGGTTGTGCAAATCTTGTGCAGTGGCCACGAGGAGCCTCCCGTTGATGGACTAATAAGCGGCGCATCGGGGCACCGCTATTGCGTGCGAGGTTGTTTATTGCGCGCCTTGAGCCTCGACCAGCGCCGCGAGCATTTCGTACTCTTGCGGCAACAGTTCGGTCAGCGGTGTGCGCACCGGGCCAGCGTCATGGCCGACGATCTTAGCGCCCGCCTTGATGATGCTCACGCCATAACCGGCGCAGCGGTTGCGGATCGCTAAGTACGGCAGGAAGAAGTCATCGATCAGCTTACCGACACTGGCGTGGTCGTCGCGGGCGATGGCGTGGTAGAAATCCATCGCGGTTTTCGGGATGAAGTTGAACACTGCCGACGAATACACCGGCACACCCAGAGCCTTGTAGGCCGCGGCATAGACTTCCGCCGTCTGCAGGCCGCCCAGGTAGCTGAAGCGATCACCGAGACGACGGCGGATCGACACCATCAACTCGATGTCGCCGATGCCATCTTTGTAGCCGATCAGGTTGGGGCAGCGCTCGGCCAACTGCTCGAGCAGCGGCGCGGTCAGGCGGCAGACATTGCGGTTGTACACGACCACGCCGATCTTCACCGATTTGCACACTGCTTCAACGTGCAAGGCGACGCCTTCCTGGCTGGCTTCGGTCAGGTAGTGCGGCAGCAGCAGCAGGCCCTTGGCCCCCAGCCGCTCAGCTTCTTGAGCCATCTGGATGGCCTGGCGAGTCGGACCACCGACCCCGGCCAGAATCGGCACACCGCCGTCGCAGGTATCGACGGCTGTCTTGATCACTGCCGAATATTCACTGGCCGCCAGGGAGAAAAACTCACCGGTGCCGCCGGCGGCGAACAACGCGGAGGCGCCGTAGGGGCTCAGCCACTCGAGGCGCCGGGCGTAGCCTGCGGCATTGAAATCGCCGGCGGCATCGAAATCGGTCACGGGAAAGGACAGCAGACCGGAAGAGAGGATGGACTTCAGTTCTTGTGGATTCATTATTCGAACACCCTGTAAAGCGAATGATAGATAGAGAGGAGCATCAGTCGAGACTGTGGTGATACGTTATCGTACAACAATAATCAATACTATCACTTTTCTCTACCGACTATCGCCCGGTCTTCTGCTCCCTTCACCATGGCAGTTCAACGCCCGAATACATCCAGCCGCTCGCCACCCTAAGTACCAGCGCGCGGTTATATTGTCTCAAGAGTAGTGGACAAAGTGATCGCAACGCGAGCTGCAGTCGCCCGTTTTAAACTCATTACCGATGGTCGCCGCCGACATTTTTCTGCAATAGCCGCGTTGACAAGCCTGTCAGACACTGTTGATAATCCGCCCAAGTCATACGACAACGTATAACAATTCTAAAAACAAAAAATCAGGCGCCGCCATGATTATGAGTACCGAAGCTCAGGCTCTTTTTAGCCGTTTATTAACTGTCGCAACCAGCGGCCGATGCGCGCAATGGCGTGCCCGCCCTCGGTATTCGCGGTGCAGTCCTGCATCAGCAAACCCTTCTCTGTTACACGCTCAAGCGAAAGCCCGGGCCTGCCCTCTTGTCGTCTCGGCACCCGCGCAGCGAAACACCACCGCTCAGCCACAGGAGGGCCATGGCCATGCTTGAACACGCGCCGACGACAACCCCAGTAGTCGTGAACATGCAGGTGATTCCGGTCGCCGGGCACGACAGCATGCTGCTCAACCTCTGTGGCGCCCATGCGCCCTACTTCACCCGCAATCTGGTGCTGCTCAAAGACAGTACCGGACGCACCGGCGTCGGTGAAGTGCCTGGCGGCGAAGGTATTCGCCAGGCGCTGGAACGCACTCGTGGCCTGGTCATCGGCCAACCGATCGGCCGTTACAATCGCATTCTCAACAGCCTGCGCCAGGCCATCGCTGGGCGCGACGGCGGCGGTCCGCAGGCCACCGTGCATCAGGTGACCTCGGCAGCCGAGGCCGCCGTACTCAAGCAACCTCACGAGATCAACCTGCGCCTGGATAACGTGATCACCGCAGTCGAAGCTGCGCTGCTCGACCTGCTTGGCCAGCACCTTGACGTGCCGGTGGCCGAACTGCTCGGCAGCGGCCAGCAGCGCGACAGCGTGCCAATGCTCGCCTATCTCTTCTATATAGGTGATCGCCAACGCACCGACCTGCCCTACCTGCCGGGCACCGGCGCCAGCGACGACTGGTACCACATCCGCCATCAGCAAGCCGTCAGCCCGCAAGCCATCGCGCAGCAAGCCGCCGCAGCCGCCGCGCGATATGGCTTTAAGGATTTCAAGCTCAAGGGCGGCGTTATGCACGGCGCCGAGGAAATGCAGGCGGTCGCCGCGATCAAGGCACGCTTCCCCGAGGCCCGCGTCACTCTCGACCCCAATGGCGCCTGGTCGCTGGCCGAGGCCATCGAGCTGTGCAAGGGCCAGGGCCATGTGCTGGCCTATGCCGAAGATCCCTGCGGCCCGGAGAACGGTTACTCCGGACGCGAGATCATGGCCGAGTTTAAGCGCGCCACCGGCATCCCCACTGCGACCAATATGGTTGCCACCGACTGGCGGCAGATGGGTCATTCGCTGCGCCTCGAGGCGGTCGACATCCCTCTGGCCGATCCGCACTTCTGGACCATGCAGGGCTCGGTGCGGCTGGCGCAGATGTGCGAGGAGTTCGGCCTGACCTGGGGCTCGCACTCGAACAATCATTTCGACATATCCCTGGCGATGTTCACCCATGCCGCCGCCGCTGCGCCGGGGCGCATCACCGCCATCGACACCCACTGGATCTGGCAGGAAGGCCAGGAACGCCTGACCACCGAACCGCTACAAATCGTCGGCGGGCAGGTGCAAGTCCCGCAGAAACCAGGCCTGGGCATCGAGCCAGACATGGACCGGATCATGCTGGCCCACGAGCTGTACCAAAAGGTCGGCAGCGGCGCCCGGGATGACGCCATGGCCATGCAGTACCTGGTGCCTGGCTGGAAATACGACCCCAAGCAGCCGAGCCTCGGCCGTAAACAGCATTAATTCTTCGCCAACGCAGCCCTGCATAACAACCACAAAAACTGGAGACTCACCATGAAAAAGGCCTTTTGCGCCTCCCTACTATCCGCCTGCATGACCTTGACTGCCGGCAGTACATTTGCCGCAGACGCGGTCAACTGGCCGACGCGTCCCGTGCAGGTAGTGGTGATCGCCAATGCCGGCGGTGATACCGACTTCAACGCCCGGATGATGGCCAAGTATTTCACCAAGATCACTGGCGAACCGATGGTCGTGACCAACATGGCCGGTGGCGGTGGCACCATCGCCGCCGAGCAGGTCAAAAGCTCCGCGCCGGACGGCAATACCATCCTGTTCACCCACACCGGTCAGATGATCGTCAACGAGGTCGCCGGCCTGACTGAAGACACCTTCGAAGCCTTCGATGTGTCCTGCATCGCCGGGGTAGATAAGGGCGCGGTGTTCGTCGCGAGCAAAAGCTCCGGGCTGAACTCCATCCAGGATCTGATCACGAAAGCCAAGGCGCAGCCCAACACCGTCACCTACGGCACCGAGATGGGCAGCTACTCGCACCTGCAGGGCCTGATGTTCGAGAAGCTCACCGGCACTAAAATGAAGCTGGTGGACGCGGGCACCGTATCGGAGAAAGTTGTTGCTCTGCTCGGCGAACGTATCGACTTGGGCGCCATCAGCTACGGTTCGGTACAGGACTACGTCAGCAGCGGCCAGATGGTCGCCCTTGGCCAGCCCAATGCAGAGCGCAACGCGCTGCTCGGCGAGGTCAAGACCTTCAAGGAGCAGGGCGTCGACTTTGTCATGGACAAGCCTTACGTCGTGGCCTTCCCCAAGGGTACCGATCCAGCCATCATCAAGAAGATGGCCGACGTGATGAAGCAGATCACCGAAACGCCAGCGTACGGCGAAGAACTGAAGAACACCTTCAAGCAACCGGTCAGCTACTACGGCACCGAGGAAGCGATCGCCGTGCTGCACAAGACCCGTGATGACTTCATGCAGTTCAAGGACGAGTTGCGTCAGGCCAAGTAATACACTCCTGCCGGGGGCCTCCACTGAGGCGCCCGGCAGCCCTTCACTGAGATGAGGCCCATCATGGATACCTACAAAAAAAAGGAGCTACTGATCGGCGCACTGATGCTCGGCGCCGGTCTGTTCTACCTGTTCATGACCATCAACCTGCCGCGCAAGGGCACTATCGACGCGTCCACCGTGCCCTACGTGCTGTCTGCCGGTTTGTGCCTGCTGGGTGTCTTGCAACTGATCCTCAGTCGCAAGGCTGTAGCACCTGCGGCGGAGCCGGATGAGCCGGCAGTACAAGCACCCAGCAGCCCCGACTATGCCACCGTGTGCAAAACCCTGGGCCTGGTCGCCGTCTATGTGGCACTGCTGAAAACCGTCGGATTTCCGATCATGACGGCGCTGTATCTCTATGCGCAGTTCATCGTCATCACCCCCCTCGAACAGAAAGCCAATCACCTGCTCTACGCCGTGATTGCGCTGGTCGCATCGGCACTTATTTTCGTCACCTTCCGCCAGGGCTTCGACTTGATGCTCCCGACCGGTTTACTGAACTTCTAGGAGACGGGACATGATCGATCTTCTGCAAGCGGGCTTCGGCGCCGTCTTTACTCCCTACATATTTATCCTGATCACCCTGGGTGTGGCAGTCGGCATCGTCTTCGGTGCCGTGCCTGGCCTTTCCGCGACCATGGCCATCGCGCTGTGCCTGCCGCTGACCTACACCATGGGTCCGGCTGCCGGCCTGTCACTGCTGGTCGCGTTGTATATCGGCGCGACATCGGGTGGGCTGATCTCGGCGATTCTGCTGAAAATTCCCGGCACGCCCTCCTCCATCGCCACCGTCTTCGACGGCGGCCCGATGATGGACAAAGGCGAAGGCATCAAAGCGCTGGGCATCGGCGTGGTGTTTTCCTTTATCGGCACCATTCTCAGCATCGGCGCCCTGCTGTCCATCGCGCCCTGGCTGGCCAAGGCGGCCTTGCGCTTCGGCCCCCACGAATACTTCTCCATCGCCATTTTCTCCCTGACCCTAATCGCCACTTTGTCCACCGGCTCGCTGATCAAGGGCATCTTTGCCGGCGTCCTGGGCTTCGCCTTTTCCACCGTGGGCATTGCCCCGGTCGATGCGATCCGCCGCTTTACCTTCGATTCGCCCAATCTCAACGGCGGCTTCGCCATGCTCACCGTGATGATTGGCATGTTCGCCGTGGCCGAAGTCATCAAGATTGCTGAAACCGGGCGCGCCGCACACCAGACCAAGATTGCCCCGTTGAGCATGAAAAACGTCAAGGGCTTCGGTTTTTCTATGAAGGAGTTCTACGGCCAGTTGCCCAACGCCTTTCGCTCCTCGCTGATCGGCATTGGTATCGGCATCCTCCCGGGAATCGGCGCCGGCACCTCGAACATCGTCTCCTACATAGCCGCCAAGAAGCGCTCCAAACATCCGGAACAGTTCGGCAAGGGGGCCATCGAAGGCGTGGTCGCCAGTGAGACCGCGAACAACGCCGGCATCGGCAGCGCGATGATTCCGCTGATGACCCTGGGCATTCCAGGCGACACGGTCACCGCCATCCTGCTCGGCGGCTTCATGATCCACGGCATCCAGCCGGGACCTATGCTGTTTATCACCCAGGGCGAGCTGGTCTACACCATTTTTGCCGCACTGATCCTGGCCTCGATCATGATGCTGGTCCTGGAGTTCTATGGCCTGCGGCTCTTCGTCAAGCTGCTGGCGGTGCCCAAGCACATCCTGCTGCCGATCATCCTGGTGCTCTGCGTGGTCGGTGCCTTCGGCCTGAGCAGCCGGATATTCGATGTCTGGACCATCCTGCTGTTTGGCTTGATCGGCTATGGCTTCGTCAAGGCAGGCATGCCCGCCGCGCCCTTTATCATCGGTTTCATCCTCGGGCCGATGGCGGAAACCAACCTGCGGCGCGGCCTGATGCTGTCGGATGGCAACTTCATGGGTTTTCTTAGCAATCCGATATCGGCGGTGTTCCTCGGCCTGGCTCTGGCATCGGTTTGCTGGCATTTGGTCAATGTGCTTCGCCACAGGAAAAGCGCCGCTATCGAACAGATGCACACCTGAACCCACTCTGCTAGCAGTCTACTCACCGCCCCCGCCCCGGCTATTGCAACGCCCACCCGGGCTGCAATAGCCGGGGCGGCTTCTAAATCTGATCCATGAAGAATCAGATGCCACACCGCAGCCTTTGAGTTTGGCGTGACTCAAAGGCATCGATTGCCTGGGTTGCCGACCGGTCGCGGATTCGGTCTTGACCCGCACTCAGCAGCGCTTGACAACTTAACTCTGGGCAACTGTCCCGCAGGCGATTTGCTCGTGCGGGGTGAAACCGAGGTCGTGGGCGCTCAGCAGTTCCTCGATCCATTCCAGCGGGTATTGGGTTTTGTGCTGATGCTGGAGGTCATGCGCGCCTCAGTAAAAATCTCTAATCGCCAAGCCGTAGGCAGGACGGTTCGGGTAGCCGTGCTGCGAGATACGTTGTCATACAACAAGTTATTTTATTAGGTGAGATTCCCTCGCCGTAACCTGCGCCACGCTCCCGAGCGCCCCGTCACCCCCCGAAAAAGTAGCCGCCACTGGGTGTAAGCACTGTCCCAGAGGGTTAATTTATCAAAAATACCGCAAAATCTGTGTGCCTATCGGCGCTCAGTTGACGCCTCTCCAGTGATCAATCCAGCGTTATTTTTCATGATAGTCGCGTTGACAAAGCGTGCAGTGGATGACGATAATCAGTGCAAGTCATACGACAACAGATGACATACCCAATAACAACAAGCAGAGCGTGCCATGACCCCTACTTCCAACGCCCAAGCTCCCTTCAATCGCCTGCTGCTCACCGGCGCGGCTGGCGGACTCGGCAAAGTGCTGCGCGAAGGCCTGCGGCCTTATGCCCACATTTTGCGCGTTTCCGATATTGCTAATATGGCACCGGCGACTGGCACTCATGAAGAAGTCCAGGTCTGCGACCTCGCCGACAAGGCCGCGGTTCACCAGTTGGTCGAAGGCGTGGATGCGATCTTGCACTTTGGCGGTGTATCGGTCGAGCGGCCGTTCGAGGAAATTCTCGGCGCCAACATCTGCGGCGTGTTCCATATCTACGAAGCGGCGCGTCGGCATGGCGTCAAGCGGGTGATCTTCGCCAGCTCCAATCATGTGATCGGCTTCTACAAACAGAACGAAAGCATTGATGGAAACGCCGCTCGCCGCCCGGACAGCTACTATGGCTTGTCCAAATCCTACGGCGAAGACATGGCCAGCTTCTACTTCGACCGCTATGGCATCGAGACCGTGAGCATCCGCATCGGCTCCTCCTTCCCCGAACCGCATAACCGCCGAATGATGAGCACCTGGTTGAGCTTTCGCGACCTGATCCAACTGATCGAGCGCGCCCTGTATACCCCAAACGTCGGCCACACCGTGGTCTACGGCATGTCCGATAACCAGCACGTCTGGTGGGACAATCATCTCGCCACGCATTTGGGCTTCCAGCCCCAAGACAGCTCCGCTGTGTTCAGTGCAAAAATCGAAGCCCAGCCCATGCCCGCTGCCGATGACCCGGCGATGGTCTATCAAGGCGGCGCTTTCGTGGAGGCCGGCCCGTTCGGCGACGACTGATAGACACAGCTAACACCGAATCACCTCGATAAAAACAACAAGAGAACTGAGCTGCCATGCATGCTGAACTGATTCTCGACGCACGTAACGCCACCGGTGAAAGCCCCGTATGGGACGCCCAAGAACAAGCGCTGTATTGGGTCGACATTCCCGCTCAGCGCCTGCATCGCTGGAACCCGGCGGACCAGCGCACGCAGAGCTGGGAAACCCAGGAAATGCTCGCCTGTATTGCTCGATGCAGCACTGGCGGCTGGATTGCGGGCATGCAACGCGGGCTGTTCCACCTGCAACCGGGCGCCGATGGCACCCTGATCAGCCGTCAACTGAGCGGCGTGCAACATGCCCGCTCGGGCATGCGCTTCAACGACGGCCGTTGCGACCGCCAGGGGCGATTCTGGGCCGGCAGCATGTTGCTCGACATGGCTGCCGGCGCGCCGGTCGGTGCCATGTACCGCTACAGCGCCGGGCAAAGCGCACCGCTCAGCGCCCAACTCAGCGGCCTTATCGTGCCCAACGGCCTGGCCTTCAGCCCGGACGGCCAGACGATGTACCTGTCCGACTCGCACCCCTCGGTGCAAGCCATCTGGGCCTTCGATTACGACATCGACACGGGCACCCCACATAACCGTCGGCTGTTCGTCGACATGCACCAGCACCCCGGCCGGCCTGATGGCGCCGCGGTGGATGCCGACGGTTGCTACTGGATCTGCGGTAACGACGCCGGGCTGATTCATCGCTTTACTCCCGCTGGTCGCCTGGATCACTCCCTCGCCGTGCCGGTCAAAAAACCCAGCATGTGCGCCTTCGGCGGCCGCAACCTCGACACCCTGTTCGTCACCTCGATCCGCCCTGCCGGCGACCTCACTGACCAACCCTTGGCCGGCGGCGTGTTCGCCCTGCAACCGGGCGTCAGCGGACTTGAGGAAACCCCATTCAACGACTGAGAGGCGACTCGCTGTTCGTCGCGCACTCGGTTTCGCAACGCTGCACATCCAACAACAACAAGACTGGAGCTTCACCATGAACTTCAAACGCAAGTTACTTATCGCAGCACTCCCCTTGGCCTTCTGCCTGTCCAGCCTAGCCCAGGCTTCGATGACCCTGAAGATTGCCGAGATCCATCCAGCCGGCTACCCGACCGTAGTTGCCCAGGAACACATGGGCCAAAAAATCGAGGCCGCAAGCAACGGCGAACTCAAGTTCACTATGTTTGCCGGGGGCGTGCTCGGCTCCGAGAAGGAGGTGGTCGAACAGGTGCAGATCGGCGCCGTGCAGATGACCCGTGTCAGCCTCGGCACAGTCGGCCCGGTGGTGCCGGACGTCAACGTATTCAACATGCCGTTCATTTTCCGCGATACCGCCCATATGCGCGCGGTCATCGACGGTGAAATCGGCCAGGAAATTCTCGACAAGATCACCGACTCGGAATTCAACATGGTCGGCCTGGCCTGGATGGATGGCGGCGTACGCAACCTGTACACCAAGGAGCCAGTGCGCACTATCGAAGACCTCAAGGGCATGAAGATCCGCGTGATGGGCAACCCGATGTTTATCGACACCCTTAACGCCATGGGCGCCAACGGTATCGCTATGAACACCGGGGAAATCTTTAGCGCTCTGCAAACCGGGGTGATCGACGGCGCGGAGAACAACCCGCCGACCATGCTCGAACATAACCACTTCCGATCCGCCAAGTACTACAGCCTGACCGGCCACCTGATCCTGCCAGAGCCGCTGCTAATGTCCAAAATCACCTGGAACAAGCTCACCCCGGAGCAACAGGTATTGGTGAAGAAGTACGCCAAGGAAGCACAGCTGGAAGAGCGCAAGCTCTGGGATGAAAAAACCACCAGCAGCGAAGCCAAGCTCAAAGAAGCTGGCGTGGAATTTATCGAGATCGACAAGAAGCCGTTCTACGACGCCACTGCTCCGATTCGCGAAAAGTACGGCGCGCCTTACGCCGATTTGATCAAGCGCATCGAAGCGGTCAAGTAATCCCGTCTCTGTGAAGAACGTCGCGGCGGCGGGCACTTGTCCGTCGCCGTGGGAGTGGTGAAGCCTCATGAAAAACACGTTGCTGCGCGTCAACGACGCAATCTACCTGACCTGTATCTGGGTCGCCGGCCTGGCCGTTACCGTCATGGCGATAATCATCCCCTGGGGGATCTTCGCGCGCTATGTGCTCGGCAGCGGTGCTGGCTGGCCGGAGCCAATCTCCATCATGTTGATGGTGTTATTCACGTTTATTGGCGCTGCTGCCAGCTATCGGGCTGGGGCGCATATGGCAGTGACGTCCTTTACCGATCGCTTGCCGCAAAAGTGGCAGCCTTATATCAGTGTGCTGGTCCAAGTATTAATGGCAGTGGTCTGCCTGTTCATGACCATCTGGGGCATCAAGCTGTGCATCGCCACTTGGAACCAATTCATGAGCACCCTGCCAACCCTGCGTGTAGGCATCAGTTATTCCCCTATTCCAATCGGCGGTTTTTTGACCCTGATTTTCATTTTCGAACGTTTGTTCTTCGGCGACCAAAGCCATAGGCGTGCGGTGAACTTCGAACTGCTCGAAGACAGCAAGGAAGCCTTGTAAATGGACGCACTCATCCTGCTTGGCAGCTTCCTGGTACTTATCGTGCTGCGTGTACCGGTGGCCTATTCGCTCGGCATCTCGTCGCTGATCGGCGCCTGGTACATCGATATTCCCTTCCATGCCCTGATGATTCAGATCGCCGGCGGCGTGAACAAGTTTTCCCTGCTGGCCATCCCATTCTTCGTGTTGGCGGGTGCGATCATGGCCGAAGGTGGCATGTCCCGCCGGCTGGTCAACTTTGCCAGCGTGCTGGTGGGCTTTATCCGTGGCGGCTTATCGCTGGTCAATATCATGGCCTCGACCTTCTTCGGTGCCATCTCCGGTTCATCGCTGGCCGATACTGCATCGGTCGGCTCGGTGCTGATCCCGGAAATGGAGCGCAAGGGCTACCCGCGCGAGTACTCCACCGCGGTTACCGTCAGTGGCTCGGTGCAGGCGTTGCTGACCCCGCCCAGCCACAACTCGGTGCTCTACTCGCTGGCCGCGGGCGGCACTGTGTCGATCTCCTCGCTGTTTATCGCTGGCATCGGTCCGGGCCTGCTGCTCAGCGCCGTGATGATGGGCATGTGTTTGTACTTCGCGCGCAAACGCAACTATCCCAAGGGCGAAGTCATTCCTCTGCGCCAGGCGATTAAAATCTGCGTCGATGCACTGTGGGGTCTGATGACCATGGTCATCATTCTTGGCGGCATTCTTTCGGGCATCTTCACTGCCACCGAGTCGGCGGCCATCGCGGTGCTCTGGGCGTTCTTCGTCACCATGTTCATCTACCGCGACTACAAATGGAGCGAGCTGCCCAAGCTGATGCACCGCACCGTGCGTACCTTGTCGATTGTGATGATCCTGATCGCCTTCGCCGCCAGCTTCGGCTACATCATGACCCTGATGCAGATCCCGGCGAAGATCACCGCGATGTTCCTGACCCTGTCGGAAAACCGTTATGTGATCCTCATGTGCATCAACTTCATGCTGCTGGGCCTCGGCACGCTGATGGACATGGCGCCACTGATCCTGATCCTCACGCCAATTTTGTTGCCAGTGGCTATCAGCATTGGCGTAGATCCGGTGCATTTCGGCATGATCATGCTGGTCAACCTCGGTATCGGTCTGATTACGCCACCAGTTGGCGCAGTGCTATTCGTCGGCGCCGCCGTAGGTAAGGTAACCATCGAGAACACGGTGAAAGCCTTGATGCCGTTTTACGCAGCACTGTTTATGGTCTTGATCGCCGTGACCTATATCCCGGCCATTTCTCTGTGGCTGCCCGACTTGGTGCTCTAAGACCTGCTCACGGTCTGCGACGCTCGCCGAGCTGCTGAACAGGCTTGGAACATCGCGCCATGCCACTCACTGGAGCCGCCGACCTGGCGGCTCCTTACGTTATAAGGATGTCATTCGCCGCCATGTCTACCTCCACCCCCTTTCCTAGGCATATAGCCGTACTCATCCTGGCCGCTGTGGCCTGCTCTTTCGCCGGTAACCATATTGCGGCGCGGATCGCCTTCGACCATGACACCGGGCTGCTCTTGGCAATGCTTTGCCGTGCCGGGGTAACCCTGCTGGTGCTGATCGGCCTGGTGATCTGGCAACGTCAGTCTCTCAGGCTGCAACGACACACCTGGGGCTGGCAATTGCTGCTCGGCCTGCTGATCGCCGTGCAGAGCTTTTGCATCTACTCGGCGGTAGCGCGTATCCCCGTGGCCCTGGCGCTGCTTGTGGTGAACCTGGCACCGATCTTTCTCGCCCTGCTTACCTGGGCTCTCGGCGGCGCCAAGCCAACGCGCAGCACGACACTTTTGATGGGGCTGATCCTGCTCGGTTTGATGTTTGCGCTGGATGTACCGAGCCATCTGTCTGGACACAGCAACATAGATGCGCGCTGGGTGGAAGGTGTGCTGTTTGGCGTCACCGGGGCGGCGGTCTTTGCCTGCGCCTTATGGATCACCGATAACCGTCTGGCCGCCATGCCGGGCACGGTGCGCAGCATGTTGACTCTGTTGGTGGTGTTCGTCGCCTCGGCGCTGGCCGGCGCCAGCGGCACGCTGCCCGGTGGCATGAATCTGCCGAATGCCAATGCTGGCTGGATCGCCCTGGGCTGTCTAATACTGCTCTATGGAGCGGCTTTTTCCGCGTTGTTCATTCTTGTCACGCGGCTAAATATCGCGCGCAATGCGCCGGTCATGAACATCGAACCCGTCGCCGGGCTGGTGCTTGGCTGGCTAATTCTCGAACAGTTGCTTAGCGGCATGCAGATCTTCGGCGGGCTAATCGTGGTTAGCGGCATCGTGCTGCTGACCTACAAACGTCACGCTTGAGTGATTGCCGAGCCGGTACAGATGTAGCGGTACGAACAAGTCGGCGGGTGCTAAAAGCGCACCCTGCTTTGCGAACTTAAACCTGCAACGCCAGCGCTTCCGCCGCTTCATGAGCCTGGCGCAGGCGTTCGCGACTGTTGGTCAGATGCAGGCGCATAGCTGCGCGAGCGGCATCAGAATCCTGACGAGCGATGGCTTCGAAGATTTGCTCATGCTCGCGACTCAATCCAGACAGATAACTTTGCTGGTTATCCTGATTGATGCGTACCGAATTCAGACGGGTGCGCGGAATGATGCTGGTGCCCAGGTGGCTCATGATGTCGGTGAAGTAGCGGTTGCCGGTGGCCTCGGCGATTAGCAGATGAAACTGGAAATCCGAAGCCACTGCATCGCCCGCATTCGAGACACTTTGCATCAGCGCATCCAGCGCTTCGCGCATCGCCGTCAGTTGCGCGGGACTACGACGCTGCGCGGCCAAGCCCGCCGACTCGACCTCCAGGCTGATGCGCAGCTCGAGGATCGCCAACACATCGCGCAGGGTGACGATGGTCGCCGGGTCTATGCGAAAGCCGCTGGGGCTTGGCGTGTCCAGCACGAAAGTGCCGATGCCATGACGGGTTTCCACCAGCCCTGCAGCCTGCAAGCGCGACAGCGCCTCGCGCACCACGGTACGGCTAACGCCCTGCTCTTCCATAAGCGCCGACTCGGTCGGCAATTTATCGCCACGCTTAATCACCCCGTCACGGATTCGCTGGGACAACTCGGTCACCAGCTCCTGAGCTAGGCTGCGATGCTTGCGGCGAACCCGTGGTGGAGTGTTCTGAATATCCATATCAACGATTTTTTCTCAGCTAACGGCGAAGGCGCCATTGTATATTAGCAGGTTGTACGATGACATACTTAGACATCATTTCCGCAGCGCTGCACAGCGCTCAAAACACATTATCTTACCTTGCTTTGGAGTGAAACCTGCATGCCCCTGCGCCTAGACGATGAGTTGACCTCCCTGACCCTGGCCCCAGAATTGGGTGGCAGTATTGCCAACTGGACAATCAAGGCCACTGGCCAAGCACTGCTACGCAACAGCGACCAACACGCGCTGGCTGCTGGCACAGCACGCCGACTGGCGTGTTACCCGCTAGCTCCTTGGTCCAACCGTATCGCCCATGGTGGCTTTGATTGTCCGGACGGCTGGTTCGCACTAGCGGCCAATAGCGCAACCGATCCATTACCCATCCACGGCAGCGCCTGGCAACAGCCCTGGCAGGTCATCGAGCACACGCCCAGGCAAATATGCCTGCAGCTGGACAGTCAGCTACCGTTTGCCTACCGCGCGCAACAGCGTTTTCGCCTGATCGATGGGCGACTTGATATTGAGTTAACGGTTACCCACCTGGCACCGCGCGCCGCTTGGCATGGTCTGGGCCTGCACCCTTATTTCCCGCGCACGTCGCACACCACGCTTGGCGCTGCGGCGCAGCAAATCTGGCAGTGCGACGACTCGCGGCTCTCCACTGAACTGAGTGCACTGCCCGCGGGCTGGGATTTTCAGCAGGCATGCCGTCTGCCTCCGGAGCTGGTCGATAATGCGTTTACCGGTTGGAACGGCCACTGCCGAATCACCCAGGCAGATGCCGGTTACCAACTCGACTGCCATGCCAGTGGCGTGGACTATTACATTCTCTATTGCCCAGTGGGACAGGACTTTTTTTGCTTCGAGCCGGTCAGCCATCCCACCAACGCCCATCATCTGCCAGGACGCCCAGGCCTGCATTTGCTGCAGCAAGGGCAGTCAATCGATATGCGATTTAGCATGCAGTATCGGGCACTGTGCTGAGCCTGCTTTGAGCCAAGATAATGCTTAGCGCGCGCGGAACGGCTGTTGATTATTCGCGGCGAGAGGCATAAACGCCGTCCTTTAGAGCGAAGAGGAATAGCGCGGGCGACGACGCTGTCCTACATTCATCCAGTAAACACATCACCCGAGCAATCACGCGCAAACTCCAAGCCTTTAAATACCGCATAAAGCCAACTAGCGAGCACTCACTCGCGCACACCTCAAGGAGTCATCATGAGCACGGTTTACAACGTCGTCGTTTTAGTCGGAAGCCTGCGCAAGGCGTCCATCAATCGCAAACTGGCCCAGGCGCTGATCGCGCTGGCGCCGCCCTCCTTGCAACTGGAAATCGTCGAAATCGGCGAACTGGCGCTGTACAACGAGGACATCGATGGCGCCACGCCGCCGCCGGCATACAGCACGTTTCGGGCTCGCGTAAAAGCCGCCGACGCGCTGCTGTTTGTCACCCCGGAGTACAACCGCTCAATGCCAGCGCCGATGAAAAATGCCATCGATGTGGGCTCGCGACCCTATGGCCAGAACGCCTTCGCGGGCAAACCAGGAGCCGTGCTCAGCGCCTCCCCGGGGGCGCTTGGCGGTTTCGGTGCCCACCATCACCTGCGCCAATCGTTGGCTTGTTTGAATGTGCCGATGCTACCGGCACCTGAAACCTATCTCGGTGGTGCCGGACATTTCTTCGACGACGCTGGCAAACTGAACGAAAACATCCAGGTCGTGCTGCAAAAATTCATCGACGCCTTTGCCCTGTGGATCGCCAAACAGGCCTAGCGCGGGCTGAAAATGCAGCGGCTGCTCAGATCGCGCAGAGTTTAAGTGCGGCCTCGCGCAGGGTGTCTTCGCGCTTGGCAAAGCACAATCGCACCAGGCGCAGATCTTTCGGCGGGGCCTGATAAAAGACCGAGATCGGAATACTCGCCACGCCGTGTTCACGGGTCAGCCATTGGGCCATGGCCACGTCATCCAGATCATCGCGAATGGCCGAGTAGTCCAGCAACTGAAAATAGCTGCCGGACGTGCGGCTGAAGCTGAACCGCGAAGGTGCCAGCAGTTCGCAGAACAGGTCGCGCTTGGCCTGGTAAAACGCGGGCAGCTGCTCGACATGCTCCGGACAGGCGGCCATGAACTCGGCCAGCGCCCACTGCAGCGGCGTCACCCCACAAAAACTGACGTACTGATGGACCTTGCGCAATTCGGCGGAAAGCAAAGGCGGCGCCACCACATAACCGGTCTTCCAGCCGGTGACGTGGTAGGTCTTGCCGAACGAGCTAACCACCCAGGCGCGCTGATACAACTCTTCGTGGGCCAGCACGCTGGCGTGCTGTGCGCCGTCGAACACCAGGTGTTCGTAAACCTCATCGCTGAGCAGATACAGATCACGGCCGCGAATCAAGTCGGCCAAATGATCCAACTCGGCCCGGCTGATCAGCGCACCGCTGGGGTTGTGCGGGCTATTGAGAATAATCAGCCGGGTACGCGGCGTTAAGGCATCGCTCAAGCGCTGCCAGTCGATAGCGAAATCCGGCTGAGTCAGCGGCAGGTGCACGCAATGGCCACCAGCCAAGTTCACCGCTGGCTCGTAGCTGTCGTAACAGGGATCGAAGACGATCACCTCATCGCCTGGGCGGATCAGCGTCTGGATGGCGCAGAACAACGCCTGGGTGGCGCCCGGCGTGATGGTGACTTCGCTATCGGCATCGACCGTGCGCCCATAGCTGCGCTTGATCTTGGCCGCGACCTGCTGGCGCAGGGCTGGCAAGCCGGTCAGCGGCGCGTACTGGTTATGCCCGGCGGCAATATGCCGGCCAACCGCCTCACGCAGCGCCTGAGGACCATCGAAATCGGGAAAACCCTGGGACAGGTTCAGCGCCCCGGTCTCGGCGGCCAACTGGGACATCTGAGTGAAGATGGTGGTGCCGACGTTGGGCAGTTTGCTGGCAAACATAGACAGTCCTGAAGTGGCGGGCGCCACGACCAGGCCGCAACGCCATTGATGGGCGAGGCTTTACGGACCGACGCCAACGTGCACGGTAACCCAGCACAGCGAGGCCAGCGATGCGCCCCGCCTAGGCGCCTATATCTGAGATTGGGGCCAAAGCAGGGCGCCGTGGATCAGCGCTTGTCTTTGCGCTTCTTGTCGGCCTTTTTGTTGTGCGTCATCAAGCGGCGTTTCTTGTTGACCTGGCGATCGGTCAGGGTGTTCTTGTTGCCCTCGTAAGGGTTTTCGCCGCCTTTGAACTCAATACGAATCGGCGTGCCGACCAGTTTGAGTACGCGCCGGTAAGTGTTTTCCAGGTAGCGCACATAGGCTTTGGGCACCCGATCGATCTGGTTGCCGTGGATGATGATCAGCGGCGGATTGGCGCCGCCCAAGTGGGCATAGCGCAGCTTAATGCGGCGATTGTTGACCATCGGCGGCGCGTGGGAGCCGACTGCATCTTCAAGAATCTGCGTCAGGCGGCTGGTGGGCCAGCGAGTAATCGCCGAGGCAAACGACGCCTGTACCGACTGGTAGAGGTTGCCCACGCCGGTGCCGTGCAAGGCAGAGATAAAGTGAATATCGGCGAAGTCGACGAAAAACAGCCGACGTTGCAGCTCGATCTTCACGAACTCGCGCTCGCTCGGCTCCATGCCGTCCCACTTGTTCAGCGCAATAACCAGCGCCCGCCCGGTTTCCAGGGCGAAGCCCAGCAGGTTGAGGTCGTGATCGACCACACCTTCTCGGGCGTCCATGACGAAGATCACCACGTTGGCGTCTTTAATCGCTTGCAGGCTTTTGACCACCGAGAATTTTTCGACTTCTTCGGAGATCTTGCCGCGTTTGCGCACACCAGCCGTGTCGATCAGCGTGTATTTTTCGCCATTGCGCTCGAACGGAATATAGATGCTGTCCCGCGTCGTGCCGGGCTCGTCATAGACGATGACCCGGTCTTCACCCAGCATACGGTTGACCAGCGTCGATTTGCCGACGTTGGGCCGGCCGATAATAGCGATCTTGATCCCGTCTTTCTCGCTGGGACCGGGAATGCGCTTGGCTTCTTCACCTTCAGCGACTATTTCGCCTTCCAGCGGTTGGTCTTCTTCGGCGTCCTTGGGGAATTCGCTGAGTGCGGCTTCGAGCATATTCGAGACGCCGCGACCTTGCGCACCGGCTACCGGTAATGCATCGCCGAGGCCCAGCAGGCTGAACTCGGCACGCGCCAAGTCGGGATCGACGCTGTCGACCTTGTTGGCCACCAGGAAGCAACGCTTGTTGCGCTTGCGCAGGTGCTCGCCAATCATCTGGTCGGCGGCGCACAGACCGGCGCGAGCATCCACCATAAACAGCACGGCATCGGCTTCTTCAATGGCCAGCAGCGACTGCTCGGCCATCTTCGAGTCCATGCCGTCTTCGTCACCGGAGATGCCGCCGGTGTCGATCAGAATATAGGTACGTCCCTGCCACTTGGCCTCGCCATATTGGCGATCACGGGTCAGACCGGAGAGGTCGCCAACGATGGCGTCGCGGCTCTTGGTCAGGCGGTTGAACAGGGTGGATTTGCCGACGTTCGGACGACCCACCAGGGCGATTACGGGAACCATAAGGCTACACACTCGGTATCAGAAACAGAAAAAAACGAAAAAATAGAAAGAACAAAACACGCGTAAAACCTAAAAAGCCGCTGCCCGCATAGGGCAGCGGCCAAACACTAACCGTTCATTTTAGCGAATGGTCAGCGCTATCAGTTTACCGCTGTTGCCAAAGGCGTACAGCCAGTCGCCGACCACCAGCGGTTTGGCCCGCAAGCCATCGCTGTCGATCCGGGTGCGGCCGACAAAACGCCCGTCCACCTGGCTGAGCAGATGCAAATAACCGTCTAGATCACCGACCGCTACATAGCTGGAAAACACTTCCGGAGCCGACAACTGCCGACGCGCCAGTGCATCGTTGCTCCACAGTGCAGAGGCTGAACGCTCGTCGATACCCTCGACGGTACCGTTCGCCAAGCTTGCATAGACGCTGCCAAAGCCCTCGGCCAGACCGACCGAACTGGACGCTTCGCGCTGCCACAAGACGCGGCCGCTTTCCAGGTCCAGACCGGCGACCTTGCCCTGGTACGTGACCACATACAGAGTGTTACCCGAGAGCAGCAAGCCGCCGTCGATGTCCACTACGCGGTCCAGCTCCGAACGACCGGAAGGAATGGCTACGCGCTGTTCCCACACAGGGATGCCACGCTTGGCGTCCAGGGCGATTACCTTGCCGCTGGACAGACCAGCGATGGCCAAGTTGCGGGTCAGCAGCGGCGCGCCGGTGCCGCGCAGGGTCAAGACCGCCGGAGAGCTTTCGAAGATCCAGCGCTGCGTACCGGTTGCGGCATCGAAGGCGACCAGTCGATCATCCTGGCCTTGCACCAACACAACGTCACCGTTGGTCGCGGGCGCTGCGAGAATTTCGCTGGGCACCTGCGCGCGCCATTGCTCTTCGCCGGAATCGGCGTCCAGCGCGATCACTTCACCTTTCAGCGTGCCCAGCAGTACCAAGCCGTAGCCAGCACCTACCGCACCGGAAACCGGCAGATCGAGGTCTTGCTTCCACAGCACCTTGCCGCTGCGTCGATCGAGGGCTATCACCAGGCCTTCCACGTCCGCCGCATAAATGCTGTCACCGTCCACGGCCGGTACCAGATTGCTGAACAAATCGCCCTGGCCGACGCCGATCGAACGGCTCCATTCCTTATTCAGTTGCACTTCTTCGTTGAAGTCGGGCAACTCGGCCGGTGGCAGTTCCTTCTTGCTGGTGCTGCTGCAACCCACGACCAGCACGGTGAGGGCCAGCATTGCGGCGTATTTAAAACGCATCACGTCATGCATCTCCTTTGGCCAGGTCGTCGAGCTTGATCTGCAGAGCGCTCACTGCCGCGTCATCAAGCAACGCAACTTTGGCCTTTTGATAGGCCGCATGGGCCTCATCAGCACGGCCCAGCTTCACCAGCAGATCACCTTTGAGTTCTTCGCGGCTGGCTACATAAGCCGGTTCGGCATCCCCGGCCAACAGCTTCAGCGCCTCATCGGCCTTGCTTTGTGCCGACAGCACCATAGCCAGACGCTGACGCGCCAATTCGCCAAGGGCGGCATCGGCCGGCTTGTCCAACACTGCCTGCAGTTCAGCGGCGGCATCGTCCAGCTTGCCGGACTCGACCGCCACCTTCGCGACAAACAGGCTGGCGTACTGGGCGTAGTGGCTGCCAGCAAAATCAGTGTTGAGCGTGTTGGCCAGTTTGGTCACTTGACCTGGATCCGGCTGGCCCTTTGCACTCAGGACGACCTCCAGCAGTTGCTGGTAGATCATCGAAGCACTTTGCGCTTGGTTGATCTGGTATTTCTGCCAGGCTTGCCAGCCGAACACCAACACCAGCGCCAGGGCGACACCGCTAAGCAAGGGCATGCCATTGCGCTGCCACCAGTCTTTGATTACTGCCAGATCTTCATCTTCTGTGCGCGACACCCCAATACTCCTATTCGACACTCTGCTTAAGGTTGGCTGCCAGATGCGCCGGCAGCGCATCCCAGGCTATGGTTTGTTGTTCGCCCTGCCCACGCAGGGGTTTGCAACCTATGACGCGTTGCGCCAGCTCGTCTTCACCCAACACCAGAGCGAACAATGCGCCGCTCTTGTCGGCTTTTTTCAGCTGGCTTTTAAAGCTGCCGGCCCCGGCATTGACCTGCAGGCGCACACCCGGCAAACGATCACGCAGGGTTTCGGCTAGGGTCAGAGCGGCTAATTCGGCAGACTCACCGAAGGCGCAGCAATATAAATCGACTTGCCGGGCCAGTTCGGCCGGTACCAGCTCCAGGCTTTCGATCAGCAGCACCAAGCGCTCAATGCCCATGGCGAAACCGACCCCGGCAGTGGGTTTGCCGCCCATCTGCTCGACCAGCACATCGTAGCGCCCACCCGCGCAAACAGTACCTTGGGCGCCGAGCTGATCGGTGACCCATTCGAAAACGGTCTTGCCGTAATAATCCAGCCCACGTACCAGCTTAGGATTGATCACATAGGGAATGCCGGCGGCATCCAGGCGCGCCTTTAGCCCCTCAAAATGCACCAGCGAGGCGTCATCTAAGTAATCCGCCAGCTTCGGCGCATCGTTCAGCAGGGCCTGAGTTTGCGCCACTTTGCTGTCCAGAATGCGCAGTGGATTAGTCGCCAGACGCCGAATACTGTCCGCATCCAGCTGCTCCAGACGCGCCGAGAGAAATTCTACCAAGGCATCGCGGTAACGGCCGCGCGCTTCGCTGGTGCCCAAGCTGTTGAGTTCCAGCTTGACCACATCGCGCAGTCCCAGCAGGCCCCAGAGGCGCCAAGTCAGCACGATCAGCTCGGCGTCGATGTCCGGCCCCGCGAGGTTGAACACCTCGACGCCAATCTGGTGAAACTGCCGGTAGCGGCCTTTTTGCGGACGCTCATGGCGAAACATTGGTCCGTTGTACCAGAGCTTTTGCACCTGCCCGCCGCCCGTGATGCCATGTTCCAGCACTGCCCGCACGCAACTGGCGGTACCTTCCGGGCGCAGGGTCAGGGAATCGCCGTTACGGTCGTCGAAGGTGTACATCTCCTTCTCAACAATATCGGTGACCTCGCCGATAGAGCGCTTAAACAGCTCGGTGGCTTCGACAATCGGCATGCGAATCTGCCGATAGCCGTAGCCATCCAGCAAAGTTGCTATCGTCGCCTCGAAGTAGCGCCACAGCGGCGTTTGCTCCGGCAAAATGTCGTTCATGCCACGAATGGCTTGCAAAGACTTACTCACACGCAATCCTTAGACTTTTTGGCCAGAGGCCAGAGAATAGCGGCCGAAGGCCAAAAAGCGTCGGCCAGAGGCTATAGAAAACCGGCCCACGACCTGAGCGCAACACAACAGGCACCGCCTAGCCACGGGCGATCAGTGCCGCGTCGGCAGCGACTTTTTCGGCGGCGCGGCGGCGGATCAGTTTTTCCAGCTCATCGACCAGATTGTCATTGCCCAGCTTCAAGGCCGGCTTGCCGTCGATATAAATCAGGTTATTCGGTGAGGCGCCGGTCAGGCCGATATGCGCTTCCTTGGCCTCGCCCGGACCGTTGACGATGCAACCAATCACCGCCACATCCAGCGGCACTAGCAGGTCTTCCAATCGCCCTTCCAGTTCGTTCATGGTCTTGACCACATCGAAGTTCTGCCGCGAGCAGCTCGGGCAGGCGATGAAGTTGATGCCTCGCGAGCGAAGGCGCAACGACTTGAGAATATCGAACCCGACTTTTACTTCTTCGACCGGATCGGCCGCCAGCGAGATGCGGATGGTATCGCCGATGCCGTCGGCCAGCAGCATGCCCAGGCCCACCGAGGACTTCACGGTGCCAGAACGCAGGCCGCCGGCCTCGGTGATGCCCAGGTGCAGCGGCTGAACGATTTGCGTGGCCAGCAACCGATAAGCAGCCACCGCCATAAACACATCCGAGGCCTTGACGCTGACTTTGAAGTCTTGGAAATCTAGGCGATCTAGGTGCTCGACATGACGCAGCGCCGAATCAACCAACGCCTGCGGGGTCGGCTCGCCGTATTTTTTCTGCAGGTCTTTTTCCAGCGAGCCGGCATTCACACCGATGCGGATCGGGATACCGCGATCTCGGGCGGCACTGACGACGGCCCGGACCCGGTCTTCACGGCCAATATTGCCGGGATTGATGCGCAGACAGTCGACGCCCAGCTCGGCCACCCGCAAGGCGATGCGGTGATCGAAATGGATATCCGCCACCAGCGGCACCTGCACCTGTTGCTTGATCTTGCCGAAGGCGTCGGCCGCGTCCATGTCGGGCACCGAGACCCGCACGATGTCGGCGCCAGCGGCCACCAAACGGTTGATCTGGGCCACGGTGGCGGCCACATCATTGGTATCGGTGTTGGTCATGCTTTGCACGGCGATGGGCGCGTCGCCGCCCACGGGCACCGAGCCGACCCAGATTTTGCGAGATTGCCGACGTTTGATTGGCGACTCAGCATGCATAGGTTATTGCCCCAGTTTCAGCCGGGCAGTTTCGCCCGTAATAAAGGGAAGCACATCCACCGCCTGGCCGTTATAGCTGACCTGAGCGCCGCGGGCGAAACCCAGCCGCAGCTCGAGGGGTGCTTTACCCTTGAGTTCCAGGCTGTCGCCGCTACGCTTGAGTCCACGCAGCAAGACCTTGCCGGTGGCATCGGTTAGCTGCGTCCAGCAATTGGCGGTAAATTGCAGGCTCACCACGCCTTCACCCGCGGCCGCCACCATAGGCGCGGTGCTCTGCGGCTCGGCGGCGGCCGGCAGCGCGGGCGTGACCGGTTCGGACAGTGCGCTGGTGTCGCCCACCTCAGCATCTGGCGGGGTAATCTGCGGCCCCTGCTCGGATTCAGGAAGAGCATCGACCAAGTCGGACGCTTCGCTGGCCTGGGCCGCGGCGACAGCCTGGTCTTCTAACTCAGCCAATGGATGGGTCTGAGTAGTGCCGTCGGCGCCGTCGATGTCGATCTGTTCGATACCGCTCGACACCGGCTCAATGGCACGTTTCTCGGCCTGTTGCTGCCACCAATAGAACCCGCCCCCCGCCAGCAATACCAGCAAGACAAAGCTGACGGCGCGTAAAATATTGTGCGACAGGCGCACCGGCTCTTCGATATGTCCCAGGCTCTGCACCCGGCTGCCGACCGCATCAGTGCCAGTGTATTGGTCGAACTCCAGCACCAGCCGGCTTTGATCGATGCCCAACAGCTTGGCATAGGCGCGTATATAGCCGCGGGCAAAGGTGTGCCCGGGCAACTTGTCAAAATCACCCGCTTCCACCTGCTCCAATCGAGCAACGGGCAGATTGAGCTGTTCGGCCACGTCGGGCAGCGACCAGTGTTTAGCCTCGCGGGCCGTGCGCAGTGTCTCGCCTGGATTGGTCCGGGTGGTTGCTAGCATTTCGGGATGCGCCGTGTTCATTATTGCTCCACCTGGTATTGCTGATGTTCCGGAGTCCCTGGATACAGACGCCGTAATTGCAAGCCAAGGCTGGCGGCCTTGTTGCGATCGTCATAGATAGTGGCCAGTCGCGTGCCCAGCAACAAACTGCGGGCGGTTTGTCCGGCTAACTGGCTGTAGTCTTCGTAATATTCTTGAGCCGGCACATAGTCGTGGTCTTCGAAAGACAACACGGCCATTTCCAGCAGGCCGCGCGGCTGCTGCTTATTCAGCCGCAAGGAATGCTCGAAGTACTGCTTGGCCTTATCACGCTGGTCGAGTTTTAGGGCGGTCATGCCCAGGTTCTCGAAGACTCGCGAACGATCCTGATAAAGGGTATCGGCCGCCGCCTGCTGGTAGCGCTCATAGGCGTCTTCGTAACGCTTCTGCTCGAACAGAAAACTGCCATAATTATTTAGAAAGCGTGGATCCTGGCTGCGCTGGGACAAGGCCTGGCGAAAGTGTTGATCGGCCAGTTTTGGCTCCATCTCGGCTTGAAATACCAAGGCCAGGGCGGCATGCGCATCGGCATTCGCCGGATCCAATTGCAGGGCTTTTTTCAGCGGACCCTTCGCGCGCTCGGTGGCGCCTTGCTGCAGATAGCCAATACCCAATTGCACATAAGCATCTCGCGCCTCGGCGCGCCCCTGCTCGGTTTTCATCGGATCGACATTGCCGGATGACACACAGCCAACCAGCAAGCTGATCAGGGAATAAAGCAGCGCAGCGCGCAGGGTCATCAATAGCCTTCCTTCAGGTTCAATGTGCCGCAGGGCGCAGCGCATCGGTTTCGTCACTGAGCTCGCGCAGCGCAATCAACCGCTCACTGCGCCGGGTGCGGTCGAGTACCTGGCCGACCAACTGACCACAGGCGGCGTCTATATCTTCACCGCGCGGGGTGCGCACAGTGACGCTGAAACCGGCTTGATGCAACAAATCCTGAAAACGCCGGATGGCATTGTTGCTCGGCCGTTCGTAACCCGAGTGCGGAAACGGGTTGAACGGGATCAGATTGATTTTGCACGGAATATTGCGCAGTAGCGCAATGGTCTGCTCGGCATGCTCAATCTGATCGTTAACATCCTTGAGCAGGGTGTACTCGATAGTCAGCACGCGTTTTTCGCCCAGCGTCGACACATAGCGCTGGCACGACTCCAGCAACATGGCCAACGGGTACTTCTTGTTGATGGGCACCAGCTGGTTGCGCAGCTCGTCGTTGGGCGCATGCAGCGACAATGCCAGCGACACATCGATAACCTTCGACAGCGCATCGATCATCGGCACCACGCCGGAAGTAGACAAGGTCACCCGACGCTTGGAAATGCCATAACCCAAGTCATCCATCATCAGCTGCATGGCCGCGACCACGTTGTCGAAATTGAGCAGCGGCTCGCCCATGCCCATCATCACCACGTTGGTGATGGCACGATCGGTTTTGGCCGGCACGCTGCCAAACGACTTATTGGCAATCCACACTTGGCCAATCACTTCGGCCGCCGTGAGGTTGCTATTAAAACCTTGTTTGCCGGTGGAGCAGAAACTGCAATCCAGGGCACAACCGGCTTGCGAGGACACACACAGGGTGCCGCGCTTACCTTGGGGAATATAGACGGTCTCGACGCAGCTACCCGAGGCCACGCGCACCACCCACTTACGGGTGCCGTCGCTGGAGATGTCCTCGCTGACCACTTCAGGACCGCGAATTTCGGCGCAGGCCTTGAGCTTTTCGCGCAAGACCTTGCTGACATTGCTCATGGCGTCGAAATCATCGACGCCAAAGTGGTGAATCCACTTCATCAACTGACCGGCACGGAAACGTTTTTCCCCGATAGAGTCGAAGAATTGTTCCATTTCAGGCTGGGTCAAACCCAGTAGATTAATTTTGCCGGCAGCTTCAGTCATGACTTCACCTCTCACACAATCGCTTTAGCGAAGGCGTGTATTGACCTCAGTGGCCGCGAAAAAATAGGAGATTTCACGGGCAGCGGAGGCTTCGGAATCGGAACCGTGAACGGCGTTTTCATCGATGGAAACGGCGAAATCGGCGCGAATGGTACCGGCAGCGGCTTCTTTAGGGTTGGTTGCGCCCATCAGCTCGCGGTTCTTGGCGATGGCGTTTTCGCCTTCCAGAACCTGAACCACGACCGGACCGGAAACCATGAAGGCTACCAGGTCGTTGAAGAAGCCCCGTGCGCTGTGCTCAGCATAGAAACCGCCGGCTTCACGCTCGGACAACTGAACTTGCTTGGACGCGACGATGCGCAGCCCGGCCTGTTCAAAACGAGTGGTGATTTCACCAATAACGTTCTTGGCAACGGCGTCCGGTTTGATAATCGAAAAAGTGCGTTCAACAGCCATGAATAACTCCAGAAACAACAGTAAAAAGGCTTAAAGCCAAAAATTAAACCCGCGAATTGTACGCGGGTTTGGGTGCAATGCGTAGAGCCTGTGCGGGCGTACGCAGTCAAACGCGTCTACTTAAACGACCTGCACCGTTCTCCCCTCTTCACTCACTACAGCTCAGCGGCAAATTCAGCGTACCGCCTGCTCAACCGTGGGCAGATCGATGCTCTTCTTGAATAGAGTCCAGCTCGGTGATAATTCACGCAGCTTGCTGACTGCCACGCAAACTTGCTGGGCGGCGTAATCGACTTCTTCTTCGCAGGTAAAGCGCCCGAAGGAAAAGCGAATCGAGCTGTGTGCTAACTCATCAGTGCAGCCCAAGGCGCGCAACACGTAAGACGGCTCCATCGAAGCCGAGGTGCAGGCCGAACCGGACGACACCGCCAGGTCCTTGAGCGCCATCAGCAGCGACTCGCCGTCTACGTAGCCGAAGCCCAGGTTCAGATTGTGCGGCACACGAGCCGTCGCGCTGCCATTCAGGTACAGCGCTTCGAGAGGCTCAAGCTGCTTAAAGAAGCGCTCACTAAGGGCACGAATCCGTTGGTTTTCCTCAGCCATTTCTTCGCCTGCCACGCGAAAGGATTCGCCCATGCCCACGATCTGGTGAGTGGCCAGGGTTCCCGAACGCATACCGCGCTCGTGACCGCCGCCATGCATCTGCGCTTCAATACGCACCAACGGCTTGCGACTGACATAGAGCGCACCAATGCCTTTGGGGCCGTAGGTTTTGTGGGCGCAAAAAGACATCAGATCAACCTTGAGCTGGCGCAGATCGATCGCCACCTTGCCGGTGGCCTGGGCCGCGTCGACATGCAGCAGCACGCCGCGGGCTCGGGTCAACTCACCGATGGCGGCGATATCATTGATGGTGCCGATCTCATTATTGACGAGCATCACCGAGACCAAAATGGTGTCCTCGCGCAGCGCCGCTTCAACCATGGCCGCCGTGATCAAACCGTCTGCAGCGGGCTGCAGATACGTCACCTCGAACCCTTCGCGCTCAAGCTGGTGCATGCTGTCGAGCACCGCTTTGTGCTCGATTTGCGAGGTAATAAGGTGCTTGCCTTTGCTCGCGTGAAAATGCGCCACACCCTTGATCGCCAGGTTGTCGGACTCGGTGGCACCGGAGGTCCAGACAATCTCGCGCGGGTCGGCGTGGACCAGATCGGCCACTTGACGACGCGCGTTCTCCACCGCTTCCTCGGCCTTCCAGCCGAACAAATGGGAGCGCGATGCGGGGTTACCAAAGTTGCCGTCGACCAGCAGGCACTCGCTCATCTTCTGCGCAACGCGCGGATCGACCGGGGTCGTCGCAGAGTAATCGAGGTAAATCGGCAACTTCATTCATGCTCTCCTGATTAATAATTAAGCCCGCCAAATATGTTAAGCCGGCCGTATCAAGCTCATCGCATCGCTATCAAACTCTCCGAATAATACTGTTCGCCATCGGCGTGCCCTCATCCAATTAGGGCGTGTGCTGGATCAGGCAAACCTGCGATTTATTCGATGATGGAGGCTTCGATAGCGCCTAAAGATGTCTTTTTTCCAGAGAGGCCGGTGTGCTCATCTTGACGGTGCGCGACGGCCTGCACGTCATGCCGCGCAACCAGATCAGCCAGGCTAATGCCATTTAAAAAATCGTGAATTTGCTCGCTCAGATCGCACCACAGGTGATGGGTCAGGCAGGTTGCGCCGGCATGGCAATCGCCGCGCCCCTGACATCGCGTCGCATCTACCGATTCGTTGACCGCATCGATCACCTGGGCGACCCGGATATCCTGCCCGCTACGCGACAACTGATAGCCACCGCCCGGCCCGCGCACGCTGCAAACCAGGTCGCGGCGGCGCAGCTTGGCAAACAACTGTTCCAAGTAGGACAGGGAAATGCCTTGGCGCTCGGAAATTTCGGCCAGCGAAACGGGGCCTTGCTGCGCATGCAGTGCCAGATCGAGCATGGCAGTAACCGCATAACGGCCTTTGGTAGTCAGGCGCATGGTTCGTTCCACGGGTGTATTAATGTTCCGCGAGTATGTAATACCCGATGATTAAGGTCAACTATAAGACCCGACAAACCGAACGGGATTAGCGCGTTCTAAGGCCAATAGGCCGACCGCCCATCAGCCAAAGACGCTGCTAGCGCGCACGTTATCAGGCCGCCGGCTTATCATCGATTTCTTTGACGTCGGCGAAATCCTCGTCGCGCAAGGCCGGTAGCTCCTTCGCGCAGTAATCGCTGCCCAGCTCCTTAAGGGCTGAGCACATGCCCTCTAGGCGCCCATCGACCGCCTGCAAGTGATCGAGCAATTGCCCGATGGCCCGCGCGATGGGATCTGGCATGTCCTGGCTGATGCCATAGGCATCGAAGCCCAATTTCTCGGCGATGGCCTGGCGCTTGGCCTGCTGCTCGTCGTCGGCCTTGATGATGACCCGCCCCGGAATACCGACCACGGTGGCGCCCGCCGGCACTTCTTTGGTTACTACGGCATTGGAGCCAATCTTCGCTCCGGCGCCGACCGTGAACGGGCCCAGCACCTTAGCGCCAGCGCCGACGACCACGCCGTCTTCCAGGGTCGGATGGCGCTTGCCTTTGTTCCAGCTGGTGCCGCCCAGCGTCACACCTTGATAAAGCGTCACGTCATCGCCAATCTCGGCCGTCTCGCCAATGACGATGCCCATGCCGTGGTCGATAAAAAAACGCCGGCCGATTTTCGCTCCCGGATGAATCTCAATCCCGGTGAACCAGCGGCCCAGGTTGGACACCACGCGCGCCAGCCACTTCCAGCCGAAGCCCCAAAGTCGGTGGGACGCGCGATGAAACCAGACGGCGTGCAGCCCCGGGTAGCAGGTCAGCACCTCGAACGCCGTGCGCGCTGCCGGATCGCGATGGAATACGCTTTGAATATCTTCTTTCACCTGGTTAAACATCTTTATTACCCCGTTTGTGGGCCAGTCCGCGAGCGGCATTCTGAGTCTCGGTCAGAATGCCGCGCAGAATGTTCATTTCCGACTTATTGACTGCACTGCGGCTGAACAGACGACGCAAACGCGCCATCAGGTGCCGCGGCTTTTCAGGGTCGAGAAAGCCAATCTCCACCAGCGTGCTCTGCAAGTGGCCATAAAAATGCTCCAGCTCATCCGCGGTCGCTAATTGCCCGCTGCGTACCGAGGTCACTTCGAATTTTTCGACTTTGCTGGGCTGGCCCTGTGCTGCCAGCCAGGCCATGCGCACTTCGTAGCTCAGCACCTGCACGGCCGCCGCCAGATTCAGCGAACTGAAGTCAGGGGCAGTGGGGATATGCACATGAAACTGACAGCGCTGCAGCTCTTCATTGGTCAGGCCCGCGTATTCGCGACCGAACACCAGAGCTACTTCAGCGCCATCACTGATTTCGGCACACACCGCCGTAGCGGACTCGCGCGGGTCCATCAGCGGCCAGGGAATCCGCCGGTCTCGCGCACTGGTGCCGAGCACCAAGCGGCAGCCAACTAGGGCCTCTTCAAGAGTGGCCACTACTTGGGCGTTATCTAGAATATCGCTGGCACCCGAGGCCCGAGACACCGCCTCATGGCTGGGGAAATCCAGCGGATCGACCAGTATCAGACGCGACAAACCCATGTTTTTCATGGCCCGCGCGGCGCCGCCGATATTGCCGGGATGACTGGTATTAACAAGGACCACACGGATATTTTGCAGCAATTCAAGCGCTCACACAGGCAGCAAAGGGCTGCAAAGTTTACAGAAGCGCCTTGGCAAACGCCACGCACGGAGCAGGCAGCTCTTATCAAGCGCAGTTTTCTGATAGAATAATCGGCTTTCTTTAACGACCCAGGTGAAACTTCCATGCAGCCCATGCTGAATATCGCGCTGCGCGCAGCCCGCAGCGCCGCAGAACTGATCTTCCGCTCCACCGAGCGCTTGGACGTTATCTCGATCAACGAGAAAGAGGCCAACGATTACGTTTCCGAAATCGATCTGGCCGCCGAACGCAGCATCATTGCCGCGCTGCGCAAGGCCTATCCAACCCACGGCATTCTCGGCGAAGAAAGCGGCATGCTGCCAGGCAGCGGCGACGGTACCGATTACTTGTGGATCATCGATCCGCTGGACGGCACCACTAACTTTCTGCGCGGCATTCCCCACTACGCCGTCAGCATCGCCTGCAAATACCGTGGCCGCCTTGAGCATGCCGTGGTACTAGATCCAGTTCGCCAGGAAGAATTCACCGCCAGTCGCGGTCGCGGCGCAGCCCTAAATGGTCACCGCCTGCGCGTCAGCCCGCGCAAAAGCCTGGACGGCGCGCTGCTAGGCACCGGCTTCCCGTTTCGCGAAAGCCAAATGGATAACTTGGACAACTACCTGAATATGTTTCGCAGCCTGGTTGGCCAGACCGCTGGTATTCGCCGTGCCGGCGCTGCCAGTCTGGACCTGGCTTACGTGGCCGCGGGCCGCTATGACGCCTTCTGGGAATTCGGCCTGTCCGAGTGGGACATGGCAGCTGGCGTGCTGCTGATCCAGGAAGCTGGTGGCCTGGTCAGCGACTTCACCGGGGGTCACCAATTTCTCGAAAAAGGTCAGATCGTCGCGGGCAACACCAAGTGCTTCAAGGCTGTACTGACGGCTATTCAGCCACACTTGTCGGCCTCACTAAAACGCTGATTCGGCCACGCCGAAACGGCCCGCTCTCTAAAAATCCCGGCCATGTGCCGGGATTTTTATGGCCCATAAAAAAGCGCCCAACTGGGCGCTTTTTATACCTACACTGTGCGGCAAAACGGATTAGAACTACTCGCCTAACACCAGCTCGCCGGACTCGTTCAGCGCGATGCGGCTGCCCGGATCACGGTCCATGCGCACACTGCCATCCTTGCCGTCCAGGCGATACTTCACGTCGTAGCCCACCACTTTCTCACTGGAGTCGTAGGCCGTGCTGCAACGGGTTTCGGTGGTGGTATAGGTGTCGCCGGCCTGCATGTTTTTCTGAACCTTGTTGCCGGCATAGCCGCCACCCACCGCACCCGCTACCGTGGCGATTTTTTTACCATTGCCGCCACCAATCTGATTACCCAGCAAACCGCCGGCTACTGCGCCAATCACGCTGCCGACTATTTGGTGCTGATCCTTGACGGCTTTCTGCCGAGTCACGGTCACATCCTTGCAAACCTCACGCGGGGTTTTGATGGTTTTTGTCAGCGGCTTCACCGCCAGGACTTCAGCGTATTCAGGAGCACTTACATAGTTGTAAGTCGCCAATGCGCCACCAGCGGTCACCACTACTGCCCCCAGGATCACTCCAACGATCATCGACTTATTCATATAACTCTCCCGGTTGGCGCTCATACACGCAGCGAACTGTTTTACACCGGGCCTTTGACAGCAAGTGACTGATGCAAGTTCCCAGCCTGAACCCAGCGGCCGCGCTGGGCTCAGGTGCGCTCAGGCTCAAGGACGCTCGTCGACCTCTTCAGCTACCACCGGAGGAATCAGGTCTTCCACGCTCAACGCCAGCCAGACCAGCACCACGTTGGCGATATAGACCGAGGAGTAGGTGCCGGCCAGCACACCGATAAACAGCGTGATGGAGAAACCGAACAGATGATCGCCGCCCCAGATCAGCAATGCCGCGACCGCGACCAAGGTCGAAACCGAAGTGGCGATGGTGCGCAGCAGCGTTTGGGTAGTGGAGATGTTGATGTTCTCGATCAGCGTGGCTTTACGCAGCACGCGGAAGTTTTCCCGCACCCGGTCGAATACCACGATGGTGTCGTTCAACGAGTAACCGATGATCGCCAGCACTGCCGCCAGCACGGTCAAATCGAAGCTGATTTGAAAGAACGAGATAATCCCGATCGCCACAATCACGTCGTGAACTAAGGAGACGATGGCACCCACGGCGAACTTCCACTGAAATCGGAACGCCAGATAAACCATGATCCCGCCCAAGGCCAGCAGCATACCCAGGCCACCCTTATCGCGAAGCTCCTCACCGACCTGCGGGCCGACAAACTCGACGCGCTTAACCACCAACGTGGCGTTGGCATCTGCCTTCTGCAACGCAGCCGCAACATTGCTGCCCAAGTCCGGGTTATCGCCCGGCATGCGGATCAACAGATCAGTGGTCGCCCCAAAGCTTTGCACCACTGCGTCGGTATAACCGGCCTCGATCAGTTGCTCGCGCACCTGACCAAGATCGGCTGGCTTCTCGTAAGTCAGTTCGATCAGCGTGCCACCGGTAAAATCCAGGCCAAAATTCAGCCCCTTGGTCAACAGGCTGCCCACAGCCAAAACGGTCAACACCAGGGTCAAACCGAACGCAAGATTACGTGCGCCCATAAAATTGATCGTACGTTTCATATCGGCCCCCTAAATCCACAATTTCTTGAAGTTTCGGCCACCGAAAATCAGGTTGACCATGCTGCGGGTCACAAAAATGGCAGTAAACATCGAAGTGATAATGCCCAGCGACAAGGTCACCGCGAACCCTTTGACGGGCCCGGTACCCATGGCAAACAGAATGCCGCCCACCAGCAAGGTGGTCAGGTTGGCGTCGATAATGGCGCTAAAGGCACGGTCATAGCCTTCATGAATGGCTCGCTGCACCGACATGCCATTGCCGATTTCCTCACGGATTCGCGAGAAGATCAGCACGTTGGCATCCACCGCCATGCCCATGGTCAGCACGATACCGGCAATACCCGGCAGGGTCAGAGTGGCCCCGAGCATCGACATGACCGCCAGCAACAGCAGCATGTTCAGCGCCAACGCGACCGTCGCCAGCACACCGAAGAAACGGTAGATGGCAATGATAAACAAGGACACCAGCAACATGCCCCATAGCGAGGCATCGACACCCTTGGTGATATTGTCGGCACCCAGGCTCGGGCCGATGGTGCGCTCTTCAACGAAGTACATCGGCGCCGCCAAGCCACCGGCGCGCAGCAGCAAGGCCAACTCAGACGACTCGCCCAGCCCGTCCAGACCGGTAATGCGGAACTGACTGCCCAGTGGTGACTGAATAGTCGCCAGGCTGATGATCAACTTCTCTTCCTTGAAGGTCCGCAGCGCGACTTCGGTCTCGACGCCTTCAAGCATTTTCTTGACGTAAGTGGTGGTCGGCTTCTGCTCGATAAAGATCACCGCCATGCTGCGGCCCACATTGTTGCGGGTCGCGCGGTTCATCAGCTCGCCGCCGTGGCCATCCAGACGGATGTTCACCTGCGGGCGGCCGTTCTCGTCGAAGCTGGCCTGGGCGTCGGTAACCTGATCACCCGTGATGATCAGCCCACGCTCCAACGCCACCGGCGCACGGCCCTCCTGCAGAAAACCAAAGGACTCGCTCGATGCGCGGGCGGCATCGCGCTCGGCTTCTAAACGAAACTCCAGATTGGCCGTTTTGCCGAGGATCCGCTTGGCCTCGGCGGTGTCTTGAACGCCGGGCAGCTCGACCACAATGCGGTTGGCGCCTTGGCGCTGAACCAGCGGCTCGGCGACGCCCAGCTCGTTGACCCGGTTGCGCACCGTGGTCAAGTTCTGCTTGATCGAGTATTCGCGAATCTCCGCCAGCTTGGCCTGGGTCATCGCCAGGCGCAGCACTTGCAGGCCGCCGCGCTCAGTCGTGCTCACATCAAAATCGGTGAAGTCCTTGCGAATCAGCTTCTGAGCCTGCTCCAAGGCCTGCGCATCGGCAAAGCCCAGCTGAAATGCGCCTGGTTGCCCTGGCAGGCTGCGATAACGCAGACGCTCTTTGCGCAGCAGGCTTTTCACTTCACCCTCATAGACCTTAAGACGCGCATCCAGCGCCTTGTCCATGTCCACTTCCAGCAGAAAGTGCACACCGCCAGACAGATCCAGACCCAACTTCATCGGGCTAGCCGCCAGGTTACGCAACCAGCCTGGGGTATTTTGCGCGAGGTTTAGCGCCACCACGTACTGATCGCCCAGAGCCCTGACCAAGACTTCTTTGGCCGGTAGCTGATCTTCACTGTCAACCAGGCGCAGCAGACCACTCTTACCTTGATCGGCCAGACTCGTCGCTTTGACCGCGATGCCCGCCTCCGTCAACGCCTGACTGGACCGCTGCAGATCGGCCGGCTCAATGGTCAGCGAGGCACTGGCGCCGCTGATCTGAATAGCTGGATCGTCGGGATACAGATTGGGCGCGGAATAAATGAAGCCAAGCGTGAGCACGGCCAGGATCAGCAAGTATTTCCACAGAGGGTATTTGTTGAGCATCGCGCCGCCCGCTTATGACGCGGGGCGCCTTAAGCGCCCCGCGAGTGGTAAAGGGTAAAAGTAGAAGCTTTTAGATAGCTTTGAGCGTGCCCTTGGGCAGCGTAGCGGTGATCGAGCCTTTTTGAATTTTCAGCTCAACGGTTGGGGATACCTCGATAACCACGAAGTCATCGGCTACTTTGTTGATTTTGCCGGCGATGCCACCCGAGGTCACCACTTCATCGCCTTTTTGCAGGTTGCTCATCAGGTTTTTGTGCTCTTTGGCACGACGTGCCTGAGGGCGCCAGATCATCAGATAGAAGATGACCACAAAGCCGCCGAGAAACAGGAACTGAATATATTCACCGCCGGGCATTGCAGAGGCCGCACCAGCTGTTTCCGCATGCGCGGAGGAGATCAAAAAGCTCATATAACATTCCTTTTAGAAGTCTGGGAAAAAGAGGTTTATCAAGCCATTGGCGGCGTTTGTAGGCCGCGCCGAGCATAGAAGGCCGCGACAAAGTCGGCCAATGTACCCTGTTGAATAGCCTCGCGCAAACCAGCCATCAGGCGCTGGTAATGGCGCAAATTGTGGATGGTATTCAACATGCTACCGAGCATTTCATCGCACTTATCCAAATGATGCAGATAAGCGCGGGAAAAGTGCTGGCAGGTGTAACAGTCACAGGTCGGATCAAGCGTCGACTCGTCCTGCTTGTGCACCGAATTGCGGATTTTCAGCACTCCGGTATCGACGAACAGATGACCGTTGCGGGCATTGCGGGTCGGCATCACGCAATCAAACATATCGATGCCGCGACGTACGCCTTCGACCAGATCCTCTGGCTTGCCAACGCCCATCAGATAGCGCGGCTTATCCGCCGGCAACTGCCCGGGCAGGTAATCCAGCACCTTAATCATCTCTTCTTTCGGTTCGCCCACCGACAACCCGCCGATCGCCAAGCCATCGAAACCGATCTCATTAAGCCCTTCCAGCGAGCGCATGCGCAGGTCGGCATGCATGCCGCCCTGAACAATCCCGAACAGTGCGGCCGTGTTGTCGCCATGCGCGATTTTCGAGCGCTTGGCCCAGCGCAGCGACAACTCCATGGAGGTGCGCGCCACGTCCAGATCAGCCGGATAGGGCGTGCATTCATCGAAAATCATCACGATGTCCGAGCCTAGGTCGCGCTGCACCTGCATGGATTCTTCCGGCCCCATGAAGACCTTGTCGCCATTTACCGGCGAGGCGAAGGTCACGCCCTCCTCCTTGATCTTGCGCATGGCGCCCAGGCTGAACACCTGAAAACCACCGGAATCGGTGAGGATCGGCCCCTGCCACTGCATAAAGTCGTGGAGGTCGCCGTGACGCTTGATCACCTCGGTGCCGGGCCGCAGCCAGAGGTGAAAGGTATTGCCCAGAATCATCTGCGCACCGATCGCTTCGAGATCGCGCGGCAGCATGCCCTTTACGGTGCCGTAGGTGCCGACCGGCATAAAGGCCGGCGTTTCCACCACCCCACGCGGAAACGTCATGCGCCCACGACGGGCCTTGCCATCAGTGGCCAACAGTTCAAAGGACATACGAGAAGTGCCGGTCATGCGTGTTCCTCGGGGCCGCGCGGTGCGCGATTGCGGGTGATAAACATGGCATCCCCGTAACTGAAAAAGCGGTAACCCTCGGCGATGGCCGCGGCATAGGCGGCCATGGTTTCGGGATAACCGGCGAAGGCCGACACCAGCATCAGCAGGGTCGATTCGGGCAAATGAAAGTTGGTGACCAGGGCATCGACCACATGAAAGGGTCGCCCGGGATAGATAAAAATATCGGTGTCGCCGCTGAACGGTTTGAGCTGGCCATCGCGCGCCGCGCTTTCCAGGGAGCGCACGCTGGTGGTGCCGACGGCGATGACCCGTCCGCCGCGTGCGCGACAGGCCTCCACTGCCTCGACCACCTCGGCACTCACCTCCAGCCATTCCTTGTGCATCAAGTGCTCTTCGATGCGCTCGACCCGCACCGGCTGAAAGGTGCCGGCGCCCACATGCAGCGTGACGAATGCCATCGCCACGCCCCGCTCGCCTAACGCCTCGAGCAGCGCCTGGTCGAAATGCAGCCCAGCAGTCGGCGCCGCTACGGCACCGGCGCGCTCGGCATACACGGTCTGATAACGTTCGCGGTCGGCGGCTTCGTCCGGGCGATCTATATAAGGCGGCAACGGCATATGGCCAACGCGCTCCAGCAGCGGCAACACCGGCTCGCTGAATCGCAACTCAAACAAAGTGTCGTGCCGGGCCAGCATCTTCGCCTCGCCACCGCCGTCGATCAGAATACTGCCGCCGGGCCTGAGCGCCTTGCTGGCACGCACATGGGCCAGCACCCGATGACTGTCGAGCACGCGCTCGACCAGAATCTCCAGCCGCCCACCGGTAGCCTTCTGGCCGAACAGCCGCGCGGGAATCACCCGGGTATTGTTAAACACCATCAAGTCGCCGGGGCGTACATGCTCCAGCACATCGGCAAACTGTCGATGTCCAATAGCGCCGGTGGCGCCATCCAGCGTCAATAGACGGCTGGCCCGCCGCTCGGCCAGCGGATGGCGGGCGATCAGGGTTTGCGGCAGCTCAAAATTAAAATCAGCAAGTTGCATGAATTCAGCAAGTCAAGTTTCTGGGGGCGCAAAGCTTACCGGAAATACCTCGAATTGACCACGCAAGTGGATTGACCCCAGGCGCAGCGCTCCCTATACTGCGCGCCGGCTAGCCCTGATGGCGGAATGGTAGACGCGGCGGATTCAAAATCCGTTTTCGCAAGAAGTGGGAGTTCGAGTCTCCCTCGGGGCACCAAGTATTCGTTTCAAGCAGTACCCGCAACATCCAAAAAACCGGCCCTTGAGCCGGTTTTTTATTGCCTGTGATTCCCTGCCCTTCCCTTGCAAGCCCGAAGTTTTTAGGGGCGATCTTGGGGGCAACCCGAGTTCGATAGCTCTCCATGCCCCTACAAGGCAGCCGCTATGCCGCGCAAAACCACGTCCCTGACTGATTTCGCCCTTAAAGTCGCCAGGCCCAAGAGCAAGCCCTACAAGTTGAGAGACAGCCAAGGGCTTTACTTGGAAGTCATGTCCGTCGGCGTGTGTGTCTTCAACCAATCAGCCAGCGCGGCATTCATGCGCGTTTGCCAGCCGGGGCCGGTCGCCTTGAATTGTTGGAGCACGCTGGCTTCGAGCCGGATGGTAATGCGCTCGCGTACAACGTTCGCCTTTGGCCGGCCACGTCGCACGGCGACCGTCATGGCCGTCTTCCCTTCGGCGGCGCCGACTTCATTCCCGTCGACCTGCCACGCACCATCAGAAAAAAACTCGTCGGTCAGTTCCGGAGCGTCATCAGGGTCAACCCAAGGTTGGGCCGAGTCTTTCAATTTCGCGCTCATTGGCTTTCCTCATGGAAATAATGCGGCGGGCCGTGCCGCGCGGCGTCCACACCAAGACGACCATTCGCCCGAGCAGCAGACCAGCCGTAATAAATCGCGGCTCGCCGTAGTCTTGCCGGTCATCCGGCGTGGTTACCGTCACCCCGGCGAACACGGCGCCCGCATCGGCAAAATCAAGGCCGCGCTCGGTCAACGTCTTGTCGCCCTTGGCTTGATCGAAGGTTATGCGCATGACTTTAGTGTATGCACAATAAATTAAAGCGGCAACGCCCGAGCGCGCCCGAACATGCCAAATCAGCGACTAGGCTTAACTGAAATGAAATTATCTGAACGTATTTCCTTCTCGCCCTCCCAGCGATACGCGCAAAGCTTGCGATCATCTGGACGAATTAGCGGCGCGCTTGCGGCAATACTGTAGTCCAAACAAGCGATGTGAGGACTCAACGCCGATGGCTCTCCACTCATCCAATAATGCCCGACGAACAGCAATTTATCGCCCGCGTAACCGGGCAAAATATCAACAGAAATTGGTGTATGGGGAATGCGCTCAATAACATCACTAGGGACCATAGCCAGATCACGGTAGGTAAGGCCTTCTAACTCCCACCATTTAGCACGAATATTGTTACGCCGATGACCATCCTTGTCCGCAAAGTCGATACCGCTTGGCAGCGGTATCTCCAAGCCCTTAAGCACTATTTCAAGCGCTTCATAAGCCGCACTGCCACACTCACAATAAGGCTAATAGGAAAACCGCCATGAAAATATCCATCACCTTTGCCCTGGCGCTGCTATTGCCGGTCGGCGCCTGGGCACAGCTGTCGAACAGCCCAATTCCCAACTTCACGGCGACCGCGCTGACAGGGGAAAAAGTCAGCGCCACCCAGTTGACCGGCCAGCCGACGATCCTGATCGTCACGCCGAGCAAGGATGCCGCCAAGAGCACCCGCTTGTGGGCCGAAGCGCTGCGCAAAAACGTCGACCAGAGCGCGGTGCGCATCCGCGACGTGCTGGCGATTGATCTGCCGTTTTTTATGAGCGAGGCAGACGCGATCGGCCGGGCCAAGGACGTAATTCCGGCGCGCTACCACGACCAGACCTGGATCTTGAGCGAGTCTAGCCTCGAAAGCGCGCTGAACATCCCGCGCGACAGTGCCAAGGCATTCGTGTTCGTGCTGGACGCGCAAGGCGAGGTCATTGCGCGTGTCGACGGCGCGCCAAACGAGGCCAAAATCAGCGAGGTGAAAACAGCGCTGCGCTCGATCCAGTAGTGCGGCGCCCGCCGACCAGCTGATTGATTAAAGCCGAACGAGGAACTGATCGAGGCCGGCGTGATGCTCGCCGGCGAGGGCCTACAGTCCAGCTCCAAGGGCGCGCGGGTGAAGTTTTCCGGCAACCAGCGCAGCGTGACCAACGGTCCGTTCTTAGAAACCAAAGAGCTGAGCGCCCTGTGGGAGCAGGAAAGTTGGCCCGCACTTCGACAGCCGCGGACCGTTTTACCTGCGTGTGGATTTTAGGTGCTTGGATATTTTACAGACAAGAACTAAAACTTGACGCGAATCATTATTAATTAGGCCCCATCCCTCTAGACTCCTTTCTCACACCCACTCAGAGAACGAAGTCGATGCGCGCGCTCTTAGCTGTTTCACCTCTTGCACTTTATATCGCCCTGCTCACCTCACCCGCCCAAGCCCAGGAATACCCGATCGGCACCCCGCAGCAATGCGGCGGCATGGAGGTGGGTGCCGTGTATCTGCAACCCATCGAGATGGATCCGCCGGGGATGATGCGTGCGATCGCCGAGTCTGACGTGCATCTGGAGGCCGATATCAGTGCCCTGGAAAACAACCCCAATGGCTTTCAGGAAGGCAGTTTCGTGCCCTACCTGAAGATCGCCTTCGTGCTGCGCAAGGACGGCAGCGACGAGGACCTCAAGGGCGACTTTCACGCCATGGTCGCCAACGACGGGCCGCACTACGGCGACAACCTCAAGCTATCTGGCCCCGGCAAGTACCGGCTGACCTTCAGCATCCTGCCGCCCGGCGGCGCTCACTCGATGTTTGGCCGACACACCGACAAGGAAACCGGCGTGGCGCCCTGGTTCGAACGCTGCGACCTGAACTACGAGTTCATCTACGCCGGCATCGGCAAGAAAGGCGGCTATTAAATCGAACGCTCGCGGCGTTTATGCCGTGTTCTCCAAGGAGCTCGCCATGTCACGCACGCTAGCACTGTTGCTTCTGACCCTCGGATTGCCCGCACAGGCGGCCAGTCTGCCCAGTTACGAGCTGGTCATGCAGGACGGTCACTTCACCCCCCAGCACATCGAAGTCGCCGCGGGTCAGCGCTTCAAGATCGTCTTGCACAACCAGGGACAAGGTCCGGCAGAGTTCGAAAGCAAGCCGTTGCGGGTGGAGAAAGTGCTCTCGCCTGGGGTGCAGTCCTTTGTCGTGATTCACCCGCTGAGGCCTGGCCACTACTCCTTCTTCGACGATTTTCATCTTGAGCTGCCTGCGGGCAGCATCATCGCCAAGTGAATCAGCCACATCAGGAATCTTGAATGAATCAGTCGCTGTTCATTGTCTGGCGAGAAAGCATCGAAGCCCTTCTGGTGATCGGCATTCTGTATGCCTGGATCAATCAGCAGGCCGAACCCAGGCGCGCCAGAGCTTACCTCTGGGCAGGTGTGAGCTTGGGCCTGATGCTCTCGGGCTTGCTGGCGCTGATCATATTGTTCGCCGGGCAATGGCTGGCCGGCGCTGCCGGCGAGTGGTTCCAGGCCGCCCTGGTGCTGCTGGCCAGTCTGCTGATCCTGCAGATGGTCGGCTGGATGCGCCGGCATGGGCGCACGCTCAAACAGGACCTGCTGCAGAACGCCGACGGCCAGCTAAATCGGCGTGGCGGCCTCGGCCTGCTGTTCCTGGCCATGCTCGCGGTGGGTCGCGAAGGCAGCGAAACCGTGGTGTTTCTCTATGGCCTGGGCATCCACAAGCAAGGCCTGGCGCTCTGGCGCTTCGCCCTGGGCGGCGCCTTGGGCCTCGGCCTGGCCGTACTGACCTTTATCTTGCTGCAGAGCAGCAGCCGACTGATCAGCTGGCGGCGTTTCTTTGTGCTCAGTGAGACGGTCTTGCTGCTGCTCGGCGCGGCGATGCTGGTAGCCGGCCTCGACCGCGTCAGCGGGCAGTTGATGGCCATGGAGCTGCCCGAACAGGTCTACAGCTGGTTCGGTGATGCCCTCTGGGACAGCTCCGCCTGGCTCGATGACGCCAGCGGACTGGGTGCAGTGCTGGCCAATTTCACCGGCTACCGGGCCATGCCGTCGGCCGCTACCGTGACGGCCCTAGCCTGTTACTGGGGGCTGGTCGGCTTGTGGTTGCGCCGTCTGTCACCGAAGAAATCGCCGAGCAAGTCAGCATGCCCGGCATGAGCCGCCTCAATAACGCCCTCGGCCGACTCGGCGAGGCCTTGCGCCGGCATGCGCGGCTGATCCGCTGGCTACAATGGACGCTGGTGACGTTCTACGTGTTGCTGCTGGTCCTTCCCGCGCTGCTGCCACTGCCGGCCGGCCAGGCGCGCATGCTGGACAACCTGACGCTGCTCGCGCAGTTCATCTTCTGGGGAGTCTGGTGGCCCTGCGTGCTGCTCTCGATGCTGCTGTTCGGTCGGCTCTGGTGCGGGCTGTTCTGCCCCGAGGGCGCGCTTAGCGAATGGATCAGCTGGCGCGGCCTGGGGCGCGGTACTCCACGCTGGATTCGCTGGGGCGGTTGGCCGACGCTGGGCTTCATCTTGACCACGGTCTATGGCCAATTGATCAGCGTCTACGACTATGCCCAGGCGGCGCTGCTGATCCTCGGTGGCTCCACTGTGGCGGCGATGCTGGTGGGTTTTCTGTATGGCCGCGGCAAGCGCGTCTGGTGCCGTTACCTGTGTCCGGTCAGCGGCGTATTCGGCTTGCTTGCCCGCCTGGCGCCGGTGCATTTCAAGGTGGATGAACAGCGCTGGTTGGAAAACCTGCCGCCGCGTCTGCCACCGCCCAACTGCGCGCCGCTGCTGGATATTCGCCGCATGCAGGGCGCCCGCGATTGCCATGCCTGCGGGCGTTGCAGTGGACAGCGCGGCGCGGTGCAGCTGAGCGCGCGCTCGCCGAATGCAGAAATTCTCATGGTCGACGGCCAACGCGCTGATCCATGGGACGCTCGGCTGCTACTGTTCGGGGTGATCGGCCTGGCCATGGGCGCGTTCCAGTGGACGGTCAGCCCCTGGTTCATCAGCGGTAAGCAGGCGCTGGCCGGCTGGCTGGTAGAACGCAACCTCTACTGGCCATTGCAGGCCGATGCGCCCTGGTGGCTGCTGACGCATTATCCGCAGGTCAACGACGCCTTTAGCTGGCTCGATGGGCTGCTGATCCTCGGCTATATCCTCGGCAGTTCCCTGCTGATCGGCGGCGGTTTGTGGCTACTGCTGCGCGCGGCGGTAGCCGCGCTGGGCCACTCTGGCAACGTGTTTCAGCGGCTGGCGCTGACCTTCATTCCGCTGGGCGGTGTGGGGCTGTTGCTCGGTCTTAGCGCTACCAGTGTCAAGTTGCTGCGCTATGAAGGCCTGGTACTGGCCTGGGTGCAACCGACCCGCGCCAGCCTGCTCGGCGCCGCGATGGTCTGGAGCCTATGGCTAGGCTGGCAACTGATTGTCCGTCACGCCGCCAACCCTGTGCGCAGGCTTAGCGCGTTCGCCTGCCTGCTGCTGGCCTCCACCTGGGTGGGCTATGGCTGGTGGCTGCAATTCTGGGGCTGGAGTTGAGCGGTCACGTCTGTTGCTAGCCCCACAGCACCAATCCCCACACCGCGGCGATCAGGGTCATGGCGACCAGTTGGGCGGCGCTGCCCATGTCCTTGGCGTTCTTCGACAGTGGATGCAGATCCAGGGAGATACGGTCGATCGCCGCTTCCACTGCGGAGTTGAGCAGCTCGACGATCAGCGCCAGCAGGCACACGCCGATCAGCAGGGCGCGCTCGCTGCCGGTGACCTGGACGACGAACGCCAGTGGAATCAGTACCGCGTTGAGCAGCACTAACTGACGAAAAGCGGCCTCCCCTTTAAAGGCGGCGCGCAGCCCATCCAGCGAATACCCTGCGGCGTTGAAAATGCGTTTGAGGCCGGTTTGGCCCTTAAATGGCGACATGGCAACAAAAATCCCAAGGCTAAAGATCGCAGCACGCTACGTTAGCTGACGTCGAAAAAATGTGAAGAAGTTGACAGCCTCTCCGCCCTCGCCCTAACGGATGCGTCTCTTGAGAGAAGAATGGACGAGGATGCCTGCGGCGCTAGGCGGCTGTCGCGATTTTCGCGGCTTCGGTGGGTTCTTGCTGCTGACGGCCTGACAGCGCCATTCACTCGCTGGGAATCGATTCCAGATGCTGAAGTAAGAGAGCCGCCTGGGTTCGCGTGCGCACGTTGAGCTTGCGAAAAATTGCGGTGACGTGGGCTTTGACCGTCGCCTCGGACACGCTCAGCTCAAAGGCGATCTGTTTGTTCAGCAGGCCATCGCAGACCATGGTCAGCACTCGAAACTGCTGCGGGGTCAAGCTGGCCAGACCTGCGCTGGCCGCTTTAGCCTCGGCCGTGAGGGCTGCAGCCGCCTCGCTCTGCGGCGGCCACCAGGTATCACCGGCGAGCACCGCACGCACGGCTTCCTGAATGCTCTCCAAGGGGCTCGACTTGGGAATAAACCCACTGGCGCCAAACTCCCGCGCGCGGGCCATGACCGTGGACTCCTCCTGAGCCGAGATCATCACCACCGGGATATGCGGATATTGTCCACGCAACAGTATCAGCCCGGAAAAGCCATAGGCGCCGGGCATGTTCAGGTCCAGCAGGACCAGATCCCAGTCAGCTTTTTCAGCGAGTCGCGTTTCAATTTCGGCGATGCTGGCCACTTCTACCAGCCGCACGGAGGGACCTAGACCCAGGGTCAGCGCTTGCTGCAGGGCACTGCGAAACAATGGGTGATCATCGGCGATCAGGATTTCATAAGCAGCCATAAGCAGATCCTTTCTTGTTATGGGGGGGCTAGAAACGGCGCTCAGCATGCCGAGCCATCACGGGGTGGTCAAGCGCCATGCTTTGCGGCACAGTTTACGGCTTTTCCTAGCGAGTGCCCTTATGCGAAGCCAAGCCCTGCGCGCCGACCTGTTGATGTTGCTTACCGCGGCCATCTGGGGCTCCGCTCTGGTGGCGCAAAGTGTCGGCATGCAAGCCATCGGACCCTTTCTTTACAGTGGCCTGCGCTTTGCCCTCGGCGCACTGATGTTGTTGCCCCTGCTGTGGTGGCGCTCGGATTACCGCTCAACCAACGGTGCTCGAACTGCATTGCCCTTGCTCAATCGCAGCCTACTCCTCGGCGGCGCGTTGATGGGCCTGGCGCTGGCTGTCGGGATCAATTTGCAGCAGGTCGGGCTGCAGTTCACCAGCGTGACCAATTCGGGCTTCATCACTGGGCTGTACGTAATCATAGTGCCATTACTGGGTCTACTGCTCGGCCACAGGGCCGGCCTGGGCACCTGGTTAGGCGCCAGCCTGGCAGTGCTCGGCATGTTCTTGCTCAGCGTGGGTGAGGGTTTTACGGTGGCGTCCGGCGATTGGTTGCAACTGGCCGGGGCGTTTGTCTGGGGCGTGCATGTACTGCTGGTGGGGGCGCTCGCCAGCCGTCACGACCCGATCAGCCTCGCCTTTGTGCAGTTCGCAGTCTGCGCCCTGCTCAGCCTGGCCCTGGCGCTGCTGCTGGAACCCGTCGAGCTGGCGGCCATCAGCCAGGCTGGACCGGCGCTGCTGTATGGCGGGATCGTTGCCGTGGGCATCGGCTACACCCTGCAAGTGGTCGCGCAAAAACACGCCATCGCCTCACATGCGGCCTTGATTCTATCGCTGGAGGCGGTATTCGCCGCCCTCGCTGGCGCCCTGCTGCTCAGCGAAACCCTGCAACCGCGCGGCTATCTGGGTTGCGCTTTGATGTTCGCCGGCATGCTGCTGGCGCAGTTATGGCCCAAGAAACTTGCGGATATTCAGACGTTCGAAAAGCACGAGAAGACCCAGACCACCGAGAAGGTTCAAAATACCTGACCGCTGTCCTGAGCCGGGCGCAGCGGTTCGCTGCAACCCAGACCTCGTCAGGCGCTACAAAAAGGTTTTGAGGGCGCGGTGCGCGTCATCATCCAGATTCAGCACGTGATGCAACTTGGCGGCCAGGTAATGCGCGGTAAATACATCCAGGTAGGCATCCAGCGCGGTGGCGGCCTGCAGGTCGCCGGCCAGTTCCAGACAGAGCGCCGCCACCTCGGCGGTACACAGGTGATCGTCGCGCTTGGAGCGGCGCAAGCGGTAGCGCGACAACTGCTCGGGCTGCAGGCTAAGCACCGGCAGACTGGCCAGATAGGGACTCTTGCGAAACATCTTGCGCGCCTCGGTCCAGGTGGCATCCAGCAGAATAAACAACGGACGTTTGCCGAGCAGCGGCGTCAACTCATGGACCACCCGTTCGGGCGCCACGAACTCGCCGGGAAAAACCACATAGGGCTGCCACTGCGGATCGGCCAGCAGCGCCAGCAAGTCGGCATCCACCGCCGTGCGCAGCCAGCCAAACGCCGTCGTCTGCTCGACCAGATCGGCGATCAGCCAGCCGGTATTGCTCGGCTTCAAGACTTCGATGTCGTGCATGAGCAGGCAGATGCCGGATTCGGTCGCGACCCGTGGCCGCCAAGCGCAAAGACAATGGCTCGCCGGCACTCGGCAATTGGGGCAGCGGATGGCTCGCGATCCACGGGCCATAAAGGGTTTAACCGCGCGCGCCATGCGCACCGCGCGCAATCGGAAAACGGCGTGGCTCATGCGGTGCAACAGGCAGAGTGAATAACGCGAAGCATTGGGCATCCAGATCGAAATAAACAGGCCGCGCAGTTTACCAGCCGCCCGCGCATACCGGCGCGTGAAGATGTAGGTCTGCCGCGCAGCGCGCGTGCCACCCGCGGTGCCGCTAAGCCTGCCTGTTGCTACCCGCTGAACATCGCCCGCCCTGATGCCCAGCCCAGCACAGCACCGCCTGAAGAACCGGGGCCGTGGCCGCATGGCTGGGTGCCCACTCGCCACGCTGCCGGTTTAAGATGGCTGCCGGCTGAACCTCTGCCCACGCCCGCGAGTCGAAGTGTCGACCTGCCCTCTGGAGATACTCATGCTACGCCTGACTCTTTTTGCCCTGTGCCTCGCGTTGCCGGTGGCCCAAGCGGCCTCTCTCAAAGATTTCGAACTGACCAAAATGCTGGAAAAGGTTGCCCAGCAGAGCAGCATCGGTACCCCGCGGGCGATCAACGCCAACATTCTCGATCAGGGGTATACGGTGCAAGGCGCCGAGTTGATCAACCACCTGAGCGTGCAAGAAGGCCACGCGGCGCAAATGCGCGGCAACCCACAGGCGGTGCGCAAACAACTGGCCGGCAGTGTCTGCAACAATCAAGGCTACCGGCGACTGCTGGCCAAAGGTGCCGTGCTGCGCTACGAGTTCACCGAGTACAAAAGCAACCGCCCGGTGCTCACCGAGCGTTTTCAGGCAGCCGACTGTGAGCCTCAGTCCTGAGCCTTTTCACCCTGCCTCTTAACGCTACATATCCGTACCTTATTAACGTTAACCGCGGATGGGCGCATAGCGGCGCAAGCAGCTTTATCCGCACGTTTCTCGCCTGAATGAGCGCGGATCAATCCGCGCCTCCACAACGATCTTCGCGACTGCACCCGCGCCAACCCACTGCCGCAGACCGCGCCTGCCGACTGCCCTCTCGCACCTATTATTCAGCCACGCGGTCACCTTTCCAGCACCGCCGCGCGCGTTGCCCTTCCAAACCGTCAGAGCGCGCCATACTCTGCACAGAGCTGCTTTTATTAACGAAAATATCAAGGGAATGGCTAGGGCTCGGCCTGAATCCAAACAGGAGAATTTGCATGCTGTACGAACCAGACGATTACCTGATTCGCCACTTCCAGACCAGCGGCATCGATCTAACCGCCAAGGTCGACGAATTGGTGGCCCTCAGCGCCCCAGGCGCCAGCCTCAACCTGTCGCTTTACCGCGATATGCTAATCACCGTCATTCGCATGGCCCAAGCGGATCGCAATCGCTGGGATGCCAAGATCATGCTGCAAACGTTGCGGGAGATGGAGCACGCCTTCTGCGCCCTTGAGCAATTCAAGCGCCGGCGCAAGGTCACGGTATTTGGCTCGGCGCGCACCCCGGTCGAGCATCCGCTCTATCACCTGGCCCGCGATCTGGGTGCCACCCTGGCGCGCTACGACCTGATGGTGGTCACTGGCGCGGGCGGCGGCATCATGGCTGCCGCCCATGAAGGCGCAGGCCTGGAAAACAGCCTGGGGTTCAATATCAGCCTGCCCTTTGAACAAGGCGCCAACGCCACCGTCGAGGGCAGTGGCAACCTTTTATCTTTTCATTTTTTCTTCCTGCGCAAACTATTCTTCGTTAAGGAGGCCGATGCGCTGGTGCTCTGCCCGGGCGGTTTTGGCACGTTGGACGAAGCCCTCGAAGTGCTGACACTGATTCAAACGGGCAAAAGCCCGCTAGTGCCGGTGGTGCTGCTGGACCAGCCCGGCGGTACGTTCTGGCTGGATGCCTTGGCCTTTATTCACAAACAGTTGGAGGGCAACGGTTATATCTTGGCCAGCGACATGCATCTGGTGCGATTGGTACACAGCGCCGAAGCGGCCGCCGAAGAAATCGCCCAGTTCTATTGCAACTTCCACTCCAGCCGTGGCGTAAAGGACCGCTTCGCCATTCGCATGAACCATGCCCTCAGTCGCACCGCGCTAGCCCAGCTGCATGAAGACTTTATCGATCTGTGCATTAGCGATGGCTTTGAGCAGCTGCCCCATAGCCAAGCCGACTGGGACGAGCCGGAACTGCGCCACCTGCCGCGCCTGCTGTTTACCTTCAACGGCCGCGACCATGGTCGCCTGCGTGAATTGATCGACTTTATCAACCTGCCGCAACACTGGGCGCACCCCGCCTGATCATCCGGGCCTGCGCGTAAATGGAAAACCGCCACAACCGCCCCTGGCCATGCGTAACACGCATGGCCTAACGGATGAGTGAGGCATCTGTTCGTTGAGCAATAAGACCCGTGCGACAGCCGGTGTTTAGTCGAAGCCAGCGCTTTACTGAGTCGTTTTTAGAGTCGTCAGTCGTCGTCGAAAACGCCACGCAACAGCACGCCAATCTGCTCCAGGGCATACCCTCGGTAACTGAGAAAACGCGCCTGCTGCCCGTATTCCCGAGCATCGCCGGGCAACTGCCCGGCGAACTTGCGCCGCCAGGTGTCGTGTAGATGGGCGCGCCAGTCGATGCCGCTGTCGCGCAGCGCCTGATCGATCGCCGCCCGCGGCAAACCGCGTTGCAGCAGTTGCTCTCGGATGCGCAGCGGTCCGGAACCGGAGCGCGCCCGATAGCCGATGAACGCCTCCAAATAGCGCGCTTCACAGAGCAGACCTTGCTCCGTGAGGCGGTCGAGGGCGGGGTCGATCAATTCGAGGGTTGCGCCGCGCTGGCGCAATTTGCGGGTTAACTCCACACGTCCATGTTCGCGGCGCGCCAGCAGGTCCATGGCGACCCGCCGCACGGCAGCGGGGCTATCCAGCAGCATCGAGCGACGCCGCGTTAAGCGCCGGCCTTGGCCAGCTCTTTAGCCAGCGCTTTGGCGGCGGCCGGCGATGTTGTAGCCGTAGCAGTAGCTGCGGTAGTGGCCGCGGCGTCACTGACCGAGGGCACCAAGAGTTTCTCGCGAATCAGGCGCAACAGCGTGGTGGCCACTTCAGGATTGTCTTCCAGGTATTTGGCCGAGTTAGCCTTGCCCTGACCGATCTTGCTGCCCTGATAGCTGTACCAGGCGCCAGATTTTTCCAGCAAACCATGCACCACACCCAGGTCGATGATCTCGCCGTTACGGTAGATGCCTTTATTGTAGAGAATCTGGAATTCGGCCTGGCGAAAAGGCGGCGCGACTTTGTTCTTGACGACCTTGACCCGGGTTTCGCTGCCAACCACTTCATCGCCGTCTTTCACCGCGCCAGTGCGGCGAATGTCCAGCCGTACCGAGGCATAGAACTTCAGGGCGTTACCGCCGGTGGTGGTTTCTGGGCTGCCGAACATCACGCCGATCTTCATACGAATCTGGTTGATGAAAATCAGCAGACAGTTGGCGTTTTTGATATTGCCGGTGATTTTACGCAGCGCCTGGGACATTAGCCGTGCCTGCAGACCGACGTGAATATCGCCCATTTCGCCTTCGATTTCCGCCTTAGGCACCAAGGCCGCCACGGAGTCGATCACGATCACGTCCACGGCGTTGGAGCGCACCAGCATGTCGGTGATTTCCAGTGCCTGCTCGCCGGTATCCGGCTGCGAAACCAATAGGTCGTCGACATTCACGCCCAGCTTGCCGGCATATTCCGGGTCCAGCGCATGCTCGGCATCGACGAAGGCGCAGGTGCAGCCGAGCTTTTGCGCCTCGGCAATCACCGACAGGGTCAGCGTGGTCTTACCGGACGACTCGGGGCCGTAAATTTCGACGATTCGCCCGCGCGGCAAACCGCCGATACCCAGTGCAATATCCAGGCCCAGCGAGCCGGTGGAAATCGCCGGAATCGCCTGCCGGTCATGATCGCCCATGCGCATCACGGCGCCCTTGCCGAATTGACGTTCGATCTGACCCAGGGCCGCAGCCAAGGCGCGCTTCTTGTTCTCGTCCATTGAAGTCCTCACGTAATCAATTAGGCCTGACGGCCAGTAATAACTGTATAAGCAGCCAGTATTATTTCACAGGGCACGCAACTCGCCTAGTCCTGAATAGCATTTTCGTCCGATGCCAATTGCAACAATCCTTGCAGTGCAGCGTGCACCGCTTGCGCGCGCACCGCGCTGCGTGAGCCGGCGAATTGTCGGCGCTGTGTCACCCACCGCGAACCGTCCGCCCAGGCCAGCCAGACGGTGCCTACGGGTTTTTCCGACGAACCGCCGTCCGGCCCGGCCACCCCGCTCACCGCTATGGCAAAGCGCGCGCCGCTTCTAGTTTGGGCGCCCTGCACCATCGCCTCTACCACTTCCCGACTGACTGCACCGACACGCGCCAGTAACGCTGGCGACACATCCAGCTGAGCGGTTTTTTGCGCATTGGAATAGGTGACATAGCCCGCCTCGAACCAGGCCGAACTGCCGGCAATCCGGGTAATAGCCTCGGCAATACCGCCGCCAGTGCAAGACTCGGCGGTGCTCACCTGAGCGTGCAGCGCCTGCAGACGCTCGCCCAACAAATAGGCCAGCGGGGTTATCTCGTCCATGCCGATCTCCGGGGTTAAGCGCGAGGGAGGGATACCGTACACTAGCGCCTTTTGCATGCAAGGCCAGGTAATGAGTCAGAGCGACCTCAGCGCACACACGCCCATGATGCAGCAGTACTGGCGGCTGAAGAACCAGCACCCGGACCAGCTGATGTTCTACCGGATGGGCGACTTCTACGAGATTTTTTACGAGGACGCCAAGAAGGCCGCCAAGCTGCTGGATATCACCCTGACCGCCCGTGGTCAGTCGGCGGGCATGGCGATCCCGATGTGCGGGATTCCCTACCATGCCGCCGAAGGTTACCTGGCCAAACTGGTCAAGCTCGGTGAATCGGTGGTGATCTGCGAGCAGATCGGCGATCCAGCGACCAGCAAAGGTCCGGTGGAGCGCCAGGTGGTGCGCATTATCACCCCCGGCACCGTCAGCGACGAGGCCTTGCTCGACGAACGGCGCGACAACCTGATAGCCGCTGTGCTCGGCGACGAACGGTTATTCGGCCTGGCGGTGCTGGACATCACCAGCGGCCGATTCAGCGTGCTGGAGATCAAGGGCTGGGAAAACCTGCTGGCCGAACTGGAACGCCTGGACCCGGTGGAACTGCTGATTCCGGATGACTGGCCGCAAGGCCTGCCGGCAGAAAAACGCCGTGGTTCGGCGCGCCGCGCGCCTTGGGATTTCGAGCGCGACTCGGCATTCAAGAGCCTCTGTCAGCAATTTTCGACCCAAGACCTCAAGGGTTTTGGCTGCGAAAACCTGACCCTGGCCATTGGCGCTGCCGGCTGCCTGTTGATGTACGCCAAGGAAACCCAGCGAACCGCCCTGCCGCATTTGCGCAGCCTGCGTCACGAACGCCTGGACGATACGGTAATTCTCGACGCGGCCAGCCGCCGCAATCTGGAGCTGGACATCAACCTGGCCGGCGGACGGGAAAACACTCTGCAGTCGGTAGTCGACCGCTGCCAGACCGCCATGGCCAGCCGCCTGCTGAGTCGCTGGTTGAATCGCCCGCTGCGCGACCGTCCCATCTTGGAAGCCCGCCAGGAGGCCATCGCTTGCCTGCTGGAAAACTACCGGTTCGAAGCGCTGCAACCGCAGCTCAAAGAAATCGGCGACCTGGAGCGCATTCTCGCCCGTATCGGTCTGCGCAATGCTCGCCCGCGCGATTTAGCTCGACTGCGCGATGCCTTGGCCGCGCTGCCGGCGCTGCAAGGGGCGATGACCGAGCTGCCAGCGCCGCATCTGCTGGCGCTGGCGCAGACGATCAGCAGCTACCCGCAGCTCGCCGAGCGCTTGGCCGGCGCGATTATCGACAATCCGCCGGCGGTGATCCGTGACGGCGGCGTGTTGAAAACCGGCTACGACGCCGAGTTGGACGAACTGCAAGCGCTGAGCGAAAACGCCGGTCAATACCTGATGGACCTGGAAACCCGGGAAAAGGCCCGCACCGGTCTGGCCAATTTAAAAGTCGGCTACAACCGCGTGCATGGCTACTTTATCGAGTTGCCCAGCAAGCAGGCCGAACAAGCGCCGGCCGACTATGTTCGGCGGCAGACCCTCAAGGGCGCCGAACGCTTTATCACCCCGGAGCTGAAAATCTTCGAAGACAAGGCGCTGTCGGCCAAGAGCCGCGCCCTGGCCCGGGAAAAAATGCTTTACGAAGCCCTGCTCGAGTCCTTGATCGGCGAGCTGGGACCACTGCAGGACAGCGCCAGCGCCCTGGCCGAACTGGACGTGCTGGGCAACCTGGCCGAACGTGCCTTAACCCTGGACTTCAACCGACCACGCTTCGTCGACGAGGCCTGCATGCGCATCGAGCAGGGCCGCCATCCGGTGGTCGAGCAGGTGCTGACCACGCCCTTTGTGGCCAACGACCTGGCGCTGGATGACTGCACCCGCATGCTGATCATCACCGGGCCGAACATGGGCGGTAAATCCACCTATATGCGTCAGACTGCGCTGATCGTGCTGTTAGCGCATATCGGCAGTTTTGTCCCCGCGGCCCGCTGCGAACTGTCCATGGTCGACCGCATTTTTACCCGCATCGGCTCCAGCGATGACCTAGCCGGTGGACGCTCGACCTTTATGGTTGAGATGAGCGAAACCGCCAATATCCTGCACAACGCCACCGAGCGCAGTTTGGTGCTGATGGACGAAGTCGGCCGCGGCACCAGCACCTTCGACGGCCTGTCGCTGGCCTGGGCAGCCGCCGAGCAGCTGGCCAAACTGCGCGCTTACACGCTGTTTGCCACCCATTACTTCGAGCTCACCGTGCTACCGGACAGCGAGCCGCTGATGGCTAACGTGCATTTGAATGCCACTGAACATAACGAGCGTATTGTCTTTCTGCACCATGTGTTGCCGGGGCCGGCCAGCCAGAGTTACGGCCTGGCCGTGGCGCAACTGGCCGGGGTGCCCAGCGCAGTGATTGTGCGCGCCCGCGAACACCTGACCCGCTTGGAAACCAGCAGCCTGTCTCGCCAGGTGCCGGCCGTCCCAGTGGGGAAAGCACCAATTCCGCTACAAAGCGATATGTTTGCCAGCCTGCCGCATCCGGTGCTGGAAGAACTGTCCAAGATCAAGTTGGATGACCTTACCCCGCGACAGGCGCTGGAACTGCTGTATACATTGCAGACACGCATCTGACGTCCTGGCCTGCAAGCTGCTAGAATGCCGCGCGATTTGGGCTGCTGCGGGGTTTCGCCTGAGGCCGCAGACAATCGTTTTCTGTACTTGGCGTGCCCTGACTGAAAGGGCTCCGCCGCCTGAGGAGAGAATCAGCAATGACCTTCGTCGTTACCGACAACTGCATCAAATGCAAATACACCGACTGTGTAGAAGTCTGCCCGGTGGACTGCTTCTACGAAGGCCCGAATTTTCTGGTGATTCACCCGGACGAATGCATCGACTGCGCACTCTGCGAGCCAGAATGCCCGGCCCAGGCCATTTTCTCGGAAGATGAAGTGCCCGCCGATATGCAGCAATTTATCGAGTTGAACGTTGAGCTGGCGGAAATCTGGCCTAACATTACCGAGAAGAAAGAAGGATTGCCCGATGCCGAAGAGTGGGATGGCGTCAAAGACAAAATGAAGCATTTGGAACGATGAGCCCAGCTGACCTTCTCGACCACCCGCCGGTATTCCAGCTCAAGGGCAGCATGCTGGCCATTACAGTGCTGGAGCTGGCGCATAACGACCTCGAGTGCCTTGACCGGCAGCTTGCAGCGACGGTCGCCCAGGCGCCGAGCTTCTTCAGCAACACACCGCTGATATTGGCCCTGGATAAACTGCCTGACAGCGAGGACACGCTTGACCTGCGCGCCCTGATGGCACTGTGTCAGCGCCATGGCCTGCGCACTCTGGCGCTGCGCGCCAGCCGCGAGCAAGACCTTCGCGCGGCCATGGCCTTGAACCTGCCGGTACTGCCGCCGTCCGGCGCGCGCGAGCGGTCCATCGACCCTAGCGACACGACTCCTAGCAGTTCTGCCGCGAAGCAAGCCGAAAACAGCGCGCTTACTGAGTCTATTGAAAAAGCTGAAATAGCCGCCGTCGCTGACGTCCGACCGAGCAAGGTCATCACCAGCCCGATACGCGGCGGTCAGCAGGTCTACGCTCAAGGATGTGACCTCATCGTGCTGGCCCCAGTCAGTGCGGGGGCGGAACTTCTCGCCGATGGCAACATCCATGTTTACGGCCCCATGCGTGGCCGAGCGCTGGCTGGCGTGCAGGGTAATCTGCAAGCACGGATTTTCTGCCAGCAACTGAGCGCTGAACTTATCTCCATCGGTGGCCACTACAAGGTTGCTGAAGACCTACGCCGCGATCCTTTATGGGACCAAGCGGTACAAATCAGCCTGACTGGCGAACTGCTGAACATCAGCCGGCTTTAACCAATTCTGCTGTCATTTTAGGGATTAAAAATCCTTTTTTATTAGAGGTTACATACCTTGTCCAAGATTCTCGTAGTCACCTCCGGCAAGGGTGGCGTGGGTAAAACGACCACCAGCGCCGCCATCGGTACAGGTCTTGCTCTGCGCGGGCACAAGACGGTCATCGTCGACTTCGACGTTGGCCTGCGTAACCTCGATCTGATCATGGGCTGTGAGCGCCGCGTGGTGTATGACTTCGTCAATGTAGTGAATGGCGAAGCCACCCTCAGCCAGGCGTTGATCAAAGACAAACGGCTGGAAAACCTTTATGTGCTAGCGGCCAGCCAAACCCGCGACAAAGATGCGCTGACTCAAGAGGGTGTGGAAAAAGTCCTTACCGAGCTCAAGCAAACCTTCGAATACGTGGTCTGCGACTCGCCAGCCGGTATCGAGAAAGGCGCGCATCTGGCCATGTACTTCGCCGATGAAGCCATAGTAGTAACCAACCCGGAAGTCTCCTCGGTGCGCGATTCCGATCGCATGCTGGGCCTGCTGGCGAGCAAATCGCGGCGCGCTGAAAAAGGTGAAGATCCGATCAAGGAACATCTGCTGCTCACCCGCTACAATCCGGAGCGCGTGATCCGCGGCGAAATGCTTGGAGTTGAAGATGTCGAGGAAATTCTCGCCATCCGTTTGCTGGGGGTGATCCCGGAATCCCAGGCAGTATTGAAAGCGTCCAACCAGGGCGTGCCAGTGATCCTCGACGATCAGAGCGATGCCGGTCAGGCCTACAGCGATGCCGTCGACCGCCTGTTGGGCAAAGAAATCGCCCATCGCTTCCTCGATGTGAAGAAACAGGGCTTTCTACAGCGCCTGTTCGGAGGTCGCCCATGAATATTCTTGACCTCTTTCGTCAGCGCAAAAAGAAGGAGCCCACCGCCTCCATCGCCAAGGAACGCCTGCAAATCATCGTTGCCCATGAGCGCGGCCAACGCAGCACGCCTGACTACCTGCCGGCCCTGCAAAAAGAGCTGGTAGAAGTGATCCGCAAGTACGTGAATATTGAACAGGATCAGGTGCATGTTGCCCTGGAAAACCAGGGTACCTGCTCCATTCTGGAGCTCAATATCACCCTGCCGGATCGTTGACACGCTCGCCTATTTCCCCAGCGCCCCGCGCCAAACCAAGAAGCCCATGCCGCTTAGCCAAATTGAAATCGTTTATCAGGACGCCGCCCTGCTGGTGATCAACAAGCCGACCCTGTTGCTCTCGGTGCCGGGTCGCGCCGAGGACAACAAGGATTGCTTGGTGACGCGTCTTCAGGAACATGGTTATCCCGAGGCACGCATCGTTCATCGCCTAGACTGGGAAACCTCGGGGCTGATCGTGCTGGCCCGCGATGCCGACTGTCACCGCGAGCTGTCGCGCCAGTTCCAGGACCGCGAAACCGAAAAAGCCTATATCGCCCTGTGCTGGGGCGAACCCGCACTGGACAGCGGTAGCATCGATTTGCCGCTGCGCTACGACGCACCGACCAAACCGCGGCATGTGGTCGACCATGCACAAGGCAAACATGCGCTGACCTTCTGGCGGGTGCTGGAGCGTTGCGGGCACTACAGCCGCATCGAACTGACGCCCATCACCGGCCGCTCGCACCAGCTGCGGGTGCATATGCTGTCAATCGACCATCCGCTGCTGGGCGACCAACTGTATGCCCATCCGCAGGCCCTGGCCGCCTTCGACCGATTGTGCCTGCACGCCTGCATGCTGACCCTGACCCAGCCCATTAGTGGCGAACGCCTGCGCTTTGAGTGTCCGGCGCCGTTCTAGCAGCGCACCGCCACCGAGAATAGGCGTGCCACAGACAGCGGCTGAGGGTTGGCATACACCATTCGACCGAGCGAGGCACCCGCTGCCGTGCAAATCCGCTGATATTAGCCCGGCCTTAAAAAAGGCTATGTACCCGTTAACTGTCCTGAATTCATAGAATAAGTGCAACGCTTGAAACGATAGGCAGAGAGCCAGCCACCGGTAGAATCCAGGCTCTCACACCAAAGGATTCAAGCGCAGATGACTACGTATTACCGGCAGCTGACCCG